>Ga0255756_1000044_pt1 | contig 122482 bp, 77 predicted proteins | sample 011ome_20_FD_179956 | JGI IMG/M metagenome (GOLD analysis project Ga0255756, IMG submission 179956) | Coastal salt marsh microbial communities from the Groves Creek Marsh, Skidaway Island, Georgia - 011509CT metaG (version 2) | ecosystem: Environmental > Aquatic > Marine > Intertidal zone >... | reverse complement strand
TGGTGATGATGATGATCGCTATGCTCGTGGTGGTGATGTTGTCCTTTCTTCTTCCCTTCCTCTGCAGAAGTTTCGCAACAGTGGTCGTCGTGTCCGTTCGGGTGTATCGCGTGCCCGTGAATGTGAAACAACACTCGCTCGATAAAAAATACCAACAAATACCCCGTCAACGCGAGCGCGAATCCAGCCGGATACCCAGCCGGCGTAATCTTCACCTGCTCCTGGTACTCCACCAAGTGCGGAAACAAGTGCGTCAACCCGGCGGATAAGAACACTCCGCCGCTAAACGCGTTCAACAAACTCATCACCCACCTCGCCTTCCTCCCGGCAACGGCTTCAGAAACCATCGGAATCATCCACCCGAACATGCTCTCGCCGAACACCGCCGCCGCCAATCCCGCTTTCAGCGTCGTGTACGACTTGGACGGGTTCTTCGTCGCCTCGTCGTGCTCCTCTTCCGCGTGCTCGAAAGCGCACTCCGCGTCCACCGCGCACTTCAACAGTTCCGGGCACGCCGAGGTAAACTCCGCCTCGGTCAAACTCGTCGACGAATCCCCTAAAGCGCCGTATTCTCGCAACAACTCTTTCGCCGAAACCGAGGCGGCGTGTGCCTCCTCCTCGTGGTCGTCGTGGTCGTCGTGGTCGTCGTGGGCGTGTGCCTCCTCCTCGTGATCATCGTGACCGGCGTGTGCATCCTCTTCCTCGGATTTCCCTCCAGTTTGCAACGCGTGTAAAAATCGATCCAATTCGTGTTCCTGTAAGATCGAATCTGTTCCCGAGAACGTTTCCATGATGTGTTCCATCGGCGTTTCTTCTTCTTCTTCAGAGGCAGAGACGAAGAAGAATAAACGACGATTCGATTCTTGAGTTTCCCGGCACACGCCGTCAAAATCGGACGAGGAGGAATACGAAGAGACGAGGCACACCAACGCGCCGATCATGATCGTAATCGTTGAAACGTGATGATTTTGATGACATCTTCGTCGTGGAGTACGGTTCGATGAGACTTGCATTTTAAAGTAAGGAGTATAAGTAGTATTTTCGCGCGTCAGATGGACGATTAGAATGGAGAGATCTGACAGAAGGGCACACGCTTGGCACACGCGACGCCGGGCGACATTTTTTCGAGAGAATGGAAGAGAAGCGCAGCATTGGTCGAAACGTTTGCGTTTCACTACACTACGACGACTTATATAAAGCGTTATTCGTATTCGTAGTATTGCTAGTATAATTACAATAAGAAGATTTGAGATTGAGATCTCAACGCGTCAGTCACGAAGCCGTCGTCTCTCTCAAAGCGAGTTCTCGCTCCAACTCGCGCACGCGTTCGCGATACCGCGTGGTCTTCATTTTTTCTATTTTTAACTGTTCCTCTAACAGATCTAACTCTTCGTCTCGTTCTTTGAACAGGGCAAAGTTATAGTCGTAATCTTCGGAGAGTTTCCGAAAGGCTCGTTTCAACGCTCGGTATTTCGAGAGGACTCTTTCGAGAGTATTCGCCTCGTCATCTCGTTGATTCCTGTTACTCTTTCTGCGCATCATCTCGTCGCGAGTTGTACTCGTGAGCCTCTTTTCGTTTTTGCTCCACGAATCATTCTCGTTGGTGTTACTATTGGTATTCTTTTTGCTCGGATGACCACCACTCCCGCCCGAGTTTAAAGCGTTTCCGCGCGGAATATGATGACCATGACTTTTCCCAACGAACGCTTTAATCGATTCTCTCAGCGGGGATGAATATTCACGCGATGAAGTCATCGTCGGCGCCGCTAAACCGTCGATTTCTCTCGTCAGCCGTTCCAGCATTTGGAATTCATCCTCGTCTTCCTCCTCCTCGTCTTCCTCTGAGATCACATCGTTGCGTTCTGGTAACATACTCCGTGTGCGCTTCTCTCTGCGTATCTCTCCGGTGGTATAACGTGTTTCCCGAGCGCTTTTTAAGCAAAAAGGGCTCCAAAGCGATTAGGGTTTAAGGCCCTAAACATGTTTTTTTTTGTCTCCCTTTTTTTCTCCGGAGTGGATAGAAAAGAATTGGACGGTCACACTTCGGCACACAGAATCGCGCGCTCGGAACGACGAGAATACCACGGACAACAAGAATCATGGCGTCGTCGTTCTCGTCGTCGTCATCATGTGGGCTTTCTTGCGCGCATAATCTTCGAAACTCTTTGAAAGCTTCCGGGTCTTCCGTGCCCTCGAGTTCTTCTTCTTCTTCTTCTTCTTCTTTGCGTGCCTTCGAGATGAACACAAAAAGCAGCCGCTTTCTGCGTCGAAGGATGACGACGACGACGACGGCGAAGACGAACACGACTCGCGCGTTCAACGCCTCCTCTTTCAACGCCTCCTCTCGAGACAGACAAAGACGAGAACGACGACGCGGTGAAACGACGAAAAGTCGCACAGTAAAAGCCGTACCGGCCTGGCATCCAGAAAACAAGAACGACGTCCCGTTCGACGAACCCACGCCTGGGTTCAGTTCTATCCCGAGCGCTTTAGAGGAGATTAAAAAAGGCAAGTTTGTCGTCGTCCTCGACGACGAAGATCGAGAGAACGAGGGCGATTTAATTGGGGCGGCAGATTTGATGACGCAAGAAAGCATGGCGTTTATGATTCGACACACGAGTGGGTTAGTGTGCGTTTCGATGGAAGATGAACGAGCGGACGCGTTGCACTTACCGCTTATGGTGGACTCAAAGGCGAATAAGGATTACATGAAGACGGCGTTTACGGTGAGTTGCGACATGGCGACAAGCACGACGGGGATTTCCGCGGGGGAAAGAGCGGAGACGATTAACGCGTTGGCGAACGATCTGACGAAACCGACGGATCTTGTGAGGCCAGGGCACGTGTTTCCGTTGCGATATCGCGACGGCGGGGTTTTGAAAAGAGCGGGACATACGGAGGCGGCGGTGGATTTGTCCAGGATGGCTGGACGAGCGCCCGTCGGGGTTTTGTGCGAAATTGTCAACGACGACGGAACTGGGAGCATGAGCAGATTACCAGAACTGCGAGAGTTTTCTAAGAAACACGACTTGAAAATGGTGTTGATTTCGGATATGATTCGGTATCGCCGAGCGACGGAGAAGAATTCGTTGATTGAACGCACGGCCATCGCCAGGGTGCCCACCGAACACGGATCGTTCACCGCGGTGTCGTACGTTTCGAAAGTCGATGGGATTGAGCACGTGGCGTTTGTGTACGGCGACCACGCCACGGAGGAAGAAATTGCGGATAGTTTAAAGGAAAACGCGTTGGTTCGCGTGCACTCGGAGTGCTTAACCGGGGATATCTTCAAGAGCGCTCGATGCGACTGCGGTAACCAGTTGGAGATGGCGATGAAAAAAATAGCAGACGAGGGAAGAGGGGCGATTGTGTATTTACGAGGCCAAGAAGGTCGAGGGATTGGGTTAGGTCATAAACTGAGAGCGTATAATTTACAGGATAAAGGACGAGATACGGTACAAGCGAACGAGGATTTGGGTTTACCGGTGGATAACAGAGAATACGGCGTCGGCGCGCAAATCTTGAACGATTTAGGCGTGAGAAGCGTTCGGTTGATGACGAACAACCCGGCCAAGTATCACGGTTTGCGAGGGTACGGGATTACCGTGACCGGGAGAATGCCTCTGTTTGCGCCGATTACGTTGGAGAACAAGACGTATTTGGAAGCGAAGAGGAAAAAGATGGGGCACTTGTTCGGAGAAAGCGGCGATTTCGAAAACGTCGCCACCGCGGCGACCCCGATGTCCTAATAATAATAAATCAATCATCATCAAAGAAAATGTGTTTGTAATCTTTATATATGCCAAGAATAATCATCATCATTGGTGTTGTCACTGTGTGCATGTTGTAGTGTGTCCATATATTATTACATTACTCGCTGAGGTACAAAACATTTACGTGTCGTTTGTTCGTACGTTTGTGTTTCTCTTCTTCTTCTTCTTCTTCTTCTTCTTCTGTTATACATTTTTCTCTAGAAGCTTCTCTTATTTATTCTGTTTCAACATGCCGAAATAACTTCCAACCTCGGGCGAATACGAGCTGCTCTCGCCTCGTTTCGTTTGCTTGAGTAAATCGAGCCCAATTTTTCCCGAAACCGTGTTCTGCTTCTGCGCGCTCATCGTGATCCCACCACCTTCTCCGGCGGGAGCAATGCTCGTATTTTTCTTGGCTGCTGGCGAGTAAAATTCGCCGAGATTACCCATCATCGCCGCGTCGTTTGTCATCATCTGCGATGGTCTTTGCTGCGAATCGTTCGATATTATGACTCCATCGCCCCCGTAGTGAATGGGAGGACTCGGTGTATCTGTCTTTCTATTCAAATCACGTCCTTCTTCATCGAGAGATACTAAACCGTATTGCGGGACGCGGTGATGTCGCTCTCGTTGTGGTCGAGGAATACAATCCGCGCTGTCGATGGAGATGCGATTGATTTTGTTAGGACTGTTGATGTTTCTCTCGCTGCTTCTCGTTTTATGTAGCTTTGATTTCGGCGTCGGTGATCGATTATTCGCGTCTTCCACCGCGTCATCTCGGGAATATAACGATTCCGATTCCGAATCGGAGTATTGTAGACCTTGTTTCTCGAGCGCGTGCGCGATGCCAGAGATGGAATCGCGTTCGTTGACTACGTACACTTTAGACGGCGAAACCGGTTCAGACGAAGCGGAACTTTGTTGAAGCAACTCCGAGGAGAGCGCAGATTTCAACGCAGGCAAAGGTTCCTCACCGCCAACGACACTGTCGGCAACACCGTGAGGAAGAACGCGTTCCGGCGAATTCGATTGCGACGCCGCGCTTCCCTCTCCGTTCAACGCGATGCGTTCCAAATTCTCAAGACATTTAAATTCGCAATACAGCACGGGACTCGCCGCGCCTAATTTTGGCGACATTCTTTCTGCCGTCCCGCCGTTCCCGTCCGCCGCCGCCGCCATGTGCGCCGTGTTCTGCGCGTCCAAAAACTCCTTTCTGGAGCACCTCCCTTTCGTCGGCACCATCGGATGCGTCACCACGAGACTATTCGGCGGCATCAACTGCCACCGCTCCAACCCATTCATGGACAACGGCTCCGACGAGACCAGCATGCTCTGCGTCGCGAACATTCGCTTCTTGAAAATATGCATAAACTCTGGCGACCGTCGACTTCGATATTTCGGCACGCCTCGGTTTTCTGAGCCTTCTTCGCCGTGGAGCATCATCTTATCGAAACCGCCTAAACCTCTCGCTTGTTTCTTCGGCGTCGTCGTCTTACCACCGCCCCCGATCTTTTTCTCGCCGCTTTCACCTCCCAAATCCCACGCTTTCTCCCCTGGCAACGGCCCTAAGTGAAAATACAACGACGGCGGATCTTCGTGACTGGAATTCCTATACCGCGCGGCGACGACCGTCTCCCCATCCGTAAACGCCAAATTCATCGAGCTCGACTTCCCTCCGCTCGCTCGGATAATCAGACACATCGCTTCCCTCACCGCGCGCTCCATCATCTCGTGCGATTGACTCGAATTCGTATCCGGTAACTGATTCAAAACCAGCGCGAACAACACCTCGCTATCCGTCGTCCCGCTGATGTGTTCAAACAAATCATCCCGCAACGTCGCCAACAAACTTCTCCGTATCTTCTTAAACCCGTGCACTTCCCCGTTGTGCATAAACATGTACCTCCCGTTATAAAACGGGTGACAGTTATACTCGTGCACGCTCGCCCCTGGTCCGGCTGCTCTCACGTGTCCGAACAATAAACTCGTGCTGATTGCTTTGCTCAAACTTCGTAAGTTCCTGTCGTGCGACGGCGCCGCAATCGTCGTGTAACAGCACGGTCTCGAATACGAGCACAACCCTTTCAAGTCTCTCAAGCCTTGCAACGGGTTCGACCCGTACCATCCGATGCCGCACCCGTGCACGTTCACCTCGTGGTTGCGACGGATGTCTCGTTCCACGCCTGGGGTGAACCCAGCGCCGTCTGCCATGTTCGCCAGACCGTGGTAGGCGCCGTAGATGATCTTGGAGATGCAGACTTCGTCGCCGTAGTAGAATACCCATCGACACATGATACACAACAACCCGCGAGAAGTCGTTATCCGATTCCTTTAAATGTCTCTTTCTCTTATATGCGTGTGTGTTCTCTTTGACACACGCGCGCTCCCTTCGTCGAGAAAAAGAAGAACGCCAGTCGAAGAACGGACCGCTCTCCTCGCGCGCTCTGCTGTTTCTGCTCCGATGGAATATATTTACGAGTCGAACGAATGATGATAAAAGAAATTGGTTTCGAAGTTTGAAGACATTTCCCCCAGAGAAACAAGGGAAACTTCTCGCACAAATGCGAGAGAGAGAGAGAAAAGCACGTGAGAAAGCGCGATACGCCCCTCCCTCCGGCCGCTGCCGCACGCACATCTGTCGCACATTCTGACATGCGCGCAGAGGAGGGCACCAATCCGAGTGCTGCTGCTGCTGCTGTTGCGAATGCGAATGCGAAGAACACGAATGACGCTTTGCATTTGGACGAGATCGTGAAGCGGGACGGCTACTTGGAACGCGTTGTTCTCGAGGATGAGAAGACGAAGACGAAAGCGAGACGAGTTTTGAAGTGCTCGATAACCGGGCACGCGTTCACGCTTCCGTCAGAGGAGGAGGAAAAGGAGGAGGACAAAGTAGCCTCCGTTATAAACGTCCTGGAAAGTTTCTTGAACGGGAAAAAGCGGAAACGCTTACGAGAGAAGAAAGAAGAGGAAGCGAAACTGACCGAAGAGTACGCGCCGGCGCTCGTCCAATCGAAACATCTTCCGGAGAAGTTTTTCTGCCGAGTGACGGGGAAATACGTCCCTAAGATTGAGAAGCTCGTGGTGGAGCATTGCTCGGGGAAGCGGTTTACGGTCGGTGAGGCGAAAGTGGTCGGGAAGAAACAGACGCTGTTGGAGGAAGGAGATCCGCGGGAGGAGGAAGAGGCGAAAGAGAAGAGGAAAGAGGAGAATCGACGGGTGGCGGAGAAGCTGAGAGAAATGCGATTGAAAGAGTGGGAGGAGAGACAAGCGAGGAGGAAAATAGCCATGCAAGAGGAAGGCGAGGAGAGCATGGAGGAAGAAGAGGAAGAGGAGGAAGAAGAGGAGGAAGAAGAGGAAGAGGAGGAATCCGAAGAAGAAGAAATAGAAGAAGCGCCGAGAGAGAAGAAGCGAGCAAAGAGATGATAACTAAACAAAAATAGACCACAAACATCAACAGTGAAAGAATTCTGTGTAAACGCGCGCGCTATCTAAATCTTTTATACACGCTAACTGAACTCAAATGCTGCTACGCTACAAATCTGTCTTTCCATGTAGGCGACGTCCACGAGTCGATCCATTCGGAATTTTTCGTAAAATTCGTATAATCAACGCTGTCGAGCTTTGCCATGAGTTCTAAAAAACTCGCGCAGCACAAAGCTCCAACTGGTACAAAACTATCCATCAGTTTTACTAATTCCTCCTCATCGTCGTGCAATCGCAGCGGCAACCACACGCCGGATCCTTCTTGCACTTCGCCGTCGAGGAAGGCCATTTCATTCTCCGCCGCCGCGTCAAATTCCAACTTGTAACACTGACCAAATATGTTCATGTACTTATCGCTATACGTAAATTTTCGTATCGGTTGTAACTGCTTACTTTTTTCCGCGGGAGAGCGCGCGTAGATGGACAACTTTACGCCTGAAATTCCGAGTTCTTCTTCGATTTCGCGAATCGCGCATTGCGCGTAGGGATCAAAATACGTCCGTCCGTGATCTTCCCACTTCACGAAATCTATCGCGGTCTGCACACCCGACGTGCACACGTCGTACATCCCGGGCCACACGTCTTTCTTCACGCTCCGCTTCGTCGAAAACACGGACAGGTTTCCCAACCTCGCGTTCCTCGTTTCCTCCAACGTCTGCGACGCTCGTTCCTCGAACATTTTCCGCAACCGAAACACAACCTTCCCCGTCTCGTACATGTCGTACCTTTCCTTGTCGATCTTTTCCGGCACGAACTTTCTCTCAAAGTTGTTCAGATAACTCGCCATCATTTCTTTAAACGCGTCGTCGTTTACGTCGCCCTCCTCTTCCGCTCTTCCTCTCGTAGTATTATTCTTGGTGGTTTTGGTTATCAACACGTAACTGCCTCTTCCTCTCAAGCGCTCTTTCACGGTCGTTTTCCTCGAGACAAAGTCAACCACGAAATCGTTCTCGTCCACTATCGCGCACAACTCTTCCTCTCTCCCGTTTTCAAACGCAAAGACCACCGACTCGGGTGGTTTCCCGAGCGTTCGTTCGCACCAAAAACCGTTGCGTTTTACCGCTTCCAAGAATGCGATTCGTTCATCTTCTTTGAACGCAGATGAGAACGAGGACGACGCGAGCGCGCTTCTCCTTCCGTTTTTCCTCCCAATACCGATGCTCCTTCTTCTCTGCCTTCGCTTCCTCGACGCGAAGGAGGAAGAGGAAGACGCGGGAGACGAAACACCGCCCGCGAGAGGACACATCCTTGTCTCCAATTTGTGCCGAATTTTCCCCATAAATAAAGTAACATGGACGAGGATGTCCTCCCGCACCCGCCGCGCGGGGTCCTCCTCTCCGCGGTCTGTGACAGTAACAATGTCGCTTCCTATCGGGACTACTTCGAGGACGTCTCGAAATGCGTGCCGTACTCCTCGTCGTCGTCTTATTCCGTGTCAAAGTCGGGAGATTCGTGGGAAAGCGACGAGGAGGAGGAAAAGGACGACGACGGAGTGTTCTTGCGGATAACCAAAGCACACGAGCAGCAAAACAACAACAGAAACGAGAAACCTGCCGTCCAAGTTTCGTTTATAAACATTCACGACGTGATCGACGCAAACTCGCCGAACGAGTACGCGCAAACCGCGCAAAGAATCGAACGGGTAAAAGCGAGATGTAAAGAGAAAAGGATTGGGTTGGTGTTTTGCACGGTGAGTCCAACGAGAGAAGAGGAGGAGAAAAAGGATCGCGAGAATAAAGAAGACGTGACGTACGCATTGGAGGAGAGAGTTTTACAGGTTTTGAAAAGGTTGTGTGGCGTGGAAACGAGGATTGTTGCGTTGACGCGCGTCGGGAGCGACTCGCGGGAGAAGTGCTTGAAAGCGTTGGCGCGAGCGACGGAGGAGGTGAAGCAGGAGGTGCTCGTGAACGAAGGGAAACGGGCGATTGGGAAATGCGACGACGTTTTGAACGCGTTTGAGAGGGAGGTTTTGGAAAGTGGTGTCGCGGTTTTGGAGGAACGCGAAGTACGTTTGGCGAGATTGGAGGCGCGGTGTAAAGCGAGTAGGTATTTGTTTAAAGCGGCGAGTTACGCGGAGTTTAGAGGCGACAGTGAAGCCGCGATGAACGCGTTGGGTGAGTGTTACGCGAGCTTGATGGCGTACGTTGATGAAGCGTTGCCGGAAGTACTTCGCGGTAGTTTCGAAGAAAATAATAATACTCAATCGAGACGATTGTGGAGAGTGTGCGAGACGCTGAGAGTGTTGACGTATTGCAGATCGAGAATGTCCTCGACGCAATTGAGCCAAATTTTGAAGACTATGGATACGAGCGCGAATAGCGAGGTGAATAAAGCGATCCAAGAATTGGCGAGAGTGGAGAAGGAACACGCTTGTTTCGTTAAGAGGTGCTTGTCGATGAGAAGAAAGAATTCTTTTTTACTGAAAGCGTACGACGACGACGCCCCTCTCGGCTTGAAATGTTTCGCGGCGTATTTCTTATCTTTGCGCGCGAAAGCGGATAAATCGTTTGCAGACGTGCTCGCACACACGATGCACGCGAATCCGAACGTGTACGACGCAATCTTCAACGACAATACGCAGTTTCAACGCACCGCCGCGACGAAATCGACGAGCTTTGATTTGAGATTAGATCCAGGATTTTATTACCAAAGCGCGTTCGAAGCGCTCTCTTCGCGAAGAGAGTTTATGCAATCGTCGGGGTTAGGAAAGGATCCGTCCGTATCCGCTACAACAAACGCATCCATACTCACGCGAGGACGCTTTTTGGGAACTTTCGATCTCAAAAACGAAACGGTCACGGGTGCAAATCAAAGCAACATAGAAAATCACGGCAGAAACGCGCAAATCCCTTCTTCGATTGAGCTACGGCGCGCGTACGCGCGCTTTGAAAACACTTTCTCGCCTCTCGAAATGCTGGAAAAAGCGAAAGCATATTACGAAGGAAATCCAAGGTATAAGGTGTTCCATCGTTCATTAAACGCTATTTCGAGCGATTACGCGTTAGAACTTTTCTGCGCGAACAACACGGCGACGAACAAGGAAAAGGTTTTGCACATATTGACTGCGTGCGCGGAAACCTATCGGAAAGAAGGATGGGAGGATTTACTCGAGGAAACTCTGGAGCGCACTTTGCTGTGTCTCGGAGGAGGAGGAAATGAAGCTGGAGAGAGCGCGTTAAAACATCGCATGGATGTTTTATTAGAGCTACACGGTATTCAATATCGCGAATCCGAAGGAAAGACGCGCGCTTCTCGTTTACTCGCAGACGGTGCGACGAAAACAAAATCTTTGCCCGTTGTGTTTGAGGTATCGCGCAAATCCTTAGCTTCTCGCGCACTCAAAGTGTCTTGTAGTTTTGGCCACGATGCGGCACGTAACGATTCCGTTCGCGCGGGCGATTGCGTCACGTTAGCCGTTCGATATGCTCTTCAAGGCTTAGTTGACCACGACATGTTTTCGGTGGTAAAACTTGAAGCGCACTTTTCCGATGGAACGAAGGCTTCGACAACAACTGCGAGTAAAGACGAAAAGGACGTCGTAAATATTCCGTTAACTGTGCAATCGAAAACGCAAAGCGACTTTGTCTTGGAAGTTGACGCATTGGATGTACTTACGAAATCTGGCTTCACTTTTCGATTTCCGAAAGCTTCTTTCGAAACGCTCAAACTCCTCGGGCACACAAAATCTGTTTCCGTGAAAAAACTCGCCCCTCGCGCAGAATTAAAGATCATGGATGGAGAAAATGATAGCAACGAAACGACCATTTTGTTTGGCGAAAAGAAGACGCTGGCTGTTGTCGTCACCGCGGTGGATGGACTCGCAGACGCCATCGTAAATCTTTCCATCGACGAAAGTTTGCGAGAGATTTCCCTTGGAAGTGAAGACGACGGCGGCGAGAAGAAAGGCGAAGTCATCGCGAGCTTTGAAAACCCACGAATAGTTGTCGGCTCGCTCTCCAAAGGCGAATCAAAACGCGTGAACGTGACCGCGACGTTCTTCTCGAATCGCACGAACACCGCTAACGACAAAAAACAGAACAGGAAGAAATCTCTAGCGACAGTTTCAGCACACTTAACCTGTAACTTTGGTTCCCCGGGAGACGGAGAGGTAGAAGTATCTCCATCTAGACATCGCGTCGTGGCAGCGGAAACTTCAAAAACATTCGCGTTCACAGATGCGCTCGAAGTTTTAGATTCTGCAATCTATGCGCCGTGTGGCACGTCGCCGGTTTCCATACTCATCGCAAAAGACGATGTAGAAGACGACTTCGCTACGAAGAAGATTGACTTGAAAGCACAAAATAGATCACTCCTGGACGAAGGTGACGTGCGCTTGACGAACATTCGCGCCAAGACGACAGGTTTGGTCGTCGTGGACGATGCAATCACCACGCGATTAAAGCCAGGAGACGTGTATACGCACGTCGCGACGAAAGAATACGTAACGAGCGTTTCGTGGTATCGCAAGGAGGGCACGCAAACAACGACACAAAAGACACAGTCGTCTTTGTCTATCGATGATGACGAGCTCATCGACGGTCGTCGAATAGAAATCATGAATATTTCTGCTCGAGTGCCTGAATACATCCAAGTCGGCGTCGCGTTCGAGTTCGTCGTCGAGATGAAAAATCTCGACCTCGACGTACCTCGCGATTTCGTCGTTTCGGTCAAAGACGCGCCTGGTTTTGTCATGGCTGGTGAATCAAAAACTACGAAAACGGCAAACCCGGGCGAGAGTTGTTTCTTGCGTTTGAAAATAGTCGCTGTCGCGAGCGGGGAGAGATTCTTACCTTCAGTGTCAGTCGCGTGTCCAAAATTAGCCGCGACTTGGACGAACACTCAACATCAAAGCGTGCTTGTTTTACCAGTAGCGCTGTAATACACAGAACACACGCGAGACGTACTGGATACACGACGCGTGTGTGCGCGTGGGTATAGTTTTTTTAGGGAATTAGTTTTAGAAGTTTGTAATATAATATAGTATATAAATAAACAACAGTTTCCTCATTACATCATGTCGACGACGTCCTCGCCGTCGTCAAAAACGTCTATCCACGCAGAAATACCTTCCATCGTCGGTTCTACAATTAACGCTTGACCTTCCACTCCAAACTCTTTGGCGGCATCGCTCATTGCCTCCGCCACTCTCTCCGCCGTAATCGCCGCTATCGTGCTATCGCCAATCTTCCCGTTCTCGTCCCCGCCAGTCATCGCCAACACCGTCGGTCCGGCGCCGCTCAAGAAGCAACAATGCGCACCGGCCCCAATCGCGGCCGCGATAATCTTGTCTAACCCAAACTGCTTATCCCCTCTTTGATGTTGGTGCATGATATCTTGCGTGCCAATTTTCATCAACCGAAAATCGCTTTGATTAAACGCGTTGATCAACGTCGCCGTTCTCCCGATGTTGAACACCGCCTCCGCTTGCGTCAACTTATCGCTCAGCGCCGCTCTCGTTTCGCTCGTTAAACTGTGAAAATCCGGAATAAAAAGAGAGCACAACATCCCCTCCGGAATGTTCACCGAGCTCGTGATCCATTCGTTCTCGTCGCTCAGCGCGATTTGAAACCCGCCAAAAATCGCCGGAGCGACGTTATCCGGATGCCCTTCCACCTCGCACGCTAAATTCAACAAATCCCTTCTCGCTCGCGCCGTGCTCACGTCTGACCCGGCCAACGTCATCCCCGCGGCCAATCCGCACACCAACGCCGCGCTGGACGACCCCAACCCTCTCGCCGGAGGAATTCTATTCGTGCTCGTAAACTTCAACGCGCTCACGTCCAACTCTCTCTCATCGTTCGATTGAAACCGGTACCCTTTCTTCACCGCTTCAATCACCGCGTTCGTCTCATCCCGAGGTAGAAAATCGCACCCTTCGCCTTTCAGTTCTAAAATAAACGTTCCCGTTGGAGAAAACTCCACGGTTACATCGTTCCTCAAATCCACGGCGAACCCGAGCGAATCGAACCCGGGCCCGATGTTCGCCGTCGTCGCGGGCACGGACACGGTCAAACATTCGTTCCTGTTTAACGCGATGCAATCGCTCGATTGGGATGTAAAATCTGGTTTTTCCCACTGGTCGACGTCGGAGGACCATCGAAGTTTCCTGTCTTTCGCGGGCATCCCTCCAGAACCCATCGCGGTCACGGCAACCCCCCTGTGGAATGCATTTTTACTTTTAACAACCCCGCTTTTCTGCTTTTTGTGAGGACGAGGACACAGAGGATGCGCTCTCGCGCGGTGGTGAGAATAACTCGACGATAACAGCATCTCTCTCTCTCTCTGTCTCTCTCTCTCTCTCTCTTTTCAGACGTGTGTGTGCGTGTGTGTTCTCCCCTCTGTTTGCTTTGGGGAATTTCTCCATTTTATCCACTTTTCAACGTTGGAAAAAAACGAACAGAAAGCGTGGTCTTCGTCTTCCCGGGGCGATGTTCTGAACGCAACACCGCATTTCTCTGCCTTTGCGAGACCAGAAAGAGAGAGAGAGAGGGACGGAGGACATGCGTAAATTTCTGGCCTCGCTTGCGAAACCTCTCGTCGATGCGCTTTTGCAACCGAACGTTTCTCGATTGCATTCCATCAACGAGATACAAAAAGCAGCTTCTGTCCGGTGTCACAAATACGTGTACGATTACATCGCCGGAGGCAGCGACGACGAATCGGCGCTGAGGAACAACGCCGAGAGTTTTAGAAATAAGTTTGACGCGTATCCGTTCGTATTGAACGGCGTCGGGCCGGAGAATGTGTGCACGAAAACTCGGATTTTAGGGACGGTTGAAGTGGACGTGCCGTTCATACCGGCGCCCATCGCCGGGAACGCGATGTTTCACACGGACGGAGAACGAGCCGTCGCGAGAGTTGCGAAGAGATTTGGAACGACGTACGCGTTAAGTACGCTCGCAACGACGAGTTGCGAAGAGATTAAGGCCTGTCTGGATGAAAATGACGGTGATGGTGATAAGACGCATAAAATGTTCCAGATGTACGTCTGGAACGAAGGCGAGTTAGTGGACGAAGCGTTAAGAAAAGCAAAAGAGAGCGGGTTTGAAACGCTCGTGTTGACCGTAGATTTGACGTGGTTCGGGAACAGAGAACGGGATAAACGCAACGGGTTTTCGATTCCACCGAAATTGAGCGACCCAAAATTTATCTACGAGTGCTTGAAGAAACCGTGTTGGACGGTGGACGCGGTGAGAGGATGGAAGAGCAGAACGTTCGAATACGCGGCTTTGAGGGACGACACGAAATTGATGGAGAAACAAAGAGACGATATGGCCGGGTTTGTCAGAGATGTGTTCAACCCGACTTTCGATTGGGAAGACGCGAAGGCGTTGCGAGAGAAGTGGGGGAAGAAATTCATTTTGAAAGGCGTGCACAGAGCCGACGACGCGGTGAAAGCGTTTGAGTATTTGAAGGCAGATGCGGTGTGGATTTCAAATCATGGGGGGAGGCAATTAGACGGTGCCGTGGCGCCTTTTGATGCGTTGCCGGGTATTAGGAAAGCAGTTGGCGAGGATAAAGAACTAATCATAGACGGCGGTATTCGACGAGGCTCGGATATCGCATTAGCTTTAGCGCTCGGCGCGAACGCAGTCGCGATTGGGAAACCAGTCGCGTTTGGCTTAGCGGCAGGTGGTGAGAAAGGCGTGGAGAGAACGTTCACGATTTTGAAAGAAGAATTGGAACGGACGATGGGTTTAGTCGGCGCGAGAACGATTGCGGAGTTGAGAAGCAAAGGCAACGAAATCTTCGTAAAAAGAGAACGGTTACGGAATTCATCATGATGAGTACAATAAAATGTATTTTAACGCGCGCTATCAAAAACTACCTGTACTCCTGTGTACTGCTTTAAAAAACATACACCGTTTGTGCGAGCTAATAAATCTATACTACGTAACACCATGGTACTGGTACCTACTACATCTATTCACTGCTATTTGCTTCTTCCATTTTGACCATCACCTCCAATCGCCGGCGCAAATCTGGATCGTTTTTGTAATTCAAATCGTACCACTCTCGACTCATCCCGGCTTTTTCTCTCTCTTCGTGCGCGAACGGTCCTTTCAAAACGTCCGGCGCGCACCTCTCCACGGCCGATAAAAACCGCTTCCCTAGTTCCTCCTCGTTTCCTCTCTCGATGTTCTCCTCTCTCGCGCAAATCTCTCGAAACCAATGCACGCCGACTGCGACGTGGTTCAACTCCTCCTTCGTAATTCTCTCCACAATCGCCGCCGATCGGTTATCGCCTCTCCCGACTAACTTCTCTCTCAACCTTGGCCCTGCGTCTAAACCTCTCGCCTCTTGCGCCATCGGCACCACGGCCATCCTGTCCAACGTATCCTCGCGACTTTCGAAGCATCCCAGCCACAGCATGTCGTGCGCGTCCATCTCTCCGTACTCGTGCCCTAACTCTTCCAACCTTTGCAAACACCAACTCAAATGCCTCGACTCGTCGTCCGCGACGCGCGCGAAATCCAAGTAAAACTCTCTCGGTAACCCTCGAAATCGAGCCACGGTATCCCACGCTAAATCGATCGCGTTCAACTCGATGTGCGCGACGGTGTGCAACACGTGCGCGGAAAACGAAGACAAAGGCGTATTCTTCGGCGACGGCACGGAAAACGGCATCACTAACGTCGGTTTCGCAGGTCTCGCCGGTCTCGACGGGAAAAGAACCTCGAGATCTTTCTCTTTCTCGGCGACGATAACTTCAATCTCGCCTCGTAAAAATCGACCGAACGCTCGGTGCGTCAGCGCTATTTTGCTCTCTATGCACTCCGTGTCGTACACGATCGTTTTCGCGTACTCTTGCAAACATCGACACGTGTTCTCGCTCTCTAGGAGCGCGTTTTGGACGTTTCGTTTCGCTTTTGAGGACACGTATTGGCCTTCCGTCGGTTCGTGTATCAGTACAGACGCAGACTTCTTCTTCGTCGTCGTCTTCGCGTTCGTTCCCCAGAGGCGGACGTTATCCAGCGGCAACGCTCGGTATTTCTCGATGATGTTCTCGTCGTCGTCAAAAGAAGAAGAAGAAGACGCAAAAAATGCACGTCGTCTCTTTCGCCCTCCTCTTCTCGCGGACGGTTGAGTAAAGGAGGAGGATCTAAAGGCGCAGCAGCGGTACCATCGAAGGGAACCCCTGCTGCTCCGCAGAAGCGTCATGTTCCCCCAAAAGTGTGCAGTCAATTCGCGTCACTTTGAAAGAAGCTTTGAAAGAAAAGAAAATGTCCTCTTCGTTAAGAAGAGAGAAAAGAGAGGAGGAAGACGCGTTGCTCCGTCGAGCGGCAAACGCAGCGACAGATGCGACGAATCTTGCGACGAATACGAACCGGTTTAAGAGTGGGAACGACTACTTCGAAGAGGAAGAGGAAGAGATGGATGTGGCGGCGATGATGGGATTTAGCGGAGGTTTCGGGAGCAAAAAGAAGAAGCATAATCGAGAACAACAACAAGAAGAACAACGAGGTAAAGGAGGAGAAGGACGACGGGAAGAAGAGATGGAGAGAAAGCAACAGAACGACGACGAGGATGATGCGAGTGTTATTGGAAGAAGAATGCAAAATTCGAAGAAAGAAGACAAAGAAGGAGCTTTGAATACGAACGAAGCGGATGAAGACGACGACTTGGAAGAAGACCAAGAGTACGAAAAACTTCCCATCTCCGACGAAATTGAACTCGGATCTGCGCACAAGAAAACCGTGACGACGATTGCGGTCGAACGGACCGGGTCTCGGTTCGTCACCGGCGCGCGAGACGGGTTCGTGAAACTGTACGATTTTAACGGCATGAGGAAAGATTTGCACCCGTTTCGAGAGATTGAACCGAACGAAGGGTACCCCGTGCACTCGTTGGACTGGTCGCCGAGTGGGGACGCGTTTGTCGTCGCGACTGGGTCGAATAAAGCGAAAGTGTTCGATCGAGATGGACGAGAGCTCGGGGAATTCGAGAGCGGCGACATGTACATTTTAGATAGCAAAAACACGAGAGGACACACGCATAACGTGACCAAAGCGTGTTGGAATCCAATCGAGAAGAATTTAGTAATCACGAGCGCGGATGATGGAACCGTGAGGATTTGGAACGTGGATTATCTGGGCGATCCGAGAGGCTCGCAACGGTCCGTCGTGAAGCCGCAATCGGTCAAACCCGGGAGATTTCGGGCGACGACGTGCGCGTTTAACATGGACGGGAGCTTGATTGCGATGGCGTTGACCGATGGAAGCATACAGTTATTCCCGGCAAATTCAAAGAGAGGAAATATTATGAACAGTAATGGTAGCAGCGCGAATAGAAATGGAGGAGGAGGCGGCTCGAACGCGTACAAATCCACCTCGGTAGGTTTAGTCTTACCGCCGAGTCAGCAAAGTCACTTGGATAACAACTGGACGTCGATAAACAGACCGAAACAGTTGTTCAAAAAATGTCACCAACCGGACGAAGAAATATCCAGCTTATGTTTCAACGAGGAAGATGGACGACACCAAATGCTCTCGAGAGCGACCGATGGGACGTTAAAAGTCTGGGATTTACGCAACGCGCAAAAACCGGTGAAAGTGTTTGACGATTTGCCGGCGTCGTACGGAGAAACGACGGTCGCGTATTCACCGAACGGGTCCAAGTTTTTCACCGGTTGCGATGGCGAGGACGTTGGTAAAATCTCTTCCTCGACTGGGAGTTTACACGTGTTTGACTCGCAAACGTTAGAGCGCGTGGCTAAAATCTCCTCCTCGGAACAAAACGTCGTCTGCGCCACTTGGCACCAACGGTTGAACCAACTCTTCGTCGGGAGTGGAACGAACGACCGAAAGCTCGGATCTCGCGGGAAAGTGTCGCTCTTATACGACACTAATCTCTCCGCGGTCGACCGAGGCGCCATGTTAGCGATTGGCAAGAACCCTCGCTCGAAAAACGCGGACGATTTCTACCGCCGCGTGGACGTGCAAAACATTTTACACGTTCCAAACGCGTTGCCGTTATTCCAAGAACCCGTCGACAAATCCGGTCGTAAACGCCGGTTAAACAAAATCGAACGGAACGATCCAAACATCTCGAAAAAGCCACAGACCGACGGCTCCGGCGCCGGCGACCGCCCGGCGCAAAGAGGTTCGACGTTGCTCACGCAACACTTGTTACGAAACGACGGCATGCTCAGCGACCAAGACTGGAGATTGGGCGACGCGAGAGAGTCCATCTTGCGCCACGCGAAAGACGCGGCAGAGCACAACGTCCACACCAACGCGGAACCGAACGAAATTTGGTACGACTCGGACCAGGATAAAGACGATTCCGAGGACGAAGAAAAAGACGACGACGGAGACGAGGAAGCGGACGAATAGAATAGAGTAACGATTTTAAAATAGTAGTGTAATAAAGTAGGCCACACAGAGGCATCGTAATAATAACAACGCACGAAGTATCCCGCAATCGCGAGTGTTTGTTTTCACATGTATTTCTCGTCGACGCGTTCACGTTTCGTCCGCTTAGTATCATCCCTCTCCTTAACAGACAGACACATTCTTCATCCAGTTACAAAGCTTTCCTCACCAAAGCGGCGACGTCGCTCATATTTTTCGCTTTCAGTTTCGGGAACGGTCGTTTCTCCGTGATTGTCCACACGATTTTCTCGTTCACGAGGACCTCAAACGTCCCCGCGGAGGCATCTCGCGTGATCTCTAACTCGCCGTTGAGCTCCGCTTTCAACTGATTCGCGACGCGGACGAACGCTTGTCACATTTTGGAGACGGACGCTCGTGCTTTGACAGTTTTTGAGGAGGAAGGAGTGATGCTCCGCTTAGAGACTTTCTTGACCACTGTCCCTTTGCTTTTCGACGCGGACGTCTTTGAAATCGTTTTCTTCTTCTTTGCCGTTGCGCTGGCCATGTTTCTTTCGCGGCAAAATGAATGGAAAAATCTGAAGAATTTGAGGTTTACAGTTGAGTCAAAAAATGGTATATTCTCGCTACGTCATACGCGCTCTAATGATCTCTCTTTCTCTCTATCGAAAACTACTTCTTGAACCACTTAGGGACGAAGGATTTCTTAGCCTGGTCGCTCATCATCGGTTCGGCTTTTGCTTCTCGATCTTTGTCTTCTTCTTTCGAAGGAGGCTTAGGAGGAGGAGGACGTATCGGCGCCGAAGCGGAAGACTTTTGGTCGTGCAATCGAAGCATTTCCAAACACTTGGTGCTGAGCAGCGCGGATTCCTCTTCTTCTTCGAAGGAGGAAGTGGTAGTGGTGGTGGTTTTTAAGGAGAAGAAGATTTTCGCGGCGGGGGCTAAGCCGGCGTCGTATAAGGATTGGTTCGCGTCTCGGCCGTTTCGTTTCAAGACGCGTTTCGGAGGCGCGACGAAGAGTTCAAAGCTCGGCGCGTTTTGAGTACTTTTATCATCCTTGGATAAAATCTCCTCAACGAACGCGTACACGTCCTCGACGGTTTCTTTGTGCGCGTCGAACACCGCTTCCACGCACACGTCCGAAATTGGTTTCTGTTGAAACATAATCCGTATCGTCGCGTGTCGCACTTTCTCTCTTCGCCGTTGCGCTTCTAGCTCTCGATGCTTCTTCGTCAACAAGGCATTCCCGTTCTCTAATTTACGTCTGTTTGACGCCACAATCTGCGCCGCTTCCGCACTGGACAGCTCAAAAAACGCCTCCGGTAATTCCTCATTCGCGGAGACTAAACCGGTGGTTGGATCCATTTTGCGTTCCTCCGCTTCGGCGTCTAAAGTTTTCTGTCGAACCACCCGAGCCGCGCGTTTGCCGAGAACAGAAGAAGAAGAAGAAGACGTCGCTTTTGCGTCGTCGTCACTCAGAATTGCAGATCGTTCCATCGTTTCGTCTTCTTTTTTGTCTTTCTTCTCCGCCGCGTCGATGTTCGCCGCGCTCGCCGACGAGGCACCTTTAACGTGTAACGGTGGTGCTTCTCCTCCTCCTCTTCTCAAACTGCTCTCCTCATTCGCGACGACATCTGAACCAACCGTTAAAGTTCGTTTTTTAATAAACACTACTTTCAACTTCGCGTTCGTCGGTAAGTTCAAGTGCCGCAAAGGGCAGTCCATGTCGACTTTCACACCTCCCGAGGAGGAAGAGGAGCCTTTTCCCCGCGATTGGTCTTCTGAACGGAATTCCAACGCATCAACGTTTATGCTACTCTCTGATATCATCCCGAGCTTACTCGCGCACTCGAGCAAACAGTCCCTCAACGGTTTCATCGGCGGTAAAGATTTGAGGGTTATTTTCGATTTGCCGTCCTCGGAGAGGACGGTGATGGTGGTGGCCATGACGTGATGAATGAATTAATTGTGTGGTAAAATGAAACTAAACTACGTGTCTACAACATTCGGCTATCTTTAATGACTAAATTAACGGCACTCTGGCGACGTAAATACCTTGCCTGGCTAAACTCTCTTCGACGTCTGCGCTTCCTTGTGGGGGTTCAATCTTGTAAAATTTACTGTACGCGACCAACACCTCGCACCCGCGCTGGAGCAGCGTCGGGTAGTGACTGCGTAAGGAACCGTCGACGTCCATTTCGAGTTCACGAATTCGAGTCCAGGTATTACCGTCGTTTGAGGATACGGCGACTTTAAGAAAGGTGCGGCATCGGGAACACCCTTTGGCGGGATGTTTTGCGTGGTCGTTGAACGCGAGCGCGAGTAAACCGCTCGGTTGGAGACGAATCATGTCGATTTTCGAGTTTGGATTCGGGACGTCTTTCATCGCCGACGCGTCCGTCCACGTTTGACCGCCGTCGAGAGATTCCGAGCGGAACACGTACCCAGCTTTGGTTCGAAAGACCATCAGTAAGTGGTCGTCCGTTTCCAATTCGACGACGGCGTTTTCAATCAACCACGTATTTCGACCTCGAATGGTTTCGGAGGGATACCAAGATTCGCCGTGGTCGTCGGAAAGTAAAACGCCCGCGCCTTCTTTTCCGTTCAGTTTTGAACATTTCTCTGGATTGACCGATGGCGATTCTAACATCGCGCGTTCGTTCCAATACGGCAGAACCCATCTACCGGACCGTCTTAACACGATCGGTTTATTCGCGGTGACTTTCGGTATCCCGTCGTCAAAATCCTGACTCAACACGATCTTCTCCGTGTGCGTCCACGCGCCGCTAACTACGTTAAACTTCTTCGCCAAAATATCCCCTCCCGGCGCGTAATCCATCCCCGGCACTCGAGACCCGCACCCATTCGTTCTCGATTGCGAATAAAACAACCAAATCTCGTGGTTTTTCTTCGGATTGGCGAACAAAACCGGACCCCACACCGCGCCGTTTTCACCCGCGTCCGTCGGCACGCTATAACTCCCCACGTCCGCGAAAATCTTCCTCTGCTCGTTCGCCGTCAGCGCTTTAAACCGCAAATGCTCCCCCTTCCCGTCCGCTTCCGCCATCACTATCCTTTGTTTCGTCCCTTCAATCTTCTCGCTCGTTTGCCACGCGAGCAACACGTTCCCTCGCGCCGGTCCTTTCCACGGCAAAGTTTCCACCATCGCCATGTGCTTATAGTTCCCTTTCAAAACATTGTCCACGTCGTACAAAGACACCGGTTCGCCTGGGCACCATCGATCCTCCTCTTCCTCGTTCGTGTTGAAAATGTTCGCCGCGCTCGCGGTGCGCTCGGTCACCTCCAAAGGGCAAAAGGCTGCACTTTCACCAAAATCACTTCCGAACGAGACGGTAAAACTGTTGTTATTCACTCGTTCTGAGCACCTGGTTTTCCTCAGCTCTTGTTTCCTTCGCGCGATCGTGTCTTCCACGGAGTGGATTTCTCCGTGCCATCCTGGTAATCGATCGTGGTCGTGTGCTTTACTCCTCTTCGCGAACGCCGATTCGCCGCTGCACGACGACAGAATCACCAGTGAAAGAAGAGCGCGTTTAAAGACGAGAGTAAAACGCATCAAATAGTCGCACGACTCGTCAAAGTCTCGCTCTCGTTGCTCTCTCTCTCTCTGGCGTGAAAGAGCGCCGGAACCGGCAAAGAAAGGCGCCTCCTTCTTCCTCTTTCGCGCGTGTTTTGTGTCTACACTTTTGTGTGGAAAAGGTCGTCATTTCCCGAGCGCGGAAGTGCAATTTGTACTCTTTTAACGCGCTCTTCTAAAGGACCTTTCAAATATCGAAAGCTTTTGTCGTTTGTTTCCGGCGTCACGGGAAGTGCTCTGCGTTGTTCGTTTTTGTCGCCTCATCCTCGTTCAATAATGGCGGCGAAGAAAGTGAGCAAGCGCACGAAAAACTTCCAGAAGAATCATCTCCAATCTTCGGTCGCGAACCGGCGGCGGCACCAGAAGATTTCGAGGACGGACGAGAAGAAGAAAAGAAACGAGGAAAGCCGCCTGAGACGAGAAATCGAAGAAGAAAACGAAGAAGATGACGGTGACAACGACGAAGATGCATATAAAGAGGAGGAAGGAGGGTTCGCGGACGCCAAGAGCGCGAAGAAGACGAGGAAGAAAGAATTGGAAGAGATGGACATCGACGAGTTCTTAGACGCGAGCGATGACGAGGACGAGGACGAGGACGAAGACGATTCAGACGACGAGGACGACGAGACAAGCGAAAACGAAAAGGACGATTCAGACGAGGAAGAAGACGAGGATAACGACGCAAAAACGAGAGAGGAGATGAAACGACACAGGGAACATTTAGAGTCTCTGAAAGAGACGGATCCTGAATTTTACGAGTACTTGCAACAGGAGGATAAAGAGTTGTTGGAATTCGACGACGACGACGACGAAGAGGACGATTCAGAGGAGAAACAAAAGAAGGACGAGAGCGATGAAAGCGATTCCGACGAGGAAGGAGGAACAAACGAGGACGAAGCCTCGAAACGCGCGAAAACGAAGCGAAAGAAATCGGAGAACAGACAATCCGGGAAGACGTTGACGTCGGCGCTCGTGAAAAAATTGTGCGAAAACGCCAAAGGCGGGAAGGCGTTGGGCGCCGCGAAGCATTTGTTCACCGCGTATAGAGCGGCGTGTCACTACGGCGACGAGGAGAATGAGAACGATCAGACGATGTTGAAGTTGGCGAGCTCGAGCGCGTTTAACGATTTGGTGCAGTTTGTGTTGGCGGAGGCGGATGATATTTTTAGAGGCGTGTTGGGAGATAAGCCGGCGAAATCGACGCAAGAGCAATACGATTACGAGCCGATGAAATCAAACAGATGGAAGAAAGTTGAGCCGGTCGTGAAATCTTACATCGGGAACACGTTGCATTTACTCGGACAGTTGACGGATGCGTCGATGACGTCTTTGGTTTTGAGACGGCTGGCTGCGTCCGTGGCGTTTTTGAAACCGTTCGAGCGGTTGACAAAACGCGTGACCAGAACGACGTTGATGTGTTTTTCGAGCGGAGAGCCAAGATTGAGGGTAAGTGCTATAGTTTTACTGAGAGCGATTGCGGCGACGTGTCCAGGACCGGCTTTAGAGAGAGCGGTGAAAGGGGTGTACCGAGCGTACGCGAGCAACGCAAAGTTTATGAATGCGAATTCGGCGGAGAATATCGCGTTTATGAGCGCGTGCGTGGTGGAAATGTTTGGCATCGATCAAAATCAATCCTACGGGTTAGCGTTTGCGTACATTAGACAACTCGCGACGTTGTTGAGAAATGCTTTGGCTCAAAAAACAAAAGATGCGTTCAAATCGGTGTATTGTTGGCAATACATAAACTGTTTGGAATGTTTTGAGCGGATATTAACCGCGCACGCTTCGAATAGAGAGTATAGCAGCAAAGGTTCCGGCGAGCAAACAACAAAAGACGGATCTACTTCGGTTTTACGACCGTTGGCGTATCCGGTGCAACAAATTGCGCTCGGTGCGGCGAGAGTATTGCCTTCGGCGCGATACGCACCGCTTCGCATTCGTCTTTTGAAAATTCTCAATAGGCTTTCGAGGTCGATGGAGACGTTTGCACCAGTTGCACCACTCGCCCTGGAACTTTTGAACTTTTCCGAGTTGTACAAAGCGCCAATGTCAACGAAAGCGCCCAGTCCAGATTTTACGCTCGCTTTGAGAGTTTCTAAAACCGAGTTGCGCTCTCCGGCTGTTCAAGACGTCGTCGTCGAATCCGCGTTTGAGGAGCTCGGCGAACACCTCGAGCAACATGCGTATTCAGTCGCGTTTCCAGAGATTTCTCACGCAGTGACGAGAGAGTTGAAACGATTCAATAAGAAAACAACCGTTGGTAGATTTAAAAAACAGGCGAAGCAAATGTTGGATGCGATTGAACGCAACGCGGATTACATCGAGAGGAAAAGAGATGACGAGGCGGATTTTGCGCCGAAAGACATCGAGAAAGCGAAGATTTTCTTACACGGAGAGAAAATGGAAGGAAAAGCACCGTTGACGAGGTACGTGAAACAGTTGAGAGATAGGGGGAAGGAAAGGCGCGCGGCAATGCAAGCCATGGATGTGTCTATTCGCTCGAACAAGTCTCACGGCGATGAGTCATCCTCTTCTGATGATGACGACGACGACGGGGATGACGAGGATGATGATCACAGAAGAGGCGACGACGAGGAGGACGAAGATGATGACTTCTTGAACGGAGATAACGACGGTGGCGACGACGACGACGACGACGAGATCATAGACGGAGACGAAGCGTTTGAAGAAATGAAGAAACGCAAGCGTAAGTCAGGTGTCGACGAAGAAGACTTGTACCTCGGTAAGGAAGATTTAGTCAAGGAATTGGAGCTCTCGTCAGACGAAGAGAACGACGACGAAGACGTCAAACCAGTGCCGACGAAAAAAGCGCGGAAGAAGGGCGGTAAGAAGTAATTAGTACTGGTTGAAAGTGTTTGTTTTTTATGAATACATTATTACAAAATGGTTCTCTAAAGTTATCAAAATAAATGTTCCTCAGTACTACGGGAAAAGTTATATAAATAGCTAGTTGTACAAAGAAGTATGTTCTCCTTCACAAACACGCAGTAAAATGGTAAATGTTATGCGCAAGATTAACTGCTGTTGTTTGTGCTTTTCTTGACTTCGTTCGTTTTCCTTTTCGGCGTCGCTTTCGCGTCCACCGCCTCTCCTCCGGTCAAATTCATCAAAAGGCTCGCGTACTGCGCAGCTTGGGCCGACTTACCGCCTTGTTGTTGTTGTTGTTGTTGTTGAAGTAGTAACAATTGTTGTTGTTGCTGCTGCTGCTGTTGAAGTTGTTGAAGTTGTTGCTGTTGTTGCTGCATGAAAGGCGCTCCGCCCAAGTCATTCATCCATCGCGCAACCGCCGCTTGCTGTGCTTGCTGCATGGCAAGAATAGTAGCTTCGGGCGCAGATGTAGCTTGCGCGTTGACGTTGTTTCCCATGGAATCAACACCGGTTCCCCCCGAACCGCCTGAATTTCCACTTCCGGTGGCTTTCTTCCCGCCGCTGATGTTATCGTTGTTCTCGGTCTCGCTCTGCGGTTTCTCACTCGTTGTCGAGGAAGACATGGTTTGCAATATCGCGTTCGCTTCCATGGTAGCCTGAGATGTTACAATAGGCAGTTGCGCTTGCACGAGCGTATTGACGTCCGCTTGCACCATACCATGCTCAACTGACGACATTGCAATAGTTGAAATTGCCGTACCAATTCTCCATCCGGTGATTTTGGCCAACGTGACGACGCGTTCGGAAATATCCGCACCCGGGGAATCGCCGTGAATCATCTTTGCATTTCTCGCGATTTCTTCGCCAACTCTGGCAGCAGCGAATCCAACAAGAGATGCGGCCAAATTGACGTCGTATCCAGCGACGGAAGATAGCAACTGCGCAACCTGGGCGTCTGCGTTGGAAGCGCTGTGCATACCCGCGAGTACCGCGGCGTCCGCGTTGGCTCCCGGCTGACTCCCCACCGAGCCAAATCCACCACCTGCGGCGTTTCGAGCAGCGGTGGCGATTTGCGCGGCCGAAACGCCCGGAAAGTTGAAAGGAAGCTGATTGCTGCCGTTACTCGCCGTCGACGGAACACCAACCATCGAGTTGGGAAGCAAAACTTGCTGTCGAGCGACTGCAGCTGCCGCTGCAATATTCGGCGGTTGTCGCAGGAATGCTGGTCCAGCGCCTCCAAGCGCGTTGCCTGCTGCGCTCGCAAGTCCGGCTAAACCAGCGGCAGCATTCATGGCGGGTGTCTCGGTGTTGTTTCTGCCATCCGCTCCATCCCCATCACCACCGCCATAACCACTCGCATGGTGTACATTCGGAGCACCACGATCTTTGCGTCGACCAGAGCCCTTTGGAAGGTTGCGTTGCGTGCCGCCTTCTGTCCAATATCTCTGACACGCGCGACAATAATGTCGAGGTTGTGATAACAGACCGTTGTTGTAGTAGCAGAAACGAGTTTCGTTTGAGTTACATCTCGCGCAGGGGCGATGGTTGTTCACATCTTCGCGACCAGCAATGTTCTGTTCTCTTTCGAGCTCTTTTTGCGTCTTTTGTGGTTGCATTTGTTGCTGTTGCTGTTGCGCGTCTCGCTGCTCAATAATATCCGTCGCCGGCGTCATCGGCATGTCCCCGTTTTCATCCGGCGAGTTGCGATCTGCCTCGTCCTCGACATCTTCATCCTTCGCAATTTTTACCTTGACTTGCCCACCGCGATCTTTGTCACCTTCTTTCGGCATTTGAATGTTCAAAGTCGTCTCGGCCCCAGATCCGCCGCTACCATCGTTTCCAGACCCTCCGGAACCTTCACGACTACCCCCAGAATTTGCTTGCGGCGACATCCCTCTAGGGTTCGGTTCTTCCGAATTCTTCCCAGAACCACCGGCAGAACCTTGATGCTCGCCAGAATCTGTGTCTTTCTCGTTGCCAGTGTCGTTTCCTTCGTCATCGTCATCCGTGTTGTTCATATCTCTCGCTCCGCGACGCGACGGCGAGTGCCTCGTTTGGCTTTGGTTCCTCTTTGAGCGCTCAGATCTTCGTTCGGATCGATTCTTATCGTAAACATTCTCCAGCACGGTCGTTTCTTTCTTATTCGTCGCGTCTTCATTCGATATGCCGTCGGTATTTTCGTTGCCGGCGGCGGCGTTATCGCCTTCGTTGAAGTGTGCCCTTTTCGACTGATTGCCTCCTCCCACGTTGCGTTCGTTACTGCCGTACTTTTCCAAATCGTGTTCAGGCGCCGCCGACGTGGTTTCTCCCGAATGCGTCGGTCGAACTTTGTTACCGCCCAAACCCGGACTCGCTGCGCGTTTGTGCTTGTTGTTCTCGTCGTCGTTCTCTTCTTCCTCTTTCTTCAACTTGTCGATTTGATCCTGTTTCTTTTCTTTTCCAGCCTTCGCGGACATCTTGCCGCCCAATCCTTTCGATTGCGTCTGTCCTTTCTCATCGCTCGACGTTCCGTTATCAACTTCGTTGCTCCCTTTATTTCGAGTGTCGGTACCTTCGTTTGAACCACCTCGGCCTCCGCTACCTCCACCATCTGTGATTGGATCCGATCCTCCGGAACCTCCGTCGCTATTCCCTCTCTGTACCTTCGCCGGTGCCGCCAGCGTTGCTAAATTCTTCGTGCTATTATTATTATTATTATTATTGTTATTATTATTGATCTTTCTCGTTTTTTGGTCCAATCCTGAAGGCAAACTTGAGGCAAACATAATCGCAGCCGTCTCCATCGCGTCTCGAATCTTTGTCAAAGTCGCCGGTTTCTCGATGTACCCGTCAAACATGACCGAGTGCCCGGCTTCGCCGGTCGACTCGCACAAACTCAAAAGCTCCCCATGTTTCAACGCCGTCACCGCAATAACTTTAATCGGCTCTTCCTCCTCGTGCCCAGGCTCTAAGTGTTCTCTTCGGAACTTCTCGTGCTTTCGGATCTCGGCTAACGTTTCGACCCCGTTTTCTTGCGGCATCATGATGTCCAACAAAATGCACTGCACCTCGCCTTGTTTCTCGTCAATGTATTGAATCGCTTCTTTCCCGCTCGTCGCCACCGGCGAGTCTTTAAACCCGAGCTGCTCTAACTGGTTCGTCGTTATCTGTGTTTTACAAAAGAAATCGAGGAGAAAAATGTCAGAAAAAATTTCGTTTGTTATCCCCTATCCTCGAGCGCGCGAGCAAAGAGAGAGAAAAGTACACGTGGCAGGGAAAGGCACTTTTATCCAAAACAAAAGTTTCCGCGCGCGTTCACACGGGCGAAACGAAAACGTACCCTTCTGCACAAACCAATATCGTCCACCACTAAGATCTTCTTCGACGCGTTGTTCATTTGGTTTTGATTCATCTGTTCCTCGTCGTTTAATCGTTTTTGTTGCTGCTTGTTTTTCGCCACCGTGGAGGCTCTCTTCCCTGACGCGGAGCGTCCGGAAAGCTCGTCCAAGGAGGGGAAACGGCCTTGCTCTCGAAGTTTTTGTAACGCCGCGGTGACCTGATTTTGTGAGAGGAAAGAAGAATAAAGTCAGTTTCGCATAATACTATAAACACATAACACGATTTCGTCGAGTGCGTGCACATGCGTGGTTCGCATCGTCGCTCTGATGCGCGCGCGCGTTAAGAAAAACTGAATTCCAAACGAACGATTTTCGACCACGAAAGAGCCTTTTAGACGCACTTTTTCTCGGGTAAAGAATCCGCTGTGATTTATGTCCACGATGCTTTCGAGCGGTTTCATTTCCGCGATTTCCCCGGCACCAATCGCTAACAACAGTTTTCCTAAATCCGAAGTTCTCACTTTACTCGGCGACCCTTCCACGGAGAGCAAGCTGAACGCGCCGGACAACTCGGATTCAAATTCTTGCTCCGTCGAATTTTCCTCCCGTTGTTGTCCTTTTTCCGCCTGTTCGCCTCTTTTCGAAGGCATCGTCGTCGTTTTTTTCTGAGCCGTCGCGCTCCGTCGTCGACTCGGCGCCATGTCTTCCGAACGAGAAAAAAGTCGTTTAGCGCTATCTAAACGTTCGTTGTGTGTTTCCTCGCGTGTTTCTGTGAGTGTTTTATTTCTTTACGCGTGCGCGAGTGGTGGTTTGTAGTGCGCGCGCGCCGTTCTTCTTATCTCAAATTCTGACGAGTATAGAGACGCTTTTTGCCTTTTTCTGCGCTCTGCGCTTTTTTAACCTATCGATAGTGACCTACCCCTCTGTTTTGCGGTGGAAAACGAGAGCGTCCTGCGGTCGAAAAGCGCTCAAAAAACTCGAAGCTCTCTTTAAAACGCTCGAAAAGGAGTTCCTTTTTTTTCTTTTTTTTGTCCCTCTCTGTTCGCTCGTTCGTGCTGACGGCGGCTGTGTTTGTCCTCGCGTTTTCCGTTCTCCGAACGAGCTCTCTCTCGGCTCTCGTTAAATTTTTCCTCTCTCTCGAAGGCGTCGAGGAGGACTTGCCCCACACAGAACCACCGCCATTACAGAAGAGGTGTTTGTTCTCTCCGTGACAACAACACGACACATTTATTACACGCATCGCGCAAAAAGAGAGAGAGAGAGAGAAAGAAGGAAAAAAAGAAGGTTTTGTCATGGGAGCAGCTTCAAACGCAGGGGCGGAGACGCCTACAAACAACCCTTCGTTGCGAGCGAACGAAGACGCGATGCGACAGATCATGCATCTCGTGTTCTCTGAAATCAAACCGTTCGTAACGCAGCACGAACCGGACGTCCCGGAGGATGATTTACCGGAACTCTCCAGAACGAGAGATTTATCGAAAGCTGATTTTACCGTGCAGTGGAGTCGATTTTGCGCGAAGAGGAAGTTGAATCCCGCGGAGTACGTGAAGAATCTCTCGGAAACTATTCAAAAACAAATCGAAGACGGCGCGCACCAGGACGGGTTCATCAAGTCCGTCCAAGGCGTCGGGCCGTACATGAACATTTTCGTGAAGAGGCAAAAAGTTTTTAAACTGGCGATTAACGCCATCATCGAGCAAGGCACGAAGTACGGGTGCACGAACGCCGGGCAAGGGAAGAAAGTTATCATCGAACACACGTCGAGCAACCCGAACGCGCCGTTGCACATCGGGAACTTGAGAAACGTGATGATAGGCGCGCACTTGGCGAGAGTGATGCAAGCGTGCGGGTGTGAAGTCACGCAAGCGTTTTACGTGAACGATTTAGGAGCGCAGATTGGGTTAACGGCGTTGGCGTATTCGAGAATTTATACCAAGATAAAGCCGACGATGAAAATCGACCAGTGGATTGGCGCCATGTACGCGGTGATGAACACGTGCCAAGAGTTGCAACAGGTTGGCGTGCAACCGGGAGATTTAGAGGTACGCTTATTATTTTCTCTCCTCGTTTCTTTCGTTTCTTTCTCGTCGGTTTTACCGTCCCGTGACCAATCAAACAAAGAATAAAGCAGATGATTATTGATTAAAAATTACTTTTTAACTCTCTTTCTGATTACGATGAGGAAACAATCAAAATCACCTCTGACAATATGATGCTTTGTTCTTGCGTTGGACGTGTCAACGAACTCTTTATTCTCTCTCTCTCTCTCTTTGGGCTCTCGCCAACAATATTTCGCGCGTGCGTTGTGCATTCATCACAATCGAGACTGACACATATCCTCTTCCCTCTCTCCTCTTTCCGAAATCCATCGTAAAGGACGCGTGCAAAGCCGGCGAAGACGCCGTGAAAGCGTTGTTAGAGAAAGCCCTAGCCGAAGCCGGAAACGACGAAAAGAAAATAAAAAGTATCAACGAATACTTCGACATCTACCAAGATTTGCGAGGAAGATTTCAAGACATGATGGATATCATGATTCAAGACGTTCGCGAAATTTCAGATATTAAAACCGAAGCTGGTAAACTCAACTTGGCGTACGAACGCCAAGAACCGTGGGCGATCAAAATCTTTCGCAAGATGGTCATCGATTGCTTAACCGGCGTTCAAGAAACTTTGTCCAACTACGGCGTGAAGCACGACCGTTTCGATTTCGAATCCGAGCTCGGATGGGAAGGCTCGAACGATAAAGTTTTGGAGATTATGAAAAACTCTGATTACTTTGTCCCGCAAACGGAGTGCAACGACAAAGGCGTCCCGCAGGGCGCGTATTTAGATATGGACGCGTTTATTCGCGACCAAAAGTTCAAAATCGGCAAAGGCGGCTATCAAAAAGACTACCCGCCGTTATACGTCTTGCGCCCGGATGGTTCTACTTTATACACCTACCGCGACATCGTCTACTCGTTCAAGAAAGCCTCCATGTCGGATTTAATCTTGAACATCATCTGCTCCGAGCAAGATTTGGCGCAACAAAAAGTAGCGCTCGGGATGTGCATGATGAACCCAGCCATGAAAGGCCGGCAGTACCACCTCTCTTACGATTTGGTCAAACTCACCACCGGCAAAATGTCCGGTCGTCGCGGTCGATACTTGTTAGCCGACGACCTCTACCAAGACTTGAAAGACATCATCAAAGAGAAAATGGCCAAGAAATCCGAAGATAAGGGCGAAAAAGTCGACGAAAAAGCGTTCGAGAGCGTCACTCACGAAGTCTCCGCCGCGGCTATGAAATACGCACTCCTTTCGTGCGCCTGTCAAACGCAAATCAACTTTGACATTGCGAAAATCACCGATTTCGAGGATGCCTCGGCGCCGTTCATCCTCTACAACTCCACTCGTTTACGATCAGTCATAGCCAAATACGAATCGAGAGTCGCCACTGGCGAGCTTCCGCCACTCGCGGATATCAAAGAAATGGAATTTGACGAGTTAGTCGACGATAAAGAGTGGGCCTTGCTCATGGAATACGTCTTACCGTTCTCCCAAATGCTGTGCGACGCCGCGTTGCCGAAACTCCCGGAACCTCCCGCTTTACCTTCCTACGGTACCCACAAAGTCTGCGAATTCCTCAACGCCATGGTCCGTGCGGTGTCTGGATATTACGGCCCAGCCGGCGTTCGCATCCTCCCGATGACGAACCACGTCAAAGAAGGCGAACACATGTGGAACAAAAACGCCATGTGGCAACGCGTCCACTATTTGACGGCGTTGCGACAAGTCCTCGACAACGGTTTGCGTTTGTTAATGATCGAGCCGTTGGAGAAGATGTAATAACGATTATTTTATGAAGGACGACGAGGGAGAGAGAGTGAAGGAGAGAGAGAGAGCGCGTTGATAAAGTATTGACTCTCTGATTTAAGTATATAAAAGTAAACCTTCTTAAAATCCTATCGCGAGACTATTGAAGAGCTCTTCCTTTCTTTCGAGATCCAACACTATACCACTCGTACAAAACCACGACACACTTCATAATAATCTTCCGACACCGCAGATTGCACTGTCGTCTAAATTATTTACTCGCGCGCAGTTACTCCTTTACAACGACGAACGAATAAATCATCCACATCATGCCTCCCGTTGTTTCCCCGCGATTAAAATCCTCCCTCGTTCCCGTGCCGACGTCCACGGAGACGAACTTTGAGCCGAACGATTACAAGAAAGGATCGATCGACTACGACGACCTCGCGAATGACCCGAAGCGTAAAGTCGCGTTCATCACCGGCGTGACCGGCCAAGACGGATCGTACCTGGTCGAGTTGTTGTTGGAGAAAGGGTACATCGTCCACGGCATTAAGAGACGATCGAGCGCGTACAATCATCCGCGTTTAGAACACATCTTACAACCCGATTATCCGAACGGAGACAAATTTTTCCTGCACTACGGGGACATGTCGGATTTACACGCGTTGGTCGGGATCGTGAGAGATATTAAACCGACGGAGGTGTATAACTTGGCCGCGCAATCGCACGTGCAAGTTTCGTTTCAAATGCCGATGTTCACCGCGGAGGTTGATGGGGTTGGTGTGTTGAACGTCATGGAGGCTATTCGATTGACCGGGCAAACGACGACGTGCAAGTTTTACCAAGCGTCGACGTCCGAGTTGTACGGTAAAGTGCAAGAGATTCCGCAGTCCGAAACGACGCCGTTTTACCCGCGATCGCCGTACGCGGTCGCGAAATTGATGGGGTATTGGGCCGTTGTGAACTACAGAGAGTCGTACGATATGTTCGCGTGCAACGGGATTTTGTTCAACCACGAATCGCCGAGAAGAGGGGAAACTTTCGTCACCAGAAAAATTACTTTGGCCGTAGCGAACATCAAGGCGGGAAACCAAAAATGCTTGTATTTGGGTAACTTGGACGCGCAAAGAGATTGGGGACACGCGAGAGATTACGTCGAGTGCATGTGGAAAATATTACAACAAGACGTACCGGAAGATTACGTGGTCGCGACTGGCGAGATGACCACCGTTCGCGAGTTTGCCTCCAGAGCGTTCAAGCACGCCGGCATGGAGCTCGAATTCAAAGGCGAAGGCGTGGAAGAACACGGCGTGGAAAAGGCGACCGGTAAAACGTTATTGAGAGTGCACCCGAGATATTTCCGTCCCGCGGAAGTCGAGCAACTTTTGGGCAACCCGGCGAAGGCGTTGGAACAGTTAAAGTGGAACCCGAGGCAGACGAGTTTACAAATGTTGGTCGAGGAGATGGTGGACGCCGATATCGCCAGAGTCGAAAACCCGAACATTCATTACTAATGATACGTTTATTATTGCTATTACTAGCACGAGTACTTTAAGAGAGAGAGAGAGAGATTAAGAGATGTTGTTACTATTACTATTTTTTACTTATAAACATACAAAGAGCTATTCAACTAGAGACACCGAAAAGCGCTCTCGTTTCTTCCTTCTCGCACAAATTGCATCTCAAATCAGAAATGAGAATTCACTTCGTCATCTCCCCACAAATAAATTCGCTTTACAACCAAACATGCAAATCTTTGTCAAAACGGTAAGTATTACGTGTCGTCCTTATAGCCGATGTTGTCTCGTGTTTTCGCATCGTTTGATACCGTCTGCGTGCGTGTATGCGCTCCGATCGCGTCTTCAACGGTCGCGACGACGCGCGGGGGTTTTTGAGTGCGCGAAAAATCGCTCCGTGTCGTTCGCTTAATTTCTTGCCGAAGGGGCGCAAACCCTCCGGGGGTGCAAATCTCTTCGAAAAAGACGATCCAGGAGATTGATGCGAGCGTGCGAGGGTGGATAAAGCGCGTTTCTTTTTTGATGCGCGCGTGGATGAGACGGATGGAACGGTCGTTCGGCGCGTTTACGTCGTTTTGGTCTCGCCACATCGGCGCGCGCGCATTCCTCGATTTCGGCCGTTTTTCCTCCTCTCCCTTATATTTTGGACCTTTTACTCACCCCACGCGTTCCTTTTCTCCTTTATGTTTAACAGCTCACGGGCAAGACGATCACCCTCGAAGTCGAGTCTTCGGACACCATCGACAACGTCAAGGCGAAAATCCAAGACAAAGAGGGCATCCCGCCGGATCAGCAGCGATTGATCTTCGCCGGAAAACAATTAGAAGATGGCCGAACTTTAGCCGACTATAACATTCAAAAAGAATCCACCTTGCACTTGGTCTTGCGTTTGCGCGGCGGCATCATCGAGCCGTCCTTGATCGTCTTGGCGAGAAAGTCCAACCAAGACAAGAAAATTTGCCGCAAATGTTACGCTCGATTACACCCGAGAGCGGTCAACTGCAGAAAGAAAAAGTGCGGGCACACGAACCAGTTGCGCATCAAGAAGAAGTTGAAGTAAACTCTCTCGAGAGAGAAAAAACGCGCTTTTTGTATTAGATTATGGAGAGGGGAGAGTTTGTGTAATTAGTTTTTAAACCTTAATAGCAAAGTTAAACGGAGAGAGAGAGAGAGAGACGAGCGTGTGGTCAGAGTCAGAGGAATGAGAGAGAGTGAAAAGAGAGCGAATAGAGTATTCCACGCATTTTAATGTCCAATAAGGCACTTTCCCTTCATATTCAAAATCAACAGTTTTTTCCCGCACACAACACACAAAAGAAGAAGTCGAAGGAAAAGAACTTCCATCGCGGCTTTTGCGCGCACAAAAAGAGAGAGAAAGGGCCTCGATGGAGCTTAGGGAGCGTCGTCTCTCTCTCGTTGTTTTTTGCGTCGTCCTTTCGCGCGAGAACAAACACCAAATCATCACCAGAGAGAAACGAGAAGATCATGGTTGAGGTGATCGAAATTCTCGATTCGGACGAGGAAGGCGACGAACGCGTTCGAATCGTGCAGCAAAATTTTGAACCGCGTTTACGGCCGATACGAGAGGAGGAAGGGAACGACAACACTAACAGTAACAACAACAACAACAGAGACGAGGACGTGGTGATCACGGGTGCGCGAAGATTCCTCTCGGTTTTTCCTCCTCTTCTTCCGTTTTTTTTGGTGAACTGTCCGAGTCTCGTCAAAAAGGGTGCCTATATTTGAACGCAAAAAAGACGCGTCGAAAGATGTAGAGTATTCCTTCGTCGTCAGACTCTTTCTTTCACGTTGTCGTCGTTTTTGTCTTTGAATAATGATAACGCTCGCAATACTCATCGAGACTAGTGCGCGCGCTGACCGAGAATGTTTCTTTCTCTCTCTCTCTTTTCCTCCTGCGCTGCGCGCGGAAAATAAAAACAGGCGTCGGCGGTCAAGAAATACTCCGAGATATCGCACACCCGCGCCACGAGTGCGCGACGCACAAGTTCGATAAAAATGCGGTGCATTTGCAGATGAAGCACTGCGCGAACTGTTGGTGTTACGTGTGCGATTTGAAAGCGCCGTGTGCGCATTGGGCGCAGCATTGCGGCGCTTATCCGTGCTATAAATGGGACGAAGCGAGACGAAGAAAGTTGGCCGGATTGCCGCAGGCACCTGGGAATGTCCCGCCGCCGGAGCCGCGGGGGTTTGGTTTTGGGGGGGCAGGTGATGATGCCGCGAGGAGGTTAGTAGTCCATGGGGCTCATGTGAATCATCTTGCTCAGATCAACGCGTTTGCGTCAAATAGAGATATGGACGAACTGAGAGTTTTGTGCATCGAGGGACATCACGAACCCATGTATAGAATCAGGAATAAGTGCGAGCAACTGTTCCTTCAACTCCAATTCGATGGACTCGGGAAGAATCGATATGCTGTCATTACTCGGAAATCGTATGAATTATCGCACGATGGACGTTTTCTCAGTGGATCACAAAATGGACAAACTCGTAACGCAACATCGGAACAAGTTCTGCGGAGACTGAAGGAGAAGGACAATGGCAATTGGGTTTACTTCCCGACGAGTCCGCAATTCCAAGCGGCGTGGAAAGGCGCCTTGGGAGGGGGGAATCTCGGCGTCAGTTGGTGGGGAATTGGATATTACAAGCTGAACGCACCGGAGCAGATTTACAGTGGACACTTTCAAAAGTACGACGATATCCCGGAAGATCGCTTCCCGAGAAGCGCAGACGACTTCGATCTCTACCAAAAAGTCTTTGCACAAGTTCAGGCTTTGGTGGGAGGTGCGCCGCAGCAAGTTGCGAATAGGGACAAACCTACGACGTTAATTCAGCACATCGCGCGAGTAAGGATCACTGAAGCATCTGATTACGACGACAAGACCAAAGTATACGAAGTACTCGCCGCCCGCGCGTGTATGCGACTTATTCACAAAAACGAATCTGCGTACAAGAATCGCATCGGCGAAGAGCCAGACGGCTTAATATCGTACGTGTATCCTCCGGCGAAAGTACCATTACCTGATCCAGCCGGAATCGCAACAGCCTTCAAAATTGGCACCGTCTCGATCCCAGTTCGCGCATCCAAAGCGCGCGGAGAGGAGTTTACGGAGGAACGCATCGCGGAGGAATTGGCTAAAGCACCGCACGGTCATCGATTCATTGATAAAGCATCGTGTGAAAATCACCAAAGGTACGGAACAGATGTAGACTTGACCAATTTGTTTAATTACAAACCAGACGCCGTCTATTTGACATCGCGAAGCGCTAGTGCGAACAGGCATCCCTTCAAGCCGCTTTTGGAGGCGATGCCTATTTTCTTGGAGGGAGACCCAAAGCCGCGATCGAAAGTTCCTCTGCGCATCTTATTCGTCGATGTCAGAAACGCGAAGGCGGAGTGGACGATATATGACGTGAAAAATAGCGATAAAGTGACGAACGTTATCGAGGATTTAGAAGAACGATACGAGCTGAACGAGAACGAACAGATCGTTTTAGCAACCGTGAAGTATAGGCCGGAGATTGTCACCCAAGTGCCGTTCGATAGATATTACATGAATAACCCTCACCATCACGCCGGAGCCATTTCGGATGTTACGGGAATTCACAACACGGAGGCAGAAAGAGAAAGACGCGCGTCTACGCTGCCAAACTATTATCGTCCATTTTCGAGAACAAGAAACGATCGCAAGGACAATGTGGAAAAAATTCTGGTGGCTTACAAGACGAAGAAGGCTGAAAGTTTCTGCATCGTGCACCCGATGTTGAAGAAAACGTTCAAGCAGCGAATATTGCCGTGGCAGGAACACATGAACAGTAAAAGCGAAATCATCGACGAGGACGATTTGAAGAAGGTTAAAGAATTGGAAAATGGCGATTATTTACAACCGTGTTCGATTCCGATCATCATCGACGCGGAAGGCGCTGCGACGCAAAACAACAACGAAAAACAGTTTTTACGAAAAGTTCGCGCGGGCGAAAAGTATGGTGACCCGAAAAATATAAACGAATACATTCGCACTTGTGCCAGGCACATAAATGATTGGGACGAAATTGAGTTTCCATCGAGTTTTACGAGTGAACAACGAAAAAACGTCCACGTGAGCGTTCAGCGTCTGAACGTTCAGCGCAATTCAGTTCTCATCTCCACGATGTCGCGCACGATTGGGAACGAAAGAATGGTTTACTTAGTGAAAGGAAAGGACGTGAATGTGTCCAAATTCGGCGGTATTGACGTAAGTACTTTGCTCAGACAAAACACGGAACCTTTGTTGAAAGCTTGCGTGAAGAAATACGTTTCGGAAGAATCATCGCGCAAACGGGACAGAGATGGCGTCAAAGTAAAGAAAGAAGAAGTCGTTACGATTTCTCACTTTTTGCACGATAAAGTTCCTCACCTCGGCGGCAAGAACAATTATAAATCGTTGAAAGATGGTTTAGATAAAGCGCTAACAAATAAAAAGCAACCTCTTCATCCCTTAAGCACGCCACGACATGCTCAACGGAGAGTGGAATTTCCAGAAATTTTCGTCACGAACGTCACGGCGATTATCGAGATCGATGACGAAAGTGTTGGAATATTAGCTGGCGTGAAACGTGGTTTGCTCCCGGGCTGTGCGGATTCAACCGCAGAGGCTATCGAGGATTTGAAGCATACGGAAGATATCATTGACATGCAAATTTGCGAGTGTCAAGCTGTTGAGCGCTCTCAGCGAATGTGCGCTGAGATCTTCACTTCCTCGACGACATATTTTGACAGAAAGGGCGGATACAATGCAGTCGGAGTAGAAAAGAGATTAGAAGGTTTCCGAACGTGTAAAAAGGAACCGGTTTTTTGCAACCAACCGGAAATCCGAGTCGCGGCGAAAATGCGAAAGCAAATGCACAACAAGGGGCGCGAAATTTGGTATCTCGACGTCGATATCTACGCACGAAGGCCTGGAACTCTTGCTGACCCCAAACCGTACGCACACAATTTTTCCCAAGATTTAGCGTACACTCCACCCCTGGGATGGAGAATGCGCCTCGCTGTTCCAGTTCAAGCGTTAGGTTTGGATGCGAAAGTGAACGAAGTGCGAGACATGCTTGCGCCGCCTTCACTTTACAACAATTTCAGAAAATCGGGTGACCACGAAAGTTATGTCGTGCGTAGATTGAGAGTTACACTACCGCAATTATCGAAAAACGCTTCGTTAAAAAGAGAAGCGAGCGAAGCAGAAAATTGCTTCAAAGTCGGACACGGCGCAGCAGGAGCGGTTGGGCTAATGAAAGCGTTGGAGATGCAAGAATATCCATCGGTCGAACAACCTACGGGGTTGACGGTGACGATGCACGACTACCAGAGGCAAACATTAAATCGAATGCTTGAGTTAGAGAGAATACCCGGTGGATTTCGCGATTTGGTGTGGTACGACGTGAGTGATGTGATGAAAAATGCGTCGTTGGACGCTACGGAGGAGAGATGGATGTATTCTCCCGGTTTTGATCAAATCGCGAAGATTGGGTGTATTCCCAAGACACCGAGAGGTGGCTTTCTTTGCGAAGAGATGGGATTAGGAAAAACTATCGAAGTTCTCGCGTTGATTTTAGCACAAAAACCTCCGCAAGGGTGGATTGAACACGGTGAAACGCTCGGTAAAGCTGGCGCGGTTGCAGACTGCTCGAACATGGCGAATGGAACGAACGTGAAGAAGCCTTATCGTTCGGGCGCGACGCTCGTTATTTGCGCCGTTTCGCTCGTCGGTCAATGGATCGACGAGGCAAAATCAAAGCTCGACGAAGATTCAGGTTTGCGTATTCTCATGTATCATGGACAACAACGCACGAAGGACCCGAAAAAAATAGCGGAAGATTACGACTTGGTTGTTACGACGTACCAAACGCTCGCAGCCGACCGCTCCAGAACGAATCCTCTCGGTCAGATTGAGTTCTATCGCTTGGTCTGCGACGAGTCGCACATGACGAAATCTTACAACACCGGGCAGTCCAAAGCGGCTTCGGAAATATGCGCAGTTAGACGTTGGGCGTGTACTGGTACCCCAATAGCTACGAATAGCGTGGATCTTTTTGGGCAATTGGCGATGCTTGGCGTTTCGCCATGGGGAACCGATCTCAAACGATTTCGGGACGACTTTAACAACATCATCTGTACGAACGCGGGTCCGCGTCGCTATGGGCGCAATGACATGACAGAGAAGTCTTCAAGAGAAATCAAGAACGTGTTGACGGTGATGAAACCAATGACGATTCGTCACACGAAGACGCAAAAACTCGGAAGAAACGCGACCAAGGACTTGCTCTCGTTGCCGCCAAAGACGGTTATCCACGTGCCCGTAACTCTTTTACCAGAGGAGCAGCGTCTGTACGACGAATTGCACGCGGACACGAAAGCAACGTGGGAGACGAAGTACAAGGCGAAAGGACACGCTCACGTTGCAAAGCGTACGTTTGGTATCATGTCCTTGTTGCTTCCCACGAGAAGATTGTGCTCCGGCGGCCGCTTGACAACGGCGGATTTGACCATCAAAGAAGACGAAGGCGCTGCCGCTGCTGAAGCGAACGGCGACGCCGAAGGCGAAGGCGATAACTTCGAGCAGCGAGGAGTTAAACGCGTCAAGAAAGAAGAAGAAGAAGAAGCGGCTCCGATGGTCCCTAATAACGGTAACGAGGTGGAATCCATCGAAGCAGAATCGAAACTTCGCGTGCTCGTCGCCGAGCTCAAAAAAATGCGCAAAGACGACCCGACGAACAAAGCTTTGATCTTCACGCAATTCGCGCAAACCATCGAATGGTTACAAAAGCGATTACCGGATGAAGGATTTGGTTTCCGAACCATCAGTGGTTCGATGTCCGCGAAGAATCGCGATAAATCCATCCAGGCGTTTCAAAAAGACCCGCCGACGACTGTCTTCATTTTGTCCGTTCGTTCCGGAGCCGTTGGGATCAACTTGACGGCCGCTTCGCACGTGTTTATGATCGAACCGTGCATGAACCCGGCGCTTGAAAATCAAGCGATTGGCCGAGCGTGGAGAATGGGTCAAACGAGACCGGTGACGGTAAAGATATTAACCGTCCAAGATTCCATCGAGACAAACATCGTCAAGTTGGTCCAACAACGCACGACTGGTACAGTTGCCGAGAAAAAGGACGGCGAGAACGATGGACGACCGGAGATAATCGATATAGAGGAAGAAGAGGAGAACATGCGTCGCGCGCAAATGAACAAAGGTGAACTCGCCGGCGCGATTCGCGCGGATAAGCAAAAGTTGAAGTTGGAGGAATTTGATCTTCTCTTTTCGCGAGGCAATTTGCTTCCAGAGCTTCCACCCGAGGATGAAGTTCCACGCGCGAAACCCGCTCCAGCGGTGGTGGTTAAAGATGAACCGATGGAAGACGCGGGACCTCGAATTGTTGGAGGAATGGGGTTCACGCGCAACGATGGTAATAATAACGACAACGACGACAACAATCTCGAAAACATCGGGAAAGATTCTCAAGAGAATAAGGACATCGGGTCGGAGGAGAATAGGCAACCTCTGGCGAAAGTGCAAAAGAGAGCGTCGCTTTCCGAAACCGTGCAAAACGCGGTGGGAAGCATGTTGGAGAAGTTTATGTAAAAAGATAAAGAGAACAAAGAGGAGGAAGAAGACGTAGAAACAAGTGGAGTCCGCGTGAGTGGATGAGGCGTTGAGAAACGCACATTTTTCACCATCAGTTTTGGACACGAACTACACGCATACATCGATCGAGAAATTCACATACACATACACAAAAGAAATACGGAAAGAGCCGAGAGATGGTAACAGGAGCAGAAAATTCGAGCACGTAGGCGACGATATACATTTGTAATAATAATTCATTCGAAAGTACTAACAGCTTGGCGCGGCGGAAAATAAACACAACCATTTGCGAAAACAAAACACGCGACGACTAAAAATAAAATTGTCTTCTCTCGCTATTTAATTAAAACACCGTGACGTCCGCCGCCAACAACACGTGATCGCTCGGTTCATTCTCGCTCGGGTACGGCCCGTCCGTCACCTCGTCTCTATGTTTCAGTGGCGCCACCGCGTCCACGCGAATGTTTTCCGTCACGAAAATATAATCTAAAGTATCGATGAACGGCTCGTCGTCTTTAATCTTGGCGTAGTTTGTGAAATCCGGCTCTTCGCCGTTGACTTCTTTGTAACAACTCACCATTCTCGCCGGCGGCTCCACGATGTACTCCGTTCCTTCGTACGGTATCGGGTAAAACACGTCGTTTTCATCCAAGTTATTCGTGGTTAACAACTCGTACGACCCGTCGATTGGTTTGACGTTAAAATCGCCCATCAAAATTGAATTTTTCGTTCCGTCTTTCTCGCTCTCTCGCATCGTATACGTCGCCGCCAACGCGCTGTGTAAAGTCATAACTTTCGGGTTCCTAAACATGCACGGCATGTGATACGTGGACACGCCCAACGACACCCCGGTCTGCTTGTGCGTCACGTTCGCATACACGATAGAATTAAACCTCCCTTTCGCCAACTCCCAATCGTCTTGCGGAGGATACTGCGGCCTCGCGTTCCTCGCCGCCCTCCACATCCTAACAATCGGATCCACCACGTATCTCTTCACCACGCCTTTCTCCTCCAAATCCTTCGGTTTCCTCGGCCACTTCGCGCAATCCGACAACCTCTGCACATCCACTCTCGATAACTCGTACGTATCCAAAGGTATCGCCAACAAAACTCCCATGTAATTATTAAACGGCTTCCCGTACAAGTGCGAGACGACGTGGTACCCCCTATTGGCGAAAAACGCGTGCAACGGTCCCGACCACGTCATGCTCACCTCTTGCAACCCAATGATAGATCTCTTCTCCATCTCAACAGATAACTTCTTTTGCACTCGCTCTAACCGAACGAGCGCGTCTAAGTTTTTCGGATCGCACGACGTGAAATACGTCGGTTCCGCCAGGTGCGACGAGAGCACGTTATACGTCGTCACGCGAATAGTTGCACCTCCTTTTTTACCTCCTTCTGACATCATCATCGTCGACCCCGCTTTTTTACTGCTCGTCGCACCACCACTGCCGCGAGTTTGCACTGGCATCCTTTTCGCGAAGAGTGCGAAAGTACTTTTCCGCTGGCACGCGATCGATGCCGCTCGCATATATATATCTCAGTCGTCGTCGCACGTCACGTTTGAATGTGTTTCCAATGTAACAACACCACCCGCGTATACTTCTCGCACACGACTACGACGACGACGAGACGACGACTTGAATTTCGTCACTCAGTCTCTCTTCCGTTTCGTCGTAACTCTCTTCTTCTCTCTCTTTCTTTCTCTCTCTCTTCGAAAACGAAGCCTTTATTCGTCTTCTGTGCCTTCGTCCGATGATGTATAATCCAAAGCGTTGGATTTGTGTCGGAAAACCTCACTTTTCAGCCTCCAAACTCACCGCTGCGGTACCGCTCTGAAACTCTGCCTTCACGCTTCTCTTTCTCGCCGAAAAGAAGAGACGCTTTGTTTGGTGTCGTTGTTCGAGTATACGCGTTCTCTTTGAAGCCGTCGTTTTTGTGTCCCGAGAGAGCGAGAGAGAAAGGTACTACCATCGATTGCTAAGCAGCGCACTCCGTTTTCATCATCATCGTCGTTTGTGTTCTGGAGTATTAAACATGCAGTTGCGACGAGCGTTACGACGCGTGCCGGATAAACACTTACCACTCCTCGTGACAATTTCAGCGTTATCGTTCGTGTTTTCTTTACTGATGATATCGATCGGGTATTTGTTTTTAACGGGGAGATTGGATATGTTGGAGGCGATGGACGAGACGACGAAGAGGAAGTTCCTCGATGGGTCTTCGTCTTCTTCGTCTTTAAGTTCTTCTTCGTTCCAGAGAAGTAGCATCGGTAACGCGGAAGAGGAGGAGGATTTGGAGGAGAATCATCACGATCATCACTTAGAATTAGCGGAAAATCCGGTGCACAAAGAAGACGGGACGTACATGCGCCACGCCGTGGACGAGGACGACGACAGCCATCCGCACTTGACGATGAACACAAACGGCATGTTCTTTCATCCGATCGTCCACACGCAGTCGAGTTATTCGACCGCGTTAGAAAATAGAAACTGTAAAAAAACAACGTCGAGTAGTAGCACGAGTGGGAACGGAGCGTGGGATCACGTCCCGACGTCGTCGTTGAAACAGAAACAGAAAGAAGTGTTCGATAGGTACGCTTTGACGGGATTTCGGAACAAAGCGACGACGGACGCGAGAATTTTGATGGAGTTTCTGCTCTCGATTTCACCGAAACCGCAAAACGGGTGCTGCGCGATTTTCGACGTCGGTGCGAACGTGGGGAAGTACGTGGAAGAGTTGAAGTCGATGCCCATCGCGAAAGATTGCGAAGTGCACGCGTTTGAACCGAACCCGGAGGTGTTTAAAATTATGTCCAGAAGAGTCGCGAATTTGAAATCGGTCCATTTGCACAACGCCGGAGTCGCCGAACAACCCGGGAACTTAACCTTCTACTACCAGCCTGGGAAAGCAGACACCGGAGGTAGCTTCATGCCGGAACACTCCTACGACAAATACGCCGACCAAGCGGGTAAAATGAAAACCGAAAACGTCAACGTCATCGCTTTAGACGACATCTTCGACGCGTTCATCCCAGACTCCGTGTCCATCCCGCTCGTCAAAATCGACGTCGAAGGACTCGAACACAGAGTCAAAACCGGCATGTCTCGCGCCTTAGCTTCCGGCAGAGTCCAAGCCGTCTACTGGGAACGCAAAGGCTCGTTAGATTTAGAACCGTTTGAAACGGAAGTCAAATTTATGGCCAACCACGGCTACAACGTCTACGTCATGGGATGTTCCGGCGCGAGAAAGCACTCGTGCGCGTTAACGCTCGTCCGAGTCGACGGGTCATTCTTCGACCCAATCTTCGACCCGAAACGACACCGCGCCCCGAACCAAGGCAAATACATGACCATGAACTTGTTAGGCGTAAAGCGAGGGCACAAGTTCAACGACGTCGTCGTCAAAAAGATGTTGGCTCAATAAGAAATTAGTCATTTTACTCACTAATATACCACGCGTAAAGAATAATAACAACACGAATAACACTACTAACTCTTGCAAACGCTCTTCTTCTTTATCAGTAGTGTGCATTATGACAACGCGCGTAGTATGCCTCTCGCAAAAACAAGTACGCCGTTGGTAAAAAAATGCTCAAATCAATTCTTTTCGTTTTCACATTTTTTCTGACCATTGTAAGCCTCAGAAAAAGAACTTATCGAGAAAAGAAGATGATTTCGATGATGATCCTCGCGCTGCTCTCGCTCTTCGCGACGCCCTTCTCGAACGAGTTTGGGGGTTTGGTCGGTGTGCACGGGTTTTACTTACCCGGCGTCGCGCCGCAAGGTGCGAACTTTTTACACGTTTGTTTGTTTCGTTTTTCGTTCTTCTTCGCGCGCTGAATGGTGTCTGAAAAGGCAACGCGTATGAAGTCTCGAACGCGTTCGCTTGGATCGCGGAACGACGCTGACCTTTTCTCTCTCTTTCTCCCTTTCTCTTTTGAAACGACTGCGACCAATGAAACAATTTTATGACGCGCACTGTTATTGTAAAACAGATTACGCGCAAGACGACATCGTGTTCATGAAGGTGAACAAACTGACGTCGACGAAAACGCAACTCCCGTACGATTACTACACCATGCCGTATTGCAAACCGAATCCGATCGTGTACTCGGCGGAGAATTTGGGGGAAGTTTTACGAGGAGATCGGATCGAGAATTCCTTGTATTCGCTGGAAATGCGAAACGATATGCAGTGTTCAGTGGTGTGCAAGATAGATTCTTTATCCGAGCAACAAACGAAAGACTTTGAGACGAAAATAGAGGAGGAGTATCGCGTGAATATGATCTTGGATAATTTACCGGTGGCGATGGTGAAAATACGAGCGACGGAGGACGGGGAAGGCGAGACCGTGGAGAGGAAGACGTACGAGAGAGGGTATCCGGTTGGGTTTAAAGCGAGCGTGGAAGAGGGCGGCGAGGAGAAGAGTTTTTTGCACAACCACTTGAGGTTTACGATTTTGTATCACAAGGACCAAGAGACGGATTTGTCGAGAATCGTCGGGTTCGAGGTGGAACCGTTTTCGGTGAAACACGAATTCGAGGAGCCATGGGACGATGTTTCGCCAACGTTGACGACGTGTAATCCGGGGAGGATGCAATACGTGACGCACGGGTTGGCGCCGCAGATTGTAGAGGAAGGCTCGGAGGTTATTTTTTCGTACGACGTTTTGTATAAACAAAGCGACATTAGATGGGCCTCGCGATGGGACACGTATTTGTTGATGGTGGACGACCAAATTCACTGGTTTTCCATCATCAATTCCATGATGATTGTTTTGTTTTTGAGCGGAATGGTCGCGTTGATCATGCTCAGAACGTTACACAGAGATATCTCGAGGTACAATCAGTTGGAAACGAGCGAAGAGGCTCAAGAAGAGAGCGGGTGGAAGTTGGTGCACGGAGACGTGTTTCGAACGCCCGAGGCGAGTGGGTTGTTAGCGGTGCACGTCGGGACCGGGGTTCAAATTTTAGCCTGCACGTTTGTCACGTTGGCGTTTGCGATTCTCGGGTTTTTGTCCCCGGCGAATAGAGGCGGGTTAGGGACGGCGATGGTGTTGCTGTTCACGTTTATGGGTTTTTTGAACGGGTACGTGTCTGGGGTGTTTTATAAGATTTTTAAAGGTCCGGATTGGAAAGGAAACGCCGGATTGGCGGCGATGATGTTCCCGGGGGTGTTGTTCGGCGTCTTCACGTTTCTGAACTTTTTCATTTGGACGCAAAAGTCCAGCGGCGCCATTCCGTTTGGCACGTTTTTCATTCTCGTGTTTTTATGGTTTGGCATTTCGATTCCGTTGGTATACGCCGGGGCGTGGTTTGCGACGAAGAAAGAAATCGCGGAGGATCCAGTCCGAACGAATAAGATTCCGAGACAGATCCCCGAGCAACCGTGGTACATGAGCGGCGCGGTGAGCATTTTAACCGGCGGTATCTTGCCGTTCGGCGCGGTGTTCATCGAGCTCTTTTTCATCTTGACGTCCATTTGGTTGCAACAATTTTACTACGTCTTCGGGTTCTTGGCGTTGGTGGTGATTATTTTGTTAATAACGTGCGCTGAAATAACCATCGTGTTGACGTACTTCCAGTTGTGCAACGAAGATTACCGATGGTGGTGGCGTTCGTTTCACTCGAGCGGCTCGAGCGCGTTTTACTTGTTCGCATACGGGACGGTATATTTTTTTACAAAGTTGGAGATTACGAAAAAAGTACCGACGATGATGTACTTTGGATACATGGGAGTAGTGTCGTACGGGTTTTACATTTTGACCGGTTCGATTGGCTTTTTAGCCTCGTACGCGTTTGTGCGAACGATTTATAGCTCGGTGAAGATCGATTAAGACGAGAGAAGACCGCTCTTTTTAATAATACACATAAAGATATAAATGTTTTTATATATTTTCCTACTCGTTCTATGTAAAACGTTTCGTTCTTTTCTAAACCTACTTAAGTGTTTCGCGTGGAACATGTTATGAGCGCTCATCTCGCGTAAAACTATCGATGCACTTTATTCATCTCTCGCATGGAAAGGACGTGGATTAACGCTTCCATTTCTAACCCGCGCAAATTCGCCTCCTCATCTATATGGCTTTCATCGTCCTCGTCCTCTATTTCGTTTATTCGGTCGTCTTCGTCTAGGACCATGGACAAGATCCTGTAGTTTTTCTCGGTGTTCCTCGAAGCGTTGCTATCGAGATGCTCTAAGGTAATACCTTCTTTCCCTGATTCCCTGCTCGAAGGGTGGTCAAAGTTGAGCCGTTGCCTCGCGCTCGCGTTTTTATCTTCCTCTTCCTCGTCTTCTCGCACCTTCATCTTTTTCATGGCCGAGGTCAATCGTTTCGGGCTCTTCATCGGCGTCAATTTCAAGTGTTGCGCGATGCCTTCCTTCGTTGAGTCGTTGGTACTTACGCTGTTGACGCTCGCGCCGTCAAATCCACCCTCCCTTCTGCTCGCTGCATACGCGCCCGATCCGATGCCAATTTTCGCCTCCAAAACGTTTCTTCTTTGCCGGGAAGGCCCTTCCACGGATGCTTTCCCCGGAGAGACCATGCCATCGTTCATCGGTATCTCCGGTAATGGCGGTAATTTCGGTCGCAACATGCTTTTCGCGCGACAGAAATAACTAAAGAAACTCACGATGTCCACGCTCTCTCTTCGGCGACCGCCCATTTCCGTCGCCGTTCTCGCCATGTCCTGCTCGAAAGAGGAATGCGACGACTTATCGTTCCTCGCATTCCTTAACTCCTGTCTAAATGCGTCGTTGCGTTCGTACACGTGTAAAAAACCATCCACGATGACCAAACCGGTCCCGCTATAGTTCAAATCTTTAAACACGTCCAACAGTACGTGCGCGTTGATGTACAACTCGTCGTTCAACGCTCTGATTTCCGGCGACATTTTCTGTTTCAACAACTTCCTCATCTTTTTCTCTCGAGTCATTCCACCCTTTTCCTTTCCCGGCGCCATGCTCAGAGTCGCTTTCGAATAGCTTTTTTGATGCGGATTCGATTCGCTATCCTCGCTCTCCGAATCGCTCTCGCTCTCGCTCGCCGAGTTGTTGTTGTTGTTGTTGTTGTTGTTGTTGTTCCTATCTCTACTCGTAAAATTCTTCAAATTCTTCACGCGCGGTATGAACCTCTTGAACCCTTCCTTCCGTCCCTCCATTCGTTCTTTCTTCTTCAAATTCTTCCGGACTAAACTTTTACACGCCTCGGCGACGAGCGCGGTCATACGTTTCACTCGCTTCAGCTCCTCCACGTGCTCTCTTTTTTCGAGGATTGCCGCTCGCACCGGGTCGACTTTACTCGACGACTCCTCCCCTCCCGCCGGACTTCTCGGACTGGACGCGAAAGAGTCCTCGTCCATTTCCGATTCGCCCCCGCTATTACTCGTCGCCCCGTTGTTACGACGACGACGACGACGATATTGAGCGTCGCCAATTTCCTCCTCCTCATCATCACCATCATCATTTTCATCCTCATCCTCCTCGTTCGCGGCGACCACTCGAAACGCTTCCACGAATTCACTCAAACCAATCCCTTCTTCACCGACGCCGCTAATCTTGGCGATAATCTTCGACCCTAACTCAAACTTCCTCTCGTTCTCGTCCCCGGTTGTTCCAAACTTTGTTTTCTTCTTCTTTTTCCCTTCGTCTTCATCTCGTAACGCGGAATCTAAAATCTCTGACACGCCTCCGGTGTTGTTCCTCAGCGCGGTTAAAAATTCCACGCCCGAAATCGTCTTTGAATCATCGCCGTCGATTATCGCGAAGACTTTCGCGAGCGTTTCGTGCGGGAGGAATAACGCGAAACCTTCTTTTCCTCTCTCCTCGTTCTCATCGCGACGCTCCATTTCCTCCATTTTTCGTTGTTCTTCTTTAAGTTGGTTTATTTGGGGAGAGGAAACGCGCAAAGAAAGAGCAGGAGTCGTGCGTCGTACGCTCTTTCCCGTTTAAATTCTTCGTCAATTTTGAACCGTTTCGTGTGTGCGTGTGAAATGGTGTAAATTTGTCGACCGCGAAAGAGGCAAAAAAGTGTGCGTTTTGGTGCGCAGCAGATACTGTACGTGCTTTTTTGGCAGTCAGTTGGCAGTTTGGGTCTGTGTCTTTTTGGTCGAAAAAAGTAGTAAATCCAAGCGTCTTTTTGTGGCTGTGGGGGGCTTGCGTCATCATTCCAGTCATATCTACTCTTTTTCCATTACGAGACGCACACTTTCCGTGACACAGACACGCATAGTATTACTAAAAATGATGACAACGACGCAGACGACGACGACGCGCGCGACGATGATGCGGTCTTTGTGTTCGTATTCTGGAAAAAGCAGCAGAAGGAGCCTTTTGACGACGACGACCACGACGGAGAGGAACAAAGATGACTGCAGGAGGACCCGGAGGAAAAACAACATCGGTGGCGTGAGAACAGAAGCGATGGCGAGAGGGAAACGCAAAGGCATCGCGGATATAATCGGCGAAGAAATCGACGGGCAAGAGAAGAAGAAAAAAGAACCCCAACAAAAGATGAAAATACGCTCGGAAGGGAAGAAAATGGCGGACGAGTTTAACAACAAAGGGAAGATTCCAAATGGGTTTTTGAAGATATTAAACTTACAAGACTTTGACGAGAAGAAGAATATTAAAGCGGTGACGTTAGCGAATGGGAACTTTTGCGTGGTGCGAGTGGGAGAGTTGATTTATGTCTGCGATTGTAACTCAACCGCGTATAAGTATCCACTCATCGACGGGGAGTTATTCAACGGTCCCGGAGGCGCGTCGATTCGGTCTCCGTTTGACGGGACCAGTTACGATTTGACGACTGGGAAAGTCATCGAGTGGTGTCCTCAGGACACGTTGCCGAGGAAGATGTTGGGGAAGCTGAAGGAAAACGCGACGCCGGTGGATTTAGGCGTATATCCAGTCATCGTCGACGAACAAGGCGACATTTACGCCAGTTTCGTGCAATAATATTTATGGTTTGAAGAACTTCATGAAAAACAGATATATGCAGCGTGCAGCCTAGTAGTTAATATAAATATAAAACAACATCTTTCGCCTATATACATTGTATATGGTGTATGTTTAGTTTTTAATCCTTTTTGTCCTATCGTAGTTCTTGTTCTTATTGTTGTTGTTGTTGTTGTTGTTGTTGTTGTTGTTTGCCGACTAATCCTAACTTCATGGCGACTTCACTCGCGCCGCCGTGGAATCGAAACGATTGGTAGATGTCCTCTCTCCCGTTTTCCATGAACACTCCTCGCGAGGGTAACTCGTCCAGAGGTAACTCTAAAGACTCTATGAACGATTCGAGCTCTACGCGCACGTTTTCCAAATCTCGCCAATAGCCTCTCGGTTTTGGCATGTTTTTATCCCATCCGAACTTTTCCGAGACTATTTTGTAGCCACCGAGCTCTCGAATGCGCTTTTCCAAATCCTCTCGACCGTATTCTCGCAAGAGAAGCTTTTGCGGTATTCTTTGTTGTTGTTGTTGTTGTTGTTGTTGCGTTTTGCCGTCCTCTTTCGATTTGAGTAGTAGCGTCGCGTTGAACGCTTCGATGTCCACTCTCAGCGCTTCAAATAGTTCTCTCTCTTCGTCTTCGTCGAACGATTTCATATCGTAAGTATTCTTCTTCTTCTTTCCGTTCTTCTCGGATAAGGAAGCGGACGCATTCGTGCTTTGTTTCATCGCCGCTTCGGTTAATCCGTACAGTTTTGCCCTTTCCGCGATGGTCAACTCGTCGTCGTCTCTGGAAATGGTCGCGTCGATGGAATCTTCTTGTTCCTCGTCTAATTTTGGGTTTAAACGCATAAACTCGGCGATCGTTTGGTTCGTCTGGTCCAATTCTGGAACGATGTTAAGTTTACGCACGGAGTTATCAAAAGTAACCAACGGGATGACTTTCTCCAGCGATATCGCTTCGATGTGCGCCCGTAAAGTTGTCAAAAACTCGATCGTTTCGTCGACGACTTGTCGTTCATCTAGAGGCGGTTTGCGTGCTCTTCCGTTTTCGTAATTTGCCTTGGCGTTGATGCCTTCGATGGCAAATTTCAATATCGTCGCTTCCGCTTCTTCTGGCGCGTCGTTAAAGTCGTTAAAGTCGGCGCGGTCAAGTTTAGATACGCTGAATGTGCCATCGTACTTTTCGTCAAAGCTTCGCAGTGTTGCACTACCATCGATGTCGTCGTCGTCGTCGATTGAATCGTTGGCTGGGACGACTAAAAATTTGCCTTGCAAAACGCCATCTCTTCTTTGATTTCTCGAAACGCGAAACTGTATTTCTCCTTCTTCGTCTTTTTGCGACAGGTCCACGCCGACGGATTCGTATATCGCGTGGCACAAGCAGTGTTTGAGAAACACAAATCGAAGGCGTTTCAAATTTTTACCTGTGCCTCCCGCGACTCCTCCGCCGGGAACGGCGACGCCCAGAGTTGCGTTTGGCAAGACTTCGCAGTGTACTAAATTCGGGGCAAATTTTGCCAACGACTCGTACGCCGTGAGCACTTTCCAGACTAAACTCGGTGGTGCTTCGATTCGCACCGCACTTAATGTTCGCCGGTGATAAACCGCCGGCGTGTCGTACCTTCTGTTGTGCACCTCAATCGATCCAGGCGCCGACGTCGACAAATCCTCGGCGGCGTCAGCGTCGACAATTTCATCGAACCATCGTCCGCCTTGCGCGCCAGATGTCGTGTTACCTTGCGCGGCTTGCCAGGAGAGGTTTTCAGCCGGCGGCATGACGTTTCGTCGCACGGTGGGAGGTCGGAAACGACCAGAAATGGACATCATTTTTTTCTTGGTGGTGGAGTTGTTGGTATTATTGGTGTTGGTACCTTCTCTATCGTTTTCGTCTCCTCCTTGCTGCACCAAAGGTACGCTCACTTCGCTCAAACCTAAATAATTTTCCGGCTTCAACCCTGCGTTCGCCAATCTTCCATCTCTTCGTTTCTTTCTTCGACCGATGAAATACCCGTCGTCGTCAAACTCGTCCACATAATAAAACTCCTCGCTCGCTTCGTTCCAGTTCAAAGTTTCTAAATCTAAAAACGGCGAGTTCAATTTCGCTCTTTGAATCGAGCTCGCGCGTTGATTAATCGCCGTCGCAATCTCCTCAAACGATTGCCTCATAACCCTCTCTAACGCTCTTCTTAAAACTGGATACTTTGTCGGTCGAATTTCGCACTCGTAAGACAACTCGCACGCGAACGAGGCTGATTTTAATCTCGCGACTTTAATCTTTCCGAAACACTCAAACTCTCCGTTTCGTCTGTCCACGTCTCGACTGGAAAACGAGAGCGTTCGGGAAATTGTCGGCGCCTCCGGTTGCTTCTTTCTCCTGTTCGCAAGGGTATCTTTCGAGGAAATCAACTGAGAAGAAGAAGAAGAAGAAGAAGAAGAAGACATCGTCGCCTTCTCTGGTGGCAACAAAACAACCTCCAAGAAAATCTCGCCTCTCAACTCGTTGGCGCATAAAATCACCTCGTCTCTGCAGTCGCTCGCGAGACGATACGTGGACACGCCGCCGCTGCTCGAAAAACTCCGCAGAGACGTTCGCACGTTTGGTGCGAACGTGCTAAACAAACTCGCGTCGGAAACTGCTTCCCACGTGGCGTCCGGCGACGCGTCTATTCGCGCGCGGTATTTCGCTCTCGGCGTTATTAAAGTTTCAAAATCGTCTCCCCCCGCCCCCGCGTTAATGTCTGCTTTTGTTCTTCTTCTTCTTCTGGTTGTTCTTCCTAATGTCTCGTCCTCTTCCTCGTCGTCTTCTTCTTCTTCTTCTTCTTCCTCGGTGTTGTCTTCCATCATCAAATCTCTCAAAAGTTCCAAATCCTCGTCTTTTCTCAACTCGTCGTCGTCCTTTTCTCTCTCGTATTCGTATCGCGTCTTCCTCGCTCGAAGAGGAGGGAAAGAACGAACAACGCCATCGTCACTATCATCATCATCACTTCTTCTTCTTCTTCTTCTTCTTCTTCTTTTGTCTCTCCTCGTTCTCCCGGTCGTCCAAGAATTCGACGGCGACCAACGACTGCTGCTCGCGCCGCTGGTCGACGCGAGCGCGCTGCTGAATATCCTCCTCCTCCTCTGCAAAAAATGCTGCTCCCCCCCGTTACAATTCGCAGCAGCAGCGGCCGACGACGACGACGACGATGCAATCATCGTCGTTTTTCTCGGCGTGAAATCTCTGCTATCGTTTCGTGTTCATCATCTTCTTTCGCGATATAAAAGGCGTGTGCATTTTCTCTCGATTTTCCTCTGAAACCGTCCCCAAAACTCTGCTCTTTTTTTGCCTTCAAAAATAGCACGTTTTGCCTCAAAAAGCGCATCATCGGATATACACGCACACGCGCGAAGAAGAAGAAGAAGTGTGTTCTCTCTTTCTCCGTCGTCGGGTGTGGTTTAACAACGCAGATTTATCCGAGCGAGAAGGTTTTTTTACATCGAGAGAGGTACGCGGCGTGGGTTTTTTTCGTTCGCGTCGAGCGCTTTTCACTCTTCGTGTGGTCTTCTCCGCGCGTAAAAGTCGCTCTTTTTCTGGGAATGCGCATTGGTAATAACTGTGTGACTCCGCTTTTATTATTCAATCAAGAATCTGTTGTCCTCGTTCGACGCGCGTTTTCGGTAGGTGTGCGCGGCGAAACGAACGAGAATTGAACGCAGTTGGACGACGAAACATCTGTCTCGCAATTTCCCGCTATTTTTGGCAGGTTTTTCAATTCGCGAGACCGTTTTCAAGACGCGTACGTTTTCCTCGCGTAGTTGCGCGATGGGACGATGGCAAAGATTCTAACAACCACTCTCAAATCTCTCTTTTTATTTCTACGACAGGTGTAAAAATGAGCGCGCACTCATCGCTCGTCCGAGCGTCGCTTGGTGGAGTTACCGGTCAAACAAAGAGGAGTTCGTGTGCGTAAAATATATTCGTCTCGTACTCTCGATTTTAAACGCGCGCGAGACGTTCGCGTGTGCGCGCAAGGCGACCGCGAAGAGAGTTTACCTCGGGAGTTGCCGATGAAAGCAAGGCTGAGTCGGTTTTATCCATTTTATCCATTTTTCTTGTGGGATATCGTTTTTCCTTCTCTCTTTCTTTCGCGCGCGCGCGCGCGAGCGACGTGTAAATTTTTGTGCTGACTTTCCACTTTACTCATTCCTAAACAAACGAATACAGTTCTCGGCGATGGTAAAGGCTCCATGAGCGCGAGAGCGGCGGTGCGAAGACCGTCGACGGTGCAGAGCGCGTTTCCGGTGGTCGTCCCGTCGCCGAGAGATTCGGCGTTGGCGGCGAGAAGAAAGGGTACGACTCCGAAAGCGGTGAGAGAGCCGGAGCAATCGTCCATGGCGTCTGCGTCGGATAAGTTGGCGGAGTACGTCGCGAACAAAGGCGGTAAGAGAGTGATTCGAAAAGTGCTCGTGGCGAACAACGGGATGGCGGCGACCAAGGCTATTTTGTCCATGCGAAGATGGGCGTACAACGAGTTGGGCGATGAGAATGCGATTAAGTTTGTCGTCATGGCCACGCCGGAAGATATCGGGGCGAACGCTGAGTTTATTCGTTACGCGGATGACTTTATTGAAGTTCCGGGCGGCAAGAACGTGAACAACTACGCGAATGTGGATTTGATCACGGAGATTGCCGTGAGAGAAGGCGTGGACGGCGTCTGGCCCGGTTGGGGTCACGCCTCCGAGAACCCGAAGTTGCCGACAGCTTTGAAGAAGAACGGCATCCAGTTCATCGGTCCGACTGCACCGGTCATGTCCGTGCTTGGCGATAAGATTGCGGCGAATATTCTCGCGCAAACAGCGAAAGTTCCGTCGATCCCGTGGTCCGGCGACGGCTTGGTCGCAAACTTGACGCCGGAAGGTACAATTCCACAAGAAACGTTCGATAAAGCCATGGTAACGACAGTCGAAGAGTGCGTCGCCGCGGCGGACAGGATTGGTTTTCCGGTTATGTTGAAAGCTTCTGAAGGTGGCGGTGGTAAAGGTATCCGCATGTCCGCCAACAAGGAAGAGTTGATTGTTAACTTTGACCAAGTCAAGGCGGAAGTTCCGGGCTCACCGATGTTTATGATGCAGTTGTGCACGGAAGCGAGACACTTGGAAGTTCAAATCGTTGGCGATGAACACGGTAACGCCGTGGCCTTTAACGGTCGCGATTGCTCTACGCAAAGACGTTTCCAGAAGATTTTCGAAGAAGGTCCGCCAATCATTGCCAAGCCGCATATTTTCCGCGAGATGGAAAAAGCTGCGCAGAGATTGACGCAAAACATCGGCTACATCGGTGCCGGTACGGTTGAATACCTTTACAACGCCGCGACGGATAAATACTTCTTTTTGGAGTTGAATCCGCGTTTGCAAGTTGAACACCCGGTAACGGAAGGTATCACCGGTGTCAACATGCCGGCGACGCAGTTGCAGGTCGCCATGGGTATCCCGCTTCATAGAATGCCAGACGTGAGACGATTCTACGGAAGAGACGTGGACGGCACGGACACCATCGACTTTTTGGAAGAAGAGTACAAGCCGATTGAAAATCACGTGATCGCGGCGAGAATTACGGCTGAAAACCCGGACGAAGGCTTTAAGCCGACTTCCGGCGGCATTGAAAGAGTGCACTTCCAATCGACCCCGACGGTTTGGGGTTACTTTTCTGTCGGCGCCAACGGTGGCGTCCACGAATTCGCGGATTCTCAGTTTGGTCACATTTTTGCATCGGGTAAGACGAGAGAAGAAGCGAGAAAAGCGTTGGTTTTGGCGTTGAAAGGTATGGTCGTTCGCGGGGAGATTCGCACGGCGGTTGAATACCTCGTCAAGCTTTTAGAAACGCAAGCGTTCAAAGAGAACACCATCGATACCTCGTGGTTGGATGGCTTGATCAAAGAACGCTCGATCGCGTTGGTGAACGATCCGCACGCGATTTGTCTCGGTGCTGCACTCTTCAGAGCATTCAACCACTCGGAGCAAGAAGAGAAGACGTTTCTCTCCTCGTGGGAAAAAGGTCAAGTGTCGACGCAAGGCATCTCGAAGTTGACGTCGTTTCCGGTTGAAATCGCCTACGAAGATACCAAGTACGAGTTCACGTGCACCAGAGTCGGTGCGGACGAATACGAGATGTCCATTGGCGGTAAGAGTATTTTGGCGAAGATGTTTCGACGCAACGACGGCACGCTAGTTGCCATTTACGGCGGCGTCACGCACGAGATTGACGGTTTGGAAGAACCGTTGGGTTTGCGCATGACTTTGGACAGCCAAACGTGGTTGTTGCCGACGTTATTTGACCCGTCTGAGTTGAGAACGGATGTCACCGGTAAACTTATCCGCTTTTTGCAAGAGGACGGCGCGGAAGTCCAAGCCGGGAAGCCGTACGCCGAAGCCGAGGCGATGAAGATGGTCATGCCGCTCATCGCGCAAGAATCCGGGAAGATCTCGCACGCGAAAACCGCCGGCGCGGTGATCGGTGCGGGTGATTTACTCGCGAACCTCACTTTGAAGGATCCGTCTAAAGTTAAGAAGATTATCAACTTTAACGGTGACTTCAGAATGTCTACGGTGGAGGAACCGGCGGCCGCTGCGGATGAGAAACTCACCTCGGCGGTTGACCGCGTGAACAATCTTCTCGATGGTTTTGGCGGTAATGTTGACGAAGCTCTCACCAACTTGTACGCAGCTTTCACGGAACAAAACGAAAGTGATGGACAATCTCGATGGGAAAAAGCCACTTCGATCATGGAAGGCATCGTGCAGCGATACTTGGACGTCGAGAGCGTCTTTGAATCCAAGTCCATGGATGCCGTCATGGCGACGTTGATCAAGGGTAAAACCGGAGATGCGTTGAATCCAGTGTTGGCGCAAGTTCGCGCCCACTCCAAGTTAAAGGAACGATCGAAACTCGTTTTGAACTTGCTCTTGCAAGCGCCAACTTTGCCACAAAGAGTCATCGCGAGAGGACCGATTTCGTGGGCGGACGATCACGCTCCGATCTCGGATTCGTTCCAAGCCACCATCAAGCGATTATCGAAGCTTCGAGGCGGTGATTACGGGGAAGTTGCGCTTTCTGCGAACGCCATCTTACAAGAGCGACGATTGCCGTCACTTGATAAGAGAGTCGCCGAGCTTCGCAAGCTTCTCGCCGGAAAGAAGAAGTTGTTGCGACCGTGGGGCGAGGCGGAATCTGGCGATTTGCAAGCGCTTGCGGAGTCGCCGACTTTAGCCGTCGATTTGTTGCCGTCCTTGTTTGAAGACGACGACGATAAGGTTCGCGAGAACGCGATGAGTACTTACGCGCGCCGTGTTTATCGCGCGCACAACATTCTCGAAGTTTCCAAAGGCGAAACGGGGAACTCTATGACGTGGAAGTTCAAGTTCCGCACGTATCCGGATGATTCTCCTGTTCGAACCGGTTTGCTCGTCACCGCGAAGAATATCTCCGAAGTCGAACAAAACTTTGGCTCGTATTTGGCGCAGTTGAAGGCTGCGCACGGTGACGCCAAGGGCCCGCCGGTGTTACATATTGCGCAAACCGAGCAGCCAGACGACGGCGATTGGTCGTTGAAGATGGACCAAGTCTGCGCAAAGCACAAGGAAGAATTGAAAGCCTTGAACGTGAAATTTGTCAACTGCTTGGTGTTTGAGAAGTTTGCGTTACCGGTCTACCGCACGTGGCACGTGAACAAGGACTACGCCGAAGATCCGCTCTACAGAGGCGAGCGTCCGACGGTGTTGCACTTGCTCGAGCTCGTTCGATTGGAGAACTACAAATTGACGAGAATACCGACGGTGAACAGAGACTTGCATATTTACGTGGGTGATTTGGCCGCCGGTACGAGAGCGAAAGACATGTTGTTGAGGAGACTCGCGCACAGCAAAGACACCATGTCTGGCGGTTTGGAAAGAACTTTGAATAAGGCTTTGGACGCGATCGATATCGCGAGAATGGATTCAAAAGCGAAAGGATGCAACTCCACTAGAATTTACATCAACTATTTATCTGAGGTTGAGGGCGACTTCACGAAGCAGGCGAACTTGTTGAAGGAGAAGGTTTCCGAATACATCGCCGCCAACTCCACTAGATTGTTAAACTTGTCTGTCGATGAGATTGAACTTCGATTCCGAGTGAGCAACGAATTGACGCCGATTCGCATCATGGGCACGTCCATGTCCGGCAACTGGTTGAAGGTTGACATGTACAGAGAGTACCTCGAACCGGTTTCTGGACGTGCCGAGCAATTCTGCTTGATTGGCGCGGATGGTAACGATGACGCGTGCTTCTTTGAGCCGTACCCGTCGGCGGGTCCGTTACAAAACAAGAGAGCAATTGCGAGAGCTATCGGGACGACGTACATTTATGACTTCCTCGGCTTGATTGAAAAAGCGATGTTGTCCGCGTGGAGAAAGCAAATCGCCTCTTTCGGCGCCGGTTCTGTTCCGCAAAACTTCTTCCAAGCTGAAGAGGCGGTCTTTGACGAAAGCACGAAGGAGTTGACGTGGACGAAGGAAGGCGTCCCGGGTCAAAATAAAATCGGTATGGTTGCGTGGAGATGCACGATGAAGACGTGCGAATACCCGGAAGGAAGAGAAGTAGTGTTTGTCGGGAACGATTGCACCGTCATGTCTGGTTCGTTTGGCGTCAAGGAGGACGACTTCTACTTTGCCGTCTCTCAATACGCCAGAGAAAATAACATTCCGAGAGTCTTCTTGGCATGTAACTCTGGCGCCCGAATCGGTTTAGTCGAAGAGTTGAAGCCGTATTTCAAAGTAGCGTGGATTGACGATGCCAACCCGGGTATGGGCTTCAAGTACCTCTACCTCACCGAGGCGGACTATAAGAACTTCCCGGAAGGCACGGTCAACGCGGAGAAAGTCAACGAAGGCGGCGAAACGCGAATGAAGTTGACGGATATCATCGGTCAAATTCACGGCATCGGCGTCGAAAACTTGAGAGGTTCTGGTATGATTGCCGGCGAGCAGTCCGCGGCGTACGATCAAGCGTTTACCTTGTCATACATCTCCGGTCGATCTGTTGGTATCGGCGCTTACTTGAACAGATTAGGTCAAAGAAACATCCAAATGAAGAACGGTCCGATGATTTTAACTGGCTACTTGGCCTTGAACAAGTTGCTCGGGAAAGAAGTGTACACTTCTCAAGACCAACTTGGCGGTCCACAAGTCATGATGCCGAACGGCGTCTCGCACTTGCAAGTCGAAGACGATCAAGCCGGCGTCGACGCCATCATCCGATGGTTGTCGTACACGCCAAAGACGACCATCGGAATGGCGCCGGCGTTGCCGACGTCCGATCCGGTGAATCGCGCGATTGAGTTTATGCCGACGAAGACGCCGTACGATCCGCGTCACATGCTCGCCGGTACGACCAACCCGGAAACTGGTGACTACGTTTCTGGCTTTTTCGATAAGGATTCGTGGACCGAAACCTTACCGGACTGGGGTAAATCCGTCGTCGTCGGCCGCGCTCGATTAGGCGGCATCCCGATGGGTGTCATCTCGGTCGAGACGCGCTTGATGGAGCAACGCATCCCGGCGGATCCGGCGAACCCGGAATCCCGTGAGGCTGTTTTAGCGCAAGCCGGTCAAGTTTGGTTTCCGGACTCTGCGCACAAAACGGCCACGGCGATTCGAGATTTCAATAAAGGGGAAAACTTGCCGTTGATCATTTTTGCCAACTGGAGAGGCTTCTCCGGCGGTACGAGAGATATGTACGGCGAGATTTTGAAATTCGGGGCTATGATTGTAGACGAGTTGAGAGAGTACAAGCAACCGGTATTCGTATACATCCCGCCGAACGGTGAATTGAGAGGTGGCGCGTGGGTCGTCGTCGATCCAACCATCAACTTGAAGAAGATGGAGATGTTTGCCGACACGGAGTCTCGAGGTGGTATCTTAGAACCGCCGGGAATCTGCGAGGTCAAGTTCCGCCAAAAAGATCAACTTCTGACCATGCATAGAATGGATTCGGAGTTGATGGAGTTAGACAAGAACCCAGAAGCGAATCACGATGCGATCAAGAAGCGAGAGAATGCGTTGTTGCCGATGTACACGCAAGTCGCGCACGAGTTTGCGGATTTACACGATCGATCGGGGAGAATGTTCGCCAAGGGCGTCATCAACGGCGTCGTCCAGTGGCCAAAAGCCAGAGAATACTTCTACAACCGATTACAGCGACGATTATCCATCGATGCGCTCATCGATTCGTGCGAGGACAAATTAGGCAGCAGCGTCAAAATGGCTCGATCGGTTTCTGAAATCGTCAAAGACGCCATCGTCGTCGCCGGCGGGTGCGCGTGGGACGACGACGTGAAAGTCAAATCTTACGTGGACTCCAACGGAGATAAAATCGTTTCTGCCGTCATGCAAGAAGCGAGAACGGCCAAGGTTGCGGCCATGTTATCTGAAATCAAAGCTTTGGACGCTGAAACCGTCGCCGCGGTAAAGAACGGTTTGTAGGAATATACTTTTTTATGATGACACGTGAAACAAACACACACACACACAAAAAGCAAAAAGAGAGAGAAGAAGAGAGAGAGCGTTTTAATACTAACAGAGAACAAAGAACCGAAAAACGAAAGAGATTTTACTTCGCCAAATTTCGCCCTTTCCCACAAAAAAAATTTGAAAAAAAATATTTTGAGCACCACCAAATCCTCTCTTTTCGAGGAGTAAATCAGCATAAATTATAGGCGAATTTCAACCAGAATCGTGCAATCAATGCATAATCGCTTTTTGTGGTATTCGATCAATATTGCGAGAGAAGATATTCTGGGCAACTGAATTGGCACGCGAGAGAAGAGAGTCTATCTCTCGTCCTCATAACCGCACCTCTTTACATCTACCCACTTTTATATATATACTTCATATATATACTTCATTTATTCACCGACGATACTACGACTGAGATTTTAAGAATACGAAAGATGACGACGACGCAGACTTTGACGCAATCATCATCCACGCTGATGGGATCCTCGTGGAGATCATCTTCCCTTCGTGCAAAGCACCACCGACAACGCGCCGTGATGAGAACGAAAGTCTCCGCGCAAATCGGATTCGGAACGGATAAAAAATGGTTAAAAACCACCATATACCCAGAGTGGGGGTCGTTCCCAAACAGCAAAGAAGGCGTTCCATCGGAGTGGTCGAACTTAACCCCGGAAGAGTACCGCAAAAACGCGGATATCGAAGTCATCCACGGGAGATGGGCCATGTTGGCGGTTTCGGGCGTCTGGGCGCAAGAGAACGCCGGGGCCGGTCCGTGGTGGGAAGCCGGGAAGGAATGCACGATTGACTCGTGCAAATTGACATACGCCGGGTTTGGGGATTTCAAATCCTCACCAACCGGCGCTTTGTTCGGGTTGATTTTCATCGAGACGTTGTTATTAGGCGGCGCGGAGGCGTACCGAACCGGTTTGTTAGAAAACCCGTTCCAAGACGGATTGAAGCAAAACGACGCGTACCCGGGAGGTAGATTCGACCCGTTCAACTACGCGGAAAAAGAAGATTTGGATTTGATGAAAATTCGAGAATTGAAGCACGGACGATTGGCGATGTTGGCGTGGTTGGGTATTCTCGGTCAGGCGGTGTCCACCAGAGCCGGTGCGGTGAGCAACGCCACCGCGCACATCGGCGACGTGTACCACTGCAACGTGTTCGATCGAAGCGGATGTGGCTTTTAAAAAAGTCACGATTTTTCTTGGCGACATTCAAACGATAACAACAACAAAGACAACAACAACAGTATACAACATTAGAGAGAGATTCTTTCACATCAAGCAAATTACGTAATAACCATCCGCGAATAAACGTATCGAAACTCTTCACACTTAAAAACGCTCACAAAATGCCAGCCCCAACCACCATTCGTGCGCTTTTCCACCCGCTCGAAAACGAAGCGAAGGACGCAGAAAAAGAGAAAAAAGAACAAACGCAACACCAACAACGCTTCGTCGAGAGTAAAAGCACGTTTTTCTCTTCAAAGTTTATCTTATTCTTCTTTGATTCCGGACGGAAAACGAAGGAAATTTCAATCCCGGTTGCCTTCGATAAACAAAAGAGCAACTTTTTAATCGGACCATCCGCGCTGTGGTGGCGCGAGGCGTTCGCGATTTCCTCCTCTTTATTGCGAGAGGAAGAGAGTAGTAACGGTGTTACTGTAAATGGAGGGTATAAAACGAACGATGAAGCGGCGATGGCGGATTTAGGCCACGCGGCGGAAGCGACGTTGGAAATCGCTCGAGTGGTCAGTGGTCAGTTGTTGGAGGATTTACGAAGGACGACCAGGTCGCTGGAATTTTGGGAGGAGAAGCGAGACGAGTATTCGAGAGGTGGGGATGTCTCACATAGGATGTTTTTAACCTTACGGTGTGGTCCGAGAGCGTTTATTGAGGAGACGAAAGGGTTCGTGAAACGGAAAGCGGTGGCGGCGAGACGGAGGGCGATGTACGTCTCCACGGGGAACGCGAGAAGGAAGAACGGGGAGTCGGCGAGGAGTAATATAAGCGGGGAAGAGAAGGAAAGGGAAGAGGAACACTTGTTGGAGACGTTGTTGACGGTTCCACCGGCGAGGGCGGTGATTGATGGGAAGGTAGCGGCGTTAGGGAAGATGCAGAGGAGTTTGGCGAGCGCGGTGGCGAGGGTGCACGCGAGAGCGGATGATTTAGTCAACGGCGATTACAATCGGAGGAAACGAGGGAAGGGAGAGGACGATGACGAAGACGAAGACGAAGACGAGGAGGTATCGGAGGAGGAGTTGCGGAAGAGAGAGGTGGAAAAAACGAGAGATGCGGTGGAACGGTGCGTGAATGGGATAAACGAAGCGATTGAGCTCGTGAAATCTACCGCGTCGTCGTTAAACGCCGAGCACGAGGACGAGGACGACGAGGACAACAACAACAACGAAAGTAAAAAGAGAAACGCGGAAGAGGCGGCAGAAGCAGAGCGAAATGATGACGACGACCACGATAACGACGACCACGACGATGCGATCTCTCCGAGACGACCGTCGAGCTCTCTCGAGCGCACCATCTCGAATTCGCCGTTATTCGCCGGGATGATGCACAATCGAACGAATTCGCTCGTCTCGAGCATCTCGCGAAGTGGCACACCAAAGATTCCAGATTCGCCAAAATCAGCCGCTACTCAAGTTCACGCGTCGTCGCGTCTGTCGTCGTCGCCGCAAAACAACAACAGCCCGACTTTACGACGCCAAAACGCCTCCTTACAGCGATCGAATTCGTACTTTCAGAATCTCATCAAAAACACGTTTCTCGGTGACATCTTCTTATCAGACGGCGGAACCGGCGCACGCGTCGGATTTGTCTCGCACAAGCTCCGCACGCGTTTGATGGCTAAATCGGGAGAACCAATCCCGTTCCCGTTAGAAAACGACGTAATGTGGGAAGCCATCGTAAGGACGGAATCTCGATTTGAAAAAGCTCGCAAAGCGGTTGGTCGCACGGTTGAAAGACACCGCAAGCCGACAAAATACGAACGCCGATGGATTCCCATCAGTGTCTTAATGTTAATCGGCGTGAGTAGCGCGATTGTGCTCGTTCGAAAATCTTCCTTGTGCGGTTCCACCGAGTTGGACGAAACGTTGAAAGCGGCGTACGAAACTACGCGCACGTTTTTCAACTCGTACATGAAAACGCCGTCGAAAGAGCTGAAGCAAGAACTCACGAAAGCGTTCGACACTGGAGATAGAGAAGACGCGGCGGCGAGATTAGACGAATCGCAGGAGTCTTTAGATAGAATGTTAAAAGAGTACGTGAAGAATGCAACGAAACCGGGGTTTTCGGAGTCGTTGACGAGAGCGTATCAATCGGTGGGCGCTATGACTGGCGGCGGCGGAGACGAACACGCCGAAGGATCGGGAGCAGGAGCAGGACCAGGCGAAGAGACGACAACGGCGAACAAAATTGATCCAATGTCACTCGTGACTGCGCGCGTAGAAGAAGAATTAAAAGCGCCGCTACAAAACATGCTCGGCGGCGATCTCATGCAACTCTTGCTCATCCAAACGCAAGTCATGAAAGTTGAGATGGAAGACGCTTTGCTTCAAATGGATGCCGTCATGCGTGCGAACCGTTTGAATTTCGCCCTCATGGCGTGTTTTCCCGCGACTTTGTTCGTGTACGGGAGCGTCTCGTTTTCAAAAACCGTCGGTGCCGCGCGCGCGTTTCAAAAGAGACGCAAAGCACGGGAAGAGATGCGTTTGTTAGTCGCCGACGCGGAACGATCTTTGATGCGATTGAAAATGACGCGAGACGAGTTTACCAAGCGCCGCCGCGCTCTGGAGGACAACAACGAAGACAATTCGGACTCAGACGACGCGTCTGATTCCAACCTCATTCACCGATTAGAAATCGCGGAAGAACACCGCCGCCGCCGCTTAGAACTGGACGCGTCCTTCGACGCCACCGCCGCCCCGTCCTCGCCCGCCGCGCGCCTCCACGCCACCAAAAACAAATTCGACGACGAAAACCTCGAAAACGAAACCTTCCACCAAGGCATGCTCCTCTACGCCGTCAACGCGCTCTACGCGTCCGTCCAAAAGCACAAGCGCATGTTCACGCCGAAAGAATTCAGGGGCGTTAAATTGGACGCCATGGCGTTGGCCGACGTCGGCGTCTCCATCGAAGGGAAACTGTTGACCACGCAAAGACTGGCGAGGATATATAAAGGGTTCCAGAGCGAACCGCACAGAGTGCCCAGCATCGTGACTGGGAGATATCCAATCTGAAATGAATTTGTGAAGCATAGAGCTCTTTCTCGCGCGTTGTTTTAGTAGTTCCTTCTTTAATAAAATGAAGGCGAAAGGTCCACAAAATACTTCACACGCTCCTTAACAACAACACGGCAAAGATGAATCGGATGTTGATGTTACTCTCTCGCGATGTTGGGGGCAAAAGAATCACTCTCAGAATCAGAGACACGCATTTTCATCATCATCGAGCCCTGCATCCTTCTCTGCTTCTCGCTCCAACGTTCTCGTCTTCGCTTTCTTCAACTTCGGGAAACAAAACCAATTCCAATCCGTTTAACGGAGGAAAAGAAGAACACATTCTTCGCGGCCTAGCAGCGGGGGCCATCGGCGTGGCGTTGTTCATGACGTCCGCGGAGTGCGAAAGAAGCAGCGATGAGAAGAAAGCTTTGGATGATGCCGATGATGATAACGAATGGTTTCTTTTAAAAAGAGCGAAAGAATTTGTATCTCAACTGACCGGAGGAGCAAACACTTTGGGAGGCGTTTCGCTCGTATCGGACGAATACAGGAGGGAGGTATTTTTCGCGTACGAGAATCGCTTGCGAGAACACTCGAACTTGGACAAAGTGTTCGCGTATTTCGCGTCCGGGAAAAACGCGAGAGGGGAAACGATGATGACGAAAGAAGATTTGATTCGATCGGCGATACCGGTGTACCAAAAGACGAACATCCGGTCGGGGAGTTTAGAAGGCGAAGTGGTCTCGGAAGAAGAGGTCGAAGGGAAAGACGTGACGGAAACGAACGTGTTGAAGTCGAAGAAAAATAGGAGTTTCGTCGGTGGAGAACGGATCGCGGCGTATTTCGATACCAACAACGACGGGATGATCAACTTTCCAGAGTTTGTGTTCTTCACGACGCTGATGAAACTTTCGGACGAACAGATTTTGAAGGAGTTTTTGAAAGCGGACGTGGATGGGAACGGGGCGTTGGACGCGCACGAGTTTGCGATGATGATGCGACGGATGCGAAGTAGTAGTAAGAACGCGAAGGCGGATTTTTTGATGAGCAGAACCGGGGTTAACATCGATCAAGGGAATTTAGACGTCATCGGGAACGGGATTTACAATCATTTTTTTCAAAAGAAGAAGAACAAATCCAAAATCGGAAGGTGGTTCGGTAGAGGCGGCAATACTAGCAATAGCGACGATAGCAACACTAGCAACGAGAGCAAATACGATTTGGGGAGGAAAATAACTCTTGGGGAGTTTCGCGCGTTTCTCAACGAAATCGGCGACACGCTCGTGGACATGGAATTTTCCCACTACGACGAAGAGAACAACGGGTGGATCTCCTCGAGAGATTTAGGCTACGCGCTCATCACTCGATCGAACGCCGCAAAAATTCACGATTACTTGGGAATTGCCCGAGCACTCTCCGACGAGGATAACTGCTGCTCTCGTGAACAGTTTCGAGACTTTATTCGCGTGTTGAGACGTTCGGATTCGTTCGAACGCAAAATAAAAGAGGAGAAGAACGGCGAAGTCACGCGAGAGCGCTTCATCGAACTCTTCCGCGAGTGCAACAAAGAAAACAAAGGGAAACGATTCGAGTATAAGAAACTTTTGGAAATGACGGACATTCTGTTTCGAATTTTCGACGCCGACAGCAACGGATCCATCTCCATCGACGAGCTGAACGAAGTCAGACGATTGGTCTCCCGATGACGAGGACGTAAACGAGGACGGTAAACTACTAGGACGAGATGATATCTCTACTCATTAAAAAGCGCTAAATTCTATTCACCCAACACCGCCCCAACAACTGGCGGCGCCTTTCTCTTCTCCAACGAAACTTTCCTCCGATTCTTCCACACGCCACCGTACTTATAGTGCGGAAATTCCGCGGTGCCATCCGTAACTCCGCCGGAAACGCTTCGCCAACATCCTTCTACGCATATCATATTCCAACGCTTCCCGCTGTCGATTTGACATCGGATTAACATCGCTCTCGATTTGCCGCATTTATCGCACAACTTATTCCCTTCTTCGCTTTTCGTCGTCTGAATCATCGTTTGCTGCTGCTCTCCCTCCTTTTCCTCTCCTCCTCGCTGCTGTTGCTTCTCTCGCTTCCTCTTCGCGTTGCAACTCTTCGAACAGGTTGTGACTTCGTCCCAACATCGCTCCCATTTCTTCCTCCAAGTGAACGGGCGGTTGCACACCACGCAGACTTTTTCCGGCAGATTTTCTTTCTTCACACTCGCGGGCATTCTTTTTGTCACTTCTTCTCGCATCGTTTGTCTTCTTTGACTGGTATTCGCGGTCGCGCTGATGTCGTTCGACGACGACGGCGAGAGAGGAGGATGACGACGACTCCTCCTCTTCTGATTCCCGAGACTGCGAAAGAGAAAAGACTTCAAAGACGAAGACGTCGTGACTTTCACCGCGCGCATGCGTTTTGGGTGGTTAGGGTAGGGTCTCTCAAAGCAGCAGTCTGTCTCTCTCTCTCTCTCTCTTTCGAGCGGTCGTCCTCCCGGCGCTCAGAGAAGGCTTACACCGTTGGTGTTAAAAGCTTTTTATTCTCTGACGAATTTCCCCAAAAGAAAACGTTCTTTCTGATGACGACATCATCATCGTCTTCGGATTCCGACGACGACGAGTTTGAGAACGAAAAGAACGATCGCGATGTCACCGAAACCACCGAGGAAGGAGGGAACGAGAAGAACGATGTCGATTTCCTGGTCCGCGAAGCCATGCGAGAAGAGAAATTGAAATTGAAATCAAAACTGAAAGAGAAGAAGCGAACGACGGTACTTCCCAACGGCGAGGATGATGACGACGACAAAGGCGCTTTGAATGGCGCGAACGCGAAGGAAACGGAAGAAGAGGCGATGATTGAGACGATTAAATCGAAAGAAACGATCGAGGACGCGACTCGAGCGAGGAAACGAGCGCGAACGCTTCTTGGGAAAGCGGATGACTTTAACGAGGAGGAGGAGGAGGAAAAGGAGGAGAACTCTCGAGAAGAAGACGAGGAGGAGGAGGAAGAGGAGGAAGCGAAAATGGACCGGTTTGACATGTCCAAAGAAGAACAGGAAGGATATTTCGACCAAGAGACGGGAAATTACGTGGAATACAAGAAGGAGAAGAAATTGGCGGAGGACAGTTGGATCGACGAGACGACGAAAGAGGAGTACGAAAAGTTCAAGACGGTGAAACCGTCGTCGCAAAGGTTGATGGAGGCGGAGAAGGCGGCGGAGGAAGACGAGGAGATGAAATACGATCAGACCGAGGAGGGAGTGGCAAAATTGAAGAGACAGTTGGCGGAGTTGCTGGAAGGATCGACGGAGACGGCGCTGAGGGCGATTAAACGCGTCGGCGGCGGGAGCGGAGGACCGGGGAATACAAACAGTAAGAATAAGTACGTGTCGAAACAAAAATCAATGAAGAACGGGAAGACGAAGCAACAAGAAAAAGAAAGAGGAAAGAGTGTGAAATTAGAAGGCGAGAATAAGAAGATATTTGACGAAATCACGGCGATTGCGTCGAGATTAGTCGCGGCTGGAGAGTACGGCGCGTACACCATCGAGAAGCAAATGTTGGAAAAATCGGCGAATCTGGTCTTGAAGTTGGAGGCAAAAACGACATACGAAGACGCCGAAGACGACATGTTCGCAGATTCCGACGACGACGACGACGACGACGACGAAGGTGTGAGAAAGAGTGCGAAGAAAGGGTCCGCGGAAAGAGAATCAGCAGCGGTAGCAGCAAGTGTTGTTGATCCGAAAACGTTTTCAATCAAAGAGCTTAAACGTTGTCTGGAATCCCACGGAAGAAGCATCGGCGCAGGTGGTGGCGAGAGAATTGATATTGAAAAGATGTGTTTGGAAGCGTTAAAATCGACAATTGCTCCCGATGGATTCGCGTACGATAAATCGACTGGTTTATACTACGGCGAAGCTTCAAAAATGCACTGGCACTGCAAAGCGAATGTGTACAAAACGGAAGATGGGAACTGGTGGAAATACAACGGCCAAATGTTCGAAGCGGCATCGGAACCGTGATTTTTAGTACGCGTAGTATCGATAGATGATAGTAGCATTCAAAACAGTAAACAACATCAGTAGAACTCATTTTAGCTCTCTTTCTACTTCAAAACATCGAACGATCGACCAACCTCTCGATACAACGCTCTCGTCTTCTCATCCGCTTCGCTCTCGCCTCCCTCTTCGATCTCGTACGCTTGCGCGTTCACGATAAATAACGTTCTATCTCTCACCCCGACGTAATTATACACCCTCTTATTCCCATGCGTCGTAATTAACCTATACTCGTACTCGTAAAACGTCGTCTTCGTATCCACCGACTCGCGTTCGCTTTGGCGTTCCATAAACGTTCCGCCCGGCACGGTCGTTTGCTTCTTTGATTCCGCCTCCACGAGCTTTGCTCCGATGTCCTCTAAACTGCCAAACTCTTTGAGAGAGTCGATCCGTACCGGGGTCACCGTGACCCCTATCGATGCGTATTTCACGGACGGGTTTTTGAACAGCGCCGTCGCGCCCGCTTTCTTCTCTAACACCCACTCGGTAGGGTAGGAGAGGTGGAAGTTGTTCGTTTCGTCCACGTATTCCGTTAAAGTCATCTCGTCCGCGAACGCTCTTCTTCTTCCGTTCCAAATCATTCCGAGGAACAAAAACTCCGATAAAAGCACGTGTTCCCGTCGAGACGTCGTCGTTTTACTCGCACTCATCGCAGTCGCAGTCGTACGCGTCTTTTGTCCTCCTCGTCTGGTTTTCGCCGTCGTTTTCCTCTCGTCGTCGTCTGCATCGTTGCCACGTGCACTCGAAGATGTTCTCGTCGACAAAGAGGCACACAAAGAGGACGACGACGACGCGCGTCGTCCGCTCTTCGCTCTCGTGTTCACAGTCGCCTTCGAGTGAGAGGAGAAGACGAGGACGGATAAAGAAGAACAGAGCGAAGACATCTCTCTGTTGAAAGAGAGATTTGGGGAACAAAAGTGAGGGAAACTATCGTCAGACTTTGGACGCTTTGCGCGACAAATGAACGCCGGCGGTGGTGGTTTTGGTGGTGCGAGTGTCGTCCAACACGAACAACACGAACACCAGTACGACAACGCCAACCCGTTTTCGCTCGTGAATAACACGAATAATAAGAATAACAACACCAAGAGCAGCGTCAGCGTCTCCCGATCCCTGAGAGAATGGAAACGAGAGAAGGAAAGAGACGTCGTGAAAAGCAACGAGATACTGAGAGATCCAATCGATGCCCGGGAGATTTTCTCGCACATAAAAGACATCAACGACCCGGAACACCCGTACTCGTTGGAACAACTCGCGGTCGTCTCGGAAGAGAACGTCAAAGTGGAGGACGAGTTCTCGCGAGTGACGGTGTTTTTCACCCCAACGGTGGAACACTGCTCCATGGCGACCTTGATCGGATTGAGCATTCGCGTGAAACTGATGAGAGTGTTACCGAAAAGGTTTAAAGTGGACGTGAAAGTTTCCAAAGGCTCGCACGCCTCCGAGGCGCAAGTGAACAAACAACTCCAGGATAAAGAGCGAGTCGCGGCGGCGTTGGAAAACGGGAACTTATTGGAGAAGGTCGAGTTGACCTTGAGCGGGAAAACCGCGATGTAATAAAGCGAAAGCGCATCATCTAGAGCAGCGATATAGTATGTAGAGCAGAGAGAAAGAGCGTCGCCGTCGTCTAAATCGTCGTCGCCGCCCAACGCGCGTATTCGCGCGTATACGCGTTGAGAGCATTTAATTGTGTATTTTAAAGAGCAGCCGCATCATCCACATTTACCCGCACAAAATCACGCGCAAAAAGAATACCACTTGAGAGAGAGAGAGAGAGAGAGAATCTCCGCTGCATCCTCTGCGCTTTGCTCGTGTGCGCCCGAATCGTCTTCGCGCGCTTCGCTCCGTGCGGTGTTCCAGCAAAAGCGGATTAAGAAGACTTTCGCTCTGGGGAAATCGTACCCCGAAGAAGGGCCGCGTCTCTCTCTCGCACGATGCGACACGAGAACAACGTTCACCTTTTCGAAGCGTCCTCCTCTTCTTCTTCTTCTTCTTCGTCGTCGAGGAAAGACAGGAAAGGACCGTCCTCTTCTTTCGCGTCTTCTGGGAGTTCGCGTCGTTCGCGTCGTTCGCGTCGTCGGGCGCTCGAAGTCCTCCTCGTGCTCTCCTCTTTGTCCCGAGGGAAAGGCGCGCTCTGCGCGGAGAATGGGAACGCGAGCAAGAACGACAAGAGCAAGAACAACAACAACGACAACATCAGCGCGAAAGAACAACAAACGCAACAACAGTTTCTCACGGACGAGACGTTCAAAGACGCCATCGAGAAGTGCGTGAGAACGAACCCGGTGGATGGGATGTGCGCGGAGCTTCCGAAATTCGGCCCGATGCCGAGGTGGGATACGAGCAAAGTGACCAACATGGACCTGGCGTTTGCGTCGTCGACGAGCGAGAGAAAAAGTCGAAAGAGCGGGGAAACTTCTCACCCGGTGAAGTTTACCGAGTTCAACGCGGATTTATCGAAATGGGACGTGAGTTCAGTCACGTCTATGCGAGATATGTTTTCCGATTGCAGAGACTTTGAGGGCGTCGGTTTAGAGAGATGGAACACGGCGCGGGTGGAGACGATGGCGGGAATGTTTCGAAACTGCGAGACGTTCGCGACGGACGTTTCCGGTTGGAAAGGGAAAGCAACGGAAACGCCGATGAAGGACGCGGTGAAAGGCGCGGTCGCGTTTCAAAGAGCGTTTGTGTGCGAACGAGACCCGGCGGAGGGCGTTATGTTGAACACGTGCGCGCCAAACGAATCGATCGATTCGAGTTTAGGCGAAGACGAAGAAGACGAAGAAAAGAAGGAGAAGCTACCGTTGACGGACGAGACGTTCCATAACGCCATAGAGGAATGTTTACAATCCAACCCAATCGGTGGTATGTGTAAAGGAAGCGAGTACGGAATCATGCCCGATTGGGACGTTTCCAGAGTAACGGATATGTCGAAAGCGTTTTACGACATGTGGGACTTTAACGGCGATTTGAGTAAATGGGACGTGAAGAATTTGAAAAACGCGCAGGAAATGTTTTACGGCGCGGATACGTTTAACGCGGACATATCGAAATGGAACACGCAAAACTTACAAAACTGTCAAGATATGTTCCACGACGCGAAGAGTTTTAATCGATCCATCGACCATTGGAAGACGCATACGGTAACCAACATGAACGGAATGTTTATGGGCGCGAAGAAATTTAACAGCGATATTTCAAACTGGGACGTGCAGAATGTGCAGTCTATGCGCGACATGTTCGCGGAAACGCTCAACTTTAACCAACCGATCGGCAAGTGGAACGTGAAATCTTGCCGAGACATGCGCTTCATGTTTAGCAAAGCGAAAACGTTCAAGCAAAAAATCAACAACTGGAAAGGTCCAGCCGCGAAAGAGGCGCAGTTTAAAATGTTCAGCGACGCGTACAGCTTCTTGGGTAAGTTTCGATGCGAAGAACAAGAGCACGGGCCGGCGCAATCGTGCAAACAACGCCAAGTGTACAACTCTAACGCGGCGGCGGCGTTGGGAGAAGCTAGAGGCACAACATTCGCCCCGGGGGCGTTGGGAGAAGCCGACGTGCACTTGGCCAGCGGCGCTATGTTTAGGCATAATCCAGTCAAGGAAGCCGTGGCAATGCTTAGCCTCATTACAATCGCTTTGGCAGGGTTCGTGTATACCACCAAAGTGGAAAATAATAACTACACCAAAAAACAAGTCATCACCAGCAGCCGCTATAAAACGACCGAGGACGACGAAGAGTCTCCCGGTATCTTGTAATAATACGAATGATCGTAATAACAATCACATCAGCACACTAAACTATTACATACAGTATACAAGCGACGTAAATTTTCATAACAACGATGTGATGAATTCCTTCTTCTTCTTCTTCTTCTTCTAAAAGTACTTATTAACTAATCCTTTATTCTTTCTCTTCTTCTTAACCGACGTTCAGGCGAAAGACGTCGTTGAATATAAAATAACTCCCCGCGGGTAACCCGACCGAATCCGTCGGCATCAGCTGGAACGTCTGCGCAAACTTCTGCGGTTGCGTTTCGCTGTCAATCAGTAAGTTCCCGCACACGAACACCAACACGCCGCCGTTCGGCGTCGGTTGCGTATCGATGGTCACCACTTGGTGTTGGACTCTTTGGAACGGTAAAGAGACTAATTTTTCGACTATGGATTGGGCGCCTTTAAACTGCCCCGGGCGGGAGGCGGAGTGTTCAAAGTTCAGCATGGAGTGCGTTTCGTTGTATAAAGGGCCGAGTTGCGATCGGTCGCCGTCGAATTGTTGGTAGTAGTGCTGCGCGAAAGCCTGTTATTATACGCGCCGTCGTCGTGGGACAAAGGGGAGAGAAAGAGAAGATTTTTGCGTCAATCAAAAGCCATTAAAGCGGAGGAAAAGAGAGAGAGAAAGAGAAAGAGAAAGAAAGAAAAAGAAAGAAACGCGCACCTGCCCGACTTCTTCAAAATTGGCGCATATGTTGCTCATCGCCGGTGTCGCCATTGTTGCGTGACTTTTGCGAAAGGCGCGTGTGAACAACAAACTTGTGGGGGAGAAAGAGGAACAAAAGAAATTGAAGCAAAAACGAGAAAGGCACGTATTCGTACGAACGCGATTATTAGTTACTAGTTTGTATGCACGATGCTCTGTATACAATGTCTCTCTCTCACTCACTCTCTCACTCACTCTCTAAATATAAATGATCTCTAAACCGCTCTTCCTTCAGTGCGAATGGTATCCTAGTTTTGCGCGAAACGCACTGTCCGACTAAAAACCGAATTGTTGATACCTTTGCGAAGAAGAGTTGTCTCTCTCTCTCTCCCTCTCTCTCTCTATTACGCCTCTCTCTTGCCCCTTGATAAAAAATACAAACGCGCATGGGTGACGTCATGACCTATCTTACCAACCACGCACACTTCGACACCTTATTATATATTCTCTTTCTACGTCTTTAAACTATTTCGACACGAGCATTTAGTTCGCAGCCTCCTTCCATCCAGAGAGTTGGTCGATGCCCATCGCAGACATAATCGTCACCACAACTTCCGCGCCTTCGTCAAACTTCTTTTGCACTTCTTGCGCTAAAGCAAACGCAGAGTCCCCGGATCTGTCATCCGGTAACTTCAAATCTTCTCTCGTGTCTCCCTTTTCATCCATCAAAGACATGTGGTCGTCGTCGTCAATGTCCAACAACGTGTATTCCGTCTTGGAGACGACCGGAACTTCCAAGTTGTGGCCAGCTGGGACGAGTTCGTCGCATCTTTTGCCGGTGAAGATGTCTTCGGCGACAAAGTGGCACTTGGCGTGACCGTGCTTGCCGGTTTTGGACGTGGAAACGTCGATGACCTGTTCGCGAAAAGTGAATTGTGAGTATTGAAGAGAGGAAGAGGCAAGAGGTGAGTACAACAAAAAGAGAAAAGTGAGAGGGTTTTTTTGAACGCAATCGGGCGTAAAACGCATAATGAAACGTTTCAGACGCCACCACAAAAACTCGAAAAGAGTAAAACGCGTGGGAGCGCATTCAAAACGCGCGTAAAATGCCCAACATCCCGTTCGCGACTGGACGGGCGCGCACGAATTCGTTTCATTTTTCGACACAAATGCGCGAAAAAATGATGGAGGAAGCGCGTACCTTGCACGCTTTGCCTTTGATGACGATGTAGCCACCCTTACGGACGGAACCGGCTTGCATCGGTACCGTTTTAGAGGCACCGGCATCGGTGGATTCAAAAGTTTCGACTTCGTGGTCGCTCATTGTTCGCAAGTGTGTGTGGTGTTTTGAGTTTCGTTGGTGATAAATGAATGAGGAATTAAGAGGGGGGAGTGTGCAAAAAAAAAAGGGGGAAAGGAAAAAAAAAAGCAGAAAGGAAAAAAAATGTCGTTTGCTTTTACTTTCTCTCGTATTCTCTCTCTCTCTCTCTCTCTCTTTCTCTCTCTCTCTCTCTCTTATTACAAAAACACAGTAGTAATTCGCTGTTTATCTCGTTCACTTGCAGTCGTTCTTTACTTTGTCGTGTCTAAAATGTACGTTCGAAACGAATCCAACATCCGTTCGTACGTCGCCCTTTCTTTCTTGTACACGTTATCCGGCGCGGAAATGATCAAAGCAAAGAGCCTCCCGGTGCTATCTACGGTCGCTTTGACCCCGTAATAAATAGCCGCCTCGATATCGTACTGGATGTATTCTTGTCCCTCAACGTTTGAGCGATTGGTTTTCACTAAACCGTTCAAAAGTGCGTCTTGTAAGTTTGGATCCGAGCCGGCTAAGGCGTTGATGGTCGTGTCTTGCAACGAAAACTCTTGCCCGTCTTCGCCGGCGCGATTTAAAGTTACCAACACAGCTTTGACGCCTTTGACGCCTCGCGGGACCCATCGAGAGTCTTGCCCACCCGAGCCCTTTTCAACTTTCGACGTCGGCTCTTCTTTCCACGTGGACGGAACTTCGTAGGAATATTTCGCTCTGTTTGGCGTCGTTCCGCCGACTTTGCCGTACGTGGCGGGAGGTTCCGCCGCCCCGTAAAAAGTGGAATACGTGACCGGTTGCGACGCTTCGTCGCCACCCCCTGACGCGGTACCGTACGCGGCAAATGCAGCCGGAATAGTTTGTTCGTTAAAAAGGAGAGTCGTCCCGGCCGCCGCGGCGAGAGCGAACGCTTGTCGTCTTTTCACGGTTGCAGGAGAGGAGAAGAGACCAATTTTTTCATCATCACGAGAGGAAGAACGGGACGAAGACGAGGCTTCTTCATCGGGTTCTTCGCGCGCTTTCGCGATGACGACGATGCTCTTTTTCTTCTGCGTTTTTCGAACAGATTGCGGGGCAACCGCTCGCGTCATCATCGTCGTCGTCATCTTCATCATCATCGTTCTTCGTCAGAGATACGGTTTGGTTTTATAACTGAATTGACCCGTCGTGTGTATCACAAACGGGAGAGATAGTCTCGAAGAATAACAACAAGAATACCAACACGAACACCCTCTTCTCGAGTGCAAGAGGAAACGATCCTAAAAGTCTCTCTCTGAAACTCTCCGCTCGCAAAGGAAGAGACGGACTTTTGTGAAGAATAATTTGATCGCAATTTCTTCCCATCGTGTGACACGTGGACAAAAGCAGCACAAAACGATAACGAGACGTAAACGACGAAACTGAAACGAGCATCAGAAGGACGCACGACACTTAAGAAGAAAGAAGAAGATCATTATTTCGTCGCTCTTCGTGATGTAGGTGTGAATAGGAATTTCTATGATGTTACAACTGTGTGGTCTTACGTATACGCGCTCTTTCTCGAGTACAAACGCGAAGCGAAGAATATTATCGCGTTAGTGCGCTCCTCCGCCCCCGACGCGTTTATGCACGAACCATTCGTCTCCGATTAACATCGGTCCTTTCCCTTCCTCTAATCGTCCCCAGATGACGATCGAATCGTCGTCTGGATCGGTCACGCCAACCACTCGATATTCCATCTCGCTCGTCACCACGCACGGCGATTCTTTGGTTCCTTTCGGCGCTCGGGTGAAATCGTAGTGGTCGAAAATGTCTTTCCCCGAGGCGAGACCTTCCAACTCGGCGCGGTATAAACCCGTCGAGTGTTCGAAATCGGTCACCACTGCATCCGTCGAGTACTGTTTTTGATGTTGTATTCGTAGTAATAATAATAATAAGAGAGAGAAAGAAAGAAGAGAGGAGAGAGGGTCAGCGCACAGCGAAAGGGGATCTCCCTTCGTTCACGGGGACGAAAGAGATCACATCGAATCGCATCACACATCGTTCTAAAAAAAATGAGAAACGAAGAACGCGTCGCGTACCGAGAGCGCCACGCGAGCGTTGCCTCCTCCTCGTCCGGAAGAGGACGCCGCGCCTCTGTGTGAAAAGGACGCCAAAGCGCCTCTGCTTTGCAAAGTTCGCTTCGCTAAGTATCTGAGCATGAGTGTTTATACTTTTACGTAGGAAATGGCGACGTTTTTTACTTCGAGAAGGAAGAAAAAAAGAGAAAACCAACCCCTTTTTTCCTTCCTCGAGAAACTCTTCGTCTCGCTTCATAAAAAAATTAAGAAAAGGTACGCTCAAAAGAGACACACGTGTGTGTATTCTCTCTCTCTCTTTCAAATCCGTTCGTTTTCGCGCGAACGAGAACAGGTTGAATTGAACGCGCGATGGAGCGGTTGAAAGCGCCGTTCGCGTTTGGTTCTTCTTCGGCGCTGCTCTCGTTGAGATTTTTCATTTTTTTTTTTTCCTCGTTTGCGCGGAGAAAACCATCGCCTCTTTTTGCCTCGAGCGAGAGAGAAATGTGCTGCGCGATGAGGATGAGTGTGTTTTATTTGATGAGATGCGAAGATACGAACGGGCGGATGCGACTGTTTTTGTATCGTTGTGAACGTATTCGTTTCGGATGTTATGGTCGTTTCCTGGTGTGGTGGTGTTTTGCGCACACCGACGACGAGACGACGGACGCGCGATTTTGGTCCTAAGAGAAAAGACCTTTTTGGGACTGTGTGTTGTGCAAATGTCTTCTGCAACAAAAAACGTAACAAAAAGCAGAATACTAACCTCTTCTTTTCTCTTCTTTTCCAAAAAACAACAGAACATTAACTTGCAAACATGGGTCGCATGCACAGCAAAGGAAAAGGGATGTCCAAATCGTCCATCCCTTTCAAACGATCGGCGCCGCTCTGGTGCAAAACCTCCCCGGATGAAATCAAAGACATGATCGCGAAGATGGCGAAGAAAGGCATGACGCCGTCGCAAATCGGCATCATCTTGAGAGATAACCACGGCATCCCGCAAGTGTCCACGGTGACCAACTCCAAAATCATGCGCATCTTGAAGGGTCAAGGTTTGGCGCCGACTTTGCCGGAAGATTTGTACTGTTTGATCAAGAAAGCCGTGTCCGTGCGCAAGCACTTGGAGAGAAACCGCAAGGACATGGACTCCAAGTTTCGATTGATTTTGATCGAATCCCGAATCCACAGATTGGCGAGATACTACAGACTCGCGAAGAAGTTGGAGCCGAACTGGAGGTACGAGTCTTCGACAGCCTCCACGCTCTTGACGAAGTAAATGTGTATCATTACACGCGTATATATACTAGAAAAAGAGAAGAGAGAGTGGACCGAGAGATAGCAAGAGAGAGGAGAGGGTGTTTGGAGAGAAAGAGAGAACAGGAGAGATTGATGAGACGCGCATCATCATCATCATCATCATCAGTATCGGATGGTAAATACAACGTAGCTAGATTTTTGAAATTATATTGAATAAGTAGCATCTTTATATAAAACAATACATGGCGCTCGCGAAGCACACACCACCCAGTTCGTTCTCAAATCCAATTCAATTCCTCAGAACATCTCTCACTATATATAATCACACACACGTATCTACGCTTTCCTAGTAGCGAGCACTCATCAAACATGCCTCCGAGGAGAAAAGCGTCCTCCTCCCCCTCCCCTTCTCCTGCGCTCACCGCCGAAAAAGATCGTCGTTTACGTCGTCGTTCTTCGTCTTCCCCTCGCCTCCCGAAGGAAACTCATGACAAGAACGACGACGACGACGACGACGAGTCAGAAGAGGAAGACATTCAACCGACGATGGAAAAGAAAGGCGTTCGACGATTCCCGTCGTCCTCTTCCCCGAATAATACTAATACTAAGCGGCAGAAGATGTCGACGATGACCAACGCGTACGAGGAAACGAATCTGGTCAAGACTGAATTCGTCCAACAGTTCAAAGCGCAAAGCAAACGCGCGATGAAAGCGGAAGAGGAGAACGTCGATTTACGCATGAGATTGGCGGAGAGCGAGCTGAAAAGAGTTTCCACGGAGGCGAAGGTTTTGGCGATGATGCCTGAGTCTTCTGCGAGAGGAGGAGCAAAGACGAAAGAAGAAGAAGAAGAAGAACAACAACAACGACGAGGGAAGAAGAGGAGAAGCGCGTCGCCGATGGTTTCGCCGAGGAGGAGGTCGACCAGAGCGACGAGTGTGGATAAAGAGAAGGAGACGAGTGCTATTAATAGTAACGACGATGCTGCGATTGTTTTGGCGACAACAACCGCGAATAATAATAATAATAAGCAGCAGCAGCAAAACTATTCGCCTTCGATGATAAAACGAGAAGTCGAGGCTCGAGAACTGGCAGAAACCGAACGCGATAAACTTCGCGAGCAGTTGCTCGCTTTGAAAACGAGACACGCGGCTCTGGAGAAGAAAGTGATGGACGACGAAGGCGACGAGTTGGAGGATAAGGTGAGAGAAGAAAACGAGGTGATTGAAAAATTGCGCAAGAGATTGGAAAAAGCGGAAACGGTCAACGCCGAGTTGGAGATGGAAGTCGCGGATTTGCGAGGGAAAAGAAACGAGAGGAAAACGGTCGAGGCAAAGTTAGAGGAGGCTTTAGAGATGAACGAGGGGCTGAAGAGCGCGCTCGAGGAGGAAAAGAAAGCGTTGTTGGAGAATACGAATTTGAACTCGTTGCCGAAATCGCCCGGCGGCGTCGGCAAGAAAGGAAAAGGGAAGAAAAACGACGATGAAAAAGAACACACGATTAGGATTTTGAGGCAAGAGATGAAAAGTTTAGAAGCGTCGGCGTCGAGAGGTGACATGTTGCACTCGAAGATGGTTTCCGTGGAAGCCGTGGAGGAACGTTTGCGCTCGACGGAGGCGAAATTATCGCGCGCGAAGGAAAACGTACGCGCGAAAGAGATTGAGAACGAAAAGTTACAGCGTGCGTTGATGAATGCCGGGAAATGGACGTCGGCGTCGTTGTTAGATGAAGGACCGGAGGAGTTGAAGAACAGAGTTGGCGCGTTACAAACGGAAACCATAGCTCTTTCCGAAAAGTTAGCCGAAGCGACGAAAGCGTTGAAAGTCGAACAGACGAAGAGAGAGTTATTCGAATCTAAAGCCAAGGAGGAAGAAAAACTGAAAGACGCGTTGGAAAAAGAGTTGGAAACGGCTAAAATGGACGCGTTAAACGCGAAGTCGATCGTCGAAGCGAAAGACTCCGAGATTGCCAGTTTACAAAAGATGGCTGAAAACGAGAGAAAAGGCGAGAAGATTTTACAAACGAAATCGAGCCCGTTTACGAACGAAATCATCCGAGGCTTGGAAAAAGAAATCACCAGGTTGAAAAACAACAACAGCAGTAATAATAACATCAATAACAACACTTCTTCCTCGTCGGATGACATCATATCAAAGTTACAAAAGAAAGAGCAGCGTTTACTGGTGGCGTTCAAATCCACGGTGCTCAAATTTCGCGAGGCGGTGAAACTTTTGTTTGGATTTAACATTGAACTGGTTGGCGAAAAAGCGTCAAAGACGCAATTTTTAATCACGAGCAACGCGAACGAACACGCGCGTTTGTTGTTCAATTACGACGAGGAGAAGCATTCAGTCTCGCTAGAAAAAAATGACCCGTCCTGGGAGAAACAAAGCGAAAGTTTAAAGAAAAATTTTACGCTGTACGTCGAGAAAGAAGACGACGACGACAAGAAGAAGAGCATTGCCGGAGTGCCGGCTTTTTTGAGCAACTGGAACATGGAGTTTTATAATAACAATAGTAGTGTTAACAAATAGTAATTTAGATCGCAACAACATGTGATCGATGATGATTGTAAGAAGTAGTACTCGTCGTAGTTTTAAAAAGTGTTGGGTGATGAGAAAACGTGTGCTCACACAAAAATGAAACCCTAACTTATTTATAGTTTATAATTACTAATTCCAGCCCCGCTTGGGATAGGTAGACTCTCATCTCTTTAGAGATGTGGCCTTTGGGGGGTGTTAGCTCAGTTGGTAGAGCGTGCGCTTAGCATGTGCAAGGTCAGGAGTTCGACTCTTCTACGCTCCATACTCTTTTTTTTTGTCGCGTACCGCGTGTGCGCGTAGGAGCGCTTCGCCGCGTGTGTCTTTCGTTCTCTGTTTCATTTCTATTTTCCTCGCATTTGATTTCATTTTAAGGGGGGGATGGAGATGGAAAAGATTCTCTCCATTAAATTAAAACGTATTGACGCGACAAAAACACAAAGCAACGAGGCAGAAAAGAACGCGATGAAGAAGAGGTAGAAGAAGCGACGATGGAGCACAACAACAGCAACAAGAAGAACAAGAAGCGGAAAAAAGAAAGAAACGTCGCGTTGTCCTCCTCTTCGATGGATACATTTCAAGACAAAATCTCCTGTCCAATTTGCAAAGAACTGTTCCACTTACCCGTCGCCCTCGTCCGGTGCTCCCATACGTTTTGCAGCAAATGTTTGAACGAATACATGAAGACGTTTCAAGACGATAAGAAACGAAACTGTCCGAGATGTAAAGGCCCGGTGACAGACGAGAAGGATTGGGACGGGACCGGGGAAGTGGCGTTGAGACCGAACCGAGAGATGGAGGAGATCGTGGAGAGTTGGAAAGGAAACGTGTTGGAGCCTCTCTTGTTGGTGGATGCGGGGAGAGATAACGAAGACGACGAACAAGAAGATAAAGAAGAAGAAGAAAAAGAAGAAGAAGAAAAAGAAGGCGATAAAACAACAACAACAGTCATAAAAAATCTACCGAACCCGATTCCACCGCCGACGAAATACCACCTGCTCCCGAAAGCGAAGCAAGCGGAGAAAACGAGAAAGACGAATGAGTTACGCGACGACTTGGAGAACAAATACGGATTCGACGGGCGGACGTTAAAGGGACAAACGTACGACCAGTTGAAATCGAAATACGTTGAGTTTAGAGACACGTATAACGCGGAGTTGAAGTTGTTTCAACGGAAACCGGACATGAAGAGCGTCGTGAAAAACATGGAATCGATCGAAACCGCCATTCGCGAAGAAGCCGAGAAAAAGAACGCTAAGAGAGTGAGCAAGGCGACGGCGTTCTTCAACCCAAAAGGAAATAATAACAATAGCAATAACGATAGAAATATAATAGATCAAGAGTTGATGAGGAAGTTGGTCGAGCAAGCTGGTAGAGGCTTGTCAAAAAAGATAGGACTACAACTAGAAGAGCGCGATAGAAAAAAGATGAAGAAAGAAGAAGAAACGATCATAGAAATATTAAGCGACGACAACGAGGAAGAAGACGAAGAACCTCTGCCGCTCTCGCAACCCAATCTGAACTACGTCGACTCCGAGCAGGAAGAGGAGGAAGACATTGTAAAAACACAAGAAGAAATTTTACTTTAAAAAAAAAGATTCAAGTCAACTCTCTCGCCGGCAAATTATCCAACCATAACTGATGCGTAAACTGGTACAAATCGCCAGACACGCTCACTTTATACGGCGTCGGATTCGTGTATCTCAAATGATCCGCTCGCATCAGTTTCACTTGCTCTTTTACCCTCAATCTACTTTTTTCTAAACCTACGCTTTCCTCGTAAAATTTTCGAGGACACCCGCCTTTCTCGCCGTCCCAACACACCAACAATAACTTCTCCACTTTCGCGGGAGTGACGAACGCCCGTTTACCTTCTAAAAACGGGTGTCTGCACAACACGCGTTCGCCAACCTTCGGTTCTTTTTCGTCCTCGCGGAGCATGACGTCCACGATCGGTTCGCCAATCTTTCCGTAAAGTCTGTAACACTTCTTCTTTCCCGGAATGGTGACTTTCTCTACGTCTTCGGATAATTTAATCCGAGGTGTTTTATCGATTTCTACGAGTTTATACACGCATCCCAACGCCGGTTGCGCCATGCACGTCACCAAGTGCGTCCCGATGCCAAACGCATCGATCGAGTGACCGCTTTGTTTCAATTCTCTCAACACGGTTTCGTTGATATCGTTCGAGGCGGTAATTTTCGTCTCCGCGGCTAATCCTTTCGCGAGTAACGAAAAATGTTTTCCCCGACGCTCTAAACACTTCTCCGCTTCAATCATAAACTCTCTAATCATTAAACTCAAATAACTCAAATCTCCGGAATCTATTCTCACCCCAACGGGTTGAAACCCACACTTCTTCAACGTCAACGCCACGGCGACGTAATTAGGCGTCCCCGATTTCAACGTGTCGTACGTATCGATTAAAGCTAAAAACGAATTCGGAAACGCAATCGCGTACGCGCAAAACGAGATCAGCTCGCTCTCATTCGTTTCCCCGAATTGATACGCCGCGCTATTGTTACTATCACTACTCACCATCGCCTCTCTCAACTCTTTCAACATTTCCCTCGCCTCTTTGCAAAAATCCTCGCACTCGCCAACTTTCCTCCCGTGGATATCGTCCCACTTCGAGTGCGCTTGCACGAAACTGTGCGCGTGCGTCCCTCTCACGGGAATCCCAAACTGTCTCCCAGCCTCGCAATTCGACGTCGCGTCGAAACCTCCAACGTACGCGTACCTGCTCGCGCTCACTCCCCCGTCCACGCCTTGCGCTCTCCGTAAACCAAACTCCAACAACTGCGCCTCGTCGCCGCACGTTAACCGATGTCGAGCCGCGTTCGTGGCGACTAAAGACGCGTAATTAATCAGAGTGAGTAAAGTCGTCTCCAGAAGTTGCGTCACGCCCAAAGGTCCGCTCACGTGGATCAGAGGTACTCTCGGGAACACCACGGTGCCTTCTTTGATGCCTTCGATTGTGATTTTCGAACAGTCCACTGAACTTAAATACTCGTCGAAGAACCTCGGGTCCATCTCTTTCGCGAAATCGCACTCGCGCAAATACTTCACGTCTTGTCTCGTGAATTTAAAGTTCGAGACGAACTTTAAACTCTCCTCTAAGCCGCAAAAGATGGTAAACTCTCCACCGAATGGGTTTTTCCGGAAGAGTAAATCGAAACTCGCCGTGCGTTCGTGCGTGTTGTTTTTCCAATACGCGTACGCCATGGTGATTTGGTACGCGTCCGTGAGCAACGCGGTGGCGAGGTTGTTCGAGCACGGAGGGAGTTTGATGTGTTGTTGGTCTTGGGAGTGCACGTCATCGTCTCTGTCTCTCTCGTCTGAAACCATCATCCGTGTCTCTCTTCACGCCGCCAGGCTGCTTCTGCCTTCTTTCCTTTTGTCTGATCTTTGGGGAAAATTCGAAGCATTTCGATACAAAATTCCGCAGAAATTTCACGCGCAAAAGCACACATGGAGAGCATCAACCGCGCGCAAGAAGCGCCAAAAACCGGCACGACCATCGTGGCGTGCGAATACGCGGGTGGCATCGTCATCGGCGCGGACACGAGAGTCTCCACGGGTACGTTTTACGCGTTTTTATTCTCTTCTTGGACAGATCTCTCATCTCACCTTTTTCTCTCGTCTCTCTTAACGTACTTCGATATAAACAGGAACGTACATTTCCAACCGAGCGTCGGATAAGATGTGCAACTTGACCGAAAACGTCGTCATGGCTCGATCAGGCTCCGCCGCGGATACCGAAGCCGTCGCCGGGTTCGTCCGGCACCACTGCGCGCAACGCGAGATTGAATTAGCACACGGGGAAACCATGGAGGTGAAACAAGTCGCCAGGATATTGACCAAGATCAACTACGAGAATAAAAACGCGAACAACGGGACCGGGTTAGGGTGCTACGCGATTGCCGCCGGGTGGGACGAGAAATTTGGCGCGCAGGTGTATTCGTGCACGGCTGGAGGGAACATGATCAAGACTTCGTGGACGACGGACGGAAGCGGCTCGACGTACATCTGGGGGTTTTTAGACTCCGAGTTCAAGGAACGGATGACGAGAGAGGAGTGCGAGAAGTACGTGTTGAAAGCGTTAACGCTCGCAATGGCGGTGGATTCCAGCTCAGGTGGGTGCGCTCGCTTGTGCACGGTGAACAAAGACGGGTGTTTTCGACGGTTCATTAAAGGCGACGAGTTGGAAAGGCAGCTCGGAGAGATTCACTTCAAAAGCGGCGGCGGCTTAGGCAAAGGCGTCGTCTACGGCGAGAAGAGCGGCGGGGTAGCCATTTAAGTTTTTTCTTCAGCATTGCTCTCCCTCTCGCAGTAGTATAGCAGACAAATAGTAGTATACGAACGTTTTCGTCGCGTGTAATAATTAGTAGTACATATATATGTAGACGTGCGTTTAACCGCGTTCGCGTCGAAGATACCTCACAAAACCAACACATCCTTTCGGGGAATAAACCACTTCAAATCGCACGTAATCATCAAATGTCTTCGACGACGCCGAAGAAAAAGCAGCGAGTACAAGTTTCCCTCGATGGTGACGATGCGAACAACAAAGAAGAAGTGATGATGATAAATCCGTACACGAATCAGCCGTATTCTCAAACCTATCTGAGCATCCTCGAGACGAGGCGAAAGCTTCCCGTGTGGAAACAAAAATCGGATTTTCTTCACCAGTTGGCGGCTTCGCAGACTTTAGTGCTCGTCGGGGAAACCGGTTCGGGGAAGACGACGCAGATCCCGCAATTTCTCGTCGACGCCGGGTACACGAACACGAACACGAATGAAGAATCTAAGATGGTGGTGTGCACGCAACCGAGACGCGTGGCGGCGATGTCGGTGGCGAAACGAGTCGCCGAGGAGATGGACGTGCAAATAGGGGAAGAGGTTGGATATTCGATTCGGTTCGAGGAGTGCACGTCGCGAAAGACGATCATGAAGTACGCCACGGACGGGATGTTACTCAGAGAAGCGATGACAGATCCATTATTGAGTCGATATTCAGTGATTGTGATCGACGAAGCGCACGAGAGGACGTTAGCGACGGACGTTTTGTTTGGATTGTTGAAGGAGGTGTTGAAGAAGCGACCGGAGGATTTGAAGTGCGTGGTGATGTCGGCGACGTTGGAGGCGAAGAAGTTTCAGGGGTATTTTGAAGGCGCACCGTTGGTTATGGTTCCGGGGAGAACGCATCCGGTGGAGATATTTTACACGCAAGAACCTGAGAGAGATTATTTGGAAGCGGCGATTCGGACGGTGGTGCAAATACACCGGTGCGAACCACCCGGGGACGTGCTTTTGTTTTTAACCGGCGAGGAGGAAATCGAAGACGCGTGCGGGAAGATTAGGAACGAGATTAAGAATATCGGGGACAGCGTCGGGCCTGTGAACGTGGTGCCGCTATATTCGACGTTACCGCCGAATCAACAGCAGAGGATTTTTGATAAAGCGCCGGACGCGTTAACCGTCGGAGGCGTCGCCGGGAGAAAAGTGGTCGTGTCCACGAACATCGCCGAGACGTCTTTGACGATTGATGGGATCGTCTACGTCGTCGACCCGGGGTTTTCGAAACAGAAAGTGTACAATCCTCGAAGTCGAGTGGAAAGTTTATTAGTCTCGCCAATTTCTCGAGCGTCGGCGCAACAAAGAGCCGGGAGAGCCGGGAGAACCCAACCCGGGAAGTGTTTTCGATTATACACGGAACTTTCCTTCAAGAAAGATTTAATCGAACAGACGTACCCGGAGATTTTGCGATCGAATTTAGGCTCGGTCGTCATCCAGTTGAAAAAATTAGGCATCGACGACTTGGTCCATTTCGATTTCATGGACCCTCCAGCGCCGGAAACGTTAATGCGCGCGTTAGAATTGCTCAACTATTTAGGCGCTTTAGACGACGAAGGCGAGCTGACGAAAGCCGGGAAAATCATGTCCGATTTCCCGTTAGATCCTCAGTTGGCAAAGATGTTAGTCGGGAGCACGAAGTTTAAGTGTTCGAACGAAATCGTGACCATAGTCGCCATGCTTTCCGTTCCGCAGTGTTTCATTCGCCCGCGAGACGATCAACAAAGAGCAGACGCCGCGAAGGCGCACTTTGCGCATTTGGACGGCGACCATTTGACCATGTTGAACGCCTACCACGCGTTCAAACAAAACGGCGAGAGCCAAAACTGGTGCTGGGAAAACTACTTAAATCACCGATCGTTGAAATCCGCGGATAACGTCCGCAACCAGTTAGTCCGCTTATGTCAACGCCACGGCGTCCTCCTCGAATCCACCGACTTCCACTCTAAAGACTATTACGTCAACATCCGCAAAGCCATCTTAAACGGCTTCTTCATGCAAGTCGCGCACAAAGAACGAAACGGCTCGTACTTAACCGTCAAAGACAACGAATCGGTTTTGTTGCACCCGTCTACGAATTTAAGCGGTAAACCCGAGTGGGTCGTGTACAACGAGTTCGTCTTGACGTCCAAGAAGTACGTCCGGACGGTCACGGAAATCAAAGGCGAGTGGTTAATCGACTTGGCCGAACATTATTACGATTTGAGCAACTTCCCGAGTTGCGCCGCCAAAAACGCGTTGCAGCAGCTGTACACGCAACGAGAGAGAACGCATAAGGGTGGTAAGAAGTAGATACTTTATCACATACATAGCACGTACTCGACAACATTTTTTACGCGATGTGTGATGTTTTTTGCACACATCTCGTATATGTATTTTGTCTTCATTCTCTTCCCCAAGCGCTTACGTGCGAGAGACACAAAACACCACTAAAAACATCCTCCCTCTCTTCATCATGCTCTGAATAAGAAAGACGACGGACGAATTACAACTATGTATTCCTCCGTCGCCGAGAAGAACAACACTTTCGACGACGAGACTACGAATAACAGTACCACTAAAAACGCGTTCTCGCTCGCGGAAAAGAAGTATCGGTTGAAAGTGATTGAAACGATTCGCGTGGACGCGAAAACCGGACGCAGACGGAAGAGCGGGAAACTGGTGGAAGAGATTGACGTCTCCGAAACGATTGATTTTGACGAATGTGTTGGTCACGAATCGTCCGTTGTGATGCGCGTTTCAAAGCTTAAGGAGGAAGAGAAGAAGCAGACGTTTAAGGCAAAAGGAGGAGTCGAAGAGGTGGCGGCTTTCTCTCGTTTTGCGAACGCGCCGTCGAGAGAAAGACCTCGGGTGTGGAAGTTATTGGACCACCCGGGCGCGTATTACGTCCAAAACGCGTTAGATTTACGAGAGCAGAGAGAGTTAATCATGCATTGCGTGAAAATACTCCCGGAACGACCGAATAAAACGAATCATTGGCAAAGATTGGGGAAACCGTTGCCGGCGGATTTGTATCGAGCGGCGAAAGCGGGTTTGTATTTAAACGAAGAGGAAAACGGGTGGATGGAGTTAGAGAAACCTCCGAAACGAGGCGACGGGATGGAATCGAGAGCGGCGAGACATTTGTTGAGGAAGTTACGTTGGGCTACGGTAGGGGCACCGTTCGATTGGACGAAGAGAGTTTACGAGGAAGAGCGAGCGCCGGAGGTGGACGAGAGGATTAAACGAGCGTGCGTGAAGACGCTGGAGATTGTGTTCGGGAAAGAAGCTGCTTTCGTTGAAAAAGAAGAGGATAAATTCTTCGATGGGCAAGTCGGGTTGGCGAATTTCTACGCTCCCGGAGACACTTTAAACGGTCACGTGGACGACGCGGAGATGAACTTGAGTAAACCAATCGCCTCGCTTTCGCTCGGTTTGCCGGCTATTTTTCTCCTCGGGCAAAAATCGAAAGCCTTAAAGCCGGTGACTGCTTTAATCGTTCGCAGCGGAGATGCGATTGTGCTCAGCGGTGAATCTCGAACGATGTTTCACGGCGTCCCGAGAGTCTTTAGCGACGGCGAAACGTTGATGAGTTCCTCAAAAACCTTTCGGTTTCCGGAAGCGCTCGAAAGCGCGTTCGACGACGACGACGACGAATTCCTTCTCAACTTTGCCAAACGAACTCGAATCAACCTCTCGTTGCGCGACGTCAGATGAAATAATAATAATAATAATAAGTAGTAGTAGTAATAGTAGTAGTAGCAGAAGTAGTAGTATCAGTAGGAAAGTATCAGTAGTATAGCGTGTTGTAAAATTAATTAGTATGGATAGAATGTGTAAAGTCTCTCTCTCTCTCTCTCTCTCTCTCTCTTCTTACTCCTCGTTCTCTCTTTCCTTCTCTCTCCTCTTTTTCTCTTTCTTCGTGATTTTCTCCCCGTTCTCGTCTTCCTCCTCGTCCTCTCCGGGTTCTCCCGGGTTTTCTTTCCTTTCCTGTTCCTCTTCCTCCTCGTCCGGCATTTCCGGATCTCCCGGTAAAGGGTTCGGCATCGGCTGTTTGATTTCCTGCAAATCCGGGAAGATGTCCGGGCGTCTCGAAGGCACCGCGCGGACGTACTCTTCCGGTAAATCGAGGACCGAACCTTCGTCTTCGTCCGCGTCTGGCATTGGCGACATAGATCTGATGATCTTCGTCTTTGTTATCTTTGTCTTTGTTTTGCTGCTTCTTCTTAATTGCGCCGTCGTTGTAATTTTCTTCTCGCCGGGGATGATGTTGGTGTTCTTATTCTTCGTCGTCGTATTAGTACGACGAGTGCTCCCGGAGGCGAACGCGCTCGACGTCGCTCGCGTCGCGGTGGTGGTGAATGCCGCTACGCTTTGCATTTTTGCTCTTCTCGCTTTATGTGTATAACTTTATTACGTGTGAAGTTTAAATGAAGAGAAAAAGAAGATAAAATGGAAGACTAAAGAAACTGGGAAAGAAGTCAAAGAGATCAGAGAAAAAAAGCGCAGAAAGAGATATAAAGAAGAGAGAAGTTTGGAGACGACGACGACGACGACGAGGAGGAGAAGATGTACACGGAGAACATCGAGGCGTGCACGTAAAAGCGCGCAGAGTGCGCGACACCCGTGAGAGTCGCGGCGCTGATTTTGCCTTGAGTAAGATACGGAGAGAATACAGAGAGAATATCTACACATGCAGTGTTTTTTGCATTTTTACGAGTATGAAAAAAAGAAGCGTTTGGAAGCGAAACGAAGGACATTTCTCTTCACTGATAAAAAATGGCGAAGCTCGGGGAAGGCGATCAAAGATGGATCGTGGAAGAACGGAAAGACGGCGCGAACGTCCACGGATGGCACTGGGTGGAGAAGGATTGCAAAGAATGGACGAGAGTTTTTTTCGAGTCTGAGTTCGTTTGTGGTTGTGGGGACGATTTGGGGGACGACGACGGGGAGAAACAAAGTTCGTTTTTGGACGATGATGATGATGCAAATGGTGTGAGATTTGTGAAACCGTTGCGAATCACCGGCGAAGCGTATTTGAACCAAAGAAAAGGAAAAATCATACCCGGGTACGAGTTGGAACTCTCCATCGATTACGAGCTCGAAGGCGAGCGCGTAGGGACGATGGTGTTACCGTACGTGAGCGATGAAAACAGAGGGGAGGATACCGAAGTAAAATTCAGTCCAAAGGACGAGAGCGAGAAAGCGAAGAAGGCGAAGCGATGGATCGAAGAGAAGAGCGGGAAGGAGAAAGTGCGAGAGGTGGTGAAAAAATGGGAGGAGGAAATGGCGAGAGGGACGCCGGCTTTGGCCGCGAAGACGTCGGGAGAGAATGGTAGTGATAGTGCGAACAGCGACAGAGCGACGGAGGAAGCGGCGGCGAAACAAAAACCAAAACAGACGACGGCGAAAGGAAAGACGGAACACGAATATAAAAGCGCGCCGCTGTCGACGAAATATCATACCATAAAAATCAAAGAAAAGTTTTTGTGTCGGGCGACGGACGTGTGCGAGGCGTTGCTAGACCCAAGGCGTGTGATGCATTTCACGAGAACGAAATGTACGGGCCAGAAAGGCGTAGGAAAATTTGAAATGTTCGATGGAAGCGTTCGCGGCGAAACGATTACATTCATAGACGGCGAGCGAATAGTACAAAAGTGGCGGTTCAACTCGTGGGTTCCGGATCATTACTCGACAGTGACCATGGTGTTGAAAGAACCAGAGCCTGGGAACTGCATTTTAGAGCTGACTCAGACGGACGTGCCGGAAGCTGACGCGCACGGGAACGAAAACGTCATGGAAGTCACCGAGAACGGATGGAAGAATTTAATTTTCGCTCGCATAAGAAATGCGTTCGGGTACGGCGCCAACCTATAGCTTTTGTTTTTAAACAGATTTAATAATTGTGTTTTACACTCAAGTCTATTGTTTTCACTCAATGAATAATCTCTTCCTCGTAGGTAAATCATACATCACAGTATCGTCATGATTTTAATCTTTCTCGCTTTCTCTTCTCTCTTTCTCGCGCGCGCGCTATATTTTTTTCAACTCTCTCTTCTAATTCAAACTGCACTTCTCTCTCGGCTACCTTTCTATCGACGTTGTCCGTTGGCGGGGACGTACGCGGGCTTGTCATAATCCGTGCCTTTTTCAGTCTCTGAATCCTTTTGATTACCTGGACCGGCAATGCCTAACCAATCCCAGTTCTCAAAGTGAATCTCGTCCAAACCGACTGACGTCTGTTTCACGCACTTCACGTCGCACGGATTAGCCTCCGTGTAATTTCCGTGATAAGATGAAGCATAAGCACACCCACACACAGGATCTTTACTTGGAAACCCTTTCACTTTAATCTTCCAACACACACCAGACCTCTCCGGCAACCACGTCACTTTGTTACCGCGAATAAACTGCGGGTTGTTCGCAGTGTTGTTCGCAATCTCGAAGAACACCTCGTCTCCAACCTGCTCCCACGCGGCGTCCTCGCACGGATTGGATGCAGACACGTCACCATCGGCGGCGCCTACATACAAGATCGCGCTCTTCGACTTTGCGACTGTTTCGTTCGAGCCGTAGGCGTCGATTTTGTTCACCCACAAAGCCGAGGCGAACTCGTACACGACTTCTGCCGTATCGGCTGGTAAAGTGCCCGCTTCCCACGCCCCGATTTCAGCTGCCGTCGGGTTCTTCGTTTTCCAACCGTTACCAGTCTCACCTCCTTGCTTCACGCAATCGACCAAATTTTCCGGCTCCCATCCTTGCTCGTCTGCAGAAGGGGCTGGTTCATAATCATCTCCGACGACATATAATCTATTGATGTTGTAGTTGGCAATGCATTTAGTAGCATCGATCGGATCCTGAGTAGCACCGACAAGCTGCGTGATGGGCGGCGGCGGCGGCGATGGCGGCGGCGATGGCGGCGGGGGCGGAGACGGAGGGGACGGAGGAGGAGGAGCCGGTGGAGACGGGGGTGGAGACGGGGGGGATGGTGGTGGAGGTGATGGAGCAGGAGGAGGAGGTTTCGCAGGCGGCGGCGCCGGTGCTGAGTACGGCGGCGGCGGCATCAACTGATACGCCTCTCTCGTCAATATGACGGTGTACGCTTCCGTAAATCCCGCATCTTGGAGAGAGGTGATGAACGTGCTCTTTGCGGTTGTTCCTTCTAACGTATCGAGGCCGAGCAAATTGATTTTGTCGATGAGACCCTGAATATACTCCGCGTCCGACAAGACATAAAAATCGACGTCGACGGAGCCGTAACTCGCGACGAGTAAGCTTCTCGTGCTCACCGACAAAAAGTCGTTGTCTTCCGCTTGACTCAAAAGCGTTCTGCGTCGGCCAACTTCGTCGAGGGGAGTGTTTTCAACGTCATCGATACCGACCGCTTTCGGATTGACATCCAAATAAAGCGCCAAACCGTCCAAAAAGTCGTTGTCTACAAACGTATCCTTCGTGTACCCATCCACGCGAACCGAGGCTACAATCTTCGAGGATAACTCACCAACCGTCGACGGCGTAGAATTCGCGTATCCTGTCGCGTAGTACACCGCCGCGTACACACCCGCCATGATTGAAACGAGTAGAACGGTCATGTAGACGCTCCATCTCATCGCTTTTCTCGTCTCCTTGCGAACGGCTTTCTTGGTCATAGTCGGCGTTCTCTTGAGCGACGTCGTGCGACTCGCCATGCGCGACAACGTATTCGTTCTCTGAAGTTGCTGCACCTCTGTTTCTTCGCTCTGCGCTTGTTTCTTCGCGAGACCCAACATGTTGATGGTGTTATTTTTGAAACTCTGGAGTTGACCGAGGACACCTTTCTTCGGCTCGACGAATTCGTCGCCAAGCTCCTCGTTGAATTCCTTGACGTCCTTGTACCACGAGTACAGAAAACAGCCAGAGTATCCTACAGCTCCTAACGCAGCAAACGCAATCATACCGGAACCAAGATTTTCAGCGTAATCGCTCTCGACGTCCCCAGTCAACCCGAGCGCGCAGCCGTGAACAATCATGAGACAGAACTCGATAATAATCCAGGCGATGTTTTGTAAGAACAAGGAATACGGTCGAATAATCGTGACGTACGCCAAGTGCATGAAGTCGAGGCAGAACAGCACCTTGGCTTGATACGTCGCCTCGGCCTTTTCTGTGTACATGCCGTAAATAGCAGCAGAAAAGAACAACTTCGAGTACGCCAGGAAGATGGCATATGCGTACCAATACGGCGAAAGCGTCTTGTTCCTAAACGAAGCGCCTTCAAGGTCCGTCTCCCACGATTTGAATCGACCCGTGTTTGACTTCAAGCCTTGCATGACTGCGCTAAATCCCCACCAATCTCCACGTTCGCGAATTGATTTCGGGTGCGGCGGCGTTGCTCGGAAGATGATGTACGCGAGAGGACACACAATCGCGAAGAACGCAAACAGCATGCCACACAACCCAACCGCGTAGCCGGCGCCGGTCTGACCAACCATGACAACCATTAAAGCTCTCGTGACGCCAGGACCGACGATTAAGAGGGCGAGTAATTCAATCGCCGGAATCGTCATGAACGCCGGAATGACCCAGAACTTTCGCAAACACACGATGACGCCCGTGACGTGCGCAAAGATTGCCAAAGTACAAAAGACAGAGGCCCAAAACGCCACCTCGACAAAGTAATCCCAACCTTCTTCGTCATAAACACCAACTGCGGCGTCGATAATCGCAAGCTCATCTTGAACCGGGATCGTGTTCCACTCCTCCGTCGTGTCTTGAAGCAACTTACGGCGACCTCCAGCCTTAGCAGCCGCGGTGTACGTCGTTTCCGTGAGTTCCGCAAACATCTCGTCCTCGTCAAGTTCCATACCTCTCTTCACGCCGAACAATTCCGTTTGGTACGTTGAATCGTGATACACCGGCTTCGAAACTTCCGGCGCTGGAATGGCCATGTTCAAGAACATCAATCTACCCATAGAGACGGCGTATTGCGCCGGCATTCTCGGCACGGCGAGCATGGACGTGAAGGCCAACTGTTGGAAGAAGGCAATCATAGGCAGAATCGAAAGCGTGTCGACGACGATGGGACCTCCTCCAGGCAAAGGCGTCAACGAAGCAATCGATAAGAGCGACCCAACGGCCAAACCGAAGGTTGACAAGTGGGCGGCGTTGGAGACCGTGCCGGACGCCGTGTATTGCAAAATGTCGAGGGATACGCCGTCGCCGTTCCAGTTCCCGGAGATGTCTCTCGTAGAATACGGGTACGTACCAACCGCGCACACTTTGTTCGTGTTCGCCCAGCATCTCACGTACACTTTACCGACTGAAGCATCGTATAAAACGTCCTTCGCCCAGCAGTTTGTGACGTTCAAGGCTTGCAAAAGATTCCCCGGAGTCAATCGAACTTTCTCGCCAAAATCGACGAGAAAACCGACGTACGTTTGCGTGGAGAAACCTCGATTCGGACTCGTAATCTTTGGCGTCGGCGGGAGGATATCGTACGTGATCTTGAGACCGTCACCTTGCGTTGTTGAAGGACGTCCGCGTTTATCGACCAACTTTTCCCAGTCTAAGTTTACAATTCTCAAGCCGTCTTCACACGTCAACTCTACGTCGAACTTGTGTAAGCCAGTCGAGTACGTAATCGCTGGATCTTCAACAACACGCACTGGAGTACCAACCTCGCATCCTTCCGCAATAATCAACGAAGAACTTTCGGAGTTTTCCGGTCCAAAAGACGCGTCCAACTTGTTCAAGGTCACGCGAACAACAGCCACGCCGGGCTTTCCGTTGCCTTCAAAGATGCTCCAAGCGCGTTCCGTCTCTCGGACGATTTGAATACCTCCATACTCCCACGTGGTCGAATTGAACTCGTGCTTTTCGTTCACTAACGGCGCTGCATCGATTCGGGCGGTTAAACGCACGAGATCTTCGTTGAATGGCGGCGGTTTCGGGAACGGCGGCGGCGGAGGCGGAGGAGGAGGAGGCGCATTCGGCGGCGGTCTCGGCGGAGGAGGCGACGGTGGCGGCGGAGGCGGCGACGGCGGCGGAGGCGGCGCGGCGACTACGATATCTCCAAAATCATTAATCACGTTAGATATCATCACTCCATCTCTCTCAAGTTGGCCTCTCCACTCCGTTTGTTGGATGTCCTTCAGCGTAGTTTGTAAGCTCGTGGCGTCCGCTTCGTCCAACGCGGCGACGCTGTACGATATCGTGATCGAGTTTGTTACGCCCGCGAGCTTTCTTCGCTTCGCAGAGCTGTCATTTTCGCTGTTCGGTACAATGTCTTCGCACTTATCGTACGTGATTGCACCCGAGGCAATGTTCAACATCCTCGCCAACGCCGCCCTGAAAGACGCTTGCTTGTCCGAAAACTCGTCGCAATCGTATCCGGTAAAAGTCGACTTTGTGCTGAACGAGTACGTCGCCGGCGGTGGAGACGGAGGTGGCGGATACGGAGGAGGCGAAGGAGGAGGCGAAGGAGGTGGACTCGGTGGTGGAGGTGGAGATGGCGGCGGCGACGGCGGAGGAGGAGGCGAAGGGGGCGGACTCGGCGGCGGCAACGGCGGAGGACTTGGCGGCGGAGGACTCGGCGGTGGCGGCGACGGCGGACTCGGCGGAGGACTCGGCGGAGGCGGACTCGGCGGAGGCGACGGCGGAGGACTCGGCGGCGGCAACGGCGGAGGACTCGGAGGACTCGGCGGCGGCGGCGGCGACGGCGGACTCGGCGGAGGACTCGGCGGCGGAGGACTCGGCGGCGGCAACGGCGGAGGACTCGGCGGCGGTGGACTCGGCGGAGGCAACGGCGGAGGACTCGGCGGCGGTGGACTCGGCGGTGGACTCGGCGGTGGACTCGGCGGTGGACTCGGCGGTGGACTCGGTTCTTGCGCGCTCGCGAACAAGAAGAATCCTTTCCACTCGTTTGAACCACTCTCAAAGCTCCCATTCTCCCCCTTAAACGAAGAAGAGGAGAAAGAAGACTTTGCGTGTGGTCCGCTTCGCAAAAACGTCGTCGTCAAATCACCGAAACAAAGCATCGCAACCGTTGCGATCAGCAAAGAGACACCCGTCGTCGTTTTGTTCTTCTTTTCCACGGAGAGAAAGCGAGAAGAAGATCTTCTCATTTTTCTCTTCTTTTCTTCCGGACGATTCAAACCACTCGATCGCGCTTCCGAATTTCGCGGTGACATAATCACACTCTTCTTCTTTCTCTTTTACTCCGTTTCAGTAATACGAAGATATATCTTAATTAAACGCAAAGGCGCGCGAGGAAAGTGTCTCTCTTTTTTACTTCTTCCCGCGATCTCTTCTTCGAGATGATCTCGGGGTATAAAGAGAGAGAGATTCGCGCGCGCGTCTAATCTAATCGTTTATCTCGGACCGAAACGATGTGCGACTCGGAGACGAAGCGGCGCGATCTGCCCAAAATTTCTCTCTCTTTCTTTCTCTCTCTTTATGTATATTATAAACGTATACGTCTTTAAACGCTCTCTCTCTCTCTCTCTGAACGCCTTCTTAAAGAGATCCCTCTCTCTCTCTCTGCCGGAGGAAAGAGAAGGTTTTGAAGAAAAGTGTTCCCAACACCGGCTCTGTGAAAGAATATAAAGCGCGCGTTTAAATTTGTCCGGAGTTTGCGAGGAAAAACGACGAGAGGATTACGTATTTCGTATTCGTGTCCTCAGAAACTCTCTTCTCGCAAAAGTTTCTCTCGAAATCGGTCGTCTGTCGCTCGAAAAATGAAAAAATCTCTCTCTTTTTCTTCTGTGCTGCTTTTTTCTTGCTGGCGGATTTTTTGGTTCACTTTCTCTCTTTAAAAAAAGGGTCTTTGGGTGTTGTTTAGGGTTATTCACGCTTTTTTTCGCCTGAAAAAATTTTTTAATTTTCGCGTACGTAAAAAACCGGTTTTTTCGAGACTTCTTCTCTTTTTTCGTCACTCTCGAACAGTTCGTTGTGCATCCTTTCCTCCAAAAGGATACATATGATGGTTTCGAACTCCGTCGCGTCCTTGTCCACCGCTCTTTTCTCGTCGTCTTTAAAAAGAAGCACCGTAAGCAGAAGGACACCACCAACGACAAAGTCTTCGTCTTCTTCTTCTTTACGAAGAGTAAAAGCGTTCAAAATCGCGAACGCGACGACGTTGACGATTTTGTATCTCACCGTGACGGGTGGTTTTGTACCGACGACGACGAGTGGCTTTGCGATGGCGATGGGTGGTGACGACGGGACGACGATTCAGACGACGACGACAGTCGTCCGAGCAGAAAACGCTTCTTCCGTGTTTAACGGGAAATATGCCGACCCGAACCACCCGGGGTGTTTGCGAGGGATCGAGAGAGTGCGTTCGACGACGAAAGCGAAAGTGTTCGGAGAAGATGGCACCCCTGGGTGTCAAGCGGATGGACAAAAAGAGACGAAAAAATGGGAACTCGAAGGCGAGTTACGAGGGGAAAACGAGATACTCATCGATTTTTCCAAGAAAGGAGGACCGAAGAATTTACTCGGGAAGTGGACCGGCAGTGGCGTTTTGTTCCCAGACGGGAACACGTGGTCAAAGTTATAATAATAATATATAGCGTAAGCGAGTAAAATAAGCGTTGTCGTTTTGTAATAAGTATTTTATAGCGAGATTTTATATATATCATCAGCGTTCATCGTTTTTGAACGAAAACTATCGTCGATAACGCTGGAATCGTGAGCGATAAGTCGTCGACGTCGGACGTTCCTCCGGATATTTTCACGCGACGTAACGTTTCCGCGTCCTCACATATCGCGCCTTGCGCCGGGTGCGGCTCTAAAATTTTGGCGGTCGAAGCGTTTCTCACGTGACGTTGGAACGCTTTCTCGGCGTAGTTCTCGATGTCCGTCGACGTCGCGTTGACACACACGACGATGCGTTCAAAGTTGTCGCATATTTTTAGCTTCTCGAAACCATCGTCGATGACGTAGACGAGTAAACCTGGTATTTGATTTTCGCCGCGATTGAAAAACGAGACGCGATTTTGAACGTCTTTAAACGTCTCCAAAGAGAAGAGCTTCGAGCTCGAACGAATGGACATCAACTCGCAAAAGTAGTCCGTTTGTGCGAGTATGTCTTCTTGTGAAGGTTTATTCTCCTCAACGTTCGCTAAGAATGGACGAATCAAATCATATCGTCCTTCGTTTTTCGATCGCGGGGGCATCCCGACGCCAAAATTGTGCGTCTCGCCGGAGAAATCTAATCGATTGAACCAATCGCCGCTATCGTAACTGTCGCGATCTAAACTCTTCGAACGCAACAATTCATCGCCGGCGTGGAAAAAAGGCACGCCCTGGGACAACGCGACGATTGAAGTGCACACACGATTCATGCGAATTCTATCGCGTAACGTCGTGTGTTCGCTGCTCGCGCGAAGCGCTATGCAATCGAACAACGTTTCGTTATCGTGCGCGGAAACGTAATTAACGGTTTCTTTCGGTTCTCCCGCGTACGCTACATTTGAGTTCTCATACGCCGCATTTCTCAGTTGTGTCTCGACGCCATGTCTGTTCGTGAAAACGTATTCGCGTAAATTACCGGCGAACGCGGCGATAATTTTCTCGCCGTCTTCCATCGTTCGATATCTGCGAGACAGGTCATCGTTACCTTGCGCGGCGTTCGCGCGGTCGAGCAAACCCGTCGCGAAACCTTGTTCGCGAGGATCGCCAAAAGGAGTTCCACCAACCGCGCCTTCGCGAACGCGATCGTTGAAGGAACCGATGCCAGTATTCGCGAGGTTCATTTGCGAAGCGTTCGCGCCGACGCGGTTTTGTACAACCTCGGCGTAATCCCATCCCTCGCCGTATAAATACAATTTCGATCCATCGACGCCGTCTTTTTCTAAAGTCAACGCCTCTAACTTTGCTTTCGCTTTGAGCATGGTTTTTAACATGATGTGTCCCATTAAATCGAAACGAAACCCGTCGACTTTGTAATCTTTCGCCCAGTGGATTAAATCATCGACGATGAGTCTGTCGAACATGTAATGTTCGCTCGCGGTGTTGTTACAGCACGTGGACGCCTCGTAGTCGCCGCGAAAATTTCTTCGATGGTAGTATCCCGGAACGATTTTATCTAAAACAGAGTTCACATCGGTCGGGCCGCTGCTCAAAGTGTGATTATACACCACGTCGACGATGAGTCTCAAGTTCATTTTTTCGCTCAAGGACTTGACCATTTCGCGGTACTCTAAAATTCTCGTCGGACCGTCTGGATTGGTCGAATACGAGCCTTCCGGGACACCGTAGTGCACTGGGTCGTATCCCCAGTTGAAGGCATCTTCCGAGGCAATTTTTGACGTCAACGTTTGTTGAAACTCCGAGTCGCTTTCCAACGCCTCCATGCCGGAAATATCCGCCGAAGAGAGCGACTTTTGATTTTCCGCTCGTTCCGGAACGCTCCCGAAATCGTACGTGGGGAGTAAGTGGACGTGCGATAATCCGTGCTGCGATAATTTCTTCAAATGTCTCACGCCTCTTCCTTCTTCGCACGAGAATGCTTTATACTTCCCTCTCGCGTCTTCCGGCACGGAATCATCCAAGGCGGAAAAGTCGCGCACGTGCAACTCATAAATACCGCCTTCGCAAATGTGATTCAAACTCGGTTTCGCGAACGTTTCCCATCCTTCCGGTTTCGCCGACGCGTCGTTCTCGACGTCAAATATGTGCGCTCTTCGTCCATCCGCGGCTAACGATCTCGCGTAAGGATCCGACGCGATTGAAGTCATCACTTTATTTTCTTTCGGATGAAACACCGTCACTCTGAAATTGTAATACATCTGGTACAACTCTTTACGCCTGCCGTGAATAATCCACGTTCCGTTCGAGCTATCAAACATCATCTCCAATTCCTCCTTCGGGTGCGAGAAATCTGGAGAATCGAAGAGTAAGAAATCAACTTGAATGGCGCTTGGCGCCCATAACGTGACGACGATAATTTCGTCCATAAAAGTACACCCGAGCGGCCCATCGTAGCTATAAAACGCATCCAACGCGCCGTGGATTTGCAAGCCGCACGCATCGAGTGGTTCATTCTCGTTCTTATCTTTCCTTTGCTTTTTCGTTCCAACGGCGAGTTGCGTTTTCAACAACAATTTCATTTTCGCATCCGAGACCGTCGACTCGCCGATTTCGTAAAACGCGAAACATTTTTCGTTGAACACGGCTGGAAACTTCTCCTTCACGGCCGCATCGATGCTATCTTCCTCCACTCGCGATAAAGTAGCCTCCAAAACGTCCCCATCCTCCGGATCCTCGCTCTCTACTCCGTCCATGGTTGCTTTCAAACTGCCGCTTTTACTCGAATACAATTCCACCGCGACCTCTTCTTCTTCTTCTTCTTCTTTTCCTCCTCCTCCTCTTCCCTCCTCCTTCACGCCGTTAAAATCTCTCGGCAACGCCACCAACCGCTTATCCAGCAAGATAGCCCGGTGACAATTCACGTCTCCTTTCGGCAACTTCTCCAAATCCGGCTTCTCCTGCCAAATCTCTTGGTATCCGCTCACTAAGAAAATCTCCACGTCCTCTTCGCCGCTCGGCACTTTCATCGACTCCGCGCGCACGTCCTGCTCTTCGCCTTTGTGCAACAAAACCGACACGATTTTCGAACTCGTCCCTTCTAATTCCACTTTATACGTCTCAAACTGTGGCAACGATGCGTTCACTGGAAATAACGGTTCGTTCCAATCCGTCGGTTTCGGCACGTCCCCCCAGACGTGGAGACCAAAACCATCGTAATCCGATTCCTGACGGTGGTAGTTGACGACTAAGAAACGCTTCGTGGTGTTCTTGTTGTTGTTCTCGTTGTTCTCGTTGTTGTTGTTGTTCGTCCCAGGAGTTTTTTTATCGTCGGACAAAAAACACCTTTGGATGTTTCGTCCTCGTCCTCGCGATGATCGTCCTCGTCCTCGTCCTCGCGATCGTCGTAAAGAAGACGAAGGTAAAGAAGAACCGAAAGCGCGATTGGATTTCTTCGCATCTCTTCCAAACGTGCCGGAGATGGATATTTGCACGGACGACGCGAACGAGGACGAGAGGTTTTTACACTTTGGCGAAAGGAGAAGAACTTTTGAAGGCATTCTTTGAATCGTCGTCTGAATCGTCGTCTGAATCGTCGTCTGAATCGTCGTCTTGGATGGATCTGTCTCTTTCTCTTTCTGCTTCTGGCGAAAGAGCGCGAGTGATGCCGTACGTGTGATGACAAATGGTTTCAAAAATCTCCCGAAAAAAGAGAGAAAGAACGCGCTTCTAAAATACTGGATGCGGCGCAAAAATACGTAAAACTCTCTCTCTGTGTTTCAAATTACATTCTATTAAAATCTATTAAAACGGGCTTTTTTAAGGCCAACAACTTAATAGACGTAGTTTTTCTGGAAGGTACTGTCCGTGTTCGCCAAGGACTCTTCGGCGTTGAACTTGCCGAGTTGCGCGAGACCGTTTTCTTCCGCGCGTCTGGACAAGATGGCTTGCGCCTTGCCAACCATGGCGTCGTCGCCGGCCCACGTCTTGATGACGGAGTTTTGCAACGCTCTCGCGTACGAGAAGGACACGTGCCACGGGTTCGGCTGTTGGTTCATGGCGTTCAAGTACAAGGTGGAGTCCAATTCGGACAAACCGCCAGACAAGAACATGATACCGGCGGTGGCCGGCGGGACGCGAGAGTTCAACATCTTCAAGGTCGCCGCGGCGACTTCTTCCGGAGTGTTTCTCTTCGGGCAGTCGGCACCCGGGCCAACCATGGACGGCTTCAACAACATGCGGTCGAACATGACGTCGTTGTCCGCGAGGTACTTGAAGGTTTCCGCCCAGACCGCGGAGGCAACTTCGAAGGTTTCTTCCAAGGTGTGCTCGCCGTCGAGGAGGATTTCCGGCTCGACGATCGGGACCAAACCAGCGTTTTGGCAGATGGCGGCGTATCTCGCCAAGCCGTACGCGCAGTCAGTGACGGCGATCTTGGACGGGCCAGCCGGGATGGAGACGACGGATCTCCACTTGCAAAAGCGCGCGCCTTGCTTGTAGTATTCCGCGGCTCTGTCGGCGAGGCCGTCCAAACCTTGGCACCAGGATTCACCGTTGCTGTTCGCGAGCGGCTTCAATCCCTTGTCGACCTTGATACCCGGGTAGATACCTTGTTCGTTCAAGCAGTCGACGAAAGACTTGCCAGCCTTCGTGGATTGGTAGAGGGTCTCCTCGAAGAGGATGGCGCCGCCAATGTGCTTACCGAGGTTCGGGGTCGTGATGAGGAGTTCTCTGTATCGACGACGGTTTTCTTCGGTGTTTTCTACCCCGACGCCTTCGAGACGGGAGCCGCACGTGGCGTTGGATTCATCCATCGCCAAGATACCTTTGCCCGCCTTGGTCATGTTTTGCTGTTATTATTAAAGGAAAGAGAATAATACGAATATGAGTAATCATCGTGCGGAAGAAAAAGGAGGAGATAGTTTTTCTGTGGTCCACACGCAATCGGATATAATCATCGAAAAGCGCGCGCTCGAAGAACAAACACACAACAACAACGCGAACAGATTCCGCGCAGAAACCTTCCGCGTTCGAATCAAACAAAATCCAACGCGTTCAATTTAACCGCCACACGAACCGAACCAAACGCCTCTCGGACGCCTTTCCCCTCTCGTCGAATCACCGCGCGCGTCGACACCGTAAAAAAAAATTTTACCCAAGTGGCAAAAAGGGAAGAAACATTTAAGCGCAACAACGTACCGCAGTTTGCAACAACTCGTCGTCGTACTGGCCGGCGCGAGTGACGACGTTGGTTCTTTTGGCGACGGACGCCTTGGAGACGACAACCTTCGCCCCGAGAAGAGTGCTTTGGGTGAGTGCAGACATTATGAGTATCTCTTTGTGTGCGTATAAAAGTAAAGCATATTTATCTCATTCGTGATGAGAAGAAACCGATTACATCCAAGAAGCTCCCTCTCACCAAAAAAGCGAAAAACCTCGAGAGAGCAAAAAAACCCTCGAGAGGTGAAAAAAAGGCAGAAACAATCATCTCAAAAAAACAAAAAAAAAGAGATGAAGATCTCGAGCAAAAATTAAACAAAAACTGACCCCTGACGCCTAGTAAAAGAGGAGACGTGGCTCGCTCCTCAGACGAAGATTTTTTCGTTTTTGCCTCGCACCGCACGAAAAAGTACTCTTTTTTGCTCCTTTTTTGGTACACTTTTAGGCCAAGTTTAAGGCGGATTGAGGGAGACGTCACTTTAATACCATTCCCACGACGCGTGTATACACCACGCACGCGCGCACATCTGAGAGAGAACGACGAAAGAGAGAAAAGATAAGATATGATTCGCCGAGCGACGTCGTCGAAGCGCGTTCTCGCGTTAAAAGAAGGACTGTTAGGGCGAGCGAGTTCTTCTTCTTCGGTCGCATCGTCCTCGTTCGCGTCAACGTCATCCCAAAAACACATCATCAATCGTTCAACCGAGAGAGGGATATCCTCGTTTTCGAAAAACAACTCGCACAACAACAACGCGGTGAAAGAGGTGAAGAAAGCGACGGGAAAAGACAGTCGATCGCAAAGAGGGATCGCGGGCGCGCGTAAGGATGCGTCTCACTCTTCTTTGGATGCGACGAGTGCGAAGAAAAAAGTCGTCGCGAAGATCAACGGAGGGAATAAGCATCTGGATATCGCGAGACGTGGCAAAGCAGCCATGCCGCAAGCGGCGACGAGCGCGAAACCGAATGCAATCGATTACTCCGTCGGGGGCACCGTGTACCCCGTACCGCAAGAAGTGAAAGGCTCGAAAGTGGTCTACCAAAACGCAGACGGCATGCGCGTGGACGATGGGAGGTACCAGAACTTTAAGAGCGATTTGAAAAACGAGTTGATGATACCGGAGGAGCGCATCATCACCGACGCGGTGAAGACGTACGCGTACGGGACGGACGCGAGTTTTTACAGATTGTTACCGCAAATGGTGGTGAAGATCCACTCCGAGGAAGAAGTGAAGAAGATTTTACCGTACGCGAAGAAACACCAGACGCCGGTGACGTTTCGAGCGGCTGGGACGTCTTTGAGCGGGCAAGCGGTTTCGGATTCGGTTCTGTTGAAGTTGTCGCACGTCGGGAAGAACTTTCGAGATTACACCGTGCACGAAGACGGGAGGAAGATTACGTTAGAACCTGGATTGATTTTGGGCGAAGTGAATAGAATTTTGCAAGCGCACAAGAAGAAGGGCGGGCACGCGGTGCAATACAAGATGGGTCCGGATCCGTCTTCGATCGATTCGTGTATGGTTGGCGGCGTCGTCGCGAACAACTCTTCGGGCATGTGCTGCGGGGTGAAACAAAACACGTATCACACTTTGGAAGATATGAGAATCGTGTTCGTGGACGGAACGGTTTTGGATACCGCGGATCCGGCGTCTCGAGAGAACTTCTTGAAAACGCACCAAGACTTGTGCGCGAAAGTGAGCAACTTGGCGACGAAAGTCCAAGCGGACGCCGAGTTGACCGCGCTGATCAAGAAGAAGTTTGCGATTAAATGTACGACTGGTTATTCCATCAACGCTTTAGTAGATAACGATGCGAAGGACCCGATTGAAATTATCAAGAGATTGATGATTGGGAGTGAAGGTACTCTCGGTTTCGTCTCGAGAGCGACGTATAACACCGTCGTCGACCACCCGCACAAGGCGAGTTGTTTCATCATGTTCAAAGACGTCGACGACGCGTGCAACGCGGCGGCGGTGTTGAGACGCGAAACGACCGTCGATGCGGTGGAGATCTTCGATAAGGCGAGTTTACGTCAGTGCGAAAAGCACGAGAAGATCATGTCGTTGGTGCCGACGATCCCGGAAGCTGGGAAGTACGGCGCGGCGCTTTTGATCGAGTGCAGAGGCCCAACCGACGCGGAGTTGGACCAAAACATTAAAGCGGTGACGACCTCTTTGGACGGCGCGAACTTGAACTTTTTGCACCCGAGAGAGGAAACGTATCCATTCTCGAAGGATCCAGCCGTGTACGGTACCTATTGGGACGTGAGAAAAGGTTTGATTCCTATGGTTGGCGGCGGTCGCGAAGCCGGTACTTCGGTGTTGATTGAAGACGTCGCGTGCGAAGTCGATTCGTTGGCGCCAATGACGAAGGATTTGATGGCTATGTTTGAAAAGCACGGTTACGACGACGCCTCGTGCATGGGCCACGCGTTGGAAGGTAACTTGCACTTGGTCTTTTCCCAAGGTTTCCGTACGGAGAAGGAAGTCGAGACGTACGGGATGATGATGCAAGAAATGTGCGAGATTGTTGCGGTCAAATACAAAGGGTCGTTGAAAGCCGAGCACGGTACCGGGCGTAATGTCGCGCCGTTCGTTGAAATGGAATGGGGCACCAAAGCGTACGATATCATGTGGGAATTGAAGGAAATGTTTGATCCGGATTACGTGTTGAACCCGGGCGTTATTTTGAACAGAGATCCGGACGTCCACCAAAAGTTTTTGAAGCCGAAACCGGTGGCGGACCCGATCGTCGATATGTGCATGGAATGTGGTTTCTGCGAATCCAACTGCCCGTCCAGAGACGTGTCGTTGACGCCGAGACAAAGAATCACGGTCTACCGCGAAATTAGTCGTTTACAAGCGATGGAGAACAGAGGCACGGAAGATCAAGCGCGATTGGACGAGTTTTTGGACATCTTCTCCTACGCCGGTGACTCCACTTGCGCTGCCGATGGTATGTGCGAAGTGAAGTGCCCGGTTGGTATCAACACCGGCACTCTCGTGAAATCCATTCGCGCGAGAGAGCTCGAGCAAGCCAAGAATGTCTCGTCGGTTGCCGCGTCGCTCGGGAGAAACTTTGCGAGCTTCTCCGGCGTCGTCCCGCCGTTCTTGAACTTGGTTTCTGGCTTCCACTCTATTTTGGGCGAAGGTGTTTTGAAAACCGTCTCTGGTGGGTTGAACAAAATCTCCGGGAACATGATTCCGGAGTGGAACCCGCACATGCCGCGAGGCGCGCCGAAGTTGCCGGAACCGAACCACGCGAAGGAGAAACACGCCGGCGTTGAAAGAAAAGTCGTCTATCTTCCGTCCTGCGTGACGAGAATGATGGGTCCGAGTAAAGCGGACGCCAATTTGGAAGGCGTCGCGGACGCCATGATGTCCATCTTGGCCAAAGCGGATTACGAAGTTGTCTACCCGAAGGGCTTGAGCGACCAGTGCTGCGGCATGTTGTTCAACTCCAGAGGCTTCAAAGACACGGCGATTACGAAAGCGGCGCAAATGGAAGAAGCTTTGTTAGAAGCGTCTGAAAATGGCAAGTACCCGATCGTTGTCGACACCTCTCCTTGCTTGGCGGAAATCAAAGGCTCGTTGCAAAACCCGGCGTTGAGATTTTCCTTGTACGAACCGGCAGAGTTCATCGCGAATCACTTGCTCGATAAGCTCGAGTTCAACAAGGTGAAGAAACACGTCGCCATCCACGTCCCGTGCTCGTCCAAGAAGCTCGGTGTGGAACAAACGTTCACGAAACTCGCCGAAAAGTGCGCGGAAGAAGTGACTGGTTCAGGTATCCCGTGCTGCGGTATGGCTGGCGACCGCGGTATGCGATATCCGGAATTGACGGGCGGTTCCTTGAAATACTTGGACTTGCCGAAAGGATGCACGGACGGTTACTCCACCTCGCGCACGTGCGAGATGAGTTTAACCAACCACTCTGACGTTTCCTTCAAGGGTTTGGTGTACTTGGTCGACGAAGCCACGACGGCGAAGAAGGCGTCGGCGTAAATGAATGCGTGAGAAAGAAGAAATATATAAGAAATGTGTTTGTGTTAACCTACCTGTTGCGCGGCGAGAGAAACGATTGATTGAGTAAAATAGACGAACGAAAAATAATCATCTAATCTGTATCTATATAGTCGATTATAATAAACCTCAGAATCCTACTACTACTATAACTATAAATACTCTATTGCACATCATCATCATCATCATAACTTCGAGGAAGCTTTTTGCCCTCCTCCTCCTCCTCCTCTCAATCCGTCTAAAACGCGTTTCAATTGCTTCACGATGGTCGGTTCGCACAACATTCGAAACCCGTCCTTCGCCTCTTCCTCGCACCCGTACCGATACCATTCCTCGGCAAACGCTCCTCTCAAGTTAATTTTCGTCTTCGCGTACCCGTCTCGCGGTAACCGTTTCATCTTCTCCGCGATTTCCATCACTCTTTTCTCCAACATCCCTTCCTCGCATACCTCGTCGATCAACCCGTATCTCAACGCCTCGCTCGGTTTCGCCAAAGCGCCTTGCAACAACAACTTCTCCCCCAACGCTTTGCTCAAAGTCACCTCGCAGAACCGCAACGCCCAAAATTTCGGCACCGGTATCCCCAACATCACCTCGTTCAGACCAAACGAGCTCGTTTTGTGCGTCGTTTGTACGCGATAATCGCAACACAAGGACAACATGGCGCCGCCCGCCGGACACGCGCCTCGAATACCCGCTATCGTCACCAACGGAGACACCAACAATCTCGTGAGAAAAGTCGTTTGTACTCTCCAAAACTTCTCGTATCTTTTTGCAGTCGTCTCTGGAGCGTATAACTCCTTTATATCGTTCCCGGCGGTGAAAATATCTCGTTTTAATTTGGAGAGAAAGATAAGAACGCGCGTTTTCGGGTTGGATTCGATACGCACTAACGCGGAATGTAATTCCGTCCAAAACTGTAAATCCATCGCGTTCGCCGGTTCCGAGAGAAGAGAGACGATCGCTATCGTTTCTTCTTCTTTCGCGAAAGAGACGGTCACTTTTGGTGGTACTGATGGTCCCGACATCGTCGCGCGAGACTTCTCTTCTTTTCGAAAACAACAAAGTATTAAAAAGTCGTTTACTCTCTGAAGCCTCTTCTTCTCGATGATGGTTCGTTATTGTTGGTTGCTTTTTCAGAAGTTCGGTGTTGTGAGGAAAAAGCAGCCAATTTTTCTCCTTCCTTCTGCTTAAAATTTTTCGCCTTCCTTCTGCTTCTTAAATTTTTCGCCTTCCTTCGGCGTCAATTTTTCTCCTTCCTTCGGCTTTGAAGCCACACGGACAGACCACCAGAAGAGGAGCGTCTTTTCCTCCCCCGCTCGCGCACACAAACACAACAACCCGATCGAGAGATGAAAAAATAAAAATAAATGGAACAACGAGGACGACGGGAGTGAGGAAGACCTTTATTCTCTATATATTATATATTCAACGCGACGCTTGTGAACGAGAGTTTACGAGACGGAAGAGACGCGCGCTTTAAGAAGAGTTAAGCTTTTGAGTGCGCGCTTTCGTTTGCGCGTGCACACAATCGACACTCTAAAACGTTTTCCCCACGAAACGTTTTGAAAGAAGAAGAAGAAGAAGAAGAAGAAGAAGAAATTATGAGCGGCAACAACCAACTGGTGATACCGAAAACGCACGATGCAAAAGGCGAGAAATTAAACTGCGAGGAACGATTCGTCGGCGAACGAGCGATGCGGACCGCGGAAGGCGCCGCGAGTTTGCTCGGGATGACCAAAGATATCCTGATGGAAAGGAAAAGACGACAAAAAGAGGAAGTTTTGGTGGTGGCTTCGCCGGAGGGAAAAACGACGAACGCGGATGATGCTACCACCACCGGAGAAGAAAGTAAGGAAGAAGAAGGAGGAGAAGGAGAAGAAGGAGGAGAAGAGAAGAAAGATGATGAATCCCGGTTGGATTGGAAACCGCCGCATGGAAGGAAGCGGATTAAACTCGGCGACGACCAAACGCTCGAGATGCCGTATAAGTACGATTTTTTAAAGTACGATTTGAATTTACCGGGTTTGAGAGAGCTCGCGTTGCCGGAGATTATGCGGAATAACGCTGGGCACATAGATTATAGGACGATTTCGCACCAGAGAGTTTTGACGTTGTTTCAGTTGTTGCACAATTCAGAGTTGGCGGAGATTCCGTGCGGAGAAGAGTTAGCGAAGAAGAGAGAGGTGGATAGGGAGTTTGCGCTGGCGAATAACGTGAAACGGAGAAAGCGGAAGATTGAACCGGAAGAACCGGATACTAAAAAACGACTGGCTGCTGGAAGAGGAGGGGGTGGCGGAGGAAGAGGAGGAGGAGGAAGAGGAAGAGGCCCGACGTTCGAGAGAGATCCGCAGGATGAGTTACGAAAAGGTATTCCGCGGAACATTTTGAAAATGACCGCGGCTGGAGTTGTTCGGGGTGGCGATGGTGAGGAGAATACCGAAACTGCAGAAGATCGTCTTTTAACAAAGTTTACCCCGGTAACGGTCCAAGAAGCAGCCGCGCGATCCAACGCGCCTTTAGTGCCAGTAGAAGCGTATTGGATCGAAAAATTCGCGAAAGTTGAACAGGAAGAAATTCGACGATTGCCCTCCAAAGAAGAGCGCGAGTTACAACGCTCGCAATCAACGCTACGTAGACACGGCATACGCGACGAGTTACACCGACGACGCGAAGAGCAAACGTTTGAGTTTGCTCAGTACGCGACGAAGTTTCAACCGACGGAGGAGAAACGGAAGGAAACGAACAGTGAGCAGTTGTGGCGACGGATCGCCATCATTGAAGTTCCAGGAACGAAAAATATTGCAATGTTACGGAACGACGTGGAACTGCGACGCGCGCGTTTATTAGCGCACATGTGTGCGGTAGAAGTTAGGAAAAGAAACGCACTTCGCAAACGATTGATGAAAATCACCCCGAACGCAAACTTACGAAAACTCTCGTTTGTGGTTTCCTCGTTTTGGAGAGCGGCAGAACGGCACGCGGAAGACCACATAAAGAATGCGAAAATACGAGAACGACAGGAGAAACAACGATTAGAGCAAGAGCAGGAGGCGAAAATGCAAGAGCACCGGTTGCAATTTTTGTTAAACCAGTCCGAATTATACGCACACTTTGTCACGAAGAAAACCACCGAGGACGAAGAAGAGGTGATTCGAGAGAAGAGCGAACAAGCCATCGCAAAAGCCGTGGCTGAGAATCCAAATTCAGTGTTATCCGAAGAAGAGAGGAAGAAAGTCGCCGAGGAAGCGAAACAATCCGCTCTGGAGGAAATGCGAAAAACGAAATCGAAAATGGACGAGTTTGACCAATCCACGAAAGAAGCGCGAGATAAGAACAAAGTCGGAGAAGAAGCAGACTTTAAAGCGATGGATGTGGATAAAATCGAACAACCGAAAATGCTCAACGCGACGTTGAAACAGTACCAGTTGGAAGGCTTAAGATGGATCGCGAATTTATACAACAACGGCATCAACGGTATCTTAGCTGATGAGATGGGTTTGGGTAAAACCGTTCAAAGCATCGCGTTGTTGGCGCACTTGGCGGAGAACAAAAATTTGTGGGGGCCATTTCTCGTTGCCGCGCCGACGTCGACGTTACCGAACTGGTGTGCCGAACTGAAAAAGTTCATTCCAGATTTCAACGTCATTCCGTATTGGGGTTCGCAAGATGAACGGAAAACCTTACGGCAAGCGATTGGCGGGAACGAGCAAAGCACGAGAGACGCCGCCTGTCACGTCTTTGTCACGAGTTACGATTTATTGTTGAAAGACGAAAAATATTTGAATAGGATTAAGTGGCAATATATGGTTTTAGACGAAGCCCAGGCGATTAAGAACAGTTCGAGTTTACGCTGGAAATCGTTGTTGGGTTTCAAATGTAGAAATCGTTTGTTGCTTACCGGTACGCCGGTGCAAAACACGATGCAAGAACTTTGGGCGCTGTTGCACTTCATCATGCCGACGTTGTTTGATTCGCACGAACAGTTTGCAGAATGGTTCTCGAAAGGAGTCGAAGGCTCCGTGACGGATGGTAAAGAGTTGAACGAACAACAGTTGGCTAGATTACACGCCGTGTTAAAACCGTTCATGTTGAGACGTTTAAAAACGGATGTTTTAGGCGAAATGGCCGCGAAGGAGGAACACGTAATCAGATGCGGAATGAGTCGTCGACAAAAAGAGATGTATAGGAGTATTAAAAAATCCGTCGCGTTCGATCAAATCAACGAGGGCGATTACAATCCTCTCGGTACGATCATTCAACTCAGGAAAGTGTGCTCGCACCCGGATTTGTTCGAGGAGCGATCCAACTCGGAACCGTTTGCGTTTTCGCGATTAGGCGGCGCGCCGGGATGTTACGTAGGAAGTACATCATCAATTTCTGGAGATGCAAATGGCGCAGATGGCAGCGACCCTAAAACGACGGAGAAGATCGGTATGGGCGGTGTGCGCATGAACATCAATGCGTTCCTGAAAACTGCCGAACCGCTCGTGGACGTGCGCGCGTGGAGAAGTGAAATCGAAGTCGCGCTGCCGAAACTGGCGTTTAGAGATTTTGGCATTTTGTTTTCCAGTAAGGAGAAACTGTTGAGAAATGATTTTAACGTCGTGACGAATGCGTCCATGAGACTCTTGCGAATGCACAACACGTGTTCCGAGTGGGCCCAAGCCGTGTTTGAAAGAGACGAGGACGCGTTGACAGCGAAATTCGTCACCGCCAACGGCGGCGGCGAACACCGATCGTCTTTTTACGAAACAGAAGGTCTGAAAGCGCTGCACTTTGACGAACACTCTTCTTCAAGAAGGAAAACAAACAGAAGGATGTTGAACGTGTGCGGCGTAGGAAGTGCGAAGGACTTCAACGATAAGCGCGCACAACACCATCAAGAACACGGCGCTGCAAAATGTTACGTTCTCGAGGACATCGTCAAAGATACGGTGCCTTTTATTCGCGCGGTCAATCGCGCGTACCAACCGAGAGTCTTGTCAAAACCACCAAACGAGTACTGTTCTGATTCTTCGCACTACTCGATGAAAAGCAATCAAACCCGAATGTCTGATTACATTCGGTGGGCGCTATGGGAGTCCACGTCGCCGATGGAACTCACCGGAAGACACCAAAAATGGAAATCTTCCCTGAGTAGCAGTTACGCTTCTGTCTTTCCTTCGTCTTCGGTCGCGGCGAGCGAATACGAGAGAAGGAATCTCGTGATCAACTCTTCCGCGAACAACGTGATGTTGAACAAGGTTCAAAAACTCACGCACCGCACCGACCGAGTCTCGTTGTTAGACGAAACGATGCACATCCACGGGGACTCTTTATCAGAATTACCGAACCCGGGGTACGATTTAGCGTTGGCCATGGCGGATTCCGGGAAACTGGCCGCCTTGGACAAACTTTTATTCGAAAAGAAAGCGCAAGGGTCTCGAGTGTTAATTTTCGCGCAAATGACAACCATGCTTGATTTACTAGAAACCTATTTGCGAGCCAGGCAACACAAGTTCGTTCGTTTAGACGGTTCAACGAAAGTTTCCGATCGCGCCGCGGTGGTGTCTGGATTTCAATCCGACGAGTCCATCTTCGTCTTTATGCTTTCAACTCGCGCCGGTGGATTAGGTATCAACTTAACCGCCGCGGATACGGTTGTATTCTTCGAATCTGATTGGAATCCAACGGTCGATCAACAGGCCATGGACCGTGCGCACAGATTGGGACAAACGAGAACCGTTCACGTTTACCGTTTGATTTGTCGCAACACGGTTGAAGAATACATCGCGAAAACCGCCAAGGAAAAAGAGCAAGTGACCGATTTAGTCTTGAAAGGGTCCAACAAGAAGAAGGAAGAAGAAAGCCTCGAACGCGTAAAATCTTTCGACGAAATCAACGACGCGCAAACGACAGAAATCTCCAAAGCGGAGGCTTTAAAAATGTTATTGGACGACGCGGGCGAGGAGGAAGAACACACGAAAGAGCGAAGAGTGAGAATGGAAGTCAAGATCCAAAAAGCCGTGGAAATCATTCGAGCGAAGAAAGGAGGACGAGGAGGGGAAGTAAAAGCGGCAGGAGCGGAAGCTGCAACATAAACTTAAACTAATAACTAAACTAACTACATCTAGCACTAGAATTTATTCAGGCCATCGTCCGACCGTCCTCAACTTCTGCCTCTCCCGCATCATCACCTTCTCCAACCTCGGCGCCGCTAAATACTCCTTCACTATTCTCGCGTCCATTTTATCCACTAAATGTGCGTGCTCTTTCGCAATCGCATTCAACTCCTCGTCTTCAATTTTTTTCGACGACTTTGACGAGGAAACCGCTCTCACCAACTGGTAAATCTCCTCCGGTTTCATCTTTCCATTTGCGTTTACCATCTTCTCCCTCCGTTTCCCCACGGTATTTATCACAGACTCCGTGATGATCTTTCCTGAACTCGAATTCATGATTTTGTGCATGTTGGAAACCAACTCTGGGTTCTTTTTATGCATAAGCGATGTAGTATTACTCGTATTCGTCGTCGGGTCCATCACCGCGCTCCACTGCTCTCGAGTCGGTTGGGTGATTATCGATTCCAATTCGCTCGGGTTTCGTGGAAGTTTTCGAGGAGTCGTCTGAATCGTCGTCGCGGTAGTACCACCACCATTACCTTTACTTTTCACGATCGCGGAGGCTTTGAGGACGGTTTTCCGACCGGAGTCGGCGAGGTGTTTCGAGGGTGTTCCACCCATTAATGTCTGGGGAATTTGGTTTCCCAAAAGAGAGAAGGGGGAAAGTGTTCAAGTTGTTTTTACGCGCGTGTTATTTTTAATCTCATGTGGTGTATAATAATGTTACAAGCTAACGATATGCGAAGATTTCTCTCTTCTGTCTATAATTTAATAGTGTTGTTTACTTTACTTCTTGGACTTCTTCGGCAACAAGACAGAGTGGATGTTCGGCAAGACGCCACCACTCGCAATCGTGACCGTCCCCAACAACTTGGACAATTCCTCGTCGTTTCGGATGGCCAATTGGATGTGTCTCGGTACGATTCTGGACTTTTTGTTATCTCTGGAGGCGTTCCCGGCGAGTTCGAGAACTTCCGCCGCTAAGTATTCCAACACCGCGGCTAAATAGACCGGGGCACCGGCACCAACACGGGTGGCGAATTTGCCAACCTTGAGGTACCTCGCGATTCTGCCAACCGGGAATTGAAGACCCGCTTTGGCGGATCGAGAGACGGATTTCTTACCGGATTTACCTTTACCACGTCCAGACATTGTTGTTTTAAGAGAAGAGCGTGTTTTGTTGTTGTTTATGCGTTTACGAGTGTGTTACTTGTGGGTAACGAGCGCGATTTTATGACGCACCTCGTGCTCAATTTCGTACTTTTCTCTCTTTTTCTTGTATTTAGGGTAGCTTTTTTGAAAAACATTCATCTTTCTAACCCCCATTTGGACGCAAATCCATCATTCTTCGTCTTGAGTAATCAATACCGCGTTAAAAGGTATCAAAAGCTTTAATCTAATAAACAACAACAATTCTGATCACATGAGACACTTTTTGCGGCAATTAATTAAGTATACTTGAATCTGTGATCCGTTAGATTCTGCTTTTTTTCAAACAATGGGTAATTAAGTTCCCCTTTTTTACCTTTTTTTTGATCGACCTCGAATTTCAATTGACTTTGTCTCGAACTTGCCCCTAGAATTCGCCATTACTCAACACACTCACATACATACATACATACAAAAATGGCCGGCAAGAAACCAGCAAAGAAGACCGTCAAAGGCGGCGCCAAGAAGTCCTCCAAGAAGAAGGTCGAAACCTACAAGATCTACATCTACAAGGTCTTGAAGCAAGTGCACCCGGACACCGGCATCTCCTCCAAGGCGATGAGCATCATGAACTCCTTCATCAACGACATCTTCGAAAAGATCGCGACGGAAGCCGCGAAATTGGCGAGATACAACAAGAAGCCGACCGTGACGAGCAGAGAAATCCAAACGTCCGTGAGATTGATCTTGCCGGGTGAATTGGCCAAGCACGCCGTGTCGGAAGGGACCAAGGCGGTCACCAAGTTTACCTCCGCTTAATTAATTCTTCGTTGAATTCTTTAACGGAAAACACAAAAAACAAACAAAAAACAAAAACATTATTAAGTCTGATTGCGTGTACTTCCGAACGACTCAAATCGTTCCGAAGAACTGCTCTACGACTGAAAACAAACATCAAAAGGCGATTCATATTGCCACCATCATCAAATTCATAAGATTCACTCGATACTATACGCTTATTATTATTATATAATTACATAAAACCCCCCGCGTGCTCTAACTACTACTTAAAATAAATTTCTACGTTGAAACATCAATATCGACTTTCGCGAAGGCATCAACGACCCATTTCGGAACGCCTTTTTCTAAACTGTAGAGTTTCTTCGTAAACTCGACGCAGAATGCTTTGAAGGTTTTCTTTTCGATCGCCTCTCGCATTTGTTTACACAAGCGCATGAGATATCTCAAGTTGTGATACGTCAACACGATGCTCGCTTCGGTTTCTTTGCCGGCTATTTTGTTCAAATCTTTCCTCGTGTAGTTTAAGCAACACACGCAATCGCAATCGTCTTGGACTTTTCGTTCGTCGGTTTTGTATTGCGCTTGCTTTAATCGCAGAGTACCTTCGGGAACTAAGGCATTGCCAAATCGAGCCGTTCGCGAAGGGAAGACGCAATCGTACATGTCGCCGCCAAACGCCGTGCATATGACGATATCGATCGGGTACCCTATACCCATCACGTATCTGGGTTTATTGAACGGTAATTTCGGTAAAGCGCTCTCTAACACGCGACAGAAATCTTCTTTCCCTTCCCCTCCAGCTAAACCGCCGATGGCAAACCCGGGTAAATCCTTCCCTCGTTTCAACAAGCCTTTCAAAGATATATCTCGCAATCGATCGTCCAGCCCGCCTTGAACGATGCCAAACAACGCTTGCTCTTTCGGCCTTTTGTGGCCTTTAATGCACCGGTCGATCCATCGGGTCGTTCTGTGCGTAGCCTCCTCAAACCGTTCCTTGCTAATCTTCACGCTCGACACGACGTCGTCCAACGCCATGATAATATCCGCGCCGATGGCGTTTTGTATCTCCATCGATTTCTCCGGCGTTAACATTTCACTCTTCCCATCGATTGGTGATTGAAACGTGACTCCTTCTTCCGTCACGTCGGATAAATCAGCCAACGAAACCATTTGAAACCCACCAGAGTCGGTCAGTAAACCTCTCTTCCAACTCATAAACTTATGCAACCCGCCGCATTCGAGAAACAAATCTTTTCCAGGCCTTTGGCCCAAGTGGTAGGTGTTCCCTAAAATAACTTGACACTCAATCTCTTCCAATTGCATGGAAGTTAACCCTTTCACGCATCCTTGCGTTCCCACCGGCATGAACATTGGGGTGAAGCAATCGTAGTGAGGGAGCGTAAGATTGGTGTACCGAGCGCGACCGTCCGTGTGTAACACTTTGAATTGGAAACCGATTGGGTTGTTACAAAACGTTTCTTTTGTCTCTCCCTCGTCGTTTTCTTCTTCTTCTTCTTCTTCTTCTTCTGTTTTTGTCGTCTGAATCGTCTTTTTCTTGGTACCGTTTTCGGACTCCGCGTTGTTGTTCTCGGAGGAGGCTTTGCGCTTGCTCCCGGCAGCCATGCTCTCTCTTTCTCTTCTTGCTTTTTATGTAGCGCTCGACTTTCTTTATGATGACTTTTCTTTTACAATTCTACTCAACTACTGTTCTTGTTTATATTAGTATTTGTTTTTTACGAAGACACGTCCATGGTGTCGAGCAAGGACTCGTTATCAAACTCCTCCCCGTGAGCTCCGAGAACAAAGTCTGGATCGTCGCTCTCGTCCTCGTTTTGCGTTTGTTGTCCAAAGAAATCGTTATGATGATTATTTCCTCCTCCTCCTCCTCCTTCTTCTTCGTCGAGACTTAAATCGACTCGCGACATTGGTCGGTGCATCTCAAAATCTTTCCGCTTGTAAAACAAAACGTATCCGGCGTTGGACTCTTGGACCGAGTTGACGTCGATTGGGCGACAGGTGGAGTCATCGTAGGAGTGCCAAGAACCACTTTCGGCGTGTTTGGCGTAGGCGGTGTAGTGACCGCCACCCATGGAGCCGTAGTGGTTGACGACCGCGTAGAGGTCGTAGACGGTGGATTTCGGGAGGTCCGAGTCTTCGTCGAAGAATAAGGCGTCTTCCGCGATGAACGGGGAGATGTCGAAATCTTCGAGCGGGTAATCGATTTTTACGTCGATTTTATCTCTCCAAGAGCGACTGTAAGAGAACCGTTTCAAGTGTAAGATTAAAATGGGAGGCGCGCGCCAAATGTTCATGGAACATTTCGCAGGGACGTGTTTTTTACACTTGCCGCAATACCACATGTCGTCTTCGCCCAGCGGTTCTTCCTTGATGAAATGTTCCATGCACGCGCTGAGGGGCGTTTTCTTGACTGCAGTAGCGGGACCGAAATTTCGTTTCTCGAATTGAAGAAGCGAGTCGTGTTTACGAACGCACTTCTCAAACGCGCTTTCTTGGTTCTTCTTCCAGTACGCGAAAATCGGCGCGCTCTTATCGGAAATGTTCGGCAAAGATGACGTTGCTCGTTCTTCTTGCTTATCCGGCGAAGAGTCCGAAACTGTGTTCGTAGTGTTGCCGTAGAAGTTCGAGAGCGAAAAAGTCCCGCTCTTCGTGGAGTCTAACGTAACTGCGTCGTCTTCGCTGGATTTTTTCTTCAACAACTCCGCGTTTGTTTGCCCCGGTTCGTACCATTCTGCGAGCGATTTGCGCAAAGCGAACGATTTCCCGGCGCATTTTTCCAAATACTCGGCGCGTTGCGGGTCTTCCTTTTGTTTTTCATCTTCTCCCATGGCTACGTCTTCGGTAGATGCGGCGTCCTCGCCGTCCTTTTCGCGCGTCGAAGATGAAAAATGCGCGATGGAAAATTTCTCCATCCAGTCTTCGATGGCCTCTTTCGCTTCCATCGTATCTTCGCTCGCCGCAGAAGTTGGAATCAAGAACGGAAACCCGATGAGCTCGTTCTCGTCGTGGGTTGTTGCGATCGAGGACGCTCGAGTTTCGTATCCAGAATAACTCGATCGAAAGTACGGCGATTTCGTCGCTTGCGCCAACGGCTTTCGATGACACACCAACGCGAACAACTCGTCTTCGTTTTTATTCTCCTTCGTCTTTGGTAAGCAATAGGCGAATACGACGTCTTTGTCGGAAATCTCGCGCAATTTCGCATCCGAATCGAAGAATTTATACACCTTCGCCTTGAATATATCCGCAATCACCCAACGATGCGTTGAATCAGAAATCTCTCCAATATCTTCTTCGTTCTCTCCAGCCAACGTTTCGAAAAGATTTTTCTCCAAATCTTTGACGGAACCTTCGTTATCGACGACGACGACAACTTTCATAGGTTTCAAACCCGGCTGATCGCAAAACACAATCGTCACTTTCAACTCGCGCTCTCTCGTCGTCGGTAAGGGCACGGTCAAATACATGAATGGGTCAAATTTCACGGATCTATTCTCGCAATCTGGACACACCAACGTCGATTTGTATTGGCCTTGAAAAGCATCCACGATTCGACTGTTATTCCTCGCTAAATGGTTCTCCCAGTGCTCTTTCGCAACGTCTGCATCAGTTCTTCCAGTTGCATCTTTCTCTTCCACGTACGGTTTCACCTTTACGCGGTTCAAATCTTCGTGCAAACCGTCCAATAAAAACGCCAAGAGCTCTTGCGCGTCTTGTTGGTTATACCCGCTAAATTGAGGAGCGAATTTTGCCAAAGCAGATTTGAACGCTCGAGGTGCGACTGAGACGGCTCCATCACGCCATAGCGCCGTGATGAGTTTTGCGTACTCCTTCGCGAGTTTACCTCCCATACCAATTGGGTTATCTTCGTTAATATCTTCTACGTACGCGTTGGACAAAAAGGCATCCGTCAACATGGACGTGTGCGACAAGCACTGCAACGCCGAGTTCATGAAACACGTATTTCCCAAGTTTTGCAAACCGGCTTTCCCACGACTGCCGTGCTTTTGCTTCGCCCGGTCGGTTTCGACGTCATTTTTCGGCGACGCTAACCCGAAAGAGTGTGACGTAGACGGTAACGCGATCGGTTCTAATGTCATACGCTTTGGCGCTCGATCAGAATCGTTCGCCATGGTCGCGTCGTCTTCATTCAGAGCATTTTTGTGCGTGTGAGAAGAAATAGTGTTGGCTATAGTTTGATCGATATCAGTCATCGGTTTATCGAGTTGTGGTTCGCTGCCGTACAAATCTGCGTCATCGTCGTCGAACGTTTCAAAAGTTTGCGTTCCAATCGTCGTCGTCATCGGTAGTCTTCTTCGTTCCTCTTCAACACTGCTGTGATGGTTTTGAAACGCGTTTCTGATTTCTTCGTTAATTTTCTCCTTGTCCACTAAATCATCTTCCTCTTCGTCGTTGACAATTTCAACTAAAACCTCCTGTCCATCACTGATAGAAAAGGCCCCGTTTGCGTCATCGCCGCTCACTTTTTTTTCTAAAAAGGCGTCGCACAAATCTACTTCGCCTTTCAACCCGCCCGTAAAATCGAACAGTTTGATTCTCTTATTTGTATCGTCGTCGTTGATAAGGAAAGCTTTTCTCGCAACGTCTTGCATATCTCCTATCGTATCGTTCGCCGACGCGTACATGATTGCCTTGCGAACTTTTGCTTCTTTTGACGGCGGCGGCGCCGCTGAAGACGACGACGTAAACGGATTCAACCGCGCTAAGAATCCTTGCTGCTGCTGCTGCTGCTCTACGCTGCTATCATTATTACTATAGCTACTCGGCTCGTGGTATACCAAAGTCACCTTAGGACGATAAACTTCGCACCTCGCCGCTCTTTTCGCGTTGTTCGCGGTTGATACCGCGCCGCCGCGTCTCGTAAACTTCCTCGGCGATACCGCGTTACTATTAGCGCTAGAGTTCTCAACAAACCCACTCTCTCTCTCCCCGACGCACCTCCTCAACACGTGCGTCGTCGTCGTCAAATTACGCACCATCCCGAACCAATTCGTCAACATCTCCGCCGTTTCTTCTCTGACCACCGCGTAGTCCACATTTTCTTTCAAGTTTTGTTTCAGTTTCGGCGTCAACTGTCCAAACACGTTCTTTCCTTCCTCTTCTTCTCCTTCTCCTCCTCCTCTCGCGTCGTCGTCGACATCATCCAAAAGACACGAGTTATCCATCGGCCCGGGCGACGACGCTCCGTTCTCTTCCTTCAAATGCGAGAGGCACTGGTCGTACCATCGCTTCGGTACCAAAGCGCACCGGTCGTTTTCTCTCGGCCAAGAAAACGAGCGTTCCAGATTTTCAATCTCGCTCAGCAACTCCTTCTTCTTCTTCAACGAGGGCTTATTCCCACCGAGCAACGAAGGGTTGTTGTTGTTGTTGTTATTGTTATTCATCGGGTGGTTGCGTTTCTTCTCCTCGTCGTTGATTCTATCATCATCATCATTATTATCACCACCACCGTTACCACCACCCGGCGCCTCGTCTCCCGCCAACCTCGTCATCATCGTTTCGCTTCTTCTTTGATGGCTTTTATAAATGTCGAGATGAGCCGATGAATGTGATGATGTTTTTTATCGTCTAAACTCTCGTTACCACGCGCGAAGAAGAACAAAACCAAAGAGCAACGACACCAACAAAACGCTCTCACGCTCTGTGTTCTCTCTTCTCCAAATGTCTTTCCCTCTTATCTTTATCTTTATCTTCTTCAAAGCGTGTTTTGATGTCTCTTAGTTTTGGCGTTTTTTTACGAACACCAAAAAGTCACCAAACGACTTGTGAAAACCACAAACATACGAGGTGTGTTACAGAGGTGCGCGTACACATATACATCTAAAATGCGACTGTTGGCGCACAACATGCTCGCGTGCAACGTAAAAGGCGTGGTAAACGGGTACCCGCTGACCATTCACGCGACAAAAATAGAAACAAACGAGAGTGAATTTAACGGGAATTTCATCGTCCACATGCTCGGGAAGTTGGATTGGGGGGCGTTTTTGAAAGCGTGCAAAGAGGTGAACGCGAGCGAGGATTTACCGGAGGAGATTCCCTCGCGCGATGCGTTTGGAACTGAGGAAGAGCAATACGAGATGTTTTTGAGGAAAGTGCACCACGCGTTGTTGGAAGTGACCGTGGTGGAAGGGCACTTGGAATGTCCGGAGAGTGGGAGGAAGTTTCCGATTGAAAATACCATTCCGAATATGCTTTTGAACGAAGACGAGGTTTAACTAGAAGAAATAGAATGTAACAATCGCAACAACCGTATTATCATCGTAGACATATATATTCATCATTGTTTGTGTGATCTAGGGACGTGTACTACTATTATATTTACAAACAAAACGAGCGCGAGTTATTCTTCGTCGCTGCTCGAATCATCGCTCTCGCTTTCCTCCTCCTTCTGCCCGCTCGCTCCGGCTTGCGCCTGTCGCTGCAACTTTGCCATCCGTCTCTCCTCTCTCCTCCTTTCCTTTTCGAGCAAAATCTTTGCCTCCACCGCTCTCGCCATCGATTTCCTCACCTTTGCCTCTCGCTGCGTTTGCGTCCCGGGTTTCTGCGGTCTCTTGTACGGTTTCAACTCCTCTCCCGACGTCCCGGGGACGACAATGTCCCACTCGCGCTCTAAGTGCAACGCGACGTCTTTCACGTCGATCACATCCGCGTTTCTCAATTTCGCCAATTTGTGCGACTGCATCGCCACTTCCTCGACGAAATCATCCGCCAACTGTAACAGCGCCGTTTTCACGTCCTCGTCGAAGGTTTCCCCTGGCGCACACTCTTTAATCATCTTCTCCAGCATCTCTCTCGACACCGCGTGCGCATCGTCTCCATTCGCGCCTCCTTTTTCCAATTCCGCGAGTAATTTCGCCTGGCGCTCTTTCTGTCTCTCTCTCGCGGCGATCGCGAGACGTAACTGCGCGTCGTGCATCTCTTTGATCTTTTGCGCTTCCTTTTGCGCTTTCTTGTTCGCATTTTCCCCCCCGGGAGCGGTTCCCGATTGGTGTTTGAGCGGAATGTCCATGTTCGAGGACGTTTTTGTTTTAACGCGATGACAGCGCGTTCAGTTTCTCTCTCTCTCTCACTCTCTCACTCGAGATGACGACGAGGACGTTCTTTCTTTGTCTTTGTCTTCGAGAAGACAAACTCTTTGCGCGTGCGTTTAATGGAGAGAGACGATGCGTTTCGAATCCTCACAAAACGTTTCCCCTGCGACGATGCGCTAAAGAGAGAAGACGACCAAACGCTTTCACGCGCGCAATAATCATTCGTAAAAGGCAAAACGCGCGTAATACTATTCGCGCGCTAAAACAACTCTCAACAATTAATCATATAAATGAAAAGAGCGATAACATCAGCGATCGATTTAGCGTTCAAAGGGGTCGCGAGGAGAACTGCGCCGATTGGGAAGTTTGTCTGGAACACCATCTGTGCACATCCGATGCGGTTTTTAGGTGTTTTGAATGCGAGCACCGCGAGGAGAAGTCAGAGCAGCATGAGTAGTAATACGAATACTACTACGAACTACGCGATCGTCGGGTTAGGAAACCCGGGGAAACGATTCGAAGGGACGAGACACAACGTCGGTTTTGAAGTGATTGATTCTTTGCGCAAGAATGGCGGCAGCAAGTTGT
>Ga0255756_1000039_pt1 | contig 125198 bp, 86 predicted proteins | sample 011ome_20_FD_179956 | JGI IMG/M metagenome (GOLD analysis project Ga0255756, IMG submission 179956) | Coastal salt marsh microbial communities from the Groves Creek Marsh, Skidaway Island, Georgia - 011509CT metaG (version 2) | ecosystem: Environmental > Aquatic > Marine > Intertidal zone >... | reverse complement strand
CAACGCTTTCTTTTTTTTTTCTTTTTGCAACAGACACACACGAGAGAAAAAGCCCGAAAGCCCCTCATTATATACGCACTGCTCTGCTATGTACCTCTCTCGTTCTCTCTCTTAGAAAATAAACGAGATGACGGACAACACCAACGAGATCGCGACGACGACGGACCACCAACCTCCTCGCGTGCGACAGTGCGTTTTTGTTCTCTCTCTCTCTCTGCTTTTTTCTCTCTTCTTCTTTTGTATTTTTTTTAATGTGTGCGCGCGAATGTTTCCCCGCATGTTGCATTTCGGGAGGAAGAAGTAACTTTTCATTCTCTCTCTTTCTCTTTAGATGGCTCCATCGATTTGGACTTCAAAAGTATTCCGAAACCTTGCGAAAACTAACGAACGAACAGTTCTTAGAGCTGAAGTTACACCCGGATTTCGCCAAGCACGAGATATTCGACACCGCGGATAAGCAAAAGTTGCAAAAAGCGATTTCGTGCTTGAGGAAGGAAAGAGCGAAATTTTCTTCTTCGCAAATATCGACGGGGTGTGTTCTTGGGTCGTCGCCGTCGCCGAGGAGAAGCGAGGGTGGGAGTTCGATCGTGTCCTCGAGCTCGTCGTCGTCTTCGTCGTCGTCACCGAGAAATACGACGACGAATGCGACGAATGTTGGAGGCGCGGCGAAAACGCCGAGAAGTAACGGCGGCGGCGTCGGCGCGAGGAAGACGAGCGTTCAGTCGCATCAGCAACAGCAACACCAACAAGAGAAGAGTAATTTTCAAGTGAATCAGAGAAAGCGCTCACCATCGACGGTAATTTCTTCACCATCTTCGTCTCTGGTATCGAGTACGAGTACCACCGAGCCTCGCGATTCGATGGCGAATACTAGCAGCAGCGGTAATAATAGCGCCAACTCGAACGCTGTCGTCTCCGTGTGGCAAAAGAACAATTTAGTCAACGTGCAAAGAAGTAGGAACAATAACGCAGACGGTTACTATAATAATAATGCTAACGACGAAGACGAAGACCCTCGCATTCGCGTTGTCGTTCGCGCGCGTCCGTTAGCACCCCGCGAGATTGCAAAGAATGAACGCAACGTCTGCGACGCCGACCCGGACTCGAAGACTTTGACCGTCTTTGAACCAAAAGTGAAAGTTGATTTGACGAAGTTCACGGAAACGAGCGAGTTTGTGTTCGACGACGTATTCGGCGGATACTGCTCGGACGATCGCGTGTACGATAAAACTGTCGGTCCTTTGGTTCGTTCGGTTTTATGTGGCGGTAACGCGACGTGTTTCGCCTACGGTCAAACCGGTAGCGGCAAGACGTATACGATGGCGCCTTTGCCTACGCGAGCAGCGAAGGAGTTGTTGAGTGGATTTGCCGAGTTTAACAAAGTGTTCGAGGAAGAAAAGAAGAAGAATGAGTGCCCTGAGAACGGATTGAACGATGCGGCTCCAACTCCAAACAACGAAGAAGACGTCGGCCAAAAAATTGAGCTTTGGGTTTCCGCCTACGAAATATACGGAGGTAAAGTGTACGATCTGTTAGCCTCTCGAGAGAAACTTCGAGTTTTAGAAGACGCGAAGAATCAAATGCAAATCGTTGGTTTATCCGAGTTTCTCTGCGAAAACGTGAGCGAAGTGGAAACGTTGATTGAACGGTCGGCTTTAGAGAGGTGCGTCGGGCAAACGGGCGCCAACGCGGAAAGCTCGCGGTCGCACGCGGTGATTCAATTATGGATAAAAGAGCGGTTACTCCCAACAAAAGCTCGAAATGGTCGACAGAAAAGTATATATCAGCGCCAGCAACAACACGACTTGATGATGAATTCGCATCGTCATCCACAGCTTCAAAATAAGAGATACCATCGAAAGCCGCTCGGAAAATTTTCTTTCATCGATCTCGCCGGTTCCGAGCGCGGCGCGGATACCACCGATACGGACCGCCAGACGCGAGCAGAAGGCGCAGAAATTAACAAATCTTTATTAGCGTTGAAAGAATGCATTCGCGCGTTGGATGGTGGCGCGACGCACGTCCCATTTCGCGGATCGAAGTTAACCGAAGTTTTGCGAGACTCGTTTTTAGGCGATAGTCGAACGGTGATGATTGCGTGCGTTTCTCCAGCCGCGGGTAGTTGCGAACACACGTTGAATACGCTTCGTTACGCAGACAGAGTGAAAGAATTGCGGAGTAACGTTGTTGGATCTCTACCATCGTCGTCGTCATCTTCTGCAATCAGCGATGCTCCCGCGAGAAAGGCGTCGCTTCAAACATCATCGTCGGTTGCTACTATTCCTGGAAAGCGAAGACCGGCTTTTGATCTCTCGTTTTGCTCGCCCGAAAGTGAACGAGCAGTAGAAAACAATCCTGCTCTGCCTTCTTCTTCAAATTCTTCTTCTTCTTCTTCGAGTCCAACATCCGCTGAGAAAACGCTCGATCGACATCAGCGGCCAGAGAAAAAGAAGGATGAAACGAACGAGAAAGAACAATCATCACGAAACCCGCTCGAAGCCGATGCTGAGAACAACAGCAAAACTGTCGTCGATGTTGTCGATGACGACGACGATTCAGAAACATCTCACCTTCTCTTTGAAAAATACGCCACCTCCCTTTCCCCGCCTCAACTCCAACGCCAACACGAAAAGCTCATCGAAACCATCTTAAAAGAAGAATTCGACTTGATCGACGCGCACCGCTCGCACGTGGAGCAATCCGTCACTCGCGCCTCGGACGCCGCCGAGCTTCTCCGCGTCGTCGACGAACCCGGTTCAGCGGTCGACGAATACGTCTTCCACTTGGCCAACTCGCTCGAGAGACAACGCAAAGAGCTCGATCAGCTCTCCGCTCGAGTGCGGAAGTTTCAATCGCATTTGAGGAAAGAAGACGTGCTCTCGAAATTGAACATCAACAGCACAAGCGGTGCCGCAAACAGACAGGCAGCAGCAGGGAAATGATCAAAGCATCGTCGTGAATACTACTATAATACTACTAATAATGATCACACTCTTTTAGTACATTTTCTTGCTTTTTCTCTTTCCTTCGTGTATTTTTTACTCCTGTCTCTTCACTTTAACGCGCTTCTTGGTCTTCTTCTTCCGAACTTTATACTACTAATAATGGTATTCGAACGCGCTCGTCTGCAAACGCTCTGGCGCACGCACCGCCTCAGAGTCGTTGGGGGTTCTTCTTCTTCTGTAAACGATAAAGATTGTCTTTTCGCGTTGCATCGAATTCTGATCGGCGAACAAGATCTCGACGTGGAAACGCTTCGATTTATCCACGAAGCGAATAAATGTCCGTTTCATCCGGAGACATTACCGATGGCGGTTACAAGAATGGCGAGCGATGAAGACACCGCTATCGTCCAATATTATTTAGAACACGTGTCGAGGAACTTTCTGGAAAGGAACCAAAGAATGGTGAAAAGAGCGGCGATGTATTGTTGTAAGTTTGGGTATGAAAAGACGCTGAGATTGGTCGTGGAAACGGTAAGGCGAAGAGCACCAATGGTGTCGCCGTGGTCGCCGTGGTGCTTGTTTTGGTGCAAACAGGGAGGTTATGGAGATATTTTGAATTTCTGTGTGCAGAATGGGTGTCCAGAAGTACACTTATACGACAACAACGAGTTGTATTCTCAGGGAGTACTTGGACGACCGATTCGTTTGGGCGTCCCGTACTATCGAAAATGCATGCGAGCAGAAAATCGACCGAAGAATTTACCGTACTGTTGTGAACTGCACAGAACGTGTTGCACGTGCGCAGGTTTTGGTCATATCATGAAAACCGTGCGCATTCCTCGAACCGGTGGTTCGTTCCAGGAAAAAAGTATTTGCGACGCCTGTCGCGGTCTCGGCGTCTTCCCCGAGCGAGATCGAGACGGCGATATTTTCTTCGACGCTGTCCTCGCCGCGTAACTTTTTAAGAACGAGATATATGCGAGGTAAAAACTCTTTCAATTTTTTCTACTTCTTAGTATCACAATCGCGCGTTTCTCTCCTCCTCCTTTCTCTCTGTTTCTATCTTTCACTCTCTCTCTCTCTCTCTCTTCTCTCTCAATTCAAAACGATGACTTCGTTCTCCGCGTCCGTCGTCGCCCTCTCTCTCTTCTTTCTTCTTTCCTCTTCTTCGACGGTACCTCGTTTGGATTCGAGGAGCGCGTCGATTGCACCGTCGACGTTGCCGTGCGTTTTCACGAGCGCATCTTTGAGGTTATCCGAGCTGAACCGCGCGTTCAGTTGCATATTCATCGCGAGAAGTTTCTGTCGCATGACCGAAACTTTTCGATCCGCGGTGCGCTCGTCGTAAAAAAAATCTTCTTCTTCGTGCTCGTCTTCTTTCTCGTCGCGGCGAGCGAAACGCCCTCCTTCTCTTCCACGTGCTGCCGTTTGTGCTCTGGCTCTCGCGTACGCGCCGGGTGTCCATCCTCTTTTTTTCACCGTCGCGAAATGTTTCGCTTTCGGCTTCGCCACGATTTTCCCGTCCTTCTTTACGAATGGATTTTCGATAAAAAGTTTCTTCTGCGCTTTTTCCTTCTTCTTCTTCTCCTCGTTCTCTTTCAAAACTTCGTCCAGCGTCTGCACTCGCGTACGTTTATGCGGCGTGTCGTATTCCGGGTGCACTTTGAGGAACTTCTTATCGCTCGTGATGTTTTCTCCTTTGACGAGTAAGATCTCGTCGTCCAAGCCGTTGTTCACGAAAACTTTAATTCGATGTCGGTTTCTCTCTCTGTCGTAGTTGAGCCAAAGCGCTTTGCGACCGTTGTACGCCTCGCCACTTTTCATGCCGACGATGATGACTTCTTCGCCTGTTTTGCGCGTCATCGCGTGTGCCCGTGTTTTACAACGCGCGCGCCCGTCGTGTTTTCAAGATATAAAAATATGAGGAAAAAAACGTCTTTCAGTCAATTGAAAAGACACATGTGCCATTTGTTTCTTGTAGTGTTGTTCGAAATAAAAGTAACGCAAGAACGCAAGAAGAACGCGCGCCATGGCACCTAAACGCAGTCCAACAACAGCAGGATTCGGCCGAGGAAAACGCGCGAAAAACAACCTCGTGTGTATCGTCGGGTTAAAAAATCGTCCGGATCTCAACGGGAGATATGGAACCGTGATCGATCACGACAAGAGTACCGACAGATACACCGTGAAAGTGAGTGGCAAAAAAAACGAAGGAGAAGAATCCGTGCTCGTGAAGAGCGAGAATGTAACGAACGTTGACTCTAAGAGAGCCATTCAAGCGAGGAAGAAAGGGCAGTTCAACACGTTAGAGAAGCTGTTCGCGAAGAAGGCAGGTGGGCAGCAGCCGACGGAAGAAGAAGACGGGGCGGCGAAAACGCATATTTTCACATCTCCCAAAGTCGAGGTGAAGAAAGAGGAGCACGGAAGCACTGACGACGACACCAACGACGACGACGACGAGGGAAACACACGCGAGCAACACCAAAAAACTTCCGCGACAGAGCGAAACAACAACACGGTGATCGACGCGGGAAACGCAGTGTCTCCTCCTTCTTCGTTTCCTCGGTTCCCACCGGACGGTACCGCAGTTCCCGGACCGAGCGCCTCGTGGTATCTCTTTCAGCTCCAAAAAAGAGAGAAAGAGGAAGAGAAAAGAAAGCAAAAGAGGGACCGAAAAAACTAATTTAGGGTTTAAAATTTTCTTTTTTCAAAAGTTTGTGTAAAAAAAAAAACAGACCACGTGGCCTCTTGTGACCGCGCGTTTGCATCTCGCGCAGATTTCTCTCGTGTGGTCGTTTCGAGCCGTTTCTGACCAGAAACTCGGACGTTTTCTGTTGATGCGTGTAATCGTCATTGATATCAGCGCTTCGTATATACACACGCACACACGCACAGACGATACATAACCTTTGTTTGTTCTCGAACGTTCAAAGTTATACACATCGTACCTTTTTTAAACAACTTTTAATAACACTAAACAAAATGTTACGTCACGCCAGCAAACGCGCTTTGCGTCACTCTGCTTTGTCCGGGACGAAGGCCACGTCGATGACGCCGATGATTTCTGCAAACGTCGTCGGGCAACAACACGTTCCTACTGTCGCGCAACCCTCTTCAGCGAACGCGAGACGATCGAAACACGAGGAGGCAAAATCGAGAGACCCGAGATGCCAACACGATTGGACGAAACCGTTCCACGCGAGTCCGTTACCCTTGGACGCGGCGGGTGGGCTTTTGGAGTACTCCGTGGTGTACACGGACCGGTCGATGAACCACATGTCGAAGCCGTTTTGCGACATCATGAAAAATTTGAACGAAAGTTTGAAAGAGGCGTACAACGCGGCGTCGGTAATCATCATGCCAGGGTCCGGGACGTACGGGATGGAAGCGGTGGCGAGACAGTGGTGCACCGGGAAGAAGGCGTTGGTTTTGCGCAACGGGTATTTCTCGTACAGGTGGACCGATATCTTCGAGCAAACGAACATCCCGAGCGAAACTATCGTGATGAGAGGACAACCGGTGGATCCGGAGAACGCGCAGCCGCACTTTGCGCCGGCGCCGATTGAAGAGGTCGTGAAGACGATCATGGCGGAGAAACCGGCGGTGGTTTTTGCGCCGCACGTGGAGACGTCAACCGGTATCATCTTGCCGGACGACTACATCAAGCAAGTCGCGAGCGCGGTGCACGCGCACGGGGGTTTGTTTGTTTTGGATTGCATCGCGAGTGGTCACGTGTGGGTTGACATGAAAGAAACCGGCGTGGACGCTATTTTGTCCGCCCCGCAAAAAGGTTGGACCGGGCCGGCGTGTTCGAGTGTGATTATGCTCGGGGAAAGAGGCACGCACGCGACGAGAAACACGACGAGCACGTCGATGGTCATCAACATGAGAAAGTGGTTGGAAGTCATGGATTCGTACGTCAACGGCGGGTTTGCGTACTACACGACCATGCCGACGGACGCGTTGTCCTTGTTTAACGGAGCCGCGAACGAAACGAAGAAGATTGGTTTTGAGAAAGTCAAACAAATGGCGTGGGATTTAGGCATGGGCACGAGAAAGATGATGGAATCGAAAGGCTTGAAATCCGTCGCCGCGCCTGGTTTCCAAGCGCCCGGTGTGGTCGTCTCTTACACCCCGGAACCGAACATGTTTAACATCTTCAAGGGTAAAGGGATGCAAATCGCCGCGGGCGTGCCGTTTATGATCAACGAGCCCGCCGGTAACTTCACCTTCCGCATCGGTTTGTTCGGTTTGGACAAGGTTGTCAACAAAGACCGAACGATTAGCATCTTGGAAGAAAAGTTGGACGAAATCCTTCCGGAAATCGAGAAAGCTGAAGCCGAGAAGACGGCTTAAATATATTTTATAACGTGTGCGTGTAAATGGCGAAGACAAAGAAGAAGACCAAGAAGAGATTTGAGGAAAAAGAAATAAAGCGAGGAGAGAAGAGAAAAGCGAACCGCGGGAAAGAAAGAAGAGATACTACAGTTGTACAATACATCAGAGAACGAATCAATATCGAAAACAACACATTAAATATATAAATATATATAGAGCAGTTGTATTAAAATTACTATTATAACTACTATACGTACTGAATCCTTCCTCCTTTCGATCCCGTCGGGACCGCGCGTACGAGTCGTTGTCGTCAAAAAGGCACCTCCAATGCTTTGAAGAATAAGTCGTTACAAGAAAAAAACGTCCTCATACACAAAAGAAACATGACCGGCTGCTTGAACTCCTATTATTCGCGAGGTCTGTCGCCGCTCGTGACAAAACACATGCATTCCCCTATTAGGAGCATCATCCGTGGTGGTAGTCATCGCGCACCCGTCGTCGTTGTCCTCGGGGAAATTCAACAACGTCGAGGTGGCGGCTCCTCTTCTTCTTCATCTGGAGGCGGCCGAGGTCAAGGCGGCCGGGGAGACCGACGACGATCTTCTGAGGAGGATTACAAGATAACTTTACGTTCTATACGCAAAAATTCAAAAAGGTTCGACACGGACGAGCAAGTTTCCGAGATGTACGCGCGCTCGGCGTTGTTAAAAAAAGCGCACGAATCTGGCATGCCAGCGGTGCAATTGGCGAGCGGGAAGGCGAACATTTTCATGGACGGGAATCCAATCGTGTACGGAGGTGCGATTGATCGTATGGAGAACGACCCGAAAGATGGACAAGTTGTCGGAGTGTTCGATCATAATCAACGACCGATCGGGTGGGGAACGTTTAATTCGAGCAGCATGTTTCGCGTGCGGATGATGGAGTTGGCGAAGGAGACAGAGTCGCCGATTTTGATTAAGCGGGTGGTGAAGAAGAGGATCGAGGAAGCGAAGATGTTGAGAGATAAAGTTTTAGATCTTAAAAATGGAAAAACGAATGCGTATAGGTTGGTGAATAGCGAAGGCGATCGGCTTTCAGGGATAATTATCGATAAGTACGGGAACGACAACCATTTCGTCGTTTCTTCGTCGGCAGGTTGGGTGGAAGCGCAAAGAGGCGATATCATCGAGGCGTTGAGAGAGGTGATGTTGAAAGAAAACGAAAACATGACGGTTGTGTGGAGAAGAGACGTAGAAATGTACGCTTTAGAAGGTGTCGGGGTGACCGAAAAGGTATCCGTGTACGATAAGAACGGCGACGACGCGTCGGCTTCGTTGCCGAGCGAGATTGAAATCACTGAGAACGGGGTGAAATATTTGGTCAATCTGACCGAAGGGCACAAAACGGGGTTTTACGTCGACCAACGCGACAATCGAGCGTTTATCGGTGAGTTGAGTAAAACGAGTAACGATAACAGTGATTTCAGCGTCTTGGATTGCTGCACGTACACCGGCGGCTTCGCCATCAACGCCGCCGTGGCGGGATGCAAAAACGTCACCGCCGTCGACTCCTCCAAAATAGTCCTCTCCATCGCCGCAAGGAACGCCGAACTGAACAACGTCCAGGATCAAATCAACTTTGTTCCCTCCGACGCCTTCGACTACCTCGACGACTGCATCGCCAACAACCACCAATACGACGTTCTCGTGCTCGATCCTCCCAAGTTCGCGCCTACGGTCAAATCTTTATCCAAATCGCTCTTAAAATACATCGGATTAAACGCTCGCGCCATGCGATGCGTCAAACCAGGCGGTATTTTAATATCCTGCAGTTGCTCCGGAGCAGTCACGCAGCGAAAACTGTTACCATCCATCGTCTTTGAAGCTTCCCAAGCGGCGAACCGAAGGATCGCGAAAGTCCGCGACGGCGGATGCGGCGCCGATCAACCGATCGACCCCATGTTCCCAGAGGGTGAATATTTGAGCGTTTTAGCCGTGCGCGTGATGTAAGGAGTACATTTCCTCTGGCCGTTACATAAAACCACACGATAGTGATGATGATAGAAATTTTGTATTTGTTTTGCGAAAGTGTTGCTGTTTATATACATGCGCTTACTCCTTAAAGGTCGAATAAAAACAACTCCACAAAAAAAAGGTAATCCATCTTTTGCAAAGCATTACGTTTTATTAGTCGTGGGGGGTGTTGTGTGTTTGGCACGATGGGCCTGGACTTGGACTCGTGCATAGAGCGGGTATGTTTTTTCGTTGTGAAACTCTTTACATTCTCTCTTTGCGCGTCTCTGCAAGTAGTATTATTTCCGTTTCATCCATTTCTCTTCTTTAGGTCTCGCCGTCGTCTTGTACTCACGAACCTCTCTCTCTCTCTCTCTCTTTCTTCTGTGAATGAAACGCTAAATGACAAAACATAAAACAGATTAAACGGTGCGAATCTCTGACCGAACCGGAACTCGAACAGCTCTGTTTAAAATGCAAAGACGTGCTCGTGGAAGAGTCGAACGTGCAACCGGTGTCCTCCCCGGTGACGGTCTGTGGGGACATCCACGGGCAATTTCACGACCTGTTGAAGCTGTTCCAAACCGGAGGGGAAGTGCCCGAGACGAACTACGTCTTCATGGGGGACTTCGTCGATAGAGGATATAACAGTTTAGAAGTGTTCACGCTGTTGATGTTGCTCAAGGTGAAATATCCGGCGCACGTGACGCTGTTGCGGGGGAATCACGAGAGTCGACAGATTACGCAAGTGTACGGGTTTTTCGACGAGTGCACGAGGAAGTACGGGAACGCGAACGCGTGGAGGTGGTGCACGGACGTTTTTGATTACTTGACGTTAGCGGCGGTGATTGAAGGGCGCGTTTTGTGCGTCCACGGGGGGTTAAGTCCGGATGTTCGGTCGATTGATCAAATTCGGACCGTGGATCGCGTGTGCGAAATTCCTCACGAAGGCGCGTTTTGCGATTTGATGTGGTCTGACCCCGAGGATATCGAACGGTGGGCGATTTCGCCGAGAGGCGCGGGATGGTTGTTCGGGCGAAAAGTTGTAGAGGAGTTTAACCACGGGAACGGGTTAGAGTTAATCGCGCGCGCGCATCAGCTCGTCCAAGAAGGCTTGAAATACCAGTTCCCGGAGAGGAGTTTAGTCACCGTCTGGTCTGCCCCGAACTACTGTTATCGGTGCGGCAACGTAGCCTCGATGTTAAGTTTTGATAGCGAAATGGATAGGTCGGTGAAATATTTCACGGAAACGAGCGAGAATGCAAACATGTCCGCGCCGAGAAACATAGCCGCCGGGTATTTCTTATAATAAGAGAGAGAGCGAAGGAGTTTAGAATATAAAAGTAGCGAGATAGCAGAGAACATTATGGGTATAGCACAGCAGAATGACCGAAACCAGCGCGTATATTGTAATATAGATATAATTATATACTACGTATGTACTAGGTATTCGTTTCTCTCTTTCTCTATTCTATTCCGCCGCCGGCTCTCTATTATTATAAATACGCGTGTTAATACATCAAGTGTGTGTTTTGCTGCTGCGTTTTCGGCGGCGGCACATTCTTTTGCAGCAGCAGCAGCACATCTCTTTCGTCTCTCTCTCACCAAAATTAATTCTTCTTGTTCATTTTCAAGCTCATCTTCGCTCGCAATCGTTTCAGCTCTTTCTTCTTTCCTTTCACTTCCAAAGGCGTCTTCGCGTCCGTCCAATTCGAAAGCTCTTCTTTTTCCAACTTCGCGATCGACGCGTTCAATTGTTCCCGTTTTTTATAATCCATATTCCGGTCGTGCGGATTGATTCTCTTCGCGGGCGTTCGCGATTTCGAGCGGTGCGTTTTACCCAATATTCCGAGCGTGCCTCGGTTGCCGCGTTTAATCACCGGTTGGCGTTTGATTTTGCCCGCCATTTTGGATGTGTGTTTGTTGTGAGGAGGAAAGGTGTGTGATGAGGAAACTCGCATCAAAGAGTCGGACGATGATTCGTGTACATTTTTTTTTGCATTTTGATTACACCCCATTATTACAGTCTCTTCTTGAGTAGCACTAGTTTTACAGTTTTTGTTGTGCGTGTTCTGGGGTACTTTACAGTTCTCGATGTTTAAGATATTTGCGTTCCGCTCCGCCCGCGGATTCTTTGATGATAGCGTACAAGATTCCGGATTCTTAAGCAAACGCTCGCGACCGAAGGTGGTTCCACGCTTCTCTTCTCGCGCTCACGCGTGCGCCTCGGTGTTTCTGTACACCTCGTACGCCTCGCCGTCTTCAAAGATGATCAGCTGTCCCGGTTGTACCTTCGTCTTCTGTTTTCGTTGCACTTTCCTCGTCTGTCCTTTCGTGGACAACAGAAACGAGCCGTGCACGGCGGAAACTTCCAACTCTCGGTCATCCTTCCCGGAAACAGAGAACTGGATCGCGTTCTTATCCACTTGAAGGACACCTCCGGACGATTTTACCAGACGGTTCACGTCGATGGCTTCGATCGGACAGTGGCGTGGTGCGGACGACACGCGGTCCAGCCCGTGGTCGCCCGTTCGTGATTTTTCGCAATCCGGGGCATCCAACACCCACTTTTTATTTGTGATATTTTATCGAATGTTGTATTCGTCGAGGATGAGAAGGATGTGAGGAGAACACGCAAAAAAGGTGAGTAGTCGCGAGGAAAAGAGCGCAGAGTGTTTAAGAGTAAGAGTATAAGAGTAGTACAGAGGAGCACTTCCGCGCTTCTCGATACTCGTTAAAGATGTGAGAAAAAAATATCTAACAACAGAAAAGAATTGGAAAGAAGATCTCTCGTTTACCTTGGTCACGTTCGTGACCACCAAACTTCTTCTCCCGTTTTGCTCGGTGCGGTGAGCGACCGCCGAGATGCTCGTTGCAAAACGTGTCGTCGTCGTCGTAAACATTATTTTATCTTTCGCAGTAAAAGTGTGTCGTTGTTCCTCCTGATGTGGTATTCAATACTATGAAGAGAATTCAGAGCAAAAAGGGAGAAAAGAAAAGAAAAAATGCTGAGCTGGCAAGAATTTAATTGACTAAATAATTGAGAGTCGCAAAAAGCTTGCTTCAGATATAAAGAACACGAGAAAGGATGACGATGCTGTCGAGAACTCCGGTGGTCGTTTCTTCGCCCTCTTCTTCTTCGTCGAAGAAGAAGAGGCGCGAACGACTTTGTCGCGCGAAGGCGACGTCATCAAAACCGAATGAATCGTCGACCACAAAAACGCCAGTTCCCGCGACAAAGAAAACGGATGTGATGATGATGATGTCAGGGAAAACGCAGCGACGGAGAGACGTGTTCGCCGTGGGGGTTCTTTTCCTCTCTCTGGGTGCTTCTTCTTCGAAGGAAAGCGCGTTTGCCTACGGCACGGGAGGTTGGAAAGATTGCGAACCGATCTGCGACTCCTTGAAAGGCGGCTTCGCCGCGCAGCAAAAGTTGCAAGAGGAGATGATGCGACAGTCGATGGGTGGTGACGACACCGGTGCTGAAGCGAAAGAGGAAAGCAAAGGCAAAAAAGCCGCGGTATCGGAGAGGGAAAAGAGGAAGAAGAACTTGAGATAGATGGAGAGAGAGAGAGAGAGTTTGGTGTCGTTATGAATGCGAATAGTATAACACCCAGATTCGTTCGTTTGTTTGCGCCGCGCTCGCGGTAGTAGTATTAAGTTATTATTATTCCTTTAGCGTATTCAATCCGCTCGTTCCGAGTAACTCCAACTTCTCGAACGCGTTTTTGAAATCCGCGAAGAACTTTTTCTGATCTTTCGCGTACACGTCCACGTATTTTTTAAAGTTTTCGTCTTCCAATAAGACGATATCGGACGGTAACATCATGAGCTGCCCGCTCGGATCTTCGTATTGGAATTTTTTCGTCTTTGTATTCTCGGTCCATTTGAGGCCTTTCAATAAGCCGTAATAGGAGTTATTGAACAACAAAGGCGTGGAGGACCACGGGCCGACGTAACCACTGGCATCGGCGTGACACCTTCCCAAGGCGTGCGCACCAGATAACGCGACAATCTCCTGGTCGTCGAATCCCATTCGATAAAAGACGTCTCTCAAACCTTGCGTCGTTTTTGGTCCGGCGTGATCGCCTTTATCCGCATCAGGTAAGCGCCCATTCGGAGTCACTTTCGACGGGTCCATCTCGTCCACTCTTCCGTATTTAAACTCCATGGTTGGCCCGCCCATTTCTTCGATGGCGACTTTCCCCGCGTACGCGTACATATCCGCGTACGAAATTTTTGGATTTCGCTCCTTGATCGGTTCCAAAGCCGCCACCATCTTGTCCAACCCGGCGTTGCCGCCGTGCGCGAGTTCTTCCTTAAACCGAATAGTTCCACCAGATGAACCCCCGGTTTGTGTCATTTTATCGTACGTACCTGATGAATGCCACGCTAATCGTACCAAAGTCGGCCCTAAGTTTGCGTCTTTTTCCATCAAAGCTTTCACGTCTTTTCTCAATTGTTTAAAATCTTTTTCCGAGTCAGCCGCCTTGTTGAGAGAGGATTCCCCGTTGGATGCTCGAGCAAACGGCGGGGCGGATCCTTGCACGACTGTACTCATCCCTACCATACCCACGATGCCTACGAGTGCTCGAAACACGTCTCTTTTCGTTAACGAGAGGTGAATGAGGTCTTCGTCTGATTTGAGGACGCAGTATTCAATCATGTCTTCTTCTTCCTCGATTGGATTAGGAGTCGAATTCATTATTAATAATTTATTACCCTCATCGTCCGATGAGAATGATTTTGATCGAAAAGTGCCGATTGATTTTTTCTGCTTTTGTTGTTGTTCCTTCTTAAAGGAAGAAAAACCACCACCACGAGCGACGCATCTGTTGCTGTGCGTATGAGTATCACTACCACCCGACGTCAACGAAGAAGAGCGGCGGATTTTGCTCGTCGTCGGCATCATCTTAATCATCATCATATGTAAGAATAAGGGTAATGATACGAAAAAGCGTCGTTTGAAATAAAGCACTTTTTAGATATTTTTTTTATTTTTGGCGGTAATTTTTTCAAATCTTTTTTTCAGCCTCACTAAAAGAGAGTGTTTTATGTTGCGCTTAATATTACGCGAGTTCAAGAACAGAGTAATAATATTACAAAGGAGCAAAGAGTATAGTAGCTTTTTTCAAAGTGTGCGAGAAGATTTCACTAAAAAAAGTTTACTCGTCCCAGTCTTCTATGACGGTTCCGACGCCGGCGTCGACGTCGCCGAACTTTTCGGGCGCTTTTGAACCGCCTAAAAGCTTCGCGACGAAACCTTTTTTCTCTTTTTTCACCTCGACCGGAGCGCAGACGCCGTCGTTATTAAAGACGACTTCGGGAGTTGATTTACACTGCCCATCGCACGTGCAACTCAAGAAGCCGTTTTCTTTGATCATTTCGTGGAACGGGTCGTTTTTACGCACCGCGAGCATGGCTAACGTTCTCGTTTTCGATTTGGTTTGCTTAAAAATTTCTTCCAACGCCGGCGAGTAGGTGTAGTCGTCGATTAATAAGAACGAGGGTTTGACCGCGGTGAACAAACCAGCGCCGAGAGAATCCGAAATGTCTTCGTTTTGGTTCGCGTTAAACTCCGCGTCGACTTTCTCTTCGTCGATGGTGTTCGCTTTGATCGCGTTACTGCCGCCGTTACCCGCGCCGGCGACGTAGACCAGAAATTCCGGGAACTCTCTCGAAAACGCGGCGGCTTTGTCGAACGAGGTCGCGGTGAACGAAACCGCTTTCACGAACGCCGAGTTCATGGCGTCTCGCAGTTTCGGTCGCAAATCTTTGAAAAACACGTCGCCGTCAAACGCAAAGACGGTTGGAATTTCCACGTTTTCGCCGTGGTACAAGTTGCTCACGCTCAACGCGTATTGTAAACTGACCGCCGGTTCAATGGTGTGTTTCCCGAACGCCGAGCGACGCTTGACGAATAAGTCGTTCGCGGATTTAATATTACCGGCTTTTTCACCCCAAACGTGCGCGTTGACTAAAGCGGCGACGACGTTGTCTTCTCTCGATAGGTGTAAATTTTGATCCTTTTGCGCCCAGTTTTGTTCCAAAGCGGTGAATACATTCGAATTGCCTTCCCAGACTCGAACGACGCCGGATAAATGCGCCGCGTTCATTAACCGTTTCGCGACGTGCGCGAATGGACCTAAACTCGCGCCTAAAAACGTCGCCGAAAAATACGGCGCGTATTTCGATTGCCCGGTCGTTTCGTTCATCCAGTTTGGCGATTTCGGACCTCGGTATTCGAACTCGATAAACGGCGGCTGCGGCGGCGGCGGCGGAGATGTGTTGATTTTTTCCACGTGCTCTTTCTTTCTCTTCTTCTCGCGATCTTTGAACGATTTCTTCTTCGCGTCGGACTCTTTTTGTTTCTTAACGTCTTCCAAGTGTTTCTTGGATAAGAGCATGCGCCGGTTCAACGAGGATTCTCCTCCTATAAATTCGCCGCCGCCGTTCACGCCGGATTCAATTTCACCGTCTTCAGAGGACATCTGCACGGGGTCCGTTAACTCTCTCGACTTCAACTTTTCCGTCGGCTCTAACAACCCCGGCCGTCGTAACCTTTCCTTACCAATCGCCGCCCGTCGCGCTCGAATGCCGATTTCGCTATTACTCAACGCCTGGAAATACGTCGCCAATAAAACCTCCGGTAACGTTCTCATGCTCATCGATTGGCCTTTCACTTTACGTTCGAACGGATTCACCGTTTCCACAGTCGCGGAATCGAATTTGCAGTAATTCTTACTGAAAAAATCAATCTGCGCGTCCTTCAACAAGTTTTGCCTGCACGACGTGGAAAGATGATGCGACAACGGCGGCGGCGACGGTTGACTCGGCGGCGGTGGCGGTGGCGAAGGCGCATCTGGTATCTCGTAATTCGATCGTTCTCTCACTAAACTCGCCTCGGCCGCGGTTAATCGCGCCTGTAAAAACAGGTCGTCGCCGTCGTCTACACTCGAGTCGCCTCCTTCTTCGTTTAAAGCCGCCGCGCTACTCTCGTCCTCGCTCTTCGTATCTTCTTCTTCTACTCCACCACCACCAAAGTGCGCCTTCGGATTAAACGGCTTTTCGTTGGCGTTTTCAAACACATTCTCCCCAATAACGCCACGCCTCTCAGACACGCGCGAACTTTCTTCACCAGAAGGACGACTATTCGCCACCATCGCCGCGAGCGCGTACTCCTCTCTCAAATTTTCCTCGTACTTCTCCTTATTCGCCTTTTCAAAATCGTACGCCGTGTACGCCCGAAACGCCTCTCTCGCGCGTCTCGCGTGGTCTTTAACTTTCACTTTCGCTTTATTTCTTCCGTTTTGTATAGTTCGGTGAATATATACGTCTTTCGGTGCGAAGCGTTCGATGAGGAAGATGGACGCGAACGCTATCGCTATCAAGACCAAAAGGAACCGGCAGATTGAAAATTCGTGCTGACTTGTGTACGAAGAATAAAACTTCTTCTTCTTCTTGTGCTGGTACGCGCGAGCGACGTTTGTTGATTTCGAAGAGGACGACGAGAGATTTTGTCCTTTTCTCTTCTGGTTGTTGTTGTTCCCTCTTCCGTCGTCGTCTGAATCGTCGTCGCTTCTTTGATAATCATTTTCATCTTCGTCGTCGGAATCAATCGTAAACGTCTTTGAATGTTGTCTCTGTGATTGTCCTCGATGATTATGCTTCGTTTGTTTCCCGCTCCATAACTTGGCCAAACCGACGCCTTTAGCATTAGGAGGCATTTTGAACGCGAAAACAAGTCGTCGCGATGGCGCGTCTTTATCCAGAGTGTGTTGTTTAATACTCTACTACTACTACTAATGACGATATCTTCTTTCCACGGAGTGGATTCTCCACTTTTCGCGCATCACAGAGAGAGGAGTTGATATAAAGTCTCCTCTTTATCGGGGTTCAAACGCTCCTCTCGAGCAGCCGGAAGAAGAAGAAGAAGAAGAAGAAGAAGAAGAAGAAGAAGAGAGAGACGTTTGCGGAAGAGCGAGAGCGCGCGAGGCGGGCGAGTCGAGAAGAGGTGCTCTTTTGCGCGCGTCAGAAGCAGCTTTGTCGTCATCAATCAAAATCTAAATTGGAGATGCAATGACGCCTACGTCTCATGCAGCGCAAGGGGAGAATACTAAGAAACGCGCGGCGACGATAATCTGCACGCTTTTACTTTTGAGCGCTTTGCTGGCACTCTCGTCCGTCGTTCTCGTCGCGGAGAGAAGGAATTATTATAATACTCTCGAGAAGGGTAGTGGTCGTAAAAGTGCGTTTCGATTCCTCGATTCCATGAAGGGAAAGAAGAAGGAGAGTGTGAAGAAAAGGTTCGTCGACGTCGTCGAAGACGATCAGATGGGCGATTTGATCGTCGTGAAAGAAGACAACCAAGAAGAGGAAGGGTTGTAGTAAAGAGCTCAGAAGAAGTAGTCGTATAGTAGCGCTGTATTGTTATTAGTAGTAGTATTAGTATTCACCCGACGACGAATAAGGAGAAACCGGCGCACGGAGCGAGTCTTCTCGCGTGCGTTTTGTTGTCCTCGATACTATCGTCCTCGATATCGTCCTCGATATCATCGTCTACTTTCGAAGATGAAGGCACAAAGTGTACCTTGAAATTGTCCACGCGAAACGCGCCCGGTTTGAACACCAATAACGAGGCGTCAAAGGTAACCGACGCGCCCGGAGGAACGCGTCTGATGGTTTTCCGAGTTTCGCGGATCCATACGAAAGGCGAGAGTGTACCCTTTTCGCGAAGGAGTACCTTTTTCAGGTGCTGCTGCTGACTGGTGCTATTATTATCACCGTCTTGTTCTTTGTTGATGTCGAGTCGCGTCAACGACGAGGCGATATCAGTCGCGGTCGTCCACGCGTTCCTCGCCGAGTTGTTTTCTTCGTCTTCGTTCATATCGGTGGCGTCGAACGTCACGTCCACGCGTTCACGGCTTCCGTTGAAACACGTGATTGTTACCGGGACAATTTTGGTCTTTTGAGGCGAAGGAAGCGAAACCACGCCGTTTGGAAATGTTTTCGCATCCGAGATCTTCGCCACGGCTGAAACGCTGGTTTGCGAATAAAACTCGAAATTTGTAGCAACAGCGTTTTCATCCTCGTCCATCTCCGCCGGTGAATCGTTTGAATTTTTCCAGATATCGGTTGCGAAACATCGAGAAGAGCCGTTGAAAGCTCCATCTCCAACACCTGCCGAGTGCGTTTTCCATTGCAAGCTGACGCACATCTTCCGCGAAGTTGGAGCGCACAGCGTTCTCGAGATGGATTTGTATTCTTCGCTTTTATCCTCCTCACCGTCGAGGATAAGATCCTTTTTATCGTTACCGTTACTATCGCCGTTCGTATTTATATCACCGCGAGACAACTTGAACGTCACGTCGATCGTTTTCCCGGGATTTAAAAGTTTTCCATCGCCTCGAAAACACGCGTTCGAGAATAGTTTCGTCGTTTTCAAAAATTCAACCGCCGGATCCTCCGTCTCCCGAGGAGAAAGACTCGTCGTCGTCGTCTTTCTCCTGGCGGCGAAAATCGAGGTCAGTTCGAACGTTTGCGTGCTCGAACAGTTGATTGCTCTCAACGTACAAATCGATTCGTTCACAGATGAAGGAGATGGGACGACTTTCATCGTTAACATAATCGATCGCTTCGTCACGTACCGCTTCGAAAGCTTCGCCAACCGATACCTCAAAAGTTTAGGCGCCGGCGGTTCTGGTTGATAACACACCAGGGCGCGCGATTCCTGCGTCGTCGCGTTGCCCGAGTTCATCATCCGAGCGTTGTTACTATTTTCACTGTCGTTGTTATCGTCGTTGTCGTCGTCGTCGTCGAAGTATGGATCATTCGCACCTTCCGACGATAACAGCGCACTATCCAAAGCTTCAAAATCTTTCGGCGATAGACGAGCCGGGTGGAACCAACACGATATACAAACGTGTTCTTTCGGTTGAATCGAATCACTGACAGCGAATACGTTCCCGTATTGTTTACTGTTATTACTTACAACGCGGTGCATATCATTCTCGCACGGTGTAAACGCATTGGAAGGTAAACGGATGCGGACGTGTCGCGCAGTCGCGTCGCTCACGTTTCGAATGATCACGTTGACTTTTGAGATGGACCCATCGAGCGCCACAGCTGATGAGGCGTTCGCTAAACTCCCCTCGCTGCTCTCAAAGGACGCCTCAAGTCTCGGCACGGTATCGACAATATCAAAAACTAACCGCGATTCCTCCGGGATATCTCGCACCCAAATCTTACGAACCTTGGTCGCTTTCTCCTTTGCCGTGTCCCGCCTGGACAACGGCGCTTTAATGTCAAACGTAGCTTTGCCGAGCGCCGTATTTTCTAAAGTCCACTTTACGCCAACGACACGTAAAACGCCCGGCTTCTTCGGCGTCACGCGTAAAGTTATTTCACTTTTTTCGTTTGGTTGCAGTTCGAGCAGAGCGATGGTTTCACACGCGACTGCGTCGTTTGTCACATCTTTTATATCCGATTGGTCCGAAAATTCCCACTCCAAAGAAACGTTGTGCAAAGTAATCGGTATTCTCAAAGGATTCGAGAGCTTCGCCGTGACGAAAACGACTTCATCTTTCGCGGTTACTGAACGCTGTTCCTTTGATGCTTTACTGCTACCACCATCGAGCCAATTGCTGGAAGCGTTATTCGCACCGCCTTGTAAGTTTGGAACGACGCCAGATTTTTCCTCGATAGATTTCCAAGACACGTCGCCAAACGCAATCTTTGATCGCGCCGTATGTTTGAGAAAACCGGGACTCGCGCCGTTCGACATCTGTCGTTCGAGTCCCGGAGAAGACAACGATGCGTTTTGGTCCGTCGGTGTTGTTGGTAACGTCATCGGTGTCGCCCTCGTCTTATCAATCACCCCAGAGTTCTGATCTTCATCGTTGACGAATGAGACGAAAACGGTGCTCACGTCCACCTCCGGCAATGGCGCCGAAACGACATCACATGATATATGAGAAGATTTGTCTCCGTTCAAATAACTCGACACGACGTGTAAATATTCTCTCAAATACGTTCTCTGTGTAGTTTCCGTTCGACTGGCGTGTATGCGATCGTTGCTACCAAACTCGTTCTTCCGACCGTCGCTACTCCCGAGTAATCGTTGAAAATATCGAACCGCGTCTGCGTTGTTCCCATCGTGCGCGGCTAATCGAGCGAGCGAAAACAAGCAGTGCTCTCGACACTTGTGCCAGGTATTTTCATATCCTAAGGATGCTAAAGATAAAGCGTAACACCTCGCCGCCGCGCGTCGCGCGTTTACGCGCGCGTATCCGTGACCAGCCAACGCGGCATGAAACGCGTGTTTCCTCATCCAAGGTTGCGATTTTGGAACTTTCCTCGTCAGCGTTCTCGAAGCGTCAATCTCTAAGAAATTTCTCGAGGCACGCTCGAGCAACAGCGCGGATTGCAAATCGTCGATACCGCCAAAGTTTGCGGCTTCTTTAGCGAACGTTGTCGCCGCTTCACGAAATTTACCACTCGCGATGAGCGAAACCGCCCTGCGAATAGAACACAAAACCATCATTTCGTCTATGTAATTGAACGAATCTACATCCAACGAAGCTGGGGTGATTCCTCCCGCTGCTGCGGTGAGATATTCGTCTCTTTGTTTTTTGACTTTCGCGTAACACGAAAGCGCGTACTCAAACGCCGCGTCCGCTTCTTTACGCATCGCTTCGTCGTTTCCTCCAGAGCCTAAATTACTACCGCTACCGCTACTCTTCATCGGACTCGCCAAAGTCCCGCTACTATTACTATTCTTTCTAATATCGTCCGCCTTTATAGTCAAAGCGATTCCAGACGCTTCGTAAGCCAAAGCGCAACTCTTCCAGTTCTTCTCCGCTTTATAATCCGACCCAACAAGTTTATAACTCGCGATCGCGTTATCGATGTCGCCTAAAAATAAGCTTAAATCTGCGGCTTTTCGAATTTGTGATTCTTGCGACGAGTACACGTCTTGCTTAGAGACCGTATACGAAGTAGTGCTCGGACCAACGGCTGAGAGATTGGTATCGCTGCCTTCTCGAGAGTGCGAAGGCGAGGAATTCGCTAACGGAGGAATCGGTACCGCGGTCGTACCGCTCCCGCTGCTACTCGTCCCGACCACGTTCCTCCCCCAAAACGATTTGAATTGGTTCTTAAATCCTTTCCTGGTGTTGAAAATCATAGCGTTTAATCCGTACAACAATCGTTCCATGTGCGGTGCGATGACTCTTTCCGTCAACCTCCTCATGAAAGCATTCAACACAATTTTTTCAAATTCGCTGTCGCTAAAATTTATCGTCAATGCGCTCACTTTTTGCTCTGAAAATTTCCGTTTAACGTCCATAAGCGCTCGCTCGTGCGTCTCGTTTCTCGCTCTGAATATTTCAACCTCGTTGTCATCCATGGGTTGCAATTTGCTCGTGTTTCCTTCTCCACCTCCTTCCTTCGCGTCTTGCAAAACCACAAAGTGCCGAACGACGTCCACGTCCGCTCTTTGCTTGACAAAACACGGTGCGTTTTGCATCGTCTCGCGCAACATCAACTCCAACTGATTTTGCGGTTCAGGCTCGCTTGCCGAGCAGACGCATATAACCGCGACTGGATAATCGCTCGGGTTTAAATTATGATATCGAATCGAATCTTGCAAACCGTCGTAATGGTTCTCAAACGCCTTTCTCGAGTGTAACACGGCGTCTTCGTTACGCTCTTCTCGAAAAACAACGTCCAACAACGTTTCGTCGCGCTCGATCGATGCCAAATCGAACGTACCGTGCGAACTCTCCTTACCACTACTCTCCAGCTCCCTTAACGTCCTTTTTCTCACTTGGTTCATTTGCTCGCACACCTCTTCTTTCCTCTTCACCTTCCCTTCGTTAAAGCCAATCACGTTCAATCGCGCGCTGGACAAATAGTGCGACACTTGACCGTCGTTTTGATTGTTTCGAATCGGAACGTTTCTTAAATTATCGACGACGTGCCCATCTCGTAAGGATGCTTTCAAACGGTCCTGGAACGAACCGTTACCACCAGAACACACGCTCTCTCGCACGGTTGGAGAAGATGCGACGATAATCGTCGCGTTTTGATCGAAGAATAGTCTTCTGTTTACTTCCATTCTTCCTCTTCTGAATTTCCCCACAACGACCTTCTTACAGTTCTTCAACCAAAAGCTTTCAGAAGATGCGTTCACCACACACACGCGCACTCGCACTCTCTCTCAGTGCGCGATCAACAACTCTTTTTTCGATTCCTCCTCTCTGACCGCGAATGCGCGTGCGTCGACTTTGATTTGTTTTTTCTCTCTCTCGTGCGGTAAATTTTGGAGTAAATGCGAGAGACTTTGATGCAAAGTTGATGAAAGTTACATTAAACGCAGAGGACGATACGCGCGCATACATACTACTACTACTCTTCTTCATTTTCTACTACTGCTACACAGGCTATACATCTTTACTACTACTACTACTTCAAATTGAACCTTTTCCAGACGGCTTTGATGTCCCCGCCGCTTTCGTCTACGCCGGCGTGATGGCTTTCTAAATCCGTTTGCGAGCTCAACGGCGCGTCGAAGAATTCATCGTTTTCGTTGCCGTTATTACCAATGCGATTGTTTCGCTTGGCGCTTTCGGTGAGGCGTCCGGTGCGGGTGCCAAAGTCACCTTCCGTGACGGGCGGCGCGTCTGTGGTCGGTAAGGTTTGTTCGCGGAGCGTGCGAGGCTGGGCGTTCGAGTAGGGGTTGTGACCGCCAGCACTACTGCCACCGAAACCTAACATACGGAACGGCGCGCTTATGACTGATCCAACGAGGCCACCAATAAGACCTCTTTCCGCGGTGTTGTGGCTGTTGTTGTTGTTATTATTACTACCCATTTTTTCTCGATGAAGTATCGCTCTTTCTTCGCTGCTCAAGTTTCTCAAATCGCCCATTTCTATGGCGCGCTCGCGCGGCGATTTATTGTCCGGGACGTCGTCGTCGTCAAAAGCATTTTCGGTGTCGGAAAAGACGTCGTCGTCTTCGTCCTCGAATTCATCGGTTTCATTCCGTAATTTCATCCACTTCGAAAACTGTCTGTATCGTTTAAACTTCCAAAAATACATTCGCGCTAATCCAACCGCCGCGAAGAAGAGCGCGCCGACGATGATAAAGCCACCAATCATGACTTTGAACATGATTTGCTCTCTCGCTTCTTTAGCTCGGTCTCTGTCGAACCCAGTTCCGGGCGTTCCCGGTGATTCAGGCGCTCTCGGAGCCGGTGGTGGAGGGGGATGTCGCGTAGCGCCCGTCGCCATGTCGAAATCCATCGCCTCGCGCAAACCGTCGCAATCCACTTTCGGTGAGATTTTCACCGTTTGCTGCGCGCTTTCGTCGTCGAATTCAAAGAGCGTGTTCCGAGCGAATATGCCACCAATTATAGAACCTTGTTGTCCATTATCGAACACTCCGACACAAAACGCGTTCGGTTCGTTCGGGTGCACGAACAAATAATTCTCCGGGAGAAACTGGATGGGAAGTTCCTCCTCGTTCACGCCTATAAAAGTGAGATTGAACGTCGGGAACAAATAGTTCACGTTAGATTCCGATAACTGTTGATTTTCGTTCAAGCTCCTCCAACACACGTCGTTCGGGTAGTTTGGATCGCCACCACTAACTCGGAAAAAGTTCGCGCCGTGATCGTTGACCACTTTATCTTCAATCTCCGATATGAACGGTATGAAGACGTCTTCGTGTAAATACGTGTACGTTGTTCCGGAATCGAGAACGGTCCCGTACCCGGCTCGAAACGCTTCCATTAACTCCGCTCCGCTTGGTTTTTTGAGCTCTGTATTTCTGACAAACATCCGGTGCACCTCTACGTTATAATATTGCGATTTCGACCCTTTGACTAACTTTACCGTACTCGTGTGCGTTTTTCGAGTCACAAAGTTCGCGTAGTGCTGTTCCGGCAACTTACCTAAACTCAAAACGCCTCCGCCTTCGAACGATCCTAAACACAAACCGAACGTTCCATCGTAGGAACCCGGCGGATACGCCTTCTTCTTCAACTGTCGGTGTAACCCAGCCTCGGCTCTGCCTAAAGCAATCATCCCGTTCGCCTTTTGCGTCTTCAACATGTTCGTCTCGAGCGAGTTACATCCAAAATGTATCCTCGGCGTCCCTAAACTCCCTCCGACGTCGATGACATCACTCACCACGTGCCCACCGACTTGCGAATCCTCCGAAAACTTCTCGTCGTATTCACACAAACCGCTCGCTCGACAGGCGCCAAAAATACATCCGGAACCGCACGGCACGCGTTCGTACGAGCTCGATTTCGCCGCGTCGTACGGCGCGTTCGATCCGTGCTGACCGCACGAAGCGCACGGGTAACACGTCACGAACGTATACGTCGACCCCGTATCTACGATGACTTCAAATTGATGCCCAGGTGTGCCAATCAATACCGTGGCGTAAAAATACCCCGTATCTCTCGCTTTCCCGTTCAGTTCTAATCCAGCGGAGGAACTTTGTTTTAAAGCTCTTCTTCTTCGTCGTCTTCTCTTCTTCTGAAAGACTGCCAAATCATCATCATCGTCCTCCTCGTGCCCTTCGTTCTCACGATCACCATTTCCTTCCTCCTTTTCCTTTCTAAACTCCACATCAATCTTCCTGTGCTTCAAGGAAAAATGTCGCACGTGCTGCCCGTTCGTACGAAAGGTCGACGAAACGTCTTCTCTTCGCGCGTCGTCTCCGCGCGCACCCAAAAATCCGCCCCGTCTCTCGAGCAGCGCGACGAGTGCAACCAATACCAAGCAAAGGAGGAGACTCTGAGAAAGCGGCGGTTTTTGTCTTCGTCGTCGTCTCGTTTTCTGGTGCGAAACACTCGTCGTCGTCATATCTCCCAAGAGTCCTCAAAGTCGGGGAAAAAAGAAGTGAAGCCTTGAAAGTCGTTACACAAAGTCAAAAGAACATGTCGCGGAGAAGACTGTTGCTCGCGCCTCCTCTTTTCGCACCGCGGAAGAGAGGAAGCGAGAGAAAGGTCTTCCCTCAGCAGCGCGTCGTCGTCGAGTGTTCTTCTTCTTCGACGTGTTCGAGAGGCATTCGAACGTTTGGAGGAGGAGAAGGAGGAGGCACGAAGGATGATTCTTCGACGCGTTGGAAACCATTCGCATCAAACGCATCGTCATCATCGAAGAGTATTTCTTCGTTCCGAGGAAAATTTCGACCAAAACTTTCGACGGAAACGACGGAAACGAAAAGAAGAGCGCTGTCGTGTACTTCCTTTCCGTCGTTCGCGGCTTCCGGGGCGAGTGGTAGTATAAACAGTAACATTAAGAATGACAACGAAAAACGAGGCATAGAAACAACGCAGAGGAAGGAAACGGACGAGAAGAAGAAGACGAAGAAGAAGACGAAGAAGAAGACAAAGAGACCACCAGAAGGCGAACGAAGGTTTACTAATGAAGGGGTTATTAACATACGCGCGGAGGAAATCTTGGAAAAGAGACGATTAGAGCGGCAACGGACGCCGCTGAGCGAAGCGCGCGAGTTACACTTGCTCGCGACGGGGTTACACGTGCTCGCGACGACGACGACGACGAATAATAGGAAGAAGACGAAGAAGACGAAGAAGGAGACGATGACGATGAACCATCGAGACTACACGCCTGAGATTGAACGCGAGGCGAAACTGTTAGGCGTGTCGCCGCATTTGATTCGAGGCCGGAGGTATTACGCCGCGCTGCCGCCCGGGTCAAAAAAAGTGATTCCTCGGGAGGTGTGGGATATTTGCGAACGGTTATCCGGGCGAGGGTTCAAAGCGTACATCGTCGGCGGCGCGGTGAGAGATTTATTGCAAGGCGCGAAACCGAGGGACTTTGACGTGATGACGGACGCGAAATATGCGGACATACAACAAGTGTTTGGATGGAAACGCGTGAGGGTCGTTGGACGACGGTTTAAAGTCGCGCACGTGAGAACTTTTAAACCGACGCACGGAAGGCCGTACGTGGAGGTGTCCAGTTGTACCGAAGGCGATGAGAAAAGCGAGGAAGATGCAGAAACAGACGGCGGCGGCGGCAACGACGACGACGACGATTCAGACGACGATGACATCGACCCGAGTTGGCAAAGTTCGCCGAGAATGTATTTACGGAAAGACGCTCGCAAGCGCGATTTCACCGTCAATGGCATGGCGTACGAATTATTGAGGAATCTGTTGCACGACTACGTGGATGGGTACGAAGATTTGCGAGATAACATTGTTCGATCGATCGGAAAACCGCACGTGGCGTTTAAAGATGACCCTGCGAGGATTTTGAGAGCCATTCGCGTCAGTGCAAAGCGAAACATGGAACCGACCAAAGAAGTTCGCGCGACCATGCGCGCGTACGCGCCTTTACTGAACGAGTTGAATCGAGAGAGAAAGATGTTGGAAACGCGAGCGTGTTTGGCGAGAGGCTACTCGAAAATCGGCATGAAGATGCTGTGGATGAGTTCGACTTTGGACGTGTTGATGCCAACTGTAGCTCGTTTCATCAAAGAAAGAGGCGGCAGGAAAAGGACGATGCTAGAGTTTCAAAAGACTGGATTTGAACACGTTTTAGACGCGAAGAGTTGGGACGAGGAGAAGGAAGACTTTCGAACGATATTCATGAATAAGGATGATGTCGCGGATGATGTATCCAAGAAACGAGTTCCAAGCGGCGTCACCGCCGGTGGCTTGTTTAAATTGCTGGAAAATTTCGACAAGTACGTTGGAAAAGACGTTAAATTGACCGAAGAAGGCGTGAGCGCAGAATTTCTCATCGCCACGCTCGCGACACCGATCGCGTTGTACTATTCCGGTTTAAAAACCGTTCCGAAATACTCGACGAGGAAACGGCAAGTTGAAGTGCCAACAAAGAAGAAATCTTCCCGGGGAGGAGGAGGAGGAGGAGGAACAGGAGGGAAAAAGACGAAAACTGTCACGGAAGTTAACCCGGCGTGGTTGCGATGGACCGCGGCGTGCGAAAGAGTTTTGAGAGAACTCTCCGAAGTCGACGGGTTGATGTTGAGTTCCGGAAGAAGAAGTAACAATCAAGGCGGGAGAACGTATCAGATTATGACGAAGAGTTTTATGAACTCTTCTTCTTCTTCTTCTTCTTCGGCTTCGATCGAGTCGGATGACGACGAAGAGAAAGACGATGACTTTGAAGACGAAGATTTGATCGATTACGAGGACGAACTCGGCGGTAAGAAATACGAAGAATCTCAAGCGTCGTTGGTGAAAATCGTGTACGAGACTTTCGGCGTCCCGGAAACGGAATTCGACGAAGATAGTTTTAAAGTTTTCGTCAACGACGACGACGATAAATAATAGGTAGATAATAGGTAGATTATGTACTAGATGTTTTTGTAGTTTTAGAATTAAAAAGTATTCCTCGCGCTCTAAGAAATTTCCTATGGGCTAATCTAATGCCTCTTACTACCACCACCTTCTGAAGCGCCTTCATTCATCGCTCTCTCATCTCTGGAGTACGAAATCTCCCCCGGTTTCGATCGCGCCTTCATCTCGTACTCTTCGTCCTCCACGCGTAAAAACACGTGATAATGCGGCACGTCCACCGAACAGTTATCGTTCATGTCGTAATTCCACTCCACGACGTCCTTTCTGTGTTTCCTCAGGTACTCGCTGACCCACTCTTGAATCTCTTCGCCTTTCATGTCTTCTCTGCTCCACAGCGTCCAATGCGAGACGCCCGGAGGACAATCGTACGGGAACATGTTCTCTTCCAGAACGACGTTCACCCCCGGGTCGTTTCCAAACACCGTCTTCTCTATGTGGTCCTCCACGCCGTAATACCCTCCAAGTTCGTCTAATTTCGCCACGTGCTCTCTTTTCTTCGCCGTCATTTCTTCCGAGCGCATCCAATATTCCAGGCGTAAAGTGCACTTTGGTCGTTCGTTTCGTTTCTCGTCTTCATCAATCTTCTTCTTTTTGTTCGTGGTGGTTGTTTTTGTGGTCACCAAATCCCACCGCGTTCGTTTACTCTTCGTCTTTGTCTTCGTCTTCTTAACGCTCTCGTCTTTATCGTCGTCGTCATCAAAAAACAGCGACGAGAGTGCTCCTCCTCCCGTCGTTTGTTCAGAGCTGCTGTGATTGTCATTGTCGTCGCGCGTTTTTTTCTCCTCCTCCTCCTCGCGATGATTCCGAACGACGACGACGAGATTCGTCTTTGTCTTCTTCAACTTCGTCTCTTCGAACAAACGCGCTCTTCCAATATCTAATTCTGGGTCCACGAGGACGATCACATCATCTTCTTCCTCCATGTCTTCGCAACGCAACAGAAGAGAAGAAGAAGACGTCGGAGTAGTAAAAGAGGAGGAATGCTGAGAAGACCTTCTTTCTTCCGTTGTGCGCATCTCTCTCTCTCTCTCTCTTTCCTTTCTTTCGGAGTAATTCTGACGAGACGTTTCCAAACGAAACGACTTTTTTCAAAGAGACAAAATTGTTTAGGGTGTACAGACAAAATTGTTTAGGGTGTACAACCCTAATTGCAATAAAGGCACATGTCTCTCTTTAGAACATTTTTGTCTCTTCATTTCAGAGCGTTTACTTTGCGCGCTTTCCGTGCACACGCGAGAGAGAGAGAGAAGAAGCAGCTTTTGAGCAGTTTTAGTCGTTCATTGTTACGCTTCAGTAGTCGTCGTCGTGCACAGAAGAGAGCGTCTTCTTTTGTATATATTCTTCTCTCGGATTTTACGGGAAAAATGATGATGGGACGCGGCCCGGCGGCATCCATCACCAACGCCAGGGCGAACGAACGCTCGGGTCTTTTAGAAACCCCGAACAACGCTGCGAAAGAAGAAGAAGAAACTACCGTAAAACATCGAAACGCGTCCTCTTTACTCAAAAAGATCGCAAAAGCTCGGACAAAAGTCAACGTTCCATCCGCCATTGGTGGGTTCGCCGTCGGCGTGAAATTCGGCTTCGTCCTCCTCTTGGTGGTCTTAGTCTGTCTGCCGCGAGAACGCTTCGACTCTTTACGAACAAATCTCGGGGAGTTTTTACCGATAAGTTTAAGCGAGCGAGTCGTAGCGCCGGAGAGTTCGTATAAGAGAGAACACGGGGTGGTGGCGAACTTAGGGGCGGCGAAGCCGTTAGCCGGCGACTGGAACCCGAACGGCAAGAGCGAGAAGCGAGAGGTGAAGTACCCGAGGAAGGATTTGACGCCGAAACCGACGAAAGTCGCAATCGCGAAGAAGAAGAAAGAAGAGGAGGAGAAGATTAAGAAGACGACGACGAGTAAAAGCAGCAGCAAATCATCATCATCGTCGAAGAAGAATGATTCTTCTTCTTCTTCTTCAAAACATTCGTTATCGTCTGAATCGTCGTGGAAAGAAGGCAAGCGCTCGAGAGAATACGAAGAAAAAGAGAGACAGTCCTCATCAAAGATGGGTGAAAGAGAAGAAAGAAAAGAAGAAGAAAAGGATGACGAAGATAATCATCATCACAGAAACAAGAACGATTGGTACAACGGCCCAGAGCCGATTCCGCACCTCATCGACCACTTGGAGGCGCACGATTTGAAGCCGTCGGATAAAGACTTGAGAATTTTAACCATCGCGAACGCCGCGTATTGGCCGTTGGCGGAGATTATGTTAGACTCTGCGAAAAGACACGCGCCAGAAATCGCCAATCGATTGACTTTCATTCTTTCGGACGAAAAATCCGTGAAGCAGTGTAAAGATCGCGTGACGAAGAGTTGCCAACACACGTGCTTCTTCGATCACGAGATGGAAGACATGTTGGGCAAGTACACGAACGACGAAGGTTCGTACAAATCGGCGTACGATTCCAACTTTGGCGTGAAATTACGCCAGTTGTGGACGTGGAGAAAAGTGAAAGCGGTCAAAACGTTGGTCGATGCCGGATACGCGGCAATGTTTGTGGACGCGTCGACGGTGTTCTTAAGAGACATGCGCGAAGACGTGTTGCACGAATTACTCGATCACGACGCCGCGCTGGTCACGTTGAGTGACTTTGGCGGTGCGACCGAGCAACACGCGACGAATACGGGTTTGATTGCCGCGACGCCGGCGAACAAAGACGCCGCTCGAGTCTTGCGCACTTGGTTGAAACGCGAAGATCCGGAAGATAAAGACAACACGGAGCAAGGCGTTTTGACGTGGGAAATTGCACCGAAAGAAAGAGAAAATGGGGTGATTATCAAAGCTCTGACGCAAGTGCAAGCGCCAAACTACGTGACGTACGACTTTAAGTCGCACTTGAACAAGGGTAACGACGACGGCGGTAAGTTGGGCAAGGATGAAAAAGGCAAAAGCGAGGAAAAACAACAACACGTGGCTGGTCTCGTGCACGCCGCGTATTGCGGGTGCGTGGACGCGAAAGAATCGTTCATGTCCAGAGTGTACGAAGAGTCCAAAATGTCCTCGAAAGAACTCGGCGAACGCGGTTTGAAGCCAGAAAAAATTGAAGAAAAAGATTGCGACGTGTACGACAGGAAGAAGTTCTTGAACACGGGCCGCGCGCCGTGGGATTGAAAGTAGATAATAAAAACCGACCACACAACTTTGAAAGAAATCAATTAAATGTACCACTATACTATTCAACAAAGAATCTATGATGAAGTTTACACGACGTTACTCACCGGCGTTCCTTCCCACTTCAAATACTTAACGTTCACGTCCAACGCTTTCGCTCGCCTCGCCGCCGGGGTCACAATCTCGTCCAGCTTCGCAATGGTTTCCGCCGTCACTTCGACTACTTGACCGATGACCACGTTCGCCGAGTCGTTTCCATTCGCGTTCGTCGTCGTCGTCGTTGCATCGGTTGTGACAGTACCTTGTTGTTGTTGTTGTTGTTGTTGTTGTCCATCGCCTTTACTTTTGCGCTTCAAAATTTGCGCTTGTTCGAGGACTAAAATGACATCCTGCGTGGCCAGATGCGTGAGCTTGGAAATCTTCGAAAGCGTGATCACTGTGCCAATTTCCAGCGATTTCAACAACTCGCTGATCACGTCTCCCCAATACGCGGAGTAACTCATCAATCCTAAATCCGATAAAGGTTTCTCTGGCGTTCCAACCCAGCTTTCGCGTTTCGTCAACTCGTACGAAAACGCGATGAGAAATCTACCGTAGCCTTTGCGCTGGTACGGCGGCAACGTCAATATGCATGCCAAATTATGTCCCGTCTGAGAGCCGTTTTTGTCTTTAGAGAAGTATCCGACGACCCTGTGTTTCTCATCTTCGCCTTTTTCGCACAAGGCGTAGAAAAGCATCTGCGAAACGTCGTGATACAAAGTCTTGTGATCGAGAAAGAGTTTTGCCAACAGACACAAGTTTTGGCAATACGTCGCCGCTCGCGCGCCGTCGACTTCAAACACCGACAGTTCTGGACGAACAATCTCTTCAATTTCTCTCTCTTCCCCATTTTCACCACGCATCGTTCTCTTTTCGATTTCTGCGGGGTGCCTGTAAATTTCGTTCCCGGGCGGGTGCGTCAAAGGGCAACATTTTTTATGTTTCACGAGCGTCTTGCGTCTTTTGCAATATTTCAAACAAAATTCACAAACGAATAATCTGTTATCGCTGGTGAACTCGTCTGGATACGGCGCTCGGTACCAACAGTCCACTTCAAACGCTCCCAATTGGAGAACGTCGACGTTTTTTGCATTTTTCACGATGGCCGCCGCCACGTCGTGTTGGTGTTGCTGCGTCTCCTTCTTCGTTCCCTTTTTCTCTTTCGGCTTCCCTCCTTTTGTTTTATTGTTGTTGTTATTGTTCATACTTGCACTCGTTTTCTTTTGATTCGCGACGACGGCGTTCGCTGCTGCCTTATCGTTGTTATTATTTTCAGCGTCGACATCGACGACTTCGTTTGGTGGTTCGACTATAACCGTTGGTGTCGCTGCGTCGGCGTTTCCAGCCACCGCGGTTGCTAAAATGGTTGCGTTAGTCGTTCCGTTGTTCCTAGCACTCGGTGACGTGGCTTCTACGGTGCCATCTTCTCCTGCGACGACGGCAGCGACATCAACGATGTCCCCGCTACCGCCTCCGATCTTCTCTTTCTTGTTACTATTGCTGTTGCTCATCGTTTTGTTTTTGCTCGAAGCGCGCGGATGACTCTCCGAACCGTCGGCGCCTTTACTCGCGTTCGTACCACCACCATTACTTGGCTCTGCGTTTTCACCCGTCCTCCTTCGCTTCGTCCCTACACGTTCTTCTTCTTCTTCTTCGTTTTCTTCGCCGGCGTCGGTCACGACGACTCCGCCACTTTTATTGTCGTTCACTTCTACGATACCTTCCTCTTCCTCCTCTTCAGCTCCCTCGTTCCTTTTCCTCGTCGTCGTCTGCTCCTCTAAAATCTCCATCGCTTCTTCTTCCTCCTCCTCTTCTTCCTCTTCCTCGCTCAAATGCTCGTTCGACCCGTCGTCCTCTTCCTTCAACGGCCGCATCTTACTCGCATCCAACCACGCGTCCATCCGTTTCGAGTACCCTTCGTAGCTGCAGTAATACCGTTTAATCATCTGCACCACCGTCGCCGACGCCCCGTCGCCGGAACCGCTCTTCTTCGCCGCGTCTCCTCCTTTTCCAAAAACGCCTCGCAAAGTTTCTTTCTTCGTCGTCTCGTGAATGACTCTCGCCGGTAAGTATTTGTCTTTCGTTTGAAACCACGAGGCGAACGCGGAGACGCGATCGCCGACTTCGTACGTCGTATTTCGCCACTTCGCCAACTCTTCCTCGTCCTCTTCCTCTGAGGAGGATTCTTCCTCTGAATCTGAATCTGATTCTTCTTCGTCGTCGTCGTCGTCCGTTTGAGCGGCAGTTTTTTCATCGGTGATGGTGTTGGCCCGCGCGCTGTTGTTCAGCGTCGTTTTCTTCGTCATTTCTTCTTCTTCTTCTTCTTCTTCGTTTCTTTTTTCTCGCCGTTCGTCGTTGTCTTCCTCTTCAACGGCATCGTCGAACGCCATCTTTCTCTCTCTCTCGAAGACGACGAAGACGACGACGAAAAGGAGAACACCGAAAGGAGAAAAACAAAGAAGAAGAGCTTTCACCGAGGGATTTTAGGTTTGTTTTCGTCGACGTCTGTCTCGCTTTCTCTCTCGCTCTCTTCGCAAAGCGTCTTCTTTCTCTGTTTTCCGCGTCGGAGTGATGAAGAATTTGCTTTTGGCGGCAAAGCACGAGATCCGCACAAATACGCGCACGCGCGCGCATCTGTTCGAAAAAGGGAACAGATGACGACGACTTCGAACGGAACTTTTCCTTTTGGAGAGGAAAACGACTCGGAGGATACTTTTGCATCGATTTCGATCGTTCGAGACGGTCAGGTGTCGTCGCCTTCGTGGACGGTGGTGGTCCCCGCACCGCGCGCTCTTTCTTCTCCTCCGTTCGTGTTGGAGAACAGAAGCAGTACGAGTTCTTTCTTCGCGTTCCAACTCGCGCCGAGAGGAGGATACCTGACCATCGAAAACAATTTAGGATGGAGTTACGAGTTGCAATCGCAATTATCGTATTTCCTGGACGTCATCGCGGTCGCGTCGAGCACGGAAGTCGTGGTTTCCGTGCAAAACCAGACGCACAGAGCGAACGTTGGTTTTTTGTCAACCACGGAGGATGTGAAAAATACGAGCATTTTTTCTTCGTCGTATTCGTTGCGAGAGGCGAACGAGAAGTTAACTCGTTTTAACGCGGTGTCGTTTGCGGACGAGAGCGGGATTGGGAGCGACGTCTCGGTGCGAAGCGTGAGGTTGAGAGCGAGTTCGATGAGCGACGATGAAGGCGGAACGCGAGAGACGTTCGCGACGACGGGAGGGACACTTTTGCTTCTGCCGGCGTTTGGAGCGATTGGTGAAAGCGACGAGAACAACGAAAGCGGTGGTGCCATTGGTGAAGAGGAAGTTACGTTTCTCTTCGACGCGAAAGATGAAGACAGCGAAAAAATGTTGATCGTTGGAGTCAGCGTCGCGTGCGCTTTGTTGGTCGCGGTACTCGTCGTCGTGTGTTACTTTGCTAAGAAACGGATGAAAAAAGGAAAGCATTTCACGGACAGAAGTGAAATAGCGAGCAAAGATCGCGTGCGTACGTGGCTACATCATCTCGAGAGGATGCATTCGAAATCGTCTCTGGGCGGTGAAAGCGGCGCGTTCGACGCGACGACGACGACGACGCATTCGAGACCATTCATGCCTCTGTCTTGGAAGACATCTCGTAGCAAACGAAGAAGTAGCGGAGAAGGTGGTGGTATTGACGAGCTCGAGAACGAAACGGTAATAAATATCAGCGGAGAAATTGACCAAGAAGAAAAGAAAAAGAAGAAGAATAAAAACAAATCTTCCGAGGCGAGACGATTGATGGCTCCCGCGCCGTCTACGCTAGAGATTACAGGTTGCGAGGATGTGGTCCGTCGCACGTCTACTAAACCTCCTAAATCAAACGTCTCTTCGTCTATACCGACGACGGAGGAATCACCGAGAGGAGAGATGGATCGTTTACAGTTGCTGAGAAGAAGTACGAAAGATACGACGCCGGCGCATTCGCCAGCGATTTCGCGGCAAAACTCGCTGCTCAATTCCAACGAGGGAGATATGGGAGAAGGCGCGGAGGCGAGAGTTTCACTCAACGCGCTCGCCAAAGAAATCGAAAAGTTACAAAACAGCATAAAAGATGATACGAATAATAATAAGTCCAGGTCATCGTCGTCTTCGTCGTCCAAGCTCGAATTAACTCCGGATAAAGAAGACGAAGTGCCGTTTGAAAATTTATCCGAAGTCGAACTCGAGAAGGACGTTCGAATTTACGAGCGCCTGGGAGGTGGCGCGTACGGTACGGTTTACCGCGGTAAATTTCGCGACCGTGAAGTCGCCGTGAAAACGCTTCGAGTGAACGCTTTGCCTACCGCAACATCCGCATCGACTACCACGCCTACGCCTTCCCAAAACAACGAGGAGGTCAGCGAAGACATAAAGATGTTGAAGTCTGAGGTTGAAATTCTTCGTCTCGCGAAGCACACGAACATCGTCTCCGTATATGCCGCGTGTTTTGAGCCCATACACAAAGCGCTACTCGTCGTTCAACTCGTCCACGGAGGATCGCTCAACGAAATGTTGCATCGCGAAAATAACGAAAGCGTCAAACTGTCGGGTACTTTGTTACGCACAATCCTGTTGGACGTTGCGAAAGCGATGGAGTATTTGCACAGCCTGAAGCCGAGGAAAATTTTACACCGCGATTTGAAATCTCAGAATGTCCTCGTGGAAGCTAAAGTACTTTCTGATGTGCTCGAGAAGAGGCGACAGCGGAGAGGCGACGATTACGATATTTTAGACGACGACGGTGATAACGCGCCGACTCTAAAATACAAGGCGTACGTTTGCGATTTCGGTATTTCTCGATTACTACCGCTGATGGCAAACACTTTGAAAACGAGCACTGCACATGTCAACGCGGGGACAGCGAATTACATGGCACCGGAATTGTTTACCGGACACTACCCGTGTTCGACGAAAGCAGATGTTTTCTCGTTCGGCAACATCGTATACGAATGCGCCACCGGGCGCATTCCTTTTGAGAAGTGCGTGCACTTTCGCATCGCGTTCCTCGTCTGCATGGAAGATAAGCGAAGCGAAATTTTGCCGGAAGATAAAGTTCGCAAGGATGTTCGCGAACTAATCGAAAGGTGCTGGAAAACAGACCCGAAAGAGCGACCAGACTTTACAGAGATTGTGCAAACAATCTCGCGCTTTCCCGCCAAGAAGAATTTTGACGAGACGAAGGAAGAATAAGAAAAAGATTCTCCTACTGGTATACTACTACTACTACTACTACTACTACTACTACTACTACTATTACTTACCCGAGTACGACTGATTTGACAATTTTTCAATTGTAAACTACAACCGATACGCTAATTGTATATTATGTTCTGATAGTATATTACGCCGCGTCTCTCTTTCTCTTTCTATTTTCACCTCTGCTACCTATTCTTCTTCATCGTCGTCGTTATCTTCCGTTCCTAATATTCCATTATATGGTCCTGGATTATTCCCGGACTCTTCAATGTCCCTAATCCACCTGTCCATGTAAGGGCACTTCTCCGGCGAGATCAACCCACCTGGCTCACATTCTTGATAGACCGTACAAATACCACACGGTACGTAACTCAGCGGCGTGAGTATATTGCTTTTCCACTTTGAAGGCACGTAGTATGTTTCGGTAAAATCGTCGCCGTCGTCAACTTCAACCGTCGCCTCTTCGCTTTCGTTTCCTCCTCTACCTTTTTTCTTTTGCTGCTGCTTCTTGTTGCTGCTGCTACCTTTCTTGTTCTCCATCGTCGCTTTCTTTTGTTTCTTGTTGCTATTCTTCCTCTTGTTATTATTCGCCGATCCTTTCTTGCGTTTCTTCGTCGTCGTGTCTTCGTCCTCTCCTTCGCTGTCTTCTTCTTCTTCTTCTTCTTCTTCTTCCTCGTCGGATTCGTACATCAACATTCCTTCAGCACCACCTCTTCGGTTCTTCCTATCGTCGATGAAATCGTCCTCGTACGCATCCATCTTCTGTCTCCTCCTTTCCTCGGGCGTGATCATCTCCACGTCCCCGTCGTAAAACAGCGTGTCCACAATCTGTTTCACGTCTTCTTTCCTCAAATTCACGTTGGATATTTTACTCTTCACGATGTGCTCATACACGTCCTGTAAAGTCACCCGTTTCTCTTTTCTGATAAAATCCCGGCACACGTCCCGCATGATTTTCACGAACTTGGCGTCAAACTCTTGATCGGTAAACCAAGCTCCACCGGTAATCTCCCTCGACGGTTCTAAATCGTACTTCATGTACACCTTTCGATTTTGCTGCGCGACGTGCTTCACGCTTTTAATCAACTTCCTTTGCTCTAAGGTTTTAAAAATCTTCGTCACTTTCACCTGCGGGAAGTTCGTCTTTTGCTTGACTTCTTTCGTCCACATCCCGCTATTCCCGGCGGTTTCGATGACTTGCAACACCAACCTATCTTCGCTCGATAACCCTCGTTTCTTGAGCATTTCTTCCTCGCTCACTCTTTTGAAGTAGCAAATTGCATTGTCGCCTTCGCCTTCCGTGTGTAACGTGATTTTCTCTGAATCCAACAAGTGGTTGATGATGTCCCTGCGTAAGCCTCCTTTCCAAAAGGACAAAATCTTCTGCAAGTCTGGGTCGCTGACGCCTTGGTTGTTGTTGTGAGAGGCAATAGCATCGAGGACTTGTTGATTATAGTCTTCTTCTTCTTCTCGTTGGGTGTTGTTCGTCGGAGGCATCACGATTTCATCGTCGTTGTCCTCGTTCTCGTGAGTATTCGTTCCTCCTTTCTTCGCTTTTCCTTTCGATCCTCCCGCCATTTTTTCTTCTTTCTTTCTTTCCAGAGAGTAAGAGAGTAAGAGAGAGAGACAACAGAGAGAAGAAGCAGAAGCAGAAGCAGAAGACAAAGAAGCGCGCGTTTGGGCCGAGAGAGAGAGAGAGGACACGCTTTACTCTGTATCTATATCTATACTATAGAATAGTAGTTTCTTTTTTCTGACGGCTGCGCGTGGGAGGAAAAAAAGAGAGGCGAGAGAAACAGTGGTCAGTCAATTAAGTTCTACCTTGAAGGATCTTCTCCCTCTTTTTTTGTTTGTGTGTTTGCTCTCTTCCGTCTTCTCTCTCTCTCTCTAAAAAAAGAAAAACAATCGCTCTCTTTTAAGCGGTGAATTTAAGCGTGGAATGCTTCATATTTGCACTCGTGTCCTTTTGAACACACACACACACATCTCGAAGCACATTATTCACGTTTAAACATGTCTTTTGCATCTACCATCGCAAACAGAGCCGCGTTAGCCACTCGCGTGGTTTCGCAAGTCACCAAGTCTTCCAACAACAAGAGACGATCTTTGATTGTAAAGGCGGAAGGGGACGTTCCTGCGGAAACGGAAAAGCCAGCCGCTGCGGCTCCGGCGGTGCGTTTTTTTACTTCTTCCCTTTGATTTTTTTACGCTCGCGCGTGCATTGGAGGTCGAGGGAAACGAATTTCTGTTTTGATGGGCAATCGGGACGTCGGAACGAGGTTCTCGCGCGTCGATTCCGACACCGTAAAATTCGAATCTCTCTCGCCTTTTTGTGCTCTTTTTGATACGCACCCGGGGCCGAGATACGGTTGATATCTCTAAAGGGAAAATTTTAAAGACGTTTTCTCTTTTCGCGACGAGCTCCTGTTGCGACTTGCGTCGGACGAGCGAACGGTACGAACGGACGCAACGAGTGGTGCGGGAGCTGTTTGAACTCTTTCGAGCGTGGGAAGAGTAGGAGATATGCGCGCGCGCCCGAAGGAAAAAAAATATGATCAAACGACAAAAACTCACCTCTCTCTTCCCTTGTTCTTTTCTCGAAAATAATCACATTTAACAGAAGGTTGCCAGAAACACGGACAACCTCGCTCCGTTGTACATGTTGGGCGTCTCCGACCAATCTTTGTCCTACTTGGACGGCACCTTGCCGGGTGACTACGGTTTCGATCCGCTCGGCTTGTCCGATCCGGAAGGCGCCGGCGGTTTCATCAACCCGGGGTGGTTGGCGTACGCGGAAGTTATCCACGGCAGATGGGCGATGCTTGGCGTTGCCGGCGCGACTGCGCCGGAAACGATGAAGGGCTTCATTCCGGACTCCACGGCGGTGGTTTGGTTTAAGAACGGTATCATCCCGGCGCAAGGCTCGTACGACTTTTGGGCGCCGCCGACGGCGTTGTTCTGGGTCATGGTGTGCATGATGAACTTTGTCGAAATCAACAGATTGACTGAATACGCCAACCCGGGCTTCAGAACGAAGCAATCTTTGGCTGGCTTGGAAAAAGGGATGGGCGGCACCGGCAACCCGGCGTACCCGGGCGGTTCGTTCAACCCGATGGGTATGGGCAAAAACGACATGGACGCGATGAAGGTGAAGGAGATCAAAAACGGCAGATTGGCGATGATGGCGTTTTTCGGTATCATGGTGCAAGCGATCATCACCGGCGAAGGGCCAGTGAAGAACTTGACGGATCACGTTACCGATCCGTTCGCGCACAACTTGTTGACCAACTTTGCGAACGTCGGCGGCGCGTCTCCGTTCTAATTTGAGAAGAAGAGTAATTGTTATTAGAAAGAAAGAAAAAGAGGGAGAAAGAAAAGAATTTTGTAAAAATGAAAGAGATAAAGGAGAGAGAGAGAGAGGGAGAAATCGGTGAGAAATTGGAGAAATTGGATGTGTTAGGAACGCGCGGGTGTGTGCTTGAAGTAGTTTTACTAGGAAACGAAGGGCAAGCTGCGTTTGCGCTTGCAAGAGCAAACTGTTTTGTGATATCAAAAGAATATTATTGAGACGGAATAACTTACATAAATACGCGCAGATCTCAAACTCGTTCTTCTTTTACGAGCTTAATTTTCTTTCCCTGAGCTTTTCTCGCGCACGCGTTGATAACATTTGAACTTGTAGCGGTGTCGAGAGATGCGAAATCAATCGTTTGGCGGCTTCGGTTCGCCATTCCTCTTCGCCGCGAGGCGAAGAGAGCAAAACGCACAACATCTCCTCCAGCATCCACGTTTCGATGCATTTCGCCTTGAAAAGAGTCTCCGCGATACACTCACCGCGTGCATCTGTTTCAAACACAAACGTTAACATCTTTTCCCTTTTCTCTTCCTCTCTTTCAAAGTCTCGCCACGCGCGGTTGAACTGGTCAAACGTCTTGATCTCGGAACAAAACAAGCGCAAGTTCTCCTCCGTATCCGTTCTCTCGTTCGTGTGCGTTTGTAAACTCGACAAAGGTTTTCTCGACGCCAACGAACGCGACGCGATGTTACTCTCGCTTTTAAATCTCTCGATGTCATCTCGGTCTTCCCTTCGCGTTTCTTCTTCTTCTTTTTTTTCTTCTTCCTCTTCGACGGAGGAGTTTTTCCCGCAACGACTAAAAGCTCTCGTCCACTCCTCTCTTTTCATCGGTTTCAAGTGCGCGTACCGGGAGAGTTTTTGCCACTCCTCGTACGAAATGTGTGGATTTCTTTGCAACAAATCTTTCTTCGCCCGGTTCGAGTGACGTTGGCGGCTTTTCTCCGTCGCCTCTCGCCGAGCGAGCGCGGTTTTCATTTTCAAACCACTCGCCTCTTCTTTGACGCTTCTTCTCTCGTGCGTATTTTTCTTCAAAAGAAATTTTACGCACACACCACCTCTGACAGTATATCATCATGGCGCCTCGGGGCCGCGCTTCCACGAAAACCCCGGCAGGGAGAGCGAGGGCAAAACGATTGAGTGTTTTGCTTCTCGCTTTATTCGCGTGTGTGATTTTGGTCGCGTTTCGAGACCGAGAAACAAAAGGAAGAGATGGTGGAAGCGAAGATTTCTCGATTGGAATACATCGAGAAGAAGAAGATGATAAACAACAACAATCGAAGGAAGTCCGAGGCCACGGGATGTCTCGCGACCGATACAAAGATTCTCACATCACCATGGCGCAGAAATTACTATTGCAAAAACCGCCGAAACCGTTTCATCCGAGGTGCTTCGATGCGCCGAAACCGTGGAGGCCTTTAGAGGAGATCGAAGAGTGGAAGAGAAGAAGAGTGAGTCTTAGGAGGAAAGCGTTATCGAGCGGCGAGAGAGCGAATGAAGTAGGAGCAGAAGGAGAGGAAGAACACGAGGGAGTGAACGGGACAGAATCACGCGAACGAGGAAGAAGGCAGTTGTTAACGTTCAAAGCGGCTGGAATGGGTGGTAAATTTGGCCCGAGCTGTTCTCCTCGCGCGCCGTTGAAAGCTCGTCAAGCGTGCGCCGAGCAACGCGCGTTGAAGAGATGCTCGGAAGAATCGAAAGTGAGCAAGAAGAAAGTCGACCAGTTATCTGAGGTAGAAAAGAAATTAAAGAAGTGTTTAGTGGATTTGAAATCGTGCGAGGCGACGAGAGACGAGTTGAGGAAGGTGGCCATAGAGTTTAGCGGGATTCAAACGTTAGCGCTTGGGAGTCCGAATTGTTTCGTGCACTCGAAAGGCGGGAGTAATAAGTGTTTACCGTTAGTGAAGAACGAAGAGACTGGGCTCTTATCTGGTGGATGTGGAGAGCGTGGTGGTGGACCGAAAGCGGGATGCGATATGAGCTCGGGGTGGGAAGAGCGCGTACCGACGCCGAAAGAGGACGTGTTCAAAGGCTCGGCGTACGATCGGTGCGCTATCGTAGGCAACTCGATGAACTTATTCGACGCGGAAAACGGAGACGCCATCGACCAGTACGATGCAGTGTTCCGATTTAACTCCGAATGGCGACGCATGCACCACGTGATGCAAGAAAAAGGCGTGAAATTCGAGGACAAGCAAAAATATATGGGTACGAAAACAACCTTTCGATTAGTCAATCGAAAATATACGACGAGTTTATTAGACGGCGACGGAGCGTCAGAGGACATTTCTAGCGACGAAGAAGTTTTATTTTGGAACTATTTTTCCGCGCCATATTTACAGGCGTTGCAAAAGAAACATCCCAAATTGAATTTACACTTAGCAGCCGCAGATTTAATCAACTGGGAATTGGAGGTGTTCTCGCAGTTGAGGAAAGACTTGTACTCGTTAGGCGTCGGGCCGTTCGAGTGTTACCGATTCATGTCTTCCGGCGTCCACGGGGTTTTGATGGCGCTGAAAATGTGCGAAGAGGTGGATTTATTCGGGTTTAGCGTTTCCATGGATAACTTTGCCAAGTCGTTTAATCACGGACGACCGAGCGAAAGCCACTCGTGGGAGTTTGAAACGATGTTGATGCGGTTACTTTACTTTACTGGCGCAATCAACGTATGTAATAGCTGAAGTAGTTATAGTTATGTTATATAGTAAGATGTTTTTCGATTACACAAGTATTAAAAAACAGAATGATCTATTTATTCTTTCTCTCTCTTCACCCTCTCTCTCTCTCTCTTTTCAACTCTCTCTTTCTCTTTTTCTCTCTCTCGTTTTCTGATTGTTTTCTTTCGTTCTCTCGGCTGCGTTCTCAATAAGTTTACTAAATCTTTTCTCTCTAAAAAAGAAACTACAAATTTAGTAAACTTCGACGTGCCATTGACCGTTTTTCTTCAAACCTTCCAACCACTCTTCGTAGTCGATGCCCTTTTCTTTGCACACACCTTCCAACATGGACAAAATACCCGGCATCATACCCTTCAAACCGCAGAAGTACATGTGCGCGCCGCCGTCGAGCAAGCCAAAGACTTGGTCCTTGTATTCCTCAACCTTGTCTTGGATGTACATTTTGCCGCCCTTCTTGTTATTTTGTTCTCTGGACAAGGCGTAGTCAATTCTGAATTGGCCCGGGAATCGTTTGACGCACTCTTGGAATTCGTCGTCGTACAAAGTGGCGTCAGAGTTGGCGACGCCCATGAACAACCACGCCAAGCCGGTGAAGTTCCAGCTCGGGACGTCTTCAACGAAAAATCGGCGGATGTACGCTCTCATCGGGGCAATACCAGTACCAGTGGCAACCATGATGACCGGGGTGGACGGATCCTTCGGCAACAACATGACTTGGCCAGTCGGGCCAGTCATCATGATTTCCGTACCCGGGGTGGCGTCGCACAAAAAGTTGGAGCAGATGCCCTTCTTTTCCGGATCTTCAGCGCCCTTCTCTTCGTCCCAGTAGGTCGCACGACGAACGCACAAAGTTGCAGTTTGACCGTCGAAGGAGTCCCCATATCTAGTAGACGCGATGGAGTACAATCTCACACCGTGCGCAACTTCCTTACCCTTGGAGTTGATCTTCGTCCCCGGCGGAATAACGCCGTACGACTGCCCTTCCCAAAACGGCATCTTTCCTCCGTGGTCGATGATGATGTGCGTGGTTTCCCCAGTCGCCTTCGGGCCAACAATTCTTTCCACGGACTTGACGGTACCAGTGAACGGCGTCTTGTTCTTGTACGTGTTCAACGGCATTTCACCTTCTTCCAACGCTAACGGAACCTTCGCCTTGCCGGATTGCATGGATTTCCCAGCCGTCTTGGCCATTTCGAGACCCAAGCCGTACGGGCCACCCTTATCGGCCGCTTTGACCATGGTGGACACTCTGGCCACCTTTTGGCTTTGGCGAGCGGAGGTGACTTTTTGCGAGATGCATTGCTGTTTATGATAGAGAGAAGAAGAGAAGAATTCATCAGTAATCAAACTTAAGACGACCTTATCCGTCTTTTCCAAAGCACCACCCACAAAAGAAACAAAAAAAAAAACTGCTTCTGCGCGCTATCTAAAATCATCGTCTCCCATCATCGTAAAACACCCAACGACGGGCGACGCGAAAACATACCTTGGCAGAGAGGCCAGCGAAAGATAACTGCATTTACGATTAGAAAAACGTTGGTCAGTATTACGTCTCATCCTCCGTTCGTTCGATTTTCTCGTCGTCTTTCCGGATATAAAAAATTCAGTTACGCCTCTCACTCATCACCGCGTTCTCGCTAATCCATCCGCGCAAAAAGAACAGAGGAAAAAAAAATTCGGAAATGCCTCTCGCAAAGGACCTCGCGACTTTTGCAGACGCCGTCGCGAGCCCCCATCGCGCGGTCGTCGAAGAGTAACGCCACGCGCGCGTAATAAAAGAGAGTCATCGACGAAGAAACGCACAGTAGAAGCCATTTTTATATTATTACGTGTGTGATTATATATAAAAGGTATAGAGAGATCTTTTGTGTGGGGCAAACGAAAAGCTGAAAACTCTTCCTCTCTTGCCTCAAAAATTTGTGGCTCGTCTGCCCTTAAAAGTTTTGTGTGCACATTTCGTCTCTGATTGAGTTATACAAAGAGAGAGAGAGAGAGAGAGAAGGACTTTAGCATCGGTACACATATAGTACCATGCGGACTGTAATTTCTTCCCTTTCGCGATGCGTGGAGTGCAATAACAACAAGTATTCTTCGAAGAGGAGCGAGAGCGAACGGCGAGCGTCGGTTTCCGGGATCGATGATGATTACACGAAGACGTCACACCTCCCGAGGATGATGAAAACGAGAAAAAGCCGTTTACGTCGCAGGAGTCGCGCGGTCGCGGCGATGCGAGCTAACCAGGGGTTCGCGGGAGAAGAAGAGAAAACGGTCAAAAGTGGTAATCACATCGCTTCTTTTCGAAGAAGGGGACAACAACGCTCGCGAAGAACTCGAATGCATTTCGGCGAAGACGTCGGCCAAGAGGAAATGTCTTCGTTATTGGACGACGTGGTAGATACGTGTCCAGTACCGATGGACCAGAGGCCTTCGTCGCAACTTAAAGAAGTCGCCGAAGGCCTGGTTTCTGGATGGGGCGGTTTAGATGGGAAGAGTTACGCGGTACGGTTGACTATTTTGTGCGGATTTTTCTTCACGGTCATCGCGTACCCGATCGCGAGCGAGACGTATAATCCGGAGATACAATGGACGGAGGCGCACGTCGCGGCGATGTTGGGTTCCTTGGTTGCGGTTAGCGCGATAACGTTGAACATTCACAACTCGTGGGATTACGTGAGAAATCGCTTACTCTCGGCGACGATTGAGTACGAAGAGACGGGATGGTACGATGGTCAAGTGTACGTGAAAACGCCGGAGATGTTGGCGAAGGATAGATTGGACGGGACGTACGTGTGCGGCCCGGCGGTGGCGAGGTGTAAGAAGACGATGTTGGCGTGCGGAGCGGGCGTGTTAGGTTGCGTGTTCGCGTTGAACGCGCTGGACGCGCCGAAAGTAGACCAGGAGAACTTTGGCTCGTACACGCCGCAAAAAGCGGCTTTGCTGAGAGATTTAGGCATGGGAACGTACATCGACGCCGGCGAAGGGAAAAGGATCAGCCAAGGCGGTATGTTCTCTCGCGAAACGGCGGATAAATACGAACCGGAAGAAGAGGACGAAGACGAAGGAGACGAAGTCAACGGCGTGGTCATGAGTTACGCGCCGTCGGTATCTATAGTTTCACCCTCTTCCTCGTCGTCGTTTCCTTCGGTATCATCGGAAAAAGCAGACGAAGGAGGAGATATCCTCGCCAAGGCCGCCGAGTAAAAAACGACTTTGCGATATGCAAAAGCGCGCGGTCAAAACAGTGTAGCAGCCATTTTAGTTTAATAATATGTTTTTCATGTATGCAGCATCGCTTTGGTACTCGCTTCTTCCGTCCTCCTCGAAAAGATCGTCTCTTTTGTTCGTCTTCTCCTCGACAAAACGCCTTCAAAAAAAAGAACGATTCATTGATTTTCTCTCGTCGTCGTTCTCACAAAACTCTCTTTTGCACCACCACGCGACAAAAGACGACTGACATTTCTTTCAAATTTTAACATGCAGAATTTTTTTTTTCAAAAAGCGCAGCAAAAAAAGCAGAGACAGTTTCCTCACTTTCATATCCACACATCCACCCCCAACAAACACGAGCGATACTAGCACGCAGAAGAGCCGGACGACCCCCGTTCTTCTTCGTTTAGCGAACACGCGATACACCTCAACGACGAGGAGAAGAATATAAGAGACTCTTTTTTCTTCTTCTCGTCCTCTCGTGCACTCCGACGGTGACTCTTTGATTCGCGAACAGTTCGTTTGAAAATCATTTTTCAAAAACATTTTCAAAATGTCCTCGCGGAAGATGCGACGAACAACCGCAACGACAACGAAGAACAACAACAACAACAGGTTGAAAGATCTCACCAACACGAACAACACCAAAGAGAAAGAACAGGAGGACAGAAATAAAAGGAACGCTTCGAGTACTCCCGAGATTCCGGATTCGAGGCCGTCGAGGATGACCGCCAGTATCGTCGTCGAAGCATCCTCATCCCCGAGATGTTTGGCGGGCGAGAAAAAAGAAGCGACGACGAAGAAGAAAAAAAACACAACTTTTCCACGAGCTGGAACGAGGAGGAAAAGAGTCGCAAAAGCGATACAAAAGAAGGAAGACAACCGAGACGAAGATTTCGAGATCGATTTAATGTGCGAAGAAGAACCCTTGGTAGGAAAAAGAAGGCGGAAAGGAACAGGGAAAGCGTCGAACACCACGCGCAGTCGTAGCGGTACGATTTCAAAAATTTCATCTTTTTTTTTTGTATCTGTCTTCTCTCGTGTTTTTTGCTTCTGTTTTTCTCTCTTTTTGAATTCAAAAATTTTCAAAATCGTTGGTGTTTGAATACACGCAACGACGAACGAGAAGAGTCTATTTGAAAATACTCACGCCGCGTGACATTTTCTTTTCCTCAACACAGATAAACCATCTTTACCACCAGTTTCATCGAAAGATGACGACGAGGAAGGAGAGGACGACGATTTCGACGACGCGAAGAAGGTGAAGAAGAAGACAGTGAAGAAGACAGAAAACGCGGGAAAGAGGCTTTCGACGCAAACGACGCCGACGGCGTCGCGAGGCGCGACGTCGACGCTGGCGGAGTACGCCTACTGGGCGTTTTCCAACGACGGCGGGCGGCGGAGGACGGAAGAAAGGTACACGTTGGACCCGTACGTGAAATATGGGGAGTTGTTCAACCCGGCGATGCGACAGCAAGTCGTGAATTGGATGTATAAGAGGTCTCTTCGGTTATCGATGGCGCCGGAGACGTTTCATTTGGCGGTGAGGTACTGCGATACGTTTTTGAGTAAACGCGAGTGCGAGGTGTTTTTGCAAAGAAACGGGAACGGTTCGGAGCCGGTGCCGGCGAAAGCGATCGAGTCGTTCTATGTTGTCGACAGACTAGAATATGCAAATCCTGGTAAAGACAGAAAGGTTTTGTTTTACGCCAAGGAGGCGGAAGGTACGAGCGCCATGGATGGCGTTGATTTTGGCGGCGTGACGCCGATTTTCCCGCTCGGCGACGAAACGGTGAACCCGTTGTGCAACAAACTGAAAAGGTTAGGTGCGACGTGTTTATTCGTGGCGGCTAAGATTGTTGAGGTGAATCCGCCGTGCGCGGCGACCGTGGCGTCGTGCACGGAAGTGAGCACGTTTAACCGCAGTCAGTTGTTACTCGCCGAACGCGCTTTGCTGCGCGAGTTGGACTTTTTTCTGTACCGGCCAAATCCGAGAGCGTTTTTAGACGCATACATCGACGTCGCGCACAGAAAAGTGGCGAAGATATCCGTAGAAGACAGATTGGAGAAAGAGAAAAAAATTTACGAACAAAAGTACGGAGGAAAGTACGATGAAACTTCCTTGGCGTATAAAAATATGAAATTCGCTTTGGAGAGTCACAAGAGGAAAGTGGAAGAGTTTTGCGAGTTGACCGTGGACTTGGCGGTGCTTTCCCAACAACACTTGCGTTGGCAGCCGAGCGTTATAGCGGCTTCGGCACTGGCTATAGCCCTGGAGGACGAGTGGTATTTGTCGTGGGACAGCGCGGATATGGAGTGCATGGTGGAGTTGACCGGGTACGCGTACGACGACTTGGCCGAGTGTAGCAGATGGTTGTTGTCGGTGCTGAGAAGCGCGAGCGTCGCGGAAGAAATCCAGCGAAGAGGAGAAGCCGGGAGTCGATGGTACTCGAAACTTCACGCGAACGAGAAATACCGCGGGGTTATTGATCGCGTGACTGACGAAAAACGACCACACATGCAACGACTCGAGAGCGCGTTTGGATACACAAACTTCACGAGCAAGCGAGGGATTTTACTTACGGATTTCAAGGAAATTGAAAACTGTTTCGAAAAGGCAGTTTCGAAAGGCGTGCCAAAATCCAAATAGAAGAAACGAAAGGAAAAATGAAGAGAGAGGGCCGAGAGGTAACGAAGAGACGAGAAGAAGAGGAAGAAGAAGAGAATGAAGAGAATGAAGACGATGATGAGAATCATCGCATAAGTAGTAATATATATTATTTAGAAAGAGAGAGAGAGAGATGAGAGAAGGAGAGGATGATAATGATAATATCGTGCGTGATTGTGAGATGTGTAGTAGCGAGAAAGACGTTGAAAAATTGTATTAGTCAGCTGTGCAAGAATAATAATAACCATACTAAATCGAACGTACACGCGCGCGTACGCGTTCACCGACTTCTCTTAAAATCTTCTTCGTTCTCGACGTATTCGTATATATTCATATATAATTTTATTTTATTACAGATTTGGTTCGAGTACGTATTATATTATGTACCTCGTCGATTTGTTTACTTTCATCTCGCGAGCGATGAAAACTGTGTGTTTCATCATCTCAACATACTCATGCCGCTGGCTAGCAAAGCCGAAGCGATGAAACCTCTCACGCCCACCTCGGGAATATCCAACGCGACGTTTCTAGCCGTCCAATATGAACACCCCATCGCCGATAACGCCAATATCGACGCCGTCCGTAACTTTATATTCCCCATGGCGTAATGTTGCGCTCCAACCGCGATGTTTGTGAGTAAAGTACACAACAGCGCAGTCGCCGCGATCCTATGCACTTCCAAGTCCGTCTCGGCGGATAAATACGAAGTCACTAAAACTCCGCCGCCAATGCCTACCGTACCTTGAATCAACCCAACCGCTATACCTAAATACACATACTCCCTCTCGTTATACAACGCATCCATCCAACTCCCGTGCTTATAATACCTCTCTAAAAACTGTTGCGATACGATCGTATACAAACTTCCTTCAGGTTGTTGGAAATGTCCATCTTTATCCGGCGCCGAGCTCATAATGCCGTGATCCGCTAACGCTTTTTTAATTCTCTCCTGCTCCGCAATCTCCTCTTTCGTCGGTTCGTACTCTTCATCTATTTTTTTTTTAATTAATACCGATGGGGCGCATAAGACTAAAGCGCCTCCGAGCATCCGTCGCATCATCGGTCCCGATATGTGCTGCGCAAACTTTTGTCCAATCGGCGTGCACGCCGCGCCGGCGAAACCAATCGTCGCCGCGCACGGTAAGTCTGTTTTAAAGTTGTTGTTATTATTGATTACAGTACATTTAAAGAAAATTCTTACGCGTGAGTTTTTGTGCAACACGTTCGTTCGCGAACGACGGAGAGAGAAAGAAAGAGAGAGAGAAAGAGAGCGAAAAGAGCAGAAGCACACAAGATAAGCGTCTCGTCCTTCCTCTTCTACATGTCGTACCTGTGACGCCTTTCTGCGCGTACGCTAAACTCCCCGCCGCGGTCGCCCCGGTCACCGCCGCCACCGTCGTCCCGACGATATCTTTCGCCTTGAACCCGAGTCTGGACAAAGCCGGGACGAACACCACCGCCCCGCCTAAACCGGTTATCGCGGAGACCATCCCGGCGAAAGAACCAGAGGCAGCCGAGAACGCCGCGCGCGAAGACGGCGTGGATAACGATTCCACCGCCACGGCTTTGGCTATTTTCGCGGTCGCTTGTTTTGCTGCCATTGTTGTTCTATTATTTGCTCGTCGTCGTTAGGTCCTCGTTTCACACTTATTATGCGTGGTATTTGCGCGCAGAAGTTTCGATTCGATCGCTCTGATGAGATATACGTCTGACTCACTCGTCGCGCAAAGAAATTTCCCCTCTCTCTATATATACAACAAAAGTTTCTTCTTTTCTCGTGGCTCGAAAAGAAGAACGCGACGGGAATCAATTCACCACAAAACGCAAAGTCTTCCTCTTCCTCCTTCTTCTTCTTTGTCTTCTTCGCGTCCTGTGTCTCTCTGAACCAAGCGATTGAGAAGACTAAAGAGACGAGAGTTTACACACCAAATTATTCTTCTCACACGAAAGCACCCGAAAAAGAGCAGCAGAAAGAGGTTTTTTGACGCAAAAAAAAAGACCGCAACCAGATTTGTGTTTTTTTCTTTCTCGTCTGTGTTTTTTTGTTGTTGTTGTCCTCCTCTTTTGAAAAGAGAGAGAGATATTTTGCACGACGACAGAGATGCGCCAAGACAGAAGATCGTCATTATATAGTAATTCGATTTCTGAGTGTTGTCATCGTCGCACGCGTTGAAAACGCACACAGCAGTTAAGGGCGGATTTATATACACACACTACTTTATTAAAACGAACACGCAAAAAACGTATCGTTATCATGGGGTGAGCAGATGTTTATATTAGTCGTTTTATTGTTTTTTCTTCTCGCTCTCTTTCGAGGGGGTCGACCAAATATCGTTTCGACTCGCGGAGTGAATTGTGCCAGCACACGCAACGAAAAGATGATGCAACTTTCCTCTCCAAAGCGCAGACTGTCGCCATCTCAAGAAGAAGAAGACGAAGAAGAAGACGAAGACGAAGAAGAAGAACAACAAAAACGTTTTAGGCGCAAAAGCGCGCGTTTCTCTTCCTCTTTAACTCGTTTGGTTGTCTTCTTCTCCGTCTCTTTTGCAACAACACCCCGATGAAAAGCGCAGAGGAGGAGGCTGAGAATCGTTTTAAAAAAAGAGAGTTTTCGTTGTCGTTAAATGTGCTCCAGATGTAGAGGAGGGAGAGAGAAAGTTTTGGTTAAAAAACAACCGTCTCTCTCTCTCTCTCTCTCTTCTTTTCTTCGCTTCTTCTTCTGCTCCCGTTTCTTCTTTCCGGCGTTGTTGTTGTCGCGAGTAGTATTCCGCGCTTTTTTCGAGACGTGGAAGACAAAACGCTGACCAACCTTCTTCTTCTTCTTCTTTTCGCGTAAACAGTTTCTTTTCGAAAAAAGAAGTCGACCCGGACGCGGACCCTCACGGTGGCGACGATTTTATCGAAGGCGGTAAGCGACGATGCACGGACGTTTTGTTCTTGTTGGCGTTTATCGCGTTTTGGGTCGGCATGTTGGCGTGCGGCGGGTACGGTTTTACCAACGGCGATCCGGCTTTGTTAATCATGGGCACGGATTACGAGGGCGTTTTGTGCGACGAGAAAGGTACCGGGGTGGCCGGGACTGGCAGCGGGAACGTCATCGATAACTCCGGATTGAAGACGAGATACTGGGCAAACTTCTTGGAAGTCGCGGCGGTGGCGAGATCTGCGGCGGTGGCGGCGACGACGCCGTCGTTCGCGTCTTCTTCGTATACTTTAGCGGATGCGAAGAGCATGTGCGTTTCTACTTGCCCGCAGCCGTCCGAAACGGCTGGACAAGTGACGTGGTTTTGCGATTACCCGGAAAGTAATTCGTACGCCGCGCAGTTGACGAAAGAGGCGTGGAAGACGAAAAACGGAGACGTGTATTCCGACCTGACCGACGCGGAGAAAGTGACGAGTTTGCAATTGAAAGGGCCGTGTTATCCGGTTTTGATTCCAAGCGTAAACACGTACTTTTCGTGCAACTATTACGGCAACTTTTCGCAGTCGTCGTTCGATGCGTTCACGGCTTTGTCAGTTTCGGGTACAACCGGGACGAATTTTCTCACCGACGGCACGTACAGCTCGTTTGCCTCCTTGGACGGATTAGTCGAAAGCATCAACTCGCAAGTTACGGATTACATCGCCGGCCCGATGGAACGATTCCAAAGGTACATCGATGACTTTATCGTCGCGAAGAACGTTTTAGGCATGGCGGCGGGCGCCTGTCTCGTCTTATCGCTCGCCTGGTTGGTCATATTGAGATACTTCACCTCGCTCTTTTGCTGGGGCACGGTCATCGTGGTCAACCTCGGCTCGATTGCGGTGACGTGCTACTTGGCTTTGTATTCTGGCTTAATCGGTGATGACCAAATCTCCGGCATTGTCGATTCCACGGGCTTGGATTCCACCGAGCTCAACGCGTCTTCTTGGGTCGATCCGGCATCCGAAAACAAGGAAGTGTTGAAGGCATGCACGTACGTCATGGCGGTCTTTACCGTCATCTTTTTCATCTTCACCTTGTTGATGGTTCGACGCTTAAAAGTTGCCATCGCGTGCATTAAAGTGTCCATCAGCGCCTTCTCCACGGTGCCGAGCTTGATTGTCTTTCCTTTGGTTCCGTGCGTTGGGATGATGTTGCTTTTCTTGTACTGGGTGTTCGCTGGCGTCTACCTCATGTCCTGCGGCGACCAGAAGATCCAAACATGCGTCCATCCGTTCGAGTCTTCCGAATTGCACGGCTGTGGCGTCGAAACCGAATGGTCTCGCGAGTTGCAATACATGCTCTTGTACCACTTCTTCGGCTTCTTGTGGACGACGCAGTTCTTTATCGCGGTGTCGTATTTAGTCGTCGCGTACGTCTTTGCCAAATTTTATTGGTCTGGTGCGGACAAAATGGGTATGACGCCACTTTTAACGTCCATGAAGAGAATGCCGTTCTATCACTCCGGTTCGGCGGCGTTTGGTTCCTTCTTGATTGCAGTCATGCAATTCGTGCGCGTCTGCATGAGAGTCGTCATGACGGGCATGAAAAAAATCGACCGAAACGGCAAAGTTTTTGCCGTCGTCGGCTACGTCATCGAGTGCTGCTTGTGGTGCTGCCAAAAGATCATCGAGTTCATCAACCGAAACGCGTACATTATGATTGTCATCGACGGTAACTCCTTCTGCTGGTCGGCGTTTCAAGCGTTGAAATTGATGATTGCCAACGTCATGTCCGTCGCCGCGATTAACATCGTCGGCGACTTACTCTTGTTCTTGGCGAAATTGAGCATCTCAATCGGTACCGCGTTCTTGGCATTCGTCATGTTAAACGGCGACGATTACAAAGAGGAAATTTCCTCTCCGGTTTTAATCTGCTCCGTCATCGCCATCTTCGCCTACTCCGTCGCCGCCGTCTTTATGGGCATCGTCGAAATGGGCATCGACACTACTTTGTTGTGTTACTGCAGAGACATGGAAAAGCACAACGGCACTCCGCAATACGCGCCGGAAGTTTTACAAAAAGCTTTGGGCATCGCCGGTGAAGTCCAAAAAGCCGAAGAGGAAAGAAAGGCGGCCAAAGCGGCTGCGAAAGCGGCCAAAGCGGACAATTCGGAGTAAACGAAAGAGAGATACCTTAATATACTACTAAATGATAATACTTTAAAACTGTGATGATGATGAAATAAAGTCTCGAAAGAGTTGTTGTTGATATAAATTTTGTATGCTTTTTTAAACCACCACCATTTTTCAATCGGAGGAATACTTCTTCGTGAATACGCGCTCATAAGCCAACATGTTAAGTTTCGCGTTGCATCGAGGCACCCAATTATGACTTGTGGTGGACGTGTAAAAAGGAGGTTCAAAAAACCAAATTTTCGACACAGAAAAGTCACACGCACTTTTTAAGAGATACATACGTTTGCGCGCCGTGAGCGAACGACGATGTCGTTTGAGGCCACTCACGGGGATGTCGCTTCATCGCTCGATCGAAAACGGTACGTAGAAACGTTCGTTCTCTTCTGCAACGCGCTCACGCGCTGTGTCTCTCTTTCTTTCTCTCTCTCTGTCTGACGCACATTTTTATTCCAATTTTTGTGGTTTGTCCTCCGCTTTTTTCGGTCGACCTTTCTCAAATCTACGGATAACAATAGACTAACGCATCGCGTATAACTCACGTTCTTCTGCGAATGAAACAGGCAACGTGAGCAATTCAAAGCGCTCCTGAGGAAAAACTACACTCTGAAAAGAAGAGGCTTGTGGTGTTGCTCTTTGTTCGAACTGCTCGTCCCGACCGCATTCGTGGCTTTGATGTGTTTGCCAAAGGCACTCGTCCCGGACGAGAAGAACCACGACGTGTTATACAGGAGCTTTTCGATAGGCGCTGGGTGGAATCCAATCGGGCAATTTGGGTCGTCGGAAGAAGATGGGGGTGGTGATACTTCATCTTCGTTGAAAGGAAGCGGATGGCAGTTTACGTTTACGCCGATTACGGAAGAGACTTCGGATATCGTCGAAAGGGCGTACGTGAATTTTTTGTGCGCCGATAGTCGAAGCGAGAACGCGGACGTGAAAAATATGAGCTTCAGCGTTCCTAGGATGGTGGGTATGGGTTGGAACGAACGAGCGTTGGAACAAATGGTAACAGAGTCTAGCGAGGATCCTAGCGATCTGGAGAAGAATAAAACGGCGACGGCGGCGGAGATGTTGCTAACCGGGAGGATCTTCGACGAAGATGGCGTGAAAGAGTGGCGAGAGGAAAGGTGCTCGGATACGTGTTTGCAAGATGAAAGCGGATGTTTTAAAACGAAGTGGTTACCGATATTGAGTGAATTCGTGAAAGGTTTCGAGACGGAAGACGCGATGGAGACGCACAGATTTGAAAAAACCGGAGAGGTACTGGCGGAAATTGTGTTTTCTTCTTCGAGTAGTAGCGATGGTGATAGCGATATTGAAGACGACGACGATAGCGACACGTCCACATCAAACGCGTTCAGCATTGTAGACGAAGAAACGAGGTACACGATTCGATTAAACCGAACGCATTTTGGAGGCCAGAGAACGCTCGCTCGCGCTACCGGTAGACAATACTCTACGGAGTGGGAGGGCGAGAGCGAGCAAGACTACTGGAAACGGTTCGAACGATCGGTACAACTCCAACACGCCGTCGATCAAGCCATAGTGGATATGAAAGATGACAAAGATGACGGTGTGCCAAAAAAATTTAGCGTCCAAATTGATTCCTCTATCAAACCGTTCCCGGCGGTTGGCTACACGTACAACTTGGGTGGTATAATCGCCGCGTCTTTTATCGGTTTTGTTGGCACCATAGCGTTTCAGTCTTCTGCTGTATTAGTCATGAAAACCATAGTCGTAGAAAAGGAGTTAAAATTAAGAGAAGGGATGAAAATGATGGGCTTGACTGATTTCACGTACTGGTCGAGTTGGTTAGTTACGCATTGGGCAGCCTCTATGATTACAGTGACCAGCATGACTTTAGTTGGAATCTATCCGTTTGAGTACACGAATCAATGGTTTCAGTTCTTGTTTTACAGCGTGTGGGTGCTATCGAACATTTTGTTCAATTTTATGATCACCACGTGGTTCGATCGAAGCTTGGTTGCGACCATTGTGTCGTTGTTTATTTACAACTTGTCCATACAACCGTCCACTCAAATACGAATTGTCGCACCGGAAGGTTCTGCCGCGTGGCTTTGGACGTGTTTACTCCCAGCTGGGTCTTTAAACATGTGGGGTCATGTGCTCTCGCAGTTGGAGTTAACCAGAGATGGTATCACCGCTGAAACGTGGTCAAAATCAGTCGTCGAAAACGTCGACGTGAGCGCGAGCTCAGTTTTTGCCATCACTGTTTTCAACTGCTTCTTTTACGGGTTTATGACGTTTTATTTCGACAACGTCTTGCCGAAAGAGTTTGGTCAACGAAAACCTCCGTGGTTTTTGTTTACGAAAAGTTATTGGTTTCCCACGACGGAAGTGCATTTGTTAAAGCATAATAACAATAATAACAATAATCAGAGCGAAATAGAAATGAGACAGCGGTATTGTGAACCGCTACCAGAGGAAAGCACGGAGTCTATATCCGTCGAAAATTTACAAAAAGTTTTCCCGAACGGCGTTTCCGCGGTGGACAATTTATCCGTCGCGTTCGTTCCTGGACAAGTCTCGGCATTATTAGGCCATAACGGCGCAGGGAAAACGACAACGATTAATATCTTGACCGGCGCCATGGCACAAACGGCGGGGAAAGCGACCATAAACGGTTTTGATGTCGCCACGCAAATGTCTTCCATTCGTCTTTCATTGGGTATTTGTCCTCAATTTGATGTTTTATGGCCAGTTTTAACGTGCCGGGAGCACTTGAAATTGTACGCTTCTCTGTCTCAAAATAAAGATGTGATGACGGATTTAGACGAGTCGATCGAAAGCGCGTTGCGTGAGGTAGACCTTTTGAATAAAATAGACGAACAGAGTAAAAACTTATCGGGCGGTATGAAGAGAAAATTGTCGTTAGCGTGTGCATTTATAGGTGACCCGTCGATTGTATTTCTAGACGAACCTACGAGTGGGATGGACCCGTACTCTCGGAGATTCATATGGGAAGTCATTCGAAAACGAGCGCAAACGGGCAAGACGATTATGTTAACCACGCATTTCATGGATGAGGCTGATTTATTATGCGATCGAGTTGCGATTATGTCTGCCGGGTCATTGGCGTGCGTTGGAAGTCCGGTATTTTTGAAATCCAGGTTTGGGAGCGGGTACACTCTCACACTCGCGAAAGACCTCGACAAAGAGAGTAGCAGTAGGAATGGCGACAACTCGGCGCAATACTTAACCGGGTTGCAAAAAGAGGGGTCTCGAAAGGCCTTACATTTTGTCCGGAGCGTGGTAACAAACGCATCTTTAATTTCAGACGTTGGTACCGAAGTTACCATTTCCTTGCCGTTGGATGCGACGCATCTATTTGCAGAACTTTTGAAGAAAATTGACCACGAGTTACCGACGTTGGGATTCACCTCGTACGGGATCACGTGCACGACGTTGGAGGAGGTGTTTTTGAAAGTTGCCTCGAACGCGAAACATTTGTCAATTGAACAGAAAGAAAACGAAGAGCACGAGAGGCGAAAGCAACACTCGCGCGCGAACACGGACAGTATCGTGGACAAAGTACACGGCGAGAGCATGAGAGAAGCGTTCGTGGCGAACTATGAAGAGCGCGCAGAATACGTCACCGGTTCGAAACTGCTTTCCAGACAGATTCGATTCTTACTTTGGAAACGGTACTTGAACTGGAAACGGACGATAGTCACGACGTTTTTACAACTGTTGTTACCGTGCGCGTTCTTCGCCTTGGCTTTATTTTTGACGACGGTTGAATTCAAAAGAGATATCGTCTACAAACCCGTGACGTTTTCGCGGGGCGCGCATCTCGACGGGCGAGATATTTTAGCAACATATCGTAACAACGATGATATAGCGGATAAAGTCGTTCGTAATGCGTGGCCTGATCAGCGAACGCAGATTACGGAGGCTTTTGGCGAACAAATATCGTGTAGATGCAATTGCCCAGCGCCGAAGCAGGAGGCGTATTACGCCGCATTGACGTGCTGCATGAGCGATCCAACGCTTGTAAAACCGATGTACGAAAACAATACCATCGCGACGTTATCGAATGCGTGCGGATACACGGAAACACAAACAGAAGTTGTCGGTTTCGCCGCGAGAGATGCTCTTGGGAATTGTGCAAAGAGCCCGATTCATGGAGTCGATACCCAAATCAACAGCTCGTGCGAAGCGAGTGCGGACACTTCCTTCGACGGCACTTTGCTCGGTAAATTCGGCGACAAACAAAAACCGTGTAATTTGCGCCCATCCGGCGCCCCATGCGATGCAATTTGGGTTGACTCCTACGTCGATGAGAACGGAGCCGGGAATAAAGTTACCGGAGGCGTGTATAGACACACGTTGTACACTGATGTCACCGCTTTCCACGCTATAGGCGTGTCCACGAACGAAGCCAACACGGCAATTTTACGACACAGATCCGGGAACGCAAATGCGAAGATCAAAACCACTTTGAAATGGTTTGAATCAAAGGAAAAGTACGAAGATGGTGAGATTGTTGAAGAAGCGGACAATGCTCTCGTCCTCATGTTTACCGCGGTCTTCTCCGTCCTCGGCGCTTCGATTTTAACCGCTTCGTTTGCCGTTGTTCCTGTCAACGAAAGAGCGAACAATACGAAGCATTTACAGCTCGTCTCGGGCGTGAACAAGACCATGTATTGGCTGTCACACTTCATCGCAGATATGTTCCAAATGATTATACCGTTGATTACCATTACGATTGTTTTTGCTGGGTACAACGTGGAAATGTTCCGCGGAAGAATTGGAGACATCTTTGCGCTACTCTTCGTCTTCCTCCTCGCGTCTATTCCGTACGCGCACGCCGGTGGTTTCTTCTTTAAAACTGGATTCACCGCGTACGTAGGGGAAATTGGTATCGTTTCCTTCTTAGGTGTCATCACGACCATCGCGGGTATCATCTTGTATAACCTCCGAGAATTGAACGACGCAACGAAACAGGGCTCGGATATAAGCAAACACGTTTTTGCGTTGGTCGTCCCTCATTACTCCCTAGGTCGAGGTTTGTTCGATTTAGGCATGCTCAACGAGCAAAAGCAACGACAGATGTTCGATTTCGATTGCAATTGTTTGAAATTCGTGGAATCGGATTCGGTTGGCGAGACCATGTGGATGCATTATCTCTATTTGTTTGTCAATTTTGTCACGTTTACGTTCCTGGTGTGCGTCTTGGAAAGATTGGAATCCGTGAAAGGACGAAAACACATTTCCGAGTACAAAGAGGAGAAACGATTAAAGCGAATACGGAAGGCGGAAGAGAAAAACGAAAAGATTAGATTGGCGGCGGAAAGGCGACGAGGGGCGCGACAGAGCAGGGGAAGAAATGGGTTCACAGAGCGGCCGTCGTCGGCGTCTTTGGGTCTCGAAGAACAGCAATTATCGGAACAACAGTATCAACAGCAATTGACAACCGTCGCGTCAGAACAACCGGACGAAGAAGATGAAGACGTCGTTGCCGAACGACGACGCGTTCTCAATACCGAATCCAATTTGACCGCCAACGACGGTGTGATTATTAAAGATCTCGTCAAAAGTTACGGTTCAAAGAAGGCAAACGCAGTCGACCATCTCTCGGTTGGTATGGCGCACTCGCAAGTCTTTGGTTTACTTGGTGTCAACGGCGCCGGGAAAACGACAACGTTCAAAACAATCACCGGCGAGTTTGCGCCAACCTCTGGTGACGCACTCATTCGCGATTACACGAGCACAAACACCTCTTCCGGCACCGATCGTCGCTTACTTTCTATCTCCAACGACTTAACTGCCGCTCGACAAAGAATGGGATACTGTCCTCAATTTGACGGCTTACAATTAAACCTCACGGGGCGCGAACATATCAAGTTTTACGCGGCGATTCGTGGCGTGCCGTATGGCTCCATCGATTCCACCGTCTCGAAACTGCTCAACGAAATCCAACTCACCGACGCCGCCGATCGCATTTGCGGTACCTACTCCGGTGGAATGAAACGCAAACTTTCAGTCGCGCTGGCTTTGGTCGGCGCGCCTTGCGTCGTCCTTTTGGACGAACCAAGCACGGGAATGGATCCAGAAGCTAAACGATTCTTATGGGACGTCATCTCCGCGGCGGCAAAATCGAGGACGATCGTCTTAACCTCGCATTCCATGGAAGAGTGCGAAGCTTTGTGCCATCGAGTTGGTATCATGGTTTCCGGTCAATTCAGTTGCATCGGGAGTCTCCAACACTTGAAAAACCGATTCAGCGAAGGTTACTCCGTCACGGTAAACTTTGACAAATCCAAAAAATCCGAAGTTGTCGATTTCTCCTTGAAAGAACTCAAAGCCTCCATCGCGGAATCTCACATCTCGGAGTTGAAATTACGCGTCAACCACACGCAAAACGAAGACGAAATCAAGTTGTGGCAAGTCTTCGCAAAGTTGCACGAGGTGAAAACGAGCGGTTTAATCATAGATTACTCCGTCTCGCAAACGACGCTCGAACAAGTCTTCGTGAGGTTCGCTTCGAAGCAAGGCCAGTTGGAATAAAATAAAATCTCTCATCTCCCAACTCATTTAAGAGTACGCGCGAGTGAACGTGTGTGTATATACACTGTCAATTGAATGTAATAAGAAAAGTATCGGTAGATTTCTAGAAGCGCTTCTTTCATCGAGGAGATGTGCTTCTTCGCTTCACAACTTGACACAAGAACAAACTTTTAAGCACTTTTATATAAGAGAAAAAAATGTTCCCCGCGTTATCATCATCGTCTGCTTTGGTTCCCACCTCTTCTCTTCGACCAATACATGTAAAAAGGCAAACTTCGACGAAAAGAATGCGGCGCGTTTTCAAAACAACGAAAGCTCTTCTGAGTGAGGGTGCGTTTTCGTCTTCGTCATCCGTCAAAGTCGCGGAGTCAAAATCATCGACAAAAACGGATAACGAACACGAAAAACTCCAATCCGCTTTGACGTCTCTCCTCCTCTCCGCGACCATCTTCTTCACCTCGCCTCTCACATCCCAAGCGCGTCTGGAAGGCGTGAACAACCCAAAACTTCTCCCGGATGGCCCTCAGTCCGAAAATCTCGTCATCGACGTTGCCGGGTATTTAACCCCTCGAGAAGTGAAACGTTTGCAAACTCGAGTGGAAAACTTACAGCGAGATACGGGCGTGAAACTGAGAATTCTCGCGCAAGCGTACCCACAAACGCCCGGGTTGGCGATTAAAGACTATTGGGGCGTAGACGACGACACGGTGGTGTTCGTCGCCGATCCTGGACTCGGGAATATTTTGAACTTTTCCATCGGCGCGAACGTCGATTTAGAGGTGCCGCCAAACTTCTGGACGAAGCTGGCGAACAAATACGGGACGAAGTTTTATTGGGCGGATAAAGGGGAGGAGGCGTCGATTGTCGCGGCTGTGGATGCCATTGAGTTTTGTTTGAACGAACCGAGCGGCAGAGCAAAGTGCACGACCGTTTTAGACGTGGATAAAGGCATAAAGGAGGACATGAAGAGAGAGGCGAAAACGAGCTCGGGAGGTTTCAATTTGAAGCTGCCGTTTTAAGTTGTGTAGATTTAATAAGAACGCGTTGTCATCCTAGTAAAGTGTATCATGTAAAGAAAACGTTTACGCTTTTTGTGCTTTAAATTTGCGATGTGTATTTAGTAGTATAGTATTGATTTACGAACGCAAACTTCTTCTCTCTCTTTCCGATTCCGAACACAAATCACACATCTCTTCTCTCTATCTAGACATAATACTGAAACACGTTTATTAACCCAAAATAGCCAACACGTCGTCCTCGGTGACAAACTTCCCTTTCGACCCGTCTTCGAACTCAATCTCCGACCCGGCGAAGCCGTTGATTAAGACCGAGTCGCCTTGTTTTACCGTCTTACAATCCGCCCCGACCGAGGACACGGACCCGCAAATCGAGGACCCCGGTCCTGCACTCGCGGAGGAGCTCATCAACAAAATACCACCCGCCGTTTGCGCCTCTTCTTGGTCCGGGATGACTAACAATCGTTTGCCGGTCGCTTTCAACTTTGACGGCGATAAACCACTCGCGGAAACGTGAACGACCGTCGATTTTCTTCTATTGTTTTGTTGGTTCTTTTGGTAAATGCTGCTCGTCAACAACGACGGCGTGGAGGATGATAAAGTAAACATCTCTTCTTCGTTTTAATATAAAACGTGTGCGCGGGTAGTATTACGCAACAAAGAGTAAAATTCAGACGTTACAAATAAACTCTGACGTGAATTTAATGCGTTCGAAGCGATCGAAAGTTCGCGCGTGTGCTTGCGTGACGTATTTTGTGACGTTTTCTTTTACTAATGCGCTTTAAAGGGCAAATTTGGATAGAGAGAAACCTGTTTTTGGTCGAATGCTGAAAAAAATTCTCTCTCGTGATGATGATGATGATGATATATTAATAATGAACAAAAATTCTGCAATATCAGAGAAGAAGATTTTACATCTCTCTTTTCTCTCTCTCTCTCTCTCTTTTAATTATTTAGTGCCCATCTCCGCTGGTATCGCTCGGGTCGTGAAAGTGAAACTTGCTCGCGCCCAAGGCGTTCATGACGACGTCGAAGATACCGAATTGACCGGCGGTTAAGGTACCGATCATGACGCATCTCGCGGCTAAACCTTGCGTGGCTAACTTGACCATACCAGTTTCGGCGATGATGTTACCCAAACGGGACATCATAGATCCAGTGCCACCGGCGCCGGCTTTGTTGATTTTAGACAACAACGTATCCGCCGGGTGGGAAATGATCGCCGCGGAGACGCCCGCGATGACGCCGGAACCTAAGGAAACGGATAAGTTTTCAGAGCTGGTGCATTCTTTGTTCGTTTTGCCCATGGCTTTGTAGATTTCGTCCGCCGCGGCGCCTTGAACGGCGAATTTCGCCATCGTGTACGGAATCTGCTTCGCGAGAATCGGACCGAAACCAGAATAAAACGCGTTGACGATGCCCTCTTCGCTCGCCATCTTCGCCATGGCCCCCGGCATGCTCGACGCGTACGACGGGTTGGACACTAATCGAATTCTCGTCGCTTCCAACGGGCACAAAAACACATCCGCGATAAACTCCGCTCCAGCCGCCGCGCCCAAATAAATGTTCGTCTTGTTATCCCACGCTTTTTGTTCTCCCAAAGTTTCCACGGCTTTGATTTTGAAGTACTCGACGCCGCCAAACTTAAACCAACCTTGGACGAAATAGCCAAAGCACGTCGGCGCTAAACCAGTCAACAACGCCCCGGCACCTTCCTCGGCGGCAATTTTCGCCGCGCCGGAAATCATGCCGCTGTATTTACTCGGGTCCAATTGCATGCGCGTTTTCACCACGTCCACCGGCGTCAACGCGCCGTGGGTCACGCCGCAGCAAATACCGCCGGCGAGCGCGCCTCTCAGGAAGTAATCCAAACCGTACTCTTTCTTAGAGTGCGCGGTAAACGCTGTTGGATGTTTGAATTCAGACGACGAAGTCGAAGTCGACGTGACTTCTTTCGTCATCAGCGTTTCCATCGTTTGCGAGGACGGTTGGTATAAGTCTCGGTTGACGAGCGGTAAGCGGAAAGAAGACATTTTGATGATCCTGATCCTGAGAGAAAACAAGCGAAAGAAGAGTTTGGTGGTTAGTTTCCAAAACCGATTAAAAAACGAGATCGGACGAAACGATCGTCTCGATATCGTTCAAATCGACGAATGTATCGTCGAGTTTTGACGCCGGATCTGCCCCAGCTGGAAGATGATCTTTTGAAAAGAGAAGAGAATAAAAACCATCATCATCGCCTTAAAAAAAGGACGAATAATCCAAAACACATCATCATCGTCGGAAAAAGAAGAGAGAACGAAAGAGGGAATAAAGAATACTCTCTGTGAATACGGGTGCGTGATCTCGAGAGAGAGACACACGCACACACAGAGAGCGAGAACTTGGTACATATATGTGGTATATAAACCTCTTTTTTCGCGTACCTTTGTCTTCTTTCGTAAGAGAGAAATTTTATGTCGTGTTCTGATGAAAAGAAGATCTCTTTGTTGTTGTTCTTATTTCAAGGCGGAAAAGTCTCTTCTGTTGTTGGATCTCTGATTTTTGTTTTATTTTGATGAGAGAGAACTTAAATGTTTGACTTTTCACCTTTTTGATTTTTTTTTAACGACCGTTGTGGCCACTTGACGAAGAGAGAGATATTTTAAGGGCAATTTTGCGCTGTGTTGTGGGCACATGTGCTGACGCACAGACGGGGCAAAAAGAGTAAAAAAGGGACTATATGAGAGATTCCTTTTTCCGCACTTTAATCTCTCTCTTGTCGTCGAAGATGACGACGACGACGAAAGAGACGACGACGATGAAGAAAAAGGTAAAGAAGTTAAAGAAGAAGACTTCTTTGTCTTCTCTCTTTTTAGTAAACTTCTTAAACTTCTTCTTTTACGCTTCGTTTTGTGTGATGAAAATTGAAAGAACAGAAGCGCATTGGAAAATTGCGGACGGTTTGATTATTTCAGAAGTGGGAACGCGCGCAACCTGTATGGACGGAACGTCTTCTTACTTCGAGATATTCATGGCGCAGGAAGGAAAAATTGACTTGGCTGGGTACACGATTCAAGCGGACGAGGAGGTGATATTCACGTTTTCGGATTTTACGAAACCAATCGAAGCTGGAGAAGCGAGGGTGGTGTGCACGGGAGATTCTTCGGAAGATATTTGGTACTCGATACCACCGACGGCGGGGACGATTACAGCGGGAAAAAATTATAAACTCGTCTCCAAGGAAGGCGCGGTGGTGGACGAAAGTGGCGTCGTCGAAGAAGGCACAGTTGGGACGGCAAACGAATTTTATTCCTGGCAACGCCAAAGAACGTACGACCCAACGGAAACGAATACGGTCACCGCGTACGGAACCTCCGTGTTATATAACGACTTTTTCCCGATCGGTAAAGATTTGGACTTTGCACTCGCGCCAGGCTCGCCGGGGATATACAACTCGGACCGGTTGCAACTTCCAGTCGTTATAAACGAATTTTCGGATAATGGCATCGATTTATGCGAAGGCGGTGATTTTATCGAGTTGTACAACATCCACGCGACCACGACGGTAGATTTATCTGGGTTCGTTCTCGCTCGAGCCGGTCCGAGTACGGTCGCGCACGTCAACGACGGGATTCACTACATCATTCCCAGCGGTACGACGATTGGACCGCAATCTTACAAGTTATTTTGCTCGAAAAGTACCGATACGGATAATTCGATTACGCTCGGTTACGATTGGGACTTGCGCGAAAAGCAAGGATGCACGCTTTATACCGAAACTGGGTATATCATTGATAGTATCCCTTACGTGGACGGTACGTCGAGCGTGGCAGGAAGATCGATGCAAAGAGTTCCAAGTGGCTTTGGTCCAATGTTCGTCGTTGAACCGATGACGCCGAACGCGGAAAATTTTATTCAATCCGCCTCGAGCGTGCCGGCGAACGGGGTGCCGACGAAAACCGGTTCGAATCATTTCACGTGCTGCTACCACATCCGATCCTTGGGGATGCCAGATTCAGTGTACGAGACAGCAGGATTGGATAGGTCTATTGGCACATCGTACGACGGTGTATCGTTAGTGAACGAATGGACCGTCGTAGAAGTTCGCATTCCTCGAGAAATCCCCGCTTCGGCGGGAGCCGGTTTCGCCGATAACCAGCTCTTTGATTTTCAAATCGGCATGAACTCCTTCCGAAGCCCTTCGGTTACGGCAAAAAAGAGAAGAAAGTTGTTAAGTCACGACACGGTTGAGAACGTCGAAAATCTTTACACCGGTGATTTCGCTTTACTCGACGAAGACGCGTTTCCAGAGCAAAATTTTAGTTTTAATCGCACGATACGATTTGAGCCCGGAATTACGTCGATCAAATTTCTCGCTATTCCCAGAAAAGCGGGCGCGAACATTTTTGAGCTCGTGCACACCGGAGTCGCTTTGGCCGGAGAAAACACGTGGAACAAGTATCAACCGACCGCTCGGTACACGAGTTATCGATCGACAAATGCTCCCGTGAATACGTTTCAAGTGGTAGCTCGAAAGAAGAAAATTTTCAAGCCGACGTTGAACGAGAACGATATTCTCTTCACGACGAATACTTATAACTTTCCATTATACCTCGAAGGAATTCCATCGAACTTTTCGAGAGGACGCGTGAAAGCTGCGGTTTCTGCTGACGAGTACGTTTGGTCAGATACAAAGACGTTACCGGTCGTTTTCATCGCGTCTGGTATGGTTTTTTCTAGCCTCGACGGTGCCGCGGTTATGAAACTCACTCCGGATACAAAAACGACAACGTTCTCGGTGTACGCGACCGAAGTCGGCGAAATCGAATACTCCATAGCGCCAGTGGAAGGTTACGTGATGTCCGAAGAATACGAGTACGATTCAACGAAAACACACACTGGTACCATCGCCGCCGGCCAATCGAAAGTCACCATTGGTTGCGTCGATAACTACTACGTGAAGAAAATATCAGAAGGGACTCTGACGTGCGAACCGTGTCCAAAAAATACGGCTTTAGTGAGAGACGCGAGCAATTTGGAAGCCCAGAGTGAACTGATGTGCAAGTGCATCCCGGGTTTGGTCGATTTAAGACTTCCCGGGATGTTGCCTGAAAATTTCACAATCACTTCGTCCTTATCTGTGTCTCCGTGCGTCTCCCCGATCAAATATTGTCAGGACATGACTTCCAACTTGAAAGAGTACCCGAGCGAATGCGTCGAGTTCTTCAACGGCGCGCCCGTGCAAATTCTCACGAATTATTACCGTTTCAAATTCGATCGTTGGACTTGGAACTTTCCAAAAAGCTCGAACGTTCCCGCTGTACAATCCAAGATGATAACCACGGAAGCTGAGGTGTACGAACTCGAACCAGAAGTGCAAGCGCTCGAGTGCACTGAAAAAAATGTCTGCGCCTTGAACGCGACAGGACTTTTCGGCGTCGGATGCGAAGACGGTTCTACCGGACCTCTGTGTGGTGTTTGCAAAGATGACTTTTATTGGGACAAAAACAATTTGGAGTGCACGAAATGCAAAGCTGGTAAATTAAAAGGCATGTTTTCGAACGAATTAATCGCTATTTCTGTGGTGGGGATCATTTTCATTGCGTTGATGCTCATCTTTTTCTTGCCCGTGGTTGATAGCCTCGAGGAGATTGAAAATTTTCGGAGCACCGTGCGACGCGAATATCGACTCCGATTTGACATCTTTAAAGGCGAGGTGCAAAACGGGAACAAAGAATTGCAATACGTGCAGCCTGAGAAGACTTTAAAACAGAGAATAGAGGAAGGACCAAAGCTTCCGAACTCCGCTCGATATCGTCTCGGTGAAATGATATGGAACGGCGAAAACACCATGCGAACAAAAGTAAAAATCTTGGTCGGGTTCGGTCAGATTTTAGTGCTTTGGCCAACTCAATTGCAAGCAGTCGCTTGGCCTAAAGAGTTTACTCAGATGACCGAAGCTTTGAAACTATTCAGTTTAGATTTCCGAATTTTGCCGTTGGATTGCGCGTTCACGCGCGATTTCTATTCAAAGTTCACGGTCGCAACCGTCGCGCCTTTGGTTTTGATTGTTTTTATATGCGCGTTCTTCTTCGTGAGATACGTTTTGGCAAAGACGTGGAAACTCGTTACCGGATCGAAAGATCTCGTAAATCTCGGTCGAAGATACGTAGGTTACGCCACCAAGTGTTCGTTCTTATTGTTGTTTTTGATATATCCATCCCTTTCGGGCACGGTTCTTCAATATTTCAGCTGCAAAGACGTTGGCGACGACAATCTCTTTATTCGATACTCGATCGAAACGTCTTGCCAAGACGACAAATATAAAAATTTTAAAGGCGGGGCAATTTTCTTTGTCATCTTGTTTCCTGTTGGCATTCCGTTATTGTTTCTGACCGTCATGGCCAGAGGTATGCGTCACATTAAAAACGCAGAGATTTCAAGAGAATACGCGGAAACGCACAAGGACGTCATCGCTTACAATCAAAAGACGTACGGCTGGATTTACAGAGATTACAAACAAGAGTGGTGGTTCTGGGAAATCTTGGACATCATCAAAAAGTTTCTTCTCGGTGCCGTGGTTATATTCGTCGATCCAGGTTCAGACACGCAGCTGTACGTCGCGATGTTTCTTTCTTCTCTTTTCCTCCTCTTTCTCGCGTGCGCGCATCCGTATTCCAAGCGGGAAGACAACATGTGTGCCCAACTCGCACACTTCTCACTCGGCGCCGTCGCGACGTTTGGTTTGGCAATCAAGAACGAAGTGTGCATCCGTGAAAAATGGGAATGTTCCATGATGGACGTCTACCTCGTTCTCACCGTGGTTTTTGTTTTCGTGTGCTCCATCGCGCTCGGCGTCAGCGAGTCCATCGAAATGCGAAAATCAAAACGCGATTTCTTAAAGTACGACAGCGATTACTCCGGCGATTTGGATAAAGACGAAATGCGCGTTCTTTTAACGGATCTCAAAATCGAGTCCACGGAAAAAGTGCTCAAAATGATCTTCGACAAGTTCGATAAGAATCTTTCCGATTCGATCGATTTCGAAGAGTTTATCGAAGTCGGTATTTGGATTCACAACGAGCTCCCGAAGCAAAAGTTGAACTAATTCGATGAAAGAGAGTATTTTACTGCTACACTTTCGTATCAGGTACTATGCATCATGAACATACTATGTTATTTATATACGTATATTTATTATTACTCGTATTGAAATATTCTTCGCATGTGTGAACGCATGTGAGCATCTTCTTCTTTAAAATCTTCTTCAGAATTTTTTCTCTCTCGTATATTATTATTCCTATTTATACAAGTGGTTTACTTTACGCGCCATGACTACTCCTGCTGAAAACACCACAAAAAATGTAAAGTTTTGTTTGTTCGATTTGGACGGGTGTTTATACCCCATCGAGAACGGGTACGAACACGCGTGTCGCGCTCGAGTGTTTGAGTTCATGGTTTCACAACTTGGGTACGAAACCATCGACAAAGCGAAAACGATATGGAAAAGAGAGTTTACGAAGCACAATCAAACCTTGAAATCCTTGAGAGAATTAGGACACGTACGTTTTAAGAAAGAAACGTACTGGGAGTTCACGAGAGGCGACTGTTCGCAACACCTGGAACCGGACGAACAGGTGAGAGAATGTTTACGAAAAATGTCAAAATCGTTTCCGAAATTCGTGTTGACGAATTGCGCGGAGACGGAAGCGAAGCAGGCGTTAGAAAGATTGAATATATTGGACCAGTTTGATTACGTGTACGGGGCGGATTTTATGGGCGACACGTGCAAACCATCGAAAGAGGCTTTTGGGAAAGTACTTCGAGACGTGAAGCGGAGGATGAAAGCGATGGATGGTGTTCGTAGCGGCGGTACCGATGATGATGTTCACAGTGTCGACGAAGACGATATCACGGAAGAAGAAGAAGCAAACGAAGGCATTCAAGAACCGTTCGACGACGACGAGGTGTTCATGTTCGAAGACTCGCTCAAAAATCTCGTCTCCGCGAAAGATAATTTCAACATCACCGGCGTCTTGATTAAAGGCAAAACGCTCGCCGAGGAGAACGACGGTTCGGAAGTCTCCAAGAGGTTCGTTCAAATAGACAAACCTGTTCTGAGCGAGTTAATGGAGAAAGTGCCGAGTTTGTTCGCGTGAATATAGAAGAAGATAGCGTAGTTTACTCTAGCATAGTACATGTGTATATATGTGTATGTATTCAGAAGTCATTTACAATCGACGTTGAGAGATAGGAAAGAGCAAAAGCACTGCGCAAGGAGGTGAATTTTTTCCAACTTTTAGAAAAGGGGCAGCAAAATCGGTCGGGGTAAAACCGAAAATCTGGATAAATTACCGCCATAAAACAGAACGGATTGCACGCGATATATATATATATATTAAAACGATTGAAATACGCATCTCGCGCGTGTTATTTATTGTTTAGCCGTTATTTAATTCGTCTCGCGTTGGTCGCAAAGAGGAGAAGTTTCGAGGTTTATTCCCATCTCGAGCAGCATCGGTTTGTAAAAAAGCGCTTTATATAACCGCTAAATTTGAGGAGAAATGCCGACTCCTTTTGCGATGGTTTCGTCCGCGAAAGCGATGGTAAACCTACCTAAACTGTCTGATTTAACGATCAATAAAAGTCGATCGATGCGAAAATCTCTCGGGAGAGAGAGAAATCGACTCGCGAGGTTTGCGTTGGAGGAAGATTCCCATCTCGAAGGAGGAGATTCGCAGAACGCGTTCGGGAAAAACGAGGAGGACGAGGAAGAGGGGAAGAGCGAAAAGTTGGACGAGGAGGAAGGCGCATCCTCCTCGTCCCAGTCTGCGACGGAGACAACGCATTCGAACGTGGAAGCCTCGTCCTCGAAGTTTATGGCTTTGAAAAAAGACACCAATAACGCCAAAACGACCGGCGGAGAGAATACCAACAAAGAACAAAAGAATATACGAGTGGCGAGACGAAGGGTGAACCCGGCGACGGCGGCGGCGGTGGCGAAAGCGAAAAGAGAGACCACCGTCTCGTCTAAAGGAGAAGAGAACAAAAAGGAGAACAACATCGAGGACACGGATGAAGATGAAGACGAGACGCACACGATTCTCGTTCGTCAACCGTTCGAGACGTCTGACTTGGAGCTCGAGTTGAACGACTCGGATGCAAAGGCGACGACCTCGGGAGGGTCGGTCAAAGTGAAAACAGAACGAAGAGTGGGGAAGAGTGGCAGTAAGTCGTCTAAGAATTTTATCGGCGGCAAATCGGGTGCGAATGGGATCAACGCGAACAAGACGAAGAAAGAGCGCGAGGAAGAAGACGAGGAAGAGGAAGACGAATACGCCGTTTCGGATTGGAAGAAATGGAACGAACGTTTCGACCAATTGGCGAAAGAAGACGAAGCCTTGGTCGCGCTCAACGGACAACTGGCCGAGGCAATCGACGTCGAGGACTACGGTCGCGCGTCAACGATTCGAGACGCCATCGAGGCAGCTTTAACGGTTGACCCGGCGATGAAAATTCGCCGAGGCTTTTTGAGAGCGTTGGAAACGGAGGATTACGGCGCGGCGGCAAAGTTTCGAGATTCTGGAGCCGGTTTGCTCGGTTGGTGGCACGGGGTTGATATCACGGACTATTTGCAGTCGTATTCAATAGAACGCGATAAAATGCACGACTATGCGTACGGCGTGAACGGTGATCAGTTGGTTTATAAACAACCAGAACGAGAAGAAGAAGAAGAAGAAGAAGAAGAAGGAGAAGAGGCTGGGACGAAAGCGATGAAACAATCGCCGAAGCCGCCGAAAAAGTTTACAAAAGGTACAATTGTTCACGTGACGGTGAGACGTGGACGTTTGGTTGGCACATCGTTCACCGCGAGGGAGTTGGCGGACGCGAACGATGAGTCGCCGTTGGACACGTTCAAAAGTTGGGCTCCTTCGGCGTCTGACACGCCGGTGAATGGCAAACTCGATAAGCTTAAAGAAATCCTCGACACGCAGTACGAAAAATATACGAATAAACGTGATGAAGAAGAGAAAAGCAAAGAAGAAGAAGGTATCGACGCCTACGACGTTAATGAAGAAGAAGACGCTGCCATCAAGTATTCAGTGAAAGACCAAACGTTTGGGACGCCATATTTTGAGCTGCACGTTCGCGAAGAGTACGATAAGGACTCGAAAGAGATAAAATTCGTTACGCAACCGGCGAGACTTCATTACGTGGAGTCGTTCAGAAGAATCCCAGTAGTTGATTTGAATGATCACGCGGACGAAGATGGACAGAAAATTACGGTGAGAAGAGAAACGGATGACGACGACGGTGGTCCTGAAACCATCGACGACGAGACGAAGAAAAAATTGCTCGCGGATTTGCAAGAATACAAGGATAAATTAGCCTCGACTAAAGCTGCACTCAGCGCCCACGAGAAAGAGCTCGCCACTCGCGAAGAGCGCATAAGGAAATTGAAAGAAAATTTGCTCACGAATGTGAGCTTATTGCGCGAAGAGATGAGAAAGAATACAAGTGCGATTGACGAGATTACTTTAGATACCGACGAGGCAGCGGAAAAGAGACGACAAGAACGCTTCAAGCTGGTCCAAGAAATTCGAGACGCAGTTATCGCAAAGGGCACGGAACGCATAAAAGAAGAAGAAGAAGAGCTCGATAATGTCATCAACACAATCTTTGACGCGTACGATCAAAACACGACTCCAGAGGATCCTCCGAGCAGAGAAGAATTGATTAAAATGTTGGAAGATTACGATACGTTGGATGAGTATGGCAGTGGCTTACTCAACGCGCTCCGCGCGGATGAAAACGCAGACGTCGCTGACGAGGACTCTTTGTTTGAAGAGGAATTCTTTGAACGATGGAGTGGGATCGATCGCAAGATTCGAACTAATTCGCCGGATTTTTTGGCGAAGTTGGAAAGATTCGGAGATGACGCGCTGGCGTTGGGAGATGCGTTGTTCGACGATGCCGACGACGAGGACGATTTTGACGAGAACGATGATTATGACGACGGCGACTTTGACGATTTCGATGAGTCGAACATTGTCGAATCCGAGGGTGGTTTTGATTCACGCATGAAATCTATCGAGGATTTATACGGCGATCCGAGCTTGTACGATCGCGTCAGAGTTCCTGCGGAGTGCACTCGAGTCTCGCAATCCTCTTTCCTTCTAAAATCTGAGGGCTTATCCGTCGATACCGACGTTCTAGGCATCAACGCCGAAAACGTGAAGGAAGAAACGGAGGAGAAACATCACCGATCCGTCGCAGCTTCGACTGTTCGTTTCGAACGCATCCCGGATCACGTCGCGACGCAAACCTCGAAAGATCCGTTCGATCGCCTCTACGTCGGCGCGTTTGGTCCACACGGTGCCGAAATCGTTCGCATCGTTCGAGGCCGATATGGTGACGAGTTGGGTGAAGACTCAAATTGTATCACCGGCATCAAACTTACCGGCGATGCGAACGTTCCAGCTGGTGCGGCGTCCTTTCGCGCGAAAATCGATGAAGAAAATAAACTTCCCAAACTCACCGTCAACGGTTTACAAACCTACCCGGAAGAGCTCGGCGTTTTAGCGCGATACAAAGGCCAAGGTCGAGTGGCAAAACCAGGCTTCGAAGACGCCTCTTGGACGGACGGCGAACTTTTGGTTTTGGACGGTAAAGGAGGACAACTTACCGGCGGCGCAGAGTTGGGTTTCGTCTGGGCGGTTCCGCACGAGCGACGCTTGTTGATTTTGTTCACCTCCTTGAAGTTGCCGAGCGACTTGCGGGACGATTTGAACAACAAAGACAACGACGCCGTCTCTGCCTTATCGAGATAAGTATTGAAGAAGGAGAAGAAAAAGAAGAAGAATAAGAAAGCTGAAAAGCTGCTCTACTAACTTATTACTAAACAAACAGAAAGAGAGAGAGAGAGAGGAAGAGAGAGATGATAAAAGAAATGGTATGTTTGTGTGGGCGAACGCTTATTTAAAAGGATGACGCTCCGCACGCAAATTCTCTCTGTCTCCTCTTGTACATTAAAGTCAGCATAAAGAGACGCTCACATCTGCTCTCGTCGTGTACTAATAACACACGCACAAACAGAGACAGAACTTGTTGTATTTTTATAAATTAAGTTAAATATCAAATTACAAACGCAAAAGTATACGGTACTCTTCTAAGAGTTTGTGAATCTCGTTTCTTCTTCTTCCGCGAGTTCATACGCGAAACCACTCCTTCTCTGTTCTCGTCTGTCTCTCTCCTTCTCTCTCTCTGATCTCTCATCACTTCGCGTCCGGGTTACTCGCGATATACGCGCTCGCCTCTTCGATGCTCAAAATCTTATCCGCCTCCGCGTCTGGTATTTCAATCGCAAACTCCTCCTCGATCGCCATCACCACTTCAACCGTATCTAAGGAATCCAAACCTAAATCTTTTCCAAAGTGCGACGCTTTCGTGACTTTCGACGGGTCCACTTTGCTGAAATTTTTCACGACGGCGACGATGCGATCGTTGACGAGGTCTTTGTCCAAAAAGCCTCCCCCTCCCGCGCCGTAGGCTCTGCAGATGCTCGGAAAAGGTGACGGTGTTTGGCACGAACCCGACGTCCCCGAAGAAGCCGACGCTCGCAAACGTCTCGACGCTTGGCGCAAAGCTCTTCGCATCATGATGTTTCTTTTTTTTTTAGTGGAGTTGTTGTGTTGTGTTTTGGAACAAATTCTTTTGACGTTTTTTCTCACAAAATCACACAAATGCAAAAATGCGTCGAGCAAAAGCGAATAGGAAAAAGAAGCAGGGGGGAAACGACGATTTCGACGACGATCTTTGGAAGAAGGAGAAGGAAAAAGACACGTTTGGTGGACGAAAAAAGATGAAGAAGAGAAAAAGCGGGAAAGATGATGGTTCTTTATTATTGAAAGATGTCGTCGCGATTGGAATTTTAATCTGTTTTTTCCTCTTCGTGGTCTCTCTGTACTTTAAAGAACCGCGAGGACAAAAAGTGTTCGTAAAAACGAAGACGGAGAAGAATAAAAAGAGATTAAAAACAAAAGTTATCGCCATAGGGGATGTTCACGGCGACGAGGACGTTTTGCGACGGTTACTGTTCGCGACTGGCGCGACGGATAAAGTTTTAGGCGAGGATGTGAAGTGGGTGAAAGAGAGAAACGAGAGAACGGTTTTAGTGCAAACGGGAGACGTGGTCGATCGAGGGAAGGATTCGATTGGGAGTTTTACGTTTATCAGAGATATCAGAGCGCAGGTTTTAGTACCAGGAGATGAAGATGATGTGGATAGACGGCAAATACGGTTGCTCGTGGGCAATCACGAGTTGATGGCGATACAGGCGGATTATCGGTTCGTCGCGAAGGAGGAGTTGGTAGCGCTCGGCGAAGCGCAAATGGAGAAGTACGGAGAGCAGGAGAAGATTCATCCAGATTCCACGATTGGGAAGAAAGCGTTGCAAAAGGTTGGTTTGTTGAGGTGGAAGAAACTTTTTGCGCCCGATGAGGCGTTCGGGAAAGAAATTAGAGAGTTTGGGAGCGTGGTTACCGTAGCCGGAGAAGGGAATTGTAAATCTGCGTTTTCGCACGCCGGAGTGTTGCCTGAACATTTGAAAGAAATGAAGATTCGTAGCGAGGATTACGATAATACCGATGACAGTGGGTTGAAAAAAAGCTTAGATAAAGTCATCAACGAACACTACCGAAATAGCAGCAAAGGAGTACAAATGTCCGGGAACAGTTGGCAAGAGCGAAGCCGATTGCCGAGTTGGATAAACGGAGGCGACGGCGTGTTTTGGACTCGAGAACCACCAGATGCGTCTGAAACGAACGGCGGATGCGATAAGATTAAGAAAATCGTGGATTTATTAGGTGTGAAACGCATGGTTATTGGACACACCGTCCAATGGCAAGGCATGAATTCTATTTGCGGCGGAAAGTTGGTCCTCATCGATTCCGGCATGAGCTACGCCTACGGAGGTCGGAAACGAGAAGCTTTTGTCTGCGAAGGCGTGAATGGCGTGCCCATGGCTGTTGATACAAACGGGAAAAGTCGAAGAATTTAGTTTAGTGATAGTGATTTAGTATTATTATAGCGTGCTTTGTATGTGTTACTTAATGTACAGCAGTCTAGTTTGCTCTATTCTCTTTGCTAAGTTTTGCGGCGTGTTGGAAAATTCTCGCCACGTTCTCTAAAGTCTTCCGAGGACCTCTGGATTCTAAACCGTAAGCGTCTAAAATCTGCTGCACATTCTTGTTCAACAAAAAAACGCCGTACGCAAACCTCCGAGCGTCTCCAGTTGCCTTTGCGTGATCGTCCAGAAACAGAGGAAACTCAACTCTTCGCCATTTGGTCAACGTGATTGACGAGGACGAAGATTTCTTCTTTTTCTGTGGCGAACCGAGGAGTAGATTCGGACTACTGCTGTCGTCGCCATTGTTTTGGGAAGTTTCCATCCTGTTCGAATCGCTGGTGCTCTCGTTCTCACGTTTGATCTCCTTCAAATCACCTACGAACGACCTTGATGAACCAAACGCCAACGGGTACCGAGACGGAACATCAAAGATGGACGAAAGACGAGCGACGAGTAAACAGACCGTGCCTAGCGCTGCGGCGGCAACCTCAGCGTCATCTCTCGCTGCGGACGAGTGAAACTGCGTGTAGTCGGTCGCGTTCGTATTCCTCTTCCCTCCTCGTGCGCGACCATCTCTCGATTCTGCTTCGGAGGCGTTGAGAAACTCCTCGTCTTCGTCGTCCTCGTACCCGAATAACGTCGCTAAAGTTTGGAAGAGTTGATTGCCGGCAGGTTTATCGGCGTTGTTCACGTTTTTTATATTCCTCGCATCATCTAGACCACCACTCGCACTGTTCGAAACGAGTGACTTTACATTCTCCGTCGTGCCTTTTTCGCTTTGCGGAAGCATTTGCTGCTGATGTTGGTCTGGATGTTGGTGCTGCTTTCTACTCGAATCACTCGTCGGACCTAACAACCGATCCGCTAAATCCAATTTTAAACCACATATAGCCCATGGTCTGGCGACAGCTGCCGACATCTGCCCCACTTTCTTCGTCGGAAACGCCTCGGCTAAATCTCTGACCAACTGCCATCTTCTATTTTGCAGCGCGGAAACCGTGCGGCGTAAGGTACCGTCGATTTCCGGACCTTCCAAGTGCATCCGCAATTCATCCAACTGGCGACGCTTTTTCATCAATAACTCTCGTTTCGTTCGTATCGATTCCGTTTTCACACTGACTAACTTTTCCAATCGAGAGCTTTGCTTTTGCCCGCTCTCTAAAGCGCGCTTCAACTCGTCCGCTTTCTTCTCCGATGAAGCTCGTTTTTGTTCAATCTCAAACAAGAACTGCGTCTTTTGCGAAATGTGACGATTATTGCGAAGTTCTTCTTCCAACTTTAATTGCAATATAAGTTTCCCTTGCTTCAATTCTTCACGACGGTCACTCGCGAGCATGACTTTCGAGATGCTTTGTAAAGCATTTTCCGTGTTTAGCTTTTGCACGGATTGCTCGAGGATTTCTCTGTAGTTAAAATTCGCATTTCTCGCTTTAGATTGCGGCGAAGCAGCTTTTACGATGTCACCAACTCTCTCACCACCACTACCGAAAGGGCCACCTCGAAACGGTGACGAAAAAGGCGACGATGCAGACGCCGTTGCTGTCTTTGGCGTCATCGTTGACACTAATCCCACTAATTCGCGTTCATCTAAACTGTTCGTTCTACCTTTCTTCTTACTCGCGGCGAGAATATCATCCGTAATGACAACACCTCCACCAGTGGTTTCAGAACTGATATCGTCTTCGTTTTTGTGAGATTCGTTCTCCTTTCCATTGTTGTTATTCACGTGATGACTGCCATTATACATTTCGTGCAAATTCTCCTCCTCCCTCAACAACTTCTCTCTAACGTCTAAATTCTCGAATTCTTTCACGTCTCGAATATCCCTCGCGTAATACGTCATCGCCCCGTTCCTTCTGCTCGATTTTACTCTCAACACAACCACTGGCACTCGAGAATTTTGCGAGAGTTGTTTCAATTGCGCAGTTGCTCTCTTTACATGGCGAAAGGAGATGAGCGCTTTGTGCAAGAGGTTTTCTTTCGATTTGTCTTCGATTGATGTTTTGCCCCGTCTTCTTCGTCGATTCTTTTCTTCTTTTTCCTTTTCCTTTTCGTTTTCTTCTTCATCTTCTTCGTCGTCGTCGTGTGAAGAACTGCTCTCGTTCGAGGAGTTGCTCGTATGTTCCTTCACCCTTCTCCCATACACCGCGAACTCAAACAGTCCCGGCACGAGCGCTTCTTCTTCTTCGTCGTCGTCGATACCGTCTCTCTCCAACACCTCTCGAAACCGTCTTTGCTCTTTCTCAAATATATCCCAATCTGGATCGCATACCGATTTATTATCTTTTTTGAACGATATGGCTTTCGATGTGAACGTTTTCAACGAATCGTCGCACACGCGAATCGAGTTCTGTTCGTGTTTGGAAGATTTGCTAATGCCACCCCCGAGAAAGACGGACGAATCTTTCACGATTCGTTTCAACGTGAAGTACACTTCGATAGAGTTCAGTTGCGATGCAATGTTGTCACTGTTGTTTCCATCATCATCATCACCATCATCACCATCATCATCTTTAAAAAACGCATCCAAAACGTTCAATCTACGAACAGAAATACAATCTACGTTGCGCAATCCAAACGGTGGTTCGTATTCATCCGTTAAAGTCTCTCTCTTCTTCAGCGTGTTCTCTTTCGCCGCTTTTGTCGTCGTCGCTTCTCCCTCAACAACAACAGCGACAACATTAGCATCAGCAGCGGTGGTGGTGGTGGTACCGTGACTGCTGCTCATGATGTGCTCTTATTTATTCACGCGTAAAGTATTCATCGTATTGATGAGATAATTGTGTTTGTTTTTGTAGAGCGATTTACTCCATTTTAAACCGCTTAAATTCCCCTAGTGATGCTTCACACGAGTACACTTTTACTTACCGTAAAGAGCACTCGTATTTCTACAACAACGCGAGGAAAAGGAGCAGAAAACACTTTGCGTTCGACGAGGACGAGTCGTTTTAGCAGTGAGAGGTGTCACAACACCACGAAAAGCAGTAGCGTTTCGGAAAACGCGAAAATGACGAGCAAAAGCCAACGTGTGGACGGAGAAGAGGAACGAACGTCACAAACGAAAAACACCATCGATTTCCTCTCCATCTGCGGGAAACTGAAGCAAACAAAGAGAACTGGGTGGACGAAATATAAAGAGATTACTTCTCGGGTTGAATCCGTGGCGGATCACTCGTTTCGGATCGCGCTGATGGCTTTTGTGTTTGGTTTGCAACAAGAAGAAGACAAAGAAGAAAAAGTATTAGACGTGCAAAAATTAGTCACCATGGCGTTGGTCCACGATATCGCAGAAAGCATCGTCGGGGATATCACGCCGCACTGCGGCATCTCCAAAGAAGAGAAGAATACGTTAGAGGTGGAAGCGATGGAGAAACTGAAAGAAACGTTAGGGGATGTGGCCGGCGAAACGATCGAGACGTTGTGGTTGGAGTACGAAAACGGGAGCTCGCGCGAAGCGAGGGTCGTGAAAGAGTTGGATAAGTTGGAGATGTTATTGCAAGCGAGCGAATACGAGAACGAATATAAAGACGTGGATTTGACGGAGTTCTATTCGAGCTGCGATGGGAGCTTTAAAACCGAAAGCGGGAAGAGGTGGGTGGAAGAGATTTTGAGGAGGCGACCGGTTAGGTGATTTACAGCACATTGTGAGAACGAAAGTAGAACAACACGACAAATAGCACAAACGATAAATAATACAACACCCGCGCAATACAGAGCAACGAGATACTAAACATTCAAAGCGTCTAACCATTTCCCTCGCTTCCACAACCACGCGTACACCATCCCGACGCCAACTCTGTACAAGACGTAAATCGCCCAGACGCAAAACAAGCCTTGGTTGAGCTTGTGTACGCTAAACCAGGCGATGGGTAAAAACACCGCCCATTGGGCGAGGATAGAAACTAAAGCGACGGTTTTCACGTCGCCAACACCTAACAACGCGTTTTGCATGGTCAACGATACCGCATCACCGCACGCGGTCAAACCAGTCAGTCGTAGCGGCATCGTCGCGACTCGGATAGCTTCCGGGTCGGTTAAAAAGACGGACAAAATCGGTTGAGGGAAGAGCGCGATGAGTAAACCAAAGATAGACATGCCCGCCGCGGTGATTTTAGATACATCCCACGGCCATTGCTTCGCATCCTCCACGTCGCCTGCACCTAAAGCTCGTCCAGACAACGCACCAGCGGCTAACCCCATACCCATGCACGGCAAAACTAAAACCAACATGAGGTTAATCAACACGTTCACCGCCGCCACGGACGTGGTGCTTATGGCGCCAACAATCGCGTACATGAACACCATCGCCGAGGCGTATAAAACGTTAGTAATTCCTGTCGGCAGCGCTTGTTTAATCAACAGCATGATTTCTTCTTTCGTCGGGAACGAACTAAACTCCTCGTCCAATTCTGCGCCGCCTTCTCTCCTTCGCAAGGAAAACCCAAACCCATATTTTTTCGCTCTTTTGAAGCCTTGATAAATGTACATCGCCGTTCCAACCCAGACGCTAAACGCGGTCCCTAATCCAGCACCAGCGACTCCCAATTTCGGTACTCCAAGTGCAGGTACCCCCCAGATGAGCATAAACGATACCGTGATATTTGTTATGTGCATCACGACCAACGTATTCATGTACACCTGCGGTTGCTGAATGGCGTTCCAAAATCCTCTAAACGCAAAGTTAATCCCAACCGCAGGTACGGCGAGTAACCGCGCTCGTAAATACGGCACCGTTGCCGACGCCACGGCCGCATCTCGACTGGCGTAATACGTCGGCACGAACCACGCGCAGTTGTGATAACACCACCACGCCAAAGGAAACCCAAAGAACAATACGATAACAATCGCCGCGTTCAACGGTCTCGCGATTTCCTTCTTCTCCGCGAACGCCACATCCGTCATTGACTTCCCGTAACTTCTCGCCGCAATCGCTTGCACTGCACTGGAAACGCCTTGCAGCAACGCTTGACACTGAAAATTCGCGGTCGATCCTAACCCGACCGCCGCCACGGCGACGGTGCCGAGTCGAGCAATCATAGCCGCGTCCACCAAGTTCAAGACGTTTTGAGAAACCATCCCACCCATGACCGGTAAAGCGTTGGACAATACCATGGTCACGCGAGTCATCGGCACGCCCACGAACGTTTTTTCCATTTCGCCGCCTAAACTCGAGGTCGACGACGACGCGCTGTCCGACGAAGATCCTTCGCCACCGAAAGCCACGTCGCCTGAATTCTCCGTTTTAGGAAACGCCGTTGGTCGATCAAAATACGGCGGTTCGTCTTCATCTCTCGATGCACTTCGCGTTAAAACCATTGACAATGATTTTCTCGCTCTGCTTCTCATTTGAGTCATAGGAGTCGTAGGAGTCGTAGTCGTATTCCTCCGCCGAGCGGCGAAGAAGTCCAAATCCGAGTTCGTTATCGCATCGATGTTTCCAAAACACGCGCGACTTTTGAGACGACGACGATTCACCTCGCGACTTTTGAGACTACTATGACTACTACTACTGCTACTACTCGCGATGATCATCGTAGTTGTTCTGGAATGACTGTACATCGCGGTGGTGGTTGGCATCATCAAAGCGCTTAAGTAGAAGCGCGTGATATATTTATTCTTTTTTTCCTCTTTTCCTTGCTGTGTGCACGCGACAAAAGCGATTGAATAGGCGAAGATAATGACGAATTTATCGTGCAAAGAAATGTGCATGATGCTCGTGTTTTGGTATTCGTCCTCTAAAAACTAGCAGAACCATCAATAATAGAAAAACGCGCGCAACAAAAAATCAATACATATGCATCCAAAGAAGAGTACATTGTTACAAGCGCTTCTTAAGAGATCAACCTCTTTCTTTCGCTCTCTCTTTCTAATCTATCGTTTTCTATCTATTAGTATCTATCTATTATTTATCTCTCTCGATCGATCGATTTCCGAAAGAAGTCTAACGACAGTCTCCGCGGAGTCGATGACGGCGACGCGTAAGGCGATAAGCTCGGATCTAACATCTTTTTCAGCTTCAAGACGGATAGAAACCCACCCTTGGTGTACGCCTGTATAGCTTTGGAATCCAACTTCATCTCTTTGCAATAGTGTTTGCAGGTTATGGAGTCTAAGGAGACGCCTTGGTTTTCGAAGCAGTCGGTGAACTTGGCCGCGGCGAGAGTGCTGACGACGCCTCGGTAGCCGACGTCGAAGTAACAGACCTTGGAGTCGAGAACGACGAGTTCACCCGAGTCGCGACGACCTCCCATCGTCGGCGAGTCGTTGGTTATTGTTGTTGGTGGTGGTGTTGTTGTTGGTGGTGGTGATGCTGTTCCTGCTGCTCCTGCTGTTCCAGCTGTCGTACTACTGGATGTATCGTTGTCTTCATACGTCTTCTTTTCGGCGTTTTCGCGGTCGTTTCTGGGCGGCAAAAGCGTCGAGAGCGTGAACAATACACACCCGAGCGATCCGTCGCTTTTTTTGTTTTCGTTAAAAATTTCATCCAAACGAGGGTCGACTAATAAAGATTCCATCGGTTCCTCCGCGTCTTCCGTATCGCCGCTTTCGCCCATGCTTTTCTTGATGAGATCCGGCGACGCGCGCCCGTTTTCTTCCAAAAAAGATTTCTTGGCATCCTCGACCAGCGCGTTCACTGTTGCATTTGTCGCCTTTGTTGTTGGTGTTGTTATTGCTGCTGTTGCCGATGCTGCTGCTCCTTGTTCGCTCTCATCTCTCTTTTTGCCTTCTTTAGCTGCTTCGTCTGTGTCTCCCGCCGCAATATCTTCTTCCATGTCTTTCGAAAACACTTTCACCCTAAACGCTGTGGACAGTTCTACCGCACCTGGTATCGGCCACACCGGCGCACAATTCATCGGTTTCATTATTGAGCTCATCGTATCGTTCTTCTCGTTTGAATTCGCTCGCGGTAGATACGGCACCAGCGATCCGCTCACGCCGCAGCAAAACTCCTTCGTCCCTAACGAGATCCACTCGTCTCTGTAATCGTTCGTCTCCGAGACGACGATTGATTCTGAATTTGTACTGCTCGTGTTGTTTGTATCTTTATTTCCTCTCCCTCCCGTTTTCTTCCGCATCATCAGTTCGCACTTGTATTCGCTCAACCGCGGCGGTCCTTTGTCCTCGTCTTTAGGCGATTTTTTGCTCTCATCCTCCTTTAAGCGAAACGACTGCAGATACACGTACAGGACATCTTTCGCTCTCGTCTCGTCTAAAATTGCCTGCGATGGGTGGTTTTCACTCGCGCAGTCGAATAATTTGCTCATCTTTTCTTCCGTTTCTTCTTCTTTCGTTGTTGCGCGTCCTTCTTCCGACGAAGATGCTGACGAAGCATTTTTCCCCGTCGGATTGTTCGATTCAATTTTCGAAGACGCGCACCCCATTCTTTCTTATCCTCTCGTTGTTCTTCAAAATAATGACGTATGAGATGTGTTGTTGTTTTAAACACACGATTACACGATTCACCTCAAACGATCGAAGATGATTTCAGATCGATGGGAGGATGATGGAGAATGTGATTAGTATGGAGAGATAATTTTTTAAATCGTGACTGCATGTGTTTTTTTTAAAGGAAGATTGAGAAACAAAAATGAATGAAAAATGCCTCTCATTACTAATTTGCGTTGCGGTGCGAGCGCGGACAAAATTTTCAGAGAAGAAGAAGAGTTGTGTCGATGAGAGACCCAAAGAGAGACCAATCGGTGCGCGTCGTCGTTGTTCGCGTCGCGTTACTACTGGTACCTGTGTGTATTTATAATAATGATATATTTTAATTATATTTGTGGTGTGGTAGTTTTGTCGTTCTTTCGCTCTCTGCGCACTCTCTTTCTCTCTCTCTCTGCGCATTCTTTACGCTTCAATCCCCATTTTACTCAACAACGATCGACTCTCCGCGGCGAAATCAATCGGATTCATGCTCATCGTCAACACTTTTCTGCGATTTTCGTTGTTGTACTCCTCGACTTTACTCTTCAACTTAAACGTGAAGGATTTCTTTGCGCCTTGCGCCGCGCGGAGGATTGCATCATACTTGTCGCTATCATTCTCTTGAAACTCGTGCATTTCGTCCGCGGTGTGACCAAACAACTTCTCGCCGTCGTCGTTGAACAAGGTCAACCAGCAAGATCCGCTTTCATCCGCAATCTTGGCGCCCATGATATATCTGCGTTTGCACGTCGCGTACGTCTTTTGGTTCTTGGCACAATACCACTGTCCATTCTCTTCCTCAACCTTAGCGTTGTTGCCTTCCTCCGGCGTAGCGCAGTACCACATGGTACCCTCGCGAATCTTCAATATAGACGCTCTCGGAACGATGCACATCTTCGGTTTATCCGAAGCCGACGGGATTTCCTCCGGTTGAAAATCAACCAATGTTTGTCTCTCCAATGGTGCGAGTTTACCGCCTCTTTGTTGAACGGACAAACCGGCACCTTCCGCGGCGGTTTTAAACGTCGCGTTCTCGCCGTTTTCTTTAAACCACTTCGCAGTTTCGATGGCTTTCTCCGGAACTTCTCCTTCTTCGACCGAAGCTTTCGCGGCTTCGTCCAATTCAAAGATTTGCATCTCGGATTTACCGAGCGTCCCCAAAGAAACGCCCTCGTATTCTGTCACGCGAACCGAGCGAACGATAATTACCGGGTTCGTCATCTCTTTCAACTTTTCGCCTTGTTCCGTCGCCAGCGCGTTCCACAACGTCAACTGGACCGTGCTGGAACTCTCGTCGCACAACGTCAACTCTCTCTTTTGAATCTCCGAGTTGTCCGACTTTCGCTTCACCGCGCTCAAGTCGGCGACGGACTTGACAACCGCGCACACGTCGCACGTCGCTCTTTTCGAGTTGACTCTTTTCGCCAAGTCGCCGATAGACACAAACTCAAAAGCCTTTTCGAAAATCTTTTTCGCGGCGCTTTCCAATTGCTCCTCCTCGCTCGCCTCTACGATTTCAGACTTGCCGTCCAAAGACATCTCGTAGTCGTTGTTCACCGTGGTATACTGTCTATTCGCCGGTCTCAAAGATCCTTTGGAAACGTAATACAGCTTGCCAACTTCCAAAACGTTCTCGTATCTTTCCACGGCTTCTCTCCACAACGTCGCTTGAATCGCCGTCCCTTCGCTATCGACCAATTCCACGGTCAAAACCTTCCCTTCGCCTTTGGCGTTGCGGTACGTCCTCGTGTTTCCCTTCACCGCCAACTTGGCTTTTATCGTCCATTGTGGCTGATACGGGTTCAAACTCGCAATCGGTTGAGATCGTCTCGAATTCACCACGCCAGGAACTGTCTTCCCACCACCGGTCGCACCCGGCGTTTTAAACTCCGGGCTCGCGTTTTCATCCACGAACGAAAACTCCCTGACCAACGCTTCGCTGTTTTCAAAAACCACGTCGGTGAGTTTCACCACCGCGCCGGATTTCACCATTTTGTTGTTCTCCTTCGCGAACAGGTCTTTCGCGAACGTGCACTTCAACTTGTTCGTGCCGTCGTTGAGTACGCCACTATTTATGAACGACCGATCGATGATGATGATGATGATGATGATTGCGTATATAATAAAATTGGAGAAAAATGTAAAGTCGTCAGTCGTATTTTTTTGAAAACAACACACGAAAGAGAATTTTGGAGATTTTTGAAATCCAACGACCCCTCGCGAAGGGATTTTTGAAAATCTCGCATCATCGAATCATCATCATCGCCGAACGACTCTACTACGACCCCGCACAGAAGAGCAACGGCGGTTTAAAAGAAGAAGAAGAAGAATAAAACGCACCGAAACGCATCGTTGGAGCCGTCAAAATCGAGAACCTGGATGAATGAAGAGAAGACCGAAGAATGTTGTTGTCAGCTTTTTGAACGAAACATTTTGTTGGTGGAATTTTTTAGTCGCAGAGGAAGTTTTAGACGATGAAAGAAAGAAAGAAAGGAAGAAACCACCCCATCTACTAAACAAACGAGACGACGACATCTCTGAAGCCGCCACGATGTGTGATAAAAAAGATAAAACAAACCTGAACGTTCAACTCGTCCTTGAGGACTTCTTTGGACTCGCGAATTCGCGCCACCGCGCCTGGGGTCACCGCGACCGCTGACATTATTTTTACTAGGAGGAGTCGAAAAGTGTGGAGAGAGACAGTTTTTTGAAAAACAAAAAACGAGACACTCCTTGGAATTAGGGTTTAGAACCCTAAACATTTTTTAAACAACTTTTTGTCTCTTACCATTTTTTTAACGAACTTCATTCACTTTTACGCAAAAATCCAATTCGGGACCTCTTCTATATTCGGGACATGTCTTCCTCTTCCACCTCCTCGTTGGCGGATGATGCGTTACTTCTGGCGAAAAAAGTCGGCTTGCACGACCAGTCGTCGTATTCGCTCGTTCGTCGTGGTGTACTGCGGAGGTGTCGCACCGAAAGAGGTGACGATGAAATTTTGCAAAAACACGATGATGCGAGTGGGAGGATGAAACTCTTCGAGTGCGTGGAACTCGTCGATGCGGCGGCACATTCAGTGAAAAGCAGGAGCGGTGCGATGAATGCTGCGAAAACGAAAAAGAATGCGAAAGAAGACGTATTTGTCGATGAAGAAAACGACGACGACGTCATTGACGAGAGGCATAAAGTGCGGAAACTAAATACTTTTGGAGATGATACAGAAAGACAGAGGATGATGGAGAAGGATTTTTGCCTCTACGCGGGCGGCGCGGTGGAAAGTTTAGATTGGTTGGACGACGATATCATCGACGAAGAAGAAAAGTCTGCTTCTTTGTCTTCCTCTCGAGCGTTTTTGGCGGTGGACGCGAGAGAGGATTCAAAGAACGCGCGCGTGAAGATAAAAGACGCGTTCACGAGGAAAGGTGAATTTGGCGTGGTGCAAGTGTATCGGTGCGCTTCTTCTTCTTCTTCTTCTTCGAGTCCAATGAAAATGCATTTGGAGTGTTTAATCGAACACGACGGTGGGTTCGCGCATTGCGTGAGATGGTTGCCGAACTTGCCGATGAAGAAGAAAGTGAAGGAGAAGAAGAAGGAAAGGGACAAAGAAAAGACGGCGACGATAAACAAGAAGAAGGAGAGTAAAGTCGACGCGGAGAATGAGGTGGAAATAAAAGTAGAATACGAAATAGAAGCGTCGCGGTCGGTGCTCGACGCGAAAGTGAACAATCTGAAGATGAAAGATATCGAAGACGCGAGGAAAGATATTTTAGGATACTTGGCCGCGTGTTTAGCCGACGGCTCGGTGCAAGTGTGGGCGGTGCCGAACGCAAAGAAGAAGGATAGCAAAAAGAAAGAAACCAATATAACAGTGTTGAAAGCGGAGAACGTGTGCATATTTAGAGGCGCATTGGTGACAAAAAATCCACTGCGCGGCGGGTTGAGTTTGTCGTGGAGTCAAGGCGCACCCGGTCGATTGGCAGTCGGAACCGTAGACGGAAGCGTCTGCGTGTTTGATATTCATCGATGCATGCAATATGACATCGAAAATAACGTAAGTTATAGCAAGAGTAGTAACGAGAAGTACTTCGCGCACGTGCCAACGATTACGGTCACCATGGAAGAAGCGGGTCCAATACGCGACTTAGAATTCGCGCCGTTAGAAGACGAAGACGAAAACAGAGAGGACGAAAAGAGCGTCGAAGACGACATCAAACGTAAAAGGCTCGCGTCCGCAAATTTTATCGCCGTAGCTGCTCATAAAGTTTCTAAGGCGAACGTGATTGATTTGCGTTCGCGCTCGGTACTCCCGGAATCTTTTCAAATCGAGAAATGGATGGACGATATTCGCTCCGTCGCGTGGCTTCCGAAAGGCGCGTACATTTACGGTTGCGACGGAACCGTCGGTTTTAACGGTAAGTTTTTGTTACGACAATACGATGGTCCCATATGCTGGGAGGATGACGAACAAGAAGTTAGATATGGAGGAACAGTCGGGATAAAGTTACCCGCCGCGGATGACATTCTCAAGGATATTAAAAACGCCACGAGCAAAGACGCCATCGATTATACGAAAAAATCTGGCGGTATGCCTTGGTCCATCGATTCGCGCATTTTTGGAACTCGAGGTTCACGCAACAAGTGCTCGTTTGTCGTCGTAGGATCAAATTCTGGCGTTGTTTCTGCTTCTGTGCAGCGATACCGGATGAAAGAGTCCAAGAATAAAGACGCGTTGTGGAAAGCTCAAGGCGGTTGGTCGGCGTTTGAGCAAATCGGAGGAATGAGAGAGGTACGCGTCAAGAAGGAAAGATTCGTAGAATTTCGCACGCCTGGAGACGAAGATATCGTTCTGAAAAAAGAAGGTGGAGAGGCTCAAGAAGAGGATGACGAGGAAGGATTTCGCATGAGGAAAGGATTGGAGTGTCACGAAGTTCGCGTGAACAGAACAGGTAACACGGTTTGGATCGCCTCTGGATTTGTGAATGGGTTCGTCCGAGTCCAATCGCTCGAGAGAGCGTATTTGGACAAGATTTGCGATATACAAAGCGACGAGATGGATAAGTGGCTTCACAAGGAACCCTTTGGATCATGATGATGATGAAGAAGAAGAAGAAGAAGAAGGAGAAGAATCAATTTGAAATATATGATTGCTACATGGTACCATGGTACCTGAAAATGATGACGATGCTCTTTCTACGTTGACTTGTACTACATTCTACCAAGGTTCCCGCTTGGTCTACTTTGTTATGCTCCTATTTTTAATTACTACGATGTGCATAAACCCATCCGGTGCAGATAACGCATTCCATAACACACCAACTGGTTTCGCTTCATCAATTTCAATTCCCTCGATTTTAACTCTTCTACCCCTTTCTTCTCGTGAGTTATTATCGTCATCAGGAAACATGACGTCGTCCAAACACTCGGCTATCGATAGATTCCGCGCAACCGGTGCCGAAGAAAATCGCACGCACCGTTCCCAAAACCCTTGACCGTCGTCAATATCATCACCATCATCGTCATCTCCTGCGCCTTGACGCATCACGTCCACTTCATACGCCCGTATTGGTACCGCCCCCCCTCCTCCCGCATTCATTTTCTTCTCTCTCTTTCTCGCCTCTTTGTGAATCTTCGTCAACGCTTCCTTCGCTTTCTCGTATCCAGATCTCTCGTTACCATGGACACTTTCATCACCAACACCCACCGTACCCTTCGTCATCGTGCTCTCCCACAAATCATCTCTCGCTTGCACGCCCAACGACATCACCACTTGGCTCGACCCTGTCTGTATAAAACTCGCCTCTTTCAAAGCGTTGAAGAAATGACTCTTGCACGCTTTTTGCGCGTCTTCGCCCACCGCGTGTCGAAAGGATAAACCCAATTCGTCTCTTTGCGAATATCGAGCGACGAGTTCTAACGGAAGAAGAAGACGAGGACTCGTTGTTGTTGTTGTTAAAGCTCTGAGAATATCCGCGACGACTCCAAACGGAACGTTCCATCGTATCGGTATCGAGAGTTTCTTTTTTCGCATCAGTCCTCTCCTCGAGTCGTACACGTCCACGTCCAACGGTTTCGTCTCGAACCACGCGTCGTGAAGCGAGCTGCTCTTCTTCCTGCTCTTCTTCTCGGTAGCATTAACGGCGGTATCATCACTCTCGCCGTTCTCATTGCTCGCATCATCATCATCACCACCACCACCACCACCACCACCGCTCTTCGTGTTCTCAGCAGTATTCATCAAAACCGACGCCGACGCCGACGCCTGCGACGAAGAAGAAGAAGAATCACTCATCAACCGAAACTGTTGAAAATACCGGCCAATGTCCCCGTTCTCGAACCATCCGTGAAACGCCGTCAAACGCGCGAATCTCGGGATGAGAACGAAATACGGTTCTGGATGGTCGATCGAGCACACCTCTTCCGGTCGCATGGAAATGGAAATCGGTATCACGCCCGACCACTTTTGTTCTTCTTTGTCATCCATCTTTTCTTCAAAGGCGTAAAATTCCTCTCTCTCTTTTGTGTCTTCCATCATTCTTCTCCTTTTTACAAGCGCAAGAAAGAAAGAACACAGAAGAGTTTCCTTCGTTACGAGTGTATATATGTCTGTATCGTTATCGTCGTCCGACGCATCACTTAAGGCAGACTAAAGGAATGTTTGGATAATTTAAAGCGTAGTATTCTTTAAAATGTGTTTTTGCACAAAAAAAGACTAAAAATTACGAGGAATGCATCAACCAACGCCGATACTTTCGCGCGAAATAGTCTCCCCGAACGGCGACGCTCACTCCGTAATGCGATTGAATCAAATTAAACTCCTCTCGTTCGTCGAGCATTTCCAAACGCTCCGCGCGATATATTTCTTCTCTGCTCAACAGCACGTCCTGACACTCGGTCATCTTTCTGCATTTAACCGAATCAAATCCACATCTCAAGAACATCGCTTCCACCGAAGCGCAATCGACGCGGCTGCCATTTTCTTCCTCCAAGGCTAAAAACGGCGTCCCGCGTTGCTCTCTCACGTTTCTGCACATGCGACGACCAAACTCGTCGTTTAATCGCATCGCTTCGTACGACACGATCGCCCTGTTTGCTACTCCTGTATTCCTATCTTTACTACCATTATTACTATTGCTACTCTCTCCGTTGAACGTCGCGCACATCCTCAACGCCTTCTCGCACTTTTCTCCGTTCAAATAGGACAACGCCACCTCGGTCACGAACAACGTCGGCAACTGCCAATCCACTCGCGCTTCCGTCAATATCTCCTTGATTTCCTCCGCGTCTCTCAAATCCGCACTGACTAGATTATACCCACTCGTCGACCGTAGCTCCGAACCGTCTCGTTCGAAGTGATACACCCCCAACGGTTCCCGAAGCGCCTCGTGTTTCTCGATCGTTTTAATCTTCCGTCGAGTCACTTCCGCGAAATCCACGTCGTACCATTTCACTCTACTACGTTTAGTACTTTCTTCTTTTCCATCTCTCGACGACGCGTTGTTGCCAACTAAACACCACCAGCTCGTGTCGTACCCGGATCCTAAATTAATCACCTGTTTCGCGTATTTCACCGTATCTTCTTCTTCTGCATCATCATCATCATCATCATCATCATCGCTCATCAAAAACATCTCGATCGCTTTCCTCACGTGCGCGACTCTATAAAACGTGCCTAAATTGTGCAGCGGTTCGTTTCTCCGAACTTTTGTCCTGTTAACAAACAGAACGGAGTACGGGTCGTTCGGTATGTGGCCGACGGATGCGCACGAACTGAAAGAAAGAAAGAAAGAAAGAAAGAAAGAAATTTCATATGTATGTTAGAGAGAAAGAATCCTAAGAACGAAAAAAAACGATACGCACGCTCGGGCAACGGTCGCCTCGTCGTTGGTGGATTGCACGCGGACGTCCTCGTCGTCTTTCGCCAGACCTGGTTTTGTATTGTTGTTGTTGTTGTTGTTGTTGTTGGACATGATGACTTCCGAACAACAACAACGTAAAGTTCGTTATTTTAATGTGGTGTTGTGGTTAAAAGTTTTCGTTGTTCTTAAATTTTATTTACGCAATACGATGACTTCTATGATGACGACTCGTCGTCGTCGTCGTCGTTTAAATGATTCTCGCATTTCTTGGTCTCCTTCTCCTTTGCGAGTGTATTCAAATAAAGCTCTAAAGAGTTCTCGGATTCCGAAAGCGGTGCCTTTTTATTGATGTTTTTATTCAAGTTGGTGGTTTCGCCCTGCGGGCGGAGGACGTAGATTGGAGCGGTATACGCGGTCGTTTTGTCCCCCCAATTTTTCTTTCCTTTCTTTCTTTTAATCGACGCGGTTTCTACTTCTTCTTTTTCTTTTTCTTCTGCTACTGCTACTTTACTCGAGGACCAACTCGTATCTTTCAAGTGCTGCTGTTGCACGTGGTTTCGTAACCCGAGCGAACGACTAAACTTTCTCAAACACACGCGACACGAGTACGGTTTAAACCCGGTGTGCTGTCGTTCGTGCTTATTCAAATTGCTCGAGGAAATAAATCGTTGGTCGCAATACGCGCACGCGTAAGGTCTTTCTCCCGTGTGCACTAATCCGTGCTTTTTCAAATCCGTACGACGAGAAAATTCTTTCCCGCATTTTGGGACCGGGCATAAATACGCTTGCTTCCCTTCGTGTTCGACGCGAACGTGCGCTGTTAAAAGATGTTCCTTCTTGAAAGTTTCCGCACATATATCGCACGAGAACGGGAGTGAGAGTGTATTCGTCATGCGGTAGATGCGATACCAACACGACCGACAGCATTTTTCCCCGACGTGCGGTCCGACATACCTCGTCGGAAGGTTCACCAACTCGGGCGCGTCTTTTTTAGTATTCCTCTTCGTCGCTCTCTTTTTGTCTCCTTTGCACTCGCCAGCTGCTACGAACACGCATTGCAACACATCGTGATTAGTGATTTTATCCATACTAACACCTTGAAAAGAACTTTTCGCGTCGCTCCCAAGCGCGAGCGCGAGCGAATTCATCAAAGGCATTTGTAAGAACGCGTTCCTCGCTTCTGCGGTTGCAGTTTGCGCGTCCGGTAATTCGGTGCACGCCAATAAAATCGAGCGCTGGAGCGCAATCATCAACTTGATCTCCGTATTATTAGTATCATCAATGTTATTATCATTATTATCAGCATCATTATTATTCTGTCTTATTCCTTCTACTTTCGGTTTTAGTCGAGGAGGAGGCTCCTCCTCTTCCCTCGACAGTTTGTTCGCGTCGTCTTCAACGTCACCGTCTGAGGAGGGAACCGCGCCGAGATTTTCCTCTTCGAGCACGGACGAGGACAACAACAACATCTCCGCGCCCATTTTAGAGAGTTTCCGTCGTCGTTCGAGTTCATTTTCATCTCTTTTGTCGCACCCGTCTTCGTTCTTTCCCGCTCTTTCTTCTTTGTCTTCTTTGTTGTTGCCTTCTTCTTCTTCGAGTGGTGGTGTTCGGGATCGTTTTTTTCCGGGGTACTGGAAATCGTACGCCACAAAACAACGTTTCGGGTTCTTCGACTTCTGCCTCATCCTTTTTCTTAATTAAAAAAACGAGAAGAACACTTTCAAGACAACCTCTCTTTTCTTTTACGGACGATGATGATGACGATGATGATTACGATGCATCTCTTTATTCACACCAAGCAAGAAGTGCGCGTTCTTTCAACAAATGATGATTGTGAGAGGACATCATCTTTTTTTTCTTAATCCGAATTGTTTTTATGTGGGGGGACCTCTAAATTTCTTTTTTGCATTCTGGCAGAGATGAGGTTTTTTTTTTTTTGGTCTTCTTCTGTTTGAATTCTTCTGCTGTCTGGGAGGAGAAAACACATGAAAAAAATTCACTCGACTCGAGAGGTTTTCTTCTGTCTGTCGAGAAGAAGAGAAAAGTTCTGTTGCACAAAACGTCTCTCATCATCATCATCATCATCATCATCATCATCATCATCAAATCATCTCTTCAAAAAATCGACTTTGACGACGACGATGATGCGCGCGCACACAACAACACCGATGAAAATGGTGGGAGGCAGAGTTTCTTCTTCTTCTTTTTGTTCTTCTTCTTCTTCTTCTTCTTCTTCTTCTTTGTCGTCTTTATCGTCGCGTTTCCTTTTCCAACGACCCCGAAAACAACACACTTTGGCTGCTTCAAAGGGGAGGAAGAGGCGAAGGCGGAGGACATCATCGCCACCACCGTCGAAAGCGGGAGGCGTTTTTTACGACGACAAAAACGATTCGAACGACAAAAACAACAAAAACAACACACCACCGATGCAACAGAAAGTTTTGACGAGATTTCTCGAGCTTCCAACGGTGCCAATCGGGCAATACGTGGCCTCTCCAACCTCGTATTTACACAAGTTGGATTCGAGACTGAAACAGGCGTGGTTGGTGGCGTTACTTTTGTGTCCGTCTATGGCGAACGAACCGGTGGAGAGAGTGTGCGTGTGTCTTTTTCTCGTCTTGGCTTCGGCGACGAGTTTACCGAGGAAAGTGTGGGGGTCACACACGAGGAATTTAGGCGTGTTAGCGCTGGCTTTGTTCGTGTTTGCGGCGATCGGGAGCGACGGGGTGCCGCTCTTGACGCAACCGAGAGAACCGGCGGCAGCGTTGGAAGGGTTGGAGAACGTGGAGGGCATAGCTTTGTTGACGAGTTATAAGTACGCAATTTTGAATTTTGGACCGATTCACGTGACGAGGAGAGGCGTGACGATTGCGACGAACGCGGCGTGCGTGACATTTACGGCGTTGCAGTCGGCGCACATGGCGTTGTGCACTACGACGCCGGAATCGTTGGCGTTTGCCATGCGCTGGTACTTGACGCCGTTGAAGAAGGTATTTAAAGTTGAAACGGACGAGATTGTGTTCACGTTGTTGTTGGCTTTAAGATTTACATCGATCGTGTTCGAGGAGACGAGGAATTTAAGCTTAGGGTTAGCTTCTAGAGGTTTAGATTGGAAGAATTTAGGATTTCGAGGGTCCATCGACGTGTTCATGCAATTGTTGGCGAGATTGATGGATTCGTTGTTTGCAAACGCAAAGGCGATTTCAGAGGCGGCGGAATCGAGAGGATATAATAGTAATAGCGACGACGACGATGATAACGATTTTTTCGATAACGAACGAGGTTACGGGACGCAAGATAACTCCAAATCGTACTTGAGGATTGAGAATTACGTGGGCACGTTTTTGTTGTGCGCGTTTGTGTTGCACTTTTCTGATTTTCACGTCGCGAAGATGTTTTCGAACGCGTAAAGAACAAAGTAAGTGAGTAGATGGCGTAGTTTAGATTGATAGTAATATAGATGTGGTTATAAGATTAGATTACAGTGTATGTGTGTGTATTAATTTAAATAGTATATAATAGCGCTCGCACGCGGATGATGATGAAGAGGAGAGATTTAGTTTTGTTCATCCTCTTTTTCTTCAATGACTTCCGGAGTGACTTGTTCGAAAATTTCCTTGGTTGACGCCTCGCCGGCCCAGGTGATTTCCTCCACCGCTGGTTTCTGCTCCATTTCTTCAACGACTGGGGCGACGGTTGAGTTTCTCATCTCGGCTTTCAACTCGTTCGCCGCGGCTAAGACGCTCTCGTCGACATCCTCGTCGTCGTCTCTCAACTCCGTGACGCTCGCGCCGTTCATCGCCGAGCTTTCATCTCCGCCGGGCTTTTGGAACACCAAAGTCTTTGAAACCCACGCCAACTCTTCGGCTTCACAGTCTAACCCGCCAACTTCTTTAAACAAGTTCTTCAAGTCCAACTCGGAATACGCGCGGTAGTACGGTTCGTGGCTAAAAACTGGAAAGTTCTCCAACGCTTGGTCGATTTCTTTTTCCATGTTCATTCTCTTCCCGTCGCCTCTTTGCGCCGAGTCGACGAAGAACAACTTACCACCCGGTTTCAAAACTCTCGACATTTCTTTGACGACGTTCTTTTGCGCCTCTGGCGGCAATTCGTGGAACAAGTACACGCACGTGACCGCATCGAACGAGCCGTCCTCAAGAGTGCTCATATCTTCCGCGTTGGCTTCTAAAAGCGTCAACTTGCCGCCGTTCTTGTCGAACGCTTTGTGGTTGTCTCTCGTTTTTGCTAAATAAAACGGACTCAAATCTTGCGCCGTGCACTCCAATTCCGGGTTGTTGTCTCTGACAAACGTGAGGAATCGCCCGGTGCCCGTGGCCACGTCCAACAACTTTGCGTTTTTCTTTTGCGACTTCAAGTACTTGTTTAAGTGCGGCAAGCATCGTCGTCTCATGGCATCCGCGGAGCCTAAAAACAAAGTCTCGACTTGGAAATCGTACAATCTCGCGGACTCGTTGGACAACCACCCGTCGGTCTGGTAGTGGAAGTTTTGCGCGTAGTACTTCGGGTACCTTTTCTCGTCGATTTCAAACGTGCTCAAAAGATCTTGCCCGCCGTCTTTGCGTTGCCTTCTCGGTTGCACTTTTTGTTGTTGATCGCGAATGTTGTCTCTGGAAATTCTCAACACTTGCAATAAGTTCGTTTGGTAGGACGGCGCGGTAACCGGGTTCATATCGTACGGAAACTTGTACTCTTCGTTTTCGATGAGTTCCATTTCTTCTCTGAACACGCTCAAAATAGCGGACATGTGCGCCTCGAGAAACGCAGAAACGTCTCTCGCCGCTTCTTCCGTCATGCCTTCGGATTCTTTTTCCGGGGAGTTACCGGCTGTGGTTAAGTTTGCATCCGCAGCTCTGACCATTGGTCGAATCGTATCTTCAAACGGTTTCGTGTCGATGTTATTTTCTTCCAACAAAATCTTCGCCACCGCGCTCGCCACGCCGACGCCGTCCACGTCCGCTCGAGACCCGCCTCTGGAAGCGACAACCCCGTTCGTTAAAAAGAACAAGAATCGCGCCGATACAGCGGCGGTATATTGCGCTCTGAAGACGTTCTTTTGAACGTCTTTCGGGATGGAATCTTCCATGGTTTTCGCAAACTGTCGCGCGATTTGCGCGATGGCGTCTTGTTGTTGCGAAGAAGACGAAGAGGAAGAAGAGGAAGAAGAGGAAGAGGAAGAAGACGCATTTGGCAGCTCAAATTTCGGTAACTCTGGCAACTGCGGTAAATCAATCGTCCCGAACGGCGTTTCAATTTTGTTCGACGACGACGACGACGACGAAGGTGCTTCCGTGTCCACGGCGTTTAATCGAAAATTGGATGCTCTTTTCAAACCACTCGTTACGCCCATTTCAAAAGCACTCGCTCTCGCGCGCGTCGTCGTCGTCGTTAATGGATTACTCCTCTTCCACGAAGGTGCCGCCGTTGTGTTTTTCGCCCACTTTTGAGCGGCTGCTTTGACTCGCCTCGTCGACGCGAACGGCGGAGTCGTTTTTGTCGTCGTCGTGGAATGCGTCATCGCGAGAACAGAAGAAGAAGACAAGGAAGAATACATCATCTCGCGTCGAGCGCGTGTGTGTGAGTGTGTGTTCGTGAGAAGATGTGCGACGCACGAATGGAAATGAGGATGGGATGTCGTCACCGTTTTTTTGGATTTTTTTCTTATTTTTCTGCTCTCGTCCAGACAGCCAGAGCCACAAGTTTTTAGACGGCCTCGTAAATCACCAAACAAACCGAACGACGACGAGAGATGAGCAAAATCACGCAGAAAAGAAGGAAAAAAACAAAACGGAGGGACGAAAAAGTTGAAAGTTGAGAGAGAGAAAGAGATCATACGTAGAACGCTCGTCATAAACATCGGCGTCCTCGCATCATTATTATAAGTAAATAAATAAATAAATAAGTTTTTGATTGAATCGTGTTGTTGAATCCTCTCTCTTCTCCTCTTCTTTGAAATGCTGCGCGTTCAGTTAGTTCAACTCCTCCTCGGCGGCGAAGACGTTCGCGCCTAAACTTTCGCCGGTTTCACTTTTTGGTTCTTTTTGCTTGAGAATATCCATCGCCTTCGCCTCGCGGACTTTTAAGCGCCACTTTTGAACTTTCGCGTTGGCATATTTCGCCGCGTGCACTTTCACCTTTAACGTCTCTTCTTTCTCTTTCAGCTCGATCGTTTTCTTCTCGCACATCTTCCTCGCGTCCGCGTTGCTCTCGAACGTCACGAAACAAAAACGTTCTTGGGACGGTTGAAAAACCCTTTTGATCTTCACCTCGAACGTTTCTTCCAAGTAGGTTTTCAAATCGAACGCGTTCGTCGAAAAAACCGCGTCTTTGTCTTTAACGCTTTTATCGTTATCATCATCGCCGTCGTAATCGATAACCACCGGGTTCATTTCCTTCTCGAATTCATTCTCGACGTTAAAATCACCCTTCCCGAGATCGCCTTCTTTCCATCCTTGTTTCGCCAAACGATTTCTCTCCGTGCCTTCGTGTTCGAACCCAGTCCCGACGATGTCTTGCAAAGGAAGTCCCAGCGGTTGGACGCACGCCATTTTTTATGTGTATATCTTCTCACGCAACGAATTTAAGAGGGAAGAAGAACGTTTTTGTGTCGTTGTCTCGCATGTGTTTTCTTTTTATTTTATAACATCAGAAAAGAAAAACAAGCGTTTTCGTCCTCGTCCTTTTCGCTTGAAAAATGATAAAAATTTTTCCTTTTCGTCGTCAGTCTTTTTGTTTTGTTGTCTTACCCTCTCACCAATTTATTGAAGAAAATGAGCGCGACGACGACGACGACGACGTGTTCGCGCGCTGCTGCCGCTGCGTTCCACCGACCAACGCTCATCAAGAATTTTGCCCCGACGAAGGCAGCGCCTGCTGCTCGCGCTGCTCTCAAAAAAAGAGCGCAGTTGAGAGGAATTGGTCTCGTCGCGCAATCTGAATTGGACGACGGCGGGAATTCTTCTCTCGGGAAGGCAACGACGTCGGCGGCAGAAGTTGGTGACGATTCAGACGTAAACGACGACGAAAAAAGCAGCAACCAAAGAGGGGCTTCTTTGTCTTCTCGAGAGAGGTTGAGACAAGCTTTGAACGAAGAAATCGATGGCGCCATGCGAGAAGTTTCCAGAGCGCAAACTGAAGAGGAACGACGACCTGCTGCTGCTGCTGCTGCAGTTGCTCCAGAGATAAAACAGATGAGATTCGAAGAAGAGGAAGATTTTTATCCACTCGAGGAAGAGAGACCGCCGAGAACGAGGAGAGGGTTGGAAGAACTCGAACGTCGAGAGAGAGAACGACGAGCGACGAGGACGAGGACGACGACCGCGAGAAGGAGAAGGCCATCGTCTTCTGCGCGTGAAGGCGAAGAGATGACGACGACGAGAGAACGACGAGTGAGAAACGACGCGTCTTCTTCGTCATCTTCCGGTGGTCGAAGAAAAAGTAAACAACAACCAATCAACAATAACAACAGCAGTGACGTGTTCACATTAACGCGTTCACAGTTGATGGGTAAAGAAGTTGTCACCAGAACCTCCGGAGTCCGTTTAGGCCAGTGTTCGCAAATGTGGGTGGACGCCGAAAACTGGACAGTCGAAGCGTTGGCGATTCGACAAAACGCGTTAACCGGTGGCGTAGATCACGTGAAATTATCCGCTTTGCGACAAGTCGGCGACGTTGTGTTAGTCCACGATGAAAATGCAGTCGAAAGACGATGGTCATCGTATAATTTGAGTCCATTGATTGGTTGCGACGTGATTACCGAGGCTGGGGCCTTTATCGGACGCGTGCGAGACTACGAGTTCGATCCAGAAGACGGCTCTGTCAAACGACTCATCGTCGACGCGTGGGGGATATCGGCTATCCCAGACGATGTTATCTCTACCTATGCAGTCGATGTGAGAGAGGTGATCGATGCCGGTCGCGAACGGATTCTGGTTGAAGACGGATGCGAACAAAGAGTCGAACAACTTTCTGTGAGTTTGTTACAGAGGTTGGAGTTAGCCGGTACGCCGTGGGAAGAAGAAGAAGCATTTTTACAAGATCCGTATTACAACAACGAATCGAGCAGGAGAGGTGTGGGGAGAAGAACGACTTCCTATTACGACGAATACGAAGAAGAGGAAATGATTCGGTACGAGCAAAGAAGACGAAGACAAAGAGAGCAGCAACAACAACAAAGTCGAAGGAGAGAACCGCAACGACAACAACAACGGGAGAGAAGGAAAGAAGGCATCCCGCTCATGCGTCCGACGCAATCGTACGAACGAATGGATGCCGATGGTAAACGAGGCTCGCGACCTCAGTTTGATGCGTACTTAGATCCAGTCGACAGACCGTACGAGTACGAGGAAATCTCAGGTGCGCCTCGCGAGCGAAGAGCGAGCGCGAGTAGGCGCTTGGACGAACCTTCTTCCTCTTCTTCTTCGAGTCGAAGGCGAAGACCGGCGAGCGATGACTATTTATAGCGGATAAAGTTTTTTGCTGTTGTATACATATATTTTATTGTTTTTAAATACAATACGTGATGATGTTCGTGATCGCGCTGCTTTTACTTCTGCTCGACCGATAAGTTTGGGCTACAATCAACCTTTACGTCTCCGTTCTCGTCAAATATCTCGCACTCTTCGTGAGAAGGCGTCATCGTCCGGCACTCCATGCTCCCGTCTGGTTGTTCACAGCAATACATCTCCACGCCGTTCGTGTCCTTGTCCACGTACCCGACTAAACACGGTTCAATTCCAGCTTCTATGTTGTAATCATCATCCACTTTTCTTTGTTGTTGTTCTGATTTTTGCGCGTTCGTTACGAAGGATCGTCGAGTTTGATTTTGCTTTTGATCGCGCGCTCTTTGGGAAGCCGTGATGGTGGTGCGCGATGACAAAACCGGTAAGAAGAAGAGCGCAGAGGAGGAATGAAAAGCGAACATATTATTAACTTTATTAAATGTATAAAGTACTACCGGTAAAATATGCGCGTGCTTTCCTTATGAATTGTGGTGTACTTGTTTCAAAGAAGAATTGAAGAAGAAATCTGACTTGTGATTTTTTGGACTTTTCTCTTTGGCTGTTTGGAAAAGGCGTATTATAGGGGGGAACTCTTTAATTCGTACAAGAAAGAATTAGTTGTTTCTTTCATTTCAATATGTATTAGTAGTAGTAGATGTAGCGCTATATTCTCTTTATTCCTGGATGGTAGTATACAACACAGAGAGCGCGTGTGTTTTTCGTGATTTTCTTATTACTTTCTTTCTTTTGCGGGCTTCTTCTTTATATTTTCGGAAGTGGCACTCCTCGAGGAGCGGTCACCGAAAATGGAGAAGAGATATTTATTTTGGCGTCGCGCAAACTACTCGCGCGTTTCCTTTGAAAGGTACAACATTTTCTTACGTTCACGTCCGTCCATTCACAGCCGCATCGCTCGCCTCGCTCGTATTTGCGCCCCCGAAATAATACTTCATATCCGCGGCTAAACCGTCTTGAAACCAGTTATTCGGCACCCAGGTCTTGTCGTACGGATCGTACCAACTCAACCGCGGTTTCACTTTCTTCTTCTCGTCGTAAATCAAAACGTCTCGTAAAAAGGCGTTGTCTTTAGCCATCCGACTGATTGGTAACGCGTGTGGGATTTTTGGGACGTATATATCTCCATTCTGCTGTGTTGTTTTCTGTTGTTCTTGTTGTTGTAATTTGCCTCGGCGAGAGTACTCTTGTTCGATCGCATCGAGGGCGGGACCGAACGAAGTGCCAATTGTTTTCGCCACGTTTCCTAACGGCATTTCGTCCGAGTATTTCGCATCGAACATGGAGAATGATTTCGAAAGCGTTTGGTTCGTGCTCGAAGTGTACGCCTGTTCGTTTAAAAAGGAGGAAAGAGAGAGAAGTGAGCGTTCAAAACCAACGACAACCCGCGAGGTTTTTCTCAAAATAATAATTGTGACTCGTCGTCTCACAAAGCGGAAACGGAAAAAGCGAGTTGATACGAAAATGTCTGTTACTCTAAACGTACCGCTCGCGCTGCGTTCACGACGGCGTCAAACGAGCGTCTCCGCGTGGTAGTAACAGACGCGTGTCGCAACATGTTGATTCTTCTGTCGCTGTGTAAAAGAGTGCTTTTGAAAGGTTTTTGTAGACAAAGATCGCGCGCGCGATGTCTCTGAATGACGTTGTGACACTTTTTTTTTCAAAGGTCAAAGCTGACTCGGATTAAACACAAACAAGGTTTTCTCTCTGATATTTATATTTATATTTAGGGTTGCAAAATAATACCCTAAATTGCCTCTTTGGGATTATCCTGCTTACTTTTTGTAAGGAGGACAAAAAAGGACAAAAGGAACCACACGTCCGCAGTTTAAACACACCACACAAACGCATTACACGAACGGCGCGCGCGGCAGAAAAAGTTTATTATTATGTCGAACAGCACGTCCGTCGTCGCGGGTACCGTCATCGTCGAAATCGTCGACGACGGGAGCTCCTTCCGCGGCGGCGGCGGCGGCGGACAAAATAATAACAGTAATACACACGCGAATACCACGAACGACGAACGTAATTATGAGAAAAGAGAAACGAGAGTGCGAAGATCTTCATCTGGACCTTCTTCAACGTCTCTCCCGACGACGACGAATACTAACAACGCTCAAACGCGAAGAGCGACGCGAGTGGTCCAAAACGCCACCGTGTTCGTGAACGAAACCGTGGAGCAGTTCTTGGAGAGGTGCTTGGAACGACGGAAGAGTCGCGACAAGGAAGATCTCATCAATGCGACGACGAAAACGACGATTTCTTCGACGTTTGGAACGGGCGGTGGGAAAAGAAATGTGTCCGTCCCGCAGCTCTTTTGGTCGAGTTGCCCTTTGAGCGTGCACGAACGCTTGGATAAGTTGGAGAGCACGAAGCCGTGGCAGTTGAATTTGAAGAAAGGCGATTCGAGATTGACTCTGAGGGTCAAAGACTTCCAGGAGTGGACGGTGAGCGTGAAGAGGATGACGAGCGCGAAAAACCCGCTCGTCGTTCCTCGAGCGGAAGAAAAAGAAAAAGGAGGAGACACAGGTGGGGTGGAAGAAGAGAACGCGGGGGAAGAAAAATTAGTTGTTTTTTCTTTGAAAAAAGAAGACGCGAACACAAAGAAGAAGAAGAAGAACAAGAAGAGCGAGGAAAAGGAGGAAGATGTGGTGATGGTGGGGGAAGAAGAGATCGCCGCCGAGAACGTCGTCAAAGAAGAAGACAAAGAAGAAGAAAAGAGGAGGGAAATGCAACAACAACAAGAACAACGAGAACAAAATCAGGGTCAGGTTGCCCTTCCTCACGAGGAGGCTCAAAAAAGAATAGGAGGAAACGGCTCTTTTGTTTTAAATAAAGAAGAAGAAGAGAAAGGGCAGAAAAACAAAAAGAGCGACGGAGAAAACGACGAGGAGGACAAAAACAAAGAAGAGAAAGAAGAAGAAGAAGACGAGAAGACGAGAAGTGCTTTAACGACGACGGCGATACACGAGAAGAAAGAGCCGGAAAGTGGAGAAAAACGACCCCGAGCAGGAGCAGAAGATGAAGATGATGATGAAGAAGCGCGAGCGCGAGAGCGCCTTCTCGGCAACGCGGAAGATGACAAGGCGAAGGACAAAAACGACGATGAGGATGACGATGAAAACTTGAACGAAATGCAAAAGCTTCAGAAAGATGCGATGGCTGTGTACAATGCGAGAGTGGGTAAACGCGGGGGGGAGACGAAACTCACCTCGTTGCTTGAGGCGCAAGAACGGGAAGAGTTGAGCCGGAAGTATCGCGAAACTATCGAGAACGTTTTGAAGAGCTCCAAAGGGAGAAAGAAGACCGTCGGAGAACATGCCAATACCGATCGACCACCTGCTAGAATGAACGCAAAGAAGAGCAGCGGTGATCAATCCGTCTACAATAATAATAATAATAATAATAATAATAATAACAATTACTTCAATTACGGAGCGACGAAAAGTCCGGCAGGACAGCTGGAACACTATCAAACGATTTTGAAGGCGACGCAGCTTCTGGTTCAAAAAGAGCGGCAAAAAGCGTTAGTTATGAAGATATTGCAACACGCGCCGAGAATTCCGGACACGCCGTCAGACTTTGAGGCTCTCATCAGCGGCAAAGATGCGTGTCTGAAGTATAAGCCTCCTCCTGTTCCGGAATTCGTTCCTCCTCCACCTCCGGCGGATGCCCGAGAGCATAAGCATCCATATAGTAACGACGATCGAGGAACGAAGCGCATGCGTAACATCAACGATCTGAACGATTCGCTCCCAACGATGTTTTCGTACGATAATAAGAGAGCAAAGTCGAACGCTGACAGTAGATCCAGGTCGGCAGCGAAGAAGCGCGCCGCCTTGCAGTCGCCGGAGCAGCTCGCGAAAAAGCAAGATTTCCAGCGAAGACAACAGCAATATTTCCAACTCCAGCAGCAGCAGCTTCACCAGCAACCGAAAAAGTTACACGCATCGACGAGAGCATACAAAGAGAGACGCCCAGCGGATAAGATCAGCCCAGAATTTGAGAAAGCGCTCATGAAGAAGAAACAGGAAACTCAAGCGATGCACAGTGACATTGGGGCTATGGATGGTTTGTTGAAGCTCGCGCATGCGGCGAATGTGAGTAACGACACACAGCGGTTGCAGCAACAAGACTGGGCGCGAGCGAACGCGATGCTCAAAGAGGAGTTGAAGCGCGCGAAAAAGGCTGAAGAAGACCGTCTTCAACTTCAAATATTACAAGAAGAGCGAGAGAGGGAAAAACGACAAACCGTATCGATGTCGTCGAATGACGGTTCAATGCAGATCAACGAGGACGGCATGCACGAAAACTCGGCTCGCGCCTATTCAGAAGCCCTCGAGCAAGCGCGCGAAAATCCCGGGGCTTTTCTTAGAAGGAAAGAAGAAGAGGTGAAGCCGAAAAAGACGAAAAGGCCAACGCCTCCGGCGCTGTACGTGCAAAAGTTGCTCGAGATGCAAATGCAGCAAAAGCTCGCCAAGTTACGAAACAATAACCACATGCAAGCGGTGAAAGATGGCGCCACACGTGCGAACGCCGATATGATGGCCGTAGCAGCGTCAATTCCGAGTCCAAATTACTTCGGTATCGATGCGGCGCCGGTTGTGAAGCTACCTCCTCCTCCTGTTATTCATACGCTCCCTACGAACGTCGGCAATCCGAACCTGAGCGCGCTCGACGAACAACAACGCATTGAAATGTTGGTGCAAGCTCGCGTTCAACAAGAACTTATGCAACATCGCGCGGGTCTTCCATCTATCATTACGCAAGTTCAGCAACAGTTACCGCCGCAGCAGATGCCGGAGCAGTCCCAGCGAGCGATTCTTCAACCGCAACCGCAACCACACGCGCTACAAACGACGATGCGGTCGTTCGACACGGCTCAACAAAATATTCTGCAAGCAGGCTTTCAAAATGATTTACCTCAAAGCGATGGTTACAGTAAGCAGTTGAAAAACGTTTCGAAAAATCTCGGGGCGCCGAAGCAGGTGGCGTATACCAAAGCCATGTCAGAGCTCGCCGATGTGAATGTCAAACGCGCGCGCGAGTTGGGGATCAAAGATGATAGTTCTGACGAAATACCGGGTTCTGATGTGCGTATCAATAACATCGATAGCAATGTTCTCCCCTCTGACGCTCCAAAGAAGACAGTCGTGGATATGGAAATGGTAATGAAAGCGATCAAACGCCATGCGGCGCAAGACGGAGTTTTCAAGCAGCTCAGATCTATCTACGACAAGAACGTCGCGGAATTTTTGCGCGTGAAGAATGGCGGCGTACCAGCGGTGACATCGACGGAGAAGGATAGTAGTGTCCCTCCACCGGTGCCGATCACCCCGGCTTGGACAAAGACGATGATGGAAGCCGAACGCGCTCAACAGCAGCAAACTGAAATGTTGATAAACTTGATTAAAGTGCAAATGAAAGCTGCGGAGGAGGCGCCGAACGAAGGAGGCTCTGTGGAAGCGTTGAGTAGAATGTTGAACGCTTTGAACCAACGTCAGCAACAACCGCCTTTGATTAACCCGTTCGAAGGCATGACGGAAGAAGAAATAGAAGAAGAAGAAAAACAGGCGGTGAGGGAGGTACCGCCGAAGACGACGAAGACAGCACCCGTTGCGCCGAGAGTACCAGCCCAACCACTGATACAAAGGCCAACCATTGTTGCAAAAACCGTTGAAGCGAAGACGATAGAAGGAGACGAAGAAGCGACGACCCCTCCGATTCAAGAGCCAACGCAAACGGTCGAAGAGCGTCCGTTCTCGGACGCGGAAAACGAAAAGGAGAAGAGAGACTGAATGAACAAGAATTTGCTCGCACACGCGAAGGAGAACAAAGAAACAATAAAGAACACAATCTGAAACAATGATTGTGGTTGTGGTATATAATAATAAATATAGCAGAGATGATGATGATGCGGTAGTCAATTTTGTATAAATCTATTCGTGTACCACTCACAAACAACAGTTAAACCGTAGTAAACGTCGCGTGTAATTCCTTTCTTGCTTTCTTTCTTTTATTAGGACTGTGGATGAAAAACAAGAGAAGAAGAAAGAAAAAGAAGAGAGAAAGAAGAATTAAAAAAACTCTCCAGAGTGGGCTCTCCAGAGTGGGCTTACGATGGATGCATAATTAAGCTTCAGCCCTTCATTTTCTTTTTTTTTCTCTCCTTTTTGAGGACAGACAGGCGACAGGTGGCTTCTGCCACCTTGGCTTTTTTTATCCACTAATCTTTTTATCTTTCTTCATAACTATTCGTTCTGTTGCTCTTCGTACGTAGATACATATTAACACACACACAAACGAAAGAACGTGATACGGTACCATAATAATAACAAACAATGATGAGTTTTACGCAAACCGCGCCGCAAACGTCGGCTTTTTTTACCGGCGCGTCTAAGATGATGAACGCCTCTCGAAGACAATCATCAAAGACGTCATCCAGCTCATCGTCTCATCATCAGAGAGCAGCGGCGGTGAGATTCAACACTATCGTTCGCGCGGAGGGCGAAGAATCTTCTTCTAAACCGTCTGAAACGCCAATCGCACCGGCTGGGACGCCAGTCAGAAAGACGTCCATGTTGGTCATTGGTGCCACGGGGACTTTAGGTCGCCAAGTCGTTCGAAGAGCTTTGGACGAAGGCTACGACGTGAGGTGTTTGGTGAGACCGAGACAGAACCCGGCGGATTTTCTCAGAGATTGGGGAGCGACCACGGTTTCAGCGGATTTGACGAAACCAGAAACGTTACCGCCTGCGTTTGTTGGGATTCACACGATCGTGGACGCGTCCACGGCGAGACCGGAGGAGGACTCGTACGCCATCGACTGGGAGGCCAAGAAGAATACGATTCAAATCGCCGCCGCGATGGGCATCCAAAAGTACGTCTTTTATTCCATCGACAAATGCGAAAAGTACAGAGACGTGCCGTTGATGAATATGAAGTATGCGGTTGAGGAGTATTTAAAAGCGAGTGGGATGAACTTTGTCGTGTTGAGACTGTGCGGGTTTATGCAGCCGTTGATTGCGGGCTACGCCGTGCCGGTGCTGGAGGAGCAATCTCTGTGGGGTACCGACGACGACACGAAAACGGCGTACTTGGACACGCAAGACGTGGCACAAATGACCATGGCAGCGGTGAGAAGAGAAGAAGCGAATGGGAAGGTGTTGACGTTAGCCGGGCCAAAAGCGTACACGGTGAACCAAGTCATTCAACTTTGCGAAAAGTTAGGCGGTAACGAAGCCAAGGTGAGCAAAGTGCCGGTGCTTTTGTTGAAATTCACGAGAGGCTTGACGAGATTTTTCCAGTGGACATCGGCGGCTTCGGACCGTTTGGCGTTTGCGGAAGTCTTGAGCTCGGGCGTGGAATTTAACAGCGATAAGATGGCGGAGACGTACGAAATTTTAGGCATGGACGAAAGCGAAACGACAACTTTGGAGCAATACATGGAGGAATACTTCTCGAAGATTTTGAAAAAGTTGAAAGAAGTTGGCGGAGAGAGTAGACAGAGAGATTTTTATTTGTAAATCATCACATCAGTCCTTCGCACCTTTCTTTGTATGTCAAAGAGCGTGCGATGAGTAAAACGCATTAGGAGAAGAAGGAAGATGAGCGAAAGAGAGAGAGAGAGTCTTCGTTCTTGGAAAAAAAAAGTAATATAAAGATCAAACAATACATGTCGCGAATATATATAATACACCGTTTGTACGTACACGCGTCTTCTGGTGAACTACATAAAGCTGCGACATCTATCTATTCGTCTGTAGGCTCTTCCCACTTCTTTTCTTTGGTCTTTTCATTGAACCAGAATTTCTGAGACGTCTTCTTACTCTCGATCTTGATCCAATCGGTATTACCGTGCCGCGTCGACGTGACTCCGTTAAACATCGGAGTTTCTCGTGTTTTTTCATCAGAGGATACTTTTTCGGTAGCTATGCGAGAATTTACCACGTTATCGTTGTCTTTATCGTCTTCTTTTCCTCCACTTTTGGCAGCCGCTTTCTTCTTCTTCTTCTTCTTCTTTCCTACTATTTCTGGATTTTTTACATCTTGATCTTCTTCTTCTTGTTTCACCACTTCTTCTTCTTCTTGTTTCACCACTTCCTCTTTTTCTTGCTCGACTTCTTGTTCGTGTTGTTGTTGATCCTCTTCTTCATCCTCATTTTCTTCATCTTTCTTCTTCTCTTGAGCGATACAGTTAGGTCTATCTTTTGGTTTTGGAACATCGTTGGGAAGATCCAATGGCGGGGGCGGCGCCGCCGCAGCCAAGCTGATCCCGGCTACTCCGGCGTTCAAAAACTCTCCGCCACCATCGGTGTCGTCAAAAGCGTCCGCTACTTCAGTTGGTGCTCTTCCACTCCTCAACGCCACCGCTACATCGTACGCTCTCCACTCCGCGTACTCCGCTCTCTGCCGTAAATCCTGGTTAAAATCGCACCCTTGCTCTTTATACGGCGTGAAAATTTGGCTCTCCAAGCAATACAAAAACGCCGCCGACGCGTCAAAGGCGTCCACGAGCTCTCTCGTAAACATCTTTCGTCGGTCTCGCTGATCCGCGCGGTCGTACACGGAAAGTGCAAATCGCTTCACTTTCGCAAAATCAATCGACGGATGCGAGGTTATCTTCTTCGTTCGCTTTTGTTTCTGTTGTTTTCGGTAGTTGGAATATTTGAAGAGTACCGTACGTTAAGGCAACCAATAATACTAAAAGTCAAAAACGAGAGAGAAAGAAAGAGCGTTTGGGTTTAGACGCAGAGAAGTCTCGAGCGCAAGCGAACGAACGAACGAACGAGGTCTGCTCAAAAGATTTTCTCGCTCGACGAAACGCTCGCGCACCTCCAACTCTCCCAACAGTTTCTTAATCAAATCTATCGGCCGAGGATGCATCTCCATCGCGAGTTCCACCGCTCTCAGTTTACAATAATACGACGTCGTCGGTTCGTGTTTCGCGATTTCTTCCCCTCTGCGAAGGAATCTTGAGATTGAACGATCCTCTTCTGTGTTTTCCTTCGCTGTTGTTGTCGTTGTTGTTGCACTCATACTGTGTGTTCTGTTAAAGTGTTCCTGAGAGAGAGAATTTGTTCTGACGAGAGACTTCACAGTTTTGTCTCTCGGGAGGACGACGACGAAAAGATGCTGCGAAGGAGCAGCAGCGGCGGAGAGAGCGCGAACGACTCGAACAGCACCCTCGTCATCACGGGAGGAGGAGGAGGAAAAAGAGGGAAGAAGAAAACGACGAAAAACGTATTAATTCTTATTCTCCTCCTCTTCGCGACGACGGTATTCGCGACGTTCTTCCACGGCCACCGGAGAGTCGGGGAAGCGTTTGACTTCTCCGAGACGATTCAGACGAATTCCCCGGAGGGTGCGCGTCGAGACAGAGCGAGAAACGCGGCGAGTACCAAAGAAGACGCTTCTTCGTCTTCTTCGTTTGCCGTTGGAGGATACAGAGGAGGAGGAGGAGGAGGAAGAGGTGCGAAAGAAACATCATCCGAAAACGAAGACGAGGCAAAGACAACTTTTGCAGCAGAACGACAGAGAGAAAAAAACCGGGCTTTGGATAAAGAGACGGAAGAATACATCGCCCGAGAGCAGAAGCGATTATCGAGTCCACCATTGCCTATCGCGAGCAGTAGCAGTAGCAGTAGCAGTAGACGACGGAACAGAAGGAGTGGGCAAACGCAACAAGGAGAGTTTACGTTGGAACACGTCGGTCCGAAAGGTACGAGCGAAGTGCGCCCGAACGGCCGGTGCGTGTCCTCGGGAGGCGATGATAAGGAAAGGAAGGTTTGGCACCGATTGGAATCCGTAGACGATCCGTTGTTTATACGAGTCACTGGTGCGTATTATGATCCCGCCAGATCTAGAAATAAACCGAAAACAAGGAGTTTAATTATGCACAGATCGATGTTTGAACCGGGAGTAAGGGTGGTGAAGATTGATAGGAACGGCGAGAGAGTGGAACCGGGAAGTCACAGCGGCGGAGAAGAGATCGACGATGGAATAGAAAACAACCCTTCGCTGATGAATAAGAGAAGCGGGAACAGTTGGCAAGACGAAATGACCAGACGCGTGGGGACGTCAGAGGACGAAGAGATTATTTTAGATTTTAGAGGCGATTTAGTCGAGCAGCTCCCGAGAGAGGACGAGGATCATAAAGAGTTTAGTTTTGGAACGTGCGCGATTGTGGGAAACTCGGGAGCAATATTAGGGAAAGGATACGGTGAAGAAATCGATGGGAAAGACGCGGTTTGGAGGGTGAATTACGCGCCGATAGATGGATTTGAAAAGGACGTCGGGTATAGGACGACGTTTGACTTGATCAATCAGCAGCACACGAAACGATTCGTTCGTGGCGATGGCGAGTACAGCGAAGAGGATGAAGACGACGCGAACAGTGATGCATCTGGTCAAGCAGAAGAGATTACGGAAGCGGACGAGTCAAAACCGAAAGTAGTTTTGAAAAATGGTCGCGGAGCGAAGCACGCTTCCAAGAGAAACTCTACGCTCATGGTTTTTGAAGTGACATCAAACTACGCCAGGAAACACTTATACGCCAGACTTATGCGTCAAAGAACGAATAAAGGGTTGAAGATATGGTCCCCCGAACTAGTCGTGCACACGCAGCGATCCTGGGACGTCTTGTCGCACTTGACGGCGCAAAAAATGGGCACGAGTAAAACCGGGAAAGCTATGTCTGGAGCGTACGCCGTTATTTTAGCCTCCCAAATTTGCGAGGAAGTGCATTTATACGGATTTAGCCCTTATAAGAGACGAGATATTGGACAGGCTGTTCCGTATCATTATTTCGACGAAATACCTGCAGTTTTAAAACACCACTCTTTCGATCTAGCTATTGAGGTGTTTAAAACGATTCGAGATTGGCCATGTTCAGGCGTCCGATTAGAAATACATCCGTAACCGATTATTTATGTTTAATATATGCACTCTGCTACACTCGATTGTGTCGTTGACAACAATAAACTCGCTATGTTTAATATCTAATTTTATATGTATACTTTTCGATTAAGCTTGGCATCCTTGGACGTCGTGGAAGTCGCAAACGACGCTCGCGCACTGCGTCAGCGAATCTTTCTGCGATGCCGCCGGCGTGTCCGATAAGTAGCACCCCTGGCAGTTCTTAGTCTTTGGAATGCACCCAATTACTTTGATTCCGTCTTCAGTAGATTCGCATTTGCTGTTGACTTGCCGATAAAGACCTAAAGCGGTCTCATCTTCGGATGTTTCGCACGCTTTGGAAACGAGAATCTTCGGAGTGCTCGTCGTTTCAACCGCAGCACCAGACGTGTCGATGGCACCATCAGCAGAAGTTGCAGCAGATGCTGTGGCAGCTAAATTACGCGCTTCTGCACTCGCTTTCGCGTTCGCCGTGTCTTCATTCATGCGCTTCTCTGCGCTCGTGGTTGAAATTCCTTCCAGCGAAGGCATATCATCCGGATTTGCGCGCGACTCCTCTTCAGGGGCTTCCTCTTTTTCTTCTTCTTCCTTTTCTTCTTCTTTCTCGTCGGGTGCTTCCTCGGTCCCTTTTTCTAAGTGATCGATCGTTTCCAGCGCAGAAAATATTGAATCTTTCGTTTTGTCGACAATCTTCGCCACTGCCTTTACTTTCGGGATGACGGAACTTTTCGGATCTTCTTCCGATGAACGGGTTCCTTCCTCGTCGTTAACTTTTTCTTCCTTTTTTTCTTCTCCTCCTTCCTCTTCTTCTTCTTCTTCTTCTTCAACATCTTCGGGTGTCTCTGATGGTCCAAGATCGTACATTTTACCGGAGGTGCTCATCTTACCAGACTTGAAGTTCTTCACGGCTTCGGCGTAACGCTCTTTCGATCGAGCGTATCCAGAAGAGATGGAACCTTTCTCGAGCTCTTTACCGGAATAATTAGCCGAAGAATCTTCTTGTTCCTGTTTCAGCTGATCTTCCTCGGAACCTTCGCTTTCTTCATCAGTTTGATCATCTTTTTCTTCTTCCTCTTGCTCCTCTTGATCATCGTCAGCCTCTTCATCGATGTCTTCCTTCTCTTCTTCTTCGGCATCATCGGAAGCGTCGTCCGAGGTAGACGTAGCAGTTGCTTCGTCCTCCTTCGCTTTTGACTTCAAAAAACCTCCAAAGGTGCTCTTCTTTTCTACTTGCTCTTCTTTACCGTCGGCGTCGGCGTCCTCTTCGTCTTCTTTTTCACCGATGTCTGCCTCGTTCATAATATCCGGGTGCGTGTCTCCGGCAACTTCTTCTGAAGGCTCGAGAGATGAAGATGCGCCTTTCTTTTTCTTCGCGGAAGTGGCAGGGAGCGTTGCCGACGAGGCCGTTTGGTTCTTTCCACCCGGTAAGATGAAGTTACCGTCGGCATCGATCGGTAACAAATCGCTTTCGTCCGGTAGCACCGGCTTCAAGTTTCCGTTGGGTAAGTCAACCAATAAATACGATTGTAAGTGTTGCGCGATATTCCCGAGAGACAAATCATCGCTCACGACTGGATACACCTGGTAACCAACGAAACACACCGAGGCCGTCATGGTCAACGCGCTAAAAGCACCGATCGCTTTACACGTCTTTGCAAATCCGGTGCCCGACTTCATCCTCTTTTCTTCTTCCTCCTTCGCCTTCTCTTCTTCGCTATTTTTGCTCAACAACGGTTGACGTTCGTTCATCATCGCTTCCTCGTCGTTCGTCGAGGACAAAGGTTTCGCGCCCTTTTTCTTCTTCTCCTTGATCTTCTTTTTCTTGGACGAAGATTTCGACGACAACGAACCGGAAGAAGACGAGTTGTACTTGGAGTCGTTTTCGTCGTCGTCGTCCGAGACTTTAGCCAAATCACTCTTTCTTCGTCTTCGTCGTCGACGACCAGATTCGATATCATCTTCTACATCATCGTCATCGCTACTACTCGCTCGACCATCGCTTTCATCATCGCTTTTATCTTCGATATCAACAGCGACTTCTTCGCTTTTAACACGTTTAGCTTTCGACGAAGATGACGTAAACGACGACGACGATGCCGTCGATTGCGACTGCGCATCATCGTCTTCGTCGTCATCTGTTCCTTTCCTCGCTCCATCATCGTCACCGTCGATTTCGATGAACACGGACGGAGAATCTGGAGAGATCATCATCCGTTCCTCTTTGTCTTTGTCTTCTTTTTCGTCTGAATCGTCTGAATCGTGGTCTTCCTTTTTCTTCTTTGTCTTCTTTGTCTTCTTTAACGATGATGATGATGATGATGATTTTGCGTCCGCCTTTTCCTCCTCACCAGACGCGTCTTCTTCGTCTTCCCCAACAGTCGTGGTGGTCATCTCTTCCTCGTCGACTTCGACAATCACCGCATCTTCTCTCTCTAGGACGTGTGGCAACACCTCCTCCGTGGTCGATTGCGTCGCTATCGCTTTTTTCGAGCAGCATCCTCCTTTCGCCGCCGCCGCCGTCTTCTTCTTGGCCTTTTTTAAAGCTTCCTCTTCGTGATGATGATTGCCGCGGCGTCCCTTCTTTTCCCCACTAATGTTATTTTTACGAGAAGAAGACAAAGAACTCGTCGCCGACGCCGTCGAAGACGATCCTCCTCCTCCTCTCCTCCTGTTGGTAGAAGAAGTCATCAGCATCTCGTTGGCCTCGTCGATGTTCTCATCGGCTTGCGAGACGCCGACGATGCGTCTCATGGTGGGTGTAGGCAGAGAGAGAGACCAACACAGAGAAAAATGTCTCTCGGTCTCGGGAAAGCGTCGTCTTCTTTTTTGTGAGGATGTTGGATGTTGGACCAATTTTTTTTTGTTTGGTTTTTTTTTGTGCCGTTTCGTGAAGAGCCTTTTTTGTGTGTGGGGAAAAGAAGGGGTGCACACTTTAAAAGGACAAGGTGCACACTTTTTAAATTGTTTTCTACTCGTCCACATACCTTTTTTTCCTTCATCATCAATCATTTAACAAAAAGAAGTGAAAAAAATACCCCGAGGAGAACGGCGAACGAGGAGACGAGGGTTTAAAAGAACCTCGAAAGAGCATAAAATGAACGCATTACGTTTACATTTACTACAGAAAGGGATAAAAGTACACGCGTATTCTCTTTGAACGCGTGTATTTCTACGATAAGATGTACATACGCTCGACGTCGCGCGCGTTCAAAAATCTTCTCCTCGAAAAGACTCCACCGAAAACATCGATCGCAGAAGACGAATTGAAGCGCTTTATCAACCTGGAACGTATCAAAACGATGAAAGAAGAGCAGAAGCGATCACCTGGAACAACTTGCGTGACATTATTCGCGCGTATACAGCTATTTCACACCTCTCGAACGGACGCGCGTTTGAACGCGATATTTTCGTCGCCCTTCTCTTGTCGGTGATAAAAAACAAGTTTCGACAAACGGTGCGGACGAAGAGGTTTTTGGAGTTTTGAAGGCTTACAAAACACCAAGCACGAACAACTCACGCCAGACGTATCGTTGCGATTCAAATTTACGTTTCGTTTCGTCCATTTAGGCGCTCTTCTCGCGCGGTTTCTGATCAGTTTTTGGTTTGAAAAAAAGCAGTTTCTCTTCAAAAATCTTTCGCGCGTTTTTTCGAGAGTTTTTCTTTCTTCGACACTTTCGTTTTTGCGTCGCCTCTCTTTTTCTTCATAAATCCTCCTCCTTCTTCTTCGAAAGCGTCACGCGCGAAGAACAAAATCCGATTCGAACGCCTTGATCGCGTTAAATAACATACGATCGGTACGTTCTTCGTTTTCAGGTATCCGTAACCTCGTATTAAGTCCACGGCGAGCACGTTTCCGCAAAATCGCAACAGCTTGTAGGATTTTGAAGGCGGGAATTTTTTAGACGCCAAAACGCATCGAGTTTACGCGCGTCGTGTGAGAGCGCGTCGATCGCGATAAAGATTGAAAGAACCAATATTTGGAGTTCTGGTCATCTCTAGTTGATCAATCGAGAAGATGTTTTCGCAAGACTACTCGCAACAGTCCTCCGCGGACGCGTTTCCGACGACAAATAAGCAACTTTTTTGCAACGGAAGCAGCCTCGAGGGGGGAGGCGAAGGGGCGAAGTTTTCGAAGAGCCACGACGAGAAGGCGGGCGACGACAAAATAGAGACGAAAACAAATAAGTTGGTCAGTCGCCAATCTGTGTCTTCGGAACACAGCGGAGACGAGCTCTTCTGTTTGGATGATCCGAACGAGGGAGAAGGATTTGGTACGTTCTGTGGGGGTGCTAGAAACGCGCGCGTGGTGAATGGGGTGATTCGATTGCAATCGTTCACGGAAAGCGACGAGGAATATCGATGCGAAGATGATCGACGCGACGCCCTTTCAGAGTTTCAAGACGAAGAAGAAGAGGAGGAAGGAGCAAAAAAATATCAACAAAAATATCAACAACAATGGAATAATAACAATACTTTTACCGCGGTTAGAAGAGGTAAAACGGTTCGCGATCTCATAGAGCGGATCATAGAATTTAGCACCGAGCCGCAAATCTCGGTTTGGGAGGATGTCTTGCTCGATTTACGAAGGAAAGAAGACGAGGACGCGCGCTTCGTTTTGGACGTGAACGAGGCGAGACACTTGCAATTTCGAGTGCCACTGGTGGAGTGGATTTTGGACGTGTGCGCGGAAGCGCAGTTTGGTCCGGCCACGGCGGATGTGGCCGTGGAATACATGGTACGTTTATATTCATTCTTTCTTCTTCCGATGATCGGTCTTTTGTGCGTCGATCACGCGCGCGCGCGCAGGAGGAGACCCACTTTTGTTTTGCTTCTCCTTCTTTTTTTTTTGCAAAAAGCCCCGCGAAAAGGCAGAAAAAGGCGCGCGCGAGAGAGAAAAAGTCGAAAATATCTTGTCCAAAGAAAAAAATCTTGGAAATTTCGGCTTGCCTTTTTTGCCTTTTTTCAAAAAAAAGTTGAGAGGAATCTTTTAATTGAAAAATAAAAATAATGCTGACGACGACTCAATCATCTATTCTTCTCTCTTTCTTCAATTCATTCAATCAACAGGATCGAGTACTTTCCACTGTCATGGTTCCAAAATCTTCCTTGCAGTTGGTAGCGTTGTGTTGCATACAAGTCGCGGCGAAGTATGAAGAGACGGAGGAGTTAGTCCCGAGTCTTTCCAAGTTGAGATATTTCGGCTCGAATATTTATTCCGTGGATATCATTCGAAAAATGGAATTGGCCGTGTGCGTGGAGTTGAAATGGTCCATGGGCGTCGTGCGACCGAGTCACTTCATCGAGGCTATCTTGGCCTTAACCAGAATGCCGGACGGTGGTAACGTCGAATGGGCGCAGATTTCCGATAAGATTGAAGACGTGAGCTATGCGATGTACCACGCGATCGTTTCAGACGCGGAAGTTTCTTCAGTCAAACCGTCTCGACTTGCCTTGGCGTGCATTTGTGCCGCGAGATTACAATTAGAGAGCGAAGGGTTTCTCTATAACGAACCGATGTTGACGGATGATTTGAAATTGGCCGTCGGCGACGATTCTTGGTTGGCCACGAACGAACTCGAGTTATTTTCGCGAAATATCTTGGAACGATACAATTCATCCACGAGTGAAAATCAGCAGCAGCAGCAACAACAACAACAACAACAGTATACAAACACCGGTGATAACAACAACGCATACGCTGATAACAAGGATGTTGACGACGTAAATAACGTACCATCGTTTTCGTCTCAAGCTTCGCAATGCGAGCACGCGAGTCTAGAAGAAGAGGAGGAGAGAAAAGAGGAAGATGATGACATGGTGTACGAAGACGAAGAGGAGGCAGGCGAGGAAGGCGATGATGACGACGGTATCGAGTGTGATGACGATGATGACGATATTTCTCCGTACAACGTAAATTCGATGATGCGACCGCCAACGGGAGATAACGACTCCATCGCCAAGCAACGACGATCAAAAAATCTCGTCCATATGAACGTTGAAATGATGATGGATAAGGATCATCCGAAGTCGCTCGCTTCACATGCGGCGTCTTTTGATTCTATGATTGATATTATATCGCCAACGTCGCCTTTGGATGGACCATGGTTCTAGTGAATAGAAATAAAAACGGGGGTGAAAGTGTTGTAGAGCGTGAGTTTTCGAGAGAGAAAACTACAGCTTAGCGTATCATGTGTAAGAATGTGTATGTAATGAATATAGATATTACAATTTCGATAATATCGAACAATTATGCTTTCCTATGTGCATATACGTTTCTTTTGCGTGCGTGCGTGCATGCATATTATAAAATATGATCTTGTACAGGTAATTCTTCTAAGTCTACTCTACTTCTAGTCTGCTCTAATGCCTCCGGGCGTGATTGAATAGCCGCAACTATTTCTCTCCGCCGGATTATCCCAACGGACTATGCTGTTCTTACTGTCCCTTCTGTCTAATAGTAGTCTCTGCGTTACGCATTTCGACCACGGTAGAGGCAAAAAGTCTTTGTGCTTCGTACCAATCGGATCGAGCTTGGTCGTCGTTTTCGTGCATAGAAACGTGACGCGTCGCTTACGAGCTATGGTTAACATTTTTTGCCCAACCGAAAAGTGCACGTTTTGTAAATTAAACGGCGCATTCTTATCGCGACGGGATGCGCGGTCTATCCAATAAAATGCGGCCACATTGTCGACGAGTACCAACCTTACCGGCGTCATGTTATTGTTGTTGTTGTTGTTGTTGTTGTTGTTGTTGTTGTTATTGTTATTTCTGTTACTATTCTCTAAATGTTGCTCGGATAAACTCGGAAACTGCATGAACTTCTCGTCCTTTTCCATAATAGTTAAACACTTGAGCAAATCAATGCTCGAATAACACCGCATCAATCGAAATCTAGATAACGAAACGTTATGACAGTCGTCAAATATAGATTCTCTCGTGATGACGTTCTCGGGCTGTTGTCGTTCTTCATTTTCGACGTCTATTCCTCGTTTTCCTTCGCGATGGTGAATCTGTAAACGCTCCTTAATCCTCGCCTGTAACACCTCTAAAAACCGTAACGTGTCAAACTTCCCGTCTAAATCGATTAAAACGCATCCTCGCTCGCTCCCGTCGAACGGGATGTTGTGTAAGACTTTCGGTAATATCGCGCCCACGGCAGTTTGAATCAGCAATTCAGTCTTCCCACTTCCACCCAACCCGCACGCTTCGATCACTTGCGAATGTTTCAAGGATTTGTGTTGGTCTAAAAAAGACAAACCGGTGTTCAGAGGTTCAATCTTTGATCTCGCGAATATGTCTGCGCCTTTTATACGCGTCGCGTCGAATAGAACGAAAATAAGAAAAGAGAGAGAGTGATGAGTCAGTTATACATTTTCAAAGTCAGTCTGTTTTGTTAAGTGCGTGAAGAAGAGGACCATAACGTGATGAAGAGAATAAAAAGAAAGAGAAGGCAATCGCTCTAATATCGCTCTACTCACCGGTTTCGTCCGCTCGGAGAAACTCCAACAGAGCGGATTTCGTCGTCGTCTCCATTGTGTGGTTATTATTATTCTATACGAATTTAACGTGTCGCGTAGTTATGAAAAAATCGTCGACAACGGCATCAAGATGCTTCAAAAAAAAATATGAAAGCGCTCATTGCGACGATATCTGCTTCGTCATCATCATCATCATCATCATCATCATCATCGAAGAGTAAGAAAAAGCTCGCGTTGGTCACGGGTACGACCGATGGCATTGGGAAACACACCGCTCGAAGATTAGTGGAGCAAAATATAGACGTCATCGTCCACGGGAGAACGCAGGAGAGAATCGACAAAGCCGTCGAGGAGATTTCTAAAGCCAGCAGTGATAAAGGGAAAGTCGTCGGCGCGATTTTGAGCGATTTGAGCACTTTAGAAGGCGTGGAGAACTTGTTCGATAAAGTTTCGAAAGACGTGGTGGAGAAAGAAGGAAGAAAGCTGGACATTGTGGTGCAAAATGCGGGCGTTTTCCTTCCAGAGCGTAAAGTGAACGAGAGGAAAATAGAGTTGACGTTTCAAATCAACGTCTTGGCTCCTTACATGTTGAACTGTTTATTATGGAACAAAAACAGCATGGATACGAACGCTCGAATACTAAACGTGGCGTCTATTTCGCAAACGAGTGGGGTTCAGTTAGACGATTTGACGTTTGAGAAACAATGGAGCGATCATTGGTCCTACTCTCATTCGAAGACGTGCATGAAGAGCGTAAGTTTTGAGATGTATTTAAGAATGATGAAAAACAGCGAGACTGTGAGAACGATACTAACGTGCGATCCTGGAACAGTTAATACCAAAATGTTACTCGCTGGCTGGGGTCCTTGTGGCGTGCAAGTGTACGACGCGAACGATCAGTTCGAGTTAGTCACGAACGATAAGTTCACGTTGCCGCAGAACAACGGCGGATACTTCGTGAATCGAAGACTATCGCAGGAGGCGAAAAGCTCCCCGGAGACGAGGTTGGTTTGGGAGACGTGTAAAAGAGAGACCGGAGTGACGTTCGAGTTTGACGTGTGATTGATGCGTGATGTAATGGTAGATAGTTAGAATCGTAGAAGATGTTATTATTATCGTGTAAAAAAGTGTAGTTCGCCTCTTCGCTTCACATCTTTTTCTCTTTCGTGTCCACTTCATTTATAGAGAGCAAAAACATCGCACGTAAATAAAATGGCGTGGGGTAACGCTCGCTCGCGAACGAACGCGTCTTCTTCGTCATCATCTTCTCAGTTTCGCGGACGCAACTGGGCCGCCGCCACCAACAAACACGACGACGACGGAGGAGGTGGTTCGCAATCTAAACTGAAAGGTTTGAAATCCTCATCGTCTCGCGGAGGAGATTCCATCGTACAGTTTTTGCTCCGATCGAAATCGTTGCCGCTGTGGTTTGCCATCGTCTGTTGCGTAGGGTTAGTTCTGTACGTTCGACCACAGATTTCTCCCCTTCATCATCACTCTTCACACCTTCATCACCGTGAAAATACGGAATATAATTACCACTCGGAGAAAGAACACGAAGTCGATTTGCGACGAGCGGTGACGAAAAACAACAACAACAACAACAATAAGGAAGAAGATGACGACGACGGAGAAGAAGATTTAGGAGAGTCGTCGAAGAAACACGCGTCGACGGCGAAAGCTGCGGCGGCTAAAGCGCAGAAGATTGTCCGCGAAAGGTCTTCCGCCGGTGGTAACAGTGGTGGTGATGAGGAGACTACGAAGAAGAAGATAGCAGCAGCAGGAGGAACAATAACGGCGAGTACTGCAGGCGCGAATAAAAAATCCGCAAAATGTCAAGCACAATTAGACGGTGCTCGAACGTTCTATTCTGGAGTATCGAACGTACTCCCGGTGTGTAATTCTTTGAGACAGAAACCGGTGTTTGATTTCGACGGAGAGTTGAATGACGCGCCGACAGTGAAGTTTGGGAAAGCGGTGAAAGTATTTTCATTCAACGAGACGTATCGGTACGCGCACATGGTTACCGCGGCGGCGTTACCGAACGATGTTATCGTGGCCGCGTTCCAAGCCGCGCCGAGTTTACAAATGGAAAACGGACAAACAAAGTTCGCCGTGGAAGGTTTACCGGACCAAATTATTTTATACTCGGTTTCCAAAGACGGCGGTAAATCGTGGAGCGGCAGCAAAAGAGCGCCAGTTGGGAACGAAGGGAGAGCGGTGTGGGCACCGGTTTTACACTACGACGAGAAAGCGAAAAAGTTGATGTTGTTTTATGCGGCGTCGGAATTGTGCGTCAAACTTTACGCGAAGCCAGTTCCGAGATCAGATCCAGGAGGACACATCAAGATGATTGAAATCGATAACTTTGGCGAGGATGGGAAGGTTGTCGATGAAGGCGCTTGGTCAGCTCCGAAGATGGTGTACGAACAAAAACGAGGAGAAATGCCGTATTTAATCGCGAACAAGCCAATCAAAGCTTCGAACGGTGATTTGATTTTGCCATTCTGGCAAGAATATAACTTCAAATACGAAAGCTCGGATTCGGCCAATCCAAACGACGACGAAGATGATAGTAATAGCGATAATAGTAATAACGCAGGTGCGTGCGTAACGAGATCTTACGCGGAAGGTGAATGTCCGCCAGATAGAGAAACCATTTCTGGAGTACTCATATCTTCCGATAATGGGAAGACGTGGACAAAAAAAGGTGACATCAGACATCCAAAGACGAGTTTGTTGGAAGGCGCGATTGCTGAAATCTCGGCGTTACCGCAAGGATCGGATGAACCACAACCGGCGTTGACAATGCTCTTTAGGACAGATTGTGGATGTGTGTTTCGGTCGATGTCGTTCGATTTCGGTGCGACGTGGTCGGATCCGCATCCATCGCCCGGAAATTTACCAAACGTCAACACGAAGTTGGACATGACTTCGTTGTATCCAACAGGTCACTTAGCGATGGCCTTTAACAATCATCGACGATGGGAACACATCGGAAGTAAAGAGCATCCGTGTAAATTGTGCCGAACGCATTTACACTTTGCGTTGAGCTCGAATGGCGGTGAAGATTGGACCACTGTCGCGGCCTTTGATGACTTAGTTCAACCGGATGTTCGAATTCACTACCCGAGTATTTTGCCGTTGGGTAGAGGCGATAACGTTCGGGATGACCGCGTTTTGGTTTTGTATTCCAAGTTTTTCTTAGGAAAGTGTAAGGAGAGTGAGAAAGGTCAATCGCCGCTGATTTGTCCAGGCTTTAACGATCCAACGCAAGGTATCCTCGCGAGACGAGTCGATACGCACTTACTCTTTTTGGGTAACCTTTCGCCTTTGACAGCGAAAACAACCGTGAAAGGCACTCCAGAAGACCCACACTCTAGACCAGATCCGTCCGATACCGTCGCGTTGACGGTTTTGAGACAGTTTCTCACGTGGTGGAAAGAGAAGAACGTGCCAGCCGATTATCCAGCGACGAAAATGAAACCAGACGCGCTGCAAGAAGGCAGAGGTTTCGTTCGAATCAAAACCATGCGAAGAAAAAACATAGCGAGTAGATTTTGGGACAAAGTCGTGGATTCGTTACATGACAGGTTTGATTTAAGACGAGTCGGTGGAAGCGCGTTTTACCGAAGACACAAGCGATTGATGAATGAATTTTCTTCAATGGCGGACGACGTTCTCGCGGTTTTAGGTGTGGATAAGAAACCAGGAGCAGATGGAGCGGATGGCGGCGAAGAAAGTGAAGAAGGAAAGTAGAAATAGCTATAGCTCTTTAAGCTTCTGCAGTCTGCACGTGCTCTTTTTAAAATAGCTTTTTAACAGCGCGTTAAAACTAATAACTCTCTAACTAAACTAAATGAAATCCGAAGCGCGCCGCGCTTGCCTTCTTACTAACTCTTCGCTCGTATTCGCGCCTACGATGACGTTTGGCGCTTCGTCCTCATAGCCCCCTTTTTGTTTACTATTGCTATCTCCATCCTCGCCGCTATCATCTTCATCCATTTTTACTCTACTCACGGACGCAACGAATACTAACAACATGAACGACATCAACACCCCTAACCCTTTATTCACGTCCACGCTCTCTTTCTCGATGAATTCGTATTTTAACAACACGTGTTTCGGCCACTCGCTTCTTCGCGCCAAAGTTGACGACCACTCCTCAGCGAGCGCTTCATAATGTTGTTGATGTAACTCTTTCTTCGCTCCTTTCCTCTCAATGAAGGACGATTCACTCTTCACGTTCACGATGTATCCGGCGTGGTGTGTGAACGTGAACGTAATCATCGGTATCTTCTTCTCTTTCCCCTTTGTTGTCGTTGTTCGCGGCGGCGAAACAGAAGAAGAAAAACGTATCGGCATCCACACCGTAAAATGTCTCTCGTTATCGAAGGCAAACTGTATCTTAATCTCGTTTGATGATTGCTCTTTTCCCTCCTCCTCTCCTTCCGTCGTCGTCATCAACGAATGCGAGGTTGGTTTCTCCACTCTGTACGCGACCATTTTATTCCTCCCAAAGCTCGGACAGTGCTTCTCCAAAACGTCCATCCACTGCGTTCGTTGCTTGGACGATTTCAGATGCATTCGACTGCTCGTCGGAACGATATCCCCGCGGTGTAAGTCACCGTTTACCACGAGTATTGTTGCAATAATTGATGATTGACACGTTATTAAGAAGAAGAAAAACGAAAGATAAGGACGAGGAGGACGAGGACGAGAACGAGAACGAGGTCCCATATTTTTCCTGTTGTTATTCTCTTCTTCTTCTTCTTCTTCTTCTTCTTCTCTTGTGTGTGTCGTATTCATGTATTCGATCTGTTGAGAAAAGACGAGACTTCTCTGCTCTAGTATAAGTTGAAAAGAATTCTTCATTAAATACATAAACATAAACAAAGAACATACATAAATATACACACACAGAGAGCATATAGAGTAGTATGGACGAAGAATACGACGCCATCATCCTCGGCACGGGTTTAAAAGAGTGTTTATTAGCCGGCGTTCTCTCGAAAGAAGGGTACAAAATCTTGCATTTAGATCGAAACGCGTATTACGGAGCGGAAAGCGCGAGTTTAAATCTGAAGCAACTTTTCGAGAAGTTTCGTCCCGAGGAGTTCTCATCAGCGAAAGGAGGAGAGAATTCATCGAAGGAGAGTGAAAAAGTATTCGAGGAGAAGTTGAAAGAGAAATACGGTCGATGGCAAGATTGGAACATCGATATGGTTCCGAAGATGATGATGGGAAACGGTTTACTGGTGAAACTTTTAGTGCACACGGGAGTGCACAACTACGTCTCGTTCAAAGCGTCCGAAGGGTCGTACGTGTTTAAACAAGGGAAGTTGTTTAAAGTTCCAGCGACGGATAAAGATGCGTTGCGGTCGCCGTTGATGGGAATGTTTGAGAAGCTACGCGCGAGGAGTTTCTTCGTGTTCGTACAGGACTACGACGAAACGAGAGTGGAGACGCATAAAGGATACGATTTGAGGACAATGACGTCGAGACAGTTGTACAAAGAGTACGGGTTAGCGGATGAAACGATCGAGTTTATTGGACACGCGCTGGCGCTGTATACGGACGAGAGGTACATGGATTTTCCAGCCATCCATATGGTCAAAGCGGTCAAATTGTACGAAGAGTCTTTAGCGAGATTCAACACCGGGAGTCCGTATATTTACCCGTTGTATGGTTTAGGAGAACTGCCGCAAGGCTTCGCGCGATTATCCGCCGTATATGGTGGGACGTACATGCTGAATAAACCAGACGCGGAAGTGAAATGGAACGAGGAAACTGGAGAGGCCATCGGAGTGAGCGCGACTATGGAGGATGAAACCGTCGGCGCCGGAGAAGGAGAGGAAAAGAAGGGCCCGCAAGTTGTCACGGCAAAGGCAAAGCATGCGATCGTCGGGGATCCGTCTTATTTTCCTAAACATAGCGTACAAGTCGGCTCCGTTGCCAGGGCGTTGTGCTTTCTCTCGCACCCGATCGATAACGTCGAAAACGCGCACTCGGTACAAATCATAATCCCGGCTTCGCAAGTCGGTAGGAAGAACGACGTGTACGTTTTTGGGTGCTCGTACATGCACAACGTGTGCGCGAAAGGACGTTACGTCGCATTCGTGAGTACAAACGTAGAAACTGCAAACCCGGAACAAGAATTAGCGTCTGGTTTATCGTTGTTAGGTACGATTGACGAAAAGTTTGTCCACATCTGTCCCATCATGGCGCCGACGACGGACGGGATAAAAGAAAAGGCGATTATTAGTCGAGGGTACGACGCGACCACGCACTTTGAATCGACCGTTAGAGACGTGTTAGACATGTATAGAAGGGTGACTGGGAAGCAGTTAGATTTGAGTCAAATCGATGCGAACGAAGCAGCCACAGAATAAGGAGGTTTTTATATTTTAAAATAGAATACATTTTCTTTTCTCATAAACTGACGAGTCAAAATTCCTTTTTGGGAATGGCTATAATAATGATATGTTGATTTTATATAGTAATAGAAGGATAAAATCTTCTTACTCTCAAGTCGCTCTTCCAAACGGGTTTTGCAGCCGACTCAACATTGCGGAATTGCGCCCAGTCGTCCGAGGAGTTTCGCCCAGAGCGGATAAGAGCGTGTTCAACTCATCTTTCGAAAACGCCGGGATGTTGGGAGGTAAATCGCCCGTCGGTGCATCGTGAACAGTTTTCAATCGCTCTTCCAGACTAGATTTCAAAAACTCCGCTTGCTTCGAACTCAACGGCGGCGGTTGAACACCGGCAAACGGCGTCGCTTTCGTGCCGGCTTCGTCGCCTCTCGGCGTCACCGCTATGATCCACTTTAAAACTTGGTGCATATCCAACACCGGACTCTCTGGAGCCATGTTTGGTAAACCAGAGCCTATATGCTTGTCTGAAGTTAGTGTATTAAACCCAAACGCGGCTTCAGACGCCGTTGGTGAGAACGAAGCGTTGAGTTCTTTCAACAACTCCAACTCCGCTCCGGTGAGCAAGTTAAAGTTGGGGGTGTTGACTAACGGCGAGAAATCTAATATCCCCGGCGTCGTTCCGTTTCCGTTGAATCTACTACTCGAAGGAACCTTTAACGACGATAAAGACGGTTTGAACCACTTGTCCGAGCCTTTAAATGGCGATAACGTCGACCCAGGCGGTCCGCCTCTTCCTCCTTTAATATCTAACTTCTTCAAGCCCACGCCGCTTGGACCTCCCTTCATGTGCGCCGCCGCCGCTTTCGCCAACGTCGCACCGGTCGATTTCTTTGCTACGCTCGCCGGCGCTTTCTTCTCGTCTTTATTCTTCATCATTTTCTTCGCTACTGTGTTCGTTTTGTTATCCTTAATCTCCGCCTTGTTCGTTTTGTTATCCTTATTCTCCGCCTTTTCCGGCGAAGTCGTCGGCATCGTCGTTGTTGGGGGTTTCTTCTTTTTAACTCCACCTGAAGCTGTTCCTCCGCTTTGTTTTGTCATCAAAGCCGCGTATCGATTCTTCACCGCGTTGTCTGTTCGACCACCGACTGCTTTGGCGATTTCTGTCCACTTGTTCCCAACTATCTTGTGTTCTCTCATCAACACCTCGTCTTCCTCTGGCGACCACCCTCCTTGTTTATTATTATCGCAATTCAAATAATTCTGCCATCGTCTTCGACACTGTTTCCCACCTTTGTTTTCCATCTTACTCGCAACAAAGACCCATTTTTTCGGCCCGAATTCCGCGACTAACTTTCTCAGTTGCTCGTCCTCTTCTTCCGTCCACGCCATGTTTGGTTTTTGTTTATGTTGTTTAAATTAACCACCTTTTGGGTTGACTTTAAAAAGCACCGTTATTAGAAGCCTCGAGGGAGAAAAAAGAAGGTCAAGAAATTTCTTCTTCTTCTTTCCAACTTCTTCTTTGTCTTTGTCTCCTTGTTTCAAATGCACGCGCGCGTTTCACGTCTTCCGCTTTATCTCTCTTTCTCTCTGTGTGTGCGTGTGCGTGTGTCCTCCTCAGGACTGTTGATGCGTACGTTTAGAGAGAGGAGAGAGAGTACAAAAGTAGAGAATTATCCCGAGGCGCGATCTAACTTTAAAAGACGACTTTGAAAAAGGGGGAGTTTAAAAGGGCTACTCTCTCAACTCAAGAGCTGTTTTTGTGGGGGCAGAGGGCAGCAAAAAAAAAAGCGTGCAAGAAAAAAAATTTCACCTCCGCAGAGAGAAGAGAGTAAAAACAAGAAGAACAATGACAACAACAACAACAACAACAACAACAACAACAACATGTCTTCGTTAGGGTACG
>Ga0255756_1000028_pt1 | contig 139796 bp, 89 predicted proteins | sample 011ome_20_FD_179956 | JGI IMG/M metagenome (GOLD analysis project Ga0255756, IMG submission 179956) | Coastal salt marsh microbial communities from the Groves Creek Marsh, Skidaway Island, Georgia - 011509CT metaG (version 2) | ecosystem: Environmental > Aquatic > Marine > Intertidal zone >... | reverse complement strand
CCTACGACACTAGCGCTGACGTTGTTGTCCGTCGAAGGTATCGCTGCTGAAGGCGTAGGTTCCCTCTTCTCTGGCTCAGCTGCTACTGCTACTACTTCCTCCTCGCGTTTCTTCTCTGGCTCAGCTGCTACTGCTACTACTTCCTCCTCGCGTTTCTTCTCTGGCTCAGCTGGCTCTTCCGACGGCGCTTTCCTCGCCTTCTTCGCCGGCATCTTCTCTTCCTCCTCCTCTTCTTCTTCTTCTTCTTCTTCCTCCTCCTCTTCTTCTTCCTCCTCTTCTTCTTCTTCTTCTTCTTCCTCTTCTTCCTCCTCTTCCTCTTCTTCCTCGTCGTCGCGCTCAACCTTCTCGCCGGTCAACTTTTCAATCTTTTGCAACGCCGCTTCCAACTTCTTCTTCAAATCCGCGTTTTGTTTCTTCAACTTGGCGACTTCGTTCGAGACTGCTTTCGCTGGCTTGGCGGCTTTAGTCGCCGCTTTCTTCTTCTTCGCCTCCGTTTTCTTTCTCTTCTTCGTCGCCTTCGCGGCAACCTTCGCCTTCTTCTTCTCCTTCAACTCCATTTTACTCTGTCTCCCTTCCGTCGCCGCCGGTTTCTCCAAAAACTTCAAGATTCGTTCGATTTGCGCCTCCTTGGAGCCTTCCGCGCCGCTCCCTCTCGGCAAATCGAACATGTCCATGATTTGAAATCGCGGCTTTTGGAAGATTTTCTCCAACGCGACGACTTTCTTCTCTCGGTCTTTCACTTCGTCCTCGTAGACGAAACCGGAAAAGTCCAGAATATCTCGTTTCCGCGAGATTTCTTTCCCTGGCGTCTTGTACAAGAGCCGGTGGACGAGAACGAGGAGCTCGTCGTCTCTGTTTTCGCGAAAAGAAAGAGGAAGAGAAAGAGAAACAAAGAAAAAGAGGTCAGTTTAAAGTTAAAATTATCTTCCGTTGTTGTTATTTTCGCACGTACCGCTTCATCTTGTCCATCGCGAACTTCACGTTTTCAATCTCCCTCAATTTCACTCCTTTCCCGACCTGCTCTTTCTTCCTCTCCTCTCCTTTTTTCGTTGGGGATTGCAACACCGTCGCGGATAAAAACTCCGTCTTCTTCCTCTCGCGTTTCCCGGTTTTCAGTTCCGGTTCCTTGGCGGAGTTGTGCGAGGCTAACTCTTTCGCGATCGACTTCTTCGTCGTCGTCGTTGTGGTGGTGGTCGTCGAAGATGGTTTCGTCGGTTCCGGAATTATTGTTGGAAGAGCAATTGGTGGTGCGGTAGGTTTTTCCTCCTCCTTCTCTGCTCTCACTTCTGGTTCTCGTCGTTGCTCCGGCAACTTTTCGGCGGCAGCATCATCGGGCGCAGAAACCGTATTATTCGTGGCTTCGGTATTCTCCTCCATCGTGTGCTCTCTTCTTTATTATATGTGTGTACCTAGTAGCGAGTGCGTTTGAAAAACTTTTCCAAAAGTGTCGAGTGTGTCGATTTTTTTTTTAGGGTTTGAAAATTTTGAAAAGACAGCCCTTTTTACTTTTTCTTCTGAACTTCTCTTCGTTTCTGTTCATTTCGGTTGTTGTTTGTGTAGTCGATGAAAAATGATGAAACCATCATCATCATCATCGAAGACGTTCAGAGTCGCTTTTAGCGCATCATCCCTCGCCGCCGCCGCTGGTGGTGGTGCTGCCGGAGCGAATTCAAACGGTGGTGGTGGTGGTGGTAATGGTGGTGGTTTTTTCCGGCAGATGAAAGAAATGTACGACGCGTACGCGAACCAATCGAAACAACTCGAGGAGATTCGTCGAGCGACGAACGTGTTGGAAAAACGGAGAGACGAGTTTGCTCGTTTGAAAGTGGAAAACGAGAAAAAGAGGGAACAATCGGTGGAGCTTTTGAAAGAAACCGTGGAGGGTTTACGGGTGCAATTCGAAACCTTGGAGAAGGAGAAAAGAGAGGTTGGGAAGGTGGTGGATGCGATCGGGAAAGGCGCGGAGAAGAAATTGAGAGAGAAATTGGAGAAAGAGGAGCATGCATTGGAGCAACGCGTGGATGAGATGTTAGAGAAAGAAGGGTTGTTTTTCGGAGGAGGAGAAGAGGAGGAGAAAAAGAAGAAACCTCCTCCTCGGTAGGAGATGGGGAGAGTACTCGTATGTGATGCGTAAACGCTCAGTATGCAGTAGTATTAGATTTGAAAATCTTAGCGAAGCGGATTCTCAACGGTTGAGAACGAGAGGCGAACGCGGGTTTTCATCGTCGTCGGCGTCGGCGAGAGTTCTTGGTTTCTTCGACGCGTGGAATGAGTGATCGTCTTCTCTGTCGTCTTCATTATCTTGCGACTCGAAATGATGATTGAGCGGTTGCAAGACTCTTCGAGCTCCGCCGGATTTCAAGAGCAGCGATGTATTTGTAGTAGTTGTTGTGGCTTTCACAGGAGTTGGCGTTGATGCTGTTGTAGTTGTATGTGTAGTAGTTGTAGCAGTAGCCACCATGGCGTTGTCGCTTTTGTTGTTGCTGTCTTTCATCTCTTCGAGTTTCCGAGTGAGATCTTTCACTTTGAGCTGCAACGCGGCGGCGGCTTTGAATTCGCTCGCGGCAGCCGCTTTGGATGCGGCAACTTTCATTTCGCACGTTGACGTGACCAGACGTTCTTTCTCTTCGAACGAGCGTTCTAACTCCGCGCGTTTAGCATCGAACGAAGCCTCTAAATTTGCCCGCTCCTTTGTGACGCGTTCCGTTTCCTCTTCTAAAGCTTTCAATTCGAGCGCGAGTTTCTCCTTGGCTACATTTTCCGCCGTTTGGACGCGTTCGTCCGTAGTCTCTCGCAACGTTTGCATCTCTAATTCCATCCTCTTCAAAGTATCAAACATGGTCTCTTTCTCCGCTTTCACAGCTTCTATCGCTAACGTTGTCTCTTCGTCCAATTTTACCTTCATCGCCGCAATCTCATCCGCCGATGCCTTTCTCGCTTTCGCAATCTCCTCCTCCATGGATTTTTGCATTTGAATCTTCTCTTGCATCATCTCCTCTTTCTGACGACCAAATTCCATCTCAGACGCTTTTAACTTATTCTCCGTCTCTGAAGCGAGGTCGTTTTGCTTCCCTAAAGCGTTCTGTAAACTGCTCTCGGAGTCTCTCAAAGCCGTTTTCGATTTCTCCGCTTCCGCTTCCAAGACTTGCAACTTCTCTTTGAACGCGTCCAGCTCCTTGCCCTTCTCCAACATCTGGTCTTGCATTGTTTGGCTCGCTTCTCTTAACGTTTGACACTCCGTTTCCATCTCGTCTCTCTTCTTCGTCTCCTCCTCTAATCGTGCAAACATCTCCTCCATGACTTGTTTGTTTTCCGCAAACGTAGATTCCACTCGGACTTTTTCCTTTACCGCGTCGTCGGTGATTTTCTGCGATTCGATATACGCGCGCTCGGCTTCGCTTTTCGCATTCTCGGCTCGAAATTGGTTTGCTTCTGCGTCTACCGCGCGAAGTTCCGCGAGTTCGACTTTGCTTTCAACCTCTCGCAAGTTTTCCAAGAGGGCGATTTTCTCCTTCTCGAACCAGAGCTTCTGCTCCAACGCAGTCGAAGCGAGTTCGCTTTGTTCTACATTAACTGCGCGCATGCAATTTAATTCTTCCACCATTCTCGCGTATTCTCCTTTGGTATTTGATGAAGATGCTTCGGCTTCGGCTCTTTCTAATCCCTCGGTAACTCGCGCGAGTTCCATGCGCAATTTGACAACTTCCGGAGGGACGCTGACAATTTTGCGCAACTCCAATAACTCGCGGTCGACGTCGTCTTTGTCTATTCCGTGTTTTTTCAACGACGCTTCGCGAAGCTTTAGAACCATCTGCGTAGAGCTGATGTTTTGTTCTAAACGTTCGACGAGTTCGTTGAGATCATTTACTTTCGATTCGAGGTGCGCTTGTTTGGCGACGGCATCTCGTTGCCACACCAGATTCGCACGATTCGTCTCCAAAATATTCTTTTCCAAAGCCGACGCGCGTTTCATGCCATTTAAGACCAGTTCGGCAATTTTTGAAGAGGCTGTGCTAGTGCTGTTCTCGCCCCCTTCTTCCATGCGCGCGTCTTCGCCCAACGCCGCTGCTAAAAATGCCGATGAAGATGACGTTTTCGTCGTCGTCGTCGTTGCTACTATTTCATCAATCATCGCCCTCAATCGCGTCACTTCCGCGTCCATAGCGGTCGCATTGTTGTTCGTATTATTGTTATTACTATTAGCTTTACTTTTGTAGGGCGTATTCCCAAAGTTCATGTGATTGTGAAACGCGCGTTCGTTTACTTGCGCTCTCACTTTCACCAACTTTGCTCTATTCGCAAACTTCAACGTCGACGCCGTCTCGTCCGCGTTAATTAACGCCGGCGATACGCACGCAATCACCGCACATTTCGCGTTCCCGCCCAAGGCGTCTTTTAACAACCACGTCAACTTGGAATCTCGAAACGCCACGTGCCTATCTCTCCCGTTGGCCACATCTACGAGTGATTTTATCACGTTCCCAAGCGCAGATAACGACTTATTAATCGCAGACGCTTCTTTTAATCTCGCCCCAGTCGCCTCGGTTGCTTTTTGTCTCTCCGAACCAGCTAAATCGACTAAGTGTAACGTCCGTTTTTTCTCCTTGGTCGTGCGCCCTCTGGTCGTCGAAGTTAGCGTCACCGAAAACACCGAGTGCGAACGAGACGAGTTTCTATTCATCTCCGTTTCGCCAACTCTTCGCCTCGCCGAGCCTCTCAAAAACGCCTCGTACGTCTCTTCCGCGGAATTCACCTTAACTTTCGTCAAATTCTCCACGAACGTACCTTTCTTTGGATCTTCGCGTATCGCCAACTCCCCTCCGCTAAACGACCCAAACGACGGAATCGATCCGGTATTATTCCCGCTATCCTCCACCATCATCCCGTCCATCGCGATACAATCCCCATTACCATCAGCACTACTCAACAAATCTGTCAGCTGCTCGTTATAAATCTCCAAATACGCGCACGTCACTTCGTGCGTCACGTCTTCATCATCGCTCGCGGTATTTTTCGTAAACTCGAATATCCTTCGCAACGCTCGCGGGATCAATCCAACGTCGTTACTCTTATTATTTTCCGCGTCATCCTCTCCCTCGTTTTCGATCGCATCTCCAAACCCTTGCATGGTGTACGTCTTCCCCGCCCCTGTTTGCCCGTACGCAATCACGCACCCGTGAAAACCTTCCAAAAATTTCTCCACCACCGATTCGCCAATGGTTGAAAAAATCGCCCTTTGCGAGGACTGTTCGTTGCGCACGAAATCAAATTTAAACGTCCCTTGCGCGTTGTTCGTTTTCCCTTTTAATTCGATCACGTTCGATATCTCGTCCGCAAACACGCACTTCGTCGTTTGATTGTTAGAATTGTTCTCGCGATGGTCGAACGGCCGGACGCGGACGAGGACTTTGATGTTGTCCGTCGTGTTTTCCTTCATCTTGTTCTTTGTTTTTCCCCTTCGCTCTCGTGTGAAAGATTATGATGATGATTTTTAAAGAGAGAGAGAGAGAGAGAGCGTGGTGGTGGTGGTGGTGGTGGTTAATGCGAGTCTTCAACGCTCTCCTCCAAGTCGTAGTTATGAAATTGTTGTCGTCCTCAAAGTCGCGCGTTTTTGCGCGCGTGCGTGTGTGTTGTGTATATCTACAGATGAGAGTAGAAATTTATGAAGAAAGGGGACTTTAAATTTTTCAACTGTGTTTTAACAAAATCAGTTTCGACTGGGGGAGGTACACGAAAATACGCGAAAGCGCACTCTTTATCTCTCTCTACGACTATATAAATACTACAACGACAACAACGCTTTAGCGGCGAAAAGTAGATTGGCGATTGCGCACAGGCGCGCGGTGTCGGTAAACCGCTTCGTTTGCTTCTCGGACGGTATGCATTCCTCCGTTTTGTTGAAAAGCTTCTCTGTATTTTTTTTCTCGTCCCCGTCTTTGTTCTTCTTGTCTTTTTTGTCGCCGGAAGAAGAACTCGTCGAATCGGATGGCGGTGGAGCTCGATATCCGCCATCCTTGTATATGGCGTAGAGCGCCCACGCAAAAACTAAAGGTGTCGCCGCGTCGCCTCGGTAGAAAGAAGAGTACGCGCCAACGCTCGTCGCGAGAACCGCGGTTCCGATAGCAAAGACGACTTGCGCGCTCGCCGACCCGATTTTGGCCAACACCGTGTTCGCGTTGATTCCGCACGCGCACAAAATCCACGCAAAGTGCGTTCGGATCGGGACCGAAACAAACCCGCTCTCTGCGAGCGCAAACCTTCCGTTCACCTCAAACACTCTCTCCTTCGAAGACCACAACGCTAAAGCTTCGACCCCTAACACGAAGGCGTTAATCCAATGCCTCCTCGGTTTCTCCGTCCACTCTCGAAAAGTAAAGCACCAAACGGATTGCAAAACGTTCGCCAACGCGAAATATCCAGTCGCATTCGCCGCGAACTGTTCGTCCTTCGTGTTGGTAAAAAACATCGACCTCACCGCGAAGACGAATTCGCTTGTGAAAATAAACCCCCAGATGGCAAACGCGTACCCGGCCGGAGTGAACAACGACCGATATTTCGACGTTCGTCGAATAGTATTCTTTTTAGTCGCAAAAGCGTCGTTCTTCTTTTCATCATCGACATCAGCATCGGCATCCTCCTTGTTTTTCTTCTTCTCTTCTTCCTGAGCTTCTTTCATCTCTTTCGCCATTTGGTCGTCTATCCTCCCCGGAATGGACACGCACAGAACGTTGAGCACGTGGGATGTGAAATTCACCACTCGCCAAACCGCTAAAGTTTTCCCAAAGAAAACGAATGTTTTGGGTGGTGGTTGTTGTCGTCGTCGAAACCCTCTTCCTTCCCTCTTAAAAGACAAGTACGGGTCGATGACTCGTTTCGTGACCTGGTACACTCCTAAACATCCCGTCGCGATGAGCGAGACCAAAGCGTCCACCAATAATGGTAGTTTCATACGAAGAGATGGATATCTTTCTCGTTTTTGTTGTCACGAATTTTTGTTGGTTTTTTTACCAAGGCGTTTGAAAAAATTCGGTCAATTAATACTACTCAAAAAAAATCTGACTCATCACTCGAGAAGCGATCGGTTACGATTTCCCTCAGAGAAAACTCCAAAGAGTGAAAGTTCTTTTCAGACAGTTCTTTGAAGCGCGCACTTCGCGTAAAAAAGAAGCAGAAAGAGATACCATGTTTGCCTCCTCTTCCTCCTCTGTCTTTGTCCAGTCGTGTCGTTCGTCTTCCGCGAGGAACAACAACGGAACAAAAAGTAACGCGAAATTGCGATCGAATTCTTCTCTGTCGTCGTCACCTTCAACAACGAAGAAGTCGTTATGCAAAAGGGCTGCGACAGTCGTCACTCACGCCTCGTCCGAGTCAAAAGTGAGCTCGAAACACCTCCCGGGGAAAATTATTCTCCAAGGGGAAAACAATTTGGAAGTCACGCCGGCGATTCGCGCGTACGTGGAAGAAAAGTTGGCCAAAGCAGTAGCCAACGCCGATCCGAGGGATGTGCGGGAAATCGATTGCAGAGTGGCGTCGAGAGGCGGCGCGGATCACGCGACGAAAGGGGCGCACGTGTGCACGACGAAAGCGACGGTGTTAACCAGAGCCGGGCAGATTGAAGTCGTCGAGGAGCACGAGGATTTATACGCGAGCATTGATAAAGTCGCGGACGGTTTGAAGAGACAGTTGAGAAAGTTTACCGAAAAGCGCGAAGGGAACGCGAGAGGGAAGAAAGAGGAAATATTGATGGCGGCGGGGTCGCAAGACGACGACGAGGACGAGGTACCGCCGGCGGCTTGATCGAACACTTGCTAATACTAATAAAGGGTGTAGTACATAATAAAGCGTTTTTAATACTACCGTAATATAATACAAACGCGCGTTGATTTGATTTTAACAACTATATGCGCTGCTATTCTCTAAAAATAACTCTCACTTGACCACGTCGCTGATTTTCGGAAACGCGTCGGTTTTACTCAAAACAACCACCCGATTCTTGTGCGAGACGTACCCTTTGACGAATTTGCGGTGGATGAGTTCGGAAACACCGCACTCGATTTCATCTAAATCGTATTCCGTGTTGTTATTGTTATTGTTATTGTTATTATTATTATGTCCGTGTTGATTTTTCATCGCCGCGGCTATTTTGCACGCCCTTGAAAGCATCTCCAACTTCACCTGGTTCGCTTTCTCGGGCTCGAATTCTTTCTGAATTTCGCTCGTTTTCTTGAACAGCGTTCGTAAGCAATAAAGGCGTAGCTTTTCAAACATCAAATACGTGCCCTCCCTCACGAATCTCGCTTTCCTTCTCTCCAACGCTTGTTCCAACACCCCCAACTTCCCCATCTTTACCGCCTCGCACACCTCCTCGTACGGTTTCAAAGCGTCTTTATATTTCACGAACAACTTTTTACTCGGCACGAAACCTAAACTCAGCATCACGGGAACTAAATACTTCAAACACGCGGTTTTATTCTTCGAAGAGCCTCTCGGACACCTCTCGAACGCGTACTTCAAATGTTCGCTCGCGCCTTCGTAATCGTCGTCAAACACCGCCAATCTTCCCACGTAAAAATGATACGTCACTTTTTCTGAGCTCGGAAACGACTCTTCGAACGGTAGAAACGTCGGCAGATTCACCGCGTTGATTAAATTCTTACATAAATGCAACGCGTTCAGCTCGAAATAAATCTTGAACAGTTCGTTGACGATTTTCAACTGCGCCAACTTCTTCTCCCGCGTCGACGTTTGCGACGAACATCGATAGGCTTGCATGAGTTGCGCCCCGCACGTTTCCAACCTCGTCGCTTTTTTCCCAACTTTTCTCGAGTGATTGTCCGCTTTTTCCGCGCACAATCGAGAATCTCTCGTCATTCGCTTCATCGCTTTTATCGTCCAAATCACATCTTCCGGTTCTTCTCTCGCTTTGAAATCTTTGATAAAAACCGCCATCGCTTCGTTGTGATAATCGTAACACTTCTCGAACGAGCTCTGTTTTAACTCCAGCGACGATAACACCAGTTTCTCCCACACATCGTCGAACGGTTTCGGCAGTTGATTTTGGTACCGTCGCGTGCACTGTTTCACTTCGTTTTCGTTCAACGACAAAGAAGTCGTCGTCGTTGGTTTTCCATTGAAGCAATCTTTCAAAATACAATCCACGCTGGCCAGTCTCGCCAACGCCTCGCCGTCGCGCGCGTGTATCGCGGCGATGAACTTTTCAACGTGCGCGTCCAACGCGTTGCGAGTGTTCTTCATCGTATTGTGCGCAGAGAACAACTCTCGCGGAAGAAAGAGTTGCACAGAGTGACGAATTTTTCCAAAATCTCTCGAGATTTGTCCTTTTGCCGCCCTAGAGTCTCGCCAGAAAAAAACACACAAAAAAGAATAAATACTACGCGATGTTTACTTCCATGGCGACGACGAGTTGTTCTCTCAACGGACGACTTTTAGGTGAGGACGAGGATATCTTTCTTTTCTCTTTTTTTTACCCCGCTTTTCGAAAGCGATGTCTTTTCGGTTCTTCTTCGTTTACACGTCGTTTCAAAAGGATCCGATGAACTTTTTATCATCAGAGAGCCGTCGAAGGTGTTTTGGAGTCCACACTAAACTACAAATCTTTCTTTCTCTCTTTCTTTCTTAACGCGATACCTCTTCTCTCTTCTTTTTGAAAAACAGGATTACAAACGAAAGTCTCCAAATCCTCCTCTTCTAAAGTTTCGCGCGTAGGCTCGCGCGCGCACGCGGTGGTCGCATCCTCGAAGAAGGACGGTTCGATGATGATGGGAAAAACGTGTTCGAAAACAACACCTTCGAATTTATTGGTAAAAAGAGGCGAGCGACAGAAAGCGCGGAACACGCCGGCGGGGAAAGAAACGAACGCGCCGTTGGGAGTGTTCGTCTTAGAGTACGACGCGTCCAACGAGGACATCGAAAAGACGAGAAACTGGAAACCGATCATTAAGATTGCGGTTTCCGGAGCGGCTGGGATGATTTCGAACCATCTGTTGTTCAAAATCGCCTCCGGCGAAGTGTTCGGCCCGGACCAACCGGTGGCGTTGCGATTGCTCGGTTCCGAGAGATCTCAAGTGGCATTGGAAGGCGTGGCGATGGAATTGGAGGATTGCTTGTTTCCGTTGCTGAGAGAAGTGGATCTTGGCATCGATGCGAAGAAAGTGTTTGAAGATGCGGATTGGGCGTTGTTGATTGGCGCGAAACCGAGAGGTCCCGGGATGGAGAGAGGCGATTTGCTGGAGATGAACGGCGGCCTTTTCGCCGAACAAGGTAAGGCGTTGAATGAAGTTGCGAAGAAAACGTGTAAGGTGATGGTGGTTGGTAACCCGTGCAACACGAACGCGCTGATTTGCATGGCGAACGCGCCGAATTTAGATAGGAGAAATTTCCACGCTTTGACCAGATTGGACGAGAACAGAGCCAAGTGTCAATTGGCGTTGAAAGCGGGCGTGTTTTACGAAACCGTCTCGAACGTGACGATTTGGGGCAACCACTCCACGACGCAAGTTCCGGACTTTGTGAACGCTAAAATCGGCGGCGAAAGGTGCACGGACGTGATCGACGATCAAACGTGGTTGGAGAACGATTTCACGCCGGCGATTCAAACGAGAGGTGGATTGTTGATCAAGAAATGGGGTCGATCTTCCGCGGCGTCGACGGCGGTGAGCATCGCAGACGCGATGAAAGCTTTGGTAACGCCGACGAAAGAAGGCGATTGGTTTTCATCCGCGGTTATTACCGACGGTAACCCGTACGGCATCGAAGAAGGATTAGTCTTCTCCATGCCGTGTAGAAGTAAAGGTGACGGGTCCTACGAAATCGTCGAAGGGTTGAAAATTAACGATTGGTTAAGAGAGAGAATCAAGAAGTCCGAGGAAGAGTTGAGCAACGAGAGAATGTGCGTGTCGCACTTGATGGGCGTTGAAGGTGCGTCGTGCGTGATCTTGGAAGATACGCTCTTGCCGGGTGAAATGTAAACAGAGATGACGAGGAAAATCTACTTTAGAACAAAAATAAACCGAGAGGAAGCGCACGACCGCCCGTTGTTGTTCCAGAAGCGCGGAAGCGCTGTCATTCATAATAGACCCTATACAATTACTTTAGCGAATAGTTAGGTACGGAACAACATCGCACTGAGGTGGTAACGACGATTCTTGGGATGGTCAAATTAATTTTTCAATGATATTAAATACTGATTTTTTATAATGAATGCGTTTAATATCTCGCGCACTCGCTCGATCGCGTTTACGTCCAACGCTTCCCTTCCACCTCGGGCTTTCTCGCGACAAACACGCCCCACGCAAAGACACCTTTTTCGTTTTGAATTGCCGCTCTTTCCGTTAAGCTTCCGTGCCAGTTGTCCAAATACTGATCGGTGATGCCTTTCGATTTCATCTCTTCTCTATTATCGTCGATTTGTTTAACCATGTCTCGGAAATATCTCTCCAAATGGTTGCTTCCGTCCCACCAGTTGACGTACGTGAAGCCGCTATCTTTCACGTCTTGAATGTATTGACTCGGGCGACCCATAAACGTCGTCGCGTTTCGGTCCGTGAATGCTTTCAGTGCCTTCTCGTCCGCTCCATCCGCGCCGCAAATGTCCGAGAAAACAAACGCCCCGCCTGGTTTCAAGCATCTATACAAATCTTTAAATAACGCCAACTTATCGCCGGCGTGGCATAAAACTTCGCACGACCAAATCGCGTCAAACTTACCGGTCCACTCTTCCGGTAACGGGTCGTTGATGTTCCCAACGACCGCATCGACTAAATGATCCAACTTCAACTCCTTCGCTTTGGCCAAGTTCATGGCGTTTTGCCCGGGACCGATGTTTATCCCAGTCACTTTGCACCCAAACTTTTTCGCCATGGCGTGCGACCCGCCGCCGTGCCCCGACCCAACATCTAAAACGTGCATGTCCTTCGTGATTTCTTTCGCCATGTCCAATTGCGTCATCATCCATTCGGTCGTTCTGTTCGCGGACTCTTTCACCCCGTCCGTGGGGTCTCGATAAATACCAAAGTGAATATCGTTTCCGCCGCCGCCCATCACGTACGTATAAAAAATACGCGTCTGCTCTTCGTCGTATTGCTCGAGCACTTTCGACGCGACTTCTTCCTTCGTGAATTGTTTGTCCACAAAATCAGCCTGTTGTTAAATCGTAAGAACATGATGTGGTGAGTATTTTGCCGATTGAAAAAAATGTTCCTCTCTCATTTTAGTGTTCTTTCCTCTTTGGTCTTTCCCTTTCTTGTTAGAGAAAAAGCAATCGAAACAAACAACCCGCGAAACAACGAACGCGCTTCCCGAGTTGAGAGAGAGAGAGAGAGAGAGAGAAAGAGATTTATTAAACGAAGAAGAGAAACGGAGCGCGATTTAGTAGCACTCTCTCGTCGAAAAAAAGAAGAGCGATGCGTCGTCTCGTTTCCACCTCTTCTTCTTAAACGTCTTCGTCGTTATCCCCGTCAGAGAGGCGTGTCGCTTCGGAAAACAAAAATCAATCGATCCAATCGTATCTCTTCTCCCGAAGAAGAAGAAGAAGAAAAAGAAAGAGGGAAAAAGAATTTGCGAAAAAACGAAAGAGAGAGGAATAAAGACCCTCCTCACCATGTTGATGTTGATGCGTGTGTGTGCGTGTTGTTTTTATTACTTTGCCCGCGCTTAAATGTGCGATTGCAATTTGTGTGGATGAGATATGTTGTTGTTGTTTTAAGACAAAGTTTTATCCAAAAAGTGGGTCGTCCCTTCGTGAAAAAAGTGAATCAAAACGAAAACTTCAAAAAAAAAACATCAAACAACCAAACAACCGTTGCAGATAGACGCACACAAATCATCATCATCATCAGTCGATGTACATGGATATACTAAAACGCTAATATGAACGAGGAAGAGATCGAGCAACTGGCGCGAGAGAACTTCTCGAGAAGGATACGAGCGATCGCGATGGAATCTCTTTTATTGGAAAAAACGAAGGTGGAGAAGAAGAAGACGAAGAAGGAAGGAAAGGAGGACGACGATTGGAAGAGTTTGAGAAAAAATGCAGATGATGATGATGATGATGATGATGACTTTAAAGATGACGAAAAAACGAAGAATGCGTTCATGAACGCGAGGAAAGAGATGGCGAGAGGGTTAGGGATATCCGCGAGAGCGTTTCAGAGCGCGGCGGAGATGTTAAGTCAGGAGGACAGAGCAGTGAACGCAGCACCATCACAAAAAGAAGAAGAGACTAAAAATGTAGAGGAAAACGACGCCCCAGAAGACGACGACGACGAGCGGCGAAAGAGGATGGCGATGATGGAGGAGATTGCCAAACGCGTGTGCATGGAAAACGAGAAGAAGGTGAGAGCGCGAGAAAGGCTGGCGGTGGTGGATACCATTTTGGAGGTTTTGAAAGACGCGGAGGGCGGGAGGTGACGGTATTCTTTTTACGCGTTCCTTTGGGCGAGCGCGTCCGCCGGCATCGTCGGAAAACTTAAAAGCAAGCGCGCGCGCGCTTTTTTATCGCTGTATTATTATTACTAATTGAATAAAGGCTACGAACTACGTTTCTATTCCTCCTCTTCCTCCTCCTCCTCCTCCTCCTCCTCCTTCCCGAACAATCGAAATCCAATCGGGTGTCTAAACTCGCCGCTCCCGAAACATCTCGCGCACCACATAACGCCGCTCCCTCTGCAGTGTCCGCACCAACTCGGAAACCACGATTTCAAATCCTCCTGTTCGCTCATTTCTAATCGCTCGTTTTCGTTTACCCACCCGAACCCAAAGCATTGCGTGCACGCGACTTTCGCTTCTCCCTCGCACACTTCGCACATTTTTTTCTTCTTTCTCTCCTTCTTTTCTTCCCCCAACTGATGTGTATACTTTTCGAATCTCGATTTCCGTTCCGTCCAACTCTCCACTCGCTGCGGCGTCACAAACGTCGTCGTCTTCTTTTCCTCCTCCTTTTCTCCGTCTTCTCTCTTCTTCTCGTTTTTCATCAAAAGAGTATCGTCATCGACAGAATCATCAAAACTCGCTGCTCGGGTGGTAACTGTTTTCGTTTTCCTTTGCTCCTCGAAATCATCATCATCATCAGCATCAAATCTCCTTAAAGATAAAGACTTCCTCTTCGATATCGAGGACCTCGGCAAAAAAGAAAAAGAAGCGGCAGACGTCGTCGTTCGTCTTCTTCTCGACGACCTTAAAATTCCTTCTTCTTCTTCTTCTCGAGCAATGATGGCCGAACGATGATGATGATGATGATGCGCGTTATTCAAAGAAAAAAGACGCATAAAATTTTGAGGGAGGAAAGTCAAAAAATATTCCTATTTTTACTTTCAACTCTGTGTTTTGAAACGCGCCGAATACTTGTGACCTTTAAAATCGCGCATCAATCGCGCTGATTAAACTTCGCTCGGAGTTTAAAAAAGACAATTTCTGGTCGCGGACGAAATTACAGCCCGATCGAAAAACCGATAAATACTAGGCTTCTTGATTCATTTGCAAGACAAATTAGGTGCTTTGGTCAAAAAAATATCTCTTAAAAAGCGCTTTGATCTCCCAAAAAAGGCATAAAAAGGTCACAAAATTAGATACATTTTTTAAACGAATATGCTGCGACAACAACGGGCCGCTAAAGAAGCGGCGAGACGAGTTCTCGGCTGCGCGTTCGAGTCTTCGTCTTCGTGTTCTTTTTCTTCTTCTTCTTCTTCTCATTTTGGGAGAGTTTTATTCGCGGCGAAGGAGTTCACTTCTTCTTCTTCTTCATCATTAGCATCAACATCATCGACGAAAGCAACCGTTTGTTGTTCGAAACGGCGCGGGAGAAGTTTTAGCAGTCGTTTTAGTAGTAGTCGAAGAAGAGAATATTCAAACAACCTACCAACGAAAGAGAAACAACAACAAGAAGAAGAGAAAGAACAAAATCACGTGGTAAAATTCCAGGAGAAATGGGAAGAGCTGATGAACCAACACCCAAGCGTTGCTTTGAATCCGTGCAACTCGGAATTACACCCGGCGGTGGTGGTCGGCGCGGCGAAAGTCGACGAGACGAAACCGAAAAGGTCGTTGCAAGAAGCGTACGACCCATTCGCGTCTTGTTTCGTCTGCTCGAAAAATGGACAATTGAAGTTGGAAACGAGACGCACGAGCGATAGGAAGATTTTACGGAGCGAGTTGGCGAGAGGATTGCCGGAAACGTACGAGGAGTTACCGGGGATCATCGCGCCCGGGATGATCACGTCGGTGATGGCGTGCAGTGGAAGTTGGCACGGGTCCATCGCGTTGATGGATAAAGCGGTGTTAGCGAGGCCGCCTTTGATGATGCTGGAAAAAATTATCGATTTTACCGCCACCGACGTGTTGGCGCCGAACGAAAAGTGTTCGGTGCACTCGGAAATCGTCAGTTTAGACGAGCCGAATTTCGCGACGGTGAAGATGGAAATGACCATTGGTGGTCACGAAAAAGACGACGAGGAGAGTAACAGTACTAGCGGTAACAAGAGCAGGAGTAACTACACTTCCAAAAAAACCGTCTGCGCTCGAGCGATTATGCGCTTCAAGAAAATCGGCGCCGTGAGAAGCATCTCGTGAACAACAACAAACAACAGCGTTCCGTGAGAGAGAATAAAGTACGCTCGAAAAAGAATCGCTTATTATTTAACGCTTAATAAAAAACACTGCATTGCACAGAAGATAAAACGCATTTATTACGCAGAGATGATCAAAGCGCTTCATCCACCTCTTGATATTTTATGCACTCCTTTGCCAAAATCGTCCTTCGAGAAAAAATTTATCAAAACAGCAGCCCCACAAGAAAAGGGTAAGCGCCGTCAAAGAAAAATCAATCGATAAAAAACACACGTCTATACTAGTACCAATCTCTTCTTCTCTTAGGAAGATATATATTTATACACAGAGAGAGACAGAATCGCGCTCGTTTGCACGGAAGGGAGCGTCGTAATAAGAGAGTGAAAGAAGCTCTTCTTTCTCTTTCGTTCGTCGTCTCGGGTTTTAGGATTGCACACGGGGAATCATCGGAATTGGAAAGCCCAAATTTAACACAATTCGCGCAAGTTTTACTCGTATTATATAAAGTTTAGGAGCAGAGATGATGCGTGGAACGATGACAACAACAACGCCTTCGGTGTCTTCTTTAAAACCCTCGCTTTCGAGCCGATCTTCGTTCGCGAGAGGCGCTCAAAACGCGAAACAGCTTCGTGATGGTGGCGTCGTGGGGAGGAATGTGATGGCGAAAAACAGGAGCAAAGGTCGTCGATTGGTGGTGAGATCCGAGGTGGAGTCGCACGAGACGATGAAGCGAGAAAATTCGGACGCGCTCGGGGAGATTTTGAGGAAAAGCTCGACGTTGAAGAAAGTGATGGCGGCGAATAGAGGGGAGATTGCGGTGAGAGTCTTTCGAGCGGGGACGGAGCTCGGGATGCGAACGACGGCGATTTTTAGCGAAGCCGACAGGTTAGCTGCGCATCGATATAAAGCGGACGAGTCGTATTTGGTTGGTGAAGGGAAGGAACCAGTCGCGGCCTACTTAGATTACGAGTCAATCATTGACGTCGCGAAGGAGAACGGCGTAGACGCTATTCACCCGGGCTACGGGTTGTTGAGTGAAAACGAAAATTTTGCGAGACGTTGCGAGGAGGAAGGGATCGCTTTTGTCGGTCCGAGAGCGGAAACGCTAGGACAAATGGGTGATAAAGTCGTGTGCAAAGCGCAAGCGAAAGCGTGCGGGTTACCGTTGGTTCCAGGTACTGAGTACGCCACGGACGACGTGGAAACCGCGGTTGAATTCGCGAAAGAGTTTGGAATGCCTTTGATGCTGAAAGCTGCCATGGGAGGCGGTGGTCGCGGTATGCGAGTCGTGAAACAGCAATCGGAGGTGGCGCAAGCGTTCGCGAGAGCGTCATCGGAAGCGAAAACCGCGTTTGGCGATGGACGCATGTTCATCGAAAGGTACGTCGAGGCGCCGAGACACATCGAAGTTCAAATTATGGCTGACGGCGTCGGGAACGTCATTCACTTGGGCGAACGCGATTGCTCCGTCCAAAGAAGACACCAAAAAGTCGTTGAAATGGCACCGGCACCGTGCTTGGACGAGGAATTACGAAAGCGATTACACGACGATGCGGTGAAATTGGCGAAACACGTCAACTATCGCAACGCTGGGACGGTCGAGTTCATGGTGGACAACCAAAATAGACATTACTTTTTGGAAGTGAACCCAAGAGTCCAAGTCGAACACACGGTGACTGAGGAAGTCACCGGAGTGGATATTGTCCAAACACAAATCTTAATCGCGGGTGGAAAAACCTTACCTGAACTCGGGTTCAAGTCGCAAGACGACGTACAAATTCGCGGGTTCGCCATGCAGTGCAGAATCACCACGGAAGATCCGGCGATGGGATTCTCTCCTGATTTCGGTAGAATCGAAGTGTATCGTCCACCTGGTGGCTTAGGTGTCCGCATCGACGGCGAAGTTGTCGTAGGCTCGAGAATTTCTCCGTTTTACGATTCGTTGCTCGTGAAGTTGACGTGCACGTCGCAATCTTTCGAAGGCGCTGTGCAAAAAATGTACAGGTCCTTGGCTGAATTTCGCATTCGTGGCGTGAAAACGAACGTGCCCTTCTTACAAAACGTGTTCCAATCGAAAGCTTTTTTGAGCGGGAAGGTCACCACGAACTTTATCGACGAGACGCCTGAATTGTTCGATATGATTTCCAACGTGGACGATACGCAAAAGTTGCTCTCGTATTTAGGAGAAATCGCGGTCAACGGGGCAAAACACCCCGGCGCAGTTGGTCCGCCGCCGATTGGTGCCGAACCGAGCCCGCCAAAGCCGTCGAAGAAAACAGCCGAACTCGCCAGTCAACAATCGTTCAAGAAAATTATCGACGAACAAGGACCGGCGGCGTTTGCGAAAGCGGTTCGCGATCACAAAGGGTTGCTCATCATGGACACGACTTGGAGAGATGCGCACCAAAGTTTGCTCGCTACGAGAGTCAGAACAAGAGATTTGTACCAATGCGCGGACGCCACGGCGTCAGCGTTGGATGGTGCGTACTCTTTAGAAATGTGGGGTGGCGCTACATTTGACGTATCGCTTCGCTTTTTGCGCGACTGCCCGTGGAGACGATTGGAGCTTTTAAGAGAAAAGGTACCAAACATTCCGTTCCAAATGTTATTGAGAGGTGCGAATGCGGTCGGTTATACCTCCTACGCTGACAACGTCGTCCAGGAATTTACCACCGAGGCTAGAAAATCCGGTATCGATATCTTTCGCGTGTTTGATTCGTTGAACTACGTGGATAACTTGAAATTCGGCATCGATTGCGTGCGAAACGCCGATGGGGTCGTCGAAGGTACCATTTGCTACTCTGGTGATGTTTCTGATCCGTCGAAAAAGAAGTACACGTTGGATTATTACGTCGATTTGACCGAACAACTCGTCAATCACGGGATTGACATTTTGGCAATTAAAGACATGGCGGGTTTGTTAAAGCCACGCGCGGCGACCATGTTGGTCTCCGCCTTGAGAGCAAAGTTCCCAGCCTTACCGATTCACGTTCACACGCACGATACCGCATCCACTGGCGTCGCGTCCATGCTTGCCGCGGCAGAGGCTGGAGCAGACGTCGTCGACGTGTGCACGGACGCCATGGCTGGCTTAACTTCGCAGCCGGCCATCGGCGCCGTTTTGAACTCCATTAAAGGCTCGGAAACTTTAGATAATCCAATGAACTTGAAAGAAATCTTGAAACTCAACACGTACTGGGAACAAGCGAGAGCGTTGTATTCCCCGTACGAATCTGGCATCAAAGCAGGGTCGGCGGACGTGTACATTCACGAAATGCCCGGCGGGCAATACACCAACTTGAAATTCCAAGCGTTTGCGAATGGTTTAGGCGAAGAGTGGGACAACATCAAGGAATCCTACGCGACTGCGAACCAATGTTTAGGCGACATCGTCAAAGTGACGCCGTCCTCGAAAGTCGTCGGCGACATGGCACAGTTTCTCGTCGCGAACAAAATCCCGGACGAGAAAACCTTGCTCGAACAAGCCGAGTCGTTGTCTTTTCCAACCTCCGTCGTCGAGTACTTCCAAGGCTACTTGGGCCAACCGGTTGGTGGTTTCCCCGAACCGTTGCGCGCAAAAGTCTTGAGAGGCAAGGGTATCATCGAAGGTCGTCCCGGATGCACGTTACCGCCGGTTGATTTCAAACAATTACGCGCCGAGTTGCAAGAAAAGCACCGCGGCCGACGCGACGTCTCCCACAAAGACGCCTTATCTTCCGCAATGTACCCGAAAGTCTTCGACGAATACGTCATCTCTCGCGACATCATGGGTCCGGTTTCCTTGCTTCCAACTAAAGCCTTCTTAAAAGGTTTGGAAATTGACGAAGAGATTGAAGTCAAAGCTCGCCGCGGTTCCTCGGCGTCCATCAAGCTCAAAGCCGTCGGCGAACTCCTCCCGAACGGCAAACGCGAAGTCTTCTTTGAAGTCAACGGTATCCCGCGCGTAGTAGACATCCTTGACTTGAAAGTCTTAGAGAATGAAAACAAAAAAGGCGGCATGTCTGCCGTGCGCGAACGCGCCGACCCGATGGATTTAGGCTCCGTCGGCGCCCCGATGGCGGGCGAAGTCGTCGACATTTTGGTCAAAGACGGCGCCGAAATCAAAGCCGGAGAAGCTTTAGTCGTCATTTCTGCGATGAAGATGGAAACGACCGTCTCTGCGCCGTGCAATGGGAAGTTGAAGCACATCGCGGTTGGAAAAGGCGATTCGTGCACCGCCGGCGATTTGCTTTGCGCCATCGAACCGTAGAAGTAGCAGCGCAGAGAATACGAAGAAGAAAGCATCTTCAACACATAACGTCATCGCCCGCCGTAAAAAGAGAGAAAGAAAGAAACGTCCAAAGTCTCGCTTTTAAACATCAACTCATACACACTATTTAATAATAAATACTACTAATACTCATGAAACGAACTCCTCCGTAAAACAACACTCTCTTTTGTAGTAAGAATCGATTTTTAAAGAGTGAATTCAACACAAAATATTTCCCTTTATATCGATGCATGCGCTCCCGACTCGCTCGATACCTTTCTTCGACGAGCACTGGTAGCATTCTTTCATCATCGCATCAACGAAAAGAGAACAAAATCTTTTCGTCGTCCTCCGCGTTCTTCCTCTCGACAAATACGACGAGGACGAGAGGAGGAGGAGAAGAATCGAAGATGGCGCACAAGAAGCGAAGAAAAGCGCCGCCAGATGAAAATGGAAAACCGACGACGGCGGATATCTACGCCGCGTGCGTGGAAATCCGAAACCCGAACGGTAAACAACCGTCAAAGTTTAGTCACGTAGATATTACCCCGTATTCGGACATTCGAATTGAATCGAACGTTCCTTCCTCGGAACATAAACCTCGATGGACGAAAGAGACGAAACCGAAAGGTTTCGAGTACTTGAAACAGTTATTCGAGGACAGAGGCGAAGGCGTGAGGGAGGAGAAAGTGAAACGAAGTTTTTGGGTAGCACCGATGGTGGACGCGTCCGATCACGCGTTTCGAATTCTTTGCAAGCGATACGGCGCTGATGGTAGCTACACGCCGATGATTCACTCGAAGATATTCATGGAGTCGGCGACGTTTCGGAAAGAATATTTCAGCACGCACGCGACGGAGGAGTGCAGACCTTTGTTGGCGCAGTTTTGCGCGAACGATCCAACCACCTTGTTAAAAGCCGCGAGAGTTATACAACCGTTCTGCGACGGCGTGGATATTAACTTTGGGTGTCCGCAGAGAATTGCAAAGAGAGGAAATTACGGCGCGTTTTTAATGGACGATTGGCCGCTGGTAGAGAAGTTGATTAAAGAGTTGGACGAAAATTTAGACGTGCCGGTGACGGCAAAGATACGGGTGTACGATGATTTAGAGAAGAGCGTAGAGTACGCGAAAATGGTTGAAAAGGCTGGAGCGCAGATTATTGCCGTGCATGGCAGAACGAGAGAGCAGAAGAGGTTGGCGGAGTATAAGTGTAATTGGTGAGTTGTTGTTTTTCTCGGGTTTTTTTCTTTCGCGCTCGTAAGCGTTGATTTTATTATGTTTGCATCGACTCGCAATATACGACTACCATATGTTCTGGTGATGATAATATCCCAATACCAAGATCTGTTCTGAAGTCCAGTGATAGACACAACTACATGCACCACTATCTGAAGAACATGCGTATGTGTATTATTTTTTTACTCAAGCTTCTTTGTGGGAAACTTCTTCTTCTACCTTCAAAAATGCTGACCATCACCTCGCTCGCGCTCAAACAGGGACTTCATCAAAGCTATTAAAGAGGCAGTATCAGTTCCGGTATTAGCCAACGGCGGCGTTCGAAACTACCAAGAGTTGCAAGAGTGTCTCGAGTACACGGGCGTGGACGGATACCTCTCCGCGGAGCCGCTTCTCGGCAATCCGACGTTATTTTCCAACCCACCGTTCGCTCCGAATCCGTCCGAGGGCCAACCGCCCTACCCGCTCGAAAACGACCATTCTTTTCAAGTATTTTTAGAATACATAGACATTTGTCGTAAGCATCCAACCGCGCCAAAGATTGTTTTTGGTCACTTACACGGAATCGTCGGTCACTGGATGCACGAGTTTCACGATTTACGCGACGACTTGAACGAAAACAGACGCAAGTACGCCGACTTAGACGCGTTAGCCGAGTGGGTAGAAAGATTACGAGCACGCGCGAAAGAAATACGTGAGAAGGAAGGTCGAAATTACCCTATACGTAAGATGAGTCAAAAGCAAGTCGATAGGCAAAAGAAGCGCGAAATCGCAGAGGCTATCGCCGCTCAAGAAGAAGAGGAGAAGATGTTAAAAGGTACGTGTTTAGAGTAGTCTTTATTTTTTCTCCCACCATCAAAAATGGCGCGTGACGATCAAATCAGATAGGGACATCCGAATTTAAACTGTGGAAACCATCTGGAAGCTTCTAATGGAGACATTAGTGCTCACACCGATGCCATTGCGCGTGCGCTGCGCAAAATTTATTTTGCGAATCGAAGATTATCAAAACATCTCACCATCTTTCTCTCATCTCATCAAAACAGATATCGACGAAAAGGACAAAGAGCGCGAAAAGGACCCAAAACTTGCCGCCGAATGAAATGATGTAAATATAGTAAACTAGCGCGATAGCCCCGATGTAAAAAACATGTAGTATTAAAATACGCACAAAAAATGCCCTCCGCCTCCGAGAAAAAGAGCGAAGAACGAGAGAAAACAACAGCTAAGACGACAGAAATCCAAGAAGACGAAGACGACGAGGAGAACCAACTCAACGCGACGCATAGGGAGTTGCGCGAAGCTGAGAATTCAATTCACCGAGCGGTGATCGACGCGGCGAGACGGACTGATCGGTTGGAAAGAATAGAAAGAAAAAGTGCAAGACTTCGGGGCAGCGCGGAGCGCTTTCGAGAAAACACGCGATTGTTAAGACAAGGAGTGCTCGAAAGACGACGTTGGCACTTGTTTTGGGCGTTTTTGCTGTGTTTTACCGCGACTTTGATCTTTATCGCTCTTATTTCTTGGATCATTGTCGCTTACACCGGTGCGTGAGATATAGAGAGAGAGATACGAAATAAACGAGGGGGTTGTTCTACGTATCTTAAGCTCTTCGGAAACAGAAAAAGAAGAAAAATGGAACGGGACGAAGCGACGCAAACGACAGAAGATGACGGACGAGCGATACCGTTGAGTCAACGCGTGTACAGGTACGTGTTCGTTCGTGATAACTATCCGACGTGGATCGAAACGTCCAACGGATGGCTCTCCGGATGGTGGTTCATACTTCTATCCTTCGCCTTCTTCTGTCTCTTTTGGATGTTGCTCAGGTGGTTGTAGTAGGGAGAAGACAGAGACTGAAGTTGCAAAATCCTCAGAAAGTTTCCATAGCACTTTCTCAAAATTGAATGGGGAAACAAACCCAGGGAATAACTTCCAAACCGTCGGAGTCGTCGTGCGAAGACGCCAGAGTAGCCGCTTTGCGTTGTGCGTTTTCTGTTGAAGTTCCTTTGCTCTCTTTTTTCTCTCTCTCTCTCCCTCTTTCTCTGTATCGCGAGTAGTAGTATTGTTTAGCGGGCAGTCACTTCTACCAAAATTGGAAACCGTTTAACTAACTCATTCTGAACAACAAACAACAGGTTCAACGAAATACCCGAACGAACGCATCGTCTGCAAAGAACTCTACGAGACGTATAAAGAGTGCAGAAAGAAAGAGCAAGAGGAAATCGTCAAGGAAAGGAAGAGGAACAAAGTGTCTATTCTGTGAAAGGCATCACAACTTCCCTTGGTTTAGGTAATTTGAAGATGACGTCGACGAAGCTCTTGGCGCTGAGACGAGCGACGACGAGTTGTTACGCGACATCATCGTCGGTTATCTTTTATCGCAGGAAATGCGATGACGGCGCGATGCCGCGAAAGAGATTTGTATGCGCGTCTTCGAGCAGCTCAAATGAGTCTTCTTCCTCCTCGGAAGAAGCGCCACGCGCGAACGGCGGGGACAGAGCGTACACGCCAAAGAAAGTATGGGGACCTCCTTTGGAGGTATCGAAAACGCTCAACCGAAGGCCGACGGTTCTCGAATGGCGAGGGCCGAATTTTCCGCAAGATCAAAGCGATGGATTAGTTTTCTTGGTGGATAAACCGCAAGAGTGGACTTCGTTCGACGTGTGCGCGAAAATCAAATCTATGAGTAAGAAAATGGGGGTGAAGAAGATTGGACACTGCGGTACATTGGATCCGATGGCGACTGGGTTGTTGATTGTTGTCATCGGTAGAGCAACAAAGTTGGCGGATGAGTACCAAGCGAAGGTGAAGACGTATACTGGGACGATTAAGTTAGGCGAGAAGACGGCATCGGGTGATGCGGATAACGAAGTCATAGAAACGAAACCGTTTGGCGAGGACATTGTGAACGAGGCGTCGATGGAAGCGGCGAGGGCAAGTTTGATCGGCGACATCGAGCAGATTCCACCGATGTTCTCTGCCGTGCACGTTGATGGTAAACGACTCTACGAATCCGCGAGAGAAGGCAAAACGGTGGAAAGGAAACCGCGACCGGTCCACGTGGGAGCGTTTTCTATAAAAAGACGAGAGACTGAAAACGAAACGCATTTGATCGATTTCGAAGTCACGTGTTCAAAAGGCACGTACGTTCGAACGTTAGCGGAAGACTTTTGCGAAAAAATGGGTACCGTTGGTCATTTAGTTAAACTGCGCAGAGAGAAAATAGGCGATTTTGACGTGAAGGATGCGTTCGAACTTCCCGCCTTGCTCGATGAGATATCAATCACAGTTTCGGAACACCAAAATCAAAAAAATAGCTACTAGTGGTTAATAATTTACAACTTTAAATAATCAACGCTTGCCCGATCTTCTTCTCGCGCACTAATCGCGCGGGATTGTGTATCACGACAATGCTCACGTCTTTACCATCTCCTATGCCAAACACTCGCCAAATTTGATACCTATCTGCAACTTCTGGTTTCACCGCGAAATCCCATTCCCACGGTGAAATCTCAAACGCGTTTTTATCTCGAAATCGAGTCGCTTTGACTTCAATGAACGTTTTCGCGTGTGAATCGCCATCGGTCAGCATTATATCATAAAACGAGTTGGATTCCTCTATCTCGTTCATCCATTTCACGGATACGTTCGTGCCTCGATATTTCTGAATCAAAACGTTGAAGACGACGCGTTCGCCGAGTCGTCCACACTTTTCCCAGTCGACGCCATCGACCTTGTTCATGTTCGAAATGACATCTCTATACGTTAAATATTCTACATCACTTCCGTGATTTAACGCATCGGACTTGCTCGTTGAATTCATGCGACCTTCCCACCGCTCATGCGTAACCACGTTGGCGTTGGCGCCGACTTTCTTTTCACCAGTACCGTTCACCCTTCTCGATTTTTCGAGCTCTAACTGGAACTCTCGTTCGCACTGCAGTGCTCTTCTTTTTGCTTCTTCTCCTTCTTCTTCTTCTTCTTCTTCTTCTTCTTCCCCTGTCTTTTCCTCTTCCTCTTCTTCCGCCCTGGGTAACGCGAACTTCTTCGCGCGATATTTCGCCCCGCCTAAATGTAACATCGCGTACTCCGCCGCCGCCGTCTCGACCATCGCACTCCCACCATTCTTCGTTTCCATCGTTTTTCTCACCCGCTCTAAAACCTCCCGAAACTGCGGCGCGTATTCTTTCTTCTCCAACCCTTCCTCGACTTCTCGCACGAACCTCTCGCACTCCGCCTTCGTCGGCTTCGTCAGCTCCGGCACGTACGGTAACCCCGAACTCTCCTCCACTCTTCGACGTTTTTCCGCGTGTTTCTTCTTCTCTCGCACACGCTGTTCTCGCCATTTCAACAGCGACATTTCTTCTTCTAACACGTCTCGCTTTAACTTTTGCACGTTTTCTTCGCGTTCTCGCACAAACTGCTCCAGGAAGCAAAACCGTTGTTTTTGTTCCTCTCGCTGTTTTTGCTCGCCATCATCAAAAATCTTCTTCTGTCTCTTTTTCCCCGGGGCATCTTCGTTTTTATTAGTAAACTTCGCCTCAAACACTTCTCTCAGAGCCGTTCGTATCATCGCGTCGTCGTCGACCTTCTCTTTCTCGCCGCCCTCGTGCTCTTCTTGAAGTGCACTTCTCCACAATTTGAGAATCTCATTTTTGTTGCTCTTCAACAAAGAAGAAGAATCCGAAGAAGAAGAAGAAGAGGAAAGAAGAAGAGATGCAAAAAAGTCGTCGGTGTTTTCAATCTTAGACTCGAAGTACGCTTTCGCCAACGCCAGGCGAATTTCTTCTTTCTCTCGTCGCGCCTTCTCCTCCATCGTATACGGATGGTGTTCGTTTTGCAGCGTTTCACAACATTTCCCCTAAAGGAGAAAAAAAAATTCTAAAACCCTAAACCAATTTTTTAGGTGAATTTTTCAAATTTCTCAACAAAGAAACATCACTCTTTTGGGGAACACATCAGAGCGCTCATCATCATGTCGGATGGTGGTGGCGATGCTCTCGCTCAACAACAACAACAACAACAACAGCAACAATTAATCCAACTCCTGACCGCGTGCGTGTCTCCGGACGAACGCACGAGAAAAGATGCGGAAAGGATGGTGCAATCCTCCGGGGCGGTTTTTGGGTTCGGGGATTTACTCTGCCGAACGGCGTTTGGATTGGATGATGATGTTGTTGATGGACATCATCATCTCAACATTCCAATGGATATTCGACAACTCGCGGCGCTTTTATTAAAGAAATACGTCAGAGAACGATGGCAAGTCGGGGAACATTTTTTTATCGAAGGCGAGCCGATGACTTCGGTGGAAGAAAAGATGGCAATTCGTGGGAAGATATGCGCGGGTTTACGAATGAAAGATTCAAAAATGAGAACTGCGTGCGCGCTGGTCATCGCGCAGATTGCCACGCACGATTGGCCGGAAGAGTGGGAAGGTTTGCTTGGGGAATTATTAGTTCCCATACGAGAGAAGAGAGACGTGGACCACGTAAACGGCGCTTTGAGGTGCATGTCGATGCTTTGCGGGGATTTAGAGGAACGGCAGTTACCGAAACTGGTCCCGGAGTTGTTTCCGGATTTGTTCGGGTTGTTACAAGCCTCGGACGATGGTTTAAACGGAATCGACAAGGATCAGATGACCATGGTGAAGTGTCGAGCGTTAGACGTAACGAGGGGATGTTATTCGAATCTTGGGATGATTGGGGACGATCAAATTCGGTTTCAGATCAAAGAGGCGGCGAAGCCGTTTCTGGAGAGCAATTTTGTCGCCTACGGGAACATTTTTGAGTTTCGCTCGGACGTGTTTGAGACCGCGGGTGGGTGCACGTTGACACTGTCCGCGTTGAAAGCGATGCAAGCGACGGTTCAGTATTTCGGGAAGGAGATTACTGGTGGGCAAGTGGTTTCCGAGCAAACGTTCGGAGGGTGCGTGGAGCGATTTTTCCACGTCTTTGAAAAAGCCGCGAATAGGTACGTGCAATGCAGAGGCGTGGAGGTGGACGCGTTGGACGATTGCGAGGATGATATGGGGGATAAAGTTTCCAACGCCGCTGTCGTGACTCAGTGCATGGAACTCGCGATGACGATGATTGAAAGCACGAAGATTGCGAAGAGTTGTATTCAACCGAGACTGAAGAGTTTGGTATCTATCGCGGTGGCGACATCGTTAACCACGGACGACCAGTTAGAGACGTGGGAAGACGACGTGAACCAATTCGTCGCGGACGAAGAGGACGATTACCAATCCGTGAGAGCGACGAGTGGGATATTTTTAGCTACTGCGTGTGCCAAGTTCTCGAAAATCTTTTACGTCGTTTTTGCGGAAGTCGTCGCCGAACTTTTCTCGCAGTCCTTTGAGGAGCAAAATAACAACGACGAAAACTGGTGGCGACGCAGAGAGGCGGCTTTGTTAGCCGTTGGAAGCGTCTCGGATGAATTAGTAGAGCAAGATAAAGAGGCCAGAGGAAAAAATATGAGTCCCGCGTTCGATTGTAACGCTTTTTTGAATGAGATTATCCGGAGCGAATTCACGGCAACCCCTACGTCCTCCAATCCGTTTTTGAAAGGGCGCGCGTTGTGGACAGCCAGTCGTTTAGCCGCCGCGGCGTCGGCGGAAGGTGCGAATGCGATTTTAGACGCGAGCGTGAACGCTCTGAACGATCAAAGCGCGCAGTTTCCGGTAAAAATAGGGGCATGTCGCTCACTCATCGCTTTCGTACCGATGGCGATCAAATCCACGCAAAAGAGCAAGAAGGATGAAAAAGAAGTAGGAGAACAACATCAAATCAGCGCGGAGGATCAAGTTAAAGTCCAAAAACTACTCTCGCGATTAGGTGATGTGTACCAAGGTCTCGGCCACCTCTTAACTGACGCGACCGAGGAAGCGTTAGTGCTCATTCTGGAAGCTTTATTGATTGTCGTCAACTGCGACGGCGACGCGGCGTTGCAATGGCTTTCGCTGTTAGCGCCAGCTATCATGAGAATTTGGGCAGAGAACGTTCGGGACCCGTTTTTAGGTGCAACCGCGAGAGATGTCATACAAGCTTTGGCGAATCAACCGAAATGTAACGCGGAATTGACGCAGTTACTCGTTCCCGAGTTGGCGAGAGTGTTTCGAACGCCGGAGGAACAACCGGAAATGTTGGTCGAAGCGTCGTTGGACATTTTGGCGTGTTTGTTGAAAGCGTGCGTGGACGAAAACGTCGCCAGGGGTGCGTTTGTGGCCACTTTTGAAAATGTTGCGACGCTCGCGAAAACATCGGACGACGTCGGCATCGTCCAAAACGCTTTAGACGCGATGAAAGCCTTTCTGAGAGCGGCGAAAGGCGAAGCGATTTTATCGTGGGGTGGGTCAGATCCCTCGTCAGTTTCTCGAGCTTATTTAGACGCGTGCGCGACTTCGTTACAGCCGCACTGCGAAGAAGGCGCGGCTTTGTTTGTCGCGCCTCTTTTAGGTCAAATGATTCGCCGATTACCGTCCATCATTGGTCCGATGATTCCAGAAATGTGCGACGCGGTGTGCGCTCGATTACAGACCGCCACTCGTCCAATGTTGATTGCTTCGTTATTGTGTATTTTCGCTCGCTTAGCGCATGTGGACGCGAACGCGTTGGTTACTTTACTCGCCTCGCGCGAAATTCAACCGTCTCCGGAAAACGAAAACAGCAAAACGCAACTTGAGTTTGTCCTTAAAAAATGGTGCGAAGGCCAACCGGACGTCCACGGTCGATTCGACGTGAAACTGACTTCGACCGCGCTCGGGCTCATCTTAGCCACGCAACATCCGACGTTAATCGACGGCTCCATCGTTCTCAAGGGTAGACCAATAGAAGTTGAGTTACCCCCGGGAACAATCCGAACGCGATCTCGAGCGAAGCAAACCGGTCCCGAACAGTTCACGCAAGTCTCCGCGCCTTCGAAAATCATCAGTCTCCTCGCGGATTCCTTGGCCGAAGCGAAAGAGTTGGAAGCGGATGAGTGGGAAGAAGACGACGGCGGTGGTGGCTTAAACGGCGAAGAATTCGACGACGACGACGAAAACGACGACGAAGACGACGACGACGAGCCCACCGGCTGGTCCGGCGACATCTTTGAAAAAATCATGCTCAAAGGTTTGCTCGACGGCGACTTTTTCGACGACGAAGAAGCCGACGACAAAGACGACCCGATCGACGACATCGAACTCGTCCCTTTCTTAGAGGAAGGATTTAAAAGGTTACAAAGTACCACCGGTGGACTTCTCGATGCCGTCGCGAACGATCTGACCGAAAGCCAGAGAGTGACTTTAACCAAAGTCTTTTCGTCGTCGTCGCGATAACCTACATATTACTACTATATACCATTGAGTATTTTAGAGAGAAATAACGCTTTGTCACTCCACACAAAAACACGCTTTCCCGCACACAGTACTTCACTCCATGCGCCGAAGAACTCCTCTCCTTGTCGCCTTCACCGGCGGCGGCAAGAGAGAGGAAACGTCGTTCTCCGTCGTCGCGTGTTACGTCTTCGATGCTCTCAGAAGAGAAGGAGGAGGAAGGAGCTCGTCGTCGTCATCTTTTGTTCTTCCGCGCTGTCTTTCTGGAGGAGAAAATCATCAACGCTGCTTTTCTTCCGGAACAACAAAAGATGATGGCATTGATGTTAATTATTGCACCGTTTTGATTCATCCGAGAGATACGTCCTCGTCGTCGGTATCATCGTTGTCGCGACGACGACGGCGATTTGGAGGCGGACGGGAGAATAGATTTATGAACGAAGATTTTCAACATCATCAACAACACTACCGTGGATTTGCAGCCGCCGGAGGAGCGTCTTCATCTTCCGCGGAGGCATCATCAACGGTCGATGGGAAACAAACGACGACGAGTAGGAACGAATCGACGTTGGCTGCCTCAGCTTCTGGACAACAAAAAAATCCTTCCTCTTCTTCTTCTTCTTCGACAACGATAGCGGAGGAGGCGAAACCGAAAGTCGACGTCAACGCGCTCAAACGCGCGAGATTTGAAATCGAGATGATGCGACGGGAACAACACATACATTTCGCAAAGAGAACGTACCAAGCGGTCGCGAACGTGACGAAATATGTGATCAGTTGGGGGCCGTATTCGGTGCAGTTGCTGAGGCAGTCGCCGAGCGAGTGGAAGGTGACTTTGAGTTCCGGGTGGAAGCACGCGAAGCACGAGTTCGCGCACTATTGGTCCGGCGCGAAACTGTTGTGGGTGGAAGTGAAAATTGCCAGTAGGCTCGGTTTTAAACTCATGGGTGGGCAGACGTTAACGAGACGCGAGCGAAGACAGTTAACGAGGACGACCGCGGACGTGTTTCGGTTGGTGCCGTTCGCGGTGTTCGTGTTGGTGCCGTTTATGGAAATATTTTTACCCGTCGCGCTGAAGCTATTTCCAAACATGCTACCGAGTACGTTTAGGGACGAGTTAAAACACGAGGAGGAGCTGAAGCGGAAACTGAAAGCGAAAATTGAGGTGGCGAAATTTTTACAGGATACGGTGAAAGTCATGGCGAAAGGGTTGAAACATAGCAGTTCGGGGGTGAAACGAGAGAAAGCGGACGCGCTGTACGAGTTTATGAACGCCGTGAGAAGCGGTAAAGCGGTGACGAATGAGCAGATCGTGCGGTTTGCCAAGTTGTTTAACGACGATTTTACCTTGGATAACATCAACCGGACGCAATTGGTGAACATGTGTAAATTTGTCGGCATATCGCCGTATGGGACGGATACGTTTTTACGGTTTCAGTTACGAAATAAGTTGAGAGAGATTAAACAAGACGATAGACTGATTCAATTAGAAGGCGTTGAAGGTTTATCGGACGAGGAGTTGAAATCAGCCGCGAGAACTCGAGGGATGCGATGGGAGGAAGATAGAAAAGAGTTGGAAAGGCAACTGAAGGACTGGCTGGAGTTATCGTTGCAAAATAATTTGCCGAGTTCTCTGTTGATTCTAAGTCGTGCGTTTTTAATCACGCACGCAAAGGAAGAGGACACACAAACGGCGACGTTGAAGGACATCACGGATACTTTGGCGAGTTTACCGGAAGAAGTGGTCACGCAGGTCTCCGTCGAGACGGCGATGGCGCACGAGTCCAGCAGCGAGGAGTACAAGAAAAAGTTGGAGTATTTGATGCGAGAAGAAGAGACGATCAAACAAGAAGCCAAAGATACGGAAGCGAGAGAAAAACGATTGAAAGCGGAAGCGTACATGAAGGAGAAGATGCGCTTGTACTTGTCTGGACCGCAGTTTTCGGAACGGTTTTGGGCTAACGTGAGAGGTCGAGATGCGTTGCTCGAGTGGGAAGCGGAAGAGGCGAAGAGAGAGGCAAAAGCGGCGATGGACAAATATTTACAAGGCATGCAATATTCCGAAAGGTTCTGGGTGAATGCGAGAAAATCAACGACTTCGCACTTGCTTCAACAGCAGCTTCTCATGCAGCAGCAACAGCAACAGCAGCAAAGAGAAAAGGAAGTCATCGCGACGAAAGAAGCTTCTTCGGCGGACGTCGCCAAGATGGAAATGGTGTCAGAAGACGCGACGAAACCTTCGGAGTCGTTATCGCCCAAGCGTGTCGTTGATGAAGGCTTAGACGCCATAAAAAGTGCAGAAGAAGATGCGATATCTACGACAGCAAAGATGGAGAAAATGCTCGTCTCCGGCGCGCCGGACGCTCAGAGAGTCGTTTCGCGAACCTCGCTCTCCTCCGCTGAACTCGAAGAACAGGATAAACAAGTCGCGGACGCGATGCAGAAGACCAAACGCTCCGAGGTGGATTCTTGTACAGACGAAGAAACAGACTTTGAAATGCAAACTCGAAAGTCCAGACGTCGCGCGCAACTCTCTCGGTTGTTGGCTATGGTTTTAGATACCTCCGGCGTGAGCGACGAAAGACGCATGCTCACGGAATTAGTCGAGCAAAAGTTAGACGCTTACACCGAACGAAAGGACGAGCTGGTGGAGTTGCGAGCGATGCGCGCGGGTGACGGTGGAAGTGCCGATCCGTTTTACGACGAAGATCCGTTCGCGCCATCGCCGATAGAGTTGAAAAAGATGCGAGAGGAAGAGCAAGATGCGAGTCTCCACTCCAAAGAGGAAGCTTCCTTGACGGATAAAATCGCCGACGACGTCTCCGCCCGCGTCGACGAAATGCTCCGAAAAGTCGAAAGCGAACTCTCCGCGGCGGAAACCGCCATCGGCGAAAAATTCAAACTCCTCGACGCCGACAACGACGGCATCATAAGTCTCGAAGAACTCCTAAACGTCACCAACGTGTGCAAAACCACCGAAGTCGGCGAAGACGCGGAGAGTGAACTGAGAGAGCTCTTAAAAGACTTATCCGACGAGGAAGGATTCGTTCGCGTGGAAGATTTGAAACGCCTCTCCTTGGAGATGTTGAGAGCGGAAGCCGCCGAAGAAGAAGAAATGGGAGAAGACGGCGGAGGAGGGGGGGAAGACTCGATGGTGAAATCTACCGGTAAAATGTAGTCGTCTCTTAATAATAGCAACGAAAAATCGTAGTCCTTTCTCTCTTCTTGAGAATACACGAATATCTAATACTAAAGAACCACCATCTGAGAGGAATATTTCTTCTACGCGTATAAATACACAAAAGGGGATCGTTCAGAACAAACAAACGTAAACTCTTTCTCCACAAATTCGTATTAAACGTATTACACATCGAAAAGAAAATGCCGTTAAACCTTGGCGATACTGTCCCAGACTTCTCCTGCGACTCCTCCGTCGGTCAAATCCACTATTACGATCACGTCGGCGACGAACATTGGTCCATCTTATGTTCGCACCCGAGTGATTTCACCCCGGTGTGTTCCACGGAACTCGGGACGTTGGCGAAACTTTTACCGCAATTCGAACGAAGAAACTGCAAAGTTTTAGCGTTATCTTGCGACAACGCGGAGTCGCACCGCAAATGGATCAAAGATATCGACGCGAGCGGGTATTGCGGGAAAACCACGTCCACTGTTTCGTACCCAATCTTAGCGGATGAAGAGAGAGCGTTGGCGGTGAAATTTGGCATGTTGGACCCGGAGGAAAAAGACGAGAAAGGGCAACCGTTGACGTGTCGCGCGGTGTTTATCGTGGACGATCATAAGAAGTTACGCGCGACGATTTTATACCCGGCGACGACGGGGAGAAACTTTTACGAGATTTTACGAGTGGTGGACTCGTTACAGTTGACGGACGAGTATCCCGTGGCGACGCCGGCGAATTGGGAGAGAGGCGAGAAAGTGTGCGTGACGCCGTCCACGCCGGACGAGGTCGCGCAGGTAGTTTTAGGGGACTTTTCAGTCGTGAAAGTACCGAGTGGGAAGAAATATTTGAGACTGTCGAAAGATCCGGGGTATAAAACGCCGAAAGTTTTGAAGAGAGGGATGGTGGAGACGATTTTAGGGACCGAGTATGGCGCCAAGTTGTTGCCGACGCTCGGGCGATTGGTCGTCGCGTTCGCGCTGGGCGGCTTTTCTTCCTCGTTCGCCTCTTCAAAGAAAAAAGAGAAACCTGTTCACACTACTCCTCAAACGAGTGGGTGGAAGAAGAGATGATTAAGAAGCGATGGTGGTCACATCGTGGGCGTGCTTATTTACGTGCCATATTTATTATCGTACTAGTTGTAAAAAAAGAGAGGATCCAAAAGGTGTCGTCTTGTGTGTATATGAAGTGTGTATTTTATGAATGTCTTTCACGCGTTTCGTTTATTTCATATTTTGAATCCATCGTTTTGTTGATGATTTACGCGGCGAGCATGTTCACGTGGTGCCCCCACGCCAAACCCGTCGCTAAAAGACCAAACACCAGAAACGGTTGCGCCGCGGCTTGGTACTTCACGTCGTTTTTGATCGGATCCGGCAAGAAGAACTTGAACTGCGCGAAGATTTGCGGCGCGATCAAGCAAAACAAAACGTTGGAATAAAAATCTTCGCCAATGCCTCTCAAATAAAAAGCGACGAACAATTGCGTCGCGTCGATGGTTCCAACCGTAATCCACTTCGCTTTTTCAACCCCAAATGCGACGGGTAAACTTTGCAAACCTAACGCTCGATCGCCTTCGATGGATTTGAAATCGTTCACGATGGCGATGCCCAAACCGGCGATGGAATACAACACCGTCAACACCATCACGTCCGGCGTCAACTGACCAAACGTAGCCATACCGGCCCACCACGGCAACGCGATGTACGAACTTCCGAGCGCGTAGCATCCTTTCCAACCTTCTGCTTTCAGCTTCAACGGCGGCGCGGAATAAATATACGACACCCAACTCCCAAACACTGTCAACAAGAAAATCACCGGGAAATCGTGTTCGCACCACTGATCCAGCTGCCACCCGCACGCCAAACCACCGAGCAATAAAACCGCAATTTGTGCTTTCACGGCGGTTTCACTGATCGCACCACTCGGAATCGGCCTGTACGGTTCGTTAATCGCGTCGATTTCTCGGTCGTACCAATCGTTGATGGTTTGCGTGTACCCGGTTAAAAACGGCCCGGACATGGTCATGCACAACAACGCCTTCCCGATGTTGTCTAAATTCCACTCGTAATGCCCGCTCGCGGCGGCACCGCACATGACTCCCCAAATTAAAGGTACCCACGTCCCTGGTTTCGTCAACTGAATGTGAATTTTCCAAACCGGCACGTCCTCGGTACTCGCGCCTTTAAAGCCCAATATTTGTCTCACGTCGCCTCCTAATTTCGTCTCCGAGACGTTCGTTTCGGACGCTTTGATGTTCAAATCGTCCACTTTATCCCCCGCCGCCATGTTCGTGACGATGAGTCCTGAGTCGTGTCTTCTTCTTCTCTTTTGCTCCATTTTTATAGACTTTGACGACGACTTAAAACTCGTCTTCAAACTCGTTCCAGGGAAAGAAGAAGATCTCATCGATGATGATGATGATGATGATGATGATGACGATGAAAACAAAGACGAACTTCGTCGCGAAGCGTTCATCACCACCGCGTTCATCGCAGCAGCAGTCGTGCACACAGATAAGATAGACGCCATTTTATACCTATAAACTACTTTATTAAGCACCCAAAAAGCCCGTCGTTTGATGTGACAAGAAAAGGAGTACTATTTATGAGGACACACGAGAGGAAGATTATCCAAAACACACGAGAGAAAGAAGAAAGAATTGAGATCGACTATACAACCCTAAATTAGAGCAAATTTGAGCACCCCCTCGATGCGTTCAAATTTCCTCGCTTTCACACAAAAACGACACAGAAAGAAGACGCGAAGAGAGCGAAAAATGAAGAGAGACTTTTACCACGCTCCTCTTTAAGATGAGCAAGAAGAAGAAACCTTTGAGGAGGATGCGATGATGATATGAAGAAAACTTTAACGCGAAAATACGTAACGGTGGAAGAGCTGGACGCGCTCGCTCGAGAGCGACTGGCGACGCATCACGCGTTAGAAACGGCCAGATTTTCGCTCGCGTCGGAGGATGTTCGAAATGAAATCGTGCTTTCGTTGCATCGTTCAAAGTCTTCGTCGTTGTCGTTGTTGTCTTCTTCTTCTTTTAATGGTGGTGAAAATGATGATGTCGATGGAAAGAATGCTCGCGAAAACGACGAAGCGTTTAAGAGAAAAGATGCCCTGTCGAGGAAGACTTTGAAAATCGCCCTGTGCGATTCGTCGAGAATGATGCGAGAGTGGTTGAAAGCGAGGGAGGTGGATTTGTTCGAAGAACGGGTGAGATTAAACGCGGTTCGAGGATTGCCCGAGGAAGTTGACTTTGAAGACGGCGTTCTTTTCGACGAAGAAAAAGAAGTCAAAGAACACGAAGAAGAAGAGAAGGAAAGATGTTATTGGTTTCCGTTCGAAAAGTGTCGACGACTGATACGCGCGCGGAAAGTAACGATTATGAAGAGAGGTCAGTGTTTGGTTCGAGAGAGACTGGTGCCGTACGTTTGGTTCGCGGCGTACGAGGACTATTTAGAGGAAGATTTAGAACGCGCGTTTCGAGAGAAGCGGTTCGCGTTGGCAAATAACGCCTTCGATGTGGGTTTAAAAGACGTTTGCGACCGGTTGAAAGTATGGAGACCGGACGTGGACGAGGACGACGGGGGCGAGGTTCACCCGTTGATGGCGCTCGCGACGAAACATTTACTGGAAAGGAACAAAATTTTAATGAAGAATGCGACCGCTGGGAATAAGAAGAATTTGAAATACGGTGGCACCGAGAACTGGGGAGTCGTCCGAAGAGACTCGAGAAGAAAGAAGCAAAGATTAGGTGGCGGCGGTGGGATAATGTTAGAATACGAAGACGAAAACGGGAAAATGAAAACGTACCACTCGAGAAAACCATCGAAAGAGTTGAAACGTTCGTTGAAAGTTATCAAAGAAGGCGCCACGGGAGCGCACGCGAAAGTGTTTCCGCCGTGCATGAGAGACGTCATGGACGAGTTGCACGTGAAAAAGCATCTTCGACATTTCAAACGGTACGAGCTGAACTTGTTTTTGAAAGGTATCGGTTTACCTCTGGAAGAAATATTCAAAGTCTGGCGCTCCGCGGTGTTCCCTCACGGCGCCATGGGCAACTACCAAAACGAACACACGTATCAACTGAGACACGTTTTTGGTTTAGAAGGCCAAATGAAAGAAAAGTTCGAACACGATTGCGAAAAGTTGATTAAAACGTCTCAAATGGAACCGCACGCGGCGAAATGTCCATTCGCGATGCCTTTGAACCAGTATCGAGCGTTAAACGCGAACGACCATCGATGGAAGCGAGAGATTTCCATAGACGCGAACCGAGAGATTGAGATGAAAGTTTCCAGAGGCGATTATAAGTCGGCGTGCGAATTGTACTTTTCGCACAAACACAAAGGTGAAAAGATGTTCAACGCGAACGTTCGGTACCCGACGGATTTCTTCGACGCCGGGATGGAAATTGAAGATTGGTTTCGAGACGCGAAAGAGGAGAGATTAAAGCAGCTAAACGCTTCGAAAAAAGAGAACTTAGAGGATGAAAGTTTTCAAATCGAAAAGGAAAAGAACACGACGACACTTCTAGCAATAAAAGACGACCCCGATTTAATGATTGAATCTTCTTCCTCGGACGACGATTCGGATATCGACGACGGTGAAAACAATCCAAATCGATTCCGAGGCGAATTGATTGTTAGCGATAGCGACGATTAGCACGCGTACCTTGTAGGTACCTTGTAGGTAGTAGTTTAATCATGTATAATATACAGCGCAAAAGTAAGTAATATCGTCTCCTCGAGGGAATCAGTTGCTCTCCGTCAGCGCTCTTCTCCCGACTCTCACCAACGTCGAGACCAACAAAAAGCTCGCCGCGGAGAGAAACACCAACGCGAAAATCTCTTGGTCGATGACGGGCACTCCCAACTCTTGCGCCACTTGCTCCATGGGCCCTTCCGCGAGGAAATAATCCCCGATAAACGACGCCGTGATGCCAAGCATAGCCAAACGCCCGTTAAAAATTTCATACTTTTTATTCTCTCTCACTTGTTCTCTCCAGGCGGACTTCACGATACCGGCCATCGCGTCTACTCTGTTCTCGCCGTTCGGACGCGACATTCCGCTCATCGTCGACGTCGACGGTTTCCTCAACCCGCTCGTGACGGCGAGTAAAAAAACCCCGCTCAAAAACACCCACACCAATATAATGCTCTCCACGTACAACCCCGTCACCTCTAACACGTCTCGCGCCAAGTTCAAAGGGTTGACCACGTGGGTGACTAAACTCTTCTCCTCTCCGATGAGTTGCTCTATTGGACCTAACCCGTTCGTGGAAACGTCCAAATATGTCGTCGCGGCGAAACCGAGCATGGCGGACCGTCCCAAATTCAGTTCTGTTTTCGCTATAAAAGTTTGTTCATCTTCTTCTTCTTTGTCTTCTTCTTCTTTTGCTGATGACGTGACTTTTCTTTTTCTGCTTCTGATGCCGACGACATTATCTAATCTCATCTTCCTTCTTTGTCTTCTCACGAAAAACGAACTTTGCGAAGAAAAAAGAGACGACGTAAACGACGACGACGACGGTACTCGCAAAGAAAACGCCACCATCGATCGTCGTCGTGAAAGCGTATTATCGAATGATGCTCTTTTCTTCTTCTTCTTTCGATGATGATGATGATAAACGTCGCGCTTATATACTAAAGCGTTGTATTCTTTTGTGGTCGTTTTATTCCCAAAAGAGAGAGCACTTTTTCTCTTTTCGTGGCTCTCCTTTGTTACATTATATTTAGGGTTTTTACAAACCCTAAACAGAATGGCGCTCTTTCCTTCTTCCTCTTTTGGAAAAACCGCGGCCTGCTCGACACACTCATTCATTATTACTACAATCGAGAGAGTAGTAGTAACGCGATGAAGACGACGACGACGACGACGAGCGTAACATCGAGAGCATCACTTTTACCCGCATCATCATCATCATCGAACGAATAGAAGAGAGTTGTTGCGCGGAAATTAAAAGTAACTCTGCTCTTTGTTGTCGTGTTCATATCACATCTCTCTCGTTCGAATTTCCCCTCGCGAAGAACTCTCTAGAGGCTTCTCACGCGCGGAACAGTACCATTGAACAAGAAGAAGAGCTGTTCGTTTAATTCGCATTCACACGAATAAAGGAGGAAAGAGTAGTATGGGCGCGTCGAGTTCTCGCAGCTCTGTGCCTCGTTGGAACACGTTACACGAACGCGGTCGAGGAAAAGAAGAAGCAGACGCGAGAGGAAAAGAGACAGAAGAAAACGAAGACGTCGAGAAAGGCTTGTGTGGGTGCAAGAAAAAGAAAAAGACGAACGCGAAGTACGGAAGCAATCACACGAATACGATTCAATCAAAGGAGAAGACGAAGAAAAAGAAGGAAGAAAACTACGACGCGATTATAGGAGATGAGAACGACGAAGACCGGCGACGTCGGTCGCGATACGACGGACGGAGTTCGCAGTCGGTTTCGAGCGAAGACGAGGACGAAGTCGCGAAGCGATTGCAATACGAAAGCCTAAGCGCCAAGACGAAGAAAGGCACGCACGGGAGCAAAGAGAGTTCGGTGAAAAGCAGCGAGAAGAGCAGTAAGAAGCAACTGAGGAAGGAAAAAGAGCAGTTGGCGATGAATGCAAAGTTGTACGATCTGGAGAAGCAAGAAATTCTCGCGACGAGGAAAAAATTAGCCGACGAAGAAGAGTTGGAAAAAGGCAGAAGGATGTGGTTGTGTTCTGGAAGTCCGTGGGTTTCCAGAGTTGCGGTTTGCGTGTTACTCGTATTAGTGGTAGTTTTAGCGACTATTTTAGGCACCGAGTTGCATTATTACGAGAGAGGCTTGGCGTATTTCAGAGGCGAAGAGTACATTCCTCCGATGGCGTACGACGGCGGGAGGAGTAGGAGGAAGAAAAAGAACTCTCGAATCGACGACGAAGTGGAAGACGAAGACGATGTAGAGCTGGGCGAGGACGAAGAGGAAGAGGATGATTCGGAGTTTGACGAGAACTTTGATAAAGACGGCGGCGCTGGAGCGGCGCTTTCGGTAAACGAGCGCGAGATTAAGATGGCGAAGAAATTGATGCAAAAAGTGAGAAACTCCAAGACGCTTCCGAAAGATCGCAAACAAGTCGAATTGAGAGGATTGAACGAAACATTGACGAACTTACAGATTGAAAGAGTTGAGCTTCTGAACGAATTCGATGATAGCGATGACGCTAAGTCCTCCTCTTCTGTCGCTAAGGTTGGTTTAAGCGGCGAAATGGCGAAGAAGATTGCGAATAAGAACAGAATTCTGGAAAACAACGATCGAGACAAGACGGGCGCGTATTACAACGCGAACGCACCGTTTAGGTACCCTTGGGGAGGCACGTCGCCTGGTACGAGTCATTCAGATGAATCGAGTTCTTCGTCAAAGAAGGGAGGGCTCACCGAGGACGTTTCCGAGCAGGACATTCTTCGCGGACAACACTTTGACGCGGACTTGCGAGGTAACGCGATGTCGCGCGAGGAAGTCAAGTTGTCCGTCTCAGATTTCATCGCGCGTTTGAAAGAGAAAGAAGGCGTGAAAGGGTGGTCGAAGAACGTGAGAGATACGGTCGCCTCGGACGATTTTGCGCACAGAATCGCGCGATCGATGGTAAACGACGTCCGAGGCGTTTCGGACGACGAGGACATTTTGTGGTCGCACGCCGACGACGTTGCGTTGCCGGAAAATTCGGATATCACCGAGGACGACGTATTATCTCGTCTAGAGTTGGAAAAGAAACTCAACGCCGTCGAACAAAGTCTCGCAGAGGAGAAAGGTAAAGACGAGTGGCTCGCGAGAACTGCCGCGAAGAACTCCGTCGACAAGTTTCTCAACGAAGCCGATTTGAGAGGACGGATCGAGAGCGGCGAGGTCGATCCGGAAGTTCTCGAGAACTTGATCGAAGCCGTGCAGCAAAGCGAGAAGTCCAACATCGACACCGTGAACACTGTTGAGAACGACGTCATGAAGAAACTTCATCCGGCGAAGAAAGCAAAGAAGAAATCATCCGCGAACAAGAAAAATAGCGACGCCGACGACGTTCAAGAAGGAGAGAAGCCGAAGGAATCGCATCCAATGTCTCTCGATGATTTATTCGATATTCCCACGGATGGTTTGGACACCGGCGACGACGACGACGACAACGAAACCGGAACGAAGAAGAGCAAGAAAAAAAGCATCATCAGTAGTAAGAATCGTAGCACTAGCAGCAGTAGCAGTAGTAGCAAAAAGAACGCGAAGAAGAGCAGCGGCGGCGACATGAAAAAAGCAAAGAAAGGAAAAGAGGAAGAAAAAGTAGACTCGCCTTCGCCGCCCGAGGACGGGAAGAAAGGTTTACTGGACGAAATCTGAACGAGTTTTAATAAAACGCCTTCGTATGATTCACGTGTCTTTATTATCTATGTGTGTGCGGTCTCTACAATAACAACAACATACTCTACAGGACTTTCGTATTATTAAATCTCGCGAGAAACATTTCTTTTCGCTGCGTGTATTATTAAATTATTCACTCGTGCGTCCTGTCGTCATCATCCCTTCTCTCCTCTCACCCCCCCCAAAAATCATTTCGTGTTGTTCATCGTTTACATGACAACGCACCCTTTCTTCCCTTCCTTTACCCCGTCCAACCTCTTCGACGATCCCCCTTTACCGAACAACTTCTTAATCCCCGCTTTCGATCCTTGCGCTAACCCCTCCGCGGTATCCCCGTCAGAATTCTTAATATCCGTTCTCACCCCGGCCGCTAACAACGCCTTCACCGAACTCGCCGCGTTTGCCATCACCGCAAAGTGCAACGCCGTCCAACCGTCCTCGTCTTGCGCGTTCAAATCGACATTTTTGGAAATCAAATAGTCCAAAACTTCCTTGTATCCGTGCACGGCGGCGGACATCGCCGGCGTGCCCCCGTCCGCCGCTTTCAAGTCGAGCATGGACGGACCGCGTTGCATGGCTTTGAGCACGTCCACGTGGCCGGCGCCGGCGGCAATCATCGCCGCTGTCTTTCCCGCGTTTTCTGTTTTAATAAGAGAAAGAAAGAGTTAAGAAAAAAATTATTAATACGTTTGTCGTTCAAAGTTTGTTGTTTTTTGGTTGAAATTTTCCTCTCGATTTTCCAAGAACAGAACACCACCAAGAACGAGAAGAACACACAAAAAGCGATTGAGGAAAAAGTCTCTCGTAATCGCGCGCCGCCGACGAGGACTTCGCGTCTCAACGACCCTCGCTCGCATTCGAGAGCACGCATCTAAATGCGATCGTCTCGAAAATCTCCGTTTTTGTTGATTTTCTCCTTCGCAATAAATCACACGACAAAAGGAGACTCACGCGCACACGAGATCGCGTAGAACAATTCGGTTACAAAAAAAAAGAGACATTTACGAGAGAATTTTCATCCCTGATGAAGTCTTACACTACTCTAAAAACAAACGAAAGAAACATACCTCCGAGCGCAGGAACGTCCAACTCCGCCCCGTCGTCCATCAACTCCACCAAGCGTTTCACGTTCCCTTCCGAAGCCGCGACGTGGACGGCGTTTAAGCCGGTGAATTGATCGTGATCGTTGATTGTCATCGTATAAAATGTTGTGTTTGATATTTTGACGCAAAAAGCTTCGTTTTGCCTTCATTTTTTCACCGATGCTGACGATGATAATGACGACAAATACGAATGCGAGCTCCTTTGTGACGAGGACGGAAACGACGTCTTCTTTGGCGTCGAGGAGGAGGAGGAAGACAGCACGAGGAGGGAGGAGGAACAACGACCAGCAGCAAAACTCTCCCAAATTTCTCGTTGCGAAAGCAGGGAGGAGTTTAAACACGGGGAACGACAGCATTTTCAGCGTTGACATCATCGGAAGAAAAGCGAGGAGTTTTGACGAAAACAAGAGGAGTAGTAGGAGCAGTTTTTATACCAACGCGAGAAGAGAGAGGATGAAAACGACGATAAGGGCGAACCCGGAAAACGACAGCATGGACGAGACGATGAAATCTCTGGACGATTTACTCCCACCACCGGAAAAACCAAAACGTGAATTTCCGGATTCGTTCTACGACGACGATCCGTCGTCTTCGAAACCTCCCGAAAGAAAAAGCTCCGGCGGAGTCTCGAAAGAAATGCGAGCGAAATTGCTCAACGAATCGGTCGGTTTAGGCGGCGTACCTGGGAAAGCAATGCCGTCGAATTTGTTCGCGAATATTATCTTAGTCGTCTTGGCGCTCGTCGCGGTGGCGTACGTCGGCGGGATCAGACCTTAATACGAGCTCGTTCTCGCGAAGTCGCTCCGGGAGAGTTTACGAGACGAAAAGAAGAGAAACTCTTCTTTTGTTTTGGCCAAAAGCGAAACAAAAGAGTAACCAGTACGAGAGAGAGAGTTAAAGAGAACGTGTAACACTATTATTATTCACGCATCATATTTCGAACGCTTATAGTACTCTCGTCTCGCTTATACCGCACATCTCGTCCAAAGCACCACTCGAAAATGCTTCAAAACGAAAGCGCTTTGACGACTTTAAAACAATGCTCAGTCTCAACGACAAAGACGAAGACCAAGAAGAAGGCCTCCCACTCAAACCCACACAGAACGATTTTGTAAACGAGGAGGAGGAGGAACGTATTCCTCGCGCCCGTTCGAAACGCGCGAGACGGGCGCCGAAAGCGGTGTACGATAACGACTTTGAAGCGCACGAGATTCAAAACGTACGCGTGGATTCGTTTTTTACAACATTTTCATCGTCGTGTTTTTGTTCTCTTACATCTCGAGGAAAAGAGCGTTGAATTTTCGAGAAGAGGAGGACTTTTGTCGTTTACGTTTACGTCGTCCTCTCGCTGTTTTTGTCGTCCTTCTTCGTGTGATTGTCTCGTGATGTTGTTCTTGTTCTTAAGGATGATGATGATTTTGATTTTCAAACACGTGAAACAATGTGAATATTAACAAGTTTTTCTATTATTACGCACAACATGTTATAACAACAAACAGGCGATCAAAGCGTCCAAAGTCATCACGAACAGATGTCGAACGGACGGCTCGGACATTCCTTTAGCACCGATATTTTACCCCACGGAGGAGGAATTCGAGGACCCGATCGCGTATATTTGTTCGATTCAATCGAAAGCGGAAGCGTTTGGGATTTGTAAAATCGTGCCTCCGGATGGATACGCGCCGAATTTCAACCGCGCGTGCTGTTTCGGAGAAAAGAGTTTGGTCGAAACGAAACATCAAAACGTGAACAGGTTACAACAGGGCGAGAGTTTCCCGCCGGGGAAGACGTACGTCGGGTTAGAGAAATATAAGGAAATGGCGGATACGTTCGAGGAGAATTATAAAGAAGCGCACCCGGAGACGTTTAAAGATATTAAAGACGAGGACGATTTACTCAAACGAATAGAAGACGAGTATTGGAGAATTGTGGAGACCAATCCGAACGAGGCGAAAGCGGAGTGTGGGAGCTTGATTCAAACGAAAAATGTGAATAAAAAAGGCGAGGTTTTAGTAGAGTACGGCAGCGACGTGGACGCGAGACGGTTTCAGAGCGGGTTCGCGGCTGGGATTAGCGGTGATCCAGAGGATACGGAGAAACACCCGTGGGATATGTTTGAGTTGTCGAAGCATCCCGATAATTTGCTAAGGTTTGTGGATGACGATATTCCCGGTTTAACCACTCCGTGGGTGTATTGCGGGATGTTGTTCGCGACGTTTTGTTGGCACGTGGAAGATCATTACTTAGCCAGCGTGAATTACGCGCACAAAGGTTCGGCGAAAACCTGGTACGGGATTCCCGGAAGCGACGCGGAAAAGTTTGAAGCCATCGCGAAAACGGCCGTCCCTTCGCTGTTTAAAGAAAATCCGGACAAGTTACATCACATCACGATGTTAGTCCCTCCAGGGCAGTTGATTGAAAACAAAATTAAGATTGTCAAGTTGGTGCAAAAGCCCGGAGACTTCGTCGTGACGTTTCCGAGAGCCTATCACAGCGGCTTTTCTCACGGTTTTAACGTCGGCGAGGCGGTGAACTTTGCACCCGTGGATTGGATCGAGATGGGCCGAGTCGCGTGCAGAAACTACGTCAAAGGGAACGGGAAACGAAACGCGGTGTTCGCGCACGACCGCGTCGTCGTAACCGCGGCGAAAAGTTTGAAGAAAATATTTGAAACGACGAAATCGAGAGGCAAATGGATGGCGCACATGTCCAGAGTTTTACGAACGGATTTAGAGACGTTGGCGGACGAGTTGGAGAATTGGCAATCGATTTTGAATGGGAAACAGAGAGGCGACGGATTTATCAAAGGCGATCCGTTGCGCTTTTACAAGTGTCAAAACATCCCAGAAATGGATGGGCCGGAAGATTGTTGCGTCGTGTGTAAAGCGATGCCTTTTGCGGCGGTCGTGAGGTGCGAGTGCGAGTTTGGGAGATCGTTTGCGCGGTGTTTGCAACACTGGAATCGAGGGTGCGATTGCAAGCAAAGACACAGGATGGTGGAAATGCGCATGGAAGTGGATGAGCTGAGAGCGCTCGCGAAGAGCTTGGAGCTTTAAGTTTTGTTCTCTTCTTCTTCTTCTTCTTCTTTTTCAGTCTTGATGTGTAGTAGAGGTATATAGAATTACAAATGATGATCTGGTGGTTTATTACTTGGATGTTTTAGAAGAAGAGACGTTTCAAATCTTTCCTTTATGGCTATAAAATAATTGACTTGTGCTTTTTTCTTCTTCGTTTAGTTATAACGGCAACTCCGTCGGCGGCAACTCTTCTGGGTTCGGTAACATGTATTCCGTCTTCGGGTTCCCGTCGTTATCGGAACCAACGTCAAATTCCCAATCGTTTCTCTTCCCGTTGATTCTTTCCGTATACACGGCGTCGTTGAACGTGTCCGCAATCTTTTGCACTTTCCCAATCGATTTTGCCTCTTCCGAGTTATCTTTAATCCAATCCGTCATAAATGCGGAATATTTAATCGTTTCGCGTCTGAACGTGTACGCGACGTGAATGAGCCCGTCGTGAATGCCGTCTTCTTGGATGGACGGATAGGAATACTCGCCGTCGCCGTCGTTGGTGTGTTTGTCTCTGTTCGGTTGCTCGTGATCGAAATCAACGTCGGGTTCCAAATCGCGAATGTGGTCCCACGATTTACCCCCATCCTCGGACAAAGCGATAGACAACGGGAACCTCCCTTCGTTGCAGTTATCAAACACAAGCACTAGGACATCTTTGCTCGAGTCTCTCAGCTTGATCATTTGAATCCCCGCGTTGTTGTTCGGAAACTTGGTCGGTTTCGCTTCCGTCCACGTCTTACCGTCGTTCGTCGATTTCGAGGCGTAAATAAAATCAGCCGTGCGCGATCGAAAGAAACTGAGCAAGTCGTTGTTATTCAACCTCACAATCGTCGGTTGCACCAAGTTCCCTCTCGTACCGGGCATCTCCACCAGCGGATGCCAACTCTCGCCGCCGTCTTTGGAGGTTTGCAACTCGGAATACTGCGTAGACGCGTCAAAAAATCCGCTCGGCGTGTAATACATCGGCAAAATCAAATCCCCATTCAACGCTCGAATCGCGCTATTCTTCGGGAACGCCCCGTTCTTATGGTCTACGACCACTGGTTTCGACCACGTCTCCCCGCCGTCGGTGGAAAACAACGACCTCATATCCGACGTCCCTTGTCCTTCATACGCGGCTTGACTCGAGTGCACGATCCTCACGTGCTTCGAATCCTCCTTATCGTTTGGATTATTATTCCTCATCAATACCGGGTTCTGCGCCGACCGGTGCTGCGCCTTGCTCACAAACTTCGCTTGGCTCCACTTCGTCTCCCCTTTCTTCAGTTTACTCACCGCGATGCCAACGTTATCCCCGCCTTCGCTCTTCCCGGAAAACCACGCCAGCAAAACGTCCCCGTTCGGTAACGCTAACAAACTCGACGCGTGCGAGGACGACTCCGGTGGCATTAAAATCGCCGACACTCGGTCCGAATTCGCTCGATTCTTTCTGATTTCGTTGTCCATGGGTACTTGTTTGTCCCAGTACCTCCCGAACGCGGAGATGGTTTTCATTCCTCCGAGCGACGACGCTCCGCTGCTTCCTCCTCCGGCTCCTGCTTTCCGATGATTCTTCTTTTTGTCCTCGTCTCGTTTCACCGCAAACTTTGCGAAATACGCGTTTATTTGGGCGTATTCTGATTCCGACGCGTTGTTGTTGTTTTCTTCTTCTTCTTCTTCTTTAACTTCGTTCTTCTTCGTCCTCATCGTCGTCTTAAACTTCGCCGAGGATGACGATGTTTTTCCTTTCCCCAACCGCGCGGCTGATGATTCGATCGAATTCGATCCTCGAGTCCTCACGGGCCCGTCCGGTCCGAACACCGCCACGCAGAGAAACAAAGTCACCGAGAGCAAAAGGAAAAACGTGAGCGGGGATTTCCGGTCCTCTTTCGCCAATCGCGGGTTCATTTTAAGAGAGAAGGCAACAGCGTTTGTCGTGTGTATCTTCCCCGCAAAAGTGAAGATTTTTGACGGAAATGGGGCGCGGTTAGCGTTAGGTTTGAACACCCTAAACACGTTGCGTGTTCATTTTTAAAGTATTGTATTATTACGCTAAGAGGGCGTTCATAGTCTTCCGATCGTAAGCTTCTTCGTCGTCGTCATATAGATCGTTCCATTCCACATTACTCGTCGTCATCGTTTTTGCGCTTTTGTTGGAACACCGATTGACAAAGTCGAGCAAAACGTCCGCCGTTTTTTCCGCGTGCGCGTCGTGGACGAGAAGCGCGTGACAACCGTCTTTGACCGCGACGACGTCGCATTCCGGGGCGAGACGTCGAACGGTTTCGACTGTTTTATGTGTTCTGACCAAAGTGTCTTTCATGCCGACGATGCATAAGAGAGGCAACGCTGACTTTTTTACCCCTCCCACCTGCGAAGAAGAAGAGCCCAAGCACTCTAAAATATCCATGCCTTCTCTCGAGTGCGCGTCTACGAGGAAAGAGAGGTACGATCGCGCTTGAACGCGCCTGGCGTGCGTCCAAAACGGTTTGAAGTTCTTCGCGCTCGCTTTGACGAAATACGACGCCAACAAAGACGAGATAAACCCGTTCAAAGAGAGTAAAACCATACAAATCCGGATCCAAAACGCGACGAACAGTTGGAACGAAGCGCTCCTTCGCAACGCTCCCACGACGCAATCGCTCACAAACTCTGACCTAAACAACCCGTAAAAAGCCGGCTCTAACGTCCCATTGACGATTCCAACCCCGTTCACGCTTCCTATTTCTTCGATCGCAAACTTCAATGCGACTTGTGCACCTAAGCTGTAACTAATTAAAGTCACTCGTCGTCTGCGAGACCACGGCCTCTTTTTCCTCCTTGGGCCTCTTTCCTCCTCTAACGCTCCTTCTTTGAGTAATAAATTCGGATGCGTCCGGTAAAAGTGCTCTAAAACTTTCTTCATGTCCGACACGCACGTTTCCACCGTCAGTGGTTTCTCGTTCGAGCAATTCGACGATCGGCCGTGGCCTCGGTAATCGTATCGTATCGCGTAACAGTTGTGACTGCAACACCTTTCGATGAACTTTTCGAATTGGAAACCGTCGTTGCACACGCCGTCGACGAGGAACACGATGTTTGTGCCGTCGTCATCTCTATCGTTTTTACTTCTGAACTCGTCGTCTTTTTCGGCGTAAATGTATTCGCAGTAGATTTGGCCCCGGTCGCCGTTGTCCAAGGAGTGTCGTTCGACGGTCGCGAATGTGTGCATGGAAAGTCTGGAGGTTTTGGTGAAAAATGTGGCGAAAGGAGTAAATACGACGGGAGGATGGCGCGGTGCAAAATCGAATTCAACGGGATGATGATGATGCGGTAAAGAGAGTATTATTACTGTTTAAAGTACGTGTTATATATATATATGATGCACAAGTAAGTCAAGTCGCGGGCGGCGTCGAGCGTTCTTTCTTTAAAAACGTTCTCTCTTTCTCTCTCTCTCTCTCTCTACTTTTTATCGAGCCACGCCAGCCGCGGTCTTCGCCTTGGACGCGAAGATCGCCTCTAACACGTCCTCGACAACCTTATCCGGCGTACTCGCGCCACTGGTAATGCCGACGGTCAACTTACCTTCCGGCAACCAGTTTTCAGTCTCTCGCATTTCGCCGTGCGAGGTTCTCCAGGAGATTTTGTTGTTTTCGGTATCGATTCTATCCGCGGTGTCTACCCAGAAGGAGGTGATGTTCGCATCTTCGGAGATTTCTTGCAAGTGCGAGGTGTTTGAACTGTTGAAACCACCGACAATCATCATGATGTCTGGCTTTTCGTCCACCAACTTGTAAATCGCGTCTTGTCTTTCTTGCGTCGCGTCGCAAATGGTATCCGTGACCAAATAGTGCTCGCCCAAATTTTGAACCCCGTGCTTCTCCATCATCGTTCTCTCGAACAATTTGCCGATCGCTTCAGTTTCTCCTTTCAACATGGTCGTTTGGTTCGCAACACCAACCGCGTCCAAATCTTTTTCCGGATCGAACCCGTCCGAGTGCGCGTTTTTGAACTTTTCCATAAACTCCTCCTTGGTCGCCGTGCCGTTCAAAATGTAATCGCACACCCAACTCGCCTCTTTCATATCTTTCACCACCAAATACGTCTTGGCGAAACTCGCGGTAGCAACCGTCTCTTCGTGCGCGTATTTACCGTGAATGATACTCGTAAACTCCTTCCTCGCGTGCGTATCCACCGCGTTCCATACTTTGGAGACCCACGGACACGTCGTATCCACAATCGACACGCCTTTCTCCGCCAACAACTTCATCTCGTGAATAGACGCACCAAACGCCGGCAACACCACAACCTCACCGGATTGCACCGGCTCGAAGTTCTTCACCCCACCCTTCTCTTCGATAAAATTCACGCCCATCTCGCTCAGACGCATATTCACCGTCGGGTTGTGAATAATCTCGTTCGTAATCCACATCTTCTCCGTCGGGTACTGTTTCCTCGCCTCGTAGCACATTTGCACGGCGCGTTCGACGCCCCAGCAAAAACCGTAGCTATCCGCCAGTTTCACCGTTACTTCTCCTTCCACGTGGACAAAGTTTTTCTCCTTCATTTGCGCCACCAACCCAGTCATCGAGTACCCGATGCCTTCATCTTCCATAGTTTTCTTCGCCTCTGGGTCGTTCAAGAATTTACGCGTGTACTGATCGGATTTCCCGAGCTGACGACGGTACTCGCGAGGATCGAACGCCCTTTCTGTGGTTTCTCCTCCCGAGGCCATCGCGCGAACCATCTTCTTCGAACTCTTTCCATTAGTATTCGTGCTGCGACGACTAAAAAACGCATCATCATTTTTGTTGTTCTTGTTGTTGTTCTTGGACGACGACGTCGTCGCAGTCGTCGGCATCATCATCATCATCCTCGTCGACATCATCATCATTATCCTCGTCGTCGTCAAAGTGTTTTTTCCTCTAAACTCGAAGCTTTGTGCGTGTTTATGTAGAGTAAACGGGTCAAGATTAGTGAGCAAAATGAGCTGAATTTTTCCCTATATTTTATCTCTTCAGGATTCGATTAGTGTTTAGGGTTCTAGTAATCGCTTTTTTTCTCTCGTCAAGTCAAAATAAAATCTCTATGCTTCTTCCTATACGCCTTATTGGGCGCTTTCGCTAATAAACTGTAACGGGAGAATCTCCGCCTCCTGGACTTCGTGTTCCCCTCGTCTCGGCCTTTGCCAGGTGACCTGTTTGGACGCCGGGTGCCAGTAATATTTTTTCTTACTACTACTCTTCGCGTTCGCCGTTTGCGTCTTCTCTTCTTCCGTTCGGCTTTCTTTTTTGCCTTCTTTGTTGTTGTCGTTGTGTTTGTCGATACTACTCGCTGCGTTTGTTGTAGTTGTCGTTAATTCCACCCACCCGCTTTCCGGCATGGTGTTTTGCGGCAGTAACGTCGCTTCGAGCGGGCATATGCGCAGATTTTTTTGCAAGCCTCCTTTGAGCTCTTTCGGCGTTTCCCACTGGCAGACTTTGGAGTCTTTGCGGCTGTTTTTAATAACAACGATACGGGAGAAGAGAGAGAGATGAGAAAATGAGATGTGAGTCAAACGTTTTTCGAGGACGACGACAAAACGGAGAGAGAGAGAGAGAGAAAAAAAAACAAAACGAACGGGTGGCATCATCCACATCATCCTCGTCGTCATCGATATTCGCGCATATTCATTCCGTTTGGGAAAAACACACAACACCAACGAACGCATCATACCTGAAAAAATACTTCTTGTTTGGATACTCCACGCAGCTACTCAGCGCGATCCCCCATCGATTATCTCCAACTTTAATCCTTTCCAAATCCACTTCGTCTAAAACTGTGCCTCCGAGCGAGACGGGCGGCATCGGCGGTGGCGGTATATTCTTCTTTCCCGATGGTGAATCTCGTTGTTTCCTCTTTTTCTGTTGTTGGTGTTGGTGTTGTTGTTGTTGTTCCCGCGCGATCACCGCGGCGCGCTCGGCCAGTTTTTCGAAATCAATTTCGAGAGAGACCGTTTCATCTGCCGGAGGCAGAGGAGGAGGAGGAGGAGGAGGAATATCCTCCTCGTTTTCTCCCGGAGGAGGAGGAGGAATAGGAGGAAGAGGTTGGTCGCTCATTTTTACTCTGTCGATTTTTCCATAACACTGGTCTCTTCATTTCCTGCAAAACGTCTCAATTTTTTTTTCCTCTCTGAATACTCCTCTCTCGCTCTCGCTCTTTGATCAAATGTCGAGACGAAAGAATAAACATCCGAAACGCGCGGTAAACGTAAAGACGGTGGTGGTTGCGAGTGCTGTGGAGGAGAGAGAAGAACGAGAGCGAGAAGAACGAGTGTTGTGTTTGAGGATTCCTGACGAGGATGATGATTTCGAGGCGAATCATCAGATACAAAAAGAAGAAACGACTTTTAAAAAGAAAGGAGCGAAGAGGAAGAGAACGCAACAACACGAGTGCGGTGTTTGCGAGAAGGTGTTTGATAGACCATCAAGTTTGGCCATACACAAGCGTATTCACACGAACGAGAAACCGTATGAGTGTGACGTGTGCGAGAAGAGTTTTAGCACAGCTGGTAATTTGAAAACCCACATGCGTATTCACACGAACGAGAAACCGTACGAATGTGATGTGTGCGAGAAGAGATTTCGTCGATCTGGTGATTTGCAAACTCACATGCGTATTCACACGAACGAGAAACCGTACAAATGTGATGTTTGCGAGAAGCGTTTTCGTCATTCTCAAGGTTTGAAAAGGCACATGCGTATTCACACGAACGAGAGACCGTTTGAATGCCACGCGTGCGAGAAGAGGTATCGTCACGCTACTAGTTTAAAGTACCACATGCGTACTCAACATTAGCTCATCATTTGTACTTCTAACTATAAACACATACACGTCGAGCATTCATCACAGATACCGAGCAACAACGAATACTCAAACGTATCGTCCACTCGTGCTCGATGTCTAAAAATTTGACCTTTTGACAAGCAGAAAAAACCTCTCCATAATAAATAAACACTTTTGTCGTCGTCATGTTGTTGCGAAAAGTCGCCCGAGAGTTACGTCATTCCTCGAGGAACGGAAACAACTCGGGAGTATTCTGCGCGTGTTCTTCTTCTTTCTCTTCTTTGTCTTCTTTGTCTTCGGACGATGACGGCAACAAAGAAGAAGAAGGAGGAAAAGGCGGAGAAGGATCGGAAGACAAAGAAGAGAACAACAACTCTCTCAAAGTGGAAATGCGACACGCTTCGCGAAAGAACTTGGTTTCAAAATCCTGGGAATACCGAAAAGGCGAACCCTGGGGGTGGTTATACGACGCAACCCCGAGGAAGGAAACCATCCATAATTTCCTTTCGCAAAAGAACTCAATCTTAAGCGACCGCGTGAAAACGAAGATGTATTTAGACCACAAAAAAGACCCGGTGAAATATTCTTCGGAAAATTTAGCGAAGGAGTACATGGTGAGAGAACAACGGATTATGGCGATTTTAGCGCTAAAGCGTCGCGAGGCGGAGTGGATTAAAAACGGGAAGGAGTTGGATTACGATTTGGAGGCGCGGTTCGAGGCGGTGTTCGGGACGTCGGAGAGAGGCGCCGGGGAGCGGCACTACGTGGACGTGCCGACGTATCCAAGTTTCGAGGTGTTGACGGGAGAAGAAGCGAACGAGAGGACGCCGGGGCTAAAAGTCGATCCGGAGAAGTTAGCCATGAGAGAGGAGAGGGAGTTGGTGAAAACGTTCAAGGAGAGGTTAGATTTTAACACGGGCGTAACCGGGGCGAGTTTGAAGAGAGAGAGTCGACGAAAACACGCCGCGAAGAGACCGAAGGGTGGGTTTGCTTTGTTAGTGACGCCGTTAGGGAAAAACGCGAAAGATCCGTACGTCGCACCGGTGGACGGGGAAGTGCGACCGTTAAACGACGACGAGGAGGTGTTTAAGAACCAAAGAACGATCAAACCGAGACGACGCATCGGTTAAAAAAACAAGTAGAAATAAATACCGGCAGGCAATAGTAGTTATGTTTGTAATTCGTAGCGTAAAAGTACCCACATAGGAATGAACTCGTATTTCATCCAACAATACTATTTCAGTATTCTTTTCTTCCGTGTGCTAATGCTGCTAGTGCCTAATCTAACGTTTCTAATTCAGCCTTGGAGACATTCGCTTTCACCTCCGCCGCTTCGCGTTCTTTCTTCCACGCCTCCAACCGTTCTCTCCTCTCCCTTTCGCCGATCTCAACGATTTTCTGTCGCATCTCGTGCGTCACTTCTCTCGATTTCGGTAAATCTGGCGAGTCGTGGAATTGCGTTAAGTCGTAGCGAAGGAAATCGTAGAGAAGTTTCCCGCGTCGTTTATCGCCTAAAATGGTTTGTAACTCTTCCATCGTTTTATCGCCAATTTCTTGGATGTTGCGACAGTGGCGCATGACGTTGCGATAGTTACCGGACGTAACTCCTGGAAGTTTACGCAAAAAGTTGACCGCGGCTTGATTGATGCCATTTTTGTTAAAACCGCGTTCGTCGACGTTTTCATCGTCGTCCTCGCCGTCCGCGGTTTTTGCAAAATCGTCCGGCACGCCCACTCGCGTCGCTTTCTCGATGGTTGGTTCGTCTTCGACTTTTTTCAATCCCGCAAATACTCGCGCCGTGAATCGTTGGTTTGGCGACCAAATGATGCGCAACTTTGGAAACTTAAGTATGAGCAACGTCAACTTAGTCTGCAAAGAATCCGGATTGATTTGTGCGGGAATTTCGCCTTTTGGTTGCAACGCGAACGAACGATCTTTGTCGAATTCAATCAACAAAATTGCCGTCTTGTAGTGTTTACACATCGCTTCGGCTTGCGTGTATAAACGACCGGATTTTAGCGATTGGACTAAATCTGGAATAGCTTTTCTTTCAACGCATATGTCCGGAGATAACACGTAATCGCCAACCTCGAGCGTGCACGGTAGAAGAGTGTATCCGCACTGGTGTAAAACCGCCGGCAACGTGGACATGAACTCTCGAATATCGACGACGACGTGGAGTAAAGTCAGTCGTTTCATGACTCTTCCGCCTGCTTTGCGCGTCGACACGGCATCGTCTTCCATCTTCTTTTTCAAATCTAAAGCGTCGTTTGCAAACAACGGTTTTTTGAGTTTCATCTGTCGCTCTTTATAAAGCGCCAACTGCATTGGGTTCGTGCTCGTTTGCCGCTCTTCCTTTTCTTCCTTTTCTTCCTTTTCTTCCTCTTCGTCGAGTTCGTACAAGCGGCCTTCTTGTTCTTCTGGCACGGCCATGTGTTGTTTCATCATGAACAAGCGCTCGAACGCCGCCGTTTCGCGTTTAATCGCGGCGAGATATTTCTCCTCTTCCGTCGAGTTATCGTGCATTAAGAAGTAGACGGTCAGTTTCCTCTGCGGTCGAGACGCGGCAAAGACCTCGAGTTCGCGAATAAAGGCAGCGTCTGGGTCGTACACGATGACGTAGCTTGGTGCGTAGATGGCTAACTGCGATGGGTCGCGCGCGTCGATGGGAACGAAGTAAATGCCCTCTTTACGATTCTTCTGCGAGGCGAGCGCGACTTCGTCTTCTTCGTCTTCTTCGTTGTCTTCATCGTTTCCCTTCTTCGTTGTCTTCTTTACTTTTGGTATGCTTTCATCGTCGTTCTGTTCTTCCGTAGAGTTTAACGAAGAAGGGTCGATGTCCGGACGTGCGGCTAGGCGCTCTACCTTTCTCTTCTGTTTCTTCTCCTCGGCGCGCCTCAAGGCTTCTTTCGCCAGCGCGTCTCGCTCGTCCGCAGGCATGGAGAATCCACCGGCTAGCCCTTGGGCGTTGTTATACCCCATGACGCGCCCGCCTCGACCGATTCCAGGTCCAGAACCTCGTCCGCCTCTTACTCCGCCTCTGCCTCGACCGTACGACGCGGAGTAAAAATTCCCGCCTCTGCCGCCGCCGCGACCTCGTCCTCCAGCGTGTTGTTGCTGAAGCTGTTGTTCCTGCACTTTCGCCGCCGTGGACGCTCTTCCTACTCTCGACTTCAAAAAGTCTTCCCACTTTGCGTTCGAAACCTTTTCCGATCCGTGCACTAACAACATCTCCAACACTCTCACCGCTGCCTCGTCTTTCGCCGCGACGACGATCCTCTGATCGTCCTTCGGCAACTTTCTATCCGAGGCATCTTCGCGAATCTCCTGAATGACTTCCTCCAGTAACATCCACTTCGGCATCGGTTCAAACGTTGGGACAACACTCGTCTCGTACTTCTTCTCTTCTTTAATGTTCAACGCTCTCAGCTCTTCTTTCTTCTGCTTGGAAATTTCAATTGGTTTCCTCTTTAATCGATAGACGCGGTCTTTCGCTCGTTTGAAAATCTCCCCAGCCGCATCCGAAAACATCCAATACGAGTCATACCTTTCGGTGACTTTCAACATTTCGCAATGTTTTAGAAACGATACCGCGTCTATTTTTAACACTAAATCGGCTAACCGTCGCAACGTTCGTAAATCCCTCACCAACTGTTTCGTCTTCCTCGGAACGATGTTCCACATCGGCTCCAACTGTCTCGAAATCGTCGCGTCGAACGATTTGAACAGACCAGATTGTACCGTCAACTCCGCCACGTCCACAAAATCGCTCTTCCGCAACTCTTTCATGCACTGATCCATCACCTGCACGATAGCTTCTTGAATCTTTTTCATATCCTCCGTCATCTCTTGTCGCAACTCGACGACGTTCGGTTCGTGCGGGTCTAAACAGCTCTTCACGTTCATCCGAAACCGAGGCCAAAACGTCACGTTCCTCACAAACAACGACTTCATGGACCTCTCCACGCCTTCAAACGCTTTCGACGCGTCGTACGGGCGATCGGTCAAACCTCGCATAAAACCTCTTCTGTTCTTTTCGCGAAACAATCTGGCGCAAAAACCTTCGCCAGAAATATCTTCCACCGAGTGCGCGTTCGCGACAATCATCCCGGCCACATTCTCCGCCGGTAACCTATTTGCCAACAAATCTACCGCAAATATCCTACTCGTGACAAAACACGGCGTTCCTATGGCGTAATTCCTCGCCCGAATCGCCATCGAGACGTCCGCGGTGACGTCTAAAGGTGCGTGCGCGACTTCCGGATACAACCGTTCGTATTCTCGAATCGTCGCCGTTCGTAACGTTTCCGACGCGCCAACTATGACAACCACTTTCGGTTTCACCATATTGTTATCAGTATTGTCTTCTTCTTCTTTCTTCGATGTCGTCGTCTGCATCGTCGTCTGCATCGTCGTCGCAGTTTTAGCAGCAGCAGCAGGAAGCACAAACGCCTCTCCAATCGTCTCCTTCTTTTCCTCCTCAAACACTCGCATCTTCTCTTTCCTCCTCGTCTCTTTCCTCGTCGCTTCTTCGTGCGACTTTTTTATCGTCATCGCCAAAACCGTGGCTACACCTAACCCTTCCGCGAGGACCGCGATGCCGTCTTTCGAGAGTAATTCGGACACGATTTCTTCGTGGAATTCCAAAGAAGGCACGGACGACAACTGTGGAGGATGTTCTTTTCCCGTCATCGTGTTCACGTCAATAACACCTTTAGTACACGCAAAAGCGCAGAAAAAGAGAGTAAAGAGGAAACGGCCAGAGAGGAGGAGAGTAAACAAAATGCTTCTTCGTCGCGCGTTGATGCGTGTGTTTTCTTTACTACGAATAGATGAAGTGATTTTTCTGTGATGGATTTCACAACTGTTTTCTTGTGTCAAAGAGACGTCTCTCGAAATCACAACGCGACGCTCAACTTCCGGACGCAGTCCCGCAAAATGAACATCTTGTGCCGTCTGAACGCATCCACGACGTTTTCTATATCAATTCTGTTATTCGTATTCGTATTATTACTGTTGTTGTTGTTGTTGTTGTTATTCTTATTACGGCTTTTATTACTGCTATCCTCCGAGAACATCTCCTCGGCTTCGCCTTTGCCGCTTTGCTTTTGGACGGTTTGGATCAACTGTTCGCATCGCAAGGCGACGTCTTTGCGCGCGGCGTTTAAGGATTCGCGGTCGGTTTCTTGGTTGTTTGCGAGTTCGCTGTCGCCGGCGTATAAAGCGGCGAACGCGGCTAAGACTCTCGCGTCGACTCTCCCGTCTGATAAGACTTTCAATCGAGGTTCGGCGTCTATCAAAGCGCCGTCGGAGGTTTCTCGGAGCATTTTGCTGGTTTCTTTGTACGCGCGAACGGCGTTTTGTTCTCTGACGGCGATGTCTTCGCGTCTCCAGAACTCGTCGAAGCACATGGCGTGCCACATCATTGCCGAGTCAAAGTTTTCAAATATGATGACGTCGTCGTGCGGGTTTTTTCGCGGCACGAAGCCGTAGTAGAGCAAAAAGTGGTCGTTGGAACGTTCGCCGTACGACATCAACGCTTCCTCTCCGGGTTCTAATGTTTTTTGCGCCGTAAACGCAATCTCGCTCTCGTCTTCCTCGTCGGTGATTTCTGACCACGCGACAGTTTCGGTCGAAACCGTCGACGTGCTGCTTCTCGTTTCGTCGATATACTCGTCGCCGCCGTGGTTCAATAAATCCGCCAACGGTAAAAGCGCTCGAAAGTATCCCTCCCCGGTATCCCCGGAACTCACCCCGTACGTTCGCGAATGCACCACCGCGACGGCACACTTAAACTCCTCCTCCGAAGCCCCTGCTAACGCCTCCTTCCCTTCGCCTGCATTTAAGTCGTCGTACCATTTCTTCACCGCTTTTCGCATCTCCTCGATTTCCTTCTCCATCGGCGGGTAACAGATGCGCGATACTTCCTCGCTTGCGTAATGCAAAGGACTCGTTTCCACATTTTCCGGAATCAACTCTAAATACGCCGCGTACGCGCTCTCTGCTCCTTTCTTTCGCTCTTGCAAAAGCCTACACGCCAATCGCACGCCCCAGGGTGCTTTTTCAATCACTTCTCGCGTGTGTTCCGGATGTCCTTTCGCCTCGTCTACGATCCCGGATCTCAACGGGAGCGTCAACACGCACTCGTCCTTTTCGACCAATCTCGTCGCTTCCAGACCTCTGCCTTTCCCACTCGTGCTTGGTCGCACGCCGAGCCCGGAACCGCTGAATCCGTTTTCTATGCACCACCCGACCAGGTCTTGAACGATGGTTTGTTCTCGAATGAGTGCAGTTTCCAGTTCTTTCGATTGACACTTGACTGGTGTTCTCGTTGGTGTTCTTCTCCTTCTCCGTTGACGCTTCTTCTGTTGCTGCGATGCAAATGTTCTCGCACTTTTTTTACGACGCGGAACGAAAGAAACCCCACGATGCGTCGACGTCGTCGTCGTGGTCATTTTGAACGCGCTCGAAAGTATCTCTCTCTTTCAAAAGTGCGCGCGTGCGCGTGTGAAGTTCTGCGCGTGAATTCTCGCGCTAAAAAGTGGATAAAATGGAGGAAAATTCACCTCTTTGCGTGACTAAATAACGGACAGAACTTTGATGATGAAACCTTTACGAAACGCGAAGAAGAAGAAGAAGAAGAAGAAGAGAAACGCAGCACTCCTGATGATGATGGCGTTGCTCTTTTTCTCTCTCGCGGGGTTGTTTTTCTCTCGGAAGCATCGTCCGTTTTCGTCGGTTTCGTCGCACCAAAACAACGACCAGAAAGGATCGTCGGACGATGCAAAAGAGGAGGAACCGTCGTCTTTGTCGTCATCATCCGCGGGAGAAAGAAGCGCGTTATTGGAAAAAAAGGAGAACGAGAAGGAGGTTCAGAAGAAGACAGAGCGTTACGAATGTCCAGACGTGCACAAAAACTGCGAATACGACGGCGCGGTCGTCCTCGATGGCGTCGCCGTTGGACCAACGAAAAGTATCTCGGACTGTTGTGAAAAGTGCGCGAATACGAGCGGATGCAACGTGTACGTCTTTTGCGACGAGAGTTGGTGCAAAGGACAGTGTTGGTTGAAACGCGTTGAAAATCCAGACGTGGAGAGACCAAAGTTACGGAACGGGGCGACGGAAGGCGACGCGAACGTGCCTTGGACGAGCGGGATGTTGATGAAGGATTTCGTGAAATCCGAAAACGTAGGGGAGGAGGGCGGAGGCGAGACGCGTGTGAAGACTTTGAAGGAGCAAGTATCCATTCAGACTCCAGTTGGAAAGTTTACGATTCACTTGAAACCGGAGTGGCACAGGAAATCGGTGGAGTATCTCACAGATTTAGCGGAGACCGAGAACGCGTGTCAAGGGAAGAGTTGCAAGTTGTATCGCGTGGAACCGGGTTTCCTCGTCCAAGGCGTGTTGCGGTCCTTCGTCGTTCGAGCGAACAAAGAAACGTTTCAGTTTCAAAAATTGATGGAATACGGCGACGTCGGGTGGGCCGGAGGCTCCGCTGGGCCGGATTTCTTCGTCTATTTAGGCGAAAAACCAGCCACGTGGTTGAAATTCGACCACACCATCTGGGGAACCGTGGAGGATCCCGCGAGTTTAGAAGTGTTGGAAAAGATTGTTAAGACGGACAGTCACACGCCGGGAGGGCCGAATACCATGAGGTTTTTGAAAGAAGAGATGCCAATTAGTGTACTTTAGCGCGATGTAGCAGCGCGTAGAATTGTAAAAAAGATAGAAATCTAGTAGTACTTATGAGCGAAACATTTTTCACTCGCGAGGACAACGGGGAGTCGCGCGCGTGTCTTCTTCTAAACTATGAATATTTAAAACTACTATATAAACTAAAACGTAACTATGCATGTGTGCGCGCCTATTTCTTCTTCCCGGAAGGTGGTCCTCCAGGCGGCGGTTTCGGCGGCGGCGGATTTTTTCCTCCTCCTCCCCCTCCTCCTCGTTGTGTTCCACCACCCCCAACATTAAAACTCTTCATCCTCTCTTCGTGCAACATCGCGTCTTTCCTTTTCAACTCGAGTTTCGCCGTATCGTATAAGCTCGATATGTTCTGCATTAAAATCCTATTCTCTTTCGTTATCCGTTCGTTTTCTGTTTCCAACTGTTTGACTTTTGCTTCCAACTGTTCGATCCGTTCCGCGTGGTGTCTCTCGCTCTTCTCCAATCTGTCTCGCGTGACTCGTAAACTTTCTCGCCCGTCCTCGCCTTGACTGGTGACGATGTCGCCGTAGAGTAAATCGTCCTCCTCGTTGTTGTTGGACATATTTCTCTCTCGTTCTCTCTCTCTAGATCTCTCTCGTCGCGAGTTTAAGAGTGTTGTTTTGTTGGTGTTGTTCTCTAAAAGGGGAAACTTTAGGGGAATATTCGCGCGTCATTAAAAAGGAGAACTTTACGCGAGAGACGACGATACCCTGACGACGAAGATGATGGAGGAGGAAGACGAGCAGAACGAGGAGATGCGAAAAGAAACGAGCGCGAGTAAGGGAGAGAAGAGAAAGAGGACGCAACAACACGAGTGCGATGTTTGCGAGAAGGTGTTTAGAAGTAAGGCCGATTTGGCCAGACACGTGCGTACGCACACGAACGAGAGACCGTACGAATGTGATGTGTGCGAGAAGTCCTTTCGTCGATCTGATGATTTGAAAAAGCACATGCGTATTCACACGAACGAGAAACCGTACGAATGCGATGTGTGCGAGAAGAGATTTAGTCGAGCTGATGCTTTGCAAAGCCACATGCGTATTCACGCGAACGAGAAACCGTATAAATGTGATGTGTGCGATAAAGCTTTTCGTCATTCTAATGCTTTGAAATACCACATGCGTATTCACACGAACGAGAAACCGTATGAATGTGATGTGTGCGAGAAGAGATTTCGTCAATCTCAACATTTGAAAACGCACATGCGTATTCACACAAAGGAGAAACCGTACGAATGTGATGTGTGCGAGAAGCTTTTTAGTGAATCTGGTAGTTTGAAAGTCCACATGCGTATTCACTCGAAAGAGAAACCGTATGAATGTGAATTGTGCGAGAAGCGTTTTCGTCATTCTTATGCTTTGAAATACCACATGCGTATTCACACGAACGAGAAACCGTACGAATGTGATGTTTGTGATAAAGCTTTTCGTCAATCTAGTGATTTGAAAAGGCACATGCGTACTCACACGAACGAGAAACCGTATAAATGTGTCGTGTGCGAGAAGCGTTTTAGTCAACTTCGTAATTTGCAAAGCCACGTGCGCATTCATCATTAGCTCTGCTTTTAGCTGCTCTGTTATCTATTATAGTCCTAGATGTTTACACATAATGCATCGTTGCACGTTCATCTCGCGCAGAAATAGACGAAAATTTCCCTTACTCTTCGTCACATCAAAGTGAACAAAACTCTTCTTCAAAGTTAAAAAGGGCTCTCACTCGCGACAAAGAAAAGCGCAAACCGAAAACCTCTCTCTCATACACACGCGATTGAGAGCGTTCTCTCGCGCGCTTTACGTAATAACGACACGTCATGGCATTTTCGGACCACCACGCGAAAGAGACCCTCCAAGCGGTCGTCTTGTGCGACTTTGACGAGCACGACCATTTCCGGCCTTTATCGCATCGTCGTCGGTCTCTCGCGACGGATGACGAGGAGGAGGAGGACGAAACGTTGTCGTCATCATCCGTGCCGAACTGTTTGCTCCCACTCGCGAACGTCGCTTTGCTCGATCGAACGCTGGAGTTTTTAATCTCGAACGGTGCGAAGGAGATATTCGTGGTGTGCGGGAAAAAGCAAAGGGAAGCTCTTGAAAAGCACGGGAAGCGAAGAGGGGGATTTTTGTGCGAGTCGTCGTCGAGCGCGAAGAAAGGGAGCAGCGGCGCCGGGGCGAACGCGACCGGGAGTGGGTTTACGATACGGCTTTTGCAAAGCGCGAATTTGGTACGTTTCGTCATAGATTTTGGTGATGGCTATTCTCTCTTCTCGTCGTCTTTGTACTCTTCTCGCGATTGATTTGTTACGTTTGTTCGATGGCGCGCGATGCGAGAGACCGTTTGACTTACCTTTCACACGTATGATAATAACAGGAAACGGTCGGCGACGCGTTGCGATTCGTCGAGCAGCAACAAGTGATCAATCATGATTTCATTTTGTGCACCGGAGATATCGTGGCGAATGTGGATTTGTCCCGAGCGGTGGCAAAACATAAGCAGAGGAGGAAGAAGGATAAGTTGTGCGTGGCGACGCTGTGTTTCGCGAGAGACGGGAGAGACTCGAGGGAAGGGAAGTTTGGCGAAGCAGAGCTGATGCTTGGGCTAGCGAGGACGAGTTTTGGGAGCTCCGGCGGTTCGAGGAGTAATAAAGAAGAGAGCGAGAACGGTAATAGTAATAATAATAACGCGAACAACATCAACAACAAAAACGAAGATGAATTCAAGATTGTCGCGTTTAAGGAATCTAAAGGAGGCGTCACCAAAGCCACAGGAGGTCCGTTTACCATCGACGCCGCTTTATTTAGCGAACACGAAGAAGTGGAAGTAGAAACGAACGCTCGAGATTTACGCGTGGACATTTGCTCGCCGGAAGTTTTGATGTTGTTCACGGACAATTTCGATTACCAATCTATTCGGAAAGATTTTGTGTGCGGCGTTCTCGACGAACGCGAGTTAGGCAACCAGTTGCACGCGCACTTTATCGATTTGGGGAGAGAGTATTGCGCGAGAGCGAACGATGCGAGAAGCTTTGGCGCGATTGGAAGAGATGTGGTGAGAGGGTATTGCCACCCGCAAACCATCGATGGAAACTGCGTGCTCTTCGACAACACGAATAAAGAAGGGACGAAGTTTCGAAAGAGCAACTATCGCAAGATTGCGGCGGGAAAAGGCCATTGCGTTTCCCGATTCGAGAACTCGTTCGCAGACGACGACGTGACCGTTGATACATCTGCGTTCATTCAGTCGGGATGTGTTCTTGGCAGAAACACGAAAATTGGCGCGAAATGTGTCTTGCGAGACGCGATCATCGGTCAAAATTGTTCCATCGGCTCAAACGTCACCATCACCAACTGCGTTCTCTTTGACGGATGCATCGTCGAAAACGACGCGAAACTCACGCACGCGCTCTTCGGTTGCAACGCTAAAATTGGCGAAAAGGCCATCATCCATGCCGGATCCGTTGTTGGTACCGAAGTAGTCATCGGGAAAAACTTTGAGCTCGCCCCAAACTCTCGAATCGGCTGCGTGCCTCAATCGTCGTGCGAGGACGACGATTCGGACTCGGATTCGGACTCGTCGTCGACAATGTCTGGTGAAGATTCGAACGGGTCGCACTTGGAAAGAGACGAGCATCATCATCATCATCATCACAACGACTTCGAACACTTATACGGTGAAGAAATGGCGAAGAAGTTTGCCGAGCAATTACATTTAGGCCCGGACGAGGAGTGCTCTAACGCTCAATCCGTCGGCGCCGGTGGCAAAGGTTACCGATGGATATGCCCATCGTTTCGAACGAAATCGCTAGTCCCGGGTGTGGTTCCAAAGAAGAGAACTTATCCGAACGAGATGAAAAGTAGCAATAACAAAGTAGGCGAGATTGAAGTCAAAAAAGAAGCGAACGCGTCGGGTGACAAAGACGAAGACAAGGACGACGAAATGGAGGAAGACTCGGACTCTGACTCCGACGCCGACGAACGGCACTTCCACAAAGAAGTCTCGGAAACCTTTTTGAGAGCGTTGCGCGACGATACCATCGACGAAAACGTTACGGTGGAGCTTCAAGGTTTGAAAATGGCTGAGAACAGAACCTTCGCGGATATCGCGCGGTACGTTTTGTGCGCCATGTTTGCGTTATCCATGCCGCCAACTGCCAAATGCGACAAGCAGTTTCGTAAACTCTTTCCAACTGAATTCCCATCCGATGCCAACGAGTGCGTTTCGAGAGTGAAAAAACACGTCAAACGCTACGCGCCGTTGCTGGCCAAGTTTCTCAAATCCGAAGACGACCAGGTGGAAGTGTTGTTAACGTTGGAAGAATTTTGCGCCGAAGAAGGCGCGTTCAAAGATTGTCAAGGAAAACACGTTGCCAACGCGTTTGCAAAGATCTTACATCTTTTATACGACGCCGACGTCCTCTCTGAATCGGCCGTTTTAGCCTGGGCGGATGAAAAAGACGACGCGGAGGAGAAAGATTTGGTCTTCTTAAAGAAAGCCGCGCCGTTCGTGAAATGGTTGAGAGAAGCCGAGAGCGAGTCGGAAGACGACGAAAGCAGCGACGAAGAGGACTAATAATAGTACCAGAATCTATTATTCCTAATACTTATCTATTCGTAATACAACGTGCACTGATGTCTCCTCTTTAAAAAGCTACATTCAACCTTCCCCTCCTCGACGGGGACCCCGCGTCGAGAGCGACGCCTTCTCCAAAGCCTCTCTCCCGAATCGATGCAACCAAAACCCTTTCCCGTAATTTACGCATATTTCATCTCCTTTCCCAATCATTTCGCCTTTCTTCACTCGGATTCCGCACTTTAAATCCCCCACTCGGTCGCGATATTCAAAAAACTCCGCGTTCGGCCTTTCCCGTATGCCTCGAAAGTCGTGCAAAATCTCGCCTCTGTGCCAACTGCATTCGCATCAATCACCAACCGTCTCTTTGCAAACGAATACGTGTAATCGCTTTCCTTATCCTCCTCCCCGTTCAAAGTCACGAACCCGTGATAATCAATCACGCGCTCCAAACTCGAGAGCTTCCGAGACGCGAATAATCCGTACGCAGGATACGCCGGATGGTTCAAATCAAGAATTGGTTTCCCGAGGCAGTTCTTTTTCGTCGCTTCTCTCGTGTGTTTGACGGCATGAAAAGTCGACGTTGATTTCAAACGAGAGGGACAGATATCGTCCAAGATGGACGAAGGGATAGATTTGGAGAATTCTAAGGTTTCTATTCGTCTGTACGAAGGTAGTGGTGGTGATGATGACATCAAAATCCCTTTTCTATTAGTTTAGGTGTTCGTCATTTCCCCTAAAGTACTACTTTGGAGAAGTTGTGCGGAGAATGACGAGGATTGAGCGAAGAGATACGATGGAGCTTATTATTATATTAACATGATAGAGTTATTACACATTACAACCAAGATTGCCAGGACACTTCCATGCGCGCCAAATTCTTCGGGTTCAACGCGCTTTCGACCAAATGAATGACACCTTTTTGCACCGATTGCAACTGCTGCGCGTCGTTGCCGCCGCCTTGCGTTTGGGCGATTAAGGACTTCGCGGTTGGAATCGGAGCGATGATTGGTAAGCGTTTCATGGCTTCTTCGACGTTCGCTTTGGCCATTTCGTTGACGGTAGAGGCGTCAGGTTCGGAGAAGAACGCGGCAGCAGCGGCACTCGTTTTCGCGGCGGCGTCGTTTGCGTCGACGTTTTGTTGTTGCGCTTGCTGCTGCTGTCGCCACGGCCAAATGGTCAACGAGTCGCGGAAGTACACGTCCAAGTGCATGCGCACGTTTCGACCAGGGGTGGCGCACGCTTGCGCAGCCGCGGCCATGGTGGCCACAAAGTCACCTTTGACGCCAAACGGCGTGAAGAAGGCGTGCAAATTTCTCGTGAGACGAAACGGCACCGGTTCCGCGTATTCGACTAAACCGTTGGAATCAAAGTTCGGGTAAAAGTCCAACATGAACACCTTGCCGGTATTTTTGGCGAAGGATATCTTTCTCGGAGTACGTCCACCGATTCTTAACAACGCGGAAACGAACGAGGATAACGCCAGTTGTTGACACAATTGTCTCTTAAACGTCCATAAGTGCGCGCCATTCGGTAACGTCTTGTACATGTACTGCGAGAAGATGTTCTCGGTGACGTGTTGACTGGCGATATCCATGAACGCTTTCAAGCGCAACTCGAGAACAGCTTCCGGGCCACTGACTTGACCGAGAACGGCTGGATTCAACGCCGCTTTGAAGAGTTCCATCGGGATATCCGGATCGCGTCCGTAACGAGCGCAATTGGCTTCGTAGACTTCCCCGTACGTCCCTTGATTCTTGTCGTCTTCGACCAGTCGAACTTGAGGCCAAGCTGGGATGACCGTCGGCGCGTAGAATCTCAAGTTTCGTCGTCTCGATTGCGGATGGCGTTCCATAACCGCATTCAAAGCTTCCAACAATTGCAACGTACGCTCTTCACTTCTTGCCTGGGGCGTCAAGGACGTTTGCACCGCAAACCTGTGCTCGGTCCCATCCGCGGCGACAAACGTAATCACGCGGTGCGCGTTGCCGTGTCTGCGAACGACGTCGACTTCAGAATCAATCCATACCAATCGATTCCGCGATTTTGCGTGATCTTTTGCCGCTGAACCAGAGGCTGCTGATGCCGCCAACGCGGCCACTTCCGCTTTGTGGGAACCAGGCACCTCGACTTCGCGAAATTGCACGTCTCTTAATTTTGGTAATTCGTCCTCCAATCGCAAACAATTCGGAACGCGTCTCTCGACGTCTTCGCTCAATTTTCGTTTCCATTTTTTCAACTTTTGAATCAATTGCTCCAACGTTTTCGGAAACGTATCCTTCGCTGATTTCGACTCCGGGTCCAAATCTTGTTCGTACTGAGATTTATACTCCTTCACGAACTCAGCGTGTTTGGAAGACGTGTCCGGAGAGAAGCACGCCTTGGCGACTCCGGCGAGTTCTTTCTTGAACGGCGCCGGAACCTCAGACGTTGTCGCGCACGGGTACTTGAAACATCGGTGTAACAACGTGTGCACGACGACTAACAAGCGCTCCTCCGGCGCGCAGCCGAATCGAGTGCACAATTCGCTCAATAAAACTTCAATTTCAGCGACCAAGTTGCCAAACTTTGCGCGAAGTTTATCGACCGTTTCTTTCGCCGCTTGAAACACCGCGCGCGCTTCGGCCAAAGACGACTGCGCTTTCTTCAAGGAAAGCTCACGATTTTTCTTCTCCTCTTCGTCTTTAGGAACAGGAGTATTTTCGAGTTGATTGTACGTTTGCGTTTTTCGCGCCAAAGCGTCTCGTCGTTCGAGCAAGAACGTTCGCAATTGGTAATATACCGCTTGCGGGTGCGCGCACGCCAAGCGAGTCAACACCGCTTTGGCGTGAGGCGCTTCCGGTCTGAGCAAGACTAACAACAACTGCGGGATCCAGTCTATCCAAACCCATAATGGGATGGCATCCACGTGTCTTTGCAACGCTCTGCCAACTGCCACGGGATGCTTTGAAAAGCCCAACGCGTGAATAATCTTCACCACTCGCTTCCCGTGATCTTTGGGCGAATGTTTAATGGATTGTAAGACGCACGTCGCCGCTTGCTCGGTCCAAAAGGCTGCTTGGCCTTCGATGGGAGTACCGTCGGCGTTTAACTTGCCCGCGTTTGCACTACCATTTGCTTCCTCTTCCGCGTTCGCTTGATCCGCTCGCATTTGACAATACTCACCCCACGTGTTCCAAACTTCCGGTAACTGCGCGCACAAGGACACTGACGTGGCGTAACTTTCGTGCGCGCCGTCGACGTCGCCTAATCGCTCTTGGAACTGACCTCTCAAGTGAAAGAGTTTCGCTTGATGATGCGGAGCGAAATATTCTAAAGACGTCGAATCGAGCGCGTTCAATCCAGACACGGCTTCGCCTTCTATGTCTAAATACGCTCTCGATTGTTCCGAGAGTTTTACGAAAGCTTCCTGTACTTCCACGTGCGGCCGTTGCGTGGAGAGAATGCTCAAAGCCACTTCCGGCAAGTTGTGCTTTCTGGCGATTCGAGCAAACCTGTTCACCGCCCACGCTCTGTCGCGCATGCCCAACTGGTCGAGAGAGTGACCCGTCGCGTGCGACGCGACGTTGGGGTGTACCTCCTGGATGCTCTTTTGTGCTCCCGCAATCATGTCATGCATGAATCCTCGCCACGATAACACTTGATTGTGCCATGGAATCGGATCCCAATCGTTTGGCGTCCGTAAACGCCACGTTTCCAAAACGTCCTGCACTAACGTTCGCGAATGTTGTGGGTTCTGGTGCCCCGGTCTGGTACAATTCGCGAGCTCGTGCATGACTTTCCGAGACTCTTGGATTTCTGTGATGACGTGAAAGGCGTGGAGCATTGGGACGTGGCAGTTCGCGCCCGTTTCCGGTAAAGACCACCAACGATCCAATGCTCTCTTCACGGCAGCTGCCCAATGCTGTTCGGCATCGCGAATGCGTCCGGCGTGTAAACGAGAGTACGCGCGAACACACATAATCTCTGCCGTTTCTTCAACTTCAGATACGTGTCCAGGAGGCAAAATGTCCCTCAACGTGTTCCATTCGTTCAAACGCCAACTGGTGTGACATTGCAACTCGCCGTGGTTAACGGATTTTGCGAAGTCAGCAAGTAAGTCCCACTGGTTCAACTGTTGCGCGCACTGAATCCACTGCGCTTCCCAATTACACACTTCAGTTTTAGACACACCGGATAACTGACCGCTGGTAGCATTTTGCATGCCTTGAAAGAAGACGTCTTGCGCTTGCTGCCAGTGGCCGTGCTGCGCGAGAGCGAGACCGGCGCGCGTGACATCGGCGGCACATCTTTGACGCCATAAACCGACGAGCACGTCTCCTTCATCCAAAAGGCGATACAACTCAGCCAACGCGTCGAAGCATCGGTTTTCTTGCGGGTATCTAACGACGTGGTTTTCCAATAACGCGATGGAAATGTGCCACGCGTTGAACTTACCGCCCAAGAATTTAATCAACTCCGAAGGGATTTTCGGTTGCGGCTGGGATAAGGAGATGCCTTCCAACAACGCTTGAATGACGTTTGGACGCACAGCCGCTTGTCGTTGATGGTATTCTTTCGAAAGCAGCCCGATCATGGGTTTTGCCAATTGTAATTGCTCTTCGCGTTGTAAGGTTTGCCAAACGATCGGGAAGATGAGAACCCAGAGGTAATAAGCGACGTGCGTGTTGCGTTTGCCAACTTTACGAAGCGGGGCTACCAAATCAGAAACGCGGAGAGCACCACTTTGTTTGATAAACTTCGAGTGACGCGCGAATAATTCCGCGATTTCGTCGACGTCGTTTTTGTTGTCGACGTCTTTCGCCGACGACGATGCTTTTTTACCCTTCTTCGTGGACGCTGGCGCAGTCTTGTTACCATCCGGCGGTCCAGGCGGAGGCATCTTTGGATCTTCCGAATCCGGGAACAGACCTGCGACAACTCCAGAGTTTGGCGCTAACGTAACTTTTTCGTCCTCCGCTAATAGCTGTAAGATCAAATCCAAACCTTGCATGAGCCAAAACGTATCCGCCATAGCATCCCATTCTTGCACGGTGACGATATATTGCAGACGCAGAAAGAGCGACTGCCCAATCGCGACGTCGTACAGCTGGAAAAACTTATCCTTGAACAGTGGGTTCCGCGTCCGTAAGCCAAGCAAGTGTTGACGTTCGACTTTTGCAAACACCTCGCGTCGAAGGATTTCGTCGTGTTTCCCACCCGGCGCGCACAGTTTATAAATGGCGCCTAAGAGTTTGTTCTCCCAATCCTTCGTTTGCGTGGCTTCGAGACCCATGCGAGTGAGCTGCGCCATCTTTGAAAGAAATAAAACTGTTTCCTTATCGCTCAGGCTACCAATACGGCGTTTTTTCGGTTTCGAACCAGATATACTGGTGGAAACTGGGGGGGTAGTAGTAGCGGCTGCCGCCGTCGTCGTCGTCGTCGATATTTTACTCGCAGTCTCGGTCACTTGGGTCGTCGCCGCCGAAATTGTGTACGATCGCAACGGATCGTACGGCCCTAAAGCCGCATCGTCGACCCAATCGCACAACGCGTCTAAGATGGCAACCAATACCGCACCGTGCGTGCCTTTATCGTTGACCAATTGCAACAACATCCGTAAGAATAATTGCTTATGATCGATGACGCCAGCTGCGACGACGCGAGAAGCAACCGCTCTAACGCACTCCGCCACGCAGTGCGCGACGGAACCATACTCGGCGACTGGAGCGTTTTCTTCTTTTAGCTTTGAGCTCTGCGAACGGTTTCGCGAGGATTGTTGTTGCAGGATGCGTTGTTGCTGTTGCGCGGTTGAAACTGAATTTAACTCTTGCGTCAACCTCGACAACAATTTGATCAGCGCCGGCAAATAGCGATCCAAAGCCTCCGGACACTCTCTCCCGAGCTCAACGAGCAAGACAAGGACGCCGGATAAAGAAGGACTGTTCGCCTGCGAATTCGGCAACGCCGGTTGGCCCGTGATTGCGGCACCGATTCTCTTCGCGCACGTCTCATCAATTTTCAAACGAAGAATTTTCGCCTCGGGAGATAACAACGCCGACGCCGAGACTTGCGTCGGCGGTTGGCCTTGGGAACCCGTATTCGCTGCAGGGGTGGGCGGTTTAGCATCCGTATCCATGGGTTCAGTCTTGACGGCGACTTTATCGTCGCCGTCTTTCTTGTCGCCACCATCGGTACCATCGCCGTCTTTGTTCTTCGACTGTTGCTGATCGCCCGGCGCCGCCGCTTCCGTTTGCTTCGCAACCAATTCTTCCGGCGTGCGCATCTTCTTCGTCATCGCCGTGGCGACCACTTTTGCAAGCATTCTGTGCGTTTCCGCGGAACTGCTCGACACGCATGGGTCGATAAATTGCGCGATTTGATTGACATTCTGTTCGACAAATCCTTCAACTTCGCACTCGAGCGCCAAGTCGAAAACGACCAAACCGGTACCCAAAGCAGACGAGGAATCTTGTCCAGCTTGTTCTGCCAACGCCAATAGTTTGTCGATAAACGTAAACTTTACGCGCGCAGTTTTCCAAATCGTCATCGCGCGTTTCAGCAACTTCAACGTTTTCGCGTTGAGTTCCTTCATTACTTGATCTTTACCTTCGCCAGTTAAAAACGCCATGCGCACGAGAAAGTTCACGGTGATTTCAGCCATCGCCGGGGACGGCGAAAATTCCGGTTCATTGTTATCCGAAGCGGTGCCACCAGCGACACCGGTTAAAGACGGTTGAGTGAGTAAAGAAGGCGCGGATTTGAGCATTGCAGATTGGATGTTACCATCAGGCGTGCCTTCTTTCTTCGAGGGTTTCTTCTTCTCTTCCTCTTCCTCTTCTTCTTCCTCTTCCTCCTCTTCGACTTCCTCCTCCTCTTCTTCTTCCTCCTCGGCTTCTTCGGATTTCCCCCGACGACTACCTCTGGTTCCTTTCTTCGCGGTAGTTTGTTTTTTCGCGGTCGTAGCGGCTTTGCCTCGCGTGCCTCGCGTGGATGGCGCCGGAGAAGAGTCCTTCGCGCTCGTCTTTGCTTTTTTCGCCGCGCGACCACCTCTCGTCGCTCTCGTGGACGGTTTCTCTTCTTCTAACTCTTCTTCAGACTCCTCCTCTTCTTCCTCTTCTTCAGATTCCTCTTTCTTCGCCGCTGCAGCTCTGCCACGCTTCCCGCGGGTTTTCACGGCAGTCTTCTTTTCTGGCGTATCTTCCGCTTCCGAGTCGTCCTTCTTCGCGCCTCTGCGCTTACCTCCTCGGGTAGATTTCCTCGGCGTCTCTTCCTCCTCTTCCTCTTCTTCCTCTTCCTCCTCTCCTTCCTCGTCGTCGATGGCTTCAACTTTCTTACCACGAGCACCACCGCGTGTTGGTTTTTTCGACGCCGTGGCGGTAGCTTTACCACCTTTCTTCTTCTTCGATGCGGATTTATCGTTCTCGTCGTCTTCACCATCCGAGGCATCTTTCATGTCTTCGTCTTCCTTGCGTGTTTCTTCCTCTTGCATCTTGTCTTGCGCGGCTTTTTTCGATGCTAAGAACTCTGTAGGGTCCTTGCGACGATCTTCCCAGTTCAAAATCAATTCGACCAAGTTGATGGAAACGATGCGATTTTCAATCGGCGCCGAGGACGGCAAACCTAATCGCGACAGGGAGTTGACCATTTGGGGTACAAACTGCGCTCTGGACTCGTAAAAGTGTGATTCGTGATCAACGATTAAGTTCCACACGTGAATCAAGTGCGGCACGGAGTGACCTTCCTCGACCAAAATTTTCTTTGCGTATCGAATCCAAATTGGATACTTGTGATCGCCTCGCGGAAGTCGTTTTGGTAACGCAGGCACTAAAGCGTCGAGCGCAATCTTGACCAACTCCTTCGCATCCGGTTGACACGCACGAAGAAGCGCAACAAAGACTTGCAAAATAATCTTTTCCGGCGCTTGATACGCTTCTAAGAAGTAGCACACGTTGACGAACGCAAATTGCTTCGACGCGCGGTCTTCCCGCTTCAAGTGGTTCCAGCCAAACTTGATCAGCTCCTTTCGATGCTTGACGAGATCGTCTGGCAAGCATCGAATAAGTAACGTCGCAAGTTGCAGAAGCTGAACGCGGAACTGTTCGTTGAAGAATACTGGCGTGGGCAACTCGTCGTCCACGTAATCTAAAATGTCTCCGACGATGCTGGACACCGCGTCTTCGTTGACAATCAAACGCGCCTCGGCGAGTTTCTTAGGACTCTTCGAGCATCCTTCCAAGGAGCTCGTCAACATCGGTAAGACGACGAGCTTCAAGTTTGCTACTAAGGCGTCGGCATCTTTCGCAGTCTGTTCCTCGTCCGCGTCTTTTTTCGAAGCCGCTTTGAACTTGGCTTTGAAATCTGATAAGAAGAATTCTAAAATAGCTCTCTTTTGCTCGGGTTTGTAACTCCCACCCACGCGATCGGAGATGAATTCTCTCGCAAATGTCAAATCGACGCAAGTTTTCGTTGACATGATTGGTAAAATACCGAACAAGAGTTCGACTTCTCCCATGCGATCGCGATCGACGCACCTCAAAAAGCACTTCACTATTCGCTTCGACTCCAAAAGTTCAGACAAACTCAACATCTCCTCTCGGCGAAGACGCTCGAGTCGTCCCGGATCGTTCCATCGCTTCCACAAAGCATCGCGAATACCCGCTCGAGTTTTTTCGCTCATATTTGGCATCATCTTGAGCATAACGCAGCACAATTTGATGGCGTTGAACGAGGCCAAGTCGCATCCGGAACCGATGCCGGAAAGTCCCATTGCTTTTGCGCGAGCGATGCGCTCCTCCGGAGAAATCTCGACGCGTTGCGCCGGAGAATTTTCGCCGTCTTGCTTCGCTCCATCTACGCCCGGAGAGTTCGAAGCGCCCGCCGCCGCAGCTTGCGCGAGCTGGGCCGGGGTCGAACTGCTCGGGAGGAAGTACTTTTTGTTGAACGAGTTATCGAAAATCTTCTCGTAATTCGCCTCCAACTCCCATAAAATGTTGTTCCCTTCGCTGATGCGAATCGTTTCCAAAAAGCGGTTAAAGTGTTGCGGTTGATCCAATCGAGCGACGTAAAAATCCACAGTATCCTTCGCGTACCGGGCTAAAAATTTAGTCAACGGCTTGCGATACAACGAGTGGACGTCCGAGTGCACACCGATTGGCGGCAATGCGTTCTCGAGTTGAATGTTGAGCGTAACGAGTGGCTCCAGGAACTTTCTCGCGGCGTTTGGAAGCAAATGAAACAAGTTTACAGTCGCCGCGGCGATCCGAGGATCGCGCGCATTTGGTTCCAACCACAAACGTAAATGTTCCAAGAGTTTTTCGCCCAACGTCGGATTGAACCAGTTTGAAAGTAACTCCAAAAGTTTCTCCAAACCAACAAGCAACGGCAACGTTAGGTTTTCGGGACGCGCGAGAGAGCCGAGAATCGGTCGTAAAGACGATTGCAAAAGCTCTTTGCTCAGACTTTGCTGATCGACGACAACTTTTAGGCCGGCGACGGCTATTTCAACAATTTCCGGAGTTCGGCTCGTCAAGGACTTGAAGAAGACGTTGACGGCTTTCTCTGTAGCAGCTTCAAAAGCCTTTTGCGAGTCTTCCGTAGGAAACTTGATGGCGCTTTTCCTCGTGACGAGCGTACACATCAAGTGCGCGCATGACGCGCGTAACGCCGCTGTCACCGAGATTTGCGAACATGAAGTCAAGGAAACAAGCGCTTCGTTCTTGTTCGGAATGGCCGTTTCCAACGTAGCCGATAAAGGCATCTTGATGTTGGCCTCGCTTTCAGCAATGAGCAACGCGTCGCCAAAGAGCTCTAATAGCTGTGCCGAGTATTGCTTGATCAATGGCGCGTGAATCTCGAGTTTCATGCAGAAATCAATCACGCGAACGGTTTGAATCTGCTCCTCGATGTGCCGCGATCCGAGAGGACGGGACAGGATTCTCGCGATTCGCGCCGGAGAGATATTCAGAACATCTTTAATTTTAACTTTGCACTGTCGCGAAATGTCAATTAAAGCCTTCTCTACCGCCGGTCGAACGTTTTGCGCGTCCGAAGTGGAAGCGACAGCATCGGCGATGACATTCACGCCCGCCTCAACGCCCGGTTCGGCGTCCTCGCCTCTTGGAATACTTCCAATTGGCAAGCACACGTCAACGAGCTTATAGAGAACCTTGGACGTCCTTTCAATCTCCGGCGCCGCGTGCTTTGGCAAGCCACGCAAGGCTCGGAGCAAGCATAACGCAATCTTTGCCATGTGTGGACGAATGATACTTCTTGGAACGACGTCTAAGAGCATGTCGATACCTTCCACTGCACCGGACGTAGATTGCCAGGCGGTTTTGAAAGCGCAGTGACACAAACGCGGGATGAGCGCGTCGACGAGAACGGCGAGCTTTTGCGGCGGCTTCGCGTGCGGACGGTTGACGTATTCCGGCACCGGTCGCTCTTTGATATTCGCCGGGTCAGCTTCTGCTGCGTCTGCGGCATCGTCATCAGCCGCCGAAGCTTTGGCGCCGCGGCCGCCTTTCTTCGTCGTCTTTTTAGAGGAAGCTTTTTCATCCGCCTCATCTTCGTCGTCGTCTACGTCCATGGAATCTGCCGCGCTTGCTTCGAGTTGTTTTTTATTACTCTTCGGGTATTTCTTCAACTCCACTTTGTTCAAATCTTCGCAATCTTCTTTCGATAAGAGCAAAACGGTGTCGACGAAGGTTTTCATCGCCGCTAAAGCCGCTTTCACGTGCGCAACTTGACCACATTCCATGGTGTCTACGAGTGCATCCAGAAATAAAATAGCATCAATCTTCTTCAAAGCAGTCACAGAAACTGGCTCGGAGGAAGGAGAAGACGCTCCTTTCTTGTCGTTCTTACCATCGGTAATCGTGTTGCCGCTACTCGCAACGCGAACGATATCGCCGTTGAACAACATCGCAAAGTGCTCGGCTACGGATTCAACGAATCCGGCGTTCGCCTTCTTGAGTTCAGGATCGGCTTCTGCAGACACAACAGCAACGACTAAAGATTTCATCACGCGTTCTTCGGCAGCTAGTTGCGTCTTCGTCTTGTTGCCTAAAGTTGCCTGGGCGCGAAGGTTTGCTTCGCGGTCGTTTTGTCGTGCGTCTTCCGTAGCGTCATCGACTGACTTCGTCCACCCGTTCAATACTGCCGCCTCGACCGCAGCACGAATGGTCTTTTCGATATCGTCATCACCGTCGCCATCGACATTCATCGCATCGTCTTCTTTATCTTTCTTCTTCGCGGAAGCCAAGTCTTTGGCGACACCCGAGGATACGTTTATGACCGAAGACAAGCACACGCGCAGAAACGCCAACGCTTGCTTTCGATGTTCAATTAACGCTTCGACATTGCTACTATTCATGGACGACGACGTAATCGCCGGCAATACCCGCGGAGATTCTAAAATTCCGCGCATAAGAGCTATGCATCTATCAAAAGGCACGAGAAAACTTGTTTCCGGTTTGAATGTCAAAATCATGCGCAAACCGTGCTCGGGATTCTCCTTAGCTTCGAGTTCGAGCGGTTCTTTGAGAAACGCACGATTTCTACCGCCAAGTTTACCCAGCAACTGCATAGCTTTTGCGCCAAACGGAGATCCAGACTGTTGTGGCTTAAGCATAGACCACAACGCAATCATCAAAGGCGTCTCGACCTCAGCTATGCACGGATCGAGGAAGTCTGGATTGAGCGAGTCCACCCAAAATTCTAACGTTCGCAAACCGAGCAAATTCAATTCACTCGTCTTCGATTCTAAAGCTATGCACAAAGGCTTCGCGAGCTTTGGCAAGTGTGGGAGAATTGACGACAATCTACCCGGCAAAGTCAAACATAATTCTACAATCGTGTCATGGAGCTCGTGCGGATCTGGACCGTTCAGGTACTTCAACAACGCATCGAGACACGTCGGTAAAATGGGAAGCACCTCGCGATAGAGCAAATCAAACTTCGCCTGAGCGAGTGCTCGGAACAAATATCTAAGCAATCTAACATACGCCGATGGATTTTCAATTTCACGCATTGCTTTCAAACATTTCTCGACGATGGGGATAACGTATGGAGACAGCATGGCCTCGCAGTTGGAATATTTCGAAACCGCGTGGAGCAACAAACTAAATAGTTTCAAGACGAGCTGAGCCGGCGGTGATTGCGGATCTTCGAGATGTTTAAGTTTATCTCTGACTAAAAGCATCGCGAGGCAATCGGCAAAGTATCTCGAAAGGTTCTGATTCTGCAGCAAAAGATGCGGAAGCTGCACCATCGGCGCCAGGTCGAGCATTCCTTTGAAGAGGTCATCAAATCGAATGCACGCAATATCGAGAAAGCATCGCGGGTCGAGCACTGCAAAGACTTCGGCGACATGCGCACACATTTCAGCACATTCCGCGCCGCGGTACAAAGCTAAACATTTCACGCCGTTCTTGACAAATGCCGAAGTGCGACGAAGCTCAGGCTCGGTGAGGCCAGGGCGAAGCGGTGAAGACAACGCCATTAACGCCGCATTGTTGTTTTGCGTTTGCGTTTGTTGCGCTCTGAAATTCGTAACCGACCAAAGAAGCGTTTTCATACCGATGAAAAGCGTCTTCACGATGGCCTTCGTATCTGCGAGTTCTTTCAGCCTTTCGCTGGAAACGTCAAGTTTCACTTCCGGCTCGTTTTCTTCTTCTTCTTCTTTTCCGTTGTCGTCGTCGTCGTCATCGTCGTCGTCGCTTACTTTGCCTCCTTTTTTGCTTTTACCGCCGGCTTTCTTCTTCGAGGACTTTTTTGCCGACGTGGAAACAATCTCCGCGCCCTCCTTCTTCTCCGCGATAGCAGCGGCACTTTTCTTGCCGCTCTTGGCATTATCATCTTTTGTCTCGTCCTTTTCCGACGGAGAGGAGGAAGTGGACGGAGTCTCTTTCTTTTCGTCGTGCAAATGCTCGACCAATTTCAGTAAAGTCTTCAACCTCGGACGCAAAGTTCGAAATTTCGTGACCGTGGCGTCTAAAATCTTCACCAAAAGAGCGCGCGCTTCGTCGGCGCTCCCCGGCGTCGTTTCTGCGCGTCGACGGAAGATAGATTCAACCAAATGATGCATCAATCTCGCGCAAGTCATCTGAACACTCAACGGTAATCGTTCGTCCTGCATGTTTGTCGAAAACACGTGCACGGTCTTACGAATCTGCGGCAAAGTAAGCTCCGCGCGCATGTGATGGACCAATTCCGCTAGGAAACTGTACGCCAAAGGACGCAAGGTTTCCGCGCACAGGCGACCGGTACCTACCAAAGCGTGCTCGTCTAACAACGAGTCCAAATGTTGAAAGAAACTGCGACAGAAATTCTGCGCCGACAACGCGTGTCTCGTCGCCACCAACAACTCCTTTCTCGTCGACACGACATCCGGGCACGTCTTCAACAAATCAACAACCGCCAGTGAAATTTCTTGTTGGTACGGAAGTACCAACTGCGCGTGTCCTCTCACCAGATATGTGATAAAACTGATCGTTTTCACCTGCGCGGATTTCAAATCCGCGAATCTTTCGCGAAGTTTGACGCTCTCTTTAAATACCGTTCGCGAAGTTCGCGCCGAGCACGTCTTTGTCATCGCCGGCAAGAGTTTCTGCACGGCATTTTGCGCTACGGAAGGATATAATTGAAACAAAAGCATAACAATCAGCGGACATTCCGTGCACACTTTGAAAGACTTCAACGCCGGAATAGTCGCCGAGTCGTTCGCCGCCGCCGCCGTGGTCTGTTCCGCGGAGACTTCATCTTTTTCTTTCGCATCTTTCGACGACGTACCTCTCTTACCTTTCTTTGTGCTCGCCGCCACGGATTTCTCTTCCTTCTCTGCGTCTTTCATCTCCGCGTCTCCATCCGCGACTTCTTCGCCGCCTTCGCTCCCAAACACCTCCGCCACCGTTTGCGGCACGTTCCCGAACACCTCCCCGGCAAACTGCAAAAACTGCGTCGCTTTCTCCTCGCTCCTCGGCCGAAAATTTCTGTGCACGTCGAACGCAATCCTCATGCACACCAACGCGTTCTTCTCGTTCTCTTCTCTGAGAGGAGTCAAAGCGCACTCCAACAACTGACTCTCGTACGGCCTCAACACTTCGTTATGCGGTAACCGCGAGAGGATTTCATATATAACGTTTCGAAGTCTGTTCGATTCGTCTTCCCCGGCGTCCGCGCCGTGCGTCGGCGGGTTCGCCTTCAACAGTTTCGAAAACACCTCGAAGTACGCTTTCAACCAGTTGCTGTATTCACTCGTGTGCGCGATTTCAATGCTCGCGCGCACTTCGCTCGCCAACTCCAACTGCTTCGCCGTCGTGACGTTCGACGCGAAGAATTTCTCCGCGTGTTCGGCGAAGTTTTTCGGGACCACCATTTTCGTGACGATATCAGCTCTGAATTGCGCTCAAATTTGCCTCTTTTTCTCCTCCTTTTGTAAGCGTTTGTGCGCCTTCGATGGGTCCGTTTGAATTCTCAATTTCGATCGAAATCGTACAGTTTTTCTTTTAATTTACCCTCTGTTGAAGCGTTTGAAACGAAAATTTGGCCTCGCCAACGGGTTTAATGCGATCGTTCTGAGGTGGTGAAATCGATTTCAGCGCGATTTAGATCGGTTCACGCGGGTTGAATCGCGCAAAAGTTCTGATGGTTTTGGGAGAATTTGGAAGCCGCAATGTCTAACCTAAGTTAGGGTTTAGTGTTTAGGGAGTCTGTCGGAGTTGCTCTATTCTTTACTAACTATCTTAAAAATCTACTTCCAAAAGGTAAACGTGCTCGATTTGAACCCTCTTTTCTTCCTCTCCAACTCTTTCATGACTAAGTGGAACGCGTCGTCATCCGCGGCTGGTTTTTTCCACGCGACGCTCGGCCAGAACTTGGCCATCGCTTTGCGTTTGCGTTCGACGACGTCGTCCGGGACAGATCGGAGGATATCGATGGTTTCTAAGTGTCTCTTTTCGGGGATTTTGATGGAAACTTGGCGCCAGTCGAAAGAGTTTTCGTACGGGAACTCGATTTCGTCCGCGATGATGACCGGGATGCACCCGACCATCAGCGCTTGGTACGCTCTCAACGTCCACGGCGACCAGCCTCGAGGACAGAGACAGAATGTAGAGGCGCGCATTTCTTCGCGGTAGCACGTTTTATCGCACGAGCTGTGTTGCTCTGTGAAAACGACGTCTTTTATATCCTTAAACGCCTCTTTCATTTTAATCCGTATGCCTTTGGAGTATTGCTTCCCGAGTTTGTTGGCGATGGTGCCTCGAAAATAGGCGAACGTTTTCGCGCGTTTCACTTCTTTTTGTTTCCGCAAAGATCCCGACCAGAACGCTTTTTCCGGTTCTAAACCCGGAATGACGATATCTTTCCACGTGTTGAACTGCTCAGACAACGATCGGTCGCCCTCGGGAGTTAAAAAGATGGATTTCTTGATGTGCCTTTTCCAATCTTTGAAAATGTGCGGCCCTCTCGCTCCCGCAAACGTAAACACGTGGTCTCTTCCTTGCGTTCGATTCCAAAACGGATACTGATCCGTCACCAGTTTCATCGCTTCCAACCACCACGCGTTCGTTTCCTGCAAACCCTTCTTCGCCCCTAACGTGGCTATATTCTCAAACAACTTACACTCGCCGTACACGGGCACGTAAAAAAACTCCGCCTCTAACGGATCCAAAGTATACATCTTCGATTGCATGATATTCGCGTGAATCCGAATTTCCGTCCCGTACTGATCCGTCACGCACCTTTTGTTCTTTTTCAACATCTCCACGTGAAACTTTGGCGGCAAGTTGTACACGAAAATCTTAAACGACACACCCTCGTTCGACGAAGGTTCAAACGCCGGCGAAGCCGGTCCCGGTTGGTACCTCGGTATCGCGTCGAAGTAGTGCTTGTTTTCAATGTCCCCGTTGACGGTGTTCCCGATGATGCTCTCATCATCGCTCCCATTTTCGACCCCTTCTTTTCCTTCCTCCTCTTCTACTGCCTCTGTTGTTTGTGTTTCTACTTCTACCTTTGCTACAGCATTCGCCTCCTCCAAATCCTCCTCTTTTCCTACTAAAGATATCTTTTTCTCCTTTAAGCTCTTGCCCTCGTGATTCATTTTACTACTACTCTTCCTCTTCCCCGGGCACGGCTTGAACTTCTCGCACTTCGGTTCCGGAGGACACTTCTCCGTCTCCTCCAGAAACCGCTCCAACATCACCGTCTGCATCTCTCGACTGACGCGTTTCGAAGCTCGCGTCCGGTACTTTGTTAAATACGTTTCCCATTTGATTCGATTTTTGCGCTCCAACGCGACTTGCGTTTCCAAGGAGGAGAAATACGACGTCGAGCGCGTACAGTGGAGCAAAGCGAAGAAAAGGAGGAGCACGTCGACGACGGCGAAGAGACGGACGAGGAAGAGAAGAGAAGAGGTGGTAGCGCGCATGAAGTGGTAGTCTGTTCTCTCTCCTCTTTCTCTTTCTCTCTCTCTTGTTTGATTTTGTCAGTTGCTCTCTGTGTGAAGATTTGTTGTTCCTTTTGTGATTGACGTGTGTTTTATGTGTGCATTTGTACAACGATCGACGCTCCCCATCAACTCTCTCTCTCTCTCTCTCTTTCTCTCTCTCTTTCATGAATAATTATAATAGTAAGTTAGTAACTGCATTCGACTAAGATCGACGCGCACTCGCCGAAGAGCTCCGGGCGCTTCTTACCGGTGTACATGCAGTGGTGACCGTACATGTCGTACAACGGGACGCACTTCAAGCCTTTTTGCAAGCTTTCAACGGAGCAGCAGTAATAACCTAACAAATCGTCCGCGTCTGGGTCTTGGTCGAAGATCTCGAACAGGACTAAATCGAGTTCCGGGCATTTGGATTCGAGTTCGATTTTTTCGTTCCAAATCGGTTGCGCTTTCGGGCCGACGCGAGCTTCCGAGAAGACTTTGGTTTGACCGGAAGAACCGTTTTTACCGCAGATGGAGACTTTGACGTACGTGTCTGGGGCACCGACGAGATCGGCGTTTTTGAACGCCTCCCATCCAGAGCCGACGAGGATGTTGAATGAAATTTTCTTCGGCAACGCGCCGGATTTTTTTCCCTCCAAGAGAAACTTCGGTTTCTTGACGTAGCCGGCGCCACCGTTTTCGGCGAATTTACCTCGGTTCATAAAGATTGGTCTGTCCATGCCTTGAAAGTTCAGTGCGACTAAGGAGGCACCAACGGACCACGCGGCGTTCGGATCGGCGTTGTCTGATAAGACTCGCAAACCGCCCGGGTAACATCTCAACAAGTGCTTCTTCGTGAACGCTAACAAATCTTTATACTCGGAATCATTCGCGCTGGCTTTCTTGACCATCTTCTCAACTTTCTTCTCGTTCCAACTGCATGATTTTACTCCGAGCCATTTGTGCGCTTCGTCGAACCCGTGAAACTTTGCGTTGCCGACGGCGACGAGATTTTTCAACTTGTCCGCGGCGTTACTCTCTTCCTCGGTAGCGTCGTCTTCCTCCTCGGAATCCTCGTCGTCCTCGTTATCCATGATGGACGAGTGTAACTCCGGCGCTAACGTCTTGGACGTTTTCAAAACAGCCGGATTCTCCTTGTCCGAATGCTTATTTGACTTCTTCTTCTTCCCGGAATCACCTTTTTTGGCGGAATCTTGCTTGTGCTTCAACTTGTCTCGAATGACTACTTTACCTTTCAACTGGTTCGGGCTCGGCCACTCCTCTTTCGTCCCGGCACCTTCCGGCGGTCGGTACAACATCGCATCGCCGAAAATTTCCTCCAACAAATCGCCCATAACTCCCCGCTGTTCCACGTTCGCGTGGTTCTCGAAAGTCACGATGACCGGATACGGCGTTTTCGCGAAACCAAACTCCTTAATCGCTTCTAAACACTTGCGAAGATCAACCGGTTTACACGCCGTCCCACCGTGCGTGACTATCGGCGTTCCTTTCGGTCCGTCGTAACAATCCAACTCAATCACGCGACCGCCGTGTAGTAGAATATCTTTCACCGCTCTCCCGCTCGATACCCCGGTGAGTTGGTTCCCTTCCAAGTACGAGTTGTGACTGTTTTCGCGTGAACGAGCGAGCGAGCGAGCGAGCGAGCGATATAATGAAAGGAAACAAAAGGAAAGGAAACTCGGTCAGTACACGCGAGCATACAAACAAAACGACGATTCTTCGATTTGGAAAACAAAGAGATGCTGTCGATTTCAACACCACTGATAATATCCGCGAGCGCGAGAAACGAACGAAAATATCTCTCGCGAAACGATTCCTACCTGGAATTTATAAAGTAATGACTCAGCGGCGAATCCATATCGTTCTCATCTAACGCCGTCGGCACGCCGAGAAAGTTCTTCTCGTCGATCACGTGCGTCTTCAAAACCTCCTCCGCGTGCACATCTCTCACCTCTTCCTCGGAGACGCTCACGGATTTTCCGGTCGCTTTGTTTAAAAAAAGAGCGCAACTGTCGATCGATGTTTCGTTCATCGACCCGCCGTTGTTCGTCACGACATCTCTTACTTCGAACGAAGGGTGGAACGAGGAGCCGTTTTTGAACGCGCGGTCGATGTTTTTGTTCGAGCGAAAGTGGTTTTTTGACAGCGATATCCCCATTCTTCTTAAATCCCCTTAAAGCTCAACTCTTTCAAAGTATGCGTCGTAAAGGTGTTTGATGCGTGTGTTTAGTGTCCGTCGTACGCGCGCAAAAAAGCTTTTCTGAGGATGGATTCGTCCAATTTCGAACCAAAAACAGTTGTGAAATTCCGCACTAAATATCTCTATTAATAAGAACGCTTTCAACGCGCACCACAACCATCTTTCAACGATGACGATGACGATGACTTTTAGCAGTAACAGAGCTTTAACGAGTAGTGGTCGCATTTCCCTCGCCCAAAAAGGGATCCGTCGATCTTCTTCGAGAGGAATCTTTAAAGTACAAAAAACCATCCAATCGAAAGCATTCATCCTCCGAAACGTTGGGGATTTGGACCGGAATCATTTAGAAGAGGAAGGCAATACCGAGAAACAAGAAGACGCAATTCCTCGCGTTTTACGCCTGAACGGCGCGAAAAGCGTCGTCGGGAGAGTCTCTTCGAGCGCGGTGAATTTAGCAGTCGGCGTGGCGACGGTGAGTTCCGCGCACGCGATGGTGGATTTGACGCCGGATGGGAAAGTCATGGTGACGGATTTAACGTCCACGAACGGGACGTACATCGACGGCGAAGAGTTACTGCCGGGTATTCCTCAGGAGCTGACGGAAGGGGGGGAAGTTATATTTGGCGACGAACACTGCGCGAGGTTTGAGTTAGTCGTTGAACCGTAGAAGATCTTCTTCCAATTCGGGTCGTTTAATGCGCTTTGCAACGAGTTGAGGAGACGTCGAACGTGCGAGATTCGGGAGGATGGAGTGTTGTTGTTGTTATTATTATTCTTATTACTATTATTCGCAGCGAACGTTTACAATGTACTACTATGTGTCATAACTACTCTATGCAACTCTTCTACGTATACAAAACAATTTTCTTCTTTCTACCGGTCTGCGCGTGAATATTCGCGATATTATCAATCATCGTCGTCGAAACTTTACGGAGGATATTATGCACTTGCCGCCTTCGAAGCCGCCTCGAAGTTCTTCTATCGATGCGGCGTTTTCGCCATTTTTGTCGTCGTCGTCGTCGTCGTCGTCGTTCTTGTTGTTGTTCTTGTTGTCCTTCAAAAAATCTCGGCAAACTTTCAAGACGTTTTCGCACGCCTTTACCCGTTCGTCTTTGGAGACGCTCAAAGGTTCTTGGCTATACGTAACTCTTTCCGAGGTGATTTTACCGAACCACGGGGCAGTTTTGCGCGACCGAGACGCTTCGGAGATGTTGGCGAATGTCACGGTTTCGAACGCATCGTCTGAATTTTCAATTGCTGACATCGTCCACTCGCATTCGTCGAAACGGGGACAGGCGCGAAGGCCGACGCGCAATCGAATCTCACGAATTTCATCGCCATCATCCCCGATCGAAACGGCAAAGCTTTTTTCGAAATGATTCGCGCGACGCACGACGACTGCAATGGACGCCTCGGACTGTTTTATCTTGTGCATGGCGCGACGCTTCACGGCTTCAATCGTCCAAATAGACGCCCAGATATCCGAGATGGCTTTGGATACGGCTTGCGAGTTGTTCGCTTCGCAATGCGTCTCCATCAAATCGAGCGTGGCATCGTCGACGTCGTTGTTGGAAGAACCTGAAACAGACACGGCGATTATATCGTTGGAAGTATCGCTATTGATTCCTTTCAGAGCATTTTCGATGAATTTATCCGGTAAAGGATTGTTCTTGATAATCTCCTGAATGTCATCGCAAGCGTGCTCGGCGAGTCGTTCGTCTTCCGCGTTGGAAAGCACACCTTCGCCGTAAGATTCGATCTGCTCGATGCGTTCAGCAAGCGACGTTTGCCTGTTGAAAATATCGCACATACCAAAAGGGACGACGATGCCAACATTTTTGAGCACGCGAAACGTATGAGCCGTTTCACCGCACGTTTGTCGTGTAGCGTCGTCGAGTGCGAGGAAACATCCGTCGCCGGTTTCCCACTTGATGGTGTTTGCATCCAATCGTTCGTGATCAGTTGGCGTCTTCGCGAAAGTAATGTCATCTTCATCGTGGGCAGAAATTTGGACACCGAGAGCAGGCGAGATGGACACCATCGCGCGCTGGCCAACTTTTGCCATGCTCATCAAGTTTACAATCTCGTTGGTATCGTCCGTGGAAACGATGGGATACTTTATGCTCGCGTGATTTCTCGCGGACGTTTTCATCGCTTTCATGAGAAGTTTGTCCACATAAAGAATATCCGTTTCGTCGTACGCTTTGCCAGCAGCGATAGTTGCGTTTGACATCTGCGGTTCTTTAGAGGATAACGAGCTCTTTTTCTTCTTTCTCTTCTTCTTTTCTGAGGCAGATGATGACGAGGAAGATGCCGAAATAAACGCGACGCATTTAACGCGATTGGCATACGCTTCGCCAAACTCAAATTCAGTTTCATCGCGATATGCGGCATCATCGTTACTATTCCTCCGCACGACAACGAACAAGTTATCGTTTTCACTTTGCACTGTACCGTTTTTCTTCCTACTACCTGATTTGGTCGTCGTCGCGCGTTGCAACGCCTCTTCGTTCAGCGCGCCGTCGATGACGACTACGCGACACACATCCGTTCTCGTGGTATCCATCGCAGTCGAAGATATAATCTTAAACGTTTTCGTATTCTCGTTTGCTGATGATAACGACGATGCTGCTTTGTGAATCGCCGCATTAATGGCTTTCTCGCACGCGTTCAATAACAGGAGAATTTCGAACGATACGTCTTCGCGAATCGCAAACTCGACGTGGTCTTCGCCAACGTTTTCGGGTAATCCGAGCGCGTATCCTAAAATTTCCGGTGCGAGCGCGAAACCTTCCACGATTGAGTTCAATTTATTATCAACAATGCGTCGAGCTCTGTTTAAACTCGCGCGAAGTCTTCGAAGCGATTCGATTGATTCAGTTGGTGGACTATTCTTTGAACTCCCGCGAGATTTGACGTTACACCACGTTTCCAATTCAGCGGCGACGGTTTCGCACTCGCGTCGCTCATATCCACTCATCCCAACGTGTCTTAAACCAATGGCGAGGATTTCACTCATGCGTTGCCACTGTGCGTCCACGTTCGAACCAGAGGAAGACAAAACCTCCTCGTACACGTTCGAAGTTCGCGCCATCTTCTCAATCGCCGCCAACCTCAAAAACGCGTACTGTTCGAGCGCCGTTTCGCACTGACGCCATCGATGGCGCTCGTTAATCGCTTCATCCGGAGCATCGTTGCGTAGCCCGGTGACTAGACCGGAGCAAAAGTGCGCGCGAACTCTCGTCGCCGCTCTCAACGCGTTCAAAGTTTGTTCGCCTTCCTCGGAAAACCACCCGCGGTTCTCGTTGATATTTTTAACGTCATCGTCGTCATCGTAGTTATTGTTGTTGTTTCTACCACCGCTACCGCTCGTATTAAACGAGGAGGTGATCCGCGCCGATTGCGCGGCAAAATGTGCCGAATACAACGTCGCCACGCTTTGCATGACGCCACTTTCGTCGTCCAATCGATCTCTCACGTCGTCTAATCTCTCAAACACTTGACCGCCGCCGAGGAAGGATTTCAACTCGACGTAGAACGCGTTCAAATCATCCACAAAGCTTTCATTAATCGACGCTTCTTCGTTTTCGTCCGTGTTGTTTAATCTTCGAACTTTATCCAAGATGCGACGCGTGGCAGTTAACGCGTCCGCGTCAAAGTTTTTGAGCAAGTTACCCTCGATGGAGTGTTTTACTTCTGTTTTCAACCATTCCGGCACGGCGTCTTTATGTTCGTCGTCGTTTTCGACGGCGTTGCACAAGTCGCGAATTTTTGTCAAGGGTGCCATCGGAGCAAACCTCGCGTCAAAGCTCGGTAACCACGGGTTGATGTGCCTCACTAAGCTCGCCTCAGAGGTGGTTAATTTTTGACCAAACTGGTACGTCTCGCCTTCGACTTTTTCCACGCTGGCAAAAATTGATCGCGCTTCAATCGCCGCTCGTCTTTTCTCGTTGTACTCTTCAGCGTTTTCAGTTTCGTTGCGAGGAATCGCGCCTTCAGGATGCGTGCACTCGATCGTACCCGCGGAGACCCATCGTAAATACGTGGCTGCCGTCGCGAGCTTCTCGTCGTCCAACTCCGGAACGTTGAAACCAACGATACCTTTGACTGATTCTAACTTTAAGTGCCATTTGCTGTTCATTGTGTCGACGTTGGCGACGCGCACGACAGACGGAGTGAACTTCGATTCATCGATGATACGTTTTCTTCTTATTCTTGCTGCTTTTTCTTCTTCTTTAATCATCTCGGATACTTCTTGCGCGTCATCTGCTTCTTCCGCTTCTTCGTCGTGTCGCGCTTTCGCGACGTCCTCGCCGTCGCTACTACCGCTACTACTACTACCGCTACTACTACTACTACTACCACTACTACTCGTAAGGCTTCCTTCTTCTCCTTTCTCCTGTTTCTCCTCCCACTCTATCAAGCACTCTCGACTCCGTTCCGCCGCATCCATCGCCTCTCGTCTTCCTTCTTCGCTTTCGTTTTCCTTCATTATCTTCTTCGCGTACATCGCGTCGTCGAAAACCACCGTCGTTTCTCCCGGATGGCCAAACGCTCCCGTCACCGTGGCGTCCGGGTACCTCAACTCTCCGTTTATACACGCGACGTCGTACGAGAACAACTCAACTCCTCTGTTCTTCCCTTCCTCCCACACGTAATTATTGTTATCGTCATCACCTTCCTCGTTATCATCACCTTCATTATTCCTCTTCTTTTTCTCAATCACGCACTTCATCGTCGCCGGTTCGTCCATCGCCGCCGCGCGGGGAGCTCGAAAATCCTTCTCCTTTTCCTCTTCAAACGTATCACCACCATTTTCGTGATGATGACTTCCAAAAATCAATCGTTCAATTTCAATCGAGCCTTTCCACCGGTGATTTTCCGACCACGCTAACGCCAACCCATTTTCACAATCCCAATTTCCGAGCTCAGGAATCGACCCGACAATTTTGAGCGTTTCTCCTGGCTTGAGTTTCGCCACGACGTCGAATCTGAGCGCAGTTTTAACGACGGTAACGTTATTCTTCGTCTTTTCGTCGTCGTCTGAATCGTCGAAATCATCCTCGTTTTTGTTGTCGTCGTCGTTCGACTCTTTCATCTGAGAGTCGTCGTCGGATGATGAAAATGAAAATGAAAACGATGATGGTCTCGGTGCCGCCAATCCAATTCTCGAAAAATTTCTTCTTCTTCTCCCACAAAAACGCCTCCTCTGCGTCGTGCAAAGTAAACTCCTCTTCGAGAAAGAAGAAGAAGAAGAAGACGACATTTTCGAAGACGCGCATTTCACCGCTTTTTGCATTTCTTCTTTTTTGAGAGAGAGAGAGAGAGAGAGAGAGAGAGAGAGAGAGTAGGTAGGACGGCACTAAAATGTAAATGCAAAAAGGCAACAACTGACAGAAAACTGAAGCGAAACAAAAAGAAAAGAAAACAGAAAGAACGGGTGTATTTAGGGTTTGAAAAACCCGAGATTTTTCCTTAACTTTTGCCCCCTTATTATTTCTTCTCTCACAAAAATCATCGTCCCAAATTAGGGCGGTGGTTTTGTGTTGTTGGTGTCCGTCTCTCGTCGTCTAGAAGAAAGAAGAGATAAAGAGACGAAGACGAAGACGAAGAAGAACGAAAGCTTTGGGCGAGTGCAGAAACGAAAGATATATTTGACGACGACTCTGCAAAAAACACGATCAGGAAAAGTGAGAAGAGAGAGAAAAAACATCAGCGGTGTTGAAAATTCGTTCAAAAAGCTCCGCCCCTTTTCTTTTGCAAAAGTTTTTATAAGTTTTATTAGACTTGGGGCGGAAAAAACGTCAGAAGAGCACGACGACGCGTACTCAAAGCGCTCTTTTATTCACGACCTTTGTCCCCTCTCCTTTTACCTATTCGGAAAAACAAAATCAAAGAAGGGATTACAGACTTTTGAGTCGCGTTTAACTTTGGACGACTGCGTAAAAAGCGCGACGACACCCTTTGGAAAGAAAGACAAAACGCAAGGAAAGAGAGGGAGAATTTCGTTCAAAGAACAACTTAATAACCCGGTCGAGAAGTCCTTTTTTCGTCTCCCTCCCTAAGAGGAAGCTCGAATGCCGAGACAAAAGTCAGCGCCGAAACGATCCGGGATCGATCTCGAAAAGTTACTTCTCAACAAGGACGACGAGACGACGAATTTTACCCCTCTTCCGAGAAGAGGTGGAGAAGGAGGAGAAGTAAAAAAGATCAACCGCGAAGCCGTCGCGAAATTGTTTTTGAGAGCGGTAAAAAACAAGGAAGAAGAAGAGGAGGAGGAAAAAAATGCGACGAAACTTTCGCCAACGGTAATAACGAACTTTAACGATGATGTTCTCGACGACGACGACGACGAAAAGGCAGAGGACCGAAATACGAATAACGTCCTGCGGTTGGTGAAAACGTTGGAAAATTCTCACGAGGCGACGCGACGAGCGCTGGCGGAGGCGTTGGGCGTGGTCGCGGGGACGCAGCGGGAGCGCTTAGAGACAGAGGAAGAGAGGAGGGTGATTCTTGATGAGAACGACGACGACGACGACGACGACGACGAAAAGGAAGAGGATAAGGCGGGAGAGGTTTTCGGGAGGAGCACACACGGCGAAGGGGTAGAGGAGGACATCGCCGCGCTTCCATCGACCACTTTTGGCTCGGCGACGTATGCCGAACAACTCAAGCAGCAAGTACAACGACAACAAGAAAAGACGGAGCAGCACTTGCTGCGGGTACAAAAACAAATGCACGAACAACAGATACAGCAGCAGTATATGCAGCGGTTGCGGCAACAGCAGCAAGCGTACGGGGCTTTGAGCACGATCAACGACGATATTCCGTACGCGGCCGCGTTGGCGAGGCAGCAAGAGATTGTGCATCAGCAGTTACAATCGCAACAAGCGCAGTTCTTGCTGTTGCAGCAACAAGCGCAGCAACAGGCGATGTTGTCGAATCCGGAGTTGATGATGGCGAATAGCGCGCATCCGGGCGCTCGCATATATCCGTTCAACGCTGCCGCGCAGAAACCGCAAAAAGGGAAACGAGGGAGAAAGAAAATGCCGTACATTGATCCAGAAACCGGGTTAGAGCCGGTGTGTGCGTTTAGTCAAGACGGAACGTGCACGTTTGCCATCGGATGTGCGAAGAGAGGGAAGGAGGTGAAGTACAGCAAGTTGAATTTGAGAGTACCAAAGGTGGCGGGGAAGTACGTCGGGAAGCTTTGTTGTCAAACGTGTTATTATCGAGTTAAAGCGGCAAACTCGATGTGCGCATTTGTTGACGAAGGGTGCAGGTTTGCGGACAACTGTAAACGGAAAGATGTGCCGGTGAAGTACGCGAAATTGAGTTACAGGGTCCCGAAGAACCACGATTCGCACGCGGGCGAGCCGTGTTGCGAATCGTGTCATTACAAGATCAAAACGAGCGGGTTAAAGTGCGCGTTCACGCAAGACGATACGTGTGTGTACTACAAAAACTGCCTGAAACGCGGCGTGGAGAACATACAGTTCAACAAGTTGAAGTATTTAGTCCCGTCGACGCACCCGCTGTTCGCCGGGCAACGGTGTTGCGAACCGTGTCATTACCACTTGAAGACGAAAGGCGTACGATGCGCGTTTCACAAAGACGGAACCTGCTCGCAATTGAAACGAAAAGATTTATACGACGATGAGACAGAGCCTTTGGCGTATAAGGTCTTGTCGTATCGAGTTCCCGAAACGGTCCCTGAATTTGCCGGCGAACGCTGTTGCGATACGTGTTATCGACGGTGCAAAGCGATGGGACAAATGTGCGCGTTCGCCAAGGAAGGAACGTGCACGTTTGCAAAATCGTGTGAAAGAAAGAACATCCCTTTGGTGTACAAGCAGTTGAAGTATCGCGTGCCGAAGAAGAACGCGAAATATCCGGGCGAGCTGTGTTGCGAAGCGTGCCATTACAAGTGCAAAGCGCTAAACGAAAGGTGCGTGTTCTTTGACACCGGAGAGTGTCAGCACCTCGTGAACGCCGAGAAAAAAGGCGTCGAGGTGAACTACACGCAGTTGAAGTACCACGTTCCGAAAGGTAACCCGCAATACGCCAAATACGCTGGGAAAACATGCTGCGACGCGTGTTACGTGAAAATCCGCTCCATAGGGAAGGAGTGTGTATTCACCAAGGACGGGTTGTGCGCGTCTATCGACGGTAAACTGGCTTTTTTTACGACGCTACTGACCAGACGCGTGCCCGCGACGCACGGAAGGCTCGCGGGGGCGTTATGCTGCAAATCGTGTTTCGATAAGTGCAAAACGGGCGCAAAGCCTGGTTTTCGCGCGGACGAGTACCCCGTGCCGGATGTTGCAGAGGATGAGACGCAGATGGGTAAAAGAAAAGAGCCCGAGAAGACTGGCGGCGCGCCTTCGAACAACGGAGTCGAAGAAAATACGACGACCAAAACGCCACCGGCGACGACGGATTCGCCGAGTAAGAAAGCGAAGAAGGACACAAAAGCGAACGAAGACGACAACAACCAACAACCTCAGTGAATGAGGAGAAGGATAAAAGATAAAAGAAGAAGCTCTTCTCGCGAGAGAGAGTTTTTTAAAACATCCATGCACACACACATTTTTTTGAGACGAAGAAGAAGATATTTTCTTTCTCAACAACCTCCTCATAATTCTTTGCCACGTTCCTTCCTTTTTCTCTCTCTCTTTCTCTCTCTTTCTCGAACGGGTCATGCCGCGCACAGTCGAAGAAGAAGAAACAGAACCAGGTGATTTTGTCCACCAAAAGAAAAGGAACAAAAACGTCGCCTGTATCCGTGGAAACTCCGATTTCTGTTCCGATTGGAAACTCTTTTCACTCGAGTGTTTGGGGAAAGATTTGAAAAATGCGCAGTCGCTCTTGCTGACGGAGAAGCTCTTATCGCGAAACGCGGCGGAGTACACCGTGTGGTGGTTTCGCTTGCGATGCGTGAAATTTATGTTCCACGCGTTCGCCGGGAATGGGACGACGATTCAGACGAAGACGGGAGGAGAAGAAGATGTAAAAAATGAAAACCGATTCTTTGAGGCGACGAAAGGAAAGCTTTGGCGAAGCGACCGGGAAAGGAAGGAGAAGATTGAACGTTTAGTCGCGAGTGCGGAAGAAATGAATAGATTTAGAGAAGAGTTGATAGATTTAGGCGTGGATGAAACGCGTGTGGATGAAGCGAGAGAGTATTTCCGTAGCATCGATTCGCCGTTGATTTGGTACTCGGCGGAGACGCTCGCAAAGTTTCGAAGCGGCGCGTTGACGAGAAAGGTGTTGGAGAGGATGGAGGAGGAGAGGAGGAGCGACGAGGAAGCTGTTGAAGGGGAGTTCCCGACGACGTCGTTGTTCTGGCAACACGGGACTTATGAAGGCGGTTTAAAAGCTTTGACTGGTGCCAATTACCGACGAGATTACATCGAGCGCCTTCGCGAGTGTTGCGAAAAGGTGAGAGAAATTTTCCCTCGAACAAAGTACGACATTTTAGACGAAGAGTACGCGTTTGCCGAGGCGATGGCGTCGAGAAATCCAAAAAATTACCAGGTTTGGAACCACCTTCGTCAAATAGCAACCTTAGACGACCGACAATTTCGTATGGAAACCTCTCTCTTGGATCAACACAGCTATCGCCGACGGGCGTTTTTCTTTCAATCGAACGTGAATTGCGACGGACCATTCTTACATCATTTCAACGACCAAATGCGTTCCGGTGCGGCTATTCGTTCAAAATATTTCGTCGAAAATGTCATACTATTTGGCGACGACGGGTTGAAAAACATTCACGCGTGGACGCATTACGTTTGGATTGCGAAAAATATCGATCCAAACGTCTGGTTGGACGTGTTCTACGCAACCGAGATGTGCGTAAGGAAAGATCCGAGGAATAATTCCGCGTGGACGGCGCGAATGAACTACGCGAAGTTTATGATTGTTGACGAAAGAGAGAATGAGTCGAATACGATCAGCGGATGGAACAATTCGGAACATTTGAAATGGGCGGTGGGTAGAAAAGACGACGAGACGAGTACGAATTCGATTTTCAGCGACGCCTCGAGCATTGAAGAGAAAGGCGTCGAGATGATCACGCGAGAAACGAGCGAAGACCGTGCGATGGATGAATCAGGCGAAGGATCAGTAGATGTCGTCGAAGGTACTAGAAATATTTACGCGTGTATAGGTGCCGATTACAGCGTTTGGTGTACACCTGGACCTCGTTTTACTCCTGAACATTTTCTCGCGTACGATGCCGCGGTGATCATGGAAGACGTTCTTGGATTTGACTTGACTTCGTTCCACAATCTTGCAAAAGAAACGAGTAGGGAACAGTACGAAAACGTATTGCGAGGGTTTGGAGAGGATAACGTCTACGCGCCAGACTCGGAAGCAGCCATGAACTACGTCCTAGGTCTCTTCTCGCTCATGAAAAAAATGTCCCGACCTACCCTTCTCGCTTGCGAAGGCGAGTTGCGTCGAGCGTTCCTAGAAGAATCCGAGAAGAAAATCCATCAAATGAACGCGCTCACTAAACGCGATTACGAGGCAAAAATAGCGTCAAGCGAAAGCCGGAACGACTTTACCAATCCTAGAGCAGACACCGAAGCGGCGCAGTTCGAACGAGAACTGAACGCATTTAGACGATTGAAAGTGAGCGCGAAACTGAGCGCCGCGCAAGTCAAAGCCTTTCGACTCGAAAAAGAAAAAGACGAGGAACTCCCAAGCGCGACAAATCCGTCCTCGACGACCTTGACACCAGAAATGACGACGAGTTTGAACGCAAACGAATCGCCCGTAAACGCGTTGAAGTCGCTCAGGCGATGTCTCGTCACCGACCCGGTCCGATCGAACTTTTACAGAAACCACTTCGTGTTGCGCAGATGAGCAAAATTTTCGTATGCATGTTCAATTAAGTGCAATGCATCGAGAAAAGGAAAGAAAACCTGTAAATACGTACTTCTTATTTTCTAAAACTACTGACAACATCAAAGCGCAAATCTAAACAATTAATCTAATTTCATCACATATCGGACATCACGAGCCGTCGTTACCTCCAGCGTTCTTGTTGACTAAATAAATCCCGCCGAGCGTCACTGCGGCGCCGACGAGTTGTTGCGCGTCCAACGTTTCGCCGAGCGCGAAATAGCCGCCGACGACGGCAAAAACGGGCGTTAAGAACGTTAAACTAGACAATTTCGTCAAGTTTCCAGAACTGGCGAAGTAGAAGAACAGGGAGTACGCCAACGCGCCGCCAAACACGGAGGCGTAGAGCAAATTCGCGCCGTCCGCGATACCTAAAGCACCCCCCCCGTCGCCGAAGATGTTTTCGTACACGTCCCGTTCAGAGACGAGCGAATATATCAACAGAGGAATGCCGCCGAGAAACATGTGTAACCCAGTCGCCATGACTGGATCGACGTATTTAACGACCCAGCGAACCATGACGGTTCCAACTGCCATGCTTTGTGCTGCGAGAAGCATCCAAAACTCTCCAGAGTCAAACGGGTGCGCCGCGAACGACTGTAAAAAAGTGCTCGCGCTTCCCCCATCCGCGCCACCGCCGCTACTACTCTTACTCATGAACCCAGCTAAAGTCTCGCTCGGTATCTCCAACAGCGACAAACCAACCACGCCTAACGCTAACCCACCAATACCAGCCGCACCTAACGTCTCGCCAAAGAAAATCGACGCCAAAATTGCCACGGTCAGCGGCTGCGAATCGATGATGACCGATCCCAACCCGGCGCTCGTCTTCGCCAACCCTTCCGCTAAACACCCTTGAAACATAGCCCCATCGACTAACGCGAACAACGACACCGCCAACCACCCTTTCGCATTCTTCGGAAACTTTCTATTCTTTGACACGGCCCACAAAATGAGAATCAAACCGGCTGGAATCAACCTCACCGTCGCGACAAACATCGGCGAAGTGAGCGGCAGCACCTCCTTCATCGAGACCATGCTCGTCCCCCAGAGAAAGAACGGCGCGACGTAAAACAACGCCGGAAATTCTTGCTTCTGCTTCCCACTCTTCGCAGCAGCGGCGGCGACAACGCCCTCTTCCACCTCCACCTCTCTCGTCGTCGACGACAACAACAACAGTTCTTCTTCTTCTTCTTCAATCGGACACTCCGCGTCGATCCCGACGCCGACGCACGACTCGTCCCGAGACGTCGAGTCGACGCCGCCTTTCGCCATCGTCGTTCGCTTTTTCTTCCGCTTTTCAACCGTTGAATTCGCAACGAACCGAGTATCTCCTTCTTCTCCTTCTCCTTTATTACACTGAACAGGAACGGGAGAAACGACGCGACCATCCATGTCGTCGTCACATTCCGCGATGATCGGTATTTCGCACTCCACGTTCATCCCAACGCCGACGCATTCTTCACCAAAATCTGCCGACGAAGAAATCGTCGCGCTTTCAAAGTCAGATTGTCCATTTTCCTTGTTGGCGGCACGTAAAGGAGGCACACAAAGACTCGACCCCGCGTTCTTTTTCACCCCTCTCCTCCAAATCGCCTTTTCGCGTCTTCTTCTTCCTTCGTCGTTTCCGTCGTCTCGGGAAACACCGGAGAAGGACGCTTCCCCGGAGTACACTTTCAAAGCGTTCTCGAGAAGAAGACGTTTCGAAGACGTCCTCTTAAAAGCATTCGTCGCGCGAAAAGAAGAAGACGAAAAAGACAAAGACGCGCGCGGTCCTCCTCGTCGTCGTCTTTTCGAGAACGAGGAAGTCCTCGTGCTTCCTTTTACCGCGTTGTTCGACGATGGTGATTTTTGCGCGAGCATTCGAATGGAAATTCTGAAGAAACTCATCGCCACTTTTCGTGCGCGTACACGAGACTTAAGAGAGACTTACATACTACGATGATGATGATGATGATGTCGAGCAGCGGCGCATCGTTTTCCACGCCAACGATTCTTCGCGCGAGGAGGAACACTACTTTGAAACACGGACGTTTTTTGGCGTCTTCTTCTTCGTCGTCTTCGTCGTCGTCGTCGGGGACGCATCGGACTAAGCGGATGCGTCGCACGTCATCGTCAGCGAAATCAGCGGCGAAGGCGGACGAGGAGAAAAACACCGAGACGACGAGTGCGAGTACTACTACGACGACGAGTAAAAGTAAGAGAAATGAACGAGACGCACCTTTAACAACGGTGGCCATCTCCGGCGCGACCGGGTTCGTCGGCAGAAAGTTGACGGAAAAATTGTTAAACGAAGGCACCAAGGTGCGAGTGTTAACCAACAAGAGCAACAAAGTACGGGCGAGACTGGCGCTCGGTCTGAAATCCGCGTTCAATCCAAACGTCTCCGTATACAAATGGGAAACGATTACTGGGAAGTTAGAGTGGACGGAAGCGATTCGAGGGTGCGATGGCGTGGTGAATTTAGCAGGCGCTCCCGTGGCGACGCGATGGGATAAAAAGTATAAAGAGACGCTCGTCAACAGCCGATTGGGGTGCACGAAGAGAATCGCAGACGCGATTAACAAGTTGCCGGAAAAAGAGAGACCGAGTTTAGTGAGCGCGTCTGCGGTTGGGTATTACGGGACGACGAGGAAGGACGAGGCGTGGACGGAAGCGAGAGGACCAGGCGGGGACTTTTTGGCGAGTTTGTGCGAGAAGTGGGAGAAGGCGGCGAACAAGGCGAAGACGAACGTGACCGTGGTGAGAACCGGAGTGGTGTTGGAGAAAGGAGGAGGTGCGTTGGGGAAAATCTTACCTTTGTTCTATTTGTATTCCGGAGGTCCAGTCGGGAGTGGCACGCAATGGGTGAGTTGGATTCATAGGGAGGATTTAGTGGATATCATGATTATGGCGTTGAAGAATCCGAAGAAATTCAAAGGCGTGGTCAACGGCGTCGCTCCCGAACCGACGACGATGAACGGTCTGTGTGAAGCGATCGCGAAAGCGACAAACAGACCGAACTGGTTGCCAGCTCCGGGGTTGGCGGTGAGGGTATTGTTAGGCGAAGGGGCGACGGTGGTTTTGGACGGGCAAAAAGTGGTTCCGGAGAAGACGATGGAGAAAGGGTACCAGTTCAAGTATTCTGACGTGAACAGCGCGCTCGACGCAATCGTGAATGGACCGTAATAATCCTTTCGTTAGTAAATGCTATTCTGCTCTATACTTTTACTACACAAAACTATGCCGCTAAAAAAATGTGGTTTTCGCGCCGCGTTTGTTCTTCTTTCCTAACCGAGCTTCTCGTTCAATAAACGCATTGCTTTTTCTTCTATGTTTTCTTCTTCCTCGTCGTCTGAGTTTGTTCTTCTGCCCATGCCGGCGTGTGCGGCATCTGAACGCTTAACAGACTTAAACGCGCGCGCATCGAACGGTTTCTCGTCCTCCTCATCGTCATCACTCCGACCACCGAAACCATCTTCATCGTCGTCGTCGTCGTCATCTGAACCAGACGAGCCGCCGACATCCAAGAAAGCTCTCGTCTCTTCTTTGCCGACATCCTTCACTTTACGCTTGGCCCGCATCTCTCGCAATCGTGCTTTTTCGCGTCCACGATCGGCGTAATCGGCGGTCTTTCGCTCTTCCGCTACCTTTTTCATGCGCATCTTGACCGCCTCGCGCAAAGCATCGTCGTTCGCCGCCGTGCTCTTGGCAAAGAATTTAGCGTCTTCGCCCAACGCTTCGAGCGGTTTCGAGGCGGTGCCGTCCTCTTTGAACACGATGCGTTTTTCTGAGCCAGCTACGGAAGCTATGGAACCTGATTTACCAATACGGAGTTTCCCTTTCAATGCTTTTTGGCGAATCTTTTCACTCTCTGCGTTTGCCGCGATCGCTAATTCTTTCTCCTCTTCCTCGGCGTCGTCGGCCAACGCGTGGTCTTTGCGTCGGACTTGTAAAAAGTCATCTTCGATGTTGGCGTCGTCGTCGTCGTCGTCCGAGTCGCCCCCAGCCTTTAATTTGAATCGACCCCCGCCGGTACGCTTGAGAACGCCCGCTGAGGTTTTCATGCGCTCGTCCGAGTCTGAATCTGATGAATTGTCTTCTTCCTCTGATTCAGACGACGAAGAGGAGGAAGCGTCATCTTCTTCACCTCCCGAAGAATCCATCTCCTCCTCCTCCTCCTCCTCCTCATCGTCCGAGCGCTCAGAAGAAATTTCCGAGTCGTCGTCGTTGTCGTCGTCGTCTGAAAGTTCTCTACTTTTCTTAGCTTCTTTGTTACCATTTTTGTCATCGTTCGCTTTATTCTTCTCCTTCTTGGTGCTCGCCGCGTTCAAAAACTTTACCTTTGGCGCGTTCGGTAACCCGAAACTCTGCGACAGCGCCTCTACGTCAATCTCGGAAACGTCAAACACGTCTTTATTCTTCTGTAAAAACACCGAGCGCAGGTAACACACCAACGCTCTTTGCGATAAATACTTCAAATCGTTATCTTTTGACAACAACCCTTGGACGCTCGAACTTATACCTTTCACTCTCGATTTTGGGTTCATCTTGATAGATTTAATTGGGATTTTTGCTTGCTCCAACAATTCTGGAAACGTTGTCGCTTCTTTGCCTTCGTTCAACAAGATCAAAGCCTTACCACTCGCGGTGTACCTAGCCGTCCTTCCAACTCTGTGAATGTACGTCTGCACGTCTTCCGGGCAATCGCATTGGATGACCCAATCCACCGCCGGGAAATCCAACCCTCTCGACGCCACGTCTGTGGCAAATAAAACCGTCTCTCTCGCGTTACAAAACTGATAAAACACGTGCTCGCGTCTCGTTTGTTTCATTCTTCCGTGAATGCACGCCAACGGGATCCCTGGTCGCATTCGTCGAAAAATTTCGTGGATAAACTTCACCTGTTTACACGAGGAGAAAAACACCAAAATTTTCTGCGTAGGGTGCGACTTCACAAACGCCCACAACGTTTCAATCTTCTTCTCCACTTTACAAGTCGTATACATCTGTTGCAACTTTGGCGGCGTCGCATTCACCGATTCTGCGTGCACGCTCAAAAATTCTGGATCTTTCAACGATAACCGCGCTAAATCGCTCACTTTTTTCGTCTGCGTCGCGCTAAACAACAACGTCTGCCTCGTTTTCGGCAAATTCGCCAACACCGCGTCTAAAGTCTCCTTAAAACCTAAGTCCAATATCCTATCCGCCTCGTCTAAAACCAACACTTGCAATCCTGTGCAATCAAACATCGGCGTCTCGTCCATGTGTTGCAACAATCTCCCGGGAGTACAACACAACAAATTCATCGCGTTGACCGCGTTCCTTTCCTTCTCCAAATCCTTTCCGCCGATGAGTAAAGCTACGCTAAACGTATGATTCCCCCCAACCTTCACAATCTCCTGGAATATCTGCATCGCCAACTCTCTCGTCGGACTGATAAATATCGCTCCAACGCCATCGTCCTTCCCCCATTTCATCCTATACAATCTCTCTAAACTCGGCACGACGTACGAAAGCGTCTTCCCGCTCCCCGTCTTCGCCGCGCCCAACACGTCTCGCCCGCTCATCGCGTGTGGGATCGTCGCCCTCTGTATCGCCGTCATCTCTTTATACTTGCATTCTCTCAACGCTTTTTGCGTTTCCGGGGAGAGTGGGAGATGTGTAAATTTCCGTACCCCGGTTAAGGAATGCGAGGTGTTTTTGTCCGAGGATTTTCGTGGTGGAATTGCCAAGGGGTTGGAACCGGATTCTGGTTTCGTTTCCTATCGTTTTTATTAATGAGAGTGAGAGAGAGAGAGAACGAAAGTGAGCACACAAAGAAAGAGCGTTTCGTGCGGTGCTTTTATTCTCGTTCACGTCGTCGTCGTTGTCACAAACGCGAGCGCAGTAACGCGCGAATACCGAAAGAGAGATTTCCCCGTTTTTGGCGGCTCAAAAATGCGCCACAAAACGACAACAACATTAGTAAAGTTTTCTCACCTCAATGCACCTCTCCAACGCCCGTATCGTTTGGTCTTGCATCGCTAACTTTCCCAGAGGACGCTTTACTCTGCCTTCGCTCTGAGTACGCGTCGTCTTCTTCTTTTTTCGGTCGTTGTTTTGCGTCATGACGATGATGATTTTGCAAAGGAAAAAATGAGGAAAAAGAGCAAAAGGAGGAGAGAAAAGGATGACACTTTAGATGAATACAACAACGCTGGAATCTGATTACACGTCTCCTTCTTCCTCTTTGTCTTCTCCTTCTCCTTCTTCTTCCGAAATTGCTGTTTCTGTTGATATTCTTTCTACTTCTTCTGTCGTTTGAAACGAATCGGCAATTCTGTGCCCGTCGTACGGCAAATGAATGCCGACGTCTTGCGGAACGCACGTTTCGTGCAACGCTCTGCGGTAGCGGTACCGAATTTTTAAGTGCTTCTTTTCCAGCGGGTCGACGTCGCAGAAACCCAAAAGAGAGGAGTACGAGACGCCGTCGTGGAGTTCGAGTTGCGAGCGTTCGACCATGTGGCGTAAGGCTACGGTGACGTCGATCCAAGAGTCGTCGTCTCGGAGGATGTCGCTGTGTTGTCGTCCTCGTTCGCTAGATTTTGGTTTCGTTTTCTTCTTCCTTTCGTCGTCGTCGTTTTTTCGATCATCTTTTTCTTTTTCTTCGTCCGGAAAGGTCATCGATCTTTTCGTCACGTCGCACTCGACGTTTTCAAACGAGCCGTACACGGCTTTTTCAATGTCCAATCCGCCTATTTCTCGCTCGAACACTCTCTTCTCTTCCGCCGATTTTGCGACGAGCTCGCGTTGCGCCAACGCGTCTTTGCGGTTTTCCTCGATTTCAGACGCGTATCGCAAACGCATTTGTTTCTTTTCGAACCGTTTTTTACGTCTCAATAAAGGGAGAATGAACACGTTTCTTAAGACGCCAATGACGGCGTTCGGGATGGTTAGGCACAAAATCGCCGTTCGTCTCGTTAAATACGGCAAACCCGGGGCGAGTAAAATAGGAAACTCAAACTGTTGATTCCTTTGGCGATATTTGATTTTCAAGACGCACCCTTCGACGCCGACGCAGACGCCCCACCCGATGCTCGTTTCGCCGTCGTCGCTCAACGTGGCGTTCGTTCCGTTTTCAATTTCAATACCCATCGTTCCAAACTTGAACGAATATTTCTTAATTTTGTTCGTTTGTGTATGTTCCGCCAACGCGCTGTTCGGGTAATGCCGCCTCGCGTTCGCCGAAGACCCGTCGACGACTTTTCTCTGATACGACCCAGTCAAGCCGAAATTCTGCACACCCGCGCTTAAATCCAACTTCCACGCGCCATTTTCACCGGCTTTACCTCTGCACCCGGTCGTGATACCCGGTATCGGTCCTACGTTCCAATCGATGTTACCAACCGCGTGGTGCGTCAACTGTCTTTTCAAACCGACGGACAAACCTACGCCAGTGCCAACGTCCTCTGTTTCCTCCCCCGCGGACGACCCTCCGACGCCGACAAAGTCGTATTTGCACGTCATCGTCCCAGTCGTCCTATTCGTCAATTTCTGCTCCAAAGTCATCTCCATCCCACCGTTCCTTTGCGAGGGCATTTGCATGTGCCAATCCGCGCTCGTCCACAACCCCAACTGTTTCCTCGCGCCCACTAACAACACTCCGGCGCCTCTCCCATCCGCGTTCGCCATCGCTTGCGCTTGACAATACACGTCCAAACTCTCCGACACAGTCGCACTCATCGACGTGCTCACGCTCCCTTGCAAAAAATCCAACCCCAAATCTTCCACGTGGAAATCCCCCAGCGCTTTCTCCACCGCTCTCAGCGCTTGTCTCTGTTTCTCCTCGCCTTCTTTCCCTTCCACCGCGCCGACGCCGCCGTCCCCCAACACCCGTTTCAATCGTTCCCTCACGGACTTCCCGCCTCGCGCTAACCTTCTCGACGCTCTCAGTCTTTCATCTAGCGCGTGTGCAAAACTGAATTTAAACTCGTACCCGCTCGATTGTTGGTGTTTCCTTTCCGCGCGCTCTCTCGCTTTTTGTCGTTCGAAATACTCGAATTCCTTTCGCATTTCCTCCGTCGTTTTCCGTTTCGAGTAAGTCATGATTTCCTTGCTCTGCGTCGAGTCATCAACTCCTACGTGGCCGTAAATGTCGTACACTTTCCGTTTCTCCTCGTCGTGTAAGATTTGGTACGCTTCGTGTAGTAACGCGAAGGATTTCTTTGCCGCGTGGTTGGTATTCGATACAGCTTTATCCGGGTGGACTTTTTGCGCGAGAAGTTTGTATTTCCGTTTGACGTCTTCCGTGGTGCAATCTCTCGGGAGGTTGAGGACGGCGTAGTAGTCTTTTTTTTGTGAACTTCTCGCATCGTTTTCGTCCATGATTGTTCGGTGCTTTGTCTGTGGTGGTTTTGCTCTCTTCTTCTTCTTCGTACTCTCTGACGCTCGCTCGTGAGAGCGGATGTGTATGTTTACGAATTAAATCTTTGCGTGTAAAGTTATGCCGTTTTTTCCCTTTGAAATGTCTCACAAAAAGCGACGCGAGAGCACAAAGACCCCCGGCGAAGAGATAACGGGTTTTCTTTTCTTCGAAACCACCCGGAAGAACTCCGCTTTTTTACGATACATACATATATATTGCGTGTATTTAGTACAGCAAAAGCCCGCATTTATTCCTCGTTGCCAACGTGAACGTCGTCATCATTTGTATCGTCGTCGTCGTCGTCATCGAACGTACGGAAAAAAGATACACACATCGAGAGAATGAATCGAGTGAAACGTTTCGACGAGTGGATCGCCTCGCGGCCGATTTTAATCGCCTCGGTGACTTTTACGATAGGGATAACGCTCACAGCGATCGCTTTTTTAGTGACCGGGATACGCGTGAGCACGGAAGGTACGTTGAGTATACGTGCGAGAAGCGCGTTTGTTTCTTTGAGTAGACTCCCCTATTTTTATTTATGCTGACCTTTTTTACTCTTTTTCTCCTCTTTTTTCACAGGATGGAACGTGCGAGGGACTTTAATCTCGAACAGATACATACAGTTTGAAACGTTCGTGGAATCGGGGAGTTGCGACGACGGCGCGTGTTACGTGAACCCGTACAGACTCAACGCGAACGCTCTGTCTGCTCCAAAAACCAACTCCTCTCGTCGGCTTCTTCGCAGGACCGTTTTAGAGTTTCCGACGCATCCTCTGTGCGAGGATTTATCGTATCACGGAGATGTTATGTACCCGAATTTAGATGTAGTGTTCATGGCGAACGACGAAGGGGTGGATTTATTTACCGCGCAGGCATTTCGGAAGATGTGCGAAGTAGAGGAGAACATCATGGGACAAACGAATTGGAACAACTATTGCAGAGGAGGAGCAGCGCCGAACCAAGTGGAAAACTGTTATTTGAGCGATTCGTCGTTGGAAAATCAAGCGCCTTTGTATTACACGAAAACGATGGTAGACGACAGCGGGACGCAAATGTACGCGAGGGGATGTTATAACGCGAATTCGTACCCTCAAATGGTAAAACACGTTTTGTCGTTGAGTTCGTGCGAAGAGATTGAAACGAATACCGTATCGGGGACAGTCATCGCGAATTTAAAAACGGCGGTTTTGGCGTGCGTGGACGTTTTAGCGACGGATAGTAACGGTGTTTGCGCGACATTGACGTCGACAGATTTGGGAATACCTGGTGCGGAAGATGCTGTGGACGCGGTGACGTTTGAGCCGCGCGAGTATTACATCAGCGCGTTTCTAAACGGGAAGTTTTCCAGCGATTTCCCAAATTTAGTCACCACGAGGAGCTATTTACCCATGGATTGGTCGAAAAGTTCGATGGAAAACGCGATGAAATACTTGGTCAATTTAGGCGATAAGAAGAACGTTTTGGAAGTCTCCAACGATTTGTTCTACACAATTTACGGGTCGCAAAACGATTTATACGACTACGTCACAGACATTGAGTTGTATAGAGATATGCTGTTAGCTTCGGGAGCAGTTATTATCATCTTGGTAATGATTATTTGCCACACCGGCTCGTTATTTCTAACGTTAGCCGCGGTGTCGCAAATCGTGTTGAGCTTCCCGGTGGCGACGTTCTTCCTAAACACAGTTTTGAGGATCAAATTCTTCCCGTTTCTGAATTTCATCGGTTTGTTTGTCATCTGCGGCATCGGTGCGGACGATTGTTTCGTCTTTCTCTCGAAATGGGATCAAGCGAAGGCGCGACTACCGCCAAAATCGCCGGCGAAGGATGTCAGCAAAATGTGTTACTGGGACGCCACGTATTCCATGTTTCTCACTTCGACGACCACTGCCTGTGCATTTTTCAGTACCGCTGGGTCGTTGATTCCTCCGGTGCGCGTGTTTGCAATTTTTATGGGATGCATGGTGGTTTTCGATTATATTTTTGACGTGACCATATTCGCCGCTGCGGTGGCATGGCAACACGACAAGAAGATTGAGTTGAAAAAAAGGCGATACGAGGAGGGCAGTAAATGGGCCGGGTGGATGCTTTCGATATTTTTTGAAATGCCTAAAATAATAAGACGACCGCAGTGCGTGAAACCAGATTTAGACGACGATACGAAAGATGATGATGAGGAACGACAAGAACAAAAATCACCAAACGAGAATGGTGGTATCAGAGGTAACAAGAGCAGATTAATTAGTGAGAACGTCTCTAGAGAGCTCGTATTCCCGGTCGTGTACAAACTCAGATACGTGCTCGTCATTGCCGCCATCGCGTTAGGATGCGCCTCGTCCTACGGCGGGTCCAAATTATCGTTACCGACGGACTCTTCGGTCGAGTTACTCCCAGATGAACACGTTTTGACGAAATACTCGCGAGTTATGCGTTCTTCATTCAAATCCGCCACCGAATCGCAAATAGAAGTGGACGTCGTTTTCGGTTTGCAAGCGAAAGACGACGGCGACTACAACGATCCATCCTCGGTGCCGAATTTTGCCATCGATACGACTTTTGACATGTCCGCGCCAGAGGCGCAAACATGGTTGTACAACTTTTGTCAAAAAGGCAAGGCGATTGCGTACGGGAACGAGTCGAGGTGTTGGATGGATACGTTTGTGTCGTGGTTAGAAGATATGGACGCGGCTTGGGCGTCCGAAAACGACGATTCCCGATATCGCAACACGGGAGGTGGAACTGATCAATGTATCAATGATTCATCGTGCGATTTTAATTCCCAATATGCATCTGGCGTGTGGGCCTGGAAAGACAATTGCGCGCAGAGAAAAACACTGCCGATACCGCAGGAAAATTTCATAGGATGCATTTATGGATGGACCATGGACTGGAGTTCGAGCTACAACGGGGGCACGTATTATTTGAAAAACAACAAGAAAATGATCGATTCGTTGTACAACGAGAGATACGACAGTTCCGGCACAACACTTCTGGAATCCTACGATTCTGTGAAAATGCTTCTCACAGTCGTTTCGTTTTCGCTCGATATTGGATGGAACGAAGAAACGTCGTTATTAAAAAAACGATGGCAAACGTGGGAATCCTTCATTTACGAGGAACTCAAAACGGCCCCGGCTGGAGTTAAAAACGGATGGCAAACCGACCGAGGCGCCTGGCGATGGTTCGATACCGTCGAGAATATGAACGACAACTTTCGCGAAGCGACGTTGATGTGTCTAGGTATCGCCCTCGGCATCGCGTTGATCTCCACCGCGAACATTGTTGTCACTATACTCACCATCTTCTCCATCGGCACCATCCTCGCCTCGACCATTTCCGTCGTCGTTTCCTTAGGCTGGACGCTCGGATTCCTCGAAGGGATTTGCCTCTGCATCCTCATCGGTTTATCCGTCGATTTTGTCATCCACATGGGCCACGCCTATTGCGCCGCCGCCGAACGAGGCGTCCACACCCGAGTCGACCGCACGCGAGAAGCTTTCGCTCGCATGGCTTTCCCCATCGCCTCCGCCGCGTTCACCACCTTCGCCTCCGCCTGCGTCCTCTTCTTCTGCACCATCACATTCTTCCAAAAATTCGGTACCATCGTCATGATTTCCATGGTTTGCGCGTTGTGCGTCTCGTTGGCGTTTTACGTCGCCTTATTGTCGGTGTTAGGCCCGGAAGGGAGCTTCGGGAACATCCGAGACTTTAAGAATATGTGTTCGTGCAAACCGACAAAGTCGTCTGGGCCAAACTCCTCCTCGCGACCAGGAAACCAAGAAGAACAAGAACAAGAACAACTAGAGAGATAATGATTGTATTTATTAGAACCCACCCGCTGCTAAACGATATGCGACCGCATCCGCTCCGCCCTTCGCCCCGCTCTAAAAATTACCTACTTTGATGAAAGAACTCCAAACTCCACACAAACTTCGTTTGAAAGTAGAAGCGGAGAGACTCATGTCGAGCGATAAAACTGCTTCGAAGAACACGTCGTCCTTTACCGGAGGAGGAAAAGGAAAAGGAGGAGGAGGAAAGCCTTCGAGTGATACTAAAAGTATGCCTCCAATCATCCACAAAAACATCATCGTTCTAGACAACGGCGGCGATACGATTAAAATCGGATTCGCGGGCCAACGTTCCCCGACGGCGTTGGTCCCGAACTGCGCGTGCCGCCCGCAAGGCACGAAAGCGACGATTATAGGTGTCGACTCGAAAGACATTCCAGATATTAACGGTCTCATCGTTCGACGACCGATCGATAGAGGGTATTTGACCAATTCGCAGTTGCAGAAAGATATTTGGGCGCATTGCATACACGAGGTGTTGAAAGTTTCGGAGACGGAGGTGAAAAAATGTTGGCTCGTCATGACGGAACCACCGATGAATTTTAGCACGTCGAGACAGGAAATGGATAGGATCGTGTTGGAGGAGTTTGGGTTTGAAGGCGTGGTGTTCGTATCCGGAGCGTTGTGCGCGATGAAGGCGCATTTGTGGCAGACGAAAGACGAGGATTTGGAGAACGGGGATGACGATGATGAGGAAAAGAACGAGAACGCGATGATGGAGATAGACGATGTCACAGATAAAGAGTATATGGGCTTTAACAAAGCGCCTCCGAGAGTACGCGCTTCGAAGAAGCAAAGAATCAAATGGGCTCGAGAAGCTATGACTGGATGCGTCCTCGACGTCGGGTTCTCCTTCGCGCACGCGTCGCCGGTTTTCGACGGGCGAGTCGCCGACCATCACGTAAAACGATTGAATTTAGGCGGACGCGCGTTGACGAATTATCTCAAAGAGTTAATCTCGTATCGACAATGGAACGTAATGGATGAATTCGCGTTAATCGAGGACGTCAAATTGAAATCGGTGTATTGTCAAGAAAACGGCGACATTTACGAAGCGTTGAAAGAGGCGAAAAAGAAGATTCGCGAAAACAAAATCGCTATTAAGTACGTCCTCCCAGACGGCGTGAACACGCTCAGAGGTTTCCTCGCCGATTCTGTCTTGGCGAACGACGGCGACGACGCCTCGTCTTCCGAATCCGAAATCAACGAAGACGACGATTTACAAACCCGAAGAAGAAAATTAAAGAAACAAAAAGAGAAAGCGGCGAAAGGTGCGGGAAGTATGGAACTCGCCCCGGACGCCCAATCGTTAGTATTAGTCAACGAACGGTTCATGGTTCCAGAAATCCTCTTCCACCCGTCTGATATCGGCTTAAATCAGTGCGGCATCGCCGAACTCGTCGCTCAAAGCGTCCACCACGACGAAGCGAACGACTCTTTACGCGACCAAACCGTGGAAGCGCTGATGTGGCTCAACGTCATCGTCACCGGCGGCTGCGCAAAAATCCCAGGCTTAGTCGAACGTCTCGCCAGAGAAATCCGCCAATTCGCGCCCGCCATCTACCCGGTCTCCGTCCGCGCGCTCGACGACCCGATTTCCGACGTCTTCCTCGGTCTCTCTTTACTCTCCTCCACGGACGACGACCACAGGCCGCTCCGGGACCCTATTCAAACCTTCTGCCTCAAACACGGCACGAAAAGGGACGAATATTGCGTTAAAAAGAATAACAATAGTAATACGTATAGAAACGAACGAATCGAGCAGTACGACCGGTTCGAGAGTACCCCGTTAGGGAGGGTTAAGGATATGCATCACGCTTCGTCCGAAAAGACGTGACGTGATATGTACACGCATAACCGCAAAAGTAGACAAAAAAAACGAGTTGTACGTGTAGCTCTCCGGGACACCCCCGTGGGGAAAAGAACTGCATCGGGCACTCGCTGTATCAATTGTCTCGTTTAAAGAACGTTTCGTGACAAAATGATCTTCCTACACTTATTCGCGCGTCTTCGATGTGGCGTTTTTTTTACCTCGAGGTCTTTTCAAATTCAAAACATCTGTTCTTCTTTTCCCTCATAATATCTCTCGCATTCTCTGCACTACGAACGCTTAAATACGACGTAAACATGGAGGAAAAAGAAGAAAAAGAAAAAGAAGAGGAAAAAGGAGAGGAAAAGGATGAGCGCAACAGTAATAATCGCATCTCTTCTCCGCACGTGGTCGTCGCGCGACATCCGGATGATTTTAACGATGATGATTGTGATGATGATGCAGTCGGGGAAGAATTTGAAAAGATGCGGACGATCTCTTCTCCCTCTTCTCCGCGAAAGACAAAGACGAAGAAGAACAACCCCGACGATGTGAGCGATACGTGCGACGATGAGATTCGTGTTCTCGCGATTTTGGCGGAAAAAAAACGGTACAAGTGGGCGAAAGTGAAAGGCTCGCCGTTTTGGCCGTGCCAAGAAGTGGACGTCCTTCGGTGTAAAGGAAACGTGCCGGAATTCGTGCGAGAGAAAGTGGATGGATTTTTAGAAGCGAAGGGCGTGAAATTGATTCAGTTTTTCGGGACGAACGAGTACATGTGGTATTTAGAGAAGTCGGACGAGAACGCTTCTTCTGGTCCTCCTCCTCGCAGTGGGAGCATGTTTCGAAGAGTGGATGTGGAGTCCTTTCGAGACGGGTGCGAGAAAGGGTACGATAAGAAAATGAAACCGGTCGGGTTGAAGAAAGCGGTGAAGGAGATGTGGGAGTGTTTGAGAAGCGGGGAGGATCCGTCGGATGTGAAAAGAGGGGGGTTACAATGGCACACGAAGAAGATCGCGGTGGTGGAAGAACCGGAGGAGGAGGAGGAGGAAGAAAAAAAGGCGAAGAAGACGGAAAAGAAGAAAGCGTCTTCGACGGGGAAGAGGAAGAAAGCGGAGGCGAAGAAGACTTCCGCCGCTGAAGAGAAAGAGATGAAAAAAGCAAAGAAGATTTCCGAAGAAGTGAAGAGGAGGGAGGAAAAGACAGCGGCGGCGGCGGCGGCGAAGATGGAACTCGACGCGCGAAAAGAACAGGAAAGGAAAAGGAACGAACCGGCTACTTTAGAAACGCTGTTCGACGACGAAGGCATCGAAGAGAAACCGTTTCAGTTATCGTTCGACGTGATGAGCGCGAGAGATCCGCCGCCGTTTGAACGGTTACGAAGGAACCGGTGGATGTGTCGTCAAGCGCCGAAACAGGTGCATTCGAGCGAGGCGGTGGCGTGTTACTGTCAACCGATACCGCATTCGATAAAAGAAGAAATGATGGCGAACGTCACGACTGAGCGGGCGATGAAGATGGCGTCGACAGCATCAGCTGCCGAAGTAGAACAACAATTTATTGAAGAGAACGGCCCGGCCACGCCGCCAGAAACTCTCGAAGATCCTCTAAATAATAATAATAATAATAACAACAACAACAACAACGAAGAGAAAGGGAAAAAATCGCTGACATCGAAGCTATTGCCAAAACTCCGTCTCGGATGTGGTCACGACTGCGTCAACCGCGAAACGCGATACACGTGCGACACCAGAGTGTGTCCGTGTGGCGATGACTGCTCCAACCGACCGTTTCAACACCTCCCTCAACCAAAAGTGAAAGTTCAACTGACGGAAAATCGCGGCTATGGATTGTTCTTACAACAAGATGTCTTTGAGGGTGACTTTATCGTCGAATACATGGGCGAAATCGTCGACGAAGAGGAATGTACCCGACGTTTGTTGGCGTGCAAAGGCAAAAACGAACCGAACTTTTACCTCATGGAAATCACCCCGTCACAAATCATCGACGCTCGATTTTGTGGCAACAACGCTCGATTTATCAATTCGAGCTGCCATCCAAATTGCGAGACGCAGCGGTGGGTAGACGCGTCCACGAACGAAACCAGAGTTGGTATTTTCGCCACCGAGGACATCAAATCCGGCACGGAGCTGACTTACGACTACAACTTTGCGCACTTTGGCGGCGAAGGCACGACATCGTTTACCTGCTTCTGCGGGCACCCGATGTGTAAAGGCACTTTAGATGCCAACCCAGAACGCATGCGAAGGTTCATGGACAGAGTCACGGTTACGATGAAAAATGGCGACGTGAAAACTGGAACGGTTTTAGAATACACGGTGAACAAAAAATACAAACTGTTGCTCGACGACGAGCAGGACGTGAAAGTGTGGTCAAAGTCGAAGAAATCCGAGGAAGAAAAAGCCGAGTCGGCGTTGAAAAAGACGAAGAATCGAAAGTACATCACGGTGAACTTGGACAACGGCGATTTCGCGAGCAAGAAAGGCGGCAAGAAGGACGCGAAACTCGCGTGCGTCTGGTTGACCAACAGAACGAACTTCACCGAGAGCAAAGTAAAAAAGAAGAAGGTGGACGAGAAAAAGAAGAGCGCGACGACGACAAAGAAAAAAGCGGGGAAGAGGAAGCGACCCCGGGCGGCGACGAAGAAGCTCAAAGAACAAGAACAAGAACAAGAACTAGACAAAAAAACGCCGACGACGCCTCTCAAAGAAATCGTCCTCAGTCCGGTGAAACGACTCGTCGAAAACGCCATCGCCAACGCCGTCAAATATATTTACTAATGTATTCAATACGTTGGATCGATGCTGAGTATCGTGCTCTTCTCCGCGCGTTCGCATTGACGTCCACAGTTTGCAGAATTTTTTCAATCCTTTCCCTCAGAAAGCAACGCACACAAAAAACGTTTCAACATAAACAACAACAACACACATCATGTCTTCTCCTCCCTCTCTCCCTTCTGCGACGTTCAAAATCGGCAATTCCGTCTCCGGCGTCTCCTCCTGCGGCGACCCGTTCGGTGGCGTCGTCTACGCGGTCGACGATGCGCTCGGTTTGGCGGTGTTGCGCGCGCCCGGGGATATTCAAAACAGTCACCACGTGCAGATAATTAATTGCGATGCGAATACTAAGACGGATGTGAAGGTGCTCAACTCCGTCTCTCCGCCGCCGAACGGACGCGGAGAGGAAGAAGGGCGAGCAGCTTTACCAGTCATCGATAAAGGAAGGCAAGAGAGACGGTTTGAAACCGCGGTGAAAGCGGCGCAGTTTGTCGCGGGTACGAATGCAATTCGCTCGTCTTTGGATTTCGATGTCTCGTTCGATCGTCGTCGTCTCGCGTTCTTTTGCGTTCCTCCTCGCGCGATCGTGGACGAGTGCACATCCTGCACCGTCGCAGAATGGAACGTGTTGTTTGATGGTGTTGTTTCTTTGCTCATTTGGAACGTCCAGCCTTTCTGTGATGTGCCATTCTCGCGAGCGGGTCTTTTTGTCTCCACTGACACCTCTCTCTCTCTCTCTCTCTCTCTCTCTCTCTCTGTTTAACGACGACGACGCAAACAGATAACATCGGCGAAAACGTGACGGAGGAAGCGCAAGAAATCTTCGACGCCTTAGCGCGAACGTTACCGTGCAGATGGAAAAACCAAGAGATTATCGTCCTGGATGAAATTTCCATACCGCCGCCGTATACGACGCCGGCGGGCGGGGACGAGTTGTTCCGAGAACGGATTAAGAACGTGTTGGTGCACGAGAGAAGAAGGTTAGGGATGAGCTAACCGCGAGTATTAGCATCTCTCTCTCTCTCTCTCGAAAGGTGTGAGGTTTGTTGGAGAAAAGAAGAAACACGAGAGGAGGAGGAGGAAAAGGAGACCTCCGTCAAAGTCGGTTGTTGGTGTCGTCGCGAGGCGAAAGCGCTTTCGCGGAGCCGTTCGTTCGTTCGACTGTATCGTTGTACCATTATTAATCTATTAGAAGAAACTATGTTTAAGTATTACAGAGCTAGCTAATTAAACTACTACACGAAAACCCGCCGGATCATTCGTTTCAGAGCGTTCTCTTTCTTGTCTTTCTTCGCCTCCTCATCGTCCTCCTCTTCAATCTCGTCCTCTTCTTTCGCCGAAGGATGCTCGTCGTCGATCTCCCTCCATTCGATCGGATTGCGTTTCAAAAACGGCCAACTCGGGAGCGTGACCACCACAGATACTACAATTCCCGCGAAAATTAAATTCCGCATCAAGTCGTAGTCTTGCAACAGGTACCCGAGCACAAAACCGACCGAGGCAGTCGAAGAAACGACCGAGACGGTGAACGTTTCCACGAACTTTTGGCCTTCAAAATCAACCATCTTTTTACGCGCTTTGACGGACTCCTCTCTTTCGCCTCCTTTTCCTCCTCTCCAGAGAGACTTTGAACGCGTTTTGAAACTCTGTCGTGCACTTTCTTTCAGGTGAGACGCAGAGGTTGCGCTCTTTGTGTTCTCTCAGGAGGAGTCGTCTCTCTCTCTCTTTAGCGCTGCGAAGGAAAAGAGCGAGAGAGAATGGAGAAAATTCGAAGCGTTTTCTGACGTCATTTCACGCGCACGTTTTGTGTACCACGCGACAGAGACTGCGCAGGAATACGACTCAGACGGAGCACTCTCGTACTCTCTCGAAGGAGTTTCGGTGTTCTACGCAGCGCGGGCTCGAGCACGAAAAACTCGCTCGAATCGCTCTTTCGTCATCGTTTCTCTTTGAAACACATTCGTTGCGCGCTTTCGTCGCGTTTGGACACGTCGGCGAACGCGGAGAAGACTTCAAAGAAGAACGGAGAACACAGAGGATGATTCGACGACAAACCCAACACCAACATCAACGAAATATTCGTTTCTTTCGAGACGTTTTGTGCTTCACTTCTTCGAAACGAGGAACGCCTGATGCTGCATTCAGGAGTCGAAGTGGTGTCGACGACGTTTCGCCCCGAAAGGGCACGATACGGAGAAGGAGCAGCGGCGGCGGCGGCGCCAACAACAACAACGGAGAATGTCCCGAAGGCGATTTCAACGTCAAATTGTCGTCTCACTTGAAGAATTTGTTCAAAGAAGAAGCGAAAGCGAGAGCGTCTGGGTCGAAGTTACAAGGCGGGAACGCGCCGAAGAGCAGTAGCGATAGGAGTCGTAGCGGCGGCTTCGCCGCTTCGGGCGGCGACGCTTCGTCTTCGAATTCTTCTCCGAACGCGTTGGTGTCGTCCGGGCACGAGTCTATGCACAGGAAAGTTATCGCGATTCCGTTAGATCGAAGACCGATTATGCCGGGGATAATTATGCCGGTGAGGACGTTTGATATGACTTTGGTGGCGGAATTGGAGGACATGAAGAAGAGAGGGCAGGCGTACGTGGGGGCGTTTTTGAAAAAGGAACGCGTGAAGGAAAGCCAAAAGGAGGACAACAGTAATACTAGCAAAAACGGTAATAATAATAACAACAAGGATACTAATAATAACGGGGCAATCGCGGGTGCGATGAAAGAAGACGTTTCGGGACTGAGCGTGGGTGATTTAGAGTACGACCCGGCGTCGGAATTACACGACATCGGGACGTTCGCGCAAGTGCACAACATCGTCCGGTCTCAAGATACCGATCCGGATTCAAAAGACGGGAACGGCGCGACGTTGTTGCTCTTAGGCCATCGACGGATTAAGAAAGTCTCCACGGATAGGAAAAGCCCGGTGACTATTGTTAACTGTGAACACTTGAAAGATGAAAAACACGATCCAGAATGCGACGTTTTGAAAGCCACGGCGAACGAGGTTGTCGCGACGATTAAAGATTTATTGAGGACGAACCCGTTGCACAAGGAAACTTTGCAATATTTCGCGCAGAATTTTAACGATTTTCAAGACCCGGCGCGGTTGGCCGATTTAGCCGCGAGCATGACCTCCGCGGACGACGACAAGTTGCAGGAGATTTTAGAGACGATGTCGGTTCCGGAGCGTTTAGACGCGAGTTTGGTGTTGCTCAAGAAAGAAGTCGAAATCGGTAAAATCCAAGCAGATATCGGGAAGAAGGTTGAGGAGAAAATATCCGCCGATCAAAGGAAGTACTTCTTGAACGAACAGTTGAAATCGATTAAGAAAGAACTCGGATTGGAAAAAGACGATAAATCAGCCATGATTGAAAAGTTTACGAAAAAGTTCGCGCCGAAGCGCGAGTTTGCGCCGGAGGAAGCGGTCAAAGTCGTCGACGAAGAAATTCAAAAGTTGTCCGGATTAGAACCATCGAGCTCGGAGTTTAACGTCACCCGAAACTATTTGGAATGGCTCACGTCTCTCCCGTGGGGCGTCGTCGGCGAAGAAAAGTTGGACATCGCGCACGCCAGAGACATTCTCGATGGCGACCATTACGGCTTGAAGGACGTCAAAGAACGCATACTCGAGTTCATTGCGGTCGGGAAGTTGCGAGGCACGACGCAAGGTAAAATTATCACCTTGGTAGGGCCACCCGGTGTCGGGAAAACGTCCATCGGCCAGTCTATAGCGAAGGCGCTGGATCGGAAATTCTTCCGATTCTCTGTCGGCGGCATGTCCGACGTCGCCGAAATTAAAGGCCATCGTCGAACTTACGTCGGTGCCATGCCCGGAAAACTCGTTCAGTGTTTAAAATCCACGGGCGTGTCGAACCCGGTGGTCTTAATCGACGAAGTCGATAAAATCGGTCGTGGCTTCTCTGGCGATCCGAGTTCGGCGTTGTTAGAATTGTTGGATCCAGAACAGAACGGGACGTTTTTAGACCACTATTTGGACGTCCCGGTCGACTTGTCCAAAGTTCTATTCTTATGCACCGCGAACATCTTGGATACCATCCCGGGTCCGCTTCTCGACCGGATGGAAGTCATTCGCTTGTCAGGTTACATCGCGGACGAGAAGAAAGAAATCGCGAGAAAGTACCTCGAGAAAGAGGCCAAGAATAAAACCGGAGTCAAAGACGAACAAGCGACTGTGACGGATCAAGCGTTGTCCACGTTAATCGAAGAGTACTGCAGAGAAGCCGGAGTGCGAAATTTGCAAAAACATCTCGAGAAGATTTACCGCAAGGTGGCGTATAAAATCGCCGTAGACGACGAAGCGACGACGACTGAAAATAAAGAAAATGAAGAATCGAAGAAGGCGTACGAGATCAACGAAACCGATTTAGTCGATTACGTCGGTCAAGCACCGTTCCAAAGCGAGCGGTTTTACGAGCACACGCCACCTGGCGTGGTCACCGGCCTCGCGTGGACCGCCATGGGCGGGTCTACCTTGTACGTCGAGTGCGCGAAAATCGAATCGAGTCCAGGTAAAGGCAATTTGAAGGTCACGGGATCCTTAGGCGACGTCATGCGAGAGTCCTCGCAAATCGCGTTTACGTTTGCGAGAACGCTTTTGGAGAAAAAGGAACCAGAAAACACCTTCTTCGCGGACGCGAGCGTACATTTACACGTCCCTCACGGAGGCACGCCAAAAGACGGGCCGTCCGCGGGATGCACGATGATCACCGCCATGCTTTCGCTCGCGCGTGAGAAACCGATCAAAGCAAACTTGGCGATGACTGGTGAAGTAACTTTAACCGGTCGAGTTTTACCGATCGGCGGCGTGAAAGAGAAAACTATGGCTGCGAGACGGTCGGGCATTAAAGAGCTCGTGTTTCCGAAAGGAAACCAAAAAGATTACGAGGAGCTCGCGGAGGAAATCAAAGAAGGATTGACGGTGCACTTTGTGGAATCGTACGAAGAGATTTACGACGTGGCGTTTGAGAAGAAGTAATACACACATGATATATAACTATGTAACAAAGATATCAGTACGACAACAAGATTAGCGACAATCACAAATTTCGAAATACACTCACACTCATTCCCTCCTTCTTTTCTACAAACGCCAATCGATCGTTTCGCGGCCTACTTCGCGCAAGAACTCATTCGTTTGCGAAAAGTGGCGGCACCCGAAGAAACCTCTCGACGCGCTCAGAGGAGACGGATGTGCGCATTTCAAAATGAAATGGTTGTGTCCCTCTGCTATCAAACGTTCTTTGGACGTCGCGTTCTTACCCCAAAGTAAAAACACGACGTTTTCAGTATTCTGCGAAAGTTGTTCGATGGCGCGATCGGTGAAAGTCTCCCATCCTTTTCCCGAATGCGAGTTTGCTTCGTGCGCGCGCACGGTCAAGGATGTGTTCAACAACAGAACGCCTTGTTCGGCCCATTTGGTTAAATCGCCATGAGCTGGTATCGTGAACTCCACTTCCTCGTCGCCTCTCTCGCGCGCTTCACGCGTGTCCTCTTCTAATTCTTTGAAAATGTTCTTCAACGAAGGCGGAATTTTTGTCGTCTCGCGAGGCACGGAAAACGCTAATCCCATAGCTTGGTCATCGTTGTGATACGGATCTTGACCGACGATGACGACTTTAACTTTATCCACCGGCGTTTTTTCAAACGCGTTGAATATCAAATCTTTCGGTGGGAATACTTTTTTATTGTTCTGAAACTCATCGTCGAGGAATTCGTTTAAACCGAACTCCAAGTACGGCTGATGAAACTCGTCGGCGAGCAGCGCGCGCCAAGACGGCTCTAACGCGGTTTCGTTCAAGACTTTTTTCGTCGAATCACTCACTCTTTGATCATCATTCGATGAAGATTTTGCTCTCGTCGTCGTCGTCGTCGTCGTCGAGTCAAAAACGACAAATTCTTCCTCCGACGCGTTCGTGTTATTATTTTCAGCGGCTTTTTTTGTCGCTCGATGCCTGGCGATGATCTCGTCTAAATCTTTTTTCGAAATCACCCACGTGGTGCTTTCGTTCGCGATCCGTTGACTCTTGACTTTCAGCGTTTGACACTTGTGATGTTCCTCGCTCGGTCGATACTTTTCGAAATCCAATCCTCGATGCATTGCGTGTTTCGCCGGAACGACGTGCTGCCACCAAAACTCCGACAACGCTTCGTACATTTGCGCCCAATATTCGCGGTCTCTTTTGACGCGATATATCGCGCAGCCGTTATTCACGGTGTACGCGAAAACATCCACCCACGGGCGATCAAAAACCGCCATCAGACCTTGCACCTGCGGGACGTAATACCAAGGTACTTTCGGGTACGGCTTCGCCTCTAGAGGTTTCCCGCGATTGAACGGACATTTCACCTCCAGTATCCCGCGCTCGTTGTTGTTCAAACTATCGCTCGCGTCCCCGTTATTCGCGACTTCGGATTTATATTCCGCCGCATCGGTCGTCGCAGCGACGACTAACCCATCCGGTGAAGCACCCATCCACAACTCCGCCTCGTCCGGACTCAACGCTCGAAAAAGTAAATGGCTCACGCTCGCGTTGGTCAACGCCGCGTACGCCTCGCACGCTTCGTCTTCCGTTTTCGTCCCCCACTCCGTGGCTTCGTTTCCTGTAAACGGAATGCCAATCCCTAATTTTTCCTCCCAAAGCGCGTTTCTCCCGTCCCGCCAAAACCCAACCGCGTTGGAAAACGCGGAAGCGGTTAACCGAGTCGCCCGCAACGCCTTCCATTCGTCGGTGCCTTGTTTTTGCGATTCATCTTCTTCCTCGCTTCCGAAATCTTGCACTTTTACGGGAGGAGTCGATGCCGTCGCGTTTACATTCGCGCTCTTTTCGTCGTCTCTCTCTTTCTTCGCTCCTTCATCTTTCTTTTGCTCGACTACTTTTTCCAACTCTTTCCTCCTGCGAGCGTCTTCTTTGAGCGCGTGTTCCCACTGCGGCGTGTCCACGATGAACGATTTTCCAATCGCTCGTTCCTTCGGTAATATCTGTCTGCTCGTACTCGTACCGCTCGAAGAAGGAGACGGACGAGCGAGCGGAGAACTTTGAGCGATATCCGAAAACGAAGACCCCGCCCTCGCGTGAACAGATGAAGAAGAAACGACAGATGGTGCCGCTGATTCAACCGTCGCCGCCGCCTTCGCCGCGTCGTTCGCTCGACTCTTCTCCTTCGTCTTCGTCTTCTCGCGAGAGACTAATCTCTCCACCAAAATCCCAGCCTCTTTGACCACCGTTTCTCTCTCTTCTCTCGTCAACGTTTCGTATTTCGCGAACCCTTCTAAAACTGCTCTTTCTTTTTCCTTTTCCACGTTTACGACGATTTTCGGAAAGTACGCTCTCGCGAAGGTGGAAAACGGCATCTGTTTCCCCTCGACGTTGGAGAATTGATGTCTGGATTCGATTCGGAGCGACAGCGTGATGCGTTCGAGCAAGGACAGAAACTTCTCGTCGTCGTCCTCGTTATTCGTCGCAGCATCGCTCCCATATCTCGCCACATGTAAAAAAAAAGGTTTCAAACTCGCCCTTTTCTTCCTCCCGAGTGATGATGGCGCGCGCAGAAAAGGCGGAGATATCGAGAGAGACGAGAACATCATCACCAATCGCTTCATTTAAAGTGCGGACATTTCAAAAGGAATCGAACACGTAAAACACACATTATACTCTCAGTATTTAAATGAAAGAAGCGCATTCGTTGTCCGAGATACTTCTCAAACGCTTGGACGAAACGACCGCGCACGATTTGAGGAAGCTCAACGCGGTGCTGTTTCCGGTGAAGTACGCGGTACGTCGTTTTCCGTTCCATTCTTATTCTCTCTTTTTAAGCGCGATGGGGGTGCAACTGTTTTTATTGACATTGTTCTCTTCTTATATCACTCGCAGGAATCGTTTTACCGGGACTCCGCGGCGGCTGGGACGTGCACGGCATTAGCGTACGCGAGAGGAGAAGGAGATGATGAAGATGAAAATGCATTTAACGAGCTCGCCGGCGCCATCGCCGTTCGATTGGAAAAACATCCAAAATTACCAGACAAGGCAAGAATGTACATAATGACGCTGGGCGTGTACGCGCCGCACCGCGCTCGAGGCATCGGGTCGAGGTTATTAATGAACAGTTTAAACGAAGCGAGCGAAGATGAGAACATAGTGGACGCGTATTTACACGTCCAAACGAACAACGAGGAGGCGATTAAGTTTTATTGCGACCCGACTGGGAAATTCGCGTTCGAGAAAGGCGAGGTGATTGAGAAGTATTATAAGAGGATCGAACCGGATAGCGCGGTCGTTTTACGGTTGGAGATGAAGAAGTGGAAGAGGAAAGAATTGGAGAATGCGAGGTACATGGAGTACCACGCGTGAGTTTGTGTAGATCATATTCGCGCGTAGTATCCCCTTCTTTTGTATAACAGTAATATCGTTCGTAAAAAAGCGTCGCGGCGGTTGATACCAATTTTAAGAGACACAGGCTCGCGACGTGCGCGGTGTATAAAAAACAAAGCGGTCACAAGAAGAAAGTATATATTTGTATTTGTAATAGAAAGTGAAGAGTGCGCTACAATCTTCTTCTCTCTTATTATTCGTCTCTACGTTCAAAGTAAACTCTTACAACGAAAGACTTCTATACCCGCTACAGAATCTAAACACAACTATTTACATGTATATAAACGTGGTCGAGAGCGCTCTCTCTCTCTCTTTTCTTTTAGTTGTTCTTGACAAAACCAATGTCTTTGGCGTACTCGCGGAAGCACTGACGGCAGATCATGATGTTGTATTTGCGGATGATCGCGTGTTGGTTAGAGCACACGCGGCTGTTTATTGAAGTTTACAAGAATAACACAAGAAGAGTAAAAATGTCAGTCTCGTCCACCAAAGGAGGAAGCTCAAGAGGAAAAAAAGAGGAAAAATCGATTAAAGCGCGCCGAGTGCGCAAAGAGGGACCCTTCGTTGTACACCGCCAATCGATCGTCTCTGCGATTGCGAAATCGAATGGAAACTATATCGACGCGCGTTATTTCGCGCTGAAATCCGTTCGCACAAATTCGCCGCGCTTATGGTTCATCGTCTCGTCGCCACCCTCGCTCGTCATGGGGTCTCGGCAGCCGCACAAGAAGAAAAAAAAGGCACAAAACAAAGAGAAAAAAATCTCTCTCGTCTCATTCGGAAACAGAACATCGCCCACGTACCAAGCTCGACCGCCTTTGGCGTTATCTTTCGGGTGAGACCCCCACACGTTTGCAAAGCCCATTTTTATGCGTAGATGTGCGTGTGTACGTTCGGAACCAACAGCAAATAGAGTGATGGATTTGTGCGCGCGAATTTCCTTTCTGTGGTTCCTCTTGACGGCAGCGTTTAGGGCTGTCCTGTGAAAAAAAAATTCCTTCTTCGAGACAAAAATTCAAACAAGAGCGAATAAGTGCGCTTGGAGCGTAAGCACTCTTTCGTTGCGCATAATAATAAAAGCATAAGAAGAGAGAGATTCAGAGCGAAACGAGAGAGAGAGGCGCGCATTTGTAGTTTGCTCTCTGGAAAAAGGCGCAAAAGGGAGGAGAATACTACCACGCGCTGCTCCTTTTTGTATATCTAATACACACTTATAGCAGGCAGAGGATTTTCCATTTTATCCAAACAAAAAGAGAGACATGTCCTCCTCCTCCTCTCCGCAGCAGCAGCGGCAGCAACACCACCACCGCCAGCAACAACAACAGCGCGTCTCTTCTTCACTGACGACGACGACGGCGAGGAACGAAGAAGGAGAACTCCTTGACGAGGAGAAGCAACGAAGGAGGATTCGGAAGCAAAGAATTTTAACGAGATTCCGAAGAAAAAGCGAAAGAAAGTTCTTTCTCGCGAGCGCAACCGTGACGCGTTTGCTCGACATCCCGTACGGGAAAAAAGGAGAAAGCGTGAAAGTGCCGTCGCATCATATTCTAGATGACGAGGAAGAATCGAACGCGCCGCTCATCGCCGGCGGGGTGAGGAGGAAAAAAGTAGCCGCCATGTTGAACGTGGACGTGTACGTGATTGGGTTGTATTTCCTACCGAAAGCGTGTAAGAAACACGAGGGAGAAGAGGACGCGTTGGACGCGGTGGCGAACGACAGTTCGATTGCGAAAACGGTACGACTGACGTTCGTGAGAGACGTGAGCGGAGAGTCGGTGGCGAAGGCGATCGCGGTTAATATAGAGAAAAAATTAGGATCGAGAGCGGAGAGCGGCGGGAACGAGGAGTCGGAGAAGAAAGCGAAGGAAGCGTTGGAGATGTTTAAGTCGATGTTTCGGAGCGTGAAAATCGAAAAGGGCGCGAGTTTGACGTTTAGCACGAACGAGAGCGGCACGTTGACGACGAGATTGAGAGGAAAGAAAATTGGAGAGTCGATTAAGGACGAGAGGCTGTGCGGGGCTTTGTTTGAATCGTGGTGCGGGCCGGATTCAGTCATCCCGGAGATGACCGAGGCGGCGAGTTCGATTTTGTCGCAAGCGTTGAAGTTGATTCCTTCCGAGGATAATAACGGAGGAGGGAGCGCCGCGGCGTAAAATTTGTCTTCGTAGTAGGAGTAGGAGTAGGAGGTGTAGGAGTAGTCTTGACCCAAGCGCGAGGAGCGTGTAGTTTAAACGCATATGAGCGTTGATCATCATCATTAATTATTTTATTTTTACCATTTAACGATTATTTTACATGTACAACATTCATATTCTTACACTCGAGTCGGGAAATCGTTCAGGCTTTGCGCGGCTGCCGCCAAAATCCATCGCTTGACGACTTGATTGTGCAACTCTTTCGTCTCGTTCGAGAAACGCCAATCGTCCATGGAGACAAAACTACCTTCGTAAAATATTCGATGGTCGTCTTCCCATTCTCGATCTCTCGACGACTCGATGAACGCCTTGAATCCTCCTTTCAAAACGAACATGTTTGGGAAACACAAGTTTGGATACGTGCGCATGTTATCCAATCTGTCTAAGTTTCTGATGTGTCGAAATAACTGCGTGGCTCGGTGATGCATCGCCATCGCGTTCGCTTCGCCGTCGTCGTAAAAGACGTACACCAAATCCCTCTTCTCGCTATTTCTATGATTCGCACAATTCAGCAGTTTATCTCTGGCAATTATGAAACCTCTCTGACAGTCGTCCGGGAACACCACGTTATGGCTCGACGATATGCGACCGTTTCGGTACTCGTAAAAGTATCGACAATCGATCAAAACTACGCCGTTCTCATCCTCGAGTAACAATTTTTTCACCGCGTTCGAGTCAATCATGGGAATCCCTCCCTGCGAAGCGTCTACTTCGCTCGGAATACTCGTCACAGATTGAGTAGCTCTGCCACTCGCATTTTCCTCCATTCTCTGCATTCGGACACCGATGGAAAAGCAATCGTCAAAGTCGTCGATATCGTCGTCGTTGCGAAAATTTTTTATTCTCTCTTTCGTGTCTCCGCTCGTCGAATGAGGAGGAGGAAAAAAACAGCTCGTCGTCGTCGTCGCGTTGTTTGCCGTCGTGGTTTGCCTCGGCGCCGGCGTGTGCAAATCCTCCTCCTCCCAACTTCTCTTCGTCCCTCTCATTTCTGCGAAATCATCGCCGAAATCGTTCGCCAAGTTCATCCTCGGCATTCCCGGACTCTCAAAGAACATTGTTCCAAAATTTGAATTTTCCCGACGACGATGATGCGAATGATGAACGTGATGAATGCGAGCACCGCGATGACTCTCCCCGAGACCGCTGCTCCCTTCAATCGTCGCCGCGAAAGCCTTATCTAACGCGCACGCGGTTTTCGTGACTGGGGTGAGAAGAGAAGAGAGACATCGTTTCGCTTTTTGTTGTTTTTCCCGCGAGGACTCGTTGGTCGAGGAAAACTTTGTTCGTTTTTCCTCTCGTCGCATGATGAATGAATTTTTGACGATTTTTTGCCTAAAAATAGACCAAAAAAACGTCTCTTTTTGAAGCGCATTATTATTCGCACAACACACATGCACACATGTGCAAAAATGATGCGACGAAAACAAACGACAGGAATAATACGAACAACAGAGTCGCGCGATGTTGGGCGCGGGCGAGTTGTCGACGACCAGGTGTGTGCGCGATGAAAACGACTTTGGCGCTCTTTTCTCCCCCTACTTTCGAATACTAATGCACGGAGAGGAGTTCTTTCTTTTTTTGTATCTTTTTCAAACTAGCTGAGCGTTTTTTTTCTCGGAAAAACACATCTCTGATCTGATATTTTTTCTAAAACAATAGGATTGGTGCTGCTCGTATGTCTGCTCTCGATCGGGTTCGCGTCGCGTGCGGTGTACGAGCGTCGGTCGACAGTTGTCGTCGACGTGAAGTTGACCGCGTACCGCGCGAGGTTGACCACGCACAGCGATCGGGACGAAACTTTTTTAGCCGCAAGGAAACACTTGATCGAAGAGCAAGGGAAGAGGAAGTATTTTTATCGCGAGTTTCCGCTGGTGTTCGTCGGGAGCGAAGGAGATCGCGGAGATCCCATGCGGAGCGAGAAAAGAGTGAGAAAAGTACGGTCGATGATGGATTTAATGTTAGTGGAACGAGGGGCGAGGTACGGGGCGATTCCGAATAGCGTTGATTGGAACGAGTTGATCGTAAACGCGATGTTGGATTTTAGCGAAGAAGAAGAAGAGCGTACTAAAAACGCGTACCAGAGAGAGGAGAATGTGATTAAGTTGTGTGAATTAAAGCGGGCGATTGAGTCTTCATTGGGGTATGAAGAGGCGTGCGCGACGCGAGATCAAGTTTTGGGAGGGTATCACGCAGGCTGGACCTTTTCCTCGAAAACGTGCGCGCCGCCGTGGAGCGTTTTTGACGTGAACTTAGTTTTCATGAACGTGGATATTTGGCACACCGCGTTTCAAACGTTGAAAGGACTTTACGTCTATGACGATCGTGATGGTGATAGCAACAACAAAACTGAAACAACGACGCGACTTCTTCAAACAGCCGTAGATATTTGTGGTGAGAATGATACGACAAGTCTTTTAAAGGCGAATCGCTTGTGCGAGAACGATGGATTCGCGTGCGAGGAGCGAGGATGCGAGGAGAGAATGTACGAAAACGTTAATGAGAGTGGCGAAATGAACATGATAGAGCAGCCAAAGATGTGCAATTTAATAGGGGACCTGAGCGTTTGCGATTGGATCGAACGCGCGAAACCGACGACGGAGGAGATTAAAATCATTTCGGAAATGCCATCCGTCGAGGAGGAAATTGAGAACGCTTTTGCGCCGTGCGATTCGGAAACGATTTTGGATCAAGTGCGAAGAAGTTTGCGCGGTTTGAGAGTTTTCATCTCGTGGGCGAATAAATGGGAAGCGTTTGAGGTTGTGACGCGTCCGTGGGAACCAATATTAGATTTCGATACGTTCGGGTTCCGGGAGGATGAAGACGATGAAGGCGTTACGACACGTTATGATAATATCTCAACTTTATCTAAAAGAAAGTTTGGCGCAACGCGACTCATATTCCAGAGGAAGAAAAGCGACTTGTATCGCGGCATATCCGAAGAAGATTCCATTCGTTGGGTAAAAAACTCCTTCGAGCGCACCATACGAGAGTGGAGCAAAGAATACGACATCGAAAGCGCGTTAAGATTTGAGACAGACGAGACGCCGCCATCCGATCGCGTCGCGTGGCGACATTGGCAAACTTACTCTTCTCTCGAGCTCGAGCAGCTCGCAAACGATTGTCAATGGATTATTGCGGCATTCGGTGCGTGTTTCGCACTCGTATTCTTTCATACTGGAAGCGTTATTGTCACTGTCGTCTCGTGCATTGTGGTCGCCTCGTCGCTCGTGTTCGCGATATTTACTTACATCCTCGGTTTAGACAAAGTTTGGGTAGGTGTTTTACACTTTCTCGGCGTGTTTTGTATTTTAGGCATCGGTGCAGACGATGCTTTTGTACTGGTCGATCACTGGAAGCTTTCAGCGAAACTCGTTCCGGTGCCTAAAAAAACACGCCGCGATGACGACGACGACGAAGACGAAGACAACGACAACGAAATTGAGAAGTCGACACGGTGCAGAATGCGCAATACTGGTTACTCAATAGACGCAGAAGCGTGGCTGATCGATCGAATGTCGTGGACGATTCAAAAGTCATTCTTTTCCATCTGTTGTACCTCCGCGACAACCACGACCGCTTTCGCCACGCTCATATTTTCAAACATTGAACCTTTGCGATTGTTTGGCATTTTCGCCGCGCTGTCCGTGGCGTTTTGCTTCTTCGTGACCATCGCGATGGTTCCAGCGAGTTTGATTCTAGACGCGCGTTTATCCGAGCGAAAGCGACGGTTCTTTGCCATTGTCAACGCACCCGGTGGACGATCTTCAAAAGTGGTACCGAGACGCATGAAAGTTGTCACCGCGATGGAAGGCGGCGTCGGCGGCGCAGGCGAGAGCGGCGAAAGAGAAGCGAAGAAAGAAGTTGAAGAAAAACAAGAGAAAAGACTCGAGCGCATTGAAAGTGACACGTTTCCAAGCACGAGCAGAAGATCGAAAAGCTATGGCAACGAAGCCGAATTGTTCGCCTCCTCGTTTGAGAGAAGAATCTCAGATGATACTGATTACGATGAAAAAGAAAAAAATATGACCACCAAAATGAACACGAAGCGCAACCTGATGGACGGTTACTTCGATGATGACGACGACGACGACGACGACGATAACGTCGTAAAACAACTAAAAAGCAAAAGATATGGAACGAATCAAAAACACAAACGAGCAAAGTCATTCGGTTTTTTCGGCGACGGCGACGACGCCTCGATGAGAACGGTAAACGGCGCCAACGCGGCGCGGGATCGCCAACGCCTCGATCGACTGAAACGCGTTCTTGAACCGATTAACGACGCTTTCACGCGCGTAGATACCGCGCGTCGCGCAGCACTAGGGTTTGCTGCCTCGCTCAGCGAAAGTATTGGTAAATTTGCGATTTCAAAACGGTATCCAGTGCTTATACTTTCATTCATTCTCGCGGCGTACGAGGCGTACGTGGCGTCGACCTTGAAACCGCCAGACGGGTCGTCGCATTCGATTTGGCCCGAGTCGTTCAACCCGAACGTTTTCGCTCGACAAAACCGCGAATACATCCCGTACGCCAGACGTGAAGAAGCCATTCAACTCCACTTTATCTTTGGCATCGATCCGACAAAAACCAGACAATCGTCCGGATTCGACAAGACGTTGCGCTTTGAGGATACCAAAGTTGCATTCGCTGAAGACTTCAATGATGCCAACGTCGACGTTCAGAAGTGGATGCTCGACTTTTGCGAATTATTAAACAACGATCGGCGGATATTGAAACCGAGCTTAAAATGTTTCACCCAAGAACTCGACGATTGGTCGCAAAACTTCCGGTACCCGAACCGCGTCCCGTTTGCGAACGCGACGCAATACGAGCGGTACGTGGAAGACTTCATCAACGACGCCACGTTTAGAGCCGGGGAGAAAGGCGGGTTACACATACCGCACGTCATTTCCACCGATGCTTGTGCGTTAAAGAATAAAGATGCCTACGGGTTTGAAGACGAAAACATCGTCCTTAATGCTTTGGAGTCGCTGAGAATTGAGTTGCGCGAGATATGCGAGTTTCTCTCGGATGAAGAAAATTTGGCTTTGATGAATACCAATGTTCGTTATTACAACAACGGCACACGCGTTATTAACGCGACGACGACGACCAGCATACCATCATCGTGGAGTGATGAGCAGCTCCGCGCGTTCGAGTTAGCTTCGCAGTTCATGATCGAGAACGAAGAGTATGATTTAAACGTGACCAACGACGGAGAACTTTCCGCCTCGCTCTTCCCGCCCGGAGGAGACTATTACTACGGGACATCATCGACGACTCTACCAACCGCGAAAGATGAAGAAAACGTGAAGCATTTAGCGTTGGCGTGCTCGAAACTGAGCGAAGAAAATACCTGTAAGCGCGGGATCATAATTTCCGCGTCCATAAACGTCTCCAGCACAGCCTCTCAGCACGATATAGTAAAAGCGAGAGACGACTGGGAACTGTGGTTCCAACAGGCGCTTTCTACCGCGCCAGATACCGTCCGCGGTTCCGCTTTCCAAACTTCCTCCGCGTGGTCTTACGCAGATACCGTCGAGGAGCTCGCGAAAGGCGCAAAAACTGCGCTCGTTGCTTCCTTCTTCTTCGCGTTCATCGTCGCCTTCTTCGCCAGCCGCTCGTTTGCCATCGCTTTCGCCACGTGCTTCTCGGTCGCGTTCGCCTGCGCGGCGAGTCTTGGATTGAGCGCCACCTTCCGCGATTGGAAGTTTGGGGTCATCGAAAGCGTGTGCGTCACGTTGTTAGTTGGTTTATCCGTCGACTACCCGTTGCACGTGGCCAGCGCGTACGCCGCAGCATCCTCGAGCTTAAAAAACGCCAACGACGACGCCAACGTTGTTGGAGAAAGAGAAAGAAAAGAACGAGAACAAGACAAAGAATCGTTGTTCGAAAATACCCCGACTTCGACGACTATGACAGCAACAAAAACAAAAACAAAAACAACAAACGACCTTCTGCGTGCCTCCCGCGCGCTCCAAGCGATCCGTTCCGTCGGCCCTTCCGTCATCGGCGGCGCGTTCACCACCGCCTCCGCCGCCGGTTTCCTCTTCGCCGGCTGCGTCATCGTCTTCTTCTCCACGTTCGGCGCGTTCGTCATCGTCACCTTATGTCTCAGCGTGTTCTCCTCAGCGTTCGTGTTGATAGCTGCACTCGCCGTCGTGGGGCCTTTGTGAGTACACGAGTGATGCATTGATTGAAAATGATGACGCGTCGTCAGATGACATATTAGCGTATTTTTTCTTCATCTTTCTCAGGTTATTTTTGTACACGTAACCTCAATTAAAAAGCGCAGACAACACACACGCAGACGCGCTCACTTTGCGAGCACACATCGTCAAAGTCTGACCACAAAACACGCAGAGTTCACTTCCTCTCTTTATTATTAGTAGTATTATTGTATTTAAAACATGTTTTTGGTTCCAATAATTCTTCTTCTTTTCCTAACGGTCTCGGGAACATCGCCTCAAGCCGCCAGGGGAGAGGCGTGTCCGCACCATCAAAACAAGAACGGAACGAACGAAAAATACCACTCGCGCGCGTTAAACGCGGGCCAAAACTACCACGGGGATACAACTTTACCAGATGTAATTTTGAACGAGTTTTCAGTCGTGTATACCGACAGAGCGTTGAACTCCATGTCCGACACGTACGTACAGATTCATCGAGAGTTGAAACAGGTGTTAAAAGAGGCGTACAACGCGGACAACGCGGTGTGGTTACCCGGAAGCGGGACGTACGCGATGGAGGCAGTATTTCGACAGTTCGCGTCGGATGGTGATACGGTGTTGATTTTACGCAACGGGTACTTTTCCTACCGGTGGACGGATATCATCGAGCAAGTGACGAGAAGTCTCGGCGCGAAGGCGATCGTCGCGCGAGCCGAGGTGAAGAAGCGAGACGGAGATCGGTGGCCGAGAGTGCAACCGATGGCAATCGAGGAGGTGGAAAAGTTGATCGAGAAACATAAACCGCGAGTGGTGTTTGCGCCGCACGTGGAAACGAGCACTGGGGTGGAGTTACCCGCGGAGTACGTGAAAAGAATCGGCGAGGCGACGAGAAAATTTTCGGATGGAATTTTCGTGTTGGACGGCATCGCCGCCGGCACGACGTGGATCGATACGAAATCGAATTTGGTGGACGCGTACATCACGGCGCCACAGAAAGGATGGAGCGCGCCCGCGTGCGTTGGAGTCGTCATCTTAAACGAAAGAGGTGAAAAAGCAGCGAGAGGAACGGATTCGGTCGGGAGCGCGTCGGATTCGATGGCGTTGAATTTACGTAAATGGTTGGAAGTTTCCGACGCGTACGATAAAGGCGGGTTCGCGTATTACACCACGTTACCGACGGATTGCATCGCGTTGTTTCGAAACGCCGCCTTGGATTTGAAAAAATATAACTTAGGTCGCGCGAAGACGACGTTTAGTAAACTCGGCACGTCGGTCGTCGACATGGTCGTCTCCAAAGGCTTCCAAACGGTCGCGCACCCAAAATTCCAAGCCGCCGGCATCGTCGTCATCTACATAAACAAAAACTCAAACGCCGGGAAGAGTTTCAAATCTGTCGGCACGCAAGTCGCCGCTGGTGTCCCGTGGATGTTGGGAAATGCGCAACCGACCGACGTGACGACCGTTCGGTTCGGCTTGTTCGGGAACGACAAGCTGAAAAACATCGACGAGACGACGAAGACGTTAGAAAACGCGTTGGACCAGATTAAAGACGAGTTGTTGATACCACCGTAACTTACTACTAAAAAAAGTCGTCGCCATCCTCGTTCTCTTCTTCAACGAGAGACGAAGACGAATATAAAGAAAGAGAGAGAGAGAAAGAGAGAGAAAGAGAGCGCGACCGTTGTCCTTCGCGTTTCCTTCGTCGCAGATGTGTTGATATCGTGTATTTACATTTTCTGGTGGCATTACCAGCAACAGCAAACGTAACAACGTCACTCGTACCGTGAACACACACATCTTCTTTTTCGGTACATCTTCGCTCGGTACCCTCGCGACGACGACGGGATATTTTAAAAAGAGTGCGCTTCCAGCTTGTGTTTATAAAGTACGTTTTACACCACTTAAAAAAACCCTAAATATGCCCCTTTGACAAAACCGAAAAATGAATTTTTTTCTCATGAAAGAGCGGCTTCAGAACGAACAGATTGGTGTTGGATTTCAAAGTGTACGCACGATGTGGTCGCGAGACATGCCTCGAGAGGAGCGGATTCGAAGCTCTCGAACGCCGTCGACGATGGCATCTTCGACCACGTCTTCTCACAATTTTCATCATTCGTCGAATAATTCATCGCCGATGACCACGAGAGAGGACGATGGTGCGAGTGGGAGTCCCGATTTTGGAAAGGCCGCGCGCAGCAGTCATCATCACGGAAAAGTCGATTTTGGAGGCACACTCGTCATCGACGAACGGACGCCTTTATCGTCGCTCAAAGAAAACAAGAACAGCAATACTAATAATAACATCGGGAACATCGTCATCAAACAAACGCCGGAAGGGTTACCGAGAATTAAAACGAAGAAAACGGAGGACAAAACGCAGCGAAGCGAATTCGGTTGGCGAGACTTCTGCCCAGGCGTGGTCTCCGTCGTGGTGGCGTTTTTCCTCTTCAGCGCGGCGAACGTGGTGTGGAAATCGGGGAAAGCGGAGGAATGGTACGAACAGTTTCGAGGCCACGCGAGATACGTCGGCCCGGCGACGTGTTTTAGAGACGCGAAATTGAGCGAGGAGCACTGTTTACCGCACTTTGCGATTCTCGGCGCGAGTACGAGCACGGGGCGGTTGCGAGCGGCGCTGAAGGAACATCCGATGATTGATAGCGATGCGAAAGCGGTGCACTTTTGGAACACGCCGTACGGGACGAGAGCGAGTGGTGGGGAGATGTGCGAAGGGCATCAGAGCGAGAGAGGCGCGGCGATGTTGAAGGCGTACGTGGACGCGCTCGTGCCGAAAAAAATCAAGCGAGGCGAGGCGAGGGACAGTCGAGAAGTCATTCCAACCGGGACTTCCTACGATAAGGATAAACATAAAGGGATGATTTACGGAGATTGGTCGGATACGAGTTTTAGTTGTTCGTGTTGCGCGAAAGCGATGAGGAACACGTTGCCACGATTAAGGCCGATTGTTGTTTTAAGCGATCCGATTGAGAGAGCGATGGAGAGGTACGCGATGGAGAGCGTGGAGAGTAGCAATGATAGCGGTGATGATACGAACGCGGCGAATTACGGCGGCGTCGGGGCGTGCGCGAAAACGTCAAAATCCTCCGTTCAAGCGTTCCAAAAGATGAAGCGCGATTTGAACAACTGCGGCGGTTTTAGCGGCTCGAACGAGGACGATTTGAGCAAGTGTTTGGACGCTCACCCGGTACTCGGCGCGTCGAGGTACGACCATTACTTGTCTCTGTGGAAAGACGCGTTTCCGAATTTGTTGGTGTTGTTCGAGGAAGATTTCTCCGGCAAAGAGAATTTGGAAGCGACAACGAGACGCGTGGAGGAGTATTTAGGTTTGCACGAGCACGACGGGTACGACTTTGGGCAAATCTGGAACGCCATCGAAGGCTTGGAAAAGAACGCCAAGAGAAAGCAATACAACGACGAAACGAAAACGGCCATTCATGACGAGTTACACGAAGACATTCGTCTCTCTGCGATTAAGAACTTGCGAGTGATGGCCAAGCACCACGACGCGCCGGAAATCCCATCCGAGTGGGTCCAAAAATACTCCGATCCTTCAGAAACGACGACAACCAAAACAGACCAGCTCGTCGCCTCCCAAGTGGACGCGTCTAAAAACAGTCGACGAATGCTCAAAGACTGGACGCCACAAACCGCGAGAGGTAAACTCTACGGTCAGCCTACTTCCTTCTCCGCGTTCGACGTCGAACCGAAAATTCTCGCCGAACTCAAAGACGAAGAAAACAAAGATCATCAATTCGCGTTTGTTCCGGTGTTGCACAAACAAAACGCCTTGCGCGTGGCGAACCAATTCCGCGCGAACGGCGAATGGATCACCGAACTCGGCTTGACCGAGTCGCAAAAATCGACCACGTTTCGCGAGTTATGGCGAGAGGATTGCACGCACGCACAGCAATGGGACGCGTCCGTCGGGTGTTGCGGAGAGAGTTGCTGCTTCGACGACGACGACGACGAACAACAACAATAACAACACCAACGAGAATACCGACGAGACGACGCCAGACGTCAGATGAGTTACGCCACGAATGATGAATAGAGCACGCGATAGAAAAGTAGCCGTAACAACGCGTGTGTGTATATATATGTAGCGACTTTTAATCAAGTCATAATAGGAATGTAAAAGTATGATGAAAGTAAACGAAGAGAGCGCTTTTCGCTGCCAAAATCAGGCAAAGCAGTACACTATGTTTTAGACAAAAGATCGAGAGAAAACCGATCAGATTTTTACGCGCACGCCATAAATAGTCCTCCTTCAACGCGCGTACACGCGAATTCATCTTCAACAGTCCGTCCGCAGAAACGATGTCGAGAAAACACGTCGCGTCGGTTCTTCACCGCGCTTTACTCGCCGCGCGTTCGCACTCGTCCTCGTCGACCGCCCAAAAAGCGGCGATGACACACGGCGGTATTTTGAACAACAACAGCACCGTTGCGAAAAATGATGAGCGAGAACAGCAAAATGTGGGGAGGAGAGGTACGAAATTAAGGCAGAATGTGTTACATTCGAAAGGAAAAGATATCGATGGACGTTTTCGTTGGGTTGGATCTGGGATAGGTCGCTCGCGTCGCGCTCGTTCGCGCGCATTTCCGCGACGGATGATTTTTTACCTTTTGGACTACTCTTTGAGAGATTTCATCAACGTAAAATAATAATACTGACTTTTGTACCATTTTTCTATCATCAATCTCACATGACAGGCTACGCGTCCGATGCCGCGGTATCCACCTCTGGAAGCAACGGAAACGGTTCCATGGTCCCGGTGAACTCTGGCGCCATCTTGAACGCGTTGAAAACGCCAAACAGCGAACCAAACTACGCGCAGGAAAACCATCGCGTGGATAAAATCGGAGACCCGGACAAGAGAGCGTTCACGTACTTCGTCTTGACTGGCGGTCGCATGATTTACGCCTCGGCGATTCGCTTAGCGGTGTTGAAGTTTTTAATGTCCATGTCTGCCACCGCGGATGTGCTCGCTTTGGCGTCTTTAGAAGTGGACTTGAGCAAAATACAACCGGGGACGACGACGACGGTGAAGTGGAGAGGGAAGCCGGTGTTTATTCGAAGACGAACGGCGGATGAGATCGCGAAGGAGAACGCGGTGGATTTGGGAGAATTGAGAGATAAGCAAGCGGATGCGGATAGAACGCAGAACCCGGAGTGGTTGGTTGTGGTTGGGGTGTGCACGCATCTTGGGTGCGTGCCGATTGCCAACGCCGGCGATTACAACGGTTGGTTTTGCCCGTGCCACGGGAGTCACTACGACGCGAGCGGGAGAATTCGTAAAGGACCGGCGCCGGAGAATTTAGAAGTTCCGGAATATTCGTTCCAAGACGAGACGACGATGATCGTCGGTTAAGTATAGTGCGTTTTAATGAGCTAAATCTAACTATCCAACACTTGTACTCTTCGCGAAAATTCTACTAATTTATTCTATCGTTTTTAAGTTTATCCTGCGAAAGGAGTTGATTCTCGTCGCGCAGTTTTCACACGCGAACCCTTTCCAATTGCCTTCTGCTTTACACTCCTCCAATCTCGCCGCGGCGCAATAATAACAATAGCTACATCCACACCGTTTCGCGACGAACGCGTTACACGGAATAGGCGCGTCGCCGCACGCTGCGCAAATAGCGACGTCCTCGTCGAATCCATCCTCTCCTATTCGAACGGTCGAGGCGTCTCGTATTGTCCTCACCATCATCCCTCCCAGTCGTTTATTACTTTTCTTCTCTTTCCGTTTTCTTCTATTCGTGTCTTCGTCTTCTATTTCCTCTTCTTCTTCTTCTTCTTCGTCGTCGTCATCGCTCTCTTCTAGTCTCGCCGCCGCCTCTCCTCCTTGTTGACGAAAGCCGAGCACGTACTTCGCCCTCCTAAAGAACTCCCTCGCCCCTTTGCTCTCCATCATCGGCATCACTACCGTTTTCCCAACCTCCGTAATCTCTCTCATCGCCAACGCTCGATTCAAATACTCGAACGTCATCGCCCTCCCCGCGTTTGGATTTTCGTGCGCGAATCTCACGTTGGCCGCTCGTTGCGGCACGTTCGGAAACTTCCCCGAGTACAAGAACAAAATCAAATTCATCGTTCTCGCCACCGAGTGCGCAGTTCCTAGCAGTTTCACCACTCTCGACGTCGTGTCATCTGGTAAGCACTTATTGGCGGCGAAATTCGTCGCTTTCGAGTACAGGTATTTACACAGAGAACCGCACAGCAAAAGCGTCCATTTTTGCTGCTCTCTTAAGCTCCCGAATTGGGCGATTCCTTTCTCGTCTAAATACGTCACGTTCATCATCTCCATCCCGGGCGTTGGTTTTGAAACTCGCACGGTTTTAAACCAGAGTAAGAATTCCAGGAATACCTTCATCTCTTCTTTGTATTTCGAAGCTATGCTTTCGTCGAAACAATCGAAACACTTCCCGAGTTGCTTGAGGAAGATGATTTCCAGGAGTTCGTTATCGAGTTGGTGCGCATCCAGTTGGCTCACTCGTAACACGACCGGTACGGGAGACGAAGAGGACGCATCACCTGAAACTCCTTTTCCTTTTCCTTCACCGGTTTGGAGCGTTCCGTTCGAAGAGGCCGTCACCACCGCCGGTGAAGAGGACACATTGGTCGACATTTTTTGTAAAGAAAACGACTTTTGTGTTTTTCCCCAAAGTTCGTCGGATGAGATGACGCAAACAACACTCTCGCATCGATGACAACGCGTCGCGAGCAGAAGATGGAAAAGGAGGAGGAAAACGTAAAGGAGGAGAGAATTTTACGATGATGATTTCAATCGAAGCGACGAAAAAAGGCCGACTTTCGGTCGAGCACGAAAAACGCAAGCATTGGCTCGTCACGAAGATACGAAACGTCTCGGGATGCGACGACGCGATTGACGCTTTGTGCTCGCGAATATCGAAGCGTCTCGGCGCGCAAGCGAGAGCGGCGCGAGAAGGAAAAGGAGAAAAAGTCATCGAAATTCAAGGGAAACACGAGGAGACGCGCGTGGAAGAGGTACTCGCGAGAGAGAACGTAAAAATCGTCGGTTTGCGACGAAAAGTTGAAGATGTATCAAAGCGAGAAGAGGAAGAGCGAAAAGAACGAGCGAAACCGAGACACGCGAACAAGAAGTACTGGGACACAAAAACCGGGTTAATCAAAGATTCGGTCAAGAGAGGTGGAGAAAAGGACAATGGCGAAGATCCGGTGAAACCAGAGGACGTGTTGCGGGTGAAACAGTTGAGAGAGACGAATAAAGAGTTTGCTCGATTTTGCGAGTTGATGAGGCGTTATCCGTTTTGGTCGCATAGGTACGATAAGTTGGCGGCGATGTATTTCGAGAAGAGGAATGGGAAGGAAGACGAGGAAGACGAGGAGAGAATGAGGAAGAGGAGGAGGTGCGAGATTGCGTTTGAAGAAGAAGAAGAGGATGTGAGAGATGAAGATCGTCGTCAACAGAATCATCCGAAATCGTTGGAAGATTTGGGGATGGTCGCGTCAGTCTCGGATTTTAGGATGTCGAGAGAGGAGAGAGCGAAAGCGGCAAAGGAGAGGATGACGGCGGCAAAGAGTGCTGTTGGTCCACAAGATGCGACGAGAGAAAGCAAGCAGCGCGTGGAAGAATACGAAGATATTGCGACGAAAATGCTGCGCATGCGCGGGTTCGCGCCGGCGTCGTCTAAGAAGAAGCCGGCTACTTCTACGACTGCTATTACAACGACCACGACGAGACAGAAACCCGCGATGCCACCAAAGAAGAAGAAGAAGGACGTTAGAGCTGGAATTCCGATCGGTACGAGTGTAGGATTCGGAAGGAAAGCGTGGTCGCAGAAACAATTCGATGAGGAAGATTTGAGGATGTCGACTACAGACGAGGAAGAAGAAGAAGAAGAAGAAGAAAACTTCCAACGAGTAGCGTCGAGACCACTGGTCGGTGGACGCTTCCTCGACAACAAACGAAAAGACGAGAGCACGTTTCCATCGTTACCTTTGTCTCGCGCTGCTCCTCCCACGAGAGCACCAGAACACCGATTGCCGCACGAAGAGTTTCAGCAAACGACAATGTCCGAGGAAGAGGCTTTAAAATTAGCGCTTTCGCTCAGCGCGGACGAACACGCTCGCGAACGAATAAAACTCGACGAAGAGCTCGAACGAGAACTCGAAGTCGCTCGCGCCGTTTCTCTGAGCTCACGAGAAGAAGAAGAAGAGGCACGAAAGCAAAGCTCTCTCTCCGACGACATCGCCCAAACCTTGCGCCAACTCGGTTTCGACCGAGACGTTTCCGAAACGCTCGCCAACGACGTCTTACCGGCGATGCCGACGCGCCAAGACGTCATCGACCTCCTCGGTACTTTAGGCATAGAGAAACACGTCGCCGCAGATTTCGCCAACTTTGTCGTTCTAAACAATACTCACGAGGAGGACGAGAAAGATCTCGCTTCACCCTCCCGCATCATCATCGACGACGACGAAGACACCGCGGAAACGACAACGTTCTTCAACCTCTCCTTGCGAGAACTCACCGGCGCGGACTCCAATCGAGATCTCATCGAATACGTGCAAACAATGGAACACCGAGAAGATGCCGGCGAATTCCTTCGAGACTCTTTCGGAGGGAACGAGGAAACTGCACGTTTAGGACAGCTGATTTGGGACGCTCGTAGTCGTCCACGCTGAATATAGAAGAAAATAGATATACTAGCGGAGATAACGCACGCGTTTTTAGATAGAGACTTTACAGAGCTCTCACGTGAGAGAATTACCACACAACAAAGAATTCTAAAATATATACGCAAGAACACGACACACATAATAATGTCGTCGTTGTCCTCTTGTTGCATGTTGTCCTCTAGAACTGCGACGACGACTTTTCGGCGAGCGTTGTCTCATTTCGCCGCGTCGTCGTCGTCGTCGTCGTCTGCATCGAATTCGATGACGAGGTTGCACCACAATTTCCCGAGCCGCCACCTCGTCGTGCACAAAGGATTCTTCCGAGAAACCGCCTCTCAAACGTCGTCGTCTCCAGGAAACGAGGACACAGACGAGGACGGTTTCATCGGCAACGGGGACGTGTTCGCGGAAAACGCAAAGGGTGATCCGATTTACTTCGGAAGGAAGAACAAGAGCCAGCTGAAAAGAGACGCGAATAGGCACAAGAATTTGGCCAATCAATTACTCGCCATCAGTCCGAAGACGTTGAAGAAACTGCCCGGATTACTGAGCGTAAACAACGAACGATTGTTGGAAGGACTGTTGGAGTGTCAGAAAACAACCTCACACATCGCGAAAAAGCGCGCGGAGCAGCTGGTGGCGAAACAATTGAGAGGGTTAGAGGAAGAGGAGTTGAAACCGTTGGAGGAGGTGGTGGAGCGGGTGAAGTTGGGCGCGGAGGGCGGGTTAGCGCTCGCGGTGGATCCGAGGGCGGACGATTTAGCCAGAAATTGGCGGCAAAGACTGACGATGGTGGCGAAATCGGTGGAAGAGGAAAATATGGTTGGAGTTTCGAGAAAAGAAGCGTTGGAGGAAGTGTTTCAGGTGATGCAACGAGTAGAGAGCGAGATGAAGACGGTGTCGTTTACGAGACAGGAGTTGGTAGACGTGGCGAGGAAAGCAGAGACGGAGGCGAAAGAGACGGCGAAAAATTCGGAGGAGTTTGCGGATCGACAGAGACGAGAGGCGATGGGGGAGATTGTTTTCATGGACGACGTGGACGAGGAGTTGGAGGAAGTTTTCTTGTTGAAGAAAAGTAAAGGAAATACCGCCGCGAAAAGCGGCTCGAAGAAGAAGAAGATGAAGGCCAAGAAAACGTCGATGAAAGGTTTGCTTAAAATGTTACGAGACGTCGCCGAGCACGCGGTGTAGCAGAGTGCGATGCATACATATACATACCTGTATTATTTTGTAAGCGATGCTATTAGTAGTACTACTATTTAAACTACTAGTAAAAGAATAACTATTTTCTAAAGGAAAGAAACTTTTCAACGCTCTCCACGCTGTTCAAAAACGAAGCTGAATTTTCTGTATCCTCCAAGAGAAAACCATACTGCTCGAAGAATAACGACGCATTCGTGTTGCCAGAGCGCGAGGGCGCGTAGGAGATTGTTAGCGGTTCGTCCACATCTATGGAACCTTCATCCGAAACCACGAGTTCGAAATATTCTTCCTCTTTTTCTTCGTCTCGCGCGATAAAAAAACTGTCGTCGCAAATCTCCGCCGTCGCAATTTTCCCTTGCTTGTTCTCCTTCCCAACGTTCGTCCGAACGAAACAGTTCGCCTCGAAAGAGTGGTTGCAAAAGTCAATCAGAGGTGCATTCCATCTTCTCTTCTTATCGTCCGCAAATATACGACTTTGTAAGAAACTCCTCATTCGCGACAGTTCTCTCTTCTCCTTTTCGTCGTCGCCGCAACATCCGTTTACGAACGCTCGATGGTCTCTCCGACTCCTTATCAACCGTTCTCTCAGCGTCATATCTTTCACCCATCTCTCGATCTCCTCTTCCTCCATGTATATCCCAGGCACTCTCGGTGCTTCTTTCGGTAAACTCTTCAGCCAAACCTCGTGTCGTTTCCTCTCCTTTTCGTCAAACACCAACCGTTTCGCCAACGGTTTCGACCAGGAATAGATATCTTCGTCTTCCTCTTCTGATGACGATGAAAGCACCACGAATCTCGCGCGCATCGGTAAAGAAAGAACCACCTCTCCCGCTCGTAAAGGTCTGTTCGCAATCAACGCGTACCCTCGATCTTCGATATCGTCTTTCCCGACGCGCACTCTCTCGCGCGCGTTGAAATCATTTTTAGCGACGGTTTCGATGAAATGCACGAGCGCGTCCGAATCTTCTTCAAACGACGACGACGATAAAAACGACTTCTTCCTTCTCCTCCTCCTCTGTCTTTTCCCAGCCGTCTGAATCGTCTGAATCGTCTGAATCGTCTGAATCGTCGCTTTTCGAAGAAGAAAAAGCATAAATAAAGCGCGCGTTAAAGTTGTGCAGGACGACGACGGGGAAAACGTTTCATTCAGAGCAGAGAGGGGTGCCCAAAATTTCTCGCGAGGTATATCTCTCTTTTATCGCAATCAAAACGAAAGAAGAACAGCACTCGTTGAACTGATGAGTAGAGAAACGGATACGTTGGTACGTTTTGTTCATGAATTAATGAATTTTTTAATATCTTTGATCAATCGAAATAACAAAACAACAAATACAACTACAAGTATACAACAAATGAAGGTGTGCCGGATAAGCGCGCTCGGAGATGACGAATATATTTAGTTTCGGATCGGGTTTTTCTATCCCTCAACGAATAAACTTCTTCTGTTCGACTCTTAAGAGAGTCAAAAAACAGAAGAATTTTAAAAGCAGGAAATGAAACCTTTCGCTGATTAGGCGCCGGCGGCTTTGCGCTCAGCCGCCATCTTGGCGGCGGAGGCGGCGCGTCTCGCCGCGGCTTCCGCGTCTTCCTTGGCGTTCTTGGCCTTCTTCTCTTCCGGGGTGAGCGGCTTCTCGTCGCCACCTTCGTAGGCGTTCCAGTTGGATTGGCCAGCCAAGGAGTTCTTGAACGTTTCGGAATCGTCTCTCATCGGCGCGGAGAAGTTGTCGCCAGAGCTGTTCTCAAAAGAAAAGCGAAAGAGATGGTGAGTGTTTTGTTTGATGCGTCCAAAAATTCTCTTCCGAAAAGAGAGAAAAAAAATCAAAAAATCAGCCAAATTTGGCGACGTGTCAAGCACAGGACACACGACGTGTACACGAACGGAGTGGATAACAAAACGAATTCTCTCGACCTAACACGTGTTCTTCTTCTTGAACGAACGCATGAACGCGTGAAAAACGAATTAAAGAATGAACGAATGAATGAAACGGCGTTCGATTCAATCGCCCGTTCTTTCTTTCGTTCGCTTTTTAAGAAAGCGCGAGAGAACGCGCGCGCGAAAGTCAATCGCATTTCTCATCATCTTCATCATCATCCAACGTGGAAAACATCATCCATCGGGATTTCTCTTTCACCGCGCGCGCGCGTGTAAAAGAGAACGATACGCGCGAAAAACATGAGAAGAACAAGAACAACGCCACCACGACTCACCGAACTTTGACGCTTCTCTTGGAAACGACGTTCAAGCGAACGGATTGCGCAACAGCGGATTGGGTAACAGAGAACATTATGTGTGTGTGAGTGTTTAAGTGAGTATAAAGTGTCGACGTGGGTCAGTTTTATGGCGAGATATCTGTGATTTTTTTTTTGTCTTTTCGGCTGAAAACTGCTTTTTCTCTGCTCCCGTTTGGTGCGTTCGTTTCCACGCAGAGAGAGAATATGTTTCTTTTCGAGAGCAGACTCTTTCTTGAAGAGTTTCTTCTGCTTTTCTTTCTCGTCGTCGTCGCTAAGTCCTTTTTTTTCGCAGAAAGAAAACAAGCAGAGCAGCTTTTTAAGTTTTTTGCTTCTTTGTCTGTCTTTTGCTTTTTTTTTCTTTCGT